>VOFI01002654.1_pt1 | contig 260581 bp, 305 predicted proteins | sample 5384131 | NCBI WGS metagenome assembly VOFI01 (sample SAMN12384728, study PRJNA508395) | human gut metagenome | isolation source: healthy gut H | host: Homo sapiens | reverse complement strand
CCATGGTGTCTGCTATAGGTCATGAAGCAAGCGAGAACACGTGAGATAAACCGAAATGATATCCGACAGTTATCACTTGCCTATAAGCATCGTTAAACGGGGATTGCCTAAAGTGAAATGCCGAAAGGCTATGTCTATTCGAGACTGAATATTCCATATGGCAACGGAGCTTCCGTAGTAGTCCGAGGTGGATAACGCCCACTACATGGCGAAGGGAAGCAGTTTGTTAATTCCAAAGTAAGAAGATGAAAGGGAGGAGAATCCTCATGAATCCAACATCGGAGATTTTGGAGCGTGTCAATAAAAGTTCCTCGGAACATCACGACGGAGTCTTTACAAGACTCTTTCGCTACCTTCTGAGAGAGGACATTTATTTTGCAGCTTACCAGAAATTATATGCAAACAGTGGAGCAATGACTCCCGGAAGTGACAACGACACTGCTGACGGTTTTAGTGCTGAATATGTGCATGAACTGATTGAAGAATTGAGGTCAGGAAAGAGTACAAACCGAAGCCTGTGCGCAGAGAATATATCAAGAAACAGAACGGAAAATGCGCCCACTGGGTATTCCGTCATTTCGAGATAAACTTCGCGCAAGAGGCGGTTAGAATGTTTCTGGAAGCAATCTATGAACTTCGTTATTTTATGACCAGTCACATGGCAGACCGGAGAGAGTTGGTCATACCTCGACCAGATAAAGACAAATTTTCGTTCTGTAAAATGCTTATTAAAACGTTAGAAGTCAAAATCAAGACAGCAGATTTATCAATATTATCAGAGCTTTCCTGAAAGCAGGTTATGTGGAAGATTTTTCAATATCATACCACAATCTCCGGTACACCACAGGGCGGAATCATTTCCCCTATTCTGGCAAATATATACCTGCATGAGCTTGACCGGAAAGTCATGAAACTCAAGGAAAAGTTCGATAAGCAGTCACACGACACCAGACACCGGAATATCTTCATTTAGCGAAAAAGAAGGCAGACACTTCAAAAGAAGATTGACAGGGTAAAAGGTGAGGAACGTGAGCTTGCAATCAAGGAATATAAAGCGGTGTGCAATCAAAATTGAAACGCCCGCAAGAATGTCCGACGATAAAAGCATATACTTATGCTGATGATTTTCTAATTGGAATCAGCGGAAGCAGAGAAGACTGTGAAGAAATTAAAGAGATTCTGAGAGAATTTCTATCAACGCAGTACCATTTAGAGTTGAGTGCTGAGAAAACAAAGATCACACACAGTGTAAACGAGTACGTTTCCTTTGGTTAACGTTGCGGTACGCCGAAGCCAACTCTGTAGAATTAACTGTACCTCTCGAAGATAAGATCATGCAGTTCCTGTTCAAAAACGACATCATAGAACAAAAACCAAACGGAGAAATCTGGGCGGTTTGCGTTCCAAGATTAAGACATCTTTCGGAAGTGGATATTGTGAACAGGTATAATGCACAAATCCGTGGCATTTGCAATTATTACTGTTTAGCAGCGAATTATGATAAGCTGAATTATTTCCGTTATCTTATGGAATATAGCTGTCTAAAGACGCTTGCAAGCAAAAAGCAACAGCACAACGAGAAAAATCATCCAAAAAATATCGTCATGATGGCAAATGGGCTATTCCCCATGAAGTTAAAGGCGGTATCAAATATGCAAAGCTTGTCTCGTTAGCTGACTGCAAAGCCGGTAAGTTGATGTCCGATAAAGACCCATGGCAATACAAATCCTTTGACCCGAAAAAGCTGTCACAATATGTGCGGTTAAGCGCAGGGGTATGTGAGCTGTGTGGTGATAATAGTGATTCCTGCTGTATTTATCATGCAGGTAAAATGAAGAATCTGAAAAGCACTACGGAATGGGGCAAGAAAATGCTTCACATGAGACGTAAAACGTTGATTGTTTGCCCGAAATGCTTCAAAAGATTCACAGGGAACAAAATAAATGACATGTCAATAATGAATGGAAAGCCGTGTACATCGAGAGGTGTAAGCACGGTTTGGGAGGGGCTTTGTGCAAACCTGTCATCGAAAGATGATAAGGCGGCACACTGCTACCTCACGAAAAGAAGCTCATTTCTGCACTTGAGGAGGAAAACGTATTCCGTCCACTCGCTACCAAGATTCAGACATCAAGTGGAGACCGTAAAATCCCCGTTATTACGCAGAAGGGCGAAGCAACGTGGATGGAGGAGGAAGAGGCTTATACACTCTCCGATGACGCTTTCGGACAGATTGCTCTCTCCGCTTACAAGGTCGGCACTGCTATTAAGATTTCTGAGGAACTTCTTAATGATTCTGTTTTCGACCTGCCTTCCTACATTGCAAAGGAATTTGCAAGAAGAATCGGCACAAAGGAAGAGGAAGCGTTCCTCATCGGTGACGGTAAGGGCAAGCCTACCGGCATTTTTGCTGCGACAGGCGGTGCGGAAAACGGTGCGACCACAACAGGTGCAGCTATCACTTTTGATGATGTAATCGAGCTGTTCTACTCCCTCAAGAGTCCGTATCGCAAGAAAGCTGTGTGGGTGCTGAATGAGCAGACCGTGAAGGCGCTCCGTAAAATCAAGGATAATACGGGCAATTTCATCTGGCAGCCTTCTGTCAGTGCAGGACTTCCCGACACCATCCTGAACCGCCCCTATGTGACCTCTGTATATGCTCCGACTATTGCGGCTGGTGCAAAGGCAATTGCATTCGGCGACTATTCCTATTACTGGGTGGCTGACAGACAGGGACGTTCTCTTAAGCGTCTGAATGAGCTTTTCGCTATGAACGGACAGGTCGGCTTCCTTGCTTCTCAGCGTGTGGACGGCAAGCTGATTCTGCCCGAGGCCGTAAAAACTCTTACAATCAAAAAGGCGTGATAGCATGATTACCCTTAACGAAGCCAAAAAAATTATCTTCGTGTCGACCATGAGGAGGATGACAAGCTCATCCTCCAACTGCTCGATACGGCAAAAATCACTGGTCAAGGACGTGGGCAGAATGGATGAGGAAAAATTCACTTGTTTTGAAGATGTGACGAGAACAGCGGTATTGTTTGCACTCGGTTATCTGTATGAAAACAGAAGCAAGCCCGACTATCATGGTCTTACCATGAGCCTGCGTTCCATTCTGTTTGCACAGCGAGAGGGTGTGGTGTAATGGATTTTGATAAACTGAATCAGCGTATCGCCATTCTGGAGCATCGCACCGTGGTAGATGAAATCGGAAACCATACTTCCAAGTGGGACGAGGTTTTTCCTGCTGGGCGAAAGGTCAGCCTTGCCAACGATTCCATGAAAGAAGCGGTCAAAAAAGACAGCAACCTCTGTGAAAAAAGAGATTTCCGCCAATGCGCCGAAAGATACAGGTGCTTACGGTAAAAGTGGAAAGTTGCAAAAAACCTGGAATAGCATTCTACGGTACATTCCAAAGACCATTACAGATTGGCACATCTGGAGAAAGGTCATGGCGGCGGTCGGGTATCAGAAAAACCGCAATTGCTCCTGCGGAAAAAACGGTGTACTTGCTGGAATTTAAATTGGGGCTGAAATGCTGGAAGAAATGGGGCTGCCCTTTGCCTATCATTATGCAGAAGGCGAAAGTCGCACCGCCTTTTTTTGCTGTTCTTATCTCCCGGAGAGAATACGTTTTCGGCAGACAATTTGGCATATTTCAGTTGCAAACAGCTGGACATTGAATTGTACACGAACCGAAAGCAGCCGGAATTGGAAGAACAGGTGGAGTCAGTGCTTTCCCAGCATGAAATTTATTACACAAAAACAGAACTATTCATTGATTCGGAAGAATTGTATGAAGTGCTCTATGAGATGGAGGTTTGATCTATATGGCAATGGAGAAAAACAAGGTAAAGTTCGGTCTGAACAAAGTTCACTATGCAAAAATCACTTCTTATGATGAAGAAGGTGTACCGACTTTTTGCAAAGCCAGTTCGCATTCCCGGTGCAGTGTCGCTGTCTATCGATGCAGAAGGTGAAGCATCCAATTTTTACGCTGACGATGGTGTGTACTATGTCATCAACAACAACTCTGGTTACACTGGAGATCTTGAAATCGCATTGGTTCCGCTTGAATTTGCGACAGACATTCTCGGTGAGAAGCTGGATGAAAAGGGCGTTCTCACGGAAACCAATACCGCAGAAGTATCCCAGTTTGCACTGCTGTTTGAATTCAGTGGCGATAAGAATAAAATTCGGCACTGTCTGTTCTGCTGCTCTGCCTCTCGTCCCGCCACGGAATCCGCAACGATTGAAGACGAAAAGGAAGTTAAAACGGAAACGCTATCTTTGACCGCAACGGCGTTGAACAGTGGCTTGGTAAAAACTAAAACCTGTGAGAAAACGGATGCCGAGGTTTATGAGAATTGGTATAAGGCGGTATATATGCCCAATCTGGCTGCCGCTGTACAGAGTGGTAAGGCATCCGCAGCATCTGTGAAAGCGTAAGGAGAGTGCAGTATGGCAATTCAGAAGAACATCACCATTGATGGCATTGATGTGCCGTTTAAGGCAAGTGCAGCAGTTCCAAGGCTGTATCGTCTGAAATTTCCGCAGAGATATTTATCAGGACTTTGCAGCACTGCAAAAGTCTGTGGGAGAAAATACAGAGCAAAAACACGCTGCTCCGGAGAATGTTCCTGATAATCCGGACGACTTTCTGGAACAGTTCAACACATTCAGCATCTGAGATTTTTGCCGCAGCTGATCGATCTCTGGGGGTTTGAAACGTAGAAACGCAGGTCCAGTCTAAAAAAAATATGGCCCGATTGACCGACCGATGACCACACACTATTTTTGTTGCGTTCAGCTTGGTTTGTCAATTTGGAGACCATTGGTCTGGTGAATGATATGTTCACCGAACGAGAAAATGACGATTTCAAGTATGATTCTCTGGCAACGCAGGAGGATTTTGATGCGTTTTAACCTATATGATGTGTTTCCACAGCCATTCCTGCAATTGTCGGTCATCCATTTCACCGGCTGCAATTCCGAGAATCATTTGAATCAATTCATCGTCATCATATTCCACTTCAATATGATTCAGAGAAAGAAATACAAGCATTGTATGCGTGCCGATTCTTTTATTTCCATCTACAAACGCATGATTTTTTATCAAACTGTATCCAAGACGAGCTGCTTTTTCTATGATTGTCGGATATAATTCTGCATCATCAAACGTTTGGAAAGGTTTCAATGCCGAATCCAGAAGTCCTTCATCACGAATTTCCGCTGAGCCGCCTGATTCCTTCACCAGTTCTTTGTGAAGCAGCATTACCTGTTCCTTTGTGAGTCGTTTCATTTGGCAAGTTCCTCATAAACAGCAGCGTTGCGTTTCATCAGTTTTTTGAAACAGAAAGCACTTCTTCATCCGATGCCGTTTCCGCTTCTTCTGTGTCTTCAATCATTCTGACTTCATAACGGGGCTTATTATTTTTTGAAAATAACGGCCGTTCCATACCGGTCTACGATTCTTGTTACCATGGAAAAATTCTGATTTGCTTCTGTCATAGAAATAATTGTGTTTGTATCTATCATCATACGAACACCTCCTTGCTCTTATTATACCATATTGTTAGGATAAATTCAACCTATTTTTTGAAAAAAGGCAGGTGACCCCCATGGCAAACCGCATCAAAGGCATCACCGTAGAAATCGGCGGCGATACCAACACCGAACTCTTGTCCCAATCGGGGACATCAAGGGGACACAGCACAGGCAAGATGCGGTGTCTGCCACCAAAGAAAAGCTGGAAGTACTGAAAACTGCGGCAGAACAGGCAAACACTGCTCTTGCAAATGGTGAAATTTCACAGCAGCAGTATGATGCCTTACAGCGTGAGATCATCGAAACCGAAAACGAACTGAAACGCCTGACCACAGAAGCAAACAATTCTCACACTGCCCTGGAAAAGATGGGCGTTTTGGGTGAAACGCTGCAGTCCGTCGGGGACAAAATTTCCGGTGTGGGACAAAAGCTGCTGCCAGTCACTGCCGGTGTCACGGCTCTGGGCACCATTGCTGTGAAAACTGGTGCGGATTTCGATTCCGCCATGTCAAAGGTGGCAGCGGTGTCCGGTGCGACCGGTTCAGAGATGGATGCTCTCCGGGAAAAAGCACGTGAAATGGGCAGCAAAACAAAATTCTCTGCAAGTGAAGCTGCGGATGCTATGAACTACATGGCAATGGCAGGCTGGAAGACCAATGATATGCTCAGTGGTATCGAAGGCATCATGAATCTTGCCGCCGCTTCTGGGGAAGACTTGGCATCTACTTCGGACATTGTCACGGATGCTTTGACCGCTTTCGGTTTGTCTGCTTCGGACAGCGGACACTTTGCAGATATTCTGGCAGCCGCAAGTTCCAACGCTAATACCAACGTCAGCATGATGGGGAGAAACTTTCAAGTATGCCGCTCCGGTACTGGGTTCCTTGGGATACTCCGCCGAAGACTCTGCCATTGCCATTGGACTGATGGCAAACGCCGGTATCAAATCCTCACAGGCTGGTACAGCACTGCGTTCCGCCATTACCAATCTGGCAAAGCCAACAGGCACGGTAGCATCTGCCATGGAACAGTACGGCATTTCTCTGACGGATAGTTCCGGCAAGATGTACTCTTTACGAGAACTTATGGAACAACTCCGTCAGAAATTGGGCGGACTTTCTGAGGCAGAACAGGCACAGGCTGCTGCCTCACTGTTTGGCAAAGAGGCCATGTCCGGTATGCTAGCGATCATCAACGGTTCCCCGGCGGACTTTGAAAACTGTCCAATGCCATTGACACCTGTTCGGATACGGTAGACGGCTACAATGGCACGACTGAAAAAATGGCGGCAGTCATGCAGGATAACCTTGCCGGACAAGTGACCATCTTGAAGTCCCAGCTGGAAGAGTTGGCGATTTCCTTTTCTGATATTCTGATGCCCACCATTCGTTCTGTGGTTTCCCACATTCAGGAACTGGTGGACAAGCTGAACCAGTTAGACCCACAGACCAAAAAGAAACCATTGCGAAAATTGCACTGGTGGCTGCTGCTCTGGGACCGATGCTGATCGTGCATTGGGAAAACCATCTCCAGCGTGGGAACGGTCTTTTCCGCAGTATCCAAACTGCCTGCACTTTTCTCGGCTGTGCAAGGTGGCATTGGAGCCATTACCGGAGCGTTGGGCGTGTCATTAGGTCCGCTGCTCGCCATTATCGCAGCTGTTGCTGCTCTGGTGGCTGCCTTTTGTGCATCTCTGGAAAACCAATGACGAATTCAAAAGCAATATCATCGCCATCTGGGAACAGATCAAAAGCACCTTTACCGGATTGACACAGGGCATCACTGACCGGCTAAATGCTCTGGGATTCGACTTTGAGAGTTTCACCGATGTGCTGAAAGCTGCATGGGACGGGCTGTGCAATCTGCTGGCTCCCATTTTTGAAGGTGTCTTTCAGAATATCTCTAATATTTTCTCTGGATTTGCAGATATTCTCTTAAATTCACTTGATGTATTGATCGGTCTGTTCACTGGTGACTGGGAGCAGTGCTGGAATGGCATCAAGGGTATTTTTACGTCTATCTGGAATTTCATTGTCAACTCGTTCCGCAATATCATGAATACCCTGAAAGGCATTGCAGATGTGGTGCTGGGGTGGTTCGGAACAAGCTGGAACGAAGTCTGGACTTCTATCAAAACATTTTTCGTGGACACGTGGAACAGCATTGCTTCCTTTTTCACGGGAATCGTTACCGGAATCCGGGACTTTTTCGTCAACACCTGGACGTCTATTTCCAATACCTTCACCGCCATTGTCACTGCCATTCAGACGGTGGCAACGACCGTATTTACGGCGATTCGGGATTTCTTCACCATCATTTTTACGGCAATCTACAACTTTTTTTCAGCACGATTTTCAATGCCATTTACAACGTGGTTTCTACGGTTTTTCAGGCAATTCATAACGTCATTACGACCGTTTGGAATGCCATTTACACCACCTTTAGAACCGCTGATCACGGCATTCGGCTATCTGTTTCAGACGATTTTTGAAGCCATCCAGATCATTGTGGGCAGAGTGATGGACTGGATCTCGGAGAAGATCAGTGCCATTTGGAATGCAATCGTGGCATTTTTAACCCCGATTTTAGAAGGCATTCCGAACGACCTTTGAAACCATCTGGAATGCCATTTCTACCACGGTCTCCACGGTTTTGACGGCAATTCAAGATACGGTAACGACCATTTGGAATGCGGTGTCTGGTTTCATTTCTTCTGTTTTGTCAGCAATCTGGAATGTGATTTCTTCCACCAACGTGATGCAGAGCATTTCTTCTACGGTGTCCAGCATCTGGGACAACATCCGTTCAGCGGTTTCTGATAAAATTAGCGGCATCAAATCCACCATTCAGAATGGATTTGGTGCCGCTGTTGGATATATCAAGGGACTGGCTTCCGATGCCTGGAACTGGGGACGGGACATCATTCAGGGAATCATTGATGGCATTCAGAGTGCCATCAGCTGGCTGGCGGACTGCGTCACCAATGTTGCCGATACCATTCGGGATTTCCTGCACTTCTCTGTTCCGGACAAAGGGCCGCTGACAGACTACGAAAGCTGGATGCCGGACTTCATGAAAGGGTTGGCAGACGGCATCGACAAGAGCAAGAAGTATGTGGAGAAAGCCGTGGGCGGTGGCGAAAGCCATGCAGCTGACTATGGATTCCGACCTGAATTACAGCTTGCATGGAATCTCCGGAGCGATGCTGCCCGACAGTTCCGGTGGGACGGTGAATAATTATTACAATACCGATAACCGAAAAACGGTGAATCAGACCAATCAATCGCCGAAGGCACTGTCACGGTTGGAGATTTATCGGCTAACACGGAATGCGTTGAATGTGTAATGGGGGTGTGTAATGTATTTTTCTCTGGTTTTAGAAAATGAAAACGGTGAACAATTAGATATGACCGCCACCGCCAATCAATACATGACCTCCAAAATCGAAGGTCTGAATCCGCCTGCCGGGACGATTTCCACTTCTTCTTATGCAGGCATGAACGGCAGTTACCTCAACAATGCCTTCATCGAAAAGCGAAACGTGGTCATCTCCTTTGCCATGCGTGGCATTGGCATCGAAAAACGGCGGCATCGGCTGTATCAGGTGGTCAAGCCGTCCCGATACATCAAGATCTGGTACAAGACGGCAAATATCGATGTCTATGCTGAGGGGTATGTGGAAACCTGTGAAGTATCAAATTTCGAGCAGCAGATCAGCGGACAGATCTCCATTCTCTGCCCGGATATTTACTGGTACAGCCGGGATATCTTCTACGCTTATTACAGCGGCGTGATCGGAGCATTTCACTTTCCCTTTCCGGAGAGCGATGCTCCGTTTCCTTTGGGCGTATATTCCAACAGCAACCTGTTCTCTATCACCAATGACGGGGATGAAACTGGATTCACGCTGCGAATCGAAGCATTGCCCAGCGACATTCCGCAGGAAGTGGTGGCAGTGACACCGACCATCTACAACGAAAATGGCGAATATCTGCAAATCAAAGGTGATATTCTGACCGGCGATGTCATTACGGTTACCACGAAAACCGGAAACAAGACCGTCACCTTGACCAGAAACGGCGTAGACAGCAATATCCTGAACCGGCTGGTTTCCGGTTCGACTTGGCTGACCTGAAGGAAGGCACAAATATCTTTCGGGTCGAGGCAGTTCGTGGTGTGAAAAAAGCTGCGTGTAACTTTGATGCACCGCAATTCCTATCTGGGGGTGTGAGAAATGCAGTTGGAAATTTACAGTTTGACGGCTCTGAAAGATCAGATTTCTGTGTCACTGGAAGCCATCTGCGACAGTTATTCTTCGCTCTTATGGGACATTGAGTTCTACCAGTGCGGCTGTTTTGAGGTGTATATCGCTGCCAGTCCCCAGAATGTATCCATCTTTCAGCGTGGCAGAATTGTGGCGAGGAGCGATGATGCACAGCACTTCGGCATCATTGAATCTCTGCAATTGGAGACCGATGCCGAAAAGGGCGATTATCTGACGGTCACCGGACGGTTTCTTGCCTGTCTGCTGGAACGAAGAATCATCTATCCCACCATCACCGCAAACGGCAGCTATGAGGACATTGTCCGCAAAGTGCTGTCCCGCAATGCAATCTCTGCCGGAATCCGCATCTGCCCGGTTTTTCCATGGGGACGGTTTCCGGCGACTGCTGGCAGAAAACCGCACGAATGCAGGTCAGCTATGACAACATTTTAGAATGGCTGTACGGTCTATGCGAAACTATCGGTGGTTCGGCAAATGTGCGGCTGGATGGAAATGCACTGAAATGCGACCTGTTTTCCGGAATAGACCGCAGTCTTTTGCAGGACGACAATCCCCACATTGTATTCTCTGATGCGTACAACAATCTGCTGTCGTTCTCCTATGCGGCAGACGATGCGGTGCAGAAAAACTTCGCCTATGTGCTGGGCTGCGGCGAAGGAAATGCCAGAAAACGCACGACATTCTGTTCTGGTACAGAGCCGACCTACCTTGATCGCTATGAGGTGTATGTAGACGAGCGAAACACGGCACAGGAAGAGGACGTGACCGATGCGGAATATTTAGAAATTTTGAAAAGCAGCGGTGCAGAACATCTGGTACAGCCGAAAACGGCATCGGAATCCGCTATCGCTGCTTTTTCGACCCAGTATCAGTACAACAAGGATTACTTTGTGGGCGACTATGTGACCGTGGAACAGAGAAGATTCGGCTTGATTCAACCCAGAATCCAGCTGATCGGCATGGTGGAGAGTTTCGATCAGAACGGCAGAAGTCTGACCCCGACATTTAAGGAGATGGAGTGAGCATATGGCATTTTCCTATGGATTTTTTTTAACGCACAAAACCTTGACCGGGTGTATACCGCAGAGGATTTCACCGCATATCTGTCCAGCCTGATTTGCAATGGAATTCTGGATACTTACCGGCAGTGTTTTGCACCAACAGTCAAAAATTTGTCCGTTACATTCGGCACGGGCAAGGCGTGGATCGATGGGCATTATTTTATCAGTGATACCCTGCATACCATCGACCTTTCTTCTTATGTAGATGAATCTCTGAATCGTTATGTAGCAATCGGGATCTATTGTGATCGTTCTACTCGTACCTGTGGGATTCGTATTCTGGCAGGTACAGCAGCCACCAGTCCAAACATTCCCCGCCTTTACCAACAACAATGTGACGACTTATCTGACTTTAGCAGTTGTAAGACTGCGTGCCGGAACGACAAGTATTCTGGATTCCGATCTGACAGACTGCCGTGCGGACGAGAGCAAATGCGGTTACTGCAAGTGCATCCTTGGCAAGTGCAGAGTGACAGAGATGCTCGCTGAAATGGCAAAGACAAATGCCACACTGGACGAACTGCAAAAGCGGCTGGATGCGATGAACAGTCAGATTTCTGAACTGCAGACCAAGGTAGATGACTTGACGGCAGGCGAAATCCTAGCAACCGGACAGTGCGGTGAAAACATCTACTATGTTCTCTATGACAACGGCAAACTGCTGCTGCGTGGAACGGGTGCAACATACGACTATACTTCTCATGATTCTGTGTTTTATCAAAACGATCAGATCAAGGAGATTGTGCTCAGCAATGGCATTACTGGTCTGGGTGACCGTTTGTTTTATCATTGTGCCAATGCGAAAACGGTATCTCTGCCGGCTACACTGACCAGCATTGGGAATGCCGCTTTTGCACAGGAAGATGCTGCAATCGGCTATACCGCCGGTCTGACTTCTGTTACCATTCCGCAGGCAGTTACTGCGATTCAGTCATATGCCTTTTATCACACCGCCATTGCAGAAGTCACTGTGCCTGCCAGCGTGAAAACATGGGGAAAGTATGTTTTCAGCGATTGTACAAAGCTGAAAAATGCTCGTGTTGCGTGTGATTCCATTGGTGCTTTTGCGTTTACAAGATGTACAGCATTGTCCAGCCTTACCATTTCTGCGAATTGCAAGACATTTGGGGAAAATATGCTGGCATACTGTGAAAGTCTAACAGCCATCACATATGAAGGAACGATCGCTCAGTGGAACACCATCACCAAACCGGTCAACTGGATGTCTTCCGGAGAACATTCCTACAACAATTATCTGAAAAAGATCCAGTGCATAGACGGCTATTTGGAATATGATCCTGAAAATAATGTGTGGAATGAGGTGAAAAACGGATGATGAAATTTTTAGTGAAACAATCAAAAAAGCACTGAAGTGCTGGAACGAGAGTAAAGTTCGTCATTGCTTCTGACCAGATCGCATTTGTTTTGGTAAAGTTCGTGTTCGATGGGGCTTGGAAAACGCTGCACAAGGTGGTGCAGTTCACGCAGTGCGAAGAAACATACAACTTGGTACTTGGCACAGAGGGAACAACCTGCTTGCTGCCTGCCGAACTGCATCCTGGTGCGGTGAATCAATGGGCTTTAGCACAAAGGTTACAGTCTATTCAGAAAAAGACAGAACGTACTTTGGAGAGCCTGCAAAAGCAAATCGATAATCTGACAAGCGGCAGAAATTACACCGTCCTGTTTCAGTCCGGGCAGAATGCCATTTCGACCTATGCATCAAATCTCAGTATGATTCTGGACGGCAGGTATCAGACAATGGCGGATTTCCTGACTGCTTATCCGCAGTTTTGCAGTGCAGAAAATGATTTCATGTTGTCCTACTCGCAAACGTGTTTTAACTGGGATAAGTCGGTCTTGACCGTTTGTGCAAAGCCTCTGTCTCTGACGAAAAATGCGGAAATCGTGATGTCCTATCAGTCGGGTTCCAGCGAAGCCGGAAGCCTGTATCTGGTGCAGAAACCGCAGAAGATCGACATTCCTATTGGTGTGTATGTGAACACAGAGATCGATGCAAATCGTGCGGTTTCTCTGGATTTCCAATGGCTGCAGTCGGAAACCTGTATCACCACCATCACAGAATGCACCGGCATTTCTGACGGCGAATATTACCTTGCATGGGCAGGCAGAAGCAACAATTCCCACCCAAAAATCCGATTCCTGAAAGTACTGGAGGACTAAAAATATGATGAAAGATACTATTTGCGTGGCTGTCGGCTTGGTCGGCGGCTTTTTACTGCCATTTTTGGCGGCTGGGACTCCGCTCTGGTGACACTGGTCGTCTTTATGGCAACCGACTTCTTCACCGGCATCATCACCGCCATGATGAAAAAATCCAAACACACGGAAAGCGGCGGACTTTCTTCCAAAGCCGGCTGGTTCGGTCTGGCGAAAAAAGTCTGCACCTTGATGCTGATCGTTGTTGCAGTTCGGATGGATATTCTGCTGAATACCAACTACATCCGAGATGCAGTCTGCATCAGCTTTTGCCTGAACGAACTGCTTTCCATCGTGGAAAATACAAGTTTAATGGGGATCCCGTATCCGCCCGCAATCAAAAAGCAATTGATGTTCTGCAAACGAAAATCGGCAGAACAGAAGAAACGACCGACAAGGAGGACAAGTAATATGACTATTTTAAGACCAGATGCTACAACGACTCTGAACGGAGTAAAAATCAACGAGTATTTACTCACCAAACACAATCCCAACCACATTGATATGCCCTCTGTTTCCATGGCGGGGAAAATCATGGGTGTGACTGTTCACAACACAGACTGGATCACAGTAGCAAGCGGCACGACCCCTGCGGAACAGTACACAAGGGCAACCGTCAATAACAACATGAAGGATGTGCGTGTCCATTACTATGTGGATAATGTATGTGCATGGCAGAATCTGCCCCACAGCCTGAGCGGCTGGCACGCCGCTGATGGCAGTGGTAATGGAAATCGCAGAACCATTGCCATTGAGTGTATTATGTCCTCTGCGTACAATTCTACGGATAAGAAGTCGGAGGACAATTGTGCGAAACTTGCCGCAGCACTTCTGAAACAGTATGGATTGGACATCAACCATCTCTACACCCATACCCACTGGCTGAACGTCCGGGACGGCAAGTCCGGAACGGTTGACCAGTTGAACACCATGTACAATCGGTACAAAATGTGTCCGGCGTACATTTTGCCTCATTGGGCGGAGTTCAAGAAAAAGGTACAGTCTTATTTGAATGCAGGAACTTCCACTATTTCTGCACCCTCCACAAAGCAACTTTACCGGGTGAGAAAATCTTGGGCAGATGCAAAGTCGCAGCTTGGTGCGTATTCCTCTTTGGAGAATGCGAAGAAAGCCTGCAAGGTCGGATATTCTGTATTTGATGCCAACGGAAATGTGGTCTACACCAATGGCAGCAAGTTCACCAAAGGACAGAAGGTTGCCATTCGTGCCAACACGCCTCTGTTCGCCAGTGCAGAAACTACATCTGTAACCAGAAGATTCAGCGGCACGTACTATCTCTATGACGGCATTGCCTGCAAGAACGGTCGTTATCGTATCACCACAAAGCCGGAGTTCTGCGGAAAGACACCAGTGGGACAGTATGTGACCGGGTATGTTTCTTACGATAATTTCAAGTGAGGTGCATTATGACGAAATCGCAGAAAAATTCGGTTGATGAAATGCTGGCGGTTGGAATCTCGATTCCCAAAATCGCTGCCTTTCTGCACGTCTCGCAAAACTCCATCAAGTCCTACTTACAGCGAAATCACCCTAACGATGTCTGCCGAAATTGCGGCACTCCCGTTCTGCAAGTGCCGCATCGCAAGCAGAAAAAATTCTGCTGTGACGCTTGCCGGATGCACTACTGGAACACCCATCCGCAGGAAATGCGGCATGAAAACGCAGCCACGATTCCCTGTGCGTTCTGCGGAAAACCGGTTCTCAGCTACCGAAACCATCCAAGAAAATATTGCTCTCGTGCCTGTGCTGCGAAAGGAAGGTATCAATGACGAAAGAAATTGAAATTTACAAAGTATCTCTGGCGGTTCTGCGAAATTTCCTAAAATCCGGACTGCTGACTCAGTTGGAATGTGTTCAATGTGAACAAACTCTCGCCGAGAAATGCGGGTTATCTTTGGGCAGCATTTTCCGAGAAAGTGCTTGACTTTCTGCCCCAGTAGAGGGAATATGTTAGCAAGCATACGCTTAATACAAAGAAACAGGTGATGAAATTGGAGCGAAAAGTACATCGGGTTCAGCAACGACCGCCCAAGCCGAAACTGCTAAAAGTTGCCGCCTACGCACGAGTTTCCAGCGGAAAAGATGCGATGCTGCACTCCTTAGCGGCTCAGGTTGACTATTTCCAAAACTTGATTCGGCAGCATCCCGGCTGGGAGTTTTGCGGTGTGTTTGCAGATGAAGCGAAAACCGGAACAAAGGATGAGCGACCGGAATACCAAAAATGCTAGAGAAATGCCGAAATCGAGAGGTGGATTTGGTGATTACCAAGTCGATTTCTCGGTTTGCACGGAACACCGTCACGCTTTTGGAAACGGTTCGGGAGCTGAAAAGTTTAGGAATTGATGTCTATTTTGAAAAGGAAAATCTGCACTCCACCTCCGGAGACGGCGAATTGATGCTTTCCATCCTTGCCTCGTTCGCTCAGGAGGAGAGCAAATCCGTCAGCGACAACATGAAATGGCGGATTCGGAATGATTTCCAACAGGGTAAAATCGGCAGCATTACCATTTTCGGATACCGTAGAAATGCCGATGGCGTGTTAGAAATTGAAGAATCAGAAGCCAAAATTGTGCAGATGATTTTGCGGATTATTGCTCCGAATGGGACAATGTGCCATTGCGAAAAAATCAACGCCATGGGGATTTCCACGAGACAAGGCAATCGATGGACAGGACAACGTGTGAAAGAAATTCTGGTCAATGAAAAATATGTCGGGAATATGCTATTGCAAAAATATTATCGGCAAGACCCGATTGGCAAACGCAAGATGAAAAATCAAGGCGAGCTGCCAAAATATTTCGTGGAGCAATCCCATGAGGCGATTATTTCTGCGGATTTATTCGAGAAAGTTCAAGAATTGGTGAAAGAACGGACGGAACAATTCTCCCATTCCGGTGCAACAAACCGTTATCCGCTGTCCGGCATGGTGCAGTGTGCTGCTTGCGGGAAAAAGCTATCAGCGGAAAATTTACAAGCAAGGTGCGGTTTGGATGTGTGCGACCTACCTCCGACAAGGAAAATCACACTGCCCTACGGCAAAGCAGATTTCCGAACGGATTCTGTATGAAAAGATTTGCTTTGCTTTGCAAATTAAAGAATTTGACGTGGAAATTGTGAAAAGCAAAGTTGAAAACATTCTCATATCGCCGAACCAACTGACTTTTCTTTTCAAAGATAATACGAAAACCACCGTTTTTTGGGAGAATCATTCTCGCAGTGAAAGCTGGACACCGGAGATGCGACAGGATGCCGCAGAAAGGAGCAGAAAATGCCAAAAAGTAACCGTCATTCCGCCGTCTATTAATCGGGCAACTCGGCAGTCCACAACCATTCCAACTCGCCGAAAAGTCGCTGCCTACGCCAGAGTTTCCACCGATTTTGAGGAACAGCTCACCAGCTATGAGGCACAGATTTCTTACTATACCAATTACATTCAAAGAAATCCGGATTGGGAATTTGTTAAAATATATACAGATGAAGGAATAAGTGCAACATCTACGAAACATCGAGAGGGCTTTAATTCCATGATTGCGGATGCTCTGGACGGAAAAATCGACTTGATTATCACAAAAAGTGTAAGTCGGTTCGCTCGAAATACGGTTGACAGCTTGACAACTATCCGAAAATTGAAAGAACATCATGTGGAATGTTTCTTTGAAAAGGAAAATATTTGGACTTTTTGATAGTAAAGGCGAATTGCTCATCACCATTATGAGTTCTTTGGCTCAGGAGGAAAGCCGTTCGATTTCTGAAAATGTCACATGGGGACAGCGAAAACGGTTTGCTGACGGGAAAGTTAGTCTGCCCTATGCTCACTTTTTGGGCTATCGAAAGGCGAAAGCGGTCTGCCGGAGATTGTTCCGGAGGAGGCGGAAATCGTTCGATACATTTATCAGCGATTCATTGATGGTTTGACACCTTACAAAAATTGCAAATGAGTTGACGGCTCAAGGCATTCCGACTCCTGTGGAAAGGAAAAATGGTCAGCAAGCACCGTGAAAAGCATTCTGACGAACGAGAAATACAAAGGCGATGCACTCCTGCAAAAGAAATTTACCGTTGACTTCTTAACGAAAAAGCAACAAATCAATGAGGGACAAGTTCCACAATACTATGTGGAAAACAGCCATCCTGCGATTATCACACCGGAGGAGTTCGATTTTGTGCAGTCAGAGTTCCAGAAACGCTGCGTCAAGCCCTACAGTAGTACCAGCATTTACGCCACGAAAATCATCTGCGGAGATTGTGGGAGTTATTTTGGTGCGAAAGTCTGGCATTCCAATTCAAAATATCGCCGAGGGATGTACCAATGCAACAGCAAATTTAAAGGCAGTCATTTCTGCACCACGCCGCATTTGTATGAACCGGAAATTCAAGAGAAATTTTTGCAGGCTTTCGCACAGTATTTCTCGCAGAAAGATGCGGTCATCAAGAATTGCCAATTCGCATTGACTCGCTTGAAAAAGCAGGAAAGTAAAAAAGGCAGAGCTGCAAGATGAGTTAGTGGCAGTCAATGAAAAGCTAAAAGATTACATCCAGCACGGTGGAGAGAATTTCGATGCACTCAATGCAAAATATGAGGAGCTTTCCGCAAAATTAGATGCTGAGGAGACAGCCGAATCCGACCGAAAACGCCGGATTGCAAAGATGCAGAAAATTTTGCTGATGTTAAAGAAAACCGATTCTGTGCTGGAAACATTTGATGAATCCGTCTGGAATGCCGTTCTGGAAAATCTCACCGTGTTCCATGATGGGAGTTTGGTGTTTCTGTTTCGGGATGGGACGGAGATTAAAGTGTGAGAAGAGTAGCAGCCCTGTTGGAGAAATCCGGCAGGGCTGTTTTTTTGTCATGATTCAAGTCCATAATTGTAAAATCCTAGCCCACTCGGAAACTTTCCAACACCTTGGAAACAATCCAACAAGGCTGCTTTTTCACTCCTTTTCCCTCTCCAAAACTCACTTAATTTTATTAAGTCCAATCGACACCCCTCAAAAAACGCCACCTATCGTTTGCTTTTTGAAAAAACGCCGAGCTATCGTTTGCACTTTAGCTCATGAAAGCAAAAAAATCATGCACCCGATTTTTGGGGTGCATGATTTTTACATTGTATCATCAAAGATACGATTGTGGTGGAGGCGACGAGAATTGAACTCGTGTCCGAAAACAAATCCACACAACTTTCTACGAGCGTAGTTTATCTACATTGATTCCCGTTCAAAGCTGCCGGTAAACAGGCTGCTGAGAACGGTAGTTCAAATCCGATCCTGCGGTGTGAACAGGCCGCCGGAACGTTCACCACTGCAATGATGCCGCAGCGCAGACCGTGGTACTTCTGCGGGCGACAGTAGCTGACTTAGGCAGCTACCTGCAGGCTCTTGTTAAAGCTTACAGTAAAGTTCTTTTTAGCGTTTAATTTTAAACGTGCCGCTGTTTTAAGAGATGCAGCAATCTCTGCTCGCTTATCATGCTTCGTTGTCCCCGTCGAAACCGTTACGCCCCCATTCTGCCAGCTGTTTTGTCACTGGTTGTGTTCTTTGACTGCACGCCGGATCTGACGCTGTGCATCAGCTTTCGCAGCCGTCTGCCGCTTGTCGTACAGCTTTTTTACCCTTGCAAAGTCCGACTTCCACTTTCACACGGGAATCCTTGAAATACAGAGAAAGCGGAACCAGCGTCAGACCGTCCTGCTTGACCTTGCCAAACATCCGGTTGATCTCCTGGTGGTGCATCAAAAGCTTTCTGACACGCATCGGATCTGTCCGGAACAAGCCGTCCTTTTCATAAGGTGAAATGTGCATTCCTTTCACGAACAACTCGCCGTCTGTAATGTCACACCAGGCATCTTTCAGATTGACATGACCCAGCCGAATCGACTTCACTTCATTGCCCTGCAATGCAATTCCAGCCTCATAGCGTTCCAGAATGAAATACTCATGCCGTGCCTGCCGGTTGTCACAAATTTTTTGGTTCCCTTTGTCTGCACTGCACGCACTTCCTTTCTGTATTTCGTGTTAAAATAGTATAGCACATTTTTCACGTCTTGTCAAGCTTTTTTCAGAATATCTTTCATGTCCGAATCTCAACTTTCGTGCAGAAGGCAAGCGAAAAAGAGCAGCTTTTTCATCTTTTTCGCATTTTCCAAACCATAAAGCAAAAACGACTGGAATTTCTCCCAGTCGTTTTCTTTCAGCATTTGCGGTCAGTTCCCTTCCATGCTGATTTTTTTATTCTACATTTTTCGTTTCGTCTGCCTTATATTCAAAAAAGTCGAAGTCGGCATAGTGCTGATGCTTTACCCGGTCTGCACAGGTGATTCCCACCATAGTCCCTGTAAATTCGCCGTACTTACAGTACTCATCGGAGAACTTTGTGGTATCAAACGGAATGCCGATCTTCTCGTAGTTCTCGCCGTCATAGCTCCAATAGAACTGAGAATGTCTGCCGTTTATCACTAAGCGGAAGTAGATCGGTACATCATCCACTGGAATCCGGGTGTTCACGAATTCCGTCTTTTCGCCGTTCTCCAGCTGGATGATCGAAATGGCACTCTGCCCCAGCGTTTCGCTGTAGTACTTCCGGAGATTGATATAGTTCATGTTGTCGTAGTAAAGGATCAGTCCTGCGCTGTGCTGATGCACCTCCGGAACAAATTCCATTTTTGTGGTGATCTGTGCATAGACACTGGTCAGCTTTCTGGCAAGAATGCTGGTCTTGTTCAGAGAAGTTCTTGCCTCCTGTCCACGCAGTCTCACCCAGCCCGGACGAGCCGTAACATCCGCAAAGCGCTGCGGCATGATTCTCGGCGCATAGTACCAGTTGCCCAGGGTGTCGCTGTCGAAGTCGTCGAAATTCGGGATCTGCGGCACAGGATACTCCGGCAGCCTGCTCTCTTCGCAGTATTCCTTTGCAATGTTCGTGCCGTCTGCCATGCGCAGCCACCCATCCTCTGTCCACATCATTTTCTGGATCGCTGTTTCTCTGCCCAGTGTGCAGCGCAGCTCCGGTGTAAAGGGACGGGAGCAGAGATGCACCAGATATACCTCACCCAGGGAAGTTTCCACATAGCTGCCGTGGCCAGCCTTTTTGCAGCACCACATCCGGGTTGTAATACTTGGGCTTGAGGTGATCCGGGTCATGGCGCTCGTTGGAGACCGCCGGATTGGATGTGACAATGGGATTCTTCGGGTCACCCACATAGGGACCCCACACATTTTCAGAACGTCCCATGGTCACACAGTGGTTATAACCGGTTCCGCCCTCGGCGCACATGATATAGTAGTAACCGTTGCGCTTGGTCAGATGCGGTGCCTCGATGCAGCCTCTGTCCGTACCGCCTTTCCAGATGCGTTTCGGATAGCCGATGATCTCTTTCTTCTCCGGGTCATATTCCACCATGCAGATTGCGCCGGGCTTTTCATAGCCGGCACGGGTTTCCCAGTCCAGGGAAACGATGTACTTTCTGCCGTCATCATCGTGGAGAATGGAGGCATCAAAACCGGAGGAATGCAGATATACCGGCTCGCTCCACGGACCTTTGATGTCCTTGGCAGTGATAAGGAAGTTGTCCACGTCAAAGTATCTGGCATTCATGGAGTTCATCACGCCATAGACTACATAGAACTGGTCTTCCTTTTCGCAGTAGGTCATACACGGCGCCCAGATGCCTTTGGCAGAGGGCAGCTTTTTCAAGTCAACCTTTTCGTCATCGGTCAGCACATGGGTGTACAGTTCCCAGTTCTTCATATCCTTGGAATGGTAGATGGGAATGCCGGGAAACCATTCAAAAAGTGGAAACTGCCATGTAATAATCATCGCCCTTGCGGCAGATGCACGGATCCGGATTAAAACCCGGGAGAATCGGATTTTTAAGCATTTTCATTTCCTCCTTCGTTTGCGAGTTCCTTTACGATGCCGTCATATTCCTTGTCCAGCTTGTAGAACAGCATAACAACAACCTGTGCGACACAGAGGATTGCCGGGATCCAGATAAAGGTGATCTCAGAGCCTGCGCTTGCGCCTGCTGCGCCGATGACCCAGCCCAGGATAGCAGAACCCAGACCGTTTCCTACCTTAAAGCCAAAGCTGGATGCAGAGTTGATGAGACCTTCAGTACGATAGCCGGTTTTCCATTCGCCGTACTCGATGGTGTCGGATACGATAGCGAACATACAGGAAGAGATGCCGGCGTTGCCGATGCCCTTGAGGACGCAGGCGGTGATGATGCCAGCCATATTTGTGCCGACAAAGCCGAACATTGCAAAGCCGATGCCATAAACGACTGCGCCGATAATCAGCATATTCCGCTTGCCGATCTTCTTGATGAGGAATGGTGAAGAACATAACGCCGATCTGCACCAGGTTTGCAACCAGATTCATGGTGCCGACCATATTCTCATTGTGGAGAATGTTCTTTGCGTAGTAAACGGCTGCACCGCCGTTCAGCGAGTAGTTGATGAAGATGAATACCAGAGTCACGGTAATCATGATCCAGTACTTGTTCTTGAACAGCAGGCCAATGCCTTTCAGGAACGGCACTTTCTCCTGCTTGGTCTCCTTTGCCGGTGCAACACGTTCTTTTGTTCCGGTAAAGGTAATCATAAATACGATCACTGCCAGGATGCCGAACACAGCGAATGTCTTTGTCCATGCGGAGAGGTTATCGCCGAAGAACTGTACCAGCGGCAGGGTCAGATTGGTGATGAGCAGTGTGCCGGTAGTTGCCAGGATCATACGGAAGATGCTGAGGACAGAACGCTCGTACTGGTTCTGTGTAATCAGTGCATTCAGTGTGGCATAAGGCACATTGATCGCCGTGTAGACCACAGAGGACACCAGGTTATACGTAATAAAGATGTACACCAGTTTTGAGGTCTCCCCCAGTCCGGACGGCACGGAGAACAGCAGGATTCCGGCAAGGGCAAAGGGAATTGCCATGCGCAGAATCCACGGACGGCACTTGCCGAACCGGGACTTGGTTCTGTCTACGATAACGCCCATGATAAGGTCGGTGACGCCGTCGAACACTCTCGACAGCAGCATGATGGTACCGATGGTAGCGGCACTGACGTGAACATAATCGGTATAATAAAAGAGCAGGAATGCGGACATTGCGGAGTAGATGATGTTACAGCCCAGATCTCCGCAGCCATAGGAAAAACGTTCCCAAAAAGCTGATTTTTGTTTTTGAAGCGGAAGCCATGGTAGGTTTCCTCCTTTCGTGTTTTTGTTGTCTCTATTATAACCGATATCCCGACAACAGAAAAGGCGGTATTCAGACAACAAAATAGGGCAAATCCGATATTTATGCAGATTTGCCCATAGATATCCTATTTAGGCATCGCTGTATCAAGCCAACTCAAGCCCCTGTTCCGTGCTGTTTTATTTCCGAAACTCCCGGCGTTTTTCCTTTGGCGTACAGTGATAGCGCTCCTTGAACAGCTGCATGGCGTACTTATAATTGGTGCAGCCGTGATCTTCAAAAATCGTTCCGATACTGTGATCCGTTTCCTGCAGATCCCGGACAACTTTGTGCAGGCGTATCTCATACAGGTACTGCATCACCGTCAGCCCCAGCTGTTTCTTGAAAAGCTTGGACAGATAGTCGGGATTGTAGCCGAAATGCGCTGCAATATCCTCCATCACGATCTTTTCGCTGTGGTGATCCTCGATATACCGCATGATGTTCTTGACCTTGTTGATGGAACGATTCCGCTTATTGACTGCCTTGTCCGTCAGCCGGATGGAATAGGAATGCACCAGCGTATACAACAGGTCATAGAGCAGGCTGTTGAACTTGAGCAGATACGCATCCGGACGCACATCATAGACGATATACATATCCGTGAAAATTTTCTTGATGCGTTCCAGCCGTGTGACATCCACCGGATGTTCGGGGTGCATATCCACGTGAAATTCCAGCAGGTCATACGCCGGAATATACTTTTCCAGCACAGCGCTGGGGATCAGCAGCACCAGCGCCTTGTTTTTCTGCGCCGTCACCGAATGGATCACTCTGGGGTTGACGATGGAAAATTCTCCGGGGTGCAGCGTCTGGCGCACGTTGTTTTCAAACTGTGTCACCATGCTCCCCTCGATCATGTACACCAGTTCCAGGCTGTTGTGCCAGTGCGGCGCAACATAGCCGCCGCTGTCCTCGGACAGATAAAACCGCACATCAATATCGGGGTTGCTGGACACGATCTCATGCCGAATGCTGTTATTTTCCATACTGCACCTCATTTCTTTCCGGGTATCGCTTTCCATTTGATTATAGCATATTGTCTGCACTTTTGCAATGACAGCAGAAAAAAAAAAGTATTTTCCACAAAATTCAAATTATAGAAAAGTCCCCCTTGAAAGGGGGATGTCAGCTTTAAGCTGACAGGGGGATCATCACAATCTATACTCACTTATGGAATATCCACACAAGGCACGCCTTTTCAAATAAAATAACGATAACATTTGTTTTGCAAGGGGTAATCCTCTGTCAGACTTGCATTTCTCGTCCCAATATGTTAAACGATTGATATCCCCTTTTCAGAGAAAGTTCAGTCTCTGAAAAAACACTTTCCAGGAGATCAAGACGTATGAGACTATTTTCCAATCTCTTTAAGTCAAAGGTCGGCGCTGAAAGCAAGCAGTCTGACCTTTGAAACAAAAACAGCCCCGGCAGTACCGCTTTTCCACGGTATGCCGGGGCTGTTGTCATTCCGGAAACGATCAGTATTTCCAGCTGTTTGTCTTGACCTGGGTGTCGATCATGTGCTTGTAAATGCCGTTTTCCGCACGCAGCGCATCCGGGCTGCCCATTTCCGCAACCTTTCCGTCCTTCAGCACAACGATCTTGTCTACGCCGTCAACGGTGCGCATTCTGTGTGCAATGATGAGAACGGTCTTGTTCCGGATCAGCTTGGAGATGGACTCCTGTATCAAGGACTCGTTGTCCACATCCAGAGATGCCGTCGCCTCATCCATCAAAATGATCGGCGCATCTTTCAGAAACGCTCTGGCGATGGAGATACGCTGCCTTTCGCCGCCGGAAAGCTCAGAGCCGTTTTCACCGATCATGCTGTTCCACTTGTCCGGCATACGCTCTACAAAGTCCTCACAGTGCGCCAGCTTGGCAGCCGCCATGACCTCTTCGTCTGTTGCATCCTTTCTGCCGATCCGGATGTTTTCCAGAACGGTGTTGTTGAACAGCGTGACATCCTGGAACACGATGGCATACATGGAGAGCAGTTTCTCCGGGTCGATCCGGGAAACGTCCATGCCGCCGACTGTGATCTTTCCCTTGTCGTTGTCCCAGAAACGAGCCGCCAGTCTGGAAACCGTAGTCTTTCCGCCGCCGGACGGACCGATCAGCGCCGTTACCTCGCCCTGCTTTGCCGTAAAGCTGACATCCGAAAGCACCTGCTCTCCGCTCTTGTAGGAGAACGCCACGTGATCGAAACAAATGTCATATCCCTGGTTGGTCAGAACGTCGCTGCCGGTCTGTTCCTCGTGGGACAAAATCTCATCCATCCGCTTACAGTTCACGTCTGCACTGATGATTGCGGAAAGGTTTTGCAGGGAGATCTGCAGCGGTTCGTACATCCGAGTCACCACCAGCAGGAACATAAAGAATGTGAGAACATTGATCTCGCCGCTTACCAGAAGCATACTGCCTACAACTGCCACAGTTCCCATGCCCAGTTTCAGGATCATCTGTGCTGAGCAGACAAAAGCCGCATTGGTGAATTCTAGAACGGCGGCGTGCTTTTCCACGGCCTTTATCTTCTTGGTCAGCCCTTTCATGTACGAGTCGGTCATGTTGTACGAACGCAAATCACTCACGGTCTCCAGTCCTTCCTGGATACCGTCCAGGCAGTTCACCTTGTAGACCGATGCCTTTTCCAGCATATTTTTCAGAAACTTCTTGGAACAAAGCACGATCAAAAATGCCACCGGCATGACCCAAATCGCCGCCAGCGCCATCTTCCACTGGAAAAAGAACAGGGAAAGCACGATGATCGTGGTGGAGATCATAGCGCCGATCAGTTCCGGAATCCAGTGAGAGGACGCTGTCTCCAGCAGAGCGCAGTCTGCCATAATGGTATTGGTCAGATCGGCAAGATCTTTCTTGCCAAAGAAGGAAAGCGGAATCTTCCGCAGCTTTTCCGCAAGGGTTCTTCGCCGCACGCCGCTCTCTACATAGGTGGAAAAGAACGTGGAACGATACTGAAAAAATCGTTGTCAGAGCGATCAAAAGCAGAATGGCCACGATTGCCGCAATGAAAAACGGCAGCTTTTCTCTCGGCACTTCCCCGTCCAGCAGATAGGACGCCAGAAAGTACAGCAGTCCCACCGGCATCATCAGCACCAGATTTGCAAGTGCAACGGCAAAATTGCTCTGATCATATCCTTTGCGCCCTTGTCCGAAAGCGCATATTTATGCTTTAATTTTTTCAATCATTGCGCAGCACCTGTCTTTCCGACCTGCCAGTTGACAGATCTATTGTATTCATTCCACATATGCGTATACACGCCGTTTGCGGCAAGCAGTTCTTCATGTGTTCCGCTCTCCGCAATTTTGCCGTCTGCCAGCACATAAATGCAGTCTGCATTGGTGATGGTCGAAAGCCGGTGGGCGATCATGATGACAGTCTTGTCTTTGGAAAGCTTTTCGAACGCCTGCTGTACCAGCATCTCATTATCCGGGTCTGCAAAAAAGCCGTTGCCTCATCCAGAATCAGCACCGGCGCGTTTTTCAGAAAGGCTCTTGCAATGGAAAGCCGCTGTGCCTCACCGCCGGAGACATAGACACCCTTTGCCCCGATCTGGGTATTGACTCCATCCGGGAACTTCTCGATGATATCCATGCACTGTGCATCCCGCAGTGCCTGCATTACCTCTGCATCGCTGGCATCCGGTCTGCCCATTCTGACATTTTCCAGAATGCTCATCTTGAGCAGCTTGCTGTCCTGGAATACATAAGAGACCTGGTTCATCAGTTCCTTTCCGTCAATCTCCTTTACATCAGTGCCGCCGATGCGGATAGAACCGCTTTTCACATCCCAGAACCGTGCAGCCAGTGAGGCGAGGGTAGTCTTTCCGCCGCCGGACGGCCCCACAAGGGCAATGTGCTGTCCTGCCGGAATCTCCAGGGTAATGCCGTCGATCGCATTCCGCTCAGAACCGTCATAGGCAGATACCACATTTTCCATGGAAACGCTGGCGTTCGCCGGGCTTTTCGGCTTTTCTGCCTCTGCCAGCGGAGAAAGATCCAGGATGCTGTCCATACGATTCAGCGCATCCGTTACGATCATATTGGACTCCCCGGCATAGGCAATCTTCATCAGCGTTACGGTCAGAATCGAACTGATCAGAATATAGAACAGCAGATTCAGAATAAACGTATCGGTCACGCCGTGTCCGGTGAACAGGTATGCCGAAAGAATCAGAACGGCAAACACAGCGTTTACCGCAGTGGTGAATCCGACCATGGGCATCATCATGCTCTTGGTATAGGAAACCGTCCACTTTTCATACTCGTCAATAGCCTTTTTGAACCGACGGAACGAAAAGATGGTCTGCCCGAAAGTCTTGACCACCGGAATGCCACGCACATACTCGACAGCCTCGGACGACATGGATTCCAGTGCATTCTGGTATTCCTTCATGTCTGCCGCCAGCTTTGGCCCCATCATCGCCGAACCCATCAGCACAAAAGCGATCGCCGCCGGAATCAGACACATAAGCCCCAGCCGCCAGTCAAACACTGCCATTACCGCAAGCAGCGCAATGGGCGTTGCGATGGAAACCGCCTTGTCCGGGAGGTTGTGCGCCAGATACGTTTCCGTGGCTGCGCTGGAATCCGAAACAATTTTCCGGATCTTACCCGTTCCCTCGCTTTCCACGTATCCCAGCGGCAGCTTCATAATGTGTTCCATCATGGCGATCCGCATATTTGCCTGCACCCGGAACGCCGCCAGATGGGAACACATCAGCGCCGCAATGTAAAAACAGCATGGAAAGCAGAGCACCTCCTACTGCATACCAGCCGTATGTCTTGATATGTACCGCCTGGCTGAAATCCGGCCGGACTTCCAGCACCTCTTTGATGATGCGCCAGATCTCATAAAACGGGATCAGAGCGATCACTGCACTCACTGCCGCAAGAGCCAATGAAAGGTATGTCAGATACTTTCGCTTTCCGGCGTACCCCATCAGTCTCTGAAACGAACTTTTTTCCCTTTTGTTTCAATGTGATTCCTCCTTTAGAATTATATAGTTAGATTTCACTAACCTATATACAAACTTTAGAGCGTGTTCTCATAAAATAATTGTGCCGAAAAAAGTACAATTTCATTTTTATGCGAACACACTCCTGTAAACGCAGTTCCGCAAAAACAAGCACAAATTTTACGTAAGACCAAGCACTGCTTTCCAGCCGGCATAGCTGTACTTGCGGATATCGTCCATAAAAAGCTTTGCCTTTTCGAAGTCCATATTGTGGGACACGATCTCATAGACATACTGCCAGCCCGTCCGGCAGATCACATGGATGAAAAAAGTCATCCACCTTTTCTCCTGCCGAAAACTGCACAGCAAACTTTTTGTAATAGCTTTCTTCGATCTCCGCCAGCCTGTCGAAATAGGTCTCGTATTCCGTCCCGGCAGAACAGCAGAAAATGAGCCGGAATGCGTTGAAATTCTCGTAAATATACACCAGGACATCGTCTGTTCCCCGGTTCCCGCAGGCAATGGCATCGGTGACTTCCGAAACATCTGACGCTGCCTGCACAGAATCCATATAGATCTGCATCAAGCCATCTGCCGCCGGCTTGACAAGCGTTTCAAACAGTCCTGCCTTATCCCCAAACCGGGTATAGATGGAATTGGTGCTGACACCGCTTTCCGCAGAGATTCTCCGGAGGCTGGCATCGTGAAATCCGTGCACCAAAAATTCTTGTTCTGCACTTTTCAGAAGTGCCTCTGTAACGCCGGCTGATTCTTTTCTCATTTCGCACTTCCTTTCTGTAACGCTGTTATTATAACACTGTTACTCTAACTTGTCAAGAGAAAATTTGATACTTTCCAAAACTTTTTCAGCGGAATCCTGTATCTGCCAAAATCGCATGAAATTCCGTCGGTTTTGTTGACTTTTCCGTACAAAACATGGTATAATGAGCAAAAGACAACGGAAGGATGAACCATATGAAGAAAACACTTGCTGCTCTGCTGTCATGCCTGTTCCTGGCGGCAGCGCTGCCGCAGCCGGCACTGTATGCCGCAGAAACAGATGCCCCAGAGGATTCCCGGATCACCGGAGATGTCAACGGGGACGGACAACTGAACGCCGCAGATATTGTTCTGATGCAGAAGTGGCTGCTGCAAGTCCCGGATGTCACACTTGCTGACGGGCAGGCAGGCGACTGCAATGCAGACAGCAGACTGGATGGTCTTGACCTTTGCCGGATGCGGCAGCTGCTGACCGCACCTGCATCGCAGAATCCACTGGAACAGCTGGTGGGAATGTCCTATGCAGATGCAGTGAAAAACGGCTATATCTCCAGATCGGAATACAACTATCAGATCTCCGGCAATCTGAAGAGTACCATTGAAACCCAAATGGAACGTCCCCTGGACTACTCCATTGACCGGTTTTATCTGGTAAGCAATGAAACGCTGGGGCTGACCGGTGACACAAAATACCTGTACAATTCCAGCACAGCGGATGTTTATCCCATCACAGAAGAGACGAGCATGAACTGCGCCACCTGGTACTGGAAAGGCAAAAGGCGGCACTCTACGGTATTGATGACGACGCCGACACACAGAACAAGTTTTGGATGCCATGGAGTTCTACGACGTCACCGAGATCTACTACTCCATCGGTGCAAACAAACTGGTAAACAGCGTGGATATGGTGGAAACCTTTGTCAAGAACGCCTACGCCAGAAATATGAAGGTCTACCTGTTGACCGGAGAAAACACCTGGCTGTATGAGGACAGCTATCAGACCGCCATCTATCGGGTATTCGACCGGGTGGCAGAGTATAACAGCATGGTGGAGTATGATGCCCGGCTGGCTTGCGTATCCTACGATGTGGAGGTCTGGACAAATTCCGAATATAACTGGAAAAACAATGACGCCGCACGGTATCAGCAGGTAAAGTTCATCGAAACTGCACAGCAGTACGCCGAATCGAAGGACTTGTCCGTCTCCTACTGCCTGCCGTTCTGGATCGTCCGCTATGACTACACAGATGATGCCGGCGAAACACATAACGTATACGACTCTATCACCCAGATTGCCAACGAGACCATTCTCATGGCATACCGTGACAGTGCTGCTGCCGTGGAAAAGCTGGTGGCAGAGGTACAGACCGGTGCATCCAGGTCTGTCTACGACTACAACGAGAAAAACGCCTGCAACCTGGAAATCGCAGTGCAGGCGGACGAGAACAGCGAGGGCGACCATGTCACTTTCTATGAAGAGGAAAAGGAACATCCCGGCTATCTCAATACAGAAATTGCAAAAATCAAGTCCGACCTGGAGACACATCGTTTCCACACCACATTCGCCATTCACCAGGCGATTCCGCTGTATGAGTACTACCTTTCTCTGGAATCATAAATGCCTGCTCTGTCTCTGACAAAAAGGAGGATTTCTCATGCCCAACCGCTGCAAATGGTGCAATCCAAACAACCCGAAGTACATCGCCTATCACGACAGGGAATGGGGTGTTCTGCGGACAGACGACGCCTATCTGTTTGAGATGCTGCTCCTGGAATCATTCCAGGCAGGGCTTTCCTGGGAGTGTATCCTAAACAAACGGGAAAATTTCCGAAAGGCGTTCGATGATTTCCAGGCAGAAAAAATCGCCGCCTATACAGCGGAAAAGTGCAGTGCTTTGGCTGCGGACAAGGGCATTGTGCGAAACAGGCGCAAGATCCAGGCAAGCGTCCGGAATGCGGCGATCTTCCTTGCCATTTCCGCCGAATTTGGCAGTTTTTATGACTATCTGTGCCAGTTCACACAGGGCAGGATCTTTTACGAAACCGGAAAAGCCACAAGTCCCCTGTCCGATGCCATTTCCACCGACCTGCAAAAGCGTGGCATGAAATTTGTCGGCAGTACCATCATCTATGCGTATTTACAGGCGGTTGGCATCCTGTATTCCCACGATGCAGGCTGCGATCTGTACAGGCATTCTTAAAATGCAAAAAAGCATACAGTATCCGTTCCCGGAAATACTGTATGCTTTTTTCATTTTCCAAAAATTATCCGGCAATGCCACGAATCGCAGACACCGTCTGCTGATACCGGGTTTTCACTGCCTGGAAAGCGTCTGCGTAGTCCACCGAAAGGTCTCGCCCACGCAGTTCCTCGGTCAGTTCCGAGCTTGCCTGCCGCAGCGGTTCAAATCCCAAATTGAGGCAAATGCCTTTCAGCGTGTGCGCCATGCGAAACGCCTCTTCGGCATCGTGCGCATCCAGCGCATCACAAAGACCGGAAAACGTCTTGTCCTCCAAAAGCGCAGGGCGAACTTCGTCACGATCCGTTCGCTGCCCAGCCGCTGTAACACAGGCGCATAATCTGCACCCATCTTTGTATAACATTCCTGTATTGTCATATGATCTCATTCCCTCGATTTCACAACGCAGCGTATTCATAGGCGTTCTTGCTCTGTTCCACCAATTCCCGTTTCAGTGTGTCCTGTATCTCCAGAAGGCACTCCAACAGAACCGGGTTAAACGCACCGCATTCCCCGTTCAGAATCATCTGAATGGCTCTCTCATGGGAAAACGCCTTTTATATACCCGTTCGCTCACCAGTGCATCATATACGTCTGCCAGCGAAACCACCTGTGCCGAAATGGGGATCTCATCGCCCACAAGCCCGTCCGGGTATCCCTTTCCGTCGAATCGTTCGTGATGCCACCGGCATATGTCATGCGCCACACGAACCAGCGGCTCGCTCTGGTAGATCGCCAGGCTCTCCAGCATATTGGCGCCAATTACTGTGTGGGTTTTCATGATCTCAAACTCTTCCTTGGTCAGCCGTCCCGGCTTGTTCAGAATCTTCTCGTCAATGCCGATCTTGCCGATATCATGCAGCGCAGCCGCCAGCGGAATCAGCATCTGATCTGCACTTGTGATCTCGTACTTTGTGTCTTTCCGTTCCAGCTGATCCAGCAGCAGTTCTGCAAGGCGCTTGATGTGGATGACATGGCTGCCGCTTTCTCCGTTCCGGAACTCTACGATCTGGCTGAGAATGCTGACCATCATGCTGTTGTTTTTGTCTTTCTCCCGTACCTGTTCGCTTATCATGGAGATCAAACGCCGCTGTTTGGCGTAGAGCTTGATGGTGTTGAACACACGGCGGTAGACAACTCTCGCATCAAACGGACGGCTGATATAGTCTGAAACGCCCATTTCATAAGCTTTTTTCACGGAGGAGGAAGAATCCTCGCTGGAGATCATAATGACCGGGATATCGTCGATCCAATGATTTTCTGCCATATGATGCAGCAGTTCAAAGCCGTCCATCACAGGCATAATGATATCCAGCAGCACCAGGGAAAAGCTTGTCCCCTGCCGTTCCAGCAGATGCAGCGCCTCTTCACCGTTGACCGCCTCGTGAATGATATACGAATCTCCCAGCATTTCCGCCAGAATCGCACGGTTCATCTCCGAATCGTCCACGATCAAAATTTCCTGCTTGCTTTCCTTGTCCGCAACAGAATCTGCCTCAGAGATAATCACTGCATTTTTCTTGTTCTTCGCCTGGTACATCAGAACATCCGCACGGTGTATCGCCTCATCCAGCAGTGTATTTTCACAGTACACGCCGCCGATGCTAACCGAAAGGTGGATACCGGAATACCCCGGACCGGAGCATTGTGTATCTTATGGCGAATGTGGTGCAGCTTTCGGTAAAACTCCTGCTCATCCGCATTTGCCGACAGCAGTACAAACTCATCGCCGCCGTAGCGGATCAGCACATCATTGCTGTCAGAGCTTTCCCGTATCACCTTGACCACCGTTTCCAGCACCATATCCCCGGCATCGTGACCGCAGGTGTCATTGTACACCTTAAAGTCATCCAGGTCGATCATGGCAGCGCCGCCGGTAAACTTCTTCTGTCTGGATCTGTCTTCCAGATACCGCCGGTTATACGCTCCGGTCAGTGCATCCCGGTACAGTTCCACATGATAATGCGACAGCTGCCGGATCAGCTTGTCCCGTTCACTTGCCCCGATCAGCGAATCGCTGTCCAGTTTCCGGATCAGTTCCATCACACAGGGCTTTCCGTCTACTTCAGAAATTCCAGTTTCGTGTGCTGCTGTCTGTCCCGCAGTGTCTGCATGGAAATGCAGTTTTCACACGGCTGTCCCTTGCCCCAATAATCGTAGCATTCGCAAAAAGACGCATCTTCTGTGCTTTCCCGGATGCCTTCCAGATCTTCGCCCTTCAAAAGGCGCACCACGGTAAACACATTCCGGAAAAAAGCGCATCTGCTCTTTTGCCTGCTGTGAAGTCAGCTGATAGTCGGACTGTGTCTCATGGTCTGTGCTGAATGTTTCCTAAGATCTCCACTGCTGTATCTTCCTTTCAGATCGGATGGAAAAGGCAAACCGCAAAAGTGCCGCTGCGAACCCCGTTTCATTTCTTCACATACCTAAATCATAGGCAATACCGTGCAAATCCGACAGGCGGACTTGGTTCGGTTCTGCCTATAGTATACCATAATTTATCATCATTTGTCAATCATTGTTTTCTTCTGTCATCAATATCCCTGCACGCCGGATCTGAAACCGTTCCCGGCGAGTGAGCGTCTTTCGCTTTGGATCAGATATCTTTTTCAGAAACGATGTCAGCACACGGACTTCATAGGGCTGAAGCGCCGTTTCCCCGTAGATGTACTTTTCCATCAACTGGTTGACACGCTCGTATTCTCCGTCACGCAGTTCCGGGATTTTTTTTCTTTCATCCGCTGTTCCGCCGTTTCCGCCTGCCAGCCGATGTGCATTTCCACGCCCATGCAATGCAGCATTTTTGGGATCATCATGCAGAGAATATCCTGTTTTTTTCGTTCATCAGCTTTCCGGTACCGGTTCTGAGAACGAACCTGCGTTACCGTAATGCGCACTTCCAGGACAGCAGTTCCCACAGCCGCCAGAATTAGCAGCAGCGCAGCGATTCCCAACAGCAGCACCGCCGCATTTTCCACCGTATCCAGGACACTTCCTCCGGAAGTATCCCGTTTGCTCTTGTTCTGCACATTGCCGGTCTGTGTCTCGCTGTCATCGGCGATCTTCACCTTTTCCACGTTCTGCGGCTGCTGTACCATCTGCATCAGGGTATAGACATCGTGATAATACCCCGGTGTCGCATCAATGGGAATCCAGCCCATGCCGTCCATGTAGACTTCTGCCCAAGCGTGGGCATCCTTTGCCGTGAGCTGTGCGCTGACCTTGTCCCGCACCAGCGTACCATTAACGTAGTAGCCCTCGGCATACCGTGCCGGAATGCCAAACGAACGATACGCCAGAACTGCCGCCGTTGCATAAAAAGGCAGAGTTTCCCGTTCCGCCGTTCAGAAACTTTTCCAGCGGCTCTTCGGAATCGGTTCGCCCCGGCTCCATCTGGTAGGACGAGGTGTTTTCCAGAACGTCATGGATGTGCTGGGTCACCTGGTAGACGGTGTTATCCGTCTCCGTATAGGATGGATCATGAAACTTTTTCCTGTATCACAGAGCGCAGTTCTTCCGGGATATCCAGGTAATTCTGGTACACGAAACTGCGGTAGATCGCCTCGCAGTCCAGATACGCCTTTTCTGCCTTTGTCTCCGGGTGCATTGCCCAGTCGTCCACATAGAGCAGTTCTCCCGGATAGTCGTTGGCGTATTCCGTGAAATCATACTGCTTTGTGCCGAACAGCCCGGCAGACTGCACCGCCGCATCCCGGTGGACTCTGGTGGAACAGTCCGGCTGGCCTGCCGAATAGGGCAGGTAGACATACCGCCGGTCTGCGCCGTTGTTTTCGACGGAGACACGGTTTTTCGGGAACTGTTCCCCGCCGGCAGTGCCGTATTTGCAGTACTGCTGAGACGGTGAAAACTGATGTTCCGCAAACCAGGACTCGATGCCGTCATTTTCTCCCCGGAAGTCCGAACGGTTCAGTTCCTGCCATTTGCCGTTGTCGTAGTCTGCACCCACAAATCCACGCAGGTACAGATCTTTCGACTGGGTCTGGCGCACCATGAGCCGATCTTTATCACCCCGGTTCATCCGGTACGCCTTGGACAGATCTCCTTTCGGCAGTGTGTCCTCGCCGTAACGCACCCGTGTGATCGCTGCACGGACATTCTCACGCAGCACATTCACCGTGTGGAATTCCCGGCTGCCGGACACCACTGCCGCACTCAGAATCACCGCAGACGCTGTGACGAACCATCCCACCTTTTTCCAGCTGAAAGAACGCTCACAGTGACAGATGCGCTGTAAGAGCCAGCCGGTCAGATACAGCCCCACGCCGATGCCGGAAAAGCATTGCAGGAGCAATGCCGGCAGCGTCAGAACCAGCAGAACGAAAAAAGCTGACAGTTGGTTTGTTGATCTGCACCAGGAGATATCCCCAGGCGGCGATCAGCAGAATGGTAAAGATCAGAGAGAAAACGCCGGCTGTGCCTGTGCCGCCCAAAAGCGAGACTGCATCATGGCTCACCGTGTTCCATCTGGAGATCACGCTGTTGAGAAAAAGGATCGCTCCGTTTTTGCAGTCCGAAAAACCGATCAGCAGCACCAGCAGTGCCAGCCCGTTCGGAACCAGCAGCGCCGTTTTGCGAAACGGTTTCCAGAGGGACAGCGAGCGGCACAAAACCGCCGCAGCTGCACACAGCAGTACCCAGAAAAGCGGCACCTCTGCCGTTCCGTAGCGCAGGAATGACACACAGAACCCGGCAGAAAACAGTCCGGCGCAAATACACTCCAAAATCATATTGTACACACAGGAGGCTGCTCCGTAAAAACTGGCATGGTCTCCGGTTTCTTTTTTGGTTTTCGATGCAGCTGCATCTGGATACACCTCCTCAGCACAATGTCCGGAAATGGATTCTTATAGTATAATGCGGAAACTCCGGTTTTTCCGCAGATATGTCACCGGTACTTCGACCAGCACTTTCGCCCTTGCCGGCTGTGTCACAACAGGTACGCCATCCTTGTCCGTGACCACTACGGCATCCAGGTTCACATCCGCCGGGATCAGCGCCAGTTCCTTGGGAAAGCTGTGTATGGTAAAGTACACCATGCTCTCATAGTTCTGCTGGATCTGCCCTGCCAGGAAAAAAACTGACAGGCGATGCCGCTGTTCTCCGCCAGCGGATAGGACAGCAGCGTATAGAGAAATTCTGCGGCATCTGCCTCCGCTGCAATGGGTGCGGAAATGATGCGGCTCTGAAAGACAAACGCCGCCATATGCGGGATTCCGGCACGCACCAGCGCACGGCTCAGACTTTCCACTGCGCCGATGGATGTGGAAAGCAGTGTCTTGTCCACGTCCTCGCCGTTTGCCTTCAGCGCAATGTCATACAGTACGATGGTGTCATACCGGGTGGAATCGCTGTATTCCCGCACGATCAGCCGATCCATCTTGCTGGTCAGTTTCCAGTGGATGGCTTTCAGCTCATCGCCCTCCTGATACTCCCGCAGTTCGAACACCTCTGCGGTATCGTTTCCCCTTTTGGTAGACCCGGAACGAACCGACTTCCGGCTTTGCCCGGGATGCCTGGTCGGTCATGATGGTGATGTCATTCTGTTCCGGCATCACCTTAACACGGCAGAACAACTCGCAGGGTACTGCGGCGGCACAGAACCCAAAGACGTCCAGGCACTGCACACCAGATGCCCGGATAAACCATTCGCCGCACATATCCGGCGTAAACTCCACATGAGAGCTTTTCCGGGAAGAAAGACCGATCCGCAGCCAGCGTTCCTCCTGTGTGTGAAACAGCAGGTTCTGCATCTCCAGGGTCATTTCCACTGCAGACACCGAAAACAGCGGACGCTTTGCCTTATAGGTGATATCCAGCGCAAGCGGCGCATTGACATTGCTTGTCACCGGTGCTTGTAACGAAAGGGTCATTGCAGCAATATCCATCCGGAGCAGAACGAGTGCCAGGAGCGGCAGGGCAATCTCCAGAAACAGCACTGCCAGCAGAATCGGTTTCGGGAAGAAGAACAACAGCACCAGCACAACTGCGATGGACAAAAAGTAGCTCACCTTGTGCCGGATCATGACAGCTTTCCTCCGATGGTCACCGGCGGTTTCACCTTTTCCAGGATTCCCTGCAAAATCTGCACCTTGTTCACGCCCTCGATCAGTGCCTGGGGACGCAGGACAAGACGATGGACGCAGACATCCAGATACACGCTCTGCACATCCTCCGGAACTACATAGTTCCGCTGTTCTACCAGAGCGTTTGCCTTTGCCATGCGGATGAGTGCGATCACACCTCTAGGGCTGATGCCCAGTTCCACAAAGGGATGCACCCGTGTCTCCTCGCACAGGCGGATGGCATAGCGCATGATATCCTCTGTCACCTTGATGGCGGAGAGATAGTCCTGCACCTGCATCAGACTCTTGGCATCGCAGACCGGCTTGATCTCATGGAGCGGATTGGTATAGCGTCTGGCGTTCAGAATCTTGATCTGATCCTCGCAGGACGGATAGCCGATGGAAAGCTGTATCATAAAACGATCCAGCTGGGATTCCGGCAGCGGATGCGTACCGGATGCGCCCAGAGGGTTCTGCGTTGCGATGCAGATAAACGGACTGGGCAGCGGATGGGTCACGCCGTCTACGGTCACGTTCTTCTCTTCCATGGACTCCAAAAGCGCCGACTGGGTTTTCGGTGAAGTACGGTTGATCTCATCTGCCAGCAGCAGATGGCACATTACCGCACCGCTGTGATACTCGAACTGATTGTTCACCCGGTTGAACATGGAAAAGCCGGTAATGTCTGACGGCGTGGTATCTGTGGTAAACTGGATACGCTTAAAGTCCAGCCCCAGCGCATTGGCAAACGCCAGCACCAGCGTAGTCTTTCCCACGCCCGGACAATCCTCCAGCAGAATATGACCGCCGGCATAAATGGTCATCAAAACTTTCCGGATGATCTCATCCTTTCCCATAAATGCCTTTTTGACCTCTGTAATAATATGTTCTGCCTGTTCGATCACCATTGCCGCATATCCTCCTCTGCCTGTTTTAGTTTTTCCAGGACTTCCTCCCGGTCCGGTTCCGGTGCTGTTTCGCTGCACCCCAGCAGATCCCAAAGCGTCTGCCACTTGGGCAGGAATGTATCTGTGATCTCCTGTGCGATCTCCTCGATGGATGTACCGTCTCCGGCTGACTCTGCGTAATATTCGCTGCAAAGACTTTCCAGGTCGGAAAACCTGCATAGGGATACTGCCACGCCGCCGCATAGGTTTCCCGGCAGCCGTCCGGCACAGCCAGCGGCACTGTGTTGACACTGCCGTCTGACTTGGACTGGAACACAAAATCACTGCCCTGTCCGTATCCGATCAGATTCGGCGGTGTTTCTCCGGCAAAGCGAATCTCTTCCAGCGCATCACAGCCGCCGAAAATATTGTAATAGACCTCGTTTGTGGTCTCCGGGAACGTAAAGCTGTGCAAAGCTGTTTCTGCAAATGCACCGTCATGAATGGATTCCACGCAGCTGTTTGCTCCAAAGGTCACCTCAGAAAGCGCTGTACACCCGGCAAACGCATTGGACGGAATGGAACGCAGTGTAGAACCAGTCTCAAAATGCACGGCAGTCAGATTGCTGCAATCCTGAAACGCATTGCTGCCCAGCAGTGAAAAGGCATCTGAAAATGTCAGTTTTCCGCTGATACCCGAATTTTGGAACGCCGCATCGTCCACAAACATGACTGACGCAAAGCTTTCAGGTGCAATGAAAAACGCATTCTGACACCGGGAGAATGCACCCGATGCAATTTCCACGGTGTTCGGTGCTAAGGTATATGTTCCGTTCAAGTTGCCGGAAACGGACAACAGGTAACTCTCTTCCCCGGAACTTCCGTAGACACCGGCAACACCGTCTGCGCCGGTCTCCATTCGGTACCGATAGGTAAATTCCGCAAAGCAGCCGGCGTATCCATAGGAATCATACGGGCGGTAGAAAAAGCTGTTGTTGCCGGGCGCATAGTTTCCCTCCATCACCGCAGATGCCGCATTGCAGGCAACGCAGTAGAGCATCATGCAGTTGTCGAATGCGCCGTCGCCGATGGTCAGTTCATCCTCAGACAAGGACACCACCGATTCCAAAGCACTGCACCCGGAAAAAGCGTTCTGCTGAATTTCTTTGGTCTCCTCCGGCAGTTCTGCGGTCATCAGCCCGGAACAATTCCGGAACGCACGGCTGCCGATGGTTTTGATGGAAACGCCCGGCAGACTCTCCGCACTGAAATGCACAGTATCCGGCGCAGCGGTCAGAAGTGTTGCACCGTCCTGTTCCTGGAAATAGACGTTGCCGTCCGTTTCACAAATGGCATACGCCTCAGCGGCGATGGGAATATCATAGGTATTCCACTGTTCCGTATCAAACTCCATGCTGAACGCCGGAATGTGCAGACCGCCGATATTCTCAGAAAAGCTGTCCGCCTGCGCAGCCGGAGCAGTCTCACCCTGGAAGTAGATCTGCGTGCCGTCCAGCCCGTTGAATGCACCGCTGTCCAGCGTTTGCAGGGATGCAGGCAGAATCAGCGCTTTCAAGTCTCTTCCCTCAAATGCGCCCTTCCGAATCTCGGTCACTCCCTCCGGCACGGCATAAGTACCGGCTACCTGTTCTGTCAGACCGTACAGCACAGTGCCGTTTTCTGTATTTAGCAAAATGGCGTCATCCTGGGTATAGAAATCCGTGGGATTCTTGTCGCTCTGGGGAACGAGCTGGTTTGTGCCAAGACGCATTGCCCACTTTTTCCGATAGTCGAAGTAGGCATCATCCGGCACATAGATTTTGCATGATCCAGCCGGCGTAGTTCAATTTCCGGCGGCTCTGCGGACTGAAAAGTTAGGCTCTGAATCTGATTTTCTTCCGGAAAAGTCACCTTTTCACCGTCTCCGGAACGGTGATCTCCGTTTTCGCATACGGCACTGCATACAGTTCCGTGCAGGCTTTGTTGTACAAAAACGCCGTCCCGGGACGTGAGCGCCGGATTCTTTTCTGAGACATCGTAGGAATCCTTTACCTTCAGCGTGCTGGTGATTTCCAGAACGGATGCCGGAACGGAAACACGGTCTACGTCTGCCTCCAGGGCAACCTTTTTGCAGCCCTGCCGGAATCTCCAGATCACGGCTGGAACCGGTATATCCGGTCAGTGTCTGAATGAAATAGTAGTGGTCATCCTCCGACCACATGGAACTGATCTCCGCCATAAACTCCTTCGGGAGTTCTGCCGTTCCCAAAGGATACAGGATATTCAAGCCTTTTTTTCGTTGGGGGTATAGCGGTAGTAGACGGGGTCGCCGCCGTTGTTCTCCGACCATCCCAGGAAGATCTGACGGATGGATTCTCCGAGTTTAGGGAACGAATGATCCGAATGATACATTTTCCCGTAGTAATTCAGCAGATCGACAGACTCGTTTTCTGCCGGATACTGGTCACTCTTGGGATTGATGAAATCCGCATGGTTATAATCCGAAAGCACCGTCTTATAGGGATACACTTCAAAGCTGACATCTTTTCTGACCCAGTCACTGTTGGCATTCAGCCGGAATGCAAACGATGCCGTGAAGTCTTTCTCTGCCTTTTTAGGGTAACCGGTAATTTTGAAATTGTCGTTCAGCGAGGTAATGCGGTAATATGTGCCGTTGTACTTCACGTGAACATTGCAGGCACACAACAGTTTCCAGGCGTCCAGTTCTTCCCCGTAATAGATCATATCCGCATCGAACGTCTCATTCAGCGGATTTACCATCAGCTCCGGCACTTTTGCGCTGTCGGCATTTTCCAGTCCCTCTTCCGGCATGGGACGTACCGGAATCAACAGGTTTTCATAAATATCGCTGGGCTGTTCCGGCGTTTTTCCGTGTAATTGTTGTCATAGGACGGTGCGGCGGGCTGCTCCGGCTGTGTATCTGTTCCAGGCGTGTCCGTCTGACCGCCGCCGTTATTCTGGCTGCCGCCGGAATTGTTTCCGTTTCCGGAAGTTCCGCCTGCGTTGCCCTTTCCGTTCTGATCGCTTTTCCCGGCTGTACCGGAGTTTCCGGATGTTCCGCCGGAAATCACTGTACCGCTGCCGGATGCAGACGGAATGACTGCGACCGGACCGGATGCACTTCCGCTGCGGTCTCCCACCAGGTAGGACGTCACATTCTGTGACGCCTGCTGCGGAGAGACAGCGGCGCCGTCTCCACTGCCGCCGTCGGTATCCTGGGTAATCAGTGCCGGCACATTCAGATTCTGCGGCGTCTGGGATTCAAACAGAATGGCATTGTCACGCTGTTCTGAAGGCGTCTGCGCCTGGTCAGCATTGTCATCCTGTTCCAGCTGGCGGCTGTCCTCTGTGGTATCATCCTGCTTTTCACTGTTCATGTATTCATCGTCTGTTTGATCGTCGTCAAACGTGATCTGATTCCGGTTCCAAGCCGAGTTTCGGGTGTATTTTTCCGGATCAAAGGAATTCCCCGAATACCGCAGATAGGTAGCGATGCCGGAACCCGTAATTGTCAGCGAAACGATCACGGTCAGAATCCGTTTCTGCACTTTTTTCATTTTTTCCACCTCCACAGGCTTTCTGTGCAAAGCCCGAAACACTTACCGCTTTTTCTGCCGGATGATTTCGCCGATCTCGGTCTTCATCTTCTGAAAATCCACCGGCTTTGCAAAATGCCCGTCCATGCCGTAAGAACGGGACAGCCGCTTGTCTTCCACATAGGCATCCGCAGAAAGGGCAAAGATCAGAACCGTTTTTGCATCCGCTCTGTCCAGGCGGCGGATATCGCTTGCCGCCTCTCTGCCGTTTCGCTCCGGCATCTGCACATCCATCAGAATCAAATCGTAGTGATTGACCGGGCTGTTTTCGAACATCTCCACGGCGATCTTTCCGTTTCCGGCAACATCGACGGATGCACCCTCCTCCTCCAGGATGTCCACGGCGATCTCCGCATTGATCTCGTTGTCTTCCGCCAGAAGAATCTGCTTCCCTGCAAAGGTATAGTCCGCACTTTCCTGTACCTCCTCCGGCATCTCTTCCACAGGAATCTGCCGGATCTGCTCCTCTGTTGCCAGCGGCAGGGACAGGAACACGTTAAAGTCCGAGCCGTTTCCGGGCATACTATTAATGACGATCGTTCCGCCCATGATGCGGACGATGTTGTCCGTAATCGCCATGCCCAGACCGCTGCCGCCGTACTTCTTGGTGATATTGCGGCTCTCCTGCTCAAAGGGCAGGAAAATCTTTTCCAGAAACGCCGGCTCAATACCGATACCGGTGTCATGCACTTTAATCAGAAAGTCCATGCGTTCCTTTTCCTGGAGCATTTTCTGAAAGGTCACTGTGATCTCGCCTTTTGCAGTAAACTTGACCGCATTGGAAACCAGATTCGTCAGCACCTGGCAAAGGCGAATATCGTCTGCAATCACATAGTACGTGTCAAAATCCTGGAACGTCACGGAGAACCGGACGTTTTTCGCCTCCACAGTCTCCTGGAACATATTGCGCAGCTTGTTGGCAATACTGCGCAGATCCAGCGGCTTTTCTTCCAGTTCCAGCTTTCCTGCCTCGATGCGGGACAGATCCAGGATATCGTTGATGATCGACAGCAGATACTGAGACAAGTTTTCCGCCTCGCCCAGATATTCCAGCGCTTTCGGATTCTGGCTGCACTGTTTCTTCGTCAGAGAAAGCATTCCGATGATGCCGTTCATGGGTGTCCGAATCTCGTGAGACATCCGGGAGAGAAACTGCGACTTCGTAAAGCTCTCCTTCTCGATTTTCCGCATCTGCTCTTCCAAGGCAAAGCAGGCGTTTTTATAGGTTGTGATCTCATGGAACAAAAACAGGTCACGCCGGGCAGCCTTGTCCCGTATCACATTCAGACAAAACCAGCGTTCCTGCCCCGGCAGCTGAAAGTCATAGGAAAATGCCGCCGTGCCGTCCCACTTCCGGTACTGCTGAAACAGTTTCTGGTTTACGTCCAGCTGATTCAGCAGGGAAACATCTGCACACAGCGCCGCATAGGATGTGCCGAACAGCGTCTCGAAATTATCGGACGCACCCACCGGCAGCTGGTCGTCTGTCCGCAGTATCAAGACAGCCTCCTGCACATCGTGAAACGAAAACTGCGTCATGGGGAGTTCCGATTTTTTCTCTTTGCCGCATCCGCTTTTTTCGCCGAAAGCCGCTGCAAACCAGCACCACTGCAAACAGGAGTTCTGCCAGCAGAATCAGAATGAGCCAGAAATGTTCCCCGATGGTTGTTAAAATATCCCGAATCATACCGCACCCATACCTCCATGACTTCCCGGCACCTGTCTGCCTTTTTTTCGCAGTCGTTTTGACAAAATAACATTTTTCTCTACTTTTATTATACTATTTTTTATCTGAAACCGAAATGATTATTAAGTTTCAAAGAAATTAATTTTCTACTTTTTTCCTATTTTATTTCTGACAGAGAAAGCACCTGCCCGATGTTTCCATCAAACAGGTGCTTTTCCATATGGTTTCGTCAATTTTGCAAATGTAAAATGTTACGTTTCGGATGTCCGGACAAACTCCGCCGCCTGGCGAATCGCCATGGAATTCGACGGTCTCCCGTAGACTTCCGGGAAATAGTGGTTCATCTTGTTTTTTTGGTGTAGGCGCTCTCGATGGCATAGCGGATCAGATGCTCCACGCTTTCTGCGTTGCACCCATGCCGCAGTCCGACCAGCTCATAGAGTTTCATCATAGAAACGATGGGATTCTGCACTGCAATCTCGATCGCCTCTTTCAAATAAGTGCATCCTTTCAGATGCTTTTCGATGCCAAAATGATTCTCTACAAGGTCTGCAATCAGTTGTTCGCAGTCTGATCTATGCTCCACAAAAACTCCTTTCACAAAGCCACAGGTTCCATATGTTCTATCGCAGCACGATTCCGTGCATAAAATTCAGGCGGCACACTTTCGTATGCCGTATTTGGGAAGATTTGGGTGAAAATGTTTCAACATTGCCGCACCCAGAGCGAATATTCGCCCGGTGCAGTGCTGTTTGTTACTTTTTCAGATTCTGCAGTGCTTTCGGTTCTTTCGGCTGATGGAAACTAACACAAGAAGTAGCACCAGCTGCCTTTACTGCTGCAAACTTGCTGACAGATGCCAGCTTGTCCAGCATAGACTTCTGAACTTTTTTCATGACTCGTTTTCCTCCTCTCGGCTTGGATTTGCTATGACTGCCATTAACGCTATGACAAACAGCGTAAGGGCAATTGTTGCCGATATCAATACCCATTTCTGATAGGCAAAGCAGCTGATCCCGGAAAAGATCACAGCTACAATCATACTGATTCTGTGATTGCGGACTTTCTGTTCTTCCGACAGCGGCTTATTTTCATTTTCCACCGGAGTTTTGAACCATATTGCTACAAGGGAAAAAAAGCAACAACATCACATGAAAACTAATGGGATAAGTTCCATATGCTACAATTTTGCCATACCGAAAATAAACGTCGTCGATGCAGCAAAAATCAAGTTGCACTTCAAATATGTATTCGCATGATAGCCGCCGGTAAACTGACGCAGTGCAACAAATGCAAAATAATACACCAGCGAAACCAGAAACATTCGAAAAACAGCGCCGATTGCAATGGTGATAAAGAAACCGATCAGTGTGGAAAAAATGATTTCAAACCCATACTGATAGACCTCTGCCATTTCCTGCTCAACGATTTCCTTTTTGCATAAAAAAAAGCGACATTCTTTTACTAAGTTCAGCGATCATTTCGCTCACCATCCATGTAAAAAGAATATCGCATTTTATATGGGAAGTCAATTATTTTGCCCCCACCGTCTCTTCTTTCGTCCCCAAGTTCCCGAATTCATCATTTGCTAATAAGACGCTTACAACAAACATTCCGTTTTTCTCGTAGATATCCAGCCCTCCGAGATGCCTTTCGGCAATTTCAGCGACAGAACGCAGTCCCCAGCCGTGCAGTGCCTTGTTTTCTTTGTCCGATTTCAATTCCCTGTTCTTTTGCAAAACGGATTCCCGAATCGTATTCTTCACCACAATGCGGTAATATCCATGTGTTTTCTTTATCAGCATCATGATCTGTGTGGGAGATTCCTCTTTGGCACACGCCTCAATTGCATTGTCCAGCAAATTGGAAAGCAAAATGCTCAGGTCATATTCCAGGTACTCCGGTATCGTGATCAGAATCTTACAGGTAGTTTCAATTCCTTTCTTTTCCGCCGCCGTAAACTTTTCATTTATCACAGCGTTCAAAACGGAATTGGAACAGTGAATATGACTGGAAAGGATATCGCTCTGACTGCCGATGATCTTTCCCAGATATGATTTCGCCTCATCAAAGTTATTTTCTTCGATCAGCGTCCGCAGACAGTTCAGCTGGTTTTTATAATCGTGGCGCAGCATGGATATTTTCTGATACTGGGATTCGATCTGCTGGATCTCATTTTGCCGATACCTCAATTGTGTTTGCAACTGCTGTTGTTCCAGTTCTTTTTGATTGGCACGGTTCATTTTTCCCATGAATACAAAAATGATAATATCCAATATAGAAAAAGAAAAGAAACCGCTATGTAGATATACTCTTCAAAAAGGATAACCCAAAATCAAAGTGTGAATACAAAATGCAATTGTCATTGTAAGTATAAACGCTGAGATAATGACAATCCATTCGTTTATCTTAAATCGATATTTCTCTTTTTTTCGAACAATTAAAATCACTTGAGTCAGAACAAAATACAAGAGCTTAGTAACAAATATTCCAATCACACGATTCAAATGCTGACTTGATATATTGGCAATCGCCGCTGGTGCAGACTCTGAAAGCGAACTGAGAACTGTTAAAACCGGAAGGTTGATAAAATAGAACAACATATAAGAAATTGCGGCTACCACCATTTTTTCGAAGAAGTTTCCCCGCAGCAATATGGCAGCATAAATAAAATTGGTAAGCACAAATCCGGCGACCAGAATCATCTCATTCTGAATCAGAAAACTCCCCAAGGCATCAATGCAGACGAGTATCCCCACCAGGATGCCCCATTTCAGCAGACGTTTTTCCACGAAAGCCGAAATACCGGATCATAAGCCGTGCCACCATAAAGCATTCCGCCAGAATTGCGATCCATTCTATCACTGTCCAGATCATGTATCATCTTCTCCTCTCATAAAATACTGATACCGTTTCCGGACTGCCGCACTTCTCCTGTGGCTCAGCGGCAGTTTTTTTCAAGCGGTGCGGCGTAAGTTCTACTGTGTCATTCCCGATGTGGTAGACATAGCGGTAATTCAGCAGATACGACTTGTGGATGCGCAGGAAACCAGAGCGGCTGAACTGCTCTTCCAGCTTTTCCAATGTGTACTCTCTGGCGCTGAGTTCTGCGGTCTCCTCCAGCGTCACCAGATAGATGTGATGGCGGATGGAAAAGAAATACACGACCTCCACCAGCTTTTTGGTGACGATGCGCTTGTCGTCCAGCACAAGTCTGGCGGTCTGTCCGCTTTTGGCGTAGTTTTCACAGTACGCCTTTACCGCATCCGGCAGTTCCTCGGCGAGCCATTCCTTCCGGAGAAACCGAAACGGCTGAAACTGAAACGACTCAAAGACAAAGTCGCTGTGACTGGAAACGAAAATCAAAGCTGCCGCAGAATTCATGGCTCTGATCTCTGCGGCAAGTTCCATGCCGGACATCTCCGGCATATCAATATCCAGAAACAGCAGCTGGAATTCTTCCTTGCGGTGCGCCCGGATCAGCTCCGGCGCACTGGTGTAGACAAAGCATTGAAACTCCATGCCCTGTTTTTCGAACAGCGCCTCCACCATGTCACGCAGACAGCGCACAAAAATAACTTCATCATCACAAACTGCTATCCGTATCATACACATTCGCCTCCCGGTATCATCATACCACAAATTTTGCCAAAAAGCAAGAAAAAACCTGCCGCCTTGCCAAGCCGCCGGAATCATGGTATAATAGGTTGCAGACAACGACACTGAACAGGAGGGTGTTTCCATGACATACCGCATTTTTCTGGTGGAGGATGACCGCAGCATTGCAGAGGGACTTCAGCACCAGCTGGAACAATGGAACTTTGAGGTTCGTGTGGTGCAGAATTTTCGTGGCGTTCTGGGCGAATTCACCGCATTCGATCCCCATCTGGTTCTGATGGACATTATGCTGCCCTGCTACGACGGCTACCACTGGTGCCGGGAGATACGCCGTGTCTCCGAAGTTCCCATCATCTTTCTCTCTTCCGCATCGGACAACATGAACCTCATCATGGCAATGAACATGGGCGGTGACGATTTCATCCCTAAACCCTTTGACTGGAATGTCCTGCTGGCGAAGATCCAGGCGCTGCTGCGGCGCACCTATGACTTCGGCGGACAGGTCTCTCTCCTGGAACACCGGGATGCCATTCTGAACACCGCCGATGCCGTCCTCACCTATCACGGCGAGCGCATCGATCTGACCAAAAACGAATACCGGATTCTCCAGGCGCTCATGGAGCAGAAGGGCAAGGTCGTCAGCCGGGAGACGCTGATGGAACGGCTCTGGGCAACGGACAGCTTTGTAGACGAAAACACCCTCACCGTCAACGTGAACCGCCTGCGGAAAAAAAACTGGACAAGGCAGGGCTGCACGACTTTATCCGCACCAAAGTCGGCATGGGATACCTGGTAGAATAGGAGCTGTGACCCATGAAAATATTCCGGAGTTTTTCAAGCTGCATCAGAACGGCATTCTTGCATTTGTGCTGTGCAGCATTGTGTTTGTTTTGATTTTCTCCCTGTATGACCTGCCGGTCGGCGCCGTGCTGTACAGCGCCGTGCTTTCCGCCGTCATCTGTCTGGCGCTGTTTCTGGCAAGCTTTATCCGCTATTGCAAGCGATGCCGTATGCTCCAGAAAATGCAGCAGGAGATCACTGTGACCATACAGCATCTCCCCCAGCCCCAGGACTGCAAAGAACAGGCATACCAGGAACTTCTGAAACGCCTTTTTCAGAAACAGCAGGAACAGGCGCAGGCGTGGCAGGTGCGGTGCAGCGATATGATGGAGTACTACACTGCCTGGACACATCAGATGAAAACGCCTATCACAGCCATGCAGCTGCACTTACAGGCGGAGCATTCACCGGAAAACCGTGCCTTGCTGGATGACTTGCAGCGCATCGAACAGTATGTGGAAATGGTGCTGTGCTATCTCCGTCTGGATTCCGACTTCACGGACTATCTCTTCGCCAAATACGACCTGGACAATATTGTCCGGCAGGCGGTGCGCCGTTTTTCCTCCCAGTTCATCCACCGGAAGATTCGTCTGGAATACGAGCCGCTGAACTGCGAGGTGCTGACAGACGAAAAATGGCTGCTGTTTGTACTGGAACAGGTGTTGTCCAATGCGCTGAAATACACACCCTCCGGCGGCACGATCTCCATTTTCCTGGAATCGCCGAAAACGCTCTGCATCCGGGACACCGGCATCGGCATTGCCGCAGAAGATCTGCCACGCATTTTTTGAAAAGGGCTTTACCGGATGCAACGGCAGAACGGACAAAAAGCCAGCGGCATCGGACTGTATCTGTGCAGGCGTATCTGCAGAAATCTGAACCACACGATCACAGCGCAGTCCCAGACCGACCAGGGGACAACCATCCGCATCGGAATGTTCCGGGAATCACGCATGATCGAATAAAGGCAGCACCGAAACACAGCAGTGTGACAAAAATGTAAGACTTCAGCGGGAAATGTAAGCCAAATCCATGGCGGCGCATTTCCCGCTTGTGGTATAATATCATTGTCAACAAAATATTGAAGGAGGTCATTGCAATGGCAATGCTGGAAGTATCACATCTGAAAAGGTTTATACCACACGTTTCGGCGGAAACCAGGTCGAGGCACTGCGGAATGTTTCCTTTACGGTGGAACAGGGCGAATATACGGCGATCATGGGAGAATCCGGTTCGGGAAAGACCACCCTGCTGAACATCCTGGCGGCTCTGGATAAGCCGACCGGCGGCACAGTCCTGCTGGACGGAAAGGATTTGACGCAGATCAAGGAGTCACAGATCGCCGCATTTCGCCGGGACAACCTGGGGTTCGTGTTCCAGGACTTCAACCTGTTGGACACCTTCTCCCTTCAGGACAACATCTATCTGCCCCTGGTGCTGACCGGAACGCCTTATGCGGAGATGCAGCGCCGGCTCGCACCCATTGCGCAGCAGCTGGGCATTACAGAACTGCTGCAAAAATTTCCCTATGAGGTATCCGGCGGACAGAAACAGCGTGCCGCCGTGGCACGGGCGCTTATCACCAACCCACGTCTGATCCTGGCAGACGAACCGACCGGCGCATTGGATTCCCGTTCCACAGACGAACTGCTGTCCCTGTTTTCTGCCATTCACCAATCCGGGCAGACCATCGTCATGGTGACCCACTCCACCAAGGCGGCATCCAGCGCCGGACGTGTCATGTTCATCAAGGACGGCGAGGTGTTCCACCAGCTGTACCGGGGCAACGATACCAACCAGCAGTTCTACCAGCGGATTTCCGACACCCTTACCCTGCTGACGACCGGAGGTGAGGTTCGATGAAAATGAATCTGTATCCGAAACTGGCATGGCACGGCATCAGCAAAAACAAGAAAAACCTATGTGCCGTTCCTGTTGACCAGCATCGGTCTGGTCATGATGTTTTACATCGTGTCCTATCTCACCTACAACAAATCCGTCAAGCAGATGCGTGGCGGCGACGATATGCAGATGATCCTGTCCTGGGGCGTGCCTGTGGTGGCATTTTTCGTGGTGATCTTTCTGTTTTACATGAATTCCTTTCTGATGCGCCGCCGGAAAACCGAGTTCGGACTTTACAACATCCTTGGCATGGGAAAAAGCAACATCGCCCGTATTCTTCTGTGGCAGAATTTCATGCTGCTCGTTGTCTCCGCAGCAGGCGGTTTGGGCATGGGTATCCTGCTTTCTAAGCTGGCAGAACTCTGTGCGGCAAAAAATGCTGTCCAATCAAGCCTCTCTGGTATTTGTCATTGAACCCTATGCGGTGCGAAACACACTGATTCTGACTGTGCTGTCCTTTGTGCTGATCCTGCTGTATTCCCTGGGACAGATCCATGTGGCAAAGCCGGTGGAACTGCTCCACGGGGAAAAGACCGGCGAAAAAGCCGCCGAAGGCACGCTGGATACTGGCACTGATCGGCGTGGTACTTCTGGGTACCGCATATTACCTGGCAGTGACCACCAGAGAACCGGTACAGGCGCTGCTGGTGCTGTTCGTGGCGATCGTTCTGGTCATCATCGGTTCCTACCTGCTGTTCATCTGCGGCTCTGTGGCGCTGTGCAAGATGCTCCAGAAAAAAAAAAAGTATTACTATAAGCTGAACCATTTCATTTCCGTTTCCTCCATGTCCTATCGCATGAAACGCAACGGCGCAAGCATGGCATCCATCTGCATCCTCTCCACCGGCGTGCTGGTGATGATCTCCTCTTCCCTCTGCCTGCGCATCGGCGAGGATGACAGCCTGCACACACGCTATCCCAGAGATATCGAAGTCGGCATTCTCACCAAGGACTATGACCAGAGTATGGAGGCTGCCTCGTACATTGAACAGCAGGTGGATGCCGTATTGCAGGCATCACACCAGACCAGAAAAAACGAACTCGCCTACAACAATTTGAATTTCGCGGCGTTAAGGCAGGGCGGCGACATTTCGGTAAAACAGTACACAGAAGTCAGCGGCACTCAGTATGCGGAGAGCATCGACAAACTGGTCATGCTGAATTTCGTGACACTGGACACCTATGAAAAATCACCGGCACAACGGAAACACTGGGCGAAAACGAAGTGCTGTTGTGTATGTTCCGCGGAACGTTCAGCGGAGATTCCCTGAATATCGATGACCAGTTCCAATTTCATATCAGGAAGCAGGTCCCTGACTTTCTTGAAAGCGGCGACAATGCCATTGCGACCTATCCGACCATGTACCTGGTGGTTCCGGACGGTGAAACCATGAGCCGGCTCTATGAGTATCAGTATTCTGTCTACGGCGAAGAAATGGCGTCCAGCTATCAGACCTGGCTGGGATTTGATCTGGACTGCAATGCCGATACCCAGATCGAACTGACCAAACAGCTGTACGACCAGTTTGCGGAAGGTTCTGAAACTCATCCGAACTTCTATTATGAGATCAAAGGCTTGGAGACACAGCGGTACAGTTTCTATTCCCTGTTCGGCGGACTGCTGTTTCTGGGAATCCTGCTGAGCGTGGTATTCCTGTTCGGCACGGTGCTGATTATGTACTACAAGCAGATCTCCGAGGGCTATGAAGATGCGGCACGGTTCGAGATCCTGCAAAAAGTGGGCATGACTCGAAAAGAGATCAAAAAAGAGCATCAATTCTCAGATACTGACCGTCTTTGCGGCGCCGCTGCTGGCATCCGGCGTACATCTTTGCTTTGCATTTCCGCTGATCCAAAAAGCTGCTGCTCATGTTCGGCTTATCCAATACACCGCTGCTGGTGGGCGTGACTGTGGGCAGCTATCTGATCTTTGGCGTGCTGTATGCCGTGATGTACAAGGCGACCTCCCGCAGCTATTACCAGCTGGTGAAATAATGCGGCAGCGAATCGTGCTTGCTCTGGGACTGACCCTGCTGGCAATCGTTGCTGTACCGCTGGCAGTGTTCCTGGGCATTGCCGGACTGATCTGGAAAATCATGAACTGGCTGCTGGAAAGGAGCGATGTCCAATGAAATGCAGCAAAATCGCAGCGCTGCTGCTCTTGCCGGTCCTGCTGTGTACCGCCGGATGCAGTGTGAAAAGCGGCATCCGCAGCGGCTATGAAAAGGTGATCTCCGCCATGGGGACGCTGACACCCACACCGAATGCTGCGCTGATCGGCGTGCGCACGCCCGGCAGAGACGACTGCACCGGCGCATATGCCGCCTCCTGTGAAAAGGCACGGGGCAAGGATGTGGTCTTTGGCGGATGCGGTTTGCAGACACGCCGGCTGGAGATCACGGGTTCTGTCTCCTGTCAAGCCGGATTTGTACAAATTCTGCTGAAAAACGGCAGCAAGGAGATCCGGCTGACGCCCAACAGCAGCGGCAGTATTGCAGAAAGCATCTGCGGCGCCGGCGGCGACTGGTATCTGTCTGTGGAATATGCAGACTTTTCCGGCAGCGTGACACTTTGCAGCAGAGACTCAACACAATAAACCATACAAAAAGCGTACCAATGTATATGGTACGCTTTTTTCGATACTGTACTTTTTATTCTGCACTTTTCATCTTCCGGCGGTACTCCGTGGGTGAACATCCGGCGACTTTGCGGAACTGCCGGTTGAAGTTGGAGATATTCCGGAATCCGCAGTCGAAAGCAATTTCCAGGACGCTCTCTTTTGTGCTGGTCAGACGCTTGCACGCCTGGTTGATGCGGAAGTGGGAAATGTATTCTATGGCGCTGAATCCCACATATTTCTGAAACTGGTTCATAAAGTAGCTTTCGCTCAGATGCACCACCGCCTCAAGCTGGCGTATCGTGATGTTCTCCCGGAAATGGATGCTGATATATTCCAGCGCCGGTCGTATCACTTCGCTTGGCTCATGAAAATCCGCATCCACTTCCGACTCCGTTTCCAGCAGCCAGAAGAACCGGAGCAATTCGCTGCGCATCAGCATATCCAGCTGTGGCGCATCCCCTTTGGCGCAGGCAAAGATGTTCTCCATCATCATTTCCAGTTCGTGATAGTAGTGATGCGCTGCGGTAATGTGCATGGGAATCCGCATACTGCCGTTCATCAGCGGCTTAATGCACTCGTTGATATAGCGGTCCGTTTCCGAGCGCCCGAAGATCTCGTGGCTGAACACCAGCGTGTCATAGACCTGGTGTGCATCGGGACAGGGATAGACCGAGTGCATCACATTTGGCTGTATGACAATGATATCCCCTGCCGAAGAGACAAACTTTTCGTCTCCGCAGTTGAATTCGGCAAATCCCTCCCGGACGAAGTTGATCTCGAATTCGCTGTGCCAGTGCATGGGCGCATAGGCAAATTCGTCCGGGATCAGACACTGATAATAGCTGAACGGCTTGACCTTTGAGCTATGCACCCGATTTTCTCTGTAATTCATATCGTCTCCTCCAATAAAATAGGATCGTATCAGAATATCGTAGAATAACAATAGATTTTTGTGCTTTTTTATTGTATTATATCATATAGAAAGAAAAAACGCAATGACCTTTTGAAAGGAAGTGCTGTTATGATTCAAAAATATGTATACGGACACCCATTCCCCCACCGACGCTGTGGTAAAGGAGATCGAGACCGCCAAAGAACCCCTGCCGTTTTTCGAAACGGACAACCAGGGCAGTTTTACCTATACGCTTGCGGAAGACGACATTGTATACGGTCTGGGCGAACAGATCCGGGGCATCAACAAGCGTGGCTGGCAGTATGTCAGCTGGAACTATGACAACCCCAACCACCACGAGGACACCCGTTCGCTCTACGGCTCGCACAATTTTATCATTGTCTGCGGCAAGGTCACTTTCGGTGCATTTTTCGATTATCCCGGAAAGATGGAGTTCGACATCGGCTATACCCGGAGAGACACCATGCAGATCAAGGCGGCGAAAAATGACCTCACCGTCTATATCATCACCGGTGAAAACGAAAAGGATATCGTCAAGCAGTTCCGTGGGATCATCGGCAGAAGTTATATTCCGCCGCTCTGGGCATTCGGCTACGGACAGAGCCGCTGGGGTTATAAAAAATGAGGCAGATATCCGGGAAGTCGCTGCAAAGTACAAGGCTGCCGGCATTCCCCTGACAGCATCTATCTGGACATCGACTACATGGAGCGCTACAAGGACTTCACCGTGGATGAAGAGCGTTTCCCGGATCTGAAGGGACTGGCTGCCGATATGCAGGCAGAGGGCATCCATCTGGTTCCCATCATTGATGCCGGTGTCAAGATCGAGGACGGCTACAGCGTTTATGAAGAGGGCGTGGAGAAAAATTACTTCTGCAAAAATGCAGAAGGCGGCGATTTTGTGGGCGCAGTATGGCCGGGTCGGGTACACTTCCCGGATTTCCTCCAGCCGGAGGCAAGAGACTGGTTCGGCAAAAATATGCCGTTCTGACAGAACAGGGCATTGACGGTTTCTGGAACGACATGAACGAACCGGCAATTTTCTACACCGAAGACCGTCTGGCAGACACTTGTGCCGAGATCGAAAAGCTGACTGCCGGAAACATGGGCATTGACGAATACTTTGCCTTCACCGGAATGGTAGCCGGACTGAACGGCAACATTGGCGACTATGACAAGTTCTATCATAACGTCAACGGTCAGATGGTCAAGCACAGCGAGGTACACAACCTGTACGGCATGAACATGACACGCTCTGCAAATGAGGCACTGCGTGAGATCTGTCCGGACAAGCGTACCCTGTTCTTCTCCCGTTCTTCCTATGTGGGTGCGCACCGCTACGGCGGCATCTGGCAGGGCGACAACAAGTCCTGGTGGTCGCACATTCTCCAGTCCATGCAGCAGCTGCCGGCGCTGAACATGGCAGGCTTCCTCTTCACCGGCAGCGATACCGGCGGATTCGGCTGTGACACCACAGAAGATCTGATGCTCCGCTGGCTGCAGTACTCCCTGTTTACGCCCCTGTTCCGCAACCACTCGGCTGACGGCACACGAGAACAGGAACTCTATCGTTTCAGCAACGCAGACGCTGCCGGAAACATGATTCGCATCCGCTACAGCCTGGTTCCGTATCTCTACAGCGAATTCTTAAAGGCGGCCCTGCATGATGAGATGATGTTCCGTCCGCTCGCCTTCGACTTTGCAGACGATGCGGATGCCAAGCAGGTGGACGATCAGCTCCTTCTGGGCAATGAGCTGATGATCGCACCCATCTACAAGCAGAATGCAAAGGGCAGATATGTTTACCTGCCGGAAGAGATGATGCTGGTCAGAATGCGTTCCGACGAAGATTACGAGACAGAGATCCTGCCGAAGGGTCACCACTATGTTCCGGCAGAGCTGAACGAACTGGTATTCTTTATCCGGAATCAAAAGGCGATTCCTTTTGCAAAGGCGGCAAAGAACACCGCAGAAACCGACTGGAACACAGTCCGTCTCCTGGGCTATTCCGGATGCAGCTATGAGATGTACGCAGACAACGGCACTTCCCCGAATCCGGAGGACAGTCTGACCGTTTCTGTCATAGAAAAGTAAAAGTCCAAAAGGCATACGACACAAAAAGGCAGCTGGGAAAAAATCCCGGCTGCCTTTTTGCGTTTTGGTGAAAACGACGATCAGATAAGGATGCCCCTCAAAGTGATCCATTTCGTGCTGAATGATCTGCGCCTCAAAATCCCGGAATGTCTGCTTTTTCCGTTTGAACTTTCGATCCAGATATTCTACCACGATCACACTGTACCGTTTGACCGGACGCTGTCCCGTCAGCGACAGACAGCTTTCTTCGGTCTCGTAGCACTGTTTGGAATGATCGACGATCTTCGGATTTATCTGCCGCCAGAATGGTCTTCCGCTCCCCGATCATATTCGCCGCCATCCCTACACAGCGGTCGGCGTTCGCACAAATGGTATCCAACAGGTCCTGTACCACGGGCAGATCCTGTCTGGTTGCCAGCTCGGATTTCTGGCTGAGGAAAAATGTGTCTTTTACAATTTCACGAATCATCTTGGCATCTCCTACTGGTTGATTTTATCTCTATTATACCACACCTTTTGCAAATACGCAAACAAAATGCTGCTGCACCCATACAACAGGTACAGCAGCATTTTTCCGATTTGAACGGATTCCGTTTTGCCTTATTTTCGCAGATCCACATTCCGCACAGCGTCCCGTACTTTCAGCACGAACGCCGGAGAAACGGAAAGTTCGTCAATGCCCATTCGCAGGAATGTTTCCGTCAGCGTGGTATCCGCCGCCAGTTCGCCGCAGATACCGATCCACGCACCGTTGGCGTGGGCATTCTTGGCACTCATTTCGATGAGCCGCAGAATCGCCTCGTGGTGGGTGTCGATAAACGGTTCGATGTCTGGATTCTGCCGGTCGCAGGCAAGGGTGTACTGGGTCAGATCGTTTGTGCCAACACTGAAAAAAGTCCACCATGGGTGCCAGACGGTCGCTGATAATGGCAGCTGCCGGCGTTTCGATCATGATGCCCAGTTCCATGGTGTCGGAATAGGTCACACCCTGCTCCCCCGCGCAGTTCCGCCTTGACCTCCTCACAGATGGCAAGAATCTTTTCCAGTTCGGATACGCTGGTAATCATGGGGGAACATGACGCCCAGGTTGCCGTAGATAGATGCCCGGTACAGCGCCCGGAGCTGCGTCTTGAAGATCTCCGGTCTGGTCAGACAAATGCGAATGGCACGGTAGCCCATTGCCGGATTGTCCTCTTTTTTTCAAGTGGAAGTAATCCACCTGCTTGTCTGCACCGATGTCCAGCGTGCGGATGATGACTTTCTTCCCTGCCATACTCTCCAGCACACGCTTATACGCCAGGAACTGCTGTTCCTCATTGGGATAGTCCGTATTTTCCAGATACAGGAATTCACTCCGGAACAGTCCGATACCACCGGCGTCGTTAAGCAGCACTGCACCGATGTTGTCCACACTGCCGATATTGGCATAGATGTTGACCTTGGTGCCGTCCTTGGTGATGTTTTCCTTGCCTTTCAGTTCCAGCAGCAGTCGCTTTTTCTCCTCGTCTGCACGCTGCTTTTCCAGCAGACGCTGGCGAGTCTCCTCGTCCGGTTCCACGAAAATTTCACCGGTAAAGCCGTCTACAATTGCCTCGGTGCCGTCCTGCACCTCTTTCAGAAAATCGCTGCCCACACCGATGACTGCCGGAATGTTCATGTTCCGGGCAAGAATCGCCGTATGGGGAGTTGGACGAGCCGTGTGCCGTCACAAACGCCAGCACCTTGTCCTTATCCAGAGAAACCGTTTCGCTGGGTGCAAGGTCGTCGGCACAGATAATGCGCTTTTCGTCGGAATCCTCCTGCACGGCAACATTCCCCGTCAGATTGGCAATGATGCGGTCGGAGATGTCCCGCACGTCAGCCGCACGTGCCTGCATATAGGCATCGTCCATGGCGGAAAACATCTCGGCGAAGTTGTCCGCCGTAATGGAAACCGCATACTCGGCGTTGACCTTCTGGGTGTCGATGATGTTTTGGATGCTCTCGTTGTAGTCGTCGTCCTCCAACATCATCATGTGAATTTCAAAGATCTGGGCGTTGGTTTCGCCCACCTCTTTCAGCGCCTTTTCATAGATCGCCTGGAGTTGTTCCGATGCCGCAGCCTTTGCCGCCTCTACTCTGGCTTTTTCCGCCTCGGTATCTGTGACAGAGGTGCGCTGGATCACCGTATCCTGCTTTTTGAACAGCGAAATTTTTCCCATTGCAACAGCGCCGTACACGCCTTTTCCGGTAAATTGTTTCATGATTCCGATTCCTCCTTACGCCTCTGCCGTACCGAACTTTTTCCGGTAGTTTTCCATTGCCTTTTCCATGACTGCCACTGCCGCCAGCGGCCCGCCGATGTCCTTGACTTCGGTCTGCTTGCCCCCTGTTCCAGCTGCTTATACACCGAGAAAAAGTGCATCAGCTCCTCGAAGATATGCTTGGGCAGCTCACTGACATCGGTATAACTCATATAGGTGGGATCGCCGTAGGGAATGGCAATGATCTTCTCGTCGCCCATACCGCCGTCCTCCATGGTCATGACACCGATGGGATAGCTGCGCACCAATGTCATAGGCAGGATCGGTTCGGAGCAGAGCAGCAGCACGTCCAGCGGGTCATGGTCGTCTGCATAGGTTCTGGGGATAAAACCGTAGTTCATGGGGTAGTGTGTTGCCGTGAACAGCACTCTGTCCAGGGACAGCATACCGGTTTTCTTGTCCAGTTCATACTTCATATTGCTGCCCATGGAGATTTCCACAACAGCCATAAAATCTGTGGGATAAATGCGTTCTTCGTCAATGTCATGCCAGATATTCATGGATTTTCCCTCCTATATGAATGCTTTTTCGAGAATCAGAGGTTCTGCTGGAAGAATGCCTGCATCTCTGCGAAAGCGGTCTCCTCGTCGGCGCCGTCAACAGAAACGGTCACGGTGTCGCCGCACTTCACGCCCATGCCCATGACCGCCATCAGCTTGGTCAGGTTCACAGACTTGCCGCCTTTTTCCATGGTAATGGTGCTCTGGAATTCCTTTGCCTTTTTCGCCAGCAGTCCTGCCGGTCTTGCGTGGATACCTACTTCGTCCTGAATGGTGTAAGTGAATGTTTTCATGCGTAATTCCTCCTAAATAAATTTTATTTTAACATCTGCAAAAGCAGTGTTGGTTTACTTTGTGATTTGAATTGCCGCTGTTCCGGCAGAAACCGTTCCCTGTGCGACTGGTGTGATTGCCGCATAATCATCTGCATTGCACACCAGCAGCGGCGTAGTCAGCTTATAGCCTGCGGCGTGATTGCCTCCATGTCAAAGCTTACCAGCAAGTCGCCCTTTTTGACCTGCTGTCCGTCTGTGACGTGCGCCTCGAAATACTTGCCCTCCAGCTTGACGGTATCAATGCCAATGTGCATCAGCAGTTCTGCGCCGTCCGCTGAGGTCATGTTTACAGCGTGCTTGGTCTCAAAGACGGTCTCGATCGTGCCGTCACAAGGTGCATACAGCTTGCCCTCCGACGGACGGACTGCAACGCCGTCGCCCAGAATCTTCTGGGAGAACACCTCGTCCTCCACTTCTTCCAGCGGAACTGCCGTGCCGTTCATGTGTGCGAAAAGTGTAATCGTCTCTGCGGCACTGCCCTGTTCCGGCGCAGTGTTCTTCTGTACCGGTTCCGGCTGTTTTTCCTCTGCCGGCGTTTCTTCTGCCGTCTCCTGGAAAAGGCTGTCCAGATCATCCGATTCCGGCGTATCCAGGAAGTTTTCCAGATTGGATTTGATAACGGATACCTTTGGCCCGTAGATGACCTGTACGCCGTTGCCCTTGTGAATCACACCGGATGCGCCGCTGGCTTTCAGCATGGCATCATCGACCAGTGCGGCATCTTCTACGGTCACACGCAGACGAGTTGCACAGCAGTCCAGATCGGACAGGTTCGCCTTGCCGCCCAGACCTTTCAGCACCATGGCGCTGACCATATCCACTGCGGCTGCGGCGGCAGACTTTTTCTCTGCCTTTGCTGCATTCACATGACTTCTGCGGTAGAGTTTCGGCTCTACATCATCCGGTTCTCTGCCCGGTGTTTTCAGATTTAGTTTGGTAATCATAAAGTAGAATACGAAATAGTAGACCACGGCGTAGATCAGTCCCACAACCACGATCCAGATCCAATGGGTTTTCGCATTGCCCTGGAGAATGCCGAACAGTGTCAGGTCAATGGCACCGCCGGAGAATGTCATACCGACACCCACATTCAGAATGTGCATCAGCATATAGGACAGACCAGCCAGCACGCAGTACGGCATACATCAGCGGAGCCACAAACAGGAAGGTGAATTCCAGCGGCTCGGTGATGCCGGTAATCATAGAAGTCAGTGCTGCGGAGAGCAGCAGGCTTCCAACCACCTTTTCTTTTCCGGACGAGCCGCACGGTACATAGCAAATGCCGCAGCCGGCAGACCGAAGATCATGAACGGGAACTTACCGGACATAAAGCGTGTTGCGGAAACGGAAAATTCTGTGGTAGACTTGGATGCCAGTTCTGCGAAGAAGATGTTCTGCGCACCGGAAACCATGTTGCCGTCGATCATCATGGAACCTCCCAGTTCCGTCTGCCAGAACGGCATATAGAACACGTGATGCAGTCCGAACGGGATCAGCGCACGTTCCAGAATACCATAGATCCATGTACCGGCGTAACCGGAGTGAAGAACCAGTGTCCCCAGATGCGAGATGCCGGACTGTACAATCGGCCAGAGATAGAACATGACAACGCCCACGATCAGATAAACCACGGTAAAATGATCGGGACAAAGCGTGTGCCGCCGAAGAAGGACAGCACCTGGGGCAGTTCAATTTTGTAGAACCGGTTGTGCAGTGCAGCAACGCCCAGTCCCACCAGGATACCGCCGAACACACCCATTTGCAGTGTGGTGATGCCCAGCACGGAAGTGGTGAAATTCGCTGCCATTGCCTCAACGCCGCCTTTGGCGGAGATCAGCGCACTGATGGCAGTGTTCATGACCAGGTAAGCAATTGCGCCGGAAAGCGCTGCAACTTCTTTTCCTTTTTCGCCATGCCGATGGAAACGCCCATGGCAAACAACAGCGCCAGGTTATCGAACACGGCACTGCCTGCCTTGCTCATGATATCCAGAATGGTGTAGAGCAGTCCGCCCTCGTAAATGATATTGCCCAAATGATAGGTCTCAATGGTCGTGGCGTTGGTAAAGGAACTTCCCAGACCCAGCAGAAGTCCAGCCACGGGCAGCAGCGCAATGGGGAGCATAAACGAGCGCCCCACTCGCTGCAATACGCCGAAAATCTTGTCTTTCATTACAAAAGTCCTCCTAAAAATGTTCTGTATCTTTACGCCGAAATCATTACTCAGGTACCAGTTGCAATGAAATCAAGCGTTTTTCAACGGGACTCGCTGATCTTTTTCAGATGAATGGTCAGCGTCATCATCTCATCTTCGGAGATGGTCCGTGCAAAGTTTTTCAGAATGTAGTCCTGTATGCACTTTGCACAGCGGTAATGCTTTTTGGAATTTCGCCCGGATGAAATCCAGTATCTCTTCATCCCGGCTCAGTACATTGGGGAATTCCTGGGACTGAAACAGCCGTTTCGCCAGATATTTCAGATGCACCAGAAAGCGCTCATAAGAAACCGTGGTCTTGTCCAGTTTCCCACGATAGAAAGTATCTGCAATTTCTGCACAGCCATTCACCAGCTTTGTAATATCCGGTACTTGTCCCATATTGGTATGCAGCCGTGCATTGATAATGTGCATCGCCAGGAATCCTGCCTCGTCCTCATGGAGCGAAACGCCCAGCTGCTGCCGGATCTCTTCCAGGCAGTATCTTCCAAGCGCAAGCTCCTCCGGGAAATAATCGTGAATGGAATCCATCAGCGGATTGGTAAATGTAATGCCTTGTTTCTGCCGCTCAATGGCAAAACTGATATGATCTGACATACTGATAATCAGAGACTCTTTCAGCACTTCCTGGTGCAGCTGCTCTGCAATGTGGTCTACCAGGTCGGAAGTCAGCCGGATGTGTTCATACGGGATCTCCGCAAGACACTCCACCATCCGTTTCCGCAGTGCCGAATCGGTAATCAGATAGATCTTCTGCACCTGCGCCGGGTCGATCTCGTCCCCACGCTTTTTTCCGAATCCGATGCCTTTTCCGGAAGCGATCTGCTCTCTTCCTTTTTTATCCAATGTGCAAACGGTATTGTTGTTGATAACTTTTATAATTTTCATAAAAAGCACCTCGAAAATGGTATAAAAAAAGCCAACCCCTATACCGCTGCCATTTTGCGTGCATAAAAGTTGGTTATGCCCAATCAGACAAAATTGTCGAAAGGTAACATTTCAATATTCCAATTCTCGAAACGTTGTATCAAATTTACTATAATCAGTTTATCATGTAGAAGGATATTTGTCAAGATGATACAGGGAATTTGGACAGGAAATCTCTTTTTTCCACAAAAGAGATGTTTGTGATTTGTATGAATGCGACAAAAAACAGTTTGTTTCAGAATTTCTGCGCCTTGAACCGCACCGCCGATTTGCCGCATCAATCAGAAAAGCAATCCCCGGAATCCCGGAGAAACTTTTGCTTTTTTATTGACATTTCATCTTGTTTATGATATAATGAAAGAAATTATATTACATATCATGTCCGATATACCATGAAAGAGGGAAAAGATGAAAAAACAGATCATTTCTTGTGCAGCAGTACTGGCAATGCTACAGAAAGCCAGGTGTACGACACCTCCACACTTACACTCGGCACAAAGCTTTCCCAGGGCGACACCCTGCACTATGACAAACAAAACGTCGGCAGCGTGGCAAATATCGTCAATGCCAAAGGCGATTATGACCTTGCATTTATTTCTGAAGAGGACTATGTTCTGCCCTTTGATGCCGAGGTTGTCGGAATCACTGCGCTCACCATCTATCTTGCCCCGGCAGTGGACGGCATTGCTTATACCGATGTACGAACCCTTTCCGACGGGGACACCATCGACAGAAATACGAACCTCCTCTGCTACGACTACGTCATCAACAACCGGGTGCTGCCGGTATTTCCCCATCCTATTATGACAAGTACATCGGGACAGGCACCATTCGGGTGAAATCCATCGACCACGAAAACAAGCGCATTCAACTGGAATCCGTAGACAGACCGGAAATGGTAAAAGGGGATGTCAACGGCGACGGCATTGCCGACGTTTCCGACATTGTCCTTTTCCAGAAATGGCTGCTGGGCGACCCGGATGCAGTGCTTTCCAACTGGAAAGCTGCCGACCTCTATGCAGACGGTCAGCTGGATGCAATGGATCTGCTGCTGCTGAAACAGACGCTGGTCAGACAGGAACAGATGGACACCACCCCTGCCCTGCTCATCCAGAATTATGAGATCAATCTGTCAGAGCTGGGCTGGATCGGCGAAAACACCGACCATCTGATTACCCTGGACGGTTTCCGCTATTCTCTGGCTGCGGAAACCGATGCCATCGACGCTCCGGCAGGCGATTATACCGAATCGCTCCGCTCCAACGGCATCCAGGACTTGTTCGTCTACGACGAAAGCGTTTTTGCAAAATCGCAGACTTTGCAAAGTCTGCTGAAAAGTACAAAGACTGCGCCATGAAAAGCTGGAATTTTAACATAGAGGACTACGGAACAGACACACTGTACGTGCTGTATACCGATTCCTCCGGCGTGATGCAAAAACTCGCCCTCTGTCAGATCGGCGGCGAATGTGCATGGCTGGATAACGAAGAGGTACAGGCATTTGTTACAATGCTGATCGAAAAGGGGTATTTCTCAGACAAGTCCAATTTGGACGCCTATCTGTATTATAAAACAGCATAAAAACAAAATCGGTCAGAGATTCCCTGCGGATTCCTCTGACCGGTTCTATTTTTCCAAACGGCTGGACTTTACAGTTCTTTCTTATTGTCTGCACCCGGTGTTGTGACGATCACCTTTTCCGGTGTGATGAGCAGTGCGCCCTTGGCAGATGCTGCGCCGTGGAACATCGTTTCCACCATCTCCCGGAACTTTTCGACGATCTCGCCCTGGGTGAGGTATTCCGCTGTACCTTTGATCTGGTATCCCTCCAGGCTGGACGCATCATACACAGAAACTGCGATTTTTCCGTTATTTTCCCGAAGATTCCGCAGTGTGGTATCCAGGAAAACATCACCTACCGCCAGCTTTCCGTCTTTTGTCACAAACTTGATGCCACGGGAACCACGTTGGGTTCGCCGTCTGCACAGGTTGCCAGATCCCACATACTTGTTTCAAGTACCTTTGTTACATTCTCATTCAACATGATAGATTCCTCCCGGTTCATTTTCTTTGATTTACGCATTTTCCTCTGCGTTGCTTTTATTATAGCAAGACTGCTTTCCGGAAACAAGATATTAGTCAATTTATAAGTCACTCATCAATTTCATAGTTACTTGAAATCCAAAAGTATCTGTGGTATCATAAAGATATCCGGAAAACACGCAAAAGGAGTTGGAATCATGTATCAGCGAAAATTGGAAAAAAGACATCCGCTGTCCGCTGGAATACGGGATGGAGGTTTTCGGCGGCAAATGGAATTCCAGGATCATCTGCGTTCTGGCAGCCAAGAAAGTGCTGCGCTACAGCGAGATCCGAAAGGAAATGGGCAATATCACCGATGCGGTGCTGGCATCCTCTCTGAAAGGGCTGATTGCCAACGACATCGTTACACGAAAGTCCTACGATGAGATACCGCCCCGTGTGGAGTATTCCCTCTCTGAAAAAGGTATCTCTGTTGTTCCCATTCTGCAAAGCATCTGCAAATGGTCCGGTGCATTTTATAAGGAAGACCCGGAGCATATGATGATACACTGTCAAAAATGCGATTATCAGTGAAAGACCATTTCCGGCAATGCCGCACTTCTCTGTTCGGCATTGCCTTTTCTATTTTCTGCCGCTTGACATCTGCTGCAAAGTGTGATATAATAAACCTGTAAATTCACACAAGTTCACTATGGAGGAAAAGAAATGAAATCCTTTCCGGAAAAAAATCAAAGAGGCAAGAAGTGCGCTTTCCATGTCCCAGGAGACGCTTGCCGAAAAGGTCGGCGCAAGCAGGCGCTCCATCATCGCCTATGAAAAAGGAGACAAGCATCCACGGGACCGGATGCTGTATCAGCTGGCAAAGGCACTGCACGTTTCCATCCGATATTTGAAAGATGACACCTGTGAAAATCCAAGAGAAGATATCGAAAAGGATATTTACATCATGGAGACACAAAATGAATATGGTGCCAGAGATGCACGGAATGTTGCGGCACTTCTGGCAGAAAACCAGGCGCTGTTTGCCGGCGGCGAGCTGTCTCAGACGGAAAAAGACCTGTTCTTTGAGGCGCTGATGACGGCATACGTCACCAGCAAGCAGCAGGCAAAAAAAAAAGTACGGCAAAAAGAAAAGCTGAAAAGTTGGAGGAAAAATCATGCTGACAGTAAGCAGTGATGAAATTCGATGCCGGGTCGAAAAGCTGCGGCGACAGTTTCAGACATCGGATCCGTTTATCCTGTGCCGACAGCTGGATGTGCAGCTGAAAGGTGTGAACTTTGGCGAAACAGAACACTCCATCAAAGCAATGACCACAGTCATTTTCCGGATACGGATGATCCAGTACAACAGCAATCTGCCCCGGACACTGCTCACCTTTATCCTCGCCCATGAGCTGGGACACATTCTCCTGCACAGCCGGGAAATCAAAACATTCCAGGAGACGGAAACAACGCTGTACGAAACCAACCGCCTGGAAACTGAGGCAAACCGGTTTGCCGCCGAGCTGCTGCTGGGTGACAGTGCATCCTTTTACCGGGAAATGCAGGATTCCGACTATACGCTGTTCCAGATCGCTGCGGTGCATCATGTCCCCTACGATTTCCTGGCTTACAAACTGCAAATGATGGAAGAAGAGGGTTATCCTGTTCCAGAACTGCCCGCAGAGCCGGACAGCCGCTGTCTGGGCGGTGATCTGGGACTGCCGGACTGCTATGGCTTTTACGAAGAGTGAGGTGCGGACAATGGCATCCTATATTTGTCTTGATCTGAAAAGCTTTTACGCCTCCGTGGAGCGCATGGAGCGTGGGCTGGATCCGCTGAACACGAATCTGGTGGTAGCAGACACCGGCAGAACAGAAAAGACCATCTGTCTCGCCGTAACGCCTGCGCTGAAAAAGTACGGCATTCCCGGAAGAGCAAGGCTTTTTGAAGTGGTGGAGACCGTCCGGAATGTGAATGCGCAGCGTCTGCGGAAAGCGCCTTTTCACGAGTTTACGGGGAGTTCCTGCCAGGCATCAGAGCTTGCACAAAATCCGGCGCTGAAACTGGATTTCATTGCCGCCAAGCCCCAGATGGCACACTATATGGAGATCAGCACAAAGATCTACCAGATCTATCTCCGGTATATTGCGCCGGAAGATATCCACGTCTATTCCATTGACGAAGTCTTTATGGACGTGACAGGATATCTGAAAACCTATCACTGCACGCCGCACGAGCTTGCCATGAAAATGATACAGGCGGTACTGCGTGAAACCGGCATCACAGCGACTGCCGGCATCGGAACGAATTTGTACCTTGCGAAAATCGCCATGGACATTGTGGCGAAAAAGATGCCGGGAGATGCAAACGGCGTCCGCATTGCAGAACTGGACGAAATGACTTTCCGGGAAAAGCTGTGGGATCACAAGCCGCTGACGGACTTCTGGCGGATCGGCGGCGGCTACGCCAAAAAAGCTGGAAAAGATGGGACTGTACACCATGGGTGACATTGCCCGGTATTCGGAACACGGCGAGCGAGCGCTGTTTCAGATGTTCGGGGTTGCCGCAGAGCTGCTCATCGACCACGCCTGGGGATATGAGCCATGCACCATGAAGGCAATCAAAACGTACCAGCCGAAGGATCACAGCATCAGCCAGGGACAGGTCCTGCCCTGTCCTTATGACTGGCAAAAGGGCAGGCTTATCATTCGGGAAATGACGGAGCTGCTTGTGCTGGATCTGGTGCGAAAAAAACTGGCAGCCGACCAGATCGTGCTTTCGGTGGGCTATGACCACACGGGCATCCCGGAAAACTATCAAGGGGAATTGAACCTGGATCGCTACGGGAAACGCATTCCCAAGGCGGCTCACGGCTCTGTCAATCTCGGAAAGCACACCGCCTCCACCCGTCTTATCCTGGAAAAAGTCACGGCACTCTACGACCGCATTGTGGATGCGGAATTGCTGGTGCGGCGCATGAATGTGACGGCAAACCATCTGATCCCGGAGCATGAGGTTCAGGAAGAGGTGGTACAATACAGCTTATTCGACGAAGTACAGGCGCAGGAACAGCGGCAAAAGCAGGAAAAAATCTTTTTGGAAAAGGAACACCAATTGCAGAAAACCATGCTGCGCATCAAGGAGCGATACGGGAAAAATGCCATTCTGAAAGGCATGAATTTCCGGGAAGGTGCGACAACGATAGAACGAAACAGCCAGGTAGGAGGACATCGGGCATGAACGATTACAGCGATATCCGCAGCCATGAAAGATACCACTTGAAAAACCACATTCCCATGCCCATGGAAAATCGTGCCGTGCAGTTTGCGCCTTTCGCTGCGCTGACGGGCTACGATGAAGAAATTCACGAGGCGGCACGTCTGACAGACCCTATGGAAAACCTGTCAGACGATGCACTTGCCACCTTAAATCTGCATTTCCAACAGCTTCTGAACACGCCGCAGAACGTCCTCGGGTACGTGTCGCCTATTTCCAGCCGGATTCCAAAAAGACGGCGGCGCATATGGGTATACACCGGGTGTTTTCGATTTTTTGATGCAGAAAAACGATGTCTCAAGTTCACGAACGGCACTGCGATTTCTGCGGAACGGGTGTGCAGACTGGAGTTTCTGTCCGCACAGGCATAAAAACAAAAACTGCACAATGGGAATCACACCCGTTGTGCAGTTTTGCATATATTTTGGAGTATATGATTTGAATTGTGTTTGGTCAGGAGTTATCCCCAGACTTCTTCAGCAATTTCCTTTACCAGCGCAAGCTTTGCCCACTCGTCTTCTTCGGTCAGCTTATTGCCGATCTCACAGGACGCAAATCCGCACTGCGGGCTGAGGCAGAGACGATCCAGCGGAATGTACTTTGCCCCAGCACTACCTTTTTATTGGGAGAAACCTTTGCAAGCGGTTCAAAACCGCCGCTTCTCTCATCATCGTATTCCAGCAGCAGTGCGTCTACATTTTCCTGTGCGAAAACATAGTCTGCAACAGAATCATACGGGCCGCTTGTAAAGAATGTGGAGTGATAGTTGCCACGGCAAATGTGCGAAGTGATTACCATATCTGCCGGCTTATTCTCCAGCGCCAGGTTGTTTACTGCCAGGAGCTGTTTCTTGACATCTTCCAGGTCAATGCCGAGCGACTGATAACGCTGCTTTGCTGCGTCTCCCACGATTGCGCCCCCAGGTACAGTCATCCAGCTGCAGATTTCTGCATCCTGCATCATAGAACTGGTGGATCACATTCTGATATGCCAGTCCGATGTCCTGGATCAGTTCTTCGTTTGTTGCGTAGAATTCTCTGGTACTCTGGAAATTCTGCGGAACGATCATCTGCTGGAACATCTGTGCCGGTGCCGGGATGGTGTACTTTGCAACAGTCTCATCGTCCTCGAACTGTTTCAGAAACTGAAAATAGGTGACAAACGGATGCGGTACTGCCTTGACCTTTCCGGTCAGATAGGTATCCTCCAGCGATGCCAGCTCGCCGCTGAACTGTACGCCGGCGCCTGTCTGCTCATGTCCTACGCCTTCAAAGCCCCACATGAAATCCAGGTGCCAGTATTCTCGTCTGTACTCGCCGTCGGTGATGATGTGATAGCCTGCCTTCTTCTGCTTGGCAACCAGTTCACGAATGACATCATCTTCTACTGCGGTCAGCTGTTCCTTGCTGATTTTTCCAGCCTTGTAATCCTTTCGAGCCTGTTTCAGATTCTCCGGACGCAGGAAACTTCCGACAAAATCATAGCGATAAGGCGATGTGATCTTCTGCATAATCGATACCTCTTTCTTTTCAATGGGATTTTCTCTTCTTTAGTATACCAGAAGATAGGCGCATTTGTACAATATCCTTTTGGTGCGGTTTGATATAGCTTTAGGCTATATTGTTTTGTGTGTACGTATTCGGATGCCATACAAAAAATAACGGAGCAAGATTTTTCACCTGCTCCGTTGTTTCATTTCTGAAAGACGTATCTTCTAGGACGCATCTTTATTGATAACTAGATCCTGGAATATTTTCAGCAAATATCCGCCAATGAAGGCTGCGATGAAAAAGATAATTTCCTTGCCCACACTGCCGAAAACAGCAGCAGCGATCATTACGTATATGATACCAATAGGTATGGATACGAGTTCATACAGCGCTTTTTCTTGCCTTCTTCTTCACTGCAAAATAGATTAGTTTAATGATATTCAGCGGAATTGTCCAGACAGACAACAGAATGAGATAGTCAATCACATGAATTATAAAAAGCAATTTTATTATCAGCAAGTTTCCATGCAAAGGCAATTTCGCTGTGATAGTGAATGCCGATAATAATCAGAATGATGTAGAAAATCGCATCGTACGCCAATTCAATTTTTTCCGTCAGTCGTTATTTCAGACCATTTTATATCGTCATCATCTTTGTCTGATTTTTCCGAAATGACTGCATCTTCTTTGTCATCAGCATCTGGTTTTGCAGTTTCTTCCGGCTGATTTTGTTCCGGAGCGTTGTTGCTTTCCACTTTTGTTCCGCAATTTTTACAGAACTTCGTGCCGTCTGCAAGTTCCGTGCCGCAATTCTTACAAAACATCCTCTCGCCCCTTTCTGTGTCAATTACTTCGGATCACTGCGATCATCAGTATAAGAAAACCAATCATATCCAGAACACCGATACCGATTGCAATATAGGCTTTCTCACGTTCCGGCTCGTTGTTGCGAATCGCCAGGTAGCCGAAGTAAATCGCCGGCGCACCTGCAATCAGCTGTACGCCGCAGCAGCAGCACCAGCACAAAAGCCCGAATACCGCCGCTTTCAAAGCAGTGCTTGCGTACCCTGTTGCCTTGCTTTCCTGAGAGCCGGACGCATTCTGCGCCGGCTGAACGGTAACTGCATTCTCTTCCTTTGCAGAACTTTCCTGCGATGCGCCGCAGTTTGGACAAAACTGGACGCCGTCACTTATCTGCTTTCCACATTTTTTACAAAACATTCTCTGCCCTTCTTTACGGTCCTATCGTGATGCCGTAATCCGAAGGGAACAGCACGAATATTTCGTTGTCATAGATACTGCTCAGCAGATCGTCGAAATCATAGTCATCCAGCTTGACATCTTCCTTCACGCCATCCACCAGGACATCATTCAGCCAGATGCCGTATATCTGCGACGAATCGTCATCCATATCCTTATCCCGATAGAACTGAATGGTCACCTTGTTCGAAAATGTATAGGTATAGCTGTAAGCATCGCCGTTTTGCATTGTCAGGTCGGCATTGAACTCAACGACATCTACGCTTTCGCCGTCGTCGGTTTCACCGTCAAACTCTTTCCAGGACGCATTGTCAAAGTAGCCATAGTTCGCAAAGACATTTCCGATCTTTCTGGTTTCGCTGTAATAGGACAGATGGCTTTCCTTGACATCGTCTACAGACAGCGACTTCCCGGAAGAAAATGCAATAATTACGACGACTATAACGACAACGAGTACCACCACAGCGGCTGCGATAATGCCGATGATACAGCCTTTTCCCTTTTTCTTTTTTGCCGGTGCGGCTGCATTCATCGCCTGTACCGGATACGAACTCGCCTGCATGGTCGGATTGACGCCTGCATTGCTGTTTGTGCCGGGATTGCCGCCAGCGGCAGCATCCTGCGCCGCACCGCAATGCTCACAAAATCTTGTACCATCCTCAATTTCTTTTCCGCATTTCTGACAGAACATATTGTTTCCCCCCTGATTTTAATTGTGATTGTTCTTGATTGCTTCTACTTCACTTTTCCGTTCTTCGGCGCTTACGTGATTTCGAAGATCACCAACGGTGAGCGCTGTTCCTGCTCTTTCAAATACTGCACCGGTATTTACCGCATTGCTGATCTTGAAATTCATAGATTCCACAAAGTCCTGTTTTTCCTGTTTCTTCTTTTTCGAGATCTTTGACATCTTTATTTTTATCTTCTGATTGTCATTCAGTGTCAGTAAAACCGTGCGTTTTTGAAACCAAGGAAAATCATGAACAACACCAGCACAATCAAAACCAATATGCCAGTCAAGATCTCCGTACAGGTAGCAAGCAGTGCAATTGCCACCAATGCACAAATGAGATAAGTAAATATAAGCATCGGCGAAATGGATTCTTTCAGCGAAAATTCTTTTATCAGATAATACGGAACGGAAGAAACCGTTTCTCCATAGTTATCTGTTTCATCAATCAGCAGACGGTTGTCCTCTACAGTAAAGTCTGCTTTATATGCACCCCGGAACTGCTTTATCGTATTAAATATCGAGCTGCGTCCTTTTGCATGAATCTTAAAAAGAAAACGTTTTTGCTGCGTTGGAATTCCCGGCTGCTGCTCCGGAAATGTTTCCTGCGGAGGGTGTTAAGCGTGCCCCGCACTTATCGCAAACCTTTGCACCCTCTTTCAATTCATTCCCGCAACTTTTACAAAACATAACTTTTCAATCTCCTTTTCAAAAAATTTGATAACCAAAATAAGTTATACTGACATTATACTACAATTTTCTTTCCGTGTCAATCCTTTTAGAGATTATTTTTTATACCCTAAACATATTTGAATGCAATACGAATAAGCGGTACAATAGAAATAGTACTACCTTTTAGGGATTGTCCCATCTTCCTCTTTTGTACTGTCTGCGGCATCCAGTATGAAACAGATGCGTGAGGAATGCGGAACGCTCCTGCATAACGAAAGGAACGATGCTGCTCTATGAAAGAAAATCGAGAAACCATATCTGGCATAACAGGCGAGCGAATCCGCAAATTCCGCACAGAGCAGCACCTTAGCCAGGAGGAGCTTGCTTTCGCATCCGAAATCCACCCAGCCTATATCGGCAAGGTGGAACGTGGTGAAAAATGCCCCACCATTGAGACGCTACAAGATCGCAGGCGGCTTGAAAATTCCGCTGCATAAGCTGCTGGATGTCGATTCCGACACAGCGGCAGAAGAATCGGATGCCTTTCACCGCATCCGGTCTGCCATGAACGGACTGCATCCGGATGAAATGCTGAAAGTCGCCAAGATCGTGGAACAGGTCACTGATCTGATGCGGCATCACTCCTGATCTTCTCTTCGGAATCCTCCAGATTGCATTCGAAGATCTCGTACAGGCGTATCAAAAAGCAGTGCGTTGCTGACAGGAATTTTCCGGATGCGCTCTGCCTTTTTTCGTGCGCTCCGATCTTGTCCAGAAACAATTCCAGTTCGCCGTTGTAATAGCTGTAGACCAGTTCATCGATACAGAAACATCGTTTTAAGTCCTGTAGGGTTTCCAGATATTCTCCGTTCATGTACATCGCTGTCACCTCCTGCAATATAGACTACCACAATTTTTTCTGCCCGTAAATACAAAACAGTTCCGAAAATCTTTTTCATTTTCGGAACTGTTTTTTCTTGACATTCAATTGTAGCAGTTTAGAGATACGCTGCCGCCGACAGCATCTTCTCTTTCAGCGTTTCCGCTGCATCCCGGCACGCCTGTATCTCGTCCTCGTCCAGGGTTTCGTATGCCTCGTCGCTGAGGAGATTGGGAAAGGACAGGGGCATCTGTGTCTGAATCTTTCGCCCGATGGTCATGGGAATGTCCTCATTGGGTTCGCAGTACAGATAATACCACTCGCTCAGCGGAGAAAGATTGGCAAAGCAAAAGTCGCAGAAATCCATATCCGCATCTTCCGCATACGCTCTTCTCAGATGGTCATAAAGCTCCAGCTCCGACTGATAGCGATTGAAATTCTTGCCGTTGTCTTTCAAGATCTGATAGTCCTGGTACTGCAATACCGCATTCAGATTGGGCATAAATGCTTTCGCTTTTGCATCATGCCAGTTTTTCTCGCAAGGACTGCAAAAATCACATACGGTTTCAAAGAGCGCACCTGCGCATCACTGTTGACATGGATCAGCAGCGCTTTCATATTTTCCCGGTAGATCTCGTTTTTGATGCCGTCGTGCAGAAAAATATGCTGTATGGTCAGATGATACAGAAAATCGGATTCCTCTGCATATTCCGCCTGGTTTCCCTCGATGGGCTTTTTTCAGATGTTCCAGCAGGTTCTCATACTTTCTCATGCTTTCAGCCTGCACCTGCAAAAATGCGGTCAGTTCCTGCATCCGTTCCCGCTGACGGAAATAGTTTCTGACTTCCTGCTCTGCGGAGCGCTCCTGCACCCCTGCGTTCCAGAGCAGTCCGAAATCCGTCACGATGCACAAATACAGATACTGCAAATCGAGGCTGCCGGGATGCTGTTCCATCTGTGCCATCAGTTCTTCACAAGCGGCAGCAAGGTCACAGTCACTGAACGCATACCCGGCAAGCAGGCTGTGATACTTTTCCCGGAATGCCTTTATCTCCTGCTGTGCCTCCTCCATTGTGCAGTGATTCTGTTTCAGCAGATCGTCAAATTCCACATACTGCTCCACCTGCGCATTGATATATTGGTAGATCGCATAGTCCGTATCATACATCATGAATTTCTCTCCAGTTTCTTTCTGATTCGTTCGCCCTCTTTGCTGTTCAAAATGTTCAGATCATCCAGATGCAGCAAGAGCAATGCCCGCCACAGCTCGTCATCGGATTCTTTCGCCAGCTCAAGGGTCAGTTTTGTCATGCGCAGTTCTTCTGCCTCTTCCGTATCTGCAAGTCGTTTTATGATGCGCTTGGGAACAAGTTTGTACATTTCAGTCTCCTGTCTTTTTTCTCATTATACACCATTTTCCCCCTGCATTTCAAGTATCGGGACAAAACGAAAGCCACCCGGAAACGGATGGCTTTCGCTTATCATATTGAGATACAGGCTTTCATTACTCCGTTTCCGCCGGCGGATTCGGCTCGATCAAGGCAAACTGACTATGCCCGTTCAAGTCTGCCACAGCATCGTGTATCCGCTGTAGATACTCCGGATGCTCTGTCTCTGTGAACGGCAGCAGCTGCTGCAGATCCTTTGCCGTGATTGCCGGGAAAAACAGCGACGGCGATCCGAACCAGCGACAGCGGCTCCTCCGTTTGTCCCTCATAGTAGAGAATCGTTCCGTGATAAACGTGTACCGCAAATTCTGCCTCCACTCGGAACACCTCGCCCGGATGCCATACACCAGATGCGCCGTCCGGCTTTGCCGCCAGCTGTAACCGGAATCGGAAATCCGCATCTGCCAGTTTTTCGCCGTCTGCCACAATGCCCAGATAGTCCAGCACCATTCTGGGTGTCATGTTCTGGATCAAGTCGTTTTTGCCGTCCTGTTCCAGCCGCCGCACCGTTTTGGAAGTGCCGCTGCGCAGTTCAAACGCACCGTTCAGATAGGCATTTCGCCAGATGCCGGATTCTGACTGATATGCCAGCTGTTCCAGGGCATCCGCATTCAGCAGACGTGCCTTCTGGTTTGCCGGGTCTGCAAACACCGCATAGGAGGCTGCCTTTGCGGCACGGCGATAGTCCCCGGCGGCATAGTCCTGTTCTGCCAGGTGCAGTACCTGTTCCACAGAGCCCACATAGTCCACGAACAGCTTTGCCTCTTCTGTCTCGGTCAGCGCATTCAGTTCCGTGGGATTGCCGTTGTAAAAGCCCAGGTATTTGCAGTAGACTGCCCGGGCGTTGATCTCCACAGAGCCGTAATACGGACGAGTGTACCAGACCTTCGCCAGTTTCTCCGGCAGAACCACTTCCCGTGCGATCTCCTTGGCAGTTCTGCCCTGGTTCGCCAGGTGCAGCGTCCGGTCGTGGATGTACTTGTACACTGCCGCATTGTTCCGCAGGAAATCCTCTACGCTGTGCGGTGTCTCCGGGGTGTTCCAGTGCGGCCAGTTGTGAGACTGGAATACCACGTCTGCCTGTTTTCCGTAGCGTTCCAGTGCAATCGCCGTGAACCGCCACCAATTCGCCGCATCCCGCAGCTGTGCGCCTCGAATGGGATAGAGATTATGGAGCGTTCCGGTGCAGTTCTCCGCTGCCCAGAATGCACGGTATTCCGGAAAATAGTTGTTCATCTCTGCCGGCGCCTCTGTGCCGGGTGTCAGCTGGAATTCCACTTCCATCCCGTCAATGGTCAGCGTGGTGTCCTCCGCAATAAAATCCGTCGGCGTGATATAGCTGAGCGTTCCGGAAGAAGTTCCCAGTCCCAGCCCTGTGGAAACTCTGCCTTTCGGTCCGTCAAGCAGATCGCCGCCGAACTGGTACTTGGAGCGGTGGAACATTGCCGTTCCGGCATAGACATTTTCTTTGATTGTCTCTTCATCGAAACCTGCTGGCACGTAAATGCGAACCTGTCCCGGCGCTTTTCCCACCTGCTGCGGAGACACAATGCCTTTGATGCCGCCGAAGTGATCGGCGTGGGAATGGCTGATGATGACCGCCTTGATGTTGTCGTGAATGTTCTCGCCCAGCACCTCTTACGTAATGCGCAGACCATACGCCGCCGCCTCGATGTTGGTCGTCACATCAATGGCGATCCAGCCGGTCTTGCTCCGGACAAAGGTCAGATTCGCCACATCAATGCCGCGCACCTGGTAGATCTTTCCCGGCAGCACCTCAAAAACACCTGCCTCGATATTCGCCTTGCCGTTGAGCCACAGACTGGGGTGAACCGTATCCGCCACCGCCTGCTGTTTCAGAAAATCATACGCCTGCAAATCCCAGACCACATTGCCGGTCTTGTCCTTCAGCCGGAATCCGTCCAGCTTTTTCAGGCAGCCACGCCGTGCCAGCGCCACTTCACTGTTATAGGCATCTTCCAGGTCGATCTGAAACTCCCTGGCAAACGCCGCATTTCGCTGTTTGGTGAATGCAGTTGCCTCTTTGGCAGCTGTATTATAAATGTATTCAGACATTGCAGTTTCCTCCTCTTAAATGCGTTCCAGGACCGGCGGTTCCCATTCGCCCCGAATGGTTTGTTCGTCCGGCGTATACACACGCAGTGCCAGTGAAAAAATGCTCTTCCGTTTTCGGCGCCGGCAGCCAGTTTTTCCGTGCCAGTTCCTCTTCCGATTCGTCAGCGGAAATGAAAATATCCAGCGAACCGTCCGGATTCTTTTCCACGCTGCCGTCCTGCAGATCATAGGTGTTGATCTTAAACCGTCCAATGGGATTGGGCACCAGATACTTGCTGGGTTCGCCGTACAGCGTGATCGACCAGAACACGGATGCGTGGGGATAACCGTCTGCCGGAATGTGCAGCCGGTAGCGGTTCCTGCTTTCCAGTGGTGCGCCGCTGTCATCTGCCGCCGCAACAACATAGGCGCTGTCCTGGATGATATGTTAGCGCCCCAGCCGCCATAGGCAGTCTCGGCACGCTGGAGATAATCTGTGCCATATGTTCCAACGCCGCCGATCACAGAGAGCCAGCCACGATGCTGCACCGTATACTGCGGATCTCGCTTTCCCTTTGAATCTCCGCAAAGCCCAGGCGGCTGCCCTCTGTCAGTGCCTGCTGTTGTTCTGCCGTCAGCGCATCCCAGGGAAACGTACCGGTCACACGGTCATAGCCGAACTGTTCAAAAATCTGTACGTATGCCTCGTTCCGAATGGGATTTTCCACCGAAAGCGCCGCAAACAGGGTGAAAAATTCCTTGGGCGAAACGGTTTCGATATAAGCCGCCGGAGAAATTTCCGGTGCCTGCCGCACCGGGCGCACCCGCTCCGGATACAGGGGTCGGATGGTAATGGAATCCTGGATGCGGTTCACCACCGGATAGTCCGCCTTGCCCCGTGTCTCGATCCGCAGCAGCACTGCATTCAGAGAATCCTGCAAGCGAATCACCCGATAGGATTCATAGCCTGCCGGAACCGGCGTATCCTGGTACAGCAGGATATAGTCCCCCTCTGCCCTGTCCGGCGTGCGTGTACCGATGGATTCCACCACGTTGGTATACGCATCCAGAATGGGGAACAGATAATAGCGCTCCGTGATTTTCGGAATATGCACCAGATACGGTGTCTGCGCCAGCTGTGTCCATGCGGTGGAGTACAGCGTATCATTGTTCAGTTTTACGATCTTGTTCACCTTGTCGGTGGGAAATGTCCGCAGGTGGTGAAAGCCCTTGTCGTCCGAACCCCAGTGGGTCGCCTCCGTTACCACCAGCGGAAATCCATAGAGATAGAGTGCCTTTGCCTGTTCTTTCAGGTTTGCCATGATATGTTCCTCCTTATTCACTTGTTTTCAGTTTTTCATAATAAGATGTATCCACAAAGCTGTCCACGTCAATTGCCTTGGAGATATAGCCGTTTTCCAGCATAAAGTCGCTGAGATAGTTCAGCTTGTCAATGACACCGCTGTCAATGTCGCTGTCCAGAAAGGCAAAGGTATCATCAAACCCATACGCTTTCCGGAACACGTCCACACCCAATGTCGGGGATGCAATGGCATTGTAGAATTCGTCGGGATTGGAAACAGTCTCCTCCTTGGCACGCTGCAACGCTTTCAGCACTGCCACAGCTGCATCCGGGCTCTCCTGCAAAAAGTCGTTTCTGCCGGTGACGGTCCAGAGTCCTGCCATTTCCGGATGTGTAACTGTGTTTTCCACATCAACGCCCAGTCCCTGGTTCTCGTAGTATACCACATTATAATACAGGGTCAGCCATGCGTCCGCCTCACCAGTGGTGAAAACCGATGCCGCATCAGAGACCACGTTGACGATTTCCACCTTGCTTTCGTCAATGTCATAGGCATCCACCAGGTGTTTCCAGTACTCCTGGAAGTTGGTGCCGATGCCGACGATAACCTTCTTGCCTTCCAGGTCTTTCGGCGTCTGGATGCCGGAGTCCTTCTGTGCCAGCACGCCGATGTTCATTTGCTTATCGGCAACGCCGACCAGACGAATATCTACGCCGTTGCTGTAAGCCGTTGCCGCCGGATAGTCTCCGTAGAACGCCATGTCCAGTTCACCGGAGGCATATGCCTCGTTGATCGCCGGGCCTGCCTCCTGGAATGTCACCAGATCCAGCGTATAGCCCACGGCGTTGAGTTCTTCTTCCAGATAGCCCTTGTCATAGGCAAGCTTGCCGTTTTCCAAAAGCGGATAGTCATCAAATCCCGGACTGCCCAGCCGCAGGGGCTTCAAATCACCGGAAGCCGAAGATGCAGCCTGCTCGGTGCTGCTGTCAGAAGAACCGGCACTGCCGCAGCCCACGATGCCAAGGCTCAGGACACCTGCCAGAAGAAATGCGAAAATCTTATTGTGTTTCATTTGAAATACCTCCATTTACTTTGTGTTTCCTTTATTCCAGGGCGTGATCGCTGTAAAAAATCGCACCCAGAATTTTATCCATCAAGATACCGATTACGCCAATGACGATCATGCACACGATCACCATATCCGACTGCATCAGACTCCGTGCATTACTCATGCGATAGCCGATGCCGGACAGGGATGCGATCAGCTCTGCGGCAACCACTGCCATCCAAGAAATGCCCAGCCCCAGTTTCAGCCCTACCAGAATCTGCGGCAGTGCATGAGGCAGATAGACCTTTCGGAAAGTTTTGAAATAGTTCAGCTTATACAGCTGCGCCACCTCGATATAGCCTGCCGGCGTACTGGAGATGCCGCTCATGGTGTTCATCATAATGGGGAAGAATGCCGCCATAACGATCACCACCACCTTGGACAATTCTCCGATGCCGCACCAGAGAATAATCAGCGGAATCCATGCAATGATAGGGATCTGCCGGATCACCGTCACCGTTGGCTGCAGCAGATTGGCTATCATCTTTGACATTCCCATCAGAGACCCCAGAACCGTTCCCAATGCGACGGAGAGCAGGTAGCCTTTCAGCACACGGGAAAGCGTGACCGAAAGGTCGTTCCAGAGTTGACCGCTTTGCAGCATTTCCAGAAACGCCTGCCACACCATGGAGATTCTCGGCAGGATGCTGGTCGGGATGCTGCCGAAGTGGGTGGCACAAATCCACGCCGCCACGATCACTGCCGGAACAATCAGCCCCAGCAAAACCTGTTTGATTTTCTGCGTTTTCATGTTGTCCTCTCCTTTAGATCATGTACTCTGCCTCTTGCAGGAACTCCGCAGAATCCTGGAAGAAGTGTCCGTAGATTTTCTTTTTTGTATGCGGCAAAGCCAGTGCTGCCACGATTCATACGGGAGTATTTATCTGTGGTAATAATCTCCTGGATCTCACCCGGCCGTGCCGACATAATGACGATTCGCTCACCCAAATAGATTGCCTCGTCAATGTCGTGTGTGACCATGACCATGGTGACTTTTTTCCTCCCGCTGGATTCGCAGGATCTCTTTCTGCATCTGGATTCGTGTCAGCGCATCCAGCGCACCGAACGGCTCATCCAGCAGCAATATGGATGGATTCCCGGCAAGACCTCTGGCAATCGCCACGCGCTGGGACATACCGCCGGACAGCTGCGAGGGATAGGCATTTCAAAGCCTTTCAGTCCCACCAGTTCCAGATGCCGTGCAATGTGTTCCTCTCGCTCTGCCTTTTTCATGTTCCGGATGCCGAAACCGATATTGTCCTTGATTTTCAGCCACGGCAGCAGCCGGTGATCCTGGAATACCATGCCGCACTGTGCATCCGGTCCGAAACGGTATGACCGTTCCGGGAAACGCTGCCATCCTGGTAGGATACCAGACCGCAGATGATTTTCAAAAGCGTACTCTTTCCGCATCCGCTGTGTCCTACGATCGTGACAAACTCTCCTTTTTTTACGGAAAGATCAATGTCCTTCAGCACCTGAAACGAAGTGCCGTCCTTGACGAACGATTTGTTCAGATGGGAAACCGTAATGATGTTTTCCTGTTCGGGTTCTTTCATTGCTATCACCTTTTTCTCCTATGTGTCTTAGGGGTTTCATTCTCTTGGTGTGATTCCATTCTACCCCACCGCAAGTGAAAAGTCCAGAAAGAATGGTGACAGCGTTATCATTTTGCGTGATTTTTTCCGGAAAAACAGGCAAAAAAATACCGCTTTCCCGGCGGTACGAGCAGCGGTTTTGTTTTTTTGGAAGGATAGGCGGCAACGATGCCAGAAAGAAATCTGCGAAAACATGGGCTGTTTTTCTATTCTCCTATTTCCCCTACAGGATAACCGGTATTCTATTTTTGACAACGTTATCATTTGCCTTGACAAGCCGTATCCTGTCCGCTATAATAAAATATAGAATACAGATAGATATTATCGGGTATGAGGTGAGGGGAAATGTCGATCACAAAAATTGCAGCAATTACCGGTGCATCCGTTTCTACCGTGGCACGAGTCCTGCGGGATCCGGAACACAAATGCCACTCCATGGAACTGAAAGAACGCATCTTACAGACCGCACGGGAAATCGGCTATGTGCCGAATGAGGCGGCGAAAGCCTTGAAGAGCGGCAGTGCGCCGAAAAAGATCTTTCACATCAACATCCTGCTGACTCGTGTCAACTCGGATGAGACCGATCCGTTCTACAGTGAGATGCTCCGGCTGGTGGAAATCGAGGTGCGCAAAAGCGGCGGTCTGATTGAAAACATCTGGCGGCACGCCGTCTTTTCCAGCGAAAAAAGACCGACTTTCCGGAAATCGAAAAGTCGGCTGCACAGATGATTCACGATGCCAAGCAAAAGCACGATGGGCTGATTCTCATTGGAAAATGCTCGCAAAGGGATTGAAGTCGCTGAAACGCTATGAAAAGAATCTCATCTCCATCAACCGCAATTCCACCACTTATGAAGTGGATGAGGTGCTGTGCGACGGCAGAAAAATCGCACTGACGGCAGTGAATTATCTGATCTCCTGTGAGCATCAAAAGATCGGCTATGTGGGAGACTGCCACAACGAGACACGGTATATCGGCTACCAGGAGGCACTGGTACACCACGGCATTGCGCCGGACATTGACGATGTCTACGACATTACACCCAACGAGAAAAAACGGCTATCAGGCTATGGCGTATTTTTCCCAGCTGGAAACGCCGCCCAGTGCGTTTTACTGCGCCAACGACATTCTGGCGATCGGAATGCTGAAATATCTGGCGCAGAGCAAAAACTGGTATTATCATCCCTCTGTCATCTCCAGCGACAACATTGTAGAATCTCAGTATACCACGCCCATGCTAACAACGGTTTCCCTGCCGAAAGCGGAAATGGCGCATCTGGCAATTCAGATTCTGACAGACCGCATGAACGGCGGACATAAGGCTGTGGTGAAAACGGAGCTGCAGTCCACCCTAGTCATACGCCAGAGCGTGCATCAATATGTTTCCACGGAAAATGAGCCGGAGTATTATATTTAAGGCAGCCGCTTATTTTTTTCCTGGTCAGAACGCTGTTCTGCATTCGTTTCCTTTTTTTGAAACAGCAGCAGCGAAAACGTATTTCCCACAGAACCGCACCGCAGGTTCAGATGCCCATTCTGTTTCATGGCGATCTCTCTTGCCAGATACAGTCCGATCCCGATACCCTCTGTGTTCCTGCTGTTTTGTCCCCGATAAAACCGCTGAAAGATACGGCTGCGCTCTGACTCCGGAATCGGATCTGCCTGGTCGGTCACATCTACCGCAGCAAACAGCCCCAGTTCCCGTACCCGAATCGCCACCGTGCTGCCGGACGGGGCATATTTCACCGCATTGTCCAGCAGATTGAAAATCGCCTCCGCAGTCCAGCGCTGGTCATGCACCAATGTGATATCGCTTTCGCTGTCATAGGTTAGTGTGATATGCCGCTGTTTTGCCTTTACAAAAACATTCTTCACCGCCATCAACACTGTCTGGTTCAGACTTTTCTCCTCCGGCTGCAACTGAATCAAGCCGCTTTCCAGCCGGGAAAGCTGAATCATGCTCTCGGACAGAAACACCAGCCGGTCTACCGCTGTCCGCAGCACTTCAGTATACTGCTTTCGCTGCTGTTCCGTCAGTGCCGGTTCTTCCAGCAGTGCAGTGTACAGCTTCAAGGATGCGATAGGCGTTTTCAGCTGATGTGAAAGGTCGGATATCAGCCCTTTCAGATTTTCCTGCGCCTGTCGGGAATCCTCATTTTTCTGCTGCAGGATCGTCACCAGTTTCAACACCTTGTCCTGTAATTTTGAGAGGACTGTGTCCTCATTCCGTGGAAAGATTTCCCGATGTTCCAGGAAAAGCAGGCAGTCGCACAAATCAGAGAGCTGCGCCGCAACGCTGCGCCAGTATGCCTGTTCCCTATGCCGCTGCCATGCGGTGAAGAGAACTTGCAGCGCAGACAACCCCAGCACAATACACGCCGCAGGCACATTCCGGGTCAGAAAGAACACACTTCCGCCGCACAGCAGGGGCAGCAGTATCGCTAAAACAATGAAAAAGATTCGATTTGTCTGCTTCATTGGGATTCTCCAAAGGTATAGCCGATGCCGAATACTGTAACGATCAGCTTTGGATTTTTGGGATCGGTCTCGATTGATCAAGACACGCAGCGTATTCTCATCCACAAAGTTCCCGTCACAGTCCCAGAGCCGTTCCAGGATCAGATCACGGGTTAGCACCTGTCCCCGGTTACGGATCAGCAGTTCCAGCAGCTTGTACTCCATGGCGGAAAGTTTCACTGGCGCATTCTCTTTCTGCACCTGCATTTTCACAAAGTCCACCGTCAACGTCAAATAGGAGAACACGTCTCCCGATGCGGCACTCTGACTGCGGCGAAGTACTGCAAGGATTCGCTGGTACAGCAGTTCGATGGAAAATGGTTTCGCTATATAGTCGTCACAGCCATGCTGAAACCCTGCGATCATCTGAGATTCCGTGTCATTTGCTGTCAGAAAGATCACCGGCGCAGCGCTGATTTTCCGCAGCCGACTGCAAAGTTCCAGACCACTGCCATCCGGCAGACGAATATCCAGCAGGATCAGATGATAGGACGATCCGGCAAGCAGTGTTTCTGCCCTGGCAATGGTACCGGCACAGATAAAGGCGAATACCGCCGCTGATCGTGGCATCATCTTCTACAATCAAAATACGCTGCATGGTGCATTTTCCCCTTTCGTTTTTTCAATTCAGTATAGCATTTTCCGGGTAAAAAGTCAATTTGCAAAAATCCCTTTTCCGATATGGAAAAGGGATTTTTCTCACCCATGTGCCGCAGCCGTGCAGTAATGCTTTCTTTCGCCGCAACTCGATAAACCAGAATCGGGACAAGGATACAAATGGCAAAGATCAAAGAAGAAAGTATTGCCAGCCATCCCCACGGATAGCGGTATACAGCATAATCTGCTGTCTTTTCCGTCATGAATCCCACCAGATATAAGATGCCGCTGCCCAGGGTCAGAATCAGAACCAATGTGATTCCGGCGTAGTAGATGCCCTCCAGCATCAGCATTCGCCGCACTTGTTTCTGGGTCATGCCCACGCTTTCCATCACTGCAAGTTCTGTCCGCCGGTAAAGATGCCGGTGAGCATCACGTTGATGAAATTGATAACGCCGATCAGAATCAAAATACCAGAAAACACCGCCGCTCAGGAGTCTGATAGTGAACATGGAATCCTGGAATTCCTGTATTATCTCTGTGCGTACTTCTGTATGGGGAAACGACCGGATACATTTGCGTAATGCTGCGGATCTGATCGTTTAGGCGGCTCTCTGCCTTGTCGTCATACTGTATCCCAATAAAATTGATACTGGGCGTATCGGTCAGCTGCTCCAGGGCAGTTTCACTGACCAGAATAAAATCCGGTGCGCCGGTGATGCTCCAATAAGAACCGATGTGCAGTTTGCTGATATCCCCGTTTAATGCACAGCTGCCCACTTCCAGAGAAAGCGAACTGCTGCCGTATTTGTCCTGCATAGTAATCGTTTTGCCCTGCATCTGTTCTGCCTGTTCCGCTGTGCTGACAGAACCGAGAATGCACTGTTTGCCATCCAGAAATGCTTTCACATCTACCGGCACTGCGGCATTCTGGTTATAGGTTTTCAAATCCCTTTCCGAAATTGTTATAACAGTGGTTGCGAAATTCTCCGGTGATTCGGTAAAGAATTTTTCCAGATCCTCCAGAGAGCTGCCATAACCGTTGTTTTCCATGATCGGCTGATACAATGCTGCATCAAAGGACAGGGTCACATCTTCAAACCGGGCTGTATGCACTGCGGTAATGCCGTCCAGCGCCTGTATCTTTTGCAGCATTTCCTCCGCAGAACGATTGTTTTCCGGATCTGCGCCGCATCCGTTCCGTCCGCCTCTGAGCCGGAATTGACATAGATCGTATAGTCATCGGACAGGTAATATTTTACATAGTTTTCCAGTTTCATGCTGTCCGCAAAGGCATTTGTGGCGAGAAACGCCATCGTCCCCAGAAACAGGGACGCAAATACCAGTACCGCACGTTTCTTTTCCCGAAAGACATTCCGGAACGCCATCTTCGAAAGCTTTCCGCCGTCTGTTCCCTTTTTTGGCTTAATTTTTGCCGGGCGCTGTCCTTGATATTTCAGTGCCTCTATCGGGGAGATACGACTGGCGAGCCTGGATGGTTTGCGGCAGCTGACTGCAATGGTGAAAAGGGCAAACAGAATCGTTCCCACATAAATCAGCGGATGAAACTGCATGGTCAGCGGCATGGGATCGTCACCGCTGCCGAACATCCGCATTGCATAGGGAACTGCCACAAAGGATGCCAGCGTTCCCAACAGCATTCCCACAGGAATACCCACTACAGAGAGGGAAAATGCCTGCAAACGAACCATCTTCCGAATCTGTTTCGGTGTCGTTCCCACAGTTTTCAGCATTCCGTAAAAAGCGAATATCCTTGGTAATGGAAATGTACATAACATTATAGATCAGCAGGTAGCCGCTGAATACGATAATCAGACCGATCGTACCAAACAGACCGGCAATGAGAACACGGTTGGACACCGTTTCATTCAGCATATCCGAAGTGTAGTCAAGTCCTGCCCGTCTTGCAGCTGAACCTCTGCATCTAAAGGAATCTGACAGCTTTTCCTGCAATCCGATTTTCGCTGAAATGGAGAGCCTGCCATCTTTTTTCCGCTGTCAGCCCCAGCTGGTCGGCATAGGCTTTGGAAACGAATCCCTGAAAACCGTCCTGGGAATTGGTGTAGTCCGTAAACCAACCGGACAGGGTAAACAATTTGGTTTCACCGTCCGTCAGCAGGGAAATTTCCATCCCGATTTTGGGTGAAGTGATGTGCATGGTTTCCAGCGCATTCCGGGAAAGCATCACCTCTCCTGCCTGCGTGGGGTAACTGCCCTGTACATCGCTTACGGCAGGGGTGTAGTTCTTTTCAAATTCTGTAGTGTCGTAATAGCTGAGCAGAATTGCCGTATTCTCTTCGCCGGAAGTATAAGCCGTCCCTGCCTGTATCTGCACCCCGGCAGCATACAGATAACGGTTTTCCTCAATCTGCTGCACCTGCGCTGCCCTCGGATGGTCGAGATAAATGGAAGAACGTGTTCCCTGCTGCCGGGTCAGCATGACCACCATGCCCTCTGCCAGACTTGCCCCAATGGTGAAGATCGTGGTAAACATAAACGTGGTCAGAATGACAGCCAGTATCACAATGCCGTTGCGGATACGGTTTTGTTTCATAGAACGAAAAGCGATTTTCCGGACGATCTCCCGGTTGTTATTTTGCAGCATCGCCGTTCACCACCTTGCCGTCTTCGATCCGAACCATCCGGTCTGCCATCAGTGCAATCTCCTCATTGTGTGTAATCATAACAATGGTCTGGTGAGACGCCTGGCTGGTCATTTTCAGCAGTGCGATCACATCCATACCGGTCTTGCTGTCCAGATTTCCCGTGGGCTCATCCGCCAGAAGAATCGCCGGCTTTGTCGCCAGCGCCCGTGCAATGGCGACACGCTGCTGCTGTCCGCCGGAGAGCTGATTCGGCATTGCCTGCGCCTTTTTCTTCCAGCCCCAGCGTGTGCAGAATGGTCTGCACATAGTCGGTGTCGATTTTTGTCCCGTCCAGTTCAATGGGCAGAACGACATTTTCATAGACATTCAGCACCGGCACCAGATTGTAACTCTGGAACACAAATCCAATCTTTCTCCTGCGGAAGATCGTCCGGGATTCATCGTCCATCTGAAAGAGATCTTTGCCGGCGACCAGAACTTCGCCGGAAGTCGGCGTATCCAGTCCGCCCAGAAGATTCAGCAGGGTGGACTTGCCGCTGCCGGATGTGCCGATCACCGCAACGAATTCCCCGTTTTCTACGGAGAGAGAAACATGATCCAACGCCTTGACCTGGTTTTCACCGGAACCGTAGGATTTGCACAATGCTTTTGCAGATAAAATTTCCATGTGGATGCACTCCTTGTTTGAGATTATCTTTAGTATAACAAAGAGTTCTTACAATTTTGTGACACATAGCCGGAATAATCTGTCAGCCCCACTTTTCCCTGCCGCAAAAAAGAACTGGCATACAAACAATGTTGTACACCAGTTCAAAAGGTTATGGATTCTATGGATCCGAAGATGTCGGTTTAAGCAGATGTCGATTTAAGTTTCCCACAAGCTGCGGTAAATGGCGGCGCAGTCCGCTGCACTTACGGCACGCCGAGTATTTCTCGGACTGCCGCTGGCGATGGCATCTGCTGACATCTTTTCGATGACATCGAAAAATGCTGTCCTGGAGATGCCGTACTGTTCCGGCGAAGGCACTTCACAGGTGCGGCACAGCTGCTTCACTGCCGCCAGCAGCGCATCTGCTGCCGCCGCATCGGAACTGTCTGCCGGCGCTGCGCCAATGGCACGTCCCAGCGCACCAAACCGCTCATAGCAGCCCGGCAGCGCAAACTGCAGGCACTTTTCCAGCAGCATGGCGTTGGACAAGCCGTGGGGCACATGAAACAGGGCCCCGATGGGGCGGCTCATGCCGTGGACGATGGTGACACTGGAATTGTTGATACAGATGCCTCCTCCAGCGCTGCTGCCGCCATCTCTTCCCGTGCCTTCCGGTTTTTCCCGTCACGGTATGCCGCAGGGAGATAGGAAAAGATACGTTTTACTGCGGAGACCGCCAGCGCATCTGTCAGCGGCTGTGCCTGCTTTGAGGTGTACGCCTCGATGGCATGAGTCAGCGCATCCAATCCGGTAGCCGCCGTAACTGACTGCGGCGTACTTTCCGACAAGCTGGCATCCACAATGGCAAGCTGCGGCAAAAAGCACCTCGCCTTTCAGCAGCATTTTCACATCTGTTTTCGTATCTGTGATAATGGTGAACTTCGTCACCTCAGAACCTGTTCCGGCTGTGGTGGGGATCGCCGCCATAGACGGGAGCGCTCCGCCGATCTCCTTTCCCATGTAGGATGCAAGGGGTGCAGAACTGGTCGTACCGACGGCAATGGCCTTCATGGCATCCAGCGGACTGCCGCCGCCAATGCCGATCAGACAGTCGCAGCCGTTTTTCTGATAGGCTGCCAGACCTTCGGCGATCATGACATCAGTCGGTTCGCTGTTGATGCAGTCGCACACCGCATATGCCGAAAAGCATCCGGACAGCTGTTCCGCCAGCTGCGCTCCCATGCGTTTCCACGTTCCGGCAGAAGTCACCACCAGCGGCTTCTTTCCCAGCCCGGAAAGCGCCGCACTATTCTCCTGCAATGCGCCCCATCCGGTAAAAATGGTCTGTGTTGTCGTAAATTTCTTGACCATGGTATTTTCCCTGTGCCTTTCTTCTGTGATATCTTTCATCATATCACAAGATAATGAAATGGTCAATCCTTGTCTGCACGAAACACTGCATTCAGCATAACTGTAGCACCCTCGGTGCAGTGTTCCGGCTTGGAATATTCCGGCTCACAGTGCGAAAGTCCGTCCTTGGACTGGACAAAGATCATGGTTGTGGGCAGCATATACGATGCAAACTGTGCGTCATGACCTGCGCCGGAATGGATATACTGATGCGAGATGCCGCATTCCTCTGCGGCTGCCTTCACATAGCCCACCAGCTTTTTGTCCCAGTAAACGGTATCCCGGTTCCACGCCTTTTCCACCTTGCAGGTGCAGCCGTGCCATTCCTTGTCAGCACAGCTCTTGACGATCGCCAGGACCTGTTCCAGCACCTTGGGATCTTCGTGTCTGGCATCAAAGGAAAAGTCTACGAAATCCGGCACACAGGTATGTACACAGGGATGGCAGACGATCTCACCAGTGGTGTACACCAGGTCGCTGTAACCCAGCTTGTCGATCTCCTGGTGCAGATAGCACAGTGCTTCGGATGCTGCATAAAGGGCATCCTTTCGTTTCGGCATGGGGAATGTGCCGGCGTGGGTGGTCTGTCCGTAGAACTGAATGCGGTAGTCGCCGAAGGTACTCTTGCCGTCCAGGATACTCTTGGACTGCATCATGTCATCATAGGCAAACTTGGCACGGATATCCTCCGGCAGATAGTCATAGCAGACAATGCCGGAACACATCATTGCCGGCGGATAGAGCGAACCCTCTTCGTTGGTCCAGATCATGGCAGTCAGCGGATGCTTGTGCGGGATCTGCTTTTCGTGTACTGTCTCCAGCACCTCCATGGCAGACATGACGCCCAGGATGCCGTCATAGTTGCCGCCGTTCTTGACCGAGTCCACGTGCGACGCCATAACGATACGCTTGGCATCGGGGTCGCTGCCGGGAAGTGTGGCATACATATTCGCCACATCGTCGATCTCAATCACAGCGCCGATCGCCTCCCATGCGTCTGCGGAATTCGTTTCGTGCCTGAATGGCTGCCTCAGACAGAGAATACCGTGTGATGCCGCCGTGACCTGCGTCACCGAATTTTGAAAATGTTGCGATCTTGTCCTTCATACGTTCCAAACTGCAAGCATACATAACCCATGCGCTTCCTTTCTCATGTTATCTCAGATAAACAAATTCGGATTCTCATTTTCATTTGTCTGTTCCGGAATCCGCAGACAATTTTCCAAAAGGTCATACACCTCGTCCGCCATCACATAAAAAGCCTGATAGCGTTCTGCATCCTCCGATTCCAGCACCAGCAGAAACCGATCATCCCAGTCGTTGCAGGAGATCGACTTCACCCAGAACTCCGTCCCGAACCACCCTCTTCCGTCCCAGGGCACCGGAAAGTCCGTTTGACCCGGTTTCATAACTACCGTCACCGCCACCTCATTGGGAGCGGAACGGTATCCCGTGCCTGTCGGTGCGAAACCGGTCCGCCGGTAGCAGCGACCGCAGCGGCGTTCCCTGTTCGATATTCGCATAATGTCCGGATACCATTGACCTCATCTCCTTTTTCAGCCGGCAATGGCGGCGTCCTTCCCCAGCACCTCATCCAGCTTCTCCGGAGTTCCGGCGTAATGATAAGCGGCGGTGCAACAATGATGACATTTTCGTGGCTGTAGGTGGAAAATCCCTTTGCCATCAGCTTTTTGCAGATGCCGCCCATCACGCCGTCGTTCTTTGGTGGTCTTGTCCTTTACCAGCTCTACGCCGGAGAACAAGCCGATATAGCGCACATCACCCACACAGGCGTGCTTTGCCTTCAGATCCTCCAGCAGCTCGCCCAGCACCTTGCCGGATACTGCCACATTGTCCAGGATGTTTGCCTCCTGGTAGTAGTTGACACAGGCAACACCAGCGGCACACGCCAGCGGATGCGCACTGTAGGTCAGACCGCAGGACAGATAGTGGTCGTCAAAGTATGCGGCGATCTTCTTGCTGACGGCAACGCCGCCCAGCTGGATATAGCCGCAGGTCACGCCCTTTGCAAAGGTAATGATATCCGGCACTACATCGAAGTTCTCAAAGGCAAACATCTTTCCGGTTCTGCCGAAGCCTGCCATGACTTCATCGCAGATCATCACAATGCCGAACTCGTCGCAGATCTTCCGGATGCCCGGCAGATAGCCCTTCGGCGGAATGATAATGCCGTTAGAGCCGGTGATGGTCTCCACCTCAATGGCAGCGATGCGGTCTGCGCCCTCATAGATGACCTGTTCCCGCAGCTTTGCCAGATAATATCTGGTTGCCTCTTCTTCGGACGCAAAATCCAGCGGTTCCCGGTAAATATACGGGTCAAAAAACTTGATAAAGCCCGGAATGCCCGGCTCCAGCGGATAGCGTCTCGGCTCACCGGTCAGATTTCCGGCGCCGAACGAAGAACCGTGATAGCTCCGGTAACGGCTGAACACCTTGTTTCTGCCGGTGTACATTCTGGCGATCTTGATGGCGTTTTCATTGGCATCTGCGCCGGCATTGGTGAAGAACACCTTGCCGAACGTATCCGGCAGCAGGTCGATGATCGCCTTGCCCAGCTTTGCACGATCCTCATCGCCGAAGGACGGCCCGATGTAGCAGTACTTGTCCACCTTTGCCTTGATGGCGTCGCCGATCGCCTTGTTGCCGTAGCCCAGGTTCACGTTGACCTGCTGCGAGGACATATCCGCATACCGCTTTCCATCGGTATCATAGAAATAGATTCCCTCTGACCGCTCTACCGGAATGGGTTTCAGTCCCTTTTGCTTGCTCCAGGACTGCATGGTATATGTGGTTTGCATTTTTTGAATCTCTTCGCCTGTCATTTTGAATTCCTCCAATTTTTCTATTTGATCTGGTGATACGCTTACAGCATATCCCGAATGAGATAAGCCAGATAAATTTTTACTCTTGCCTCCTGGTTCAGATCCGTCTGCAAAATCTCTCGGATCTGCCGCAGCTTATAGTTGATGGTGTTGCGGTGGACCTGCATCTGCTCTGCGGTCTGCTGAATGCTACACTCTGTCAGCAGATAGCGCCGCAGCACATCCAGATAATCGGTGTGATTTCTGGCATCGTACTGAATCAGTGCGCCCAGCACGCTTTCCATGAACTGTTCCAGTATCCTGCGGTCCTTGACGCCGAACAGGAGGCGGTAGATGCCCAGGTCAGAATAGCCCAGCACCTGTTTTTTTCCGGATCCGGCAAACTGCACCGGCGGCTTTTGCCTGGAGATACAGCGCCGAAAGAGAGACATAACCGATCTGCTCCTCCGAAATGCCGCAGTAAACATCACCTCGTTCTGACAAGACCTGTGCCACCTGCGCCACATACTGTGTCAGCTGCTCCGACCGGACATTCTGCCCGATCAGACAGATGCTCTGTTCCAGCCGGAAAATACAGACGGAAAGGTGGCTTTTGTGCAGCGCCCGATAGACCCGGAATTGCAGCTGTTCCCCACCCAGATCGGTAAACTCGTGTTCCCTTTCGTGGAGATACAGGAGCATGACCTGGTATCTGCCGTCATCCGGAAAGCCTGCCCGCTGGAGTATCCCGGTATAGGATTCGCCCTTTTCCGGATTGAATATCCAGGTGCTGAATGCAGATGCAATGCTGCGCTCATGCTTTTCACTCTGGATGATGCGATGGCAAAAGTCGTATGTCACATCAATGATATGCACCGACCAAGGCAGCACCAGCAGCGGAAAGGCGTGGCTGTTGCACCAGACGATCAGCTGCGGCGGCACTTTTTTCAATGTACGGTCCCAGATTGATGACCAGTCCCACCGCACCGTGACTCAGCAGCTGTTCCGCATAGGGCAGCAGCCAGTTCACGCCGCGCTGGGCAATGCCGGTGGTGAAAACCAGCTCCTGCCCGTTGATAAAATGGGATACTTCCACATCTTCGATGATATGCACCCAGCGCACCACATTGTCCATGCCGTCCTCGCCGGCAACTAGTTTCATCTGATACGTCTTTTCCACATTCACGCAAAGCTGCGAAAGCGTTAATGCCATGAGACCTCACCTCTCTTCCGGCGTTTCTGTAGAACGCCTTGTCCCGGCTGTGACTGCACCCACGGGACAGACCAGCGTACACAGCAGACAGCCCACACACTTTTTGCCGATCAGAGACGGCCGGCGCTTTTCAGTGTCGAACCGGATCGCCTGGTGTCCTGCGTCCATACAGGAAATATAGCATCTGCCGCAGCCGGAACAATCCTGCCGCAAAAATTTCGGATAGCATATGGAACTGCGGTTCAGCTTTTCCGGTGCTGTCACAGCCTCCAGTCCGGCACCTACCAGTTCCCGGAGACTGGCGATCCCGTGACGGTTCATATAGTCCGTCAGACCGCCGATCAAGTCGGTGATGATCCGATAGCCATACTGCATCACCGCTGTGGTGATCTGGATATTGCTGCACCCCAGCGCCAGAAACTGCACCGCATCCCGCCAGGTCTCAATGCCGCCCATGCCGCTGATGGGAACACCGCTCAGTTCCGGACAGACCGCCATATCGTAAATATGGCGCAGTGCAATGGGTTTCACCGCCTTGCCGGAATAGCCGCTGACTGCGGTTTTCCCATCACGCCCGGATGTGCCTGCATGGTCTCTTCGTCAATGCCGGTAATGCTTTTGATGGTATTGATCGCCGCCAGACCGTCTGCGCCTGCCCTCACAGCGGCGACTGCCGGAACGGTCATATCGGTGATATTGGGAGTCATCTTTGCCAGCACCGGCAGCGTTGTGCCGCGCTTGACCGCCGCTGTATATGCCTGCACCAGCTGTACATTTGTCCCCACATCACTGCCCATGCCCTCTACGGTCATCTGCGGACAGGAGAAATTGCATTCGATGATATCGCATCCGGCATCTGTCACCAGCCGAGCCAGCTGCGTCCACTCGTCCTCCGTTTCGCCCATGATGGACGCAACGATGATACGATCGGGATAGTCCTGTTTCAGCCGCCGCAGAAAGTCCAGGTTTTCCTCCAGCGTATGGTCGGAAATCTGTTCCAGATTCCGAAATCCCAGAAACGGATATCCCTCCCGGCTCACGGTGTCGAATCTGGGCGAGACCTCTTTTTGGTCGATAAAAGCCGATGGTCTTGAACACGATACCGCCCCAGCCCTGCTCCAGCGCCCTGGCACACATTTCATAATTGCTTGCCACAACGGAGGAGGAAAGGAAAAGGGATTGACACACGGCACGCCGCAGAACGAAATGGAAAGGTCTGCCGGTTTTTGTGCCGCTGCCGCCGGAAGTGCTGCTGCCATTTCAGCAAGCGGCATCTTCTGCGGACAGGCGCTTTCGCAGGAATGCGCACAGGATACACACGCTACATTTTTCATTGCCGCCGCTGCCCCGGAAAGGTTTTCAAAGCGGATACTCCGCACCATTGCGGCAGGGTCTGCACCCAGCCCGCAGGCAGCTGTACAAGGTGCATCATAACAGAGCATACACTGTGCCGCCTGCTGTTCCAGTGTGATCTTCGTCCGCCGGCTCATCTCTGCCATCGCACATTCCTCCTTTTGATATGTTCTATGGTTTCACACTTATTTTAATTTGCACTTTACGAAATTGCCCCAGCCGGCTTCGCCCAGGAATTCGCCGTTTTCATAGACCAGTCTGCCTCTGGAATAGGTCTGCACCGGATAGCCGTGCAGTTTGCATCCCTCCCAGATGGTGTGGTCACAGTCGGAGTGCATCTTGTCGTTAGTAATCACAAAATCCATTTCCGGATCATAGACCACCAGGTCTGCATCCATGCCTACAGCAATCGCACCCTTTTTCTGACAGCCGAAGATTCGTGCCGGATTGGTGGAACAAAGCGCCACCACCTGCTCAAAGGTGATCTCGCCGCTGTTTGCCGCAGACAGCATATAGGGATACATATTCTCGATGCCGGCGCAGCCATTGGGGATCTTGGTGAAATCGTCCTTGCCCCAGTCCTTTTCATAGGACTGGAACGGACAGTGGTCTGTGGCGATGGTGTCGATATCGCCCCGGCGAATGGCTGCCCAGAGCGCCTGACGGCTCTCCTCGCCCTTCATCGGCGGCGAGCATACGAAATTCCGTGCATTTTCCAGCTTATAGACATCGCTGGTAAATTCCAGATACTGCGGACAGGTCTCCGCATAGATGGGATAGCCCTCGTCCTTTGCCCGGGTCACAGCCTCGACGCCGCCTTTGTTCGCCAGATGGACGATATACAGCGGTGCGCCGGTGGCTTTTGCCCAGGCGATGGCACGCTTGTCTGCCTCTTCTTCCACAAATTCCGGACGGGATGCGTAATGATACCAGGCATCCGTCTTGCCCTCTGCCAGAAACTCCTTTGTGAGGGTGTTGATGATCTCGTTGTTCTCTGCGTGTACCTCGATCAGTGCGCCCACTTCTTTCGCCTTCTGCAAGACTTGATAGAACACACCGTCGGTCACGCCGAAGTCATACACCATGAACACCTTAAACGAAGGCACGCCGTAGTCCACCGCATCGGCGATGGTGTCCAGCAGTCCGCCGCTCACATCCTTGACTGCCACGTGGAAGGAATAATCCACGGCAGCCTCCGGTGCGCAGAGGGCATCCCGGCGCTTGATGGCATCCACCATCGTTTCCCCCGAAATCCTGGAGAATAAAGTCAAATACGGTGGTGGTCCCGCCGCAGGCTGCGGCTCTTGTGCCGGCGAAATAGCCGTCGGAAGAGCCCGTTCCGCCGAACGGCATCGCCAGATGGGTATGCGCATCAATCGCACCCGGCAGCACCAGCTTTCCGCTGGCATCTACCACCTTGTCAAAGCCCTCCGGAGAGATGTCCTTTCCGATCTCCGCAATGGTTTCTCCGTCGATCGCAACATCCGCCAAAAACGTTTCACTTGCGGTAACTACAGTACCGTGCTGTATCAAAGTACGCATATTTCTGCACCTCCATCTCAATCCTGGTTCAGCTTATAGACCAGTTCCAGACCGGAACGCTGATAAACCTGTGCCACTTCCGTCAGCCCCATGCCGGCTGCATCCGCAGAGATCAGATTGCAGAACCAGGTAACGCCAAAGTCTACTGTGCCGTTGTATACTGCGGTGGTCTCTGAAATATCGCCGCCGCCCGGTGTGATCGTTACATTCAGACCAACATCGTTATAATAGCCCTTGTCCAGTGCCACATAATAGCCCATGAACTGTGCCTGCGGCAGCCACTTCAGCTGAACGGTGACATCTGTCTTTTCCGGTGTGCCAAAGCTGCCGGATGTTGCTGCCTCCCAGTAGGAAGTATCCCGGACATCATCCAGGGTCAGCGTACCCAGCTTTTCTGCCGCCGCAGAGTCATCCAGCTTGATGTACTGCTTTGCCAGATCCAGAGTCTGCTGCATTGCCGTTTCTTCCATCTGCCCCAGGTTATCCAGTCCGACTGCATTGCCGGACATATCTGTGGTGACCAGCTTTGCCACTTCGCTTGCCATATACTTCTGATGCTCCGGCGAAACAGACGAGCCATAGTTGAACACGATCTCTGCCGCCTCATCCGGATTCTCGCAGGCATATTCCCAGCCCTTCATGGATGCGGAAATAAATGCCGCAACGGTGTTCGGATTTTCCTCAGCAAATGCCTGGGTACAGAAAATGTTGTCCTCCAGCATCGCTACGCCCTCGTCGTTCATATCAATGGTGCCGACCGTATCGCCGTAGCCATAACCGCCGTCATAGTCATTCTTGACCAGTCCCAGCTCGTTATAGGTCATGGCAGACGCCAGCATCAGAGAATCGTCATCAAAGCTGTCCATGTCAAATGCCTGGCTGACGAACTCATTGGGCAGGTCATACTTGGTGAGCAGTGCAAGCAGCTCATACTCATTGCCGATGCCCCAGTTGCCGATCTTTCCGGCGGCAGAGGCTGCCTTAATGATATCTTCCGACGAAGTACCCTTGTCAAAATAGCTGCCCTTCGATGCACTGCCGCCGCTGCCGGAAGAATCCTTTGCTGCTGCCGCAGGCAGTCGCTGAAACAGTCATCAACACGGCTGCACAAAAAGCGGCAATTGCTCTCATCTGCTTTTTCATCATCCATCATCCTTTCATGGTGCGGGTGATTCGCCCAATCCTGCTTTTTTCTATCACACTGCGAAACCGCTCATTTGCGCTTCCGCAGGAACAGACGTTCCAATAAAATCGAGATCAGATACATCCCGATGCCCAGCGCACAGGCGATCACAATATATGCCCATGCGGTGGCGTACTGTGCGGTTACAATGTTCTCCCGGATCATTCTACCGACACCAATAATATACTCGGCAAAATATTCGCTGACCACTGCGGTGATAACTGCCAGCGGCACGCTGACGTGCAGCGCAGTGAAAATATAGGGAACACTGTTGGGCAGCCGCAGTTTCCAGAAAACTGTAAACCGATTGGCTGCATAAGAACGCATCAGATCTTCCGAAAAGGGTTTCACTTCCGTCAAGCCCCGGAATGCGTTGATGCTCATGGTTGCGGTACAAAAGATCATGACAACGATACACTTTGCCACCATGCTGCGGAATGCCACGTCATTGCTCACATCTCGTGTCCAGTTGATGATGACCGGCGCAAGGGCTACCACAGGCACTGCGTTGAAACAGGACACAATGGTCAGACCGCCGGCGCCCCAGTGGGGAAAAAAGCGGCTGCGACCAGTGCGATCAGATACCCCAGCAGCGAGCCGGCGGCAAGCCCGATCACAATAACGATCACGGTGGACTGCAAATTCTCCGCAATAGCGCCCCAGTTTTCCTGAATGATCGTCAGGATTCTCGTGGGAATGGGCAAAATAAAGGTGTCTACATGCAGCAGCCGGTGCAAAAAGCTTGGTCTGCCACGCTGCGATCAGCAAAACGGCAAACAGCAGCGGATAAGCAACTGTTGTGACGGCATCCCACCGTTTCCGATTTTTACTTTTTCCTGCCATGCCGTTTTCCTCCTCTCCGATGGGTTCCGGTGCGGCGATAAGGACACGCCATATTTTCCAGCCAGCCCATAATGGTAAAGCTGAGGATGCCCACACAGGCGCTGAACAGAACGATCAGCCAGAACACGTAAATCGACATGGCGTGTTTCTGTGCCTGCGACAGCATACATCCCAGACCGCCGTCACCCTGCAGGGTATCCACCAGGATGGATGCGGTAATTGCCATCGGCGCTGAAATTTTCAGACCAGTGAAAAAAATAGGGAATGCAGTTGGGAATATAGGTTTTCGTATACAGCTGAAACTTATTGGCTGCATAGGAGTACATCAGTTCCTTCTTCTCCCGTTCGGTTGCCCGGAATCCGGAAAGCGTATTCGCAGCCACCGGATAAAATGTCAGGATCGCTGCGATAATGATACGGGAAACACCGATATCGCCGGTGATCGCCAGAACGATGGGCGCCATGCCCAGAATCGGAATGACCTGAATGATAATCAGATAGGGTGAAACGGTTTTCTCCACGCCCCGGAACAGGTGCATCAGCAGCGCCAGCACAAATCCCAGGATCGTTCCGATGACAAATCCCAGTGCGGCACGTTCCAGCGTCTGTCCGGCGCTTGTCAGAACGACCTGCAGTGCGGTCTGGTCTCTGGTCACCGTATTGGTGCTGAATATCGCCTGGACGATCTGCCAGATGTGGGGCATGATGTTTTCCGGCATCCGCTTGACTGCCTCCACCCGGAACGCAAATATCTCCCACCACGGCAACGCCTGCCAGCCACACCAGCATGACCAGCCATTTTGCCTCTAAAATGCGGCGAATCTTTTTCATGATATCACTTCCTTTATCATACGCCCTCAAAGCTGTTCCGGACCTTTGCCACCAGATCGGTGAACTCCATAGTGTCCTTCATCGCCTTGGTACGGGGCCTTGGCAGGTCCACCGGAACAACGGCGGAAAGTCTGCCGGGATGGGGCGAGAGAACACAGATCTTATCGGACAAATAAACTGCCTCTGCAATGTTATGGGTTACGAAAATGATCGTCTTATTGGTCTTTCGCCAGATGCCCAGCAGGTCATCGTGGAGCTTTTCCCGTGTGAATTCGTCCAGCGCCGAAAACGGTTCGTCCATCAACAGGATCTCCGGCTGGATCGCAAGCGCTCTGGCGATAGCGACACGCTGCTGCTGCCCGCCGGAAAGCTGCTTGGGATAGTGGTCTGCAAACTCGGTCAGATTCACAAGCTCCAGCATTTTCTTTGCCTGTTTCACACGGTCTGCCTTCGGCACTTTCATGATCTCCAGCGGCATTTCCACATTTTTCTGCACAGTGCGCCAGTCATAAAGCACTGCGCCCTGGAACACGATGCCATAGCGCCGCTTTAATCTTGCCTCCCGGGGAGATGTGCCGCCTACTGTAATCACACCGGACGTGGGCTGCAGCAGATCTGCGATGATGCGCAGGAGCGTTGTCTTGCCGCATCCGGACGGTCCCACCAGAGAGACGAACTCGCCTTTCTGGATATCCAGGGTCACGTCTGTCAGCGCAGTGACTTCCTTTCCATCCGCAGGATATACCATCCCGATATGTTCCATGTGAATTTCAACTTTGTTTTGCAGTTCCGACATAACTCTCATCTCCTAAATAAAAAAAGCGGCAACGGGAACCTTTGAACAGCCCCATTGCCGCTTTACATTATTTTTTGTGTTTTCTGCTGAATCTGTATCATCATCGGTTTCAGCATCTTTTTTTCTTTTTTTCTGTTTGTTTTCTTTCGATGTATCTAGTATAGCACAGCAGTGCAGATGTGTCAATCGTTTTGTGCAGATTTATCAGATACGCCAAATCAGCCCCCTTTTTTCAGAAAAAGATACGCACAAAAATATGATATATTTTCTGTGAAGAAAGCGAAAAAAACTGTGCGAAAAGGGGTTTTTGATTGTGCTGATGCACAAAAACAGAGGGAAAACTCCCGAAAAAGAGTTCTCCCTCCAGCTTTCTCCATATAGGTTTTTCCGGTCAGATCTATTCCATACAGCTTTGATATACCCGCAGCAGCTGTTTTCCCACATTCGGCAGGTCTTTTTTCTGCACGGCGTGGTATCCGTTTTCCGTCAAATCGGGCAGTTTTCCCTGTAATATCTGTGCCGCTTTTGTCTCGAATTCCTGTAAATCGCCGGCAAAATACACGTCCTGGGATTCTTTCAGCCACTCTGTATAAACCGGAATCCGGCGGAGCAGCACCGGGATTTGCATTGCCAACGCCTCCAGCACTACGATTCCCTCGGTTTCCTCATAGGACGGGAAAAGGAACAGATCACAGCCGCTGTAAGCGTCCTGCAGCTGCTCTTTCGGCACGTATCCGGCAAACTGCAAATTCTTCGGCGGATGCAAAACCGCCTGACGCACTTTTCTGCTAACGAAACGCAAATTGGTACAGCCAAACCAGATAAACTGATACTGCGGCATTGCCTTCGCCAGCTGCACAAAGTCCAGAATCCCTTTTCTGCGAATCTGCATTCCCACAGAAAGAATCACCTGATCCTGCGGTTTGTATCCGTATTGTTTCCGAAACCGCTGTCCTGCCGCCGTATCTTTCTGGTATTCTGAAAGGGCAATGCCGTTGGAAATGACGTGAATCTTTTTCTCGATGCCATACTGTTTCAGCAGACTCCGGGCATAAAAGCTGGGCGTCACGATTTTCGTCCCCTGCTGGTAGCACAATTTGATCCACCGCTGAAACAGCGGTGCAAACAAGTTTGACCCTACATAGGAATTGCGAAAGTCCTCTTTGGTGGAATGGGCGTGATAAACCACAGGGATTCCATGGCGTTTCGCTTTCTTCGCCAGAAAGAATGAATGGGGAAAGACGGTGTTGATATGAACCACATCGGCATCCTGCCAACGCTCGGCACAGCAGACGCCGTTTGCCTCCAGCGCTTTTCGCTGGTGAAGAATTGCCCGTCCCACGCCGCTTTTTTTTTCAATTTGGCGCTGTAACTCGGAATATAAAAAAGACACGCATCGTATTTGTTCCTTTCCAGGACTTCAACTGCCAAGCAGCGCCCATGCTCTCTGCAAAGCTGATAAACACCCATGCTGTAGAGCAGAATGGCAAGCGGCTTTCCCAATAGAATAATGATGGCAAATTTGCGCACTGTCATTTTGCTAATTCCTGCCAGATAGCATAAAAAATCATCCGGTGCCACCGGCAGGAAAATCAAAAGCGCAAAGATTCGTTCAAACTGCTTTTCCTGCAATAAATACTTGCTGTATTTCTGATAGAATTTCGCTCCGGTCATTTGCTGCACCAGATCTTGTCCGCAGGCTCTCGCCAGTAAAAAAGGCAGCCACAGAGCCGATACAGATTCCGATGTAATTATAAAAGAAACCCTTGACTGCGCCAAAAAATACGACACCGAACACACAGCCGATTGCACCGGGCAGAATTGGGATCACTACCTGCACCGCCTGTATCGCCATGAACACCAGCGGCGCAAGAACACCGGCACGTTCCAGAAACGCCTGCATCTTCTGCGTGTCTGTGAAGATACCGCTTTGGTAGCCAAACACTACAAACACGCAGGTAATCAGAAAGCAGCCGATGCTGATCCAGCGTTTTTGTTTACAGATCCAGTTCATGCTGTTTTCCCATTCTTATCAACAAATGCAGCGTACCGGACAACTAGAATCCCATCCGGAACAACGTACTCCGGTTTATGCGGACACAGACAGGATGCTGTCAGAATATATCCAGTAAAAATACAACGGTTTCGCATTGCTCACGCCTCTTTTCGTTTATGCACGATTTTCTTTTCGCCCAGATCTACAAGTCTGACTGCCGCAATTCCCACCAGACAGCCGAGCAGTGCGCCTGCCAGCACATCGGACGGAAAATGCACAAAGAGATACAGCCGGGAAAATGCGATCATGCCTGCCAGAAGATAGGCGGCAAGACCGACTTTCCGGTTCCAGTGCCAGAGTACTGTGGCTGCGGCAAAGGATGCCATGGTATGTCCGGACGGAAACGAGTAGTCCTGGGGAACCGCAATCAGCATAGCGTGTTCCTCCAGCCAGCAGGGTCGGTCACGTGCCACCAGATTTTTCAGCAGAAGATTTCCGATCAGACCGCATCCCATATTGCCGACACCCAGCTGTATCCCGTTTTTCTGGTTTTCGAAATGCACAGCAGGAGTACTGCAAGGAGAATCCAGAGAATACCGCCGTTTCCCAGCGCCGTGATTTTCGGCATCCAAAATCCAGAAAAGAACAGGAAAAGCGGTTCTGTATTTCATGTAGAATCTGAAAATCCAGAGCTGTGATCCATTGCATGGTCTACACTTCCTTCTGATGATGTGAGGTCGGGAAAATCAAAAAACGCTATACCAGATCTGTCAAAACAGCATCCGGTTCATATGCCGGAATGACAGCTACCATTTGGAACACCTCCCGAAAATGCCTGTTTCTGCTGCACCAAAAGCGCATACTTTTTGCAGACAACAAGACTCGCCTGAATCGCCGCCGACAAGTCGGTGTGAAAATCCATGGACGGCTGCCGGTAATACGTTTGCAGCACTTCTGTGACAGTCTGCGGAATCTGCATCATCCGGTTCTCGGCAGTAAACAAGTCCAGATTTTCCATGAAATACCGCTGCATCTGACGCTCATAGGACAAGTGCAGTCGTGGGTTTCCGATGCCGCCGCTGCGGTGTACAGAACAGCAGAAATCGCTCATATAATGTGTCAGTTCCCCCAAACGAAACAGGGCAAACAGCGAAGTCCTGCCGCTGTACTTCTGTAGTTTCCGAAAGACATAGTCCGCCGACTTCTGGTAAAAATGGCGGTGCAGAAACTGCGTGGGCAGATAGTCCGGAATGGCTGCGCCCAGGCAAAACAAATGGCGCTCCAGCGGAGAAAAAAATCAGCCTGTGCGGCTGCAATTCCCTGCAATTCGATCATGTGTTCGTGGTTTCATTGATATCAACCTTCTCATGCACTTTGCATTTTCCAATTTTTCAAAACTTCCTGGTAACAGAACTCCACTTTTTCCGCAAATCCGGCAGCAGAAAAGCGCTCTGCGGTCTGGACTGCGTGCCGGGAAAGCTGCTGTGTTACTGCCGCATCGCCGCAGAATGCTGTAATCCACTTCTGAAACGGTTCAAAAGATGTATACAGACCGCCGTTCCAGCCATCTGTTACAATGTCGTCCAGGCAGGCATCCTTTCGGCATACCAGCGGCAATCCGCTTGCCAGCGCCTCCAGATAAGTCAAGCCCTGGGTCTCGCTTTGCGATGCACTGAGGAATATATCTCCGATCTGATAATACAACGGAATCTTGTCCGGTGAAACCGCATCGGCAAAAATCACCCGGTCGGCGATTCCCTTTTCTGCTGCAAGCTGCCGCAAAGTTTCCAGATACGTTCCGCCGCCAACGATGCAAAGCACTGCATCCGGCAGAGACAGTCGCCCGAAATAGTCGAGCAGTTCCGCCAGATTCTTTTCCTTGGCAACTCTGCCCACAGTCAGCAACACTTTTTGTTCCGGTGAGATCTCCAGGGATCTTTTTAACGTATCCACCTGCAACTGTGGAAAGCGGGTTTCAAATCGCTGCAAATCCAACCCTGTGGGAATCACTGCAATTGGTTTCTGCACCCCGTAAGACCGCAGAAGTGTCTCCACCTTGCGGCTGGGTGCGATGACCGCCTCGGCATACTGTAAAACGTGCCGAGTCATGGTAACAACTGCTTTTCTGCCCAGTGCAATACTGGGAGAAAAATAGTGAGTGTAATCTTCATAAATGGTATGATAGGTATGTACAATGGGGCAATTCACCGCAGCTGCAATTCTTTTCGCCATGGCGAACGAGAAAAAACTCCGATTGAGCGTGGATGACATCCGGTTTCCAGTCGATCAGCTTTTGCAGGCTGCTTTTCCGAAAACATACGGCGGCTCTGGCACCATTGCAGAATTTTCCGGCGCCGATGGAACCGATTCGCACAATATTGTCCCGGCTTTCTCCGTGCAGATACTGCGAGGGGCAAAGAATCTTCACCTCATGTCCCCGACTGCGAAGCTGGGTCTCCAGATTTCGAATTGATGTGACGACGCCGTTTATCATGGGCGTATAGCAATCTGTCGTAATCAATATTTTTCATCTCTGTACGCCTCCTGTCTTGGTTTGTCTTTAGTATAACGTGGAGGGCATAACAGGAATGAAAATGGAGTTAAACCAGAGATAAACTTTTGAACTGCTGCAATTGTCCCAGGAACATCATTTCTCTCATACATACTCCTCCACACGCATACCGTACAATCCCCGGGCATACACTGTTCCGAGGTGATTCGATGTTTTTGCAATTTTTCCAGCAGCTCTTCTGTTTTTTTTCTCCACGTGGGCGAAACCGGCTCGTTCCGCAAGCCCCTGCGCCGGGAGGAGGAGCAAGCGTGTTTCGAGGCGTTGGCGGCAGGCGACCGCAGCGCCCGGGAAAAGCTGATCCTGCACAATATGCGGCTGGTGGCGCACGTCATCAAAAAATACGGGATGCCCCAGCCGGAACAGGAAGAGCTGATCTCCATCGGCACGGTCGGACTGGTAAAGGCAGTGGACTCCTTCGACTGCACCAAAGGTGCAAGGTTCGCCACCTACGCCAGCAAGTGCATCAACAATGAGATCCTGATGAACTTCCGGAGCCAGAAAAAACACGCCGACCAGATCTACATGGGCGAACCCATCGAGACGGACGGCGACGGCAACCAGCTGACACTGATGGACATTATCGACGACGGCACGAACCTGCCGGAGATGGTGGATACGCTGATCCAGTCGAAACAGCTGTACCAATACCTGGAACGCTGTCTGACCCCACGGGAGACGGAGATCCTGGTGCATCGCTACGGACTGTACGGCTGCGCACCCATGACCCAGCGTGAAGTGGCGAAACAGCTGGGCATTTCCCGGTCGTACATTTCCCGGCTGGAAAAGCACGCCATTGAAAAGCTGCGCCAGGCGTATCAAGGGCAATAACGCAAAAAAGCCGTGAACGGATTCGCTCACGGCTTTCGGGTTCAATTTTGGGCAACCCCGCACAAAGCTTGTGCGGAAGATGCGTAGCCAGATTTTTCGACAGATTGCATAGAAATTCCGCAGGCATACTGTCGTATGGCAAGGAATTTCTGGGCAATATGACGGAAAATCAGCAAGCAGATTGCGTACAAAGCCGCCAGGCGGGCTTTGTGCGGTGTTGCCTTTGGTTGGGTTATGCGCTGTACGGCAGGGTGTCCACGATATGCACCAGGAATTGCAGCAGAACAACTGCATCGCCGCTGCCGGGTTCGCCGTCGCCGTTGCAGTCGGCGTTTTTTTTTGCGGTATCATCCAGCGTGATGGCGCCGGAGCAGAATTTGTTCAGCAGAACAGCGTCTGTGATGTCCACTCGCCCATCCAGGTTGATGTCGCCGCAGACGAGACCTCCAGTGATTGGTGCGGCGGTGGTTGGGGTGGTAATTGTAGTTGTTGTAGTTTCTGTGGTGGTAGTTGTGGTTGGCTCAGTTGTGGTAACGTCTCCCAGCGAGACGAAAGGAAAGTCGTTTTCGTTTGCATAGGTTTCTGCATAAGAACCGGTATAACCATAGATTGTCAAATTTTCACAGCCGTCAAAAGCATATTCCTCAATGTATGTTACGCTGTCTGGTATGATGACTGCCATTAAGTCGAAACAGCCACCAAAAGCATCGTCTCCAATACTTGTCACGCCGTCTGGAATGATAGCACTTTCAGTACAGGTTCTTCCATCAATCAGAATTCCATTGACGACAACAAGCGGATTTTCCTTTCGTTTGGCTGCAAGCCATGGTGTATCGCCAAAAGCATTTACGCCGATGCTTGTCACACTGTCCGGTATGGAAATTTCCGTCAGACCAGCACACCCATAAAAAGCGCCCCCTCCGATAGCCGTCACGCTATCTGGAATCGTAACACTTCCGGCGCAAGTTTTTCCATCAATCAAAATTTCATTGATGATAACAAGCGGATTTTCCTTTTGTTTGCCTGTAAGCCATGGTGTATCATCAAAAACAAAACTGCCAATACTTGTTACGCTATCCGGAATGATAACTTTCGTCAAGCTTTTACAGCCCTTAAAAGCAGCCGTTCCGATACTCTCTACACTGTCTGGTATTGTGATTTCTGTTAAACTTTCACAAGCGCAAAAAGCGTCATACCCAATACTTGTTACACTATTTGGGATTGTAATATTCGTCAATTTCGTACAGTAGTCAAAGGCATTGGGTCCAATGTTCGTCACACTGTTCGGAATCGTGATTTCTGTTAAGCTGGTGCAGCTGTAAAATACACTCTCTTCAATGCTTATCACACCATATGGAATCGTGATTTCCGTCAAGTTTTCACAGTACTTAAAAGCACTCTTTCCAATATTTGTCACACTGTCGGGAATAGTAACTTCTGTCAAGTTTTTTACAAAGAAGAAAAAGCAGCGTCTCCTATACTCGTCACACTTTCTGGAATTGTAATGTTTCCAGTACAAGTTGTTCCGTCAATCAAAATTCCATTGACAATTACGAGCGGATTTTCTTCTTGCTTTGCCGCAAGCCATGGTGTCCCACTAAAAAGCATATGATCCGATACTCGTTACACTGTTTGGTATTATGATCTCTGTCAAACTTTCACAACCACTAAAAGCACATGACCCAATACGTGTTACACTATCTGAAATAGTAATTTTCTTTAGGCTTTTACAACGAATAAAAGTATTAACATCAATACCTGTTACAGGTCTTCCGTCAATCTCCGTCGGAATCTCTACAGATACCACATCTTCATTGCATCCCAAAATCTCAATTTTACCATCATCTGTTGCTGAATAATATACATCACCATAAACCTTGTCATAAAAAGATGGCACATAAGCACTCGCCGACAGCACCGTTCCCACAGATTCCAGCACACCCTGCAATCCAGTCATGCCAACACTCCCCACGCAAAGCACCCCGGCTGTCATCGCCGCAATTGCCTTTTTTCCATAATCTCATTTACAACATCCTCCTTAATTTAGTCGAAGTCTTATACTTCATGTTACATTATAGCTCAAAAAAAAAAAAAAAAAAAAAACGAACAAATTTACGATATTCTGTAAATTTCAACGTTTTATCCTCATTTCCGCAACAAAAGAACCGATCTCCGCACACGCAGAAATCGGTTCTTTTTCTATATTGACTTGCCGAAAAGGCAGCCTTTTTACTTCTGTTTCATCTCCGCAGAGACCGCCTCGAACTCGTCCACGATCTCCTGTTCCGGTGCCTTGGTCAGCAGAGAGACCACCACAATGGCGATCAGCGCACACAGGAACGCCGGCAGCAGCTCATAGATGGCAAACACGCCGCCCAGCTTGCTGATGGCGAACTTCCACACGAAGATCATGACGCCGCCGGTAATCATGCCAGCCAGTGCGCCGTACTTGTTGGAGCGTTTCCAGAACAGCGCCGTCAGCACCACCGGACCAAAGGTTGCGCCGAATCCTGCCCATGCGAAGGATACCACACGGAATACCGAGCTGTTCTGATCCCACGCCAGAACAACACCCAGCACAGCGATAATCAGCAGAACCAGACGAGCCGCCAGCATGGACTGCTTTTCCGACAGCTTGACGTGGAACACGCCTTTCAGCAGATTCTCCGACATACTGGACGATGCCGCCAGCAGCTGAGAGTCCGAAGTAGACATGGTGCAGGCAAGGATGCCGGCGAAGATCAGTCCGGCGATGAGCGCCGCACCTACGCTGTGCTTGCTGAGTACGGTAGCCATTTCCAGAACGATGGTCTCCGATGCAGACGCCGTTTCCAGCGGTGCAACTGTGCCGTTTGCGGTCAGTGCATTGCCGATAATACCGATCAGAATGGCAACGCCCATGGCAATGACCACCCAGATAGAGGCAATGCGGCGGGAAACCTTGACCTTGTTCTTGTCGTCGATCGCCATAAAGCGCAGGAGAATGTGGGGCATACCGAAATAACCCAGACCCCACGCCAGGGTGGAAACGATGCTCAGACCGCCGTAAGAGACCAGCTCGCCGTCTGCTGTCCGGGTACTGGTAAAGCTGAGGTAATTCTCGATGCCTCTCGCATTTTCCATCACATTATCCATGCCGCCGGCTGTGTGGATGCCGTAAACCACCAGAACCACCAGCGCCGAAGTCATCACGATGCTCTGGATCAGGTCAGTAAAGCTTGCCGCCAGGAATCCGCCCAGGCAGGTGTATGCGATAATGATAACGGCGCTGATAATCATTGCCATATGGTAATCCCAGCCGAACAGCTGATTGAACAGCTTGCCGCAGGCAGAAAAGCCCGATGCAGTATACGGCACGAAGAACACCAGAATAATCACAGCGGCAATTCCCATCAGCACGTGCTTGTTGTCACGATAGCGGTTGGAGAAAAGTCCGGGATGGTGATGGCGTTTCCGCATCTCTGGGAATACACCCGGAGCCGCTTTGCCACCAGCAGCCAGTTCAGATAAGTACCGATGGCGAGACCGATCGCCGTCCAGCCTACCTCCGCACAGCCGCTCAGATACGCCAGTCCCGGCAGTCCCATCAGCAGATAGCTGCTCATGTCCGATGCCTCCGCACTCATGGCAGAGACGATGGGACCGAGCCGCCGTCCTCCCAGATAAAAAGTCTCCGACACTGCTGTTCTTTTGGAGTATATCACGCCGATCACGACCATCATTGCCATATACACCAGAATAAAAACTGATTTTGTCACAATCCTATCTCCTTTCCAAAATCATTGCTCCAGAGTCGCTGCCGCTCTTGAACAGTACAAATCAGACTCTTAGCAAACATAAAAACAATCATACCACAAATCCGACAAATTTACAAGGGTGTTTCCATATTTTTTATAAATAAACTGTAAAAACCGACAAAATACGCCGGAACAGCGGTGCTTTTCCCCATTCTCCTGCGGACATTCCCGGCAGATTTTCCGGAATCATCGCAAAAAACGGTAGGATTATATACGATTGTTGTAATTTTTTTTGCAATAGTACTTGCCACAATGCGAAAAAAATGCTATAATAGGAGTGCGAAGCACGCAAGAAACAGAGAAACTTTTCTTTGCGGATACGTGCAGCCATTTCTGCCGTAAAAGAGGAACATTCGTCCAGACGGCGAACGCTCTCAGGCAAAGAAAGGAAAAACGTCTGCAAATTCAGACAGACGAGAAAATATACATGAGTACAACAAATACGACAGCTGAAACAACAACGCCCAACATCTGGCGGAGACGCCTGGTGTCACTGGTCGGTGCGGGATATCTGGCGCTGATGTGCTGGTTTTCCTATCTGGTCATTTTCTATGACTTTACCGCCACGAACAAGTTCCTGTTTTGTCTGACGCTCTGCGCCGTATCCTTTGCAGCACTGAGCGCCATGCTCTACAGCCGCTTTCAGATTCTGACTCGTCTGACCAGCATTCTTCTGCTGCCGGCGATCCTGCCGCAGATCCTGCTGTGTTTCGGGCAATGGGAGCTGATTCTGCCGATTGCTGTCACGTCGCTTATCATCTTTTTCCTGTCCGGTGCCGGCGAAACGGTAAAAACCGTCTTTGGCGTCATATACCTACTATTATATGTATTGGGTTCGCTGGCATTTTTTCATGCTGATGTCGTTCTTTACCCCAAGCACACAGCAGACCATTCTGGAAAACGGCGAGTCGCCCTCCGGCGCATACCGGTATGAGATCATCCAGACGGATGACAGTTCCGGCGGCAATGTTGCGGTTCACATCGAGCCGAACGACCGGGACATCCACCTGCCGTTTCTGACCTTCGTCTCCAATGGTTATGACCGGACAGTCTATGAAGAACGCCCCATCCCCAGTGAGGTTGGCAGCGCCCAGTGGTCTACCGTATCCCGTGCGGATATCACGGCACAGCTGCTGGCAATCTCAGAGGATGTGACACTGGATCTCAGCAAGTCGCAGAAAGCCACCATCGGCATCCCGTCAGACACAGAGACGGTCTACCTGAAAGACTTGACCGATTCCCAACTGGAACAGCTCGGCGTGCCGGCAGAAAACGATGTGCTGACCTTTGCGGACAAGACCTGTTTTCGCTCGTATATTGCTGTACTGGAAGATTATTTCGCAAAAGATAACCGAGAGATCTCCTTATTTAACTAATTCTCAATTGTTCTGGATGCAAGGCGTATCAAACGCCATTGATAATCTGGAGTATGTTCACTGAAAAAAAAGTATGCGTGAACACGCTCCCAAAAAATTTTAGGAGGAAACACCCATGAGTGAATTTTTCAAGAGCATTCCGAAAATCGCATACGAAGGCAAGAATTCCAAGAATCCCCTGGCATTTAAGTTTTACAACCCGGACGAAGTGATCGCCGGCAAGACCATGCGGGAACAGCTGAAGTTTGCCCTGTCCTGGTGGCACACCATGGGCGGCGACGGCACAGATATGTTTGGTTGCGGCACAACCGACAAGACCTGGGGCTGTGATGATGTGACAGCTCGTGCAAAGGCAAAGGTCGAGGCTGCATTCGAGATCATGGACAAGCTGAGTATCGACTACTACTGTTTCCACGACAGAGACCTGTCTCCGGAATACGGCAGTCTGAGCGAGACCAACGAAAAGCTGAGAGCAATCGTTGACCTGTGCAAGGAAAAGCAGGATGCAACCGGCAAAAAGCTGCTGTGGGGTACTGCAAAGTGCTTTGACCACTCGTTATATGCACGGCGCAGGCACATCTCCCAGCGCTGATGTATTCGCATATGCCGCTGCACAGATCAAGAGCGCCATTGATGCAACTGTAAAGCTGGGCGGTCAGGGCTATGTATTCTGGGGCGGCCGTGAAGGCTATGAGACCCTGCTGAATACCGATATGGGTCTGGAGCTGGACAACATGGCTCGTCTGATGCACCTGGCTGTAGATTATGCAAGAAGCATCGGATTCACCGGTGACTTCTATGTTGAACCCAAGCCGAAGGAACCGACCAAGCACCAGTATGACTTCGACTCTGCAACAGTCATCGGTTTCCTGCGCAAGTATGGCCTGGACAAGGACTTCAAGCTGAACATCGAGGCAAACCACGCAACACTGGCACAGCACACATTCCAGCACGAACTGCGTGTTGCAAGAACCAACGGTATGTTCGGTTCTATCGACGCCAATCAGGGCGATCTGCTGCTGGGCTGGGACACCGACCAATTCCCCACCAACGTATATGACGCAGCACTGTGTATGTACGAAGTACTGAAGGCAGGCGGTTTCACCAACGGCGGTCTGAACTTCGACGCAAAGGCAAGACGTGGCTCTTTCGAGCTGGAAGACATCCTCCACAGCTACATCGCAGGCATGGACACCTTTGCACTGGGTCTGCGCATCGCCGACAAGAGGATTACCGACGGCAGACTGGACAGCTTTGTGGCTGACCGCTATGCAAGCTGGAAGACCGGCATCGGCGCTGACATCATTTCCGGCAAGGCAACCATGGCTGACCTGGAAAAGTATGCACTGGAAAAGGGCGAAGTTACCGATTCTCTGACCAGCGGCCGCCAGGAAATGCTGGAGGCAATCATGAACGACATCATGTTCACACTGTAAGAGAATGTTTAAGCTGTGCGCATCTGCACAGCACAGAAAGAGCGCATTGACGATACAGCGTTGTCAATGCGCTCTTTTGATAGGAGGTTATTCAAAATGACAATTGAAAACGGCAGACCCGCAGACGAAAGCGGCAGACTGGAAAAAAGAAACCGCTGTATACGATCTGCTGGAACAGCTGGACATACCGTTTACACGGGCAGACCACGAACCAGCCTTTACCATGGATGCCTGTGAAGAAGTCGCTGCGGCGCTGGAAACCAAGATCTGCAAGAACCTATTTCTCTGCAACCGGCAGAAAACCAGTTTTTACCTGCTGCTTATGCCGGGAGACAAGCCCTTTCACACCAAAGAGATCACCAGCCAGCTGGGATGCGCACGGCTGTCCTTCGCCAAGGAGGAGGCGCTGGAACAGCTACTGCATCTGACCCCAGGCTCTGCCACCATCTTTGGTCTGATGTATGACACCGAAAACCAGGTGCAGCTGGTGGTGGATCAGGAACTGCTCCGGGAGCCGTACTTCGGCTGTCATCCCTGCATCAACACTTCCACCGTCCGGATGCAGACCAGCGATGTCTTTGACAAGCTGACAAACGCTCTGCACCACACCTATGTTACCGTTACACTCAAGGGAGAATGATCGTTATGGCAAAAGAAAAAATCATCAAAACCAACGCCATCCGGATGCTGGACAAGGCAAAAGTCCCCTACATCCACCGCTGCTGGGAACAGGCGACCGGACAGCACACCGGCGTAGAGCTGGCACAGGCGCTGGGACAAGACCCGGCGCAGGTATTCAAGACGCTGGTCACTGTGGCAAAGTCCGGCGAACACTACGTCTTTCTCGTTCCGGTGGCAGAGGAACTGGACTTGAAAAAAGGCTGCCGCTGCGGTAGGCGAAAAAGCCATCTCCATGTGCAAATCCAAAGACCTGCTGCCGCTCACCGGATACATCCACGGCGGCTGTTCTCCCATCGGCATGAAAAAGCTGTTCCATACCACCATACATGAATCCGCCCGGAACTTCCCCACCATTCTGTGCAGTGCCGGAAAAATCGGACACCAGCTGGAGCTTTCCCTGGACAGCCTGGAAAAGGTCGTTCCGTTCCAGCTGGCTGATATCATTACAGAGCGATAGGAGAGCGCCGTCATGCAGAACAAAAAGACCACAGCCATTCTGCTCTCCGTTCTGGCGGCAGCCTTTTATGCCGTAAACGTCCCCTTTTCCAAGCTGCTGCTGAATCAAATCGGTCCGACGTTTCTGGCGTCTCTGCTGTATTTCGGCGCCGGAATCGGCATCGGCATCCTCTATCTCAGCAATCCGAAAAAGCACGCCGGAGAGAAAAAGCTGACACGCAAAGACCTGCCCTATACCATCGGCATGATCCTGCTGGATATCGCCGCACCCATTCTGCTGATGCTGGGGCTGAAAAGCGCCACCTCTGCTAACGCCTCTCTTCTGGGCAACTTTGAGATTGTGGCGACCTCGCTTATCGCCCTTTTTCTCTTCCGGGAAAAGATCTCCCGGCGGCTCTGGATTGCCATTGCGCTCATCACCCTTTCCAGCGGCATCCTCTCCTTTGAGGATATGTCCAGTCTGCATTTCTCCGGCGGTTCACTGCTGGTGCTGGCTGCGGCAGCCTGCTGGGGGCTGGAAAACAACTGCACCCGGAACATCTCCGACAAAAGCACCTTCGAGATCGTCTTTCTCAAAGGCATCTTCTCCGGACTGGGTTCCTGTATCATCGCCCTGTGCATCGGCGAACCGCTCCCGAAACTCGGTGCAGTCGCCGCCGCACTTCTGCTAGGCTTTGTGGCATACGGGCTGAGCATCTTCTGCTACGTCCGTGCGCAGAATGCACTGGGCGCCGCCAAAACCAGTGCCTATTATGCCGTTGCGCCCTTTTATCGGAACGGCGCTCTCCTGCATCATCTGGCGGGATGCGCTGAGTGTGCAGTACTTCCTGGCGCTGGCAGTCATGCTCGCCGGCTCTGTGCTGGTCGTGCTGGACACCCTGCAGGCAGAACACACCCATCCTCACACCCACACGTTCACTCACACCCACGACGGCGTGACACATACTCACACGATCACCCACAGTCACGCCCATGTACACGGCAGAAGTGAAACGGAACACAGCCATCATCACCGGATGCACACGCTGCTGAAACAGCACGAACAGGCACACCACGTGTGATATCCCTGCGTTCCCCGCAGCAGCCGTAACACCAGCCCGTAGAGGCTCAGTGTGATTCCCAGAAACACCGCAATGCCCAGCGGCGTTTCCCGCAGCTGCGGACAAAAATGCTCCGGCAGTGATGCCGCTGCAAAAGCAAACCCAACGGCAAACACCGGCTTTCCGATCAGCTTTCCGAATCGGAACCGGAGGTTTGCCGTTTTACTGCCATGCGCAGCCGGTTGCAGTTGCCGAACACATTGCTGGTATAATACGACGCCACAATGCCGTAAAATCCAAACAGCGGAATGCAGATCAACACCACGCAGATTCGGATCACATACTCTGCCAGATAGTTGAGGGAGGAGAAGTTCTGTTTCCCCATGCCCTTAATCAGCGCCTCCAGCACGATCTCCAGATAGATAAACGGCACTACCGGGGCAAGGATCCGGATCATTCTGCCGGAAAGTTCGCCGCCGTCCATGCAGCGCCCGATGACACCGCCGTATTTCAGCAGCACTGCGCTGATGAGGACGGCAAAGATCAGCGTCAGCTCGATCACCCGTTCGGTCAGACGGCAGACCCGTTCCCGATTCCCGGCGGCATTGGCACGGGCAACCTCCGGAATCAGAATGCCCGATAAGGCGCAGAGAATGGTAGACGGAAAAAACAGCACCGGTATCACGATGCCTTCAAATGTGCCGAACTGCTGCAGCGCCCGGCTGGTGCTGTCCCCGAACTGCCGCAGTGTCATCGGAATCAGCGTATCATTTGCCGTACTGAGCGCCGCCGTCAGACAACCGCCAAACGCCACCGGCACTGCCAGGCGAATGTACGTTCCAAAGGAAAGGCTGCATTTTCCACGGCATGGCTCCCGTTTCCGCACATACAAAAGCAGCAGCACCGCCGTGGAAAACAGCGTCCCTGCCGCCATACTGCCCACCAGATAGGTGCAGACCTGTTCCGGCTTTGCGGCACGATGCCACAGCAAAAGCCCGGTCAGCAGCCCGGCACGGAGCAGAAACTCTGCCACATCACAGCCGGCTGTCACTGTCACACGGCACACGGCATTGAAATATCCTTTCAGACAGGCGCTGATGCTCCCCAGCGGCAGCAGGAGCGCCATAAGCCGCACTGCCTGCGCCATCGCTGTGCTTTGCAGGAACTGACGGCTCAGCGGCTCGGCAAAAGCGAAAATGCCAGCCGACACCGGCACCGAGAGCAGCAGACAAAACCGCACCGCATTCCGCAGGATCTGCGCCGGACAGCCGCAGGACTTTCCCAGTTCCTCCGAAACAAAACGGCTGGCGCAGAGCATGGCGTTTCCGCCGGCAACCATCGCCGCCAGATTGAAAAACGACCCAGCAAGCGCCAGCGTCCCCACCGTTGCCGCACCCACACGCCGGGTCATCCAGGCGTTGAACAGCAGTGCCAGACACTCCAAAAGAACTGGATCACGGTCATCTGTATCGTGTCCCGAATTACACTTCGTCTGCGCATCTTCACTCCTCCTTCTGGAAAAGCTTATGCGCCGCCGAAAACAAACATACCCCATGCAGAACAATTTTTTCCGCATGGGGTAATTCGTTCTCTTTCCTGTAAAATCAAAAAAACTCAGAGCGTATCCACCAGACGCACCAGGAACTGCATCAATTTCACCGTATCACTGCTGTCCACTGTGCCGTCATGGTTGACATCGGCACTGGATTTCTGTGCCGCAGACAGTTCCACTGCACCAGCCGCAGCCTTGCCCAGCAGAACCGCATCGGTAACATCCAGACTGCCGTCCTGGTTCAGATCACCCACCACAGCATCTTCCGCCGCAGTGGTCTCCTCCACCGGATACAAAATAAAGTCATCCGGAGAAGAGACATAAATCTCAATATAGGTGACCTCCGGGAGTGCATACTGCACGCCGTCCACCTTCCCGAACTGCTTTACCAGATCCAGCAGAGCCGCCGGCTTGTTTTCTATGTTGGCATCCCAATCGACAGCCACATCATAACTGTATTTGGTATAGGTCTCTCCGGTTCCCATGCCTGTATAATTTGTTATGGCATTCTTTTCACTTACGCTGGTCACTGACGGAACAGCCGCCATGATATCTTCTGCCAGCAATTCTGTGTCCGCATCCACATAAAGCCCGAAATGCTCTTTTCCAGCCTCCCGATACGAGATCTCCGGTTTCAGCGTGTAGACGCCTTCCATCCGATAGATCATCTTTACGCCGGGAACACGAAACAGTTTTTCCACTGCCGCCCAGGTATCACTTTCTACTGTCACGATTTTCTCAGTCTGCTGAATCTCCTGGTAGGTCAGCTCCATGCCGTCCAGCTTTGTGTCCCACAAATTGCCATTGTATCCGCCGCCGCAGGAAAGATTCTCTGCAAGAAGGGATACGTTCTCCGGCATATCTGCCGCCGACAGCGATGTGCCGTCCTCCAGAACTACCGTATAATAGTTCGTGTCACGCACATCCCACGTATAGAACTTGTTTTGATTCAGCGTGAGATAATCGTAATCGCTATTTGCCCTATTATAGGCATATGTAATGCTGTCAGCTGTTTCCTGTGCCACATACATTCCCCGGCTGCTCAGCCTCAGATACGCCCAGCGGTGAAAGTGCCGTGACGCCCAGTGCTGCCGCTGCCAGACAAGCCAGTCCTCTTCTTATTTTTTTCATCATCATCCTTTCTGTCAATTGCGGCATGGTCTTTGATTCCCGCAAAAAATCCATGCCATTCACAAATTCCTCTGTACTAATTATACGATATTTTTATTCATTTGTAAATACTATTTTTATTTTTTGCATAAAAATCAAACTGAAACTTCCGGCTGAAACGACTGAATCTCCTCCAGAAACATCTTCCCGTACTTCTGTGCCTTAATGACACCGACCCCGGAAACCTGGCGCATATCGCCCATACTCCGGGGCTTTTTCCGGCACATATCCCGGAGCGTGGCATCGGAAAAGATAAAGTACGGCGGAATCCCCTCGTGTTTTGCCTGTGCCGACCGCACCTGCCGCAGCTTTTGGAACAGCTCGTTGTCTGCCGCAGACAGAGTGGGGTCTTTTGTTCCCACCGGCGCCGCCAGCTTTTCCCCGGACAATGGGAACACGGCGCATCACCTTTTTCTGATCCCGGATGATCTCCACCGATCCGGCAGTCAGCGCCAGTTCCTGGTACTCCTGAAACGGGCGGAGCGCCAGATTTTCCTGCTGGAGCAGTTCATCGATCAGCCCCACCACTTCTTTCTGCGTCAGCTTTTCGATAATGCCGTAGGTGGACAGCCGATCCAGCCGCATCCGCAGCAGGCTTTCCTTTTTGCTGCCGATCAGCACATCGGCGGTCATGGTGCGGCTCAGATGATAACCGCCTTTCTGCGCCCGATAGACACAGGAGATGATCTTCTTTGCCGCCATGGTGGCATCCTCTTCCCGGTAGTTGGTGAGACAGCAGGAACAGTTGCCGCAGCTCTCCGGTGCATGGTAACCGAAATAGCGTAGCATCCGATGCCGGAGACAGGAGGTCGAGGTGGCATAAAAGGTCATCTGTTTCAGCCGCTCCATTCCCTGGTTCAGCAGAAACTGCCGTGTCTCCTCATCTTCCACATCCATGGTCTCCCGGCTGCGTTTCAGCAGGAACTCGTTTGTCCGCACATCTCTGCCGCTGTACAGCAGGATGCACTGCGCCGGTTCACCGTCCCGTCCGGCACGGCCAGCCTCCTGGTAATAGCTTTCCAGATCCATGGGCATATTGTAGTGGATGACGAAAGAAACATTGGACTTGTCGATACCCATGCCGAACGCATTGGTTGCGACCATAATGGGCTTGCGGTCGTAGAGAAAATCGTCCTGGTTCTGCGCCCGTTCCACGTCCGAAAGTCCGGCGTGATAGCGTGTGGCATCGAATCCGGTATCACAGAGATGCACAGACCTCTTCCACCGCCTTTCTGGTGGAGCAGTAGACAATGCCGCTTTTTCCGTCGTTTTCTTTCAGCAGGTGAAACAGTTCCGTCATTTTGCTGTTGGGACGGCGTACTCCGAAAAACAGGTTTTTCCGGTCGAATCCGGTATGTATGGTCTCCGGGTCACGGAGCTTCAGTATGCGTGCAATATCCGCCTCGACCTGCTTGGTTGCCGTCGCCGTAAACGCCGTGCAGACCGGACGCACCGGCAGCTGTTCCATAAACACCGGAATGTCCAGATAGCTCTGCCGGAAATCCTGTCCCCACTGGGAGACGCAGTGCGCCTCATCCACAGCGATCATGCTGATCTGCACCCGCTGCGCCAGCCGGAGCAGACTCTCCGTCATCAGCCGTTCCGGTGCCACATAGAGAATGCGGCACTGTCCCTGCTGTAACATCTGCATGGAATGATAGAACTCCTCCTGGCTGATGCTGCTGTTGATGTACGCCGCCGGGATGCCCACCTGCCGGAGTGCCTCCACCTGGTCTTTCATCAGCGAGATCAGCGGCGAAATGACGATCGTCACGCCCGGCAACAGCAGTGCCGAGATCTGATAGCACACAGATTTTCCTGCGCCTGTGGGCATGACCGCCAGCACATCCCTGCCGGAAAGAATGGCGTCGATCGCCTGTTTCTGTCCGGCGCGAAATGCCTTATGTCCGAAATACTGCTGTAACAGCGCCTCTGGCTGTATCATGTTTCCTGTCCGTCCTCTCTCCGGCAGCAAGTCATCCTGCCAGCGTCTCAATTCTTCTCTTGCCGTCTCCAGCAGCAGCACACTGGGATTTTCGCCGCCCATGATCCGGGCAATTTCATGCACACGCCCTTCCGGTTCCAGCACCATAACATGAGTCTCCGTTCTCGTCCCCTCGGTCTGCTTTTCGATCATCAGATGCTGGTCTGCCATAACGGCGATCTGGGACAAATGGGTCACGCAGAGCACCTGCCGCAGCTGTCCCACTTCCCGGAGTTTCATGCCGATCTTCTGCGCCGCCTTGCCGCTGACGCCGGTGTCGATCTCGTCGAAGATCAGCGTGGGGATGCTGTCCCGGTCGGCAATAACGCATTTCAGCGCCAGCATGATACGGGACAGTTCACCGCCGGATGCGATGCGTGCCAGAGGTCTCGGTTCTTCGCCCCGGTTCGCCGAAATGAGAAATTCCAGGCTGTCCATGCCGTGAATGGTCAGTTTTCCCGTGGTATGCTTTGCCGTCAGCACCACGTTCGGCATATTCAGAAATTCCAGCTGTTCGGTCACTTCTGCCGTAAAGCGCTGCAGTGTCTCTGAGCGGTATTCCGACAGCGCTTTCGCCTGGACGGAGACCTTTTCCAAAAAGTTCCGCCTTCTGCTCCCGGAGCGCAGTGATCTCTGCGGCAGCGCCCTGCATCTGTTCCAGTTCCTCTTCCGCACGGTTGCGGCGCTCCACCAGTTCGTCTCCGGTACACTGATATTCCCGGCTGAGCCGCCGGATCTCCAGCCTCCGTTTCTGCACCATGGCATAGCGCTGGGGATCCAGTTCCATGTCATCCCGGAGACGGCGGCATTCTGACGCAATGTCCGCCAGTTCAATGCCGGCTGCGGAAAGGCGCTCTCCCAGCACAGAAAACTCCGTCCGCAGATCAGCGAACGGAGACAATTCCTCTGCTGCCGCCTCGGTCAGCAGCACCGCAGAGCCGTCGGCATCCTCGCCGTCAATGGCATCTGCCGCCGCCTGCAGTGCCGCCGCAATACTTTCGGCGTGCTGCAAAAGGTTCATCTCTTCTTCCAGGGCATCCTCTTCGCCCAGTTCCAGCCCCAGCTCGTCCACCTCGGCAACCAGTGCTTTCAGCTGATGCCGGCGGTGCGCCTTTATCCTGTTCCAGCTTTACCAGCTGGTTCAGCCGCTTGGCTGCCTGCTGCAGCTGGCGAAATGTCTCCTGGTACTCCTGCAATAGAGTATCGTCTCCGCCGAAGGAATCCAGAATTTGCAGATGGCATTCCGGCGCAAGCAGCACCTGGTTATCATGCTGTCCATGGATGTTGATAAGAGCATCGCCGATCTCCCGGAGAACGGAAACCGTTGTGGTATGTCCGTTGACCCGTGCGGCGCTTCCGCCGTCTGCAGCGATCTCACGGGTCAGCAGAAGTTCATCGTCCACATGGGAAATGGAAAGCGCATCCAGTCTCGCACAGACCAGCGGATCCAGGTGGGTGAAAAGCGCCGTCACCACTGCTTTTTTGCAGCCGGTTCGCACAATGTCCCGTGTGACACGCTGCCCCAGCACCGCATGGATGCCGTGCAGCAGAATGGACTTTCCGGCGCCGGTCTCACCGGTAAACACGTTGAGCCGGGGTGAAAACGGGATGCGTGCATGGGCGATCACCGCCAGATTTTCGATTTCCAGTTCAGCCAGCATTAGAATCCTCCTGTTTCCATCAGTCTCGCAAAGCTGCCGGCAAATTCCTTTGCCTGCGTTTCTGTGCGCAGCAGTACGAAAATGGTATCATCTCCGGCGATCGTTCCCACCACATCTTCCCGGTGCATGGCATCCAGTGCCGCAGCCACCGCCTGTGCTGTGCCTGTCCGGCAGTGGATCACAGAAACGTTTCCGGCATAATCTGTCCGCAGTGCAGCATTCTGCAAAATGCCGCCGTTGACTTCCTGCCGCACCGGTGCAATATAGCAGGCTCTGCCGCCGCTGTGCCGCTCCTTGGTCAGTTTCAGCTCCCGGATGTCTCTGGAAAGCGTCGCCTGGGTCACCGCAAAGCCCTGTTCCGCCATCCGCTCCCGCAGCACCTCCTGGGTCGGGATATATTCCGCAGCGATCAGCGCCAAAATGGTGTCCTGCCGTTTCTTTTTCATCGTTCTGCTCACGACCTTCCTGATTTCAGTGACTGCATCAGCTTTCTGCTGAGGGAATCAAAAAATGTATTTCCGCTGAGATCCAGAATCTCCAGCGACTGGTCAGAGCCGGAGATCTCCATGACTCTGCCCTCCGGAAAAGGCTCCGGCTTTTCCCCGTCTGCGCAGAAATACGCATCGTATTCCTCCCGGACACGGAGACTGACCTGCAGGTCGTTGTGGGGCGAAAACAAGATAGGTCTCGCCGACAGCGAGTGGGGACAGATCAGATTCATCTCAATGCAGGAAAACTCCGGCTCAATGATTGGACCGCCTGCGGAAAGGGCATAGGCGGTAGAACCGGTAGGCGTACTGAAAATCACGCCGTCTGCCCGGTATTCGCCCAGCACCACATTGTTCCGGGACACAGTAAACTCAATGACACGGGAAAAAATTCCGGGAAATGACAATGTCGTTGAGCGCCGTCAGTTCCCGGAGACAAGTCCCTGTTTTGTCCAGCACCTTGCCTCGGAGCAGCATCCGCTTGGACACCCGGTAGTCTCCGGTCTGCAGCCGTGCGATCTCGCCGATCTGATCCGGCTCCATGGATGCCAGAAAGCCCAGCCGCCCGGTGTTGATGCCCAGCAGCTTGGCGCTTGTTCCCACCACATGACGGGCGCAGTGCAGGATCGTGCCGTCACCACCGATGGCAACTGCCACATCCGCATCCTGTATCGCCTCCAGAAAAGGCGCATAGCACACGAAATCCATATCTTTCAGCAGACCCAGACAGCGTGGGTCTGCCCAGACCTCCATACCGTTCCGATGGAGTGCCAGGCAGACCTTTCTCGCCACTTCCGGGGCATTGCCCTTTGCAGATGGTGAAACAACACGACCTTCATTTCGTCTTCTCCTTTTTTTCGCCTGTGTAAACGCCTGCTGCACCACAGCCGCAGCGTCCGGCACATATGCCGTTTCGCCGCCTTTCTGCACTGCCGCCAGATATTCCACGTTGCCGGAACCACCCCGGATGGGTGACGGACACAGCAGCTGCACCGTCAGTCCCAGCGCAGACAGCAGCGTCAGAATATTCCCCAGTACCTGTACATGGACACGCTGCGACTGCACCAGTCCGTTTTTGCCGATGTTTTCCCTGCCTGCCTCAAACTGGGGCTTGATAAGAATGCTCCGGCAGCATCCGGTTTCAGCAGCGGCAGCACATAGGGCAGTACATGGTGCAGCGAAATAAACGACACATCCACTGAAAAAAGTCTGCCGGCTGTTCCAGCTGTTCCGGTGCAATGCTGCGGACATCTGTGCCTTCCCAGTTCACCACACGTGGATTTTCCCGGAGCGACTGCACCAGCTGTCCGTGTCCCACGTCAATGGCGTAAACCTTTGCTGCGCCACGCTGTAACATACAGTCCGTAAAGCCGCCGGTAGATGCGCCGATATCCAGACAGACCAGTCCGTCCAGAGAACGCTTTGTCTGTTCCAGCGCATATTCCAGTTTCAGACCGCCACGTCCCACAAAAGGAATATCACTGCCCTCCATGGTGATCTGATCGGTCTCCTCCACAGCAAATGCCGGCTTGGTGCAGACCTTTCCATTCACAGAGATCTGTCCGTTCTGAATCAGCGTTTTTGCACGCTGGCGGCTGGCCGCATCAAGTCTCGCCATGCTCTGCCTCCTGCCGGATATCCCGGTAAATGGCATACTCCGAAAGTCCCATAGTCTCCATCTGGGGAATCCGTAGATGCCTGGAGCAGATACTGTTTCGGTGCGACCCGGCGGTATGTACCTTGGAATCCACGTTCCAGCAACAGATCGCCGAACAGCTGGGAAATGCCGCCGTAATAATACGCCTCTTCCAGGAATACCACGTGGCGATAAGACATGGCAATGTCCACCACACCATCCGCCAGCGGAAAGATACGGGTCAGTTTCAGCAGGTCACAGTGAAGCTCCCGCTCTGCACAGCGCTTTGCCGCACGGTACAGATTATCATATACTCTGCCGTAGAAAATATACAGGATATCGGTCTTTTTCCCGGAAACATGGGTATACTCCGTGTTCAGGGCGCTCTTGTCAAACACGCTCTTGTCATTTCCTCTGGGATAGCGCACGCACGCCAGTCCCTTGTCCCGGTACAGCGCCCGGCGCAGACAGAGACGCAGTTCGTCATAACAAGCCGGCGCATAGATCACAGCGCCCGGCACTGTGCTGAGGAACGACACGTCATACAGCCCGTGATGGGTCTCACCATCCTCGCCCACAACACCGGCACGGTCGATGCCCAGCACTACATGGAGTCCGCCGATGGCAACATCGTGCATCAGCTGGTCATAGGCACGCTGCAAAAAGGAAGAGTACACTGCAAATACAGGGAGTTCTCCCATGGATGCCAGACCGGCGGAAAATGTTACGGCGTGCTGTTCGGCAATGCCCACGTCATAGTACCGGTTCGGGAACTTTCGTGCAAAATGATGCAGTCCCGTGCCGTGTTCCATAGCGGCAGTCACTGCACAGATACGGGAGTCCTCCTCTGCCAGGCGCACCAGTTCCTTGCCGAACACATCGGAATAGGAATCCGTCCCGGAGACCTCCGGGTTGCCGGTCTCGATGTCGAACTTGGAAATGCCGTGGTATTCGCCGGGATTTGCCGGCGCATAGCCCTTTCCCTTTACCGTATGCACATGGAGAAATACCGGGCGGTGATATTCCTTCGCCGCCAGCAGTGCCTCTTCCAGGTCGCCCAGGTTATGCCCGTCCACCGGTCCCAGGTATACGAACCCGAAATCCTCAAAGATGGTGGCAGACTGGAGCAGCACATCCCGGACAACGCTCTTGGAATTCTTGATGACCTTCGCCACAGACGGACCGATCACAGCCGTGCGGTTCAGACGGCGCTCCACCGCCTTTTTGGTGCGGACATAGCCCTCACTGCTCCGCATGGAAGAGAGATATCTCGCCAGCGCTCCCACGTTTTTGGAGATGGACATTTCGTTGTCGTTCAGAATCACGATCAGATTGTTTCCCGACTTGCCGGCATTGTTCAGTCCCTCATAGGACAGACCGCCGGTCATGGCGCCGTCACCGACTACTGCAACGGCAAAATGCTCTCTGTCTCCGTGCTGACGCATTCCTTCCGCAATGCCGCAGGCAACAGAGATCGCCGTGCTGCTGTGACCGCTGATAAAGCTATCGTGTTCCGATTCGTTTGGTTTCGGAAAGCCGGAGATGCCGTTTTCCTGCCGCAGGGTAGAAAACTGCTCCAGCCGTCCGGTCAATATTTTATGGGTATAACACTGGTGTCCCACGTCCCAGACAAATTTGTCCTGGGGCGAGGAAAATACACGGTGCATCGCCACCGTCAGTTCCACGGAACCGAGGTTGGAGGCGAGATGCCCGCCGGTTTTCGAGACGGTCTCCACCAGGAGACTTCGAATCTCCTCACAGAGCGACTCACACTGTTCCAGCGAAAGCCCTTTCAGATCCTTGGGAGAATGCAGCCGTTCCAACAGCGGCGCATCTTCCTTCGGCAATTGATTATGCTCCATTTCTTCATTGTCTGCGAGTCTCCTGTCACAGCCAAAATCCGTGACATTCCCGCAGACTTCACTCCTTTATTTATTTTTCACGCCGCAGCAGCTCCTGCGTCAGTGCCATCAGGAACTCGTGTTCCGGGAACTGCGCCAGAATCTGCTCGGCCTCTTCTGTCAGAGCCGCAGCACGTCTCTGCGCCTCTTCCAGTCCCAGCAGCGTTACAAATGTTGTTTTTCCCTCTTCGGCATCGCTGCCCACCGGCTTGCCCAGCACCTCAGATGTACTGGTCACATCCAGGATATCATCCACGATCTGGAACGCCAGCCCCAGCTTTGCGCCATACTGGTCTGCCAGTATGATCTGCTCTTTGGACGCAAATCCGGCAGTGCAGCCCAGGCGGCAGGCGGCACGGATCAGTGCGCCGGTCTTTGCCGCACACATCGCCTCCTGCTCTTCCAGGGTCACGTCGCTGCGCTTTTCGTTTGCCATATCCATGATCTGTCCGCCCACCATTCCGGCGGCGCCGGTCGCCTCGGTCAGAATGTGCAGCAGCTCCACTTTCATTTCCGGTTCCAGGATCGGGTCATCCACGATCACACGAAACGCCTCGGTCAGCAGGGCATCCCCTGCCTGCAGCGCCACCGCATGACCGAACGCCTTGTGGCAGGACGGCTTTCCACGGCGGTAATCGTCGTTGTCCATCTCCGGCAGGTCGTCATGGATGAGCGAAAAGGTATGCACCATTTCCAGCGCACACGCCGCCGCCATCGCCTGTTCCTTTGTGCCGCCAAAAATCCGGCAGAATTCCAGCACCAGCACCGGACGAATCCGCTTGCCGCCTGCCTCCAGAGAATACCGCATGGCATCTACTACCTGCGCCTGGCGCTTTGTCTCCGGCGTCACCTGTACATAGCGGAGCAGCTGTGTTTCCACCTCTGCCGCCAGCTGTTCCAAATGGGCTTTATCCTTCGCTTCCATCTGTTTCCTCCTGTTCTGCCGCCGGCACATTCTGTTTGGAGATCTGCAGCTTTGCCGTTTGCAGTTCCTCCTGGCAGGATGCCGCCAGTTCCATGCCTTTGCTGTAGAGCTGTACCGCCTCTTCCAGAGGCAGGTTTCCCTGCTCCAATTTCTGCGTCAGTTCCCGCAGCGCTTTCATGTGTGTCTCAAATGCCATGTGCATCCTCTCCTTTCCCGAAATTCGCCTATGATATTTCGATACAGCACCACACAAGCTTTGTGCTTTGCTGTCCTGTTTATGATTCCTGTGGTACGACTTCTGTCATAACCTCGCCCTCTGCCAGCCGCAGCCGCAGCCGGTCTCCGGGCTGTACCTGTGCGGCACTGCGCACCAGTTCCTCGCCGTGATACGCCAGGGCATAACCACGCCCCAGAATTTTCAACGGGCTGAGCATCTCCAGCCGTGCCGCCTGCTGTGCCAGCTGTTCCCGGCACTGTTCCAGCCGCAGCGCCATTCCTTTTTCCAGACGCTGCTGCAAATGTGCCAGTTCCTGCTGCGCCAACTCCTGCCGGTGCGCCGGAGACCGTAACTTTAAGCGGTCTGACAGCCGTTCCAGTTCCTGTGCCTTTTGCCGGAACTGCTGCTGCATGGCGCTGTCCAGCCGGCGTGCCTGCTCCTGCACCTGCTGCATCAGATGGCGCACATCCGGCACTGCCAGTTCTGCCGCCGCAGACGGCGTAGGCGCACGAAGGTCTGCCGCCGCATCTGCCAGCGTCCAGTCTGTCTCATGTCCCACCGCCGAAACGACAGGAACAGCACAGTGATAGATCGCCATAACCACACGCTCTGTGTTGAACGCCTCCAGGGTCTCCGATGCGCCGCCGCCACGTCCCACAATGAGAACGTCACAGCCGTCACGCTCTGCCGCCGCAATAGCACGGCAGACAGAATCCGCCGCCGCATCACCCTGCACCTGTGCCGGATAGACCAGCAGATGTCCGATGGGATAGCGCCGCCCGATGACGTTTTTCACGTCCTGAAGCGCCGCACCGGTGTCCGAAGTAATGACGCCGATCTTTTGGGGCATTGCCGGGAGCGGACGTTTTGCCGCCGCATCGAACACACCCATTGCCGTCAATTTTTTTTTTGAGCTGTTCCAGCGCCAACGCCTGTGTGCCAGCGCCGTCCGGCTGGAGATCTGTCACATACAGCTGAAATGCGCCGTCCCGTTCATAGAGCGATGCCGTCGCTGCTGCGATCACATTCATCCCTTCCCGGGGCGTGAACCGCAGACGCTGGGCATTGCTCCGGAACATCACCGCCTTGACACAGCTTTCCGCATCCCGGAGCGTAAAATAGAGATGCCCCGACCGGTAGTGGTTGGTGAAATTGGTGATCTCGCCACGCACCAAGATGCCCTGCAGCGCACGATCCTCTTTCAGCTTGAATCCCACATAGCGGTTCAGCTGACTCACGCTTAAAATTGCCACAGTTTTCCTCCTTGCTTTCGCCACGCACCATAGACCGCCACACCTGCGGCATTGTCACAGGCGAACTCCGGCGCAGCAAACCAGCACACCGCATTTTCCGCCAGCAGCGGACGGATCAGCTGGTTAGACATGACGCCGCCGGCATACAGCACCGGCAGCCTGCCATAGCGCTCCTGTGCCTCCTTTGTCATGGCGATCACAGTTTCCGCCACAGTCAGCAGGCAGAACTTTGCCACATCCTCCGGCGGTTCGCCCTGTTCCAGGCGTTTCCGGCACTGGTTTTCCAGCCCGGACAGACAGCAGTCCATGCCACGCACCACTGGTTTGATCCGGAATGTTTTCCGGCTCTTTGCCGCCAGCTGTTCCAGTGCCTTGCCGCAGGGAAACTGCAAGCCCAGCATCAAGCCGACCCGGTCGATCGCCTGTCCAGCTTTCAGATCCAGCGAAGTGCCGCAGGGCGTGATCTTCAGCGCCATATCCGCATCCGGCTCGCAGTAGAGCGAATCGGTAGTGCCGCCGCTGACATGAAACGCCAGAAACGGCTTTTCCCGTTCCCCCAGCTTTCCGGCAGAGTACAGCGCCGCCAGCACATGACCCACCTGATGTGAAGTCTCATACAGCGGCACACCGCTCACCGCAGCAACGGCACGGGCAGTTCCCATACCGGTCAGAAAGCAGGGCATATACGAACCGTCCACATTCCGGGGACGTGTGGAAACACTGACGCCGCAGACCGGATTATTCTCCAGAAACGGGCGCAGCCGTTCCAGCAGTTCCGGGAGCTGACGTGTATGGTGAAACACCGCATCGCTCTGCCGCAGTCCCACCTCGCCGACTTTTACCGGCAAGAGCTGCTTTTCCTGGTGTACCTCTCCGGTCTCCAGATCCAGCAGCGCCGCTGAGGTGGTGTAATTGCTGGTATCAATCCCCAGAATTTGTGCCATCGGCAGTGTCCTCCTTTGCCGCCGGCTTGGAACGTGCATATGCACCCAGTACGCCGTTGATAAAGGCGGTGTCCTCCGGATATGCGTATGCCTGGGACAGATGCACTGCCTCACTGATGACAACATTCACCGGAGTCTGCGGCATATTCTTCAATTCGTACAGTGCCAGACGCAGGATCGAACGGTTCACTGCCGGCACACGGTTCAGACTGCGCTGCTTGCTGTGCGCTGCAATAATGCTGTCCAGTTCCTCTGTCTGGGACATCACGCCGGACACATACTGCTTCACCTTTTCCGGGATCGGCAGCTCCAGCATCTCTTCCGTCGAGGCGTACAGATCCTCGATGGTATTCAGTTCTTCGGTTCTCACCATTGCCTCATACAGCAACAAAAATGCGTATTCTCTGGTTTCGTGTTTTGTCATAACTACCTCCACATCCATTTTTTTACAATTCTTGCCCGCCTGCAACGCTTTTCGCATTTCTGCAAAAAGAAAGCTGCTGTAGACATTTTACAGCAGCTTTTCATCCGATTACTTTGGTTTCTTTTGGTACTTCTATGTATTTCAACAGAATCGAAAGAAACCGCATCTGATGCGCTGCCCGTTCCATGCCAGTCCGAACAAGTTCTTTCTTCTATTATACCAAAAAAAAATCGCCGGATACAACTATTTTACCTCAAAAATTCGAATATTTTCTGCCGGGACTGAAACTTCACCCAAAATCACGTCCTTGATCGCTGCCGCCTGTGCCGCATCCAGACCCTCTGTCTGCACCACGACCTTGGCGCTGTCCCCGTCCAGATAGACGATGCAGTTGGAATATCCCTGCGCCTGTATCAGCGACTCGATGGTGCTTTCGCTCTCGATCAGCTTGGAGGTCTCCACGGCTGCGATGGCGTCGGTCACCAGTTCGTCCTCTGTCCGGTCGCCGCCGCCCAGCATGGACTGCAGCGCCGCCACGCTCTCATCCCGGCTGCTGGTGCGTTCCAGTCTCGCCTGGGCGAAATAGTTTTCTGCACTTCCGGCGGCGGTATACTCTGCCTCTACGTCTGCGGCAGTTTCCTCCGCATCGCCGTTGACGGAATATGCGCCGGACGTCTCGTCAGCCGGTTCGCTTTCCTCTGCCGGCTGGCTCTCCTCCGCTGCCTGGTTTGCCTCAGCATTCACAAAGGCAGTGTCTCCATAGGTCACGCTGTCCTTGGACTGTACCTGTGCAGTTTCCAGCTTGCCGTCCGACATGGCATAATTCACATAGACGGCGATGGCAAGAATCAGCGTCAGACACGAGAGAATGATCTGTTTTTTCCGATGATAAAAAGATGGTTTCTTCATGCTCTGATTCCTTTCTGGTTCACGCCGCCGGAACGACGCAGATTCTGCCTGCGGCAAGATGCAGCACTGCCTGCACTGCCTTTGTAACACGTTCCTGCACCACAGCGCTGGATGCGCCGCTGCACACCACGATCACACCGCTGATCTCCGGCGCAGCGATCTGCTGCACCAGTGGCTGCTGACTGCCGCTGTCGGAAACGATCACGCATTTCCGCTGGATCCTGGTGCGGTTTTCGCCCTGCTCCTGTTCAGCATCCTGTGCATAGATGGTCTCCGGGCTGCCTGTCGCCGTCAGCATCACCCGACAGCTGCCCACGCCCTCGACCTGTTCCAGCACATCGACCAGCTGCTGTTCCATCCGGCGGCAGTACTGCTCCGCCTGTTCCTGAGAGGCTGTCTCTGCGCTCTGCACAGATGCGGCATCTGTCTGCTTTTTCGGCTTTGTCCGGCAGAAACCCGGACAACAGGATCAGCGCCAGCCCGGCGATGCCCAGCAGCATCACCAGCCGCACGCCGTTCTCACCCTTCAGCTTTTTCCGCAGCGGTTCAAGAATCCGTTTCCACATGGATATTCACCTCTTTTCCCAGACAATCTGTCAGCAGCTGTCCTGCCGCTGCGGCATCTCCACAGGCCACTGTGACTTGTTCTATCTCTATGCTGTTGTCCTCCGCAATATTCATTTCCACCTGAACCCGGGCATCCGAATGCCGTTCTGCCGCAGCATCGCCGCAAGAGATTCCTCCAGATTTCCGGCGGCACAGCGCAGCGTCTCCTGTTCTGCGGTTTCTGCCAGGCTGTTTTCCGTAAGTTCGGCGGCGCAGCCCCAGTTCGGCTGAAACTCTGCCGCACCACGGCTCAGCGGCGTGAAGATTCCCAGTACAAACACTGATGCCAAAAAGCAGCCGCAGCTGGCGGTCGAACTTTGCGCTGGGTTTCAGCACGTCCAGCAGACCGCTGAGAATGCTGATGACACAGGTCACCAGCACAATGGCACGCATGGTCTCCAACGCTATGCTGCCCCCTTTCCAATGGTCATGGCGATGGCAGTTGCCACCACGAACATAATACCGAAACAGACCAGCAGCGCAAAGGCAATGGCGAGCGCCTGCTGTGTTCCACGGAGCAGACGCAGCAGACTTTTGTTCCGAAAAGTTCTGCCGCTGCCGCACCCACCGCCACCACAGCACGGTACAACAGCAGTTGCACCAGCGGCGGCAAAAAAAAAAAAACACACACAGGGAGACGATCCCGATCACGCCTGTGGTGCTGCGCAGGATCTGCAAACTGCTGCGCACTGTAGTATAGGCATCGGATACCGCATTGCCCACCACCGGCACAAAGTTGGCGATCACATACTTGGTGGTTTTGGATGCCGCTGTATCCAAACTGCCGCCCAGCCAGTTCTGCATGGAAAGCACCCCCAGAAACAAGGTCATCAGCAACCCCAGCACCCAGGTGGTAAACTTCCGGGACAGCCGCAGCAGTCCGCCCACGGACACAGACGGACTGACGGCATCCACGATTGCCAGTGAAAAGCCCATGGTGCAGAACGGCAGCAGCACACGGGTAATCATCTGCATCACGCCGTCCGCCAGGGCTACCACGGCAGTCTGGTAGGACACAGCGCTGGTGACTGTACCGCCTGCCGCCAGGATACCGGCAAACACCGGCACAAACAGGGTCATAAACGATGCGCCCTGGGACAGTGCGCTCTCCACCGCCGCAAAGCTCTGACACAGCGGCTCTGCCAGCACTGCCACTGCCGCAAGCGCACAGACAAACTCGTATACCTGTCCCACGGCACGGCGTTTCGGGTCATCCTGGATGCCCTGGAGCAGTGCCGCAAACAGGATCACTGTCAGCAGTCCGCCCAGCATGGCAAAAAGGCTGTGAGATGCGCCCGGAGAGATAGTCCGAGAACACCTGCCAGATGTGAGACAGGGTGAATTTTTCCCCGGTCTCATCCGGCGCAGTCACCGACAGCCCCAGCTGTTCCAGCACCGACTGCACATCCCAGTCCAGCTGTTCTGTCACCCCGGCTGCGCCGCTCTCCTCTGCCAGCTGTCCGGCAGGTTCTTCCTGCGCCGCCGCCTGCTACGGCAGCAGCAGCCCCAGGCAGAGCGTCCCCAGCAGCACCAGCGCTTTCCACCGTTTCATGACAACACCTCCGTTACCATCTGCAAAAGGGTCTCCAACAGCGGCAGGGACAGCAGCACCAGGGAAAGCCTGCCCCAGAGTTCCACCGTCCGTGCCAGAGCAGACTCGCCGCAGTCCTGGCAGAGATCCCCGGCGATGCCGGTCAGATAGCAGATGCCCAGGGCTTTCCAGAGAATCGTCAGATAGGCGGACGGCAGGTTTGTCCGCTCGAAAAGCGCCTGCATCTGCGACACCACTGGCGTGAGATACGCCGCCGCTGCGATTCCCACCGCCGCACACGCCCCGATCACGCAGAACAGGGCGTGTTCCCGGCAGTATTGTTTCAACAGTGTGGAAAAAGATCGCCGCAGTGATGCAGACTGCGGCGGCAGTTACAGTCTCCTCTATCATAAGCCAAACACCGACTTTACCCGTTCAAACAGCGTGCCGATCTGATCGACCAGCAGCATCAGCACCACCACCAGCCCGGCAAGTGTGGTCATCATCGCCTGCTCCTCCCGCTCTGCCCGTTTCAGAACCAGGTTCAGCACTGCCACAATGATCCCTGTTCCGGCAATCTTAAAAATGAGATCTATTTCCATGGTTTTTCCTTTCAGCAAAGCAGGATTGCCGCCAGAAAGCCGCCCAGAACACCCAGGCTGCAATAGAGCCGTTGTTTCCGGCGGCATAATTCGCCTGCCTCTGCGGCATAGGGTTCCAGCTGCCGGCGGTATTGGGACAGCGTGGCGGTCTGACCGTCCAGGTCGCTTGCGCCCAGTTCTTCGCCCAGGGGCAGCAGCAGATTCTTTCCCGTCTCCGGAATTGCCTTGTCCTGACGGATGCCCGACTCCCAGGCATCTGCCAGAGGCATTCCCTGTTCCAGCCCGGAAAGCACCAGCACCGGGAACTGAAACGCCGCATATGCCGGCTCCCGGCAAAGCTGTTCCAGCAGTTCCTGCACCGTCAGACTGCGAAACGCCATCTGCACGGAAAGTTCCCGGAGCATCCGGCAGAGCTGTTCCAGGTTCCGGTGTGTCTGCCGCAGACGCATCGCCTGCATCACGCCGATCCCGGCGCCGCAGCAGACCACCAGCAGCAGTCCCAGCAGTTTCATCATGGCACCACCCGGCGCAGCGTCTGCACCTTTCCCTGTTCCCTGCCGGACAAAACTGCCGCATACCGAAACACGCCCTTGTCCAGCAGCTGTTTCAGCGCCGGCCGGCGTTCCAGGTCTTCCAGAGATGTTCCGTGTGCCGATGCCACCACCGGGACGCCGCTGCCGTGTATGCGCAAAATCGCCTGGGCATCTGCCTCCGTGCTGATCTCATCGCAGACCAGCACCTCCGGCGTCAGCACACGGAGCGCTGTCAGCAGACCCTCTGCCCGTGGAAAGCCGTCCAGCACATCGGTGTGCAGTCCCACATCATACTGCGGCACGCCGTGGTGTACGGCGGCGATCTCGCTGCGCTCATCCACCAGTGTGAGCCGCCAGGATGCCCCCAGAAGGCGGCAAAGGTCACGGAGCATTGTTGTCTTGCCCGACCCCACAGCGCCTGCCAGAAGGAGGCTGGATGGCCTCTCCGGGCATATCTGCCGGAAGAGCGGCTCGGCACAGCCGGTCACCGCATGAGAGACCCGAAAGTTCAGACCGCTGATGTGGCGCATCTGCACCAGTTTTCCCTCCCGATAGACTGCCGACCCGGCAATGCCCACCCGGTTGCCGCCGGCAATGGTCACAAAGCCCTCGGCGATCTCTTTCGCATAGCGGTAGACGGAATATTCGCACACCGCCTGGAATGTCTGCTCGATAGTTCTCTGTGAAACCGGATGTCCCGGGTCTAGAGGCTTTTCTCTGCTGTGCAGCAGAATGCACGCCGGCCGCTCTGCACGCAGGCGTATCTCCTGGATCTGTGCCTGCTCTGACGGCGTCAGCTGCTGTATCCGGCTGCGCACCTGCTGCGGCAGACAACGCAGTACATTTTGTATCCCTTGCTGTTCCATACGTCCTCCTGTTGGTCATGGGCTGTGCCCTGTGTTTGTCCCATTCTATGCACGGCGGCGGACGAGTATGCAAAAACCTCCGTGCGCCGGTTGGGTGTCCGGTACACGGAGGTTTTGGGGTATTCTATTACAAATAAAATCTACAGCGTCAGCTGCATCCGGATATGCGGAATACCATCTTCCAGAAATTCTTCCGATGTTTGGTGAAAACCTGCTTTTTTCATAGAGACGGCGTGCGTAAGTCTGCGCTTCGATAGTGATTTTATCTGCACCAAATTTTTCTTTTGCAATATTGACCGCAGCAGCAACAATTTTACTTCCCAATCCGCACCGGCGCTTTACTGCGATCACACGCCCGATTGCGGCAGAATCGAAAGTCACACCCGGCGGCAGCACCCGTGCATAGGCTTTGATTCCGGTTTCATCTTTGAGCCACACATGATAAGCGGCTCTATCTGCGTCATCTGCCTCCTGATACGGACAATTTTGCTCCACAACGAAAACAGAGATCCGCAGTTTATAGATCTCAAATAATTCTTCCGCACTTAACTCGGAAAAATGTTTTACAATCAGTTCCATTCTGTCTCTCCACAATTCCACTGTATTTTTACATATGCTGCCGGCAATACTTATGCACCCAGTCAAATGTGTCTTCCTTGCAGTCGGTTTCCTCTACATACTGAAAATATTTTTCGGCAAGTGCATCATCAGAAAGCCGTTCCAATTTGCTTTTTTTCACAGACGTTTTTTCTCAGCAGATACTGCTCGTATGCTTCTATCCAGACAGGCCCTCTTGCCATACCGCTGTCATCTCCTTATTTTGCCGATTACGAATCCCGATTCTCTATTGCATAGACCACGCAGGCAATTCCGGCGATCATCGAAAACAAGATTGCTCCACCCATTGCCTCGTCCAAGACTCCCCCAAAGAAAAGACCGACGATTCCGGCAAGGCACATCACGATAACGGATACAATTGTTCGAAACTTTTTCATGTTTGTTTTCCTCCGTCAATTATTTTCTCCTGCCGCACGATGCAGGTTGGAAATTATAGCTATGAACGTCCTTTTTCACTGCTTTTAGGTGGACGAACATATTGTAGCATCTCTTCTTCACAGGCACCAAATTTCAAATAATTCGATTTTGCTTCATTTAGAGTTATTCCATGATTTGATCCGCTGGGGTCGTCATTAGAAGCAATAAGCGGATCATTTTCCCAAAAACAAACAGGGCAAATAAATCCCCAATCTTCCGCCGGCGGAACATTATATGTAAAATATGAACAGCACGGACATTGATATTTTTTCAAGTACACGCACCTCCACAACTTGTAATTTCACGCATTGGCTGACCTCTCCATGTTCGGCATTGTGATTTGGATTTCAGAAATACAAACTGAAATTTCTATTTGCGCTCCCACACCATTTCATAATCCTTTTCACCAGTATCCTCGTCCAGACTTTCACATTGAATGCGGAAACCTTCTCTACGGTAAAAGTGTATTGCCCGTGTGTTTTTCTGGTACACATTCAAAGTCAATCTGGCTTTTCTGTCTTTTATGTAATCCAACAGCAGTTTTCCAACGCCTTGCGACTGCATTTCATCTGAAACAAAAATGCCTTCGATATATTCACCGTTTAATCCAATAAAACCTTGTATCTTTCGGTCTGTTTCATATACATAAACTTCTGCCTGTGACAGCATCGCTTTTACCAGAGCGACATTATCTTTCCAGTACTGCGCAGCAATAAAATCATGTGTTTTCAGATTGGTATTCAGCCATATCGCAGCAACTGGATCCACATCTGAGTTTTGAAGTCCTCTTATCTGCATAATTGTCATCCTGTTTCTGATTCCCCGCATCAATCTCTCGCATACACCACCAGCAGATCGCCCCTGCCCACAGTCACCGCTGCATTTTCTGCCAGGATCTCATTGCTGACACCCAGCGGAAACGCATTGGAAAACTTCCCGTGGCACAGCGGATACGCCACGCCTTCCAGCGTCACGTCCTCGCACTGCTCCGTCATGGCAAACAGGGAAAAGTACATCCCGTCCCGTCTGGGATAAACTGCCGTTCCGCCACGCTGGAGTGTGACCCAGTGGGCATGGTCAACCAGCACACCCTGTGCGCCGTGGTCTGCCAGAAAGCGGAGCATCTGAAAGATTTGCCACAGTGTGATCCAGTCTGCCGCCCAGCGCACCGTAAAACACCAGCCGCCGGCAGCCCTTGGAAAGCGCATACTTCGCCGCCAGCAGAATATCCGTATCGTCTTTCATGGGGAAAACGGTTCCACATTTTCCCCCCTCCGGCACACTGCCCAGGGAGTCAAAAGTCACCCACGATCCAATCCGGCACAACACCAAGCGCCTGCGCCAGTTTCACCCCGGCATCCGCACAGACGTAGAGGTCTGCCGCCGGGACAGGGGCTGTTGCTCCGGTTGCACCGGCGCTCCGGCAAAAATCACTGCCTGTTTCATGATTCCAACGCCTTTCGCTGTTTTGCAGTCTGGTACAGAGAAACATAAGCGTCATGACGGCTCTTGGCAATTTTCCTGCCCGGACTGCCTCCACCACGGCACAGCCCTTTTTCGCACACATGGGCGCAGTCACTGAACCGGCACTGCCCCAGATAAGGTCGGAACTCCGGGAAACAGTCGGCGATGCAGTCCTTGTCCATCTGAAGATACTGTTCCACCTCAAAGGTAGAAAAGCCCGGCGTGTCTGCCAGATAGCCGCCGGCGCAGGGATAAAGCTGCACCTGGCGTGTGGTATGTTTTCCTCGTCCCAGCTTTTCGCTGATCTCTCCGGTGGCAAGCTGGAGTTCCGGGGCAATGGCATTGAGCAGCGTAGACTTTCCCACACCGGAATTGCCGGTCATCATGCTGATCTTTCCGTCCAGCAGCTTTGCCACATTGTCGATGGTCTCCGGCTTGTCATAATCCACCAGATACACCGGGATGCCGGCATCAGCGTACAGCGATTCCAGCTTTTCGCCCCTGTCAAGGTCAACCTTTGTCAGGATCACAGCCGGTTGGATATCCTGGTATATCGCCACCGTGAGAAACGAATCCAACAGCAGCAGGTTCGGGGTCGGGTGACAGGTAGAAGTCACAAAAAAGATCTGATCCAGATTCGACACCGGCGGACGCAGGATACTGTTTTTTCCGGGGCAGGATCTCTGAGATCACGCCGTCCTCGGACAGCATAACGTAGTCGCCCACGTAGGGTGTGATGCCACGCTTGCGGAATATGCCTCTTGCTTTACAGGTGCAGATACCGGAAGAGGTCTCTACCGTATAGAGACCTCCCACCGATGTGATAATTCTGCCCTGTGCATTTTCCGGAATGGAAACAGGGAGTTTTGTCATCGCTTTATTCTACCTCCCCGGCGTTGTCCGGCGCAGCAGTTTCCGCAGGAACAGTCGTTGTTACCGGCACAGTCGGCACAGCGACACCTTCAATGGCTCCTGAAATGTTTTCGCTGGATGCCGTAAATTTCTTGCCGGCAAAATCAAACGTATACGTGCCGAGAACTTCTGTCTTGCCGCTCTGGGCGCTGGTGATGGAGACCTTTACGGTCTTGCTGCCCTTGCCCTTGACCTTTACGCTGACAGATGCGTCTGTCAGACTCTCTGCCACAAACTGACGGGATGCGATCACGCCGTCCTCATCTGTGGTAAAACTCAGCGTGTACATGCCGCTCATCTCAGAGACCGGCAGGTTTTCCAAGCCATAAGTCACTTCGCCCTCCGGCTCTTCGCCGTTGCTGACGGTCAGCTTAACGGTCGAACCGGAGACAACTACCTTGCCCGGCTCCGGATCCTGCTCTGTGACAATGCCCTTTTCCTCTGTAGAGGGTGCTTCTGTCACTTCCAGCTTGAGTCCTCGGCTGTCCGCCTCTTTCTTTGCATCCTCCTGGCTCATGCCGATAAACTTCGGTACATCTGTCTCATCGACTGCAATGCCCTGGCTGACATAGATCACAACGTTCGAACCTACGGCAACCTCTTCATCCTTGCCCGGTTCGGTGCGGATGACGTGGTCTGCCTCGATGTTTTCCTCAGAAGTACTCTGTGTCTTTTTCTGCTCTGCGGTCAGACCCAGCGCCTTCAGCGCATCCTCTGCCTCCTGTGCCGTATAGTTGGTCAGATCCGGGATCTGCACCTTCTGGATGCCCTTGCTGACAGCGACTGCCAGTTCGATCTTGCCGTCCTTGTTCTTCTTCACGAACTGACCTGCCTCAACATTCTGCTTATAGATGATGTTTTCTTCGTATTTGTCCGTATATTCCTGCTCTGCCACTTCAAACTCAATGTTGGGATAGTTCAGCACAGCATCGTCATAGTTCATGCCAATGACCTTCGGCACTTCATCGGTAGAGCCGCTGGAACCGTTTGTTCCCTGTCCCACCAGCAGGAAGATCACGATTGCTGCCACAACGACCACAACGATGGTCACGGCAGTCAGAATCGGAACGACCAGCGACTTGGACTGTTCCTGCTCCGGCTCGTTTTCCTCCCGGTAGTTGTTTTCATAGTAGTCCGGTCTGCTGCCGGAATCGTATCCGTTCCGACGCTGGGGCGTCCGGTTCCGGTTCTCTTCCGGCGGTGTGAAATACTGGGTCTGTTCCGGCGCATTGTAATAGCCGAAGATGATCTGGTTGTTTGCCTTGAATGCCTCAATGTCCCGGATCATATCCGCTGCCGTCTGATACCGCTTTGCGGAGTCCTTTTCCATGGCGTGCATGATGACTCTTCCAGACCAGAAGGAATGTTCGGGTTGATATCTCTGGGGCGCACGGCAACATTCTGCATATGCATCACAGCGATAGAGACCGGGTTATCCGTGTCGAAAGGCTTTCTGCCGGTGAGCATCTCATAGAACATAACACCGACGGAATAGAGGTCGCTCTTGGCATCGGTCACATCGCCACGAGCCTGCTCCGGGCTGATATAATGCACCGTACCGATTGCCTGGTCTGTGGCAGTCCGGCTCTCTTCCCGGGCAAACTTTGCAATGCCGAAATCCATGACCTTGATCGTCCCGTCCGCCAGCACCATGATGTTCTGGGGCTTGATATCCCGGTGAACAATGCCACGGCTGTGGGCGTGCTGGAGCGCACGGAGGATCTGGATGACAAAGTGTACGGCATCCTTCCAGTTCAGCACGTGTTCGCTGTCGATGTAATCTTTCAGGGTAATGCCGTCAATGTACTCCATGACGATATACTGCATCTTGTCTGAAAAGCCCATATCGTAGATCTTCACGATATTGGGATGGGACATCATGGCGATCGCCTTGGATTCGTCCCGGAACCGGCGCTGGAACTCTTCGCTTTCGGAATATTCCTGCTTGAGGATCTTTACAGCGACCACACGGTTATCCAGCACATCTACTGCACGGTAAACATCTGCCATGCCGCCTTCGCCGACCAGTTCCGTCAGTTCATAGCGGCCATCCAGTCGGGTTCCTATGAGTTTATCCTTGTCCATCGTTCTCATTCCTCCGTATTATGTGAAACAGTTGCCAGTGCAACTGAAATATTATCCCGTCCGCCTTTTTTCCAGTGCGGCATCGATCAGTTTTCTGCGCCGTCTCTTCATCCGAGAGATCCTCTTTCAGAATCGTTTCGATCTCTGCATCCGAGCAGAAACCGGAAAGTCCGTCCGAGCAGAGCAGCAGCCGGAACGCCTGGTCTTTTTCCAGATCAATGCGGAAAAAAGTCCGGGCAGACCGTCCGTTCTACGCCCACCGCCTTCATCAGCATATGTCGCTGAGGATGGGTCTCCATCTCTTCTTCTGTGATCTCGCCCTTTTCCATGAGCATATGCACGACCGTGTGATCCGTCGTCACCTGTTCCATCCTGCCGCCGGTGAGAAAATACGCCCGGCTGTCGCCCACATTTGCCACTGCCACATATTCCGGCGCAACAAAAGCCGCAACACAGGTCGTTCCCATGCCGAAGTTCTGATAGTCCATCCTTGCGGTCGTATACACCACGGAATTCGCCGCAGAGACAGAGGACAGCAGCAGAGACCGGATGCTGTAGGCATCCATATCCTCTGTGTAGCTCTCCTCAAAATGTTCGAAAAAGACATCGGTCGCCATGGAGCTTGCCTTGCTGCCGGAACGTTCACCGCCCATGCCGTCGCAGACGATCAGCAGCAGATTTTCTCCATACTGACGAATCCCGACACGATCCTGATTCTCGTCCCGGACATAACCGATATGGGTTTGCGATGCACTCGTCAATTGTACCACCTCCGTAAAGGTTCCTGTTACAGAACGCACTGCCGCCGGACTGTCCGGGGCTGCGTTTTGAAAAGTTAAGACAACACCGCACAAAGCTTGTGCTATTGCATACAAAGCCGTCAGACAGGCTTTGTGCAGTGCTGCCTTAAGTGGATTCCTGCACAGCGTTTCTCTGTGCGTCGGCATCCCGCCGCAGCTGTCCGCACGCCGCCTGGATATCACTGCCCAGGGTACGGCGGATAGTGGCGTTGATGCCCAGTGCCGTCAGTTCCTTCTGAAACCGCTCCACATCCTTCCGGAACGACCGGAACGAGCGTTCCTTGATGGGATTTACCGGGATCAGATTCACATGGCACTGCATTCCGTGCAGCCGTTTCGCCAGCTTGCCGGCATCTGCCCTGGTGTTGTTGACACCGTTGATGACGGCATACTCAATGGTCACACGTCTGCCGGTGGTGTCGAAATAGTACCGGCAGGCATCCAGCAGCTCCTCCACCGGATACCGCCGGTTCACCGGCATGATCTCGCTGCGGCGCTGATTCTCCGGGCTGTGCAGGGAGACGGAAAGCGTCACGCCCAGCCGCAGGTCTGCCAGCTGACGGATCTGCGGCACAAGTCCGCAGGTAGAGAGCGCCGCATGGCGCAGGCTCATGTTCATGCCGTCCGGATGGGACAGGAGCCGGAAAAACTGCACCACGTTGTCAAAGTTGTCCAGCGGCTCTCCAATGCCCATCAGCACAATGCTGTCGATGCGGCATCCGGCATCCCGCTGGGTCTCATAAATTTGCAGCAGCAGTTCAGACGGCTGCAAGTCCCGGACATAGCCGGCGATGGTGGATGCGCAGAACTGACATCCCATCCGGCAGCCCACCTGGGTGGAGATGCAGAGACTTTTTCCATGGTGATAGTCCATGAGAACCGTCTCCACAAAGTTACCGTCCGGCAGTTCATATAAGTATTTTACCGTATCATCGGCAGAAGATGCAAGCTTTCTTACAATATTTAGTCTATTTATACAAAATTTTTCGTTCAGTTTCTGCCGCAGTTGGAAAAGTGTAGTCATTTGGGCAAAATCCGTCACCTGTTTCTGATGGAGCCAGGAAAAAAGCTGTTTTGCCCGGAATTTCGGCTCGCCCATTTCCGCCAGATACTGCCCCAGCGTCTCCGGGGACAAGGATAAAATGTCGATTTTTTCCATGAAAATGCTCCTTTCAGAAAGTTTATGCCGGGTGACGGTCACGAATGCTTTCTCCGGAACTTCGCCACAAAGAATCCGTCGCTGCCGAACATCTCCGGCAGGATGGTCACCATCGGCTGTGCCAGTGCGCCGCCCAGTTCCGGATATACCGGCTCGGGGACAAACTCCGGATGTTTCTGCAAAAACGCCTTTGCCACATTCTCATTTTCTTCTTTGAGAATGGTACAGGTGGAATATTGCAGGATACCATCCGGCTTGACATACCTGGCACCGTTTTCCAGGATCGCCAGCTGTAACTGCGGCAGCTGTGCCAGATCCTCCGGCGATTTTTCCTTGACCTCCGGCTTATGCCGCAGCACGCCGATGCCGGAACAAGGCACATCACACAGCACACGGTCTGCACCGGCGTATTCCTCCCGGAATTCTGCCGCATCGCCCTGGGATGCCGTCACGTTTTGCAGTCCCAGGCGCTTGACGTTGTCCTGGATCAGCTTGACCCGATGCGCCGCCAGATCAAAGGCGTACACCATGCCGGACTGCGCCATGCCTGCCGCAATGGTACAGGTCTTTCCGCCCGGTGCGGCACAGAGGTCCAGGATCGTTTCCCCGGGTTTTGCGCCCAGCGCCAGAGCACAGATCTGGGAAGAGAGATCCTGCACATAAAACCAACCCTTGCGGAATTCCGGCAGCTTTCGGATATCGCCGGTGTGCAGCTCATATGCGCCGGGCAGATTTGTGGGACTGACGGCATCTCCCAATGCCTGTTCCAGTTCTGCACCGGTACACGCCGCCGGATTCTGCCGGATAAACCGGTTTGCCGGCTGCAAAGCGTCCGCCAGAAATGCACGGGTCGTCTCTTCTCCATAGGCATCCAGCAGCTTTTCCAGCAGCCACTGCGGTACCGCATATTCCACTACCATTGCCGCCTTTTTTCCCCTTGGGATACGGCACTTTGCACTCGTCCCGGAGAAAGCCGCGCAGCACAGCGTTCACAAAGCCGGATGCGCTGGCTTTCCGGCAGGTTTTCGTCAGCTTTACGCTCTCATTGACTGCCGCACGGGACGGATCTGGTCGCAGTACAGCAGCTGATAAATGCCCAGACGAAGAATGTTCCGCACGGTACAGTCCAGCTTTCGCAGCGGCTGCTTGCTGTAGTGGGAAATCACCGCATCCAGGGTAATACGCCGTTCGATCACGCCGTAATACAGAGATGCGCAGAGCCGTTTATCCCGGTCGTCCAGCTGCGACTGGGACAGTGCGCTGTCCAGCAGCAGGTTGGAATAGCTCTGCTCCTGTTCGGTTCGGTTCAGCAGCTGTACTGCCAGTTTTCTTGCACTCATCTTCGGTTGTTCCTCTTTGAAATGTTCAGCAGACGAATCAGCTGCAAAATGCTGTTGAGCAAGGCTGCCACATAAGTAAGCGCCGCCGCTGTCAGCACCTTCCGTGCCTTGGTCAGTTCCTCACCGGATAAAATGTACCGGCTTTCCAGCGTCTGCATGGCACGGCTGCTGGCGTTGAATTCCACCGGCAGTGTCACCAGCTGGAAGAATACGATAAGAGAAAACAGCAGGATTCCAGCCATTTGCAGGGGCATTCCGGCGTAGGAATTGCTAAAGATCATGCCCAGCAGAAAGACGATATACCACAGCCGGGAACCGATCTGTGTCACCGGGATAATGGCGCTGCGCACCTGCATGGGAAAATAGTCCACGGAATGCTGCACCGCATGGCCGCACTCATGGGCAGCGACACCGATCGCCGCCACCGAGGTGGAATCATGCACGCTGTCTGACAGCCGGATCACATTGCCCTTCGGGTCGTAGTGATCGGTCAGATTTCCGCTGACCCGTTCGATCCGGATCTGATATAAACCGTTGTCGTCCAGAATCTGACGTGCCACCTGCGCCGCCGTCAGTCCACGGCTGTTGTGGTCGTTCTGATACCGGCGGAATGTGGATTTCACATTCCAGGATGCCCACAAGCTGACAACCAGTCCGATCAGTACCAGACCATATCCAACGTCAAACCATCCGCCATAAAACAGCATAAGATTCCCTCACTCTCTCTGGTTTATCCCAGTTTTTCACCTTTTTCCAGTTTCTTTCCACGCAGAAAATCTGCCGTCTGCATCCGGCGCTTGCCTTCCGGCTGGATCTCCGTAAAACGCAGTCCGTTTCCGTCGCCGCAGGCAACCACAAACGCCGCCGGATCTGCAATGGTTCCGGCATCGCCGGAGACGCCTTCGACCACACGGGAGCCGTAGACCTTCAGACGCTTGCCCTCCAGCTGGGTGAACCCTGTGATGCCACGAATCAGATTATGCAGTTCTGCCGCCGGACGGGTAAAGTCCAGCGCAGACATTTCCTTGGTGATGCGTGACGCATAGGAGGACTGTGCATCGTCCTGGGGTGTGCCGTGGAGTGTGCCAGCCTCCAGCTGTGCCAGCGTCTCCTCCAGCGTTTCCACGCAGAGTTCCGACAGACGGCTGTACAGCTCTTCTGCGGTCTCTTCCGGACCGATCGCTGTTTCCTTTTTCACCAGCATATCACCGGTGTCCAGTCCCTCTCCCATCTGCTGTGCCGTCACGCCGGTCTTTGTTTCGCCGTTCAGAATCACCCACTGAATGGGTGCTGCGCCACGGTATGCCGGGAGCAGGGATGCGTGAAGATTGATACACCCATACTTTGGCAGTTCCAGCACCTCTTTCGGCAGAATCTGTCCGTATGCCAGAACGACAATGAGATCCGGATTCAGCTGGCGCAGGGTCTCCAGCGCCGCTGCGGCATCTTCGCCCTTTCGCAGCGACAGGGGCTGATATACCGGAATGTCATATTCCAGCGCCGCCGCCCTGCGGTGGGGATGGTATGGTGACCACGTCCCTTGGGGACGGTCGGGCTGGGTCAGAACGCCCACAACCTGGTGCTTGCTCTCTGCCAGATACCGCAGTGTCGGCACGGCAATATCCGGCGTTCCCATATAAACGATTCTCATGCTTCTTCCAAATCCTCCGGGTCTACAAATTCCTCTACCACATCAATGAACAGCTGACCGTCCAGATGTGCGTTTTCGTGACAGGTACACTGTGCGCCCAGTCCGCTGAGTGTCATCTCGTACCACTCACCCTTCCGGTTCTGCGCCCGGAACTTGCACTTGTTCGGGCGTGTCACATAGCCCCATTTATTCGGCACAGAAAGGCAGCCCTCCAGAACGTGCTGCTTTCCGCTGGTTTTCAGAATTTCCGGGTTGATTGCCTCGATCTTCATCTCGCCCAGGTGCATAATGAAAAAAGCGGCGGCAATAGCCTACCTGGGGCGCAGCCAGACCGACACCGTTCGCCTTGTCCAGAGTCTCGTGCATATCGTCCAGCAGCTGGTTCAGCTTGTCCCCGAACTCCGTCACCGGGCGGCATTTCATGCGCAGGATGGGATCTCCTTCTTTTTATAATACGTCGAATTGCCATAATGATTCCTCCATATTGTCTTCACCGGCGCTCAGACGCCGACATCACCATTCATATCCGCATACAGATGCACTCTCGCAAAGCACCGGTCTGCCCCTGCCTCTGTCAGCACCGCCCGGATCAGCGAGCGGTACGGCTGGATGTTTTTGCACTTGATGACCAGCTGATAGCGGAACTTTCCGTTGACCCGCCCATAAATGCAGGGAACCGGTTCCAGCACCCAGATGGGATAGGAAAAGCCGGTTTTCCGGATCTGCGCTTTCAGCACATCTGCCGTGTGCATCGCCGCCGTCCGCACTTCCTGTTCCCGCATTCCGGTAAAGCCGATGACGCAGATATCGCAGATCGGCGGAAAGATCAGCTGACGGCGCAGTGCGATTTCCTGGGCATAAAACTCCGGATACGCCTGCTGTGCCGCAAGCCGCAGAACATAGTGATCGGGCATACTGGTTTGCAGGATGGCACGTCCGGTCTTATCGCCTCTGCCGCCTCTGCCCACCACCTGGGTGACCAGGGAAAAGGTTCGCTCATAGCTGCGGAAATCCCCGGCATACAGCGCCTTGTCCACGGACAGGACGCCTACCAGCGTCACGTTTGGAAAATCCAGTCCCTTTCCGATCATCTGCGTTCCCAGCATGATGTCATACTTTCCGCTGCGGAACTCGTTGAACCGTTCCTCATAGGCATACCGGGACATGGTGGTGTCGGCATCCATCCGGAGAACACGGGCATCCGGCACAATGGCTTTCAGTTCCTCCTCCAGCCGCTGTGTGCCGAATCCCATTTTCCGCAGATGCTCACCGCCGCAGGACGGACAGTGCGTCACCATTTCCTGGGTATGTCCGCAGTAATGGCACATCAGGCTGTCATTGACCTTGTGATATGTCATAGGAATGCTGCAATTGGGACAGTACACCGGCTGATTGCAGGAGGCACAGCTGATGATCGTATGATAGCCCCGGCGGTTCAGCAGCAGCAGCGACTGGTTCCCGGCGTCCAGATTCTCTCGGAGCGCCTGTGCCAGCGTTTCCGAAAACATCCCGTCATTTCCGGCAGTTTTCTCTTCCTGCATATCCACGATCTCCACCTGCGGCAGCGGTGCCTGGTTATACCGCTGTTTCATTTCCAATAGGGTATAGACACCACGTTTTGCATAGTAATAGCTTTCCACAGACGGTGTCGCCGATGCCAGCAGCAGCGGACACTGGTGCGTCTGACAGCGTTTTTTTTGCCACAGAAATGGCGTGATACCGGGGCGCACTGTCGGATTTATACGTCCGCTCGCCCTCTTCATCCACCACGATCAGTCCCAGATCCTGCACTGGTGCAAAGACAGCACTTCTCGTGCCGATAATGATTTTCGCCTCGCCGGATGCGATGCTGCGCCAGGTCTCACTGCGCTGTCCCAGAGACAATTCGCTGTGGATCACCGCAACAATATCCCCGAACAGGCTGTAAAACCGTTCCATGATCTGCGGTGTCAGCGCAATTTCCGGCACCATCAGGATCACCTGTTTGCCACGCTGTACCACCGTGTCGATCAGTCGGATAAACACGCTGGTCTTGCCGCTGCCGGTCACGCCGTGCAGCAGAAAGCAGTGCATTCCCTCTTCCAGGGCTGCGACCATCCGGTCATAGACTGCCTGCTGTTCCGCAGACAGGATGATATCCGTGGGCTGCTGGGTTTGTCCGCCGCCTGCATACGAGTGCATCGGCGGTTTCACCGTATAGCTTTCCACCACGCCATTCTGCACCAGCTTTTTTGCCACAGCCGATGTCACGCCGCTGAGATAGCACGCCTCCTTTTTCTGAAAGCGCATCTACCTCCCGCAAAATGCGTACCAGTTTCTGCTGTGTCTTGGTCACCGGCGGCAGCGCATCCGGCAGCACTGCCATCCGGAGCATCTTGATGCCGGTCTGTCCGTGAGTCTTTTCCTTTACCGTTTTCCACCCGGCGCAGAAAGCCTTTCTGCACCAGAGATTCCACGATTTTCTTGCCCTGGACATCGGCGTCCGCCAAAATGCGGCGAAACTCCTGCTTGTTCTTAGCACGGCGCAGAAAGAACAGCACGTGTTCCTCTGCCTCAGTCAGAGCCGTCTCCGGCTGCGGCGAGACAAGTGTGATCGTCTCCACCAGCTGCACCTGCATTCCAGCAGGCAGGATGGTGCGCACTGCATCGTAATAAGTGCAGAAAGTCATTTCCTTTGAGCCAGAATACCATGTCCAGCATCTCCGGAGAGAGGATCGGCTGTTTGTCCACCACGGACAGCACTGGTTTCAGCTGCTGTTCCGTCTGCACTTCCTGTGCAGCAGACAAAACGATCCCCACACGCTTGGCATTGCCCTTTCCGAACGGTACAACGACCCGGCATCCCACCGGGATTTCCCGGTGGACACATAGGAACACAGACGGTCAAACGTGTAGGATGAAGCACAGACGGCAACGCCTACGCACCAGATGTGCGGCAGTTCCTGTGTTTCCATTCTGCCTTAGTGCGGCAGTTCTTCGTCGTCCACGATGCGGTACTTTCCGGCAGCCAGTTCCCGGATAGCGGTCTTTACCGGCTTTTCTTCCAGGGTCTTGCCTTCCTCGTAGAGTTCATCGGCAATCTCACGGGCACGCTTTGCCACGCCGATCACCAGAGAATAACTGCTTTCATTCTTTGTAATCAACTGATTTACAGACGGTCTTAACATATTCATTTTCTCAGCACCTCTTCAATTTCTTCCAGATTTTTTCGGTTTTATGGGATTCTGCGCACAGGATCGCCTTTAACATCGGCAATCGCCGTGGACAGATCATCATTGATGACAATATAATCGTACTTTGGCAGCCGTGCCCAGTTCCCGTCTTGCCTGTGCAACACGTTTCTGCACGACCTCTTCTCTCAGTACCTCTACCACGCAGACGCTGTTCCAGTTCCGACAGAGACGGCGGCAGGATGAACACAAAGACTGCATCCGGACGAGCCGCACGGACTTTCATTGCGCCCTCGACCTCGATCTCCAGGATGACGTTCTGTCCTTTGGCAAGGTGTTCCTCCACTGGCTGTTTCGGCGAGCCGTAATAATGCTCACAGTAGCCGGCATATTCCAGAAAGCCGTCCTCTGCGATCAGCTTTTCAAACGCCTCGTTGGTCATGAAACGGTAATTCACGCCGTCCACTTCGCCGGGACGGGGCGCACGAGTGGTTGCCGAAACAGAGTAGTACAGATTCGGGTCTTTCAGCACCTCCGCCAGAATCGTTCCCTTGCCGCAGCCAGACGGACCGGAGACGACAAACAATGTTCCTTTTTTCATGCTGCACACTTCCTTTATTCGATGTTCTGGATCTGTTCCCGGATCTTTTCGATTTCCGATTTCATATCCACTACCAGCTTGGTGATTTACTGTGACTTCGAACCGGTGGTGTTGACCTCCCGGTTCATTTCCTGTACCAGGAAATCCATCTTTCTGCCTGTTGGCTCTGTGCTTTCCAGGAATCCCCGGAACTGAGCAATATGGCTATGCAGCCGCACCAGTTCTTCATCCACGGCGATTTTTTCTGCCACACTGCGGGCAGACGCACACTGGTTTCCAGATAACGGTGATTCACCGAATGCACTTCCGCAGTGATCTCATAACGTTCCGTCCGAGCCGTAGCACGCCCGTAACCCGTCATACTTTTCACTTCTGTCACACTCCTTATGAAACTGCACGTAACCCATGCAATAATATTCCATAATATCTTATTATAGCATTTTCACGAAAAAAATCAAGTCAAATGCAGAAACTTTTTTCCATACAAAAAGCGCCGCAGCATATTTCAGCTGCGGCGCTTTTCTATTTACGGAAATCGTTTACAAAAACGATCTCAATTATGCGTTCAGATCAGAAGATTCCGGCAGAGCCTTGATGATGTGTACCAGGAACTTCAGCAGAGCGGTAGCATCGTTACCGTCGATCTCGCCGTTCTGATCGTAGCAGTCACCGTTCAGAGTCTGCTGTGCGTTGAAGTCAACTGCGTTTGCAGCCTTCTTGTTCAGCAGAACAGCGTCAGTGATGTCTACACGACCGTCCAGGTTGGTATCACCAAGCAGAACATCGCCCGGAGTTACAGAACCGCTGGTTACGCTGCTGGTTGCAGTTGTCTCAGTCTCAGTTGTGCTGCTCTCGATAGTGTCACTTGTCTCAGTGGTAGAAGTTGTAGTTGCTGTAACAGTTACAGTTACTTCAACAGTCTCGCCGTCCTTAGAAACCTTGATGGTGGTCTCACCAGCAGAAACGCCGGTTACAGTACCATTTTCGTCAACCTTAGCGATAGAATCATCAGCGGTCTCGAATGTGCAGCCATCCTTGTTCGGCTTCAGAGTCTCAGTCTCGCCTACACCAACGGTGATGTCAGACGGAGTAACCTTCAGGCTGTCAGACGGATCCTCAGCGTCATCAACCGGCATATCCGGATACAGCTCATACATAGTACCCAGAGCCATCATGATGTCGCCAGCATGCCAGAATCTGTGCAGAGTGAAGTAGTAGTTATCGGTGTTGCCATCCTTCTTGTAGTACTTCTCAGCTTCCTGATACATCGGAGACATCTTGTAGTTGGAGCGGATGTCTACGAATGCTACGCCGTCCTTGACTACGTCACCGTTCGGCATCTTACCAGTGTAACGATCAGCAGCCAGAGTCTTGCCCTCACCATTCTGCGTAGAACCGTTCGGCAGAGCCAGCTTGGTCTCCCACAGTCTCGGCAGGTTGGTATTATGGTCGGAAACGCCCAGACCGATATCATCACGATACTTGTTCCACTCTCTGTCGAGGAGCTGTTTGCCCAGGTACAGGGACTGCTGTGCCAGTTCTGTAGCAGATGCAGCAGATGCAGTGGTCTTGTTCTCATAGGGAAGTCTTTGCAGCAGCGATGTCGTCAGTCTTAACGCCCTTTGCCTTTGCATAGTAGATCAAAGTGTTTGCCAGAGAAGATACACAACCCAGGTCGCCGTCGCCATAGCCAACGATGGTGCAGGTCAGGTTGTTGTTATCCTGGTACTTACCGGTCCATGTCTCCGGCTGGCCAGACCAGATCAAGCTGGACGGGATGGAGAAGGACTCGCCGTCATCAGTTACACCCTGTGTCAGATCCGGTACAGTGAACTCGGTGTCTGTGGTGTCATACGGTTCATACTTTGCAGAGAATGTCTTGGTTGCATTTGCAGTACCCAGGATGGTGTTGTCCATGAACCAGCCTACCCAGCGATCCAGAACCTTTTCCAGAGCTTCGCTCAGCTTCAGACCAGTGTCGCCAACCATCGGGTCATTTGCATTGTCAGACTTCACAACATAGTACAGTTCAGCCAGACGCTGTACAGCCCATACCTGGTTACCGATCCAGTGGTTCGAACCAGGGTCAGCATATACCGGGTGTTCCAGATAAGCCATGTTGTAGAATGTGGACACATCAGACGGATACTTTTCATAACGTCCCTTCCAGGAGTTAGTGCAGCCGCCGGCGATCGAACCATCCTTAGACATCAGCCACAGGGACAGTTCCATCTGTCTGCTCAGAGACTTCTCGAAGTCTTCAGTAGCGCCCTGTGCCTTCATGCCTGCGTTCAGATTGAGTCATTTACCAGTGCATAAGCAGCCAGCGGATTCTGGTAGAATTCGTGGCAGTGAGATGCACCGATCTGCCATGCCCAGGAGCCGTCCATTGCGCCGCCCCAGGAGGTGTACCAGTTCATCAGATAATGCTTGCCATTATCAGATCCGCCCTGCTTCCACTTATCCTGGCAGCCGATTTCCTTGTAGTACTTATCGTACATATTATTACGGGTTTCATCACCCATCTTACCAGCCAGTGCGGAGATAGACTGATTACCGCCCCACTTGGAGTTAACAGTCTGATCGCCTACGCCCCATCTGTTTGCATCATAAACAGCCTGGATTGCACGGTCTTCTGCGTCCGGTGCGTTGGTATAAGACCACTGTTCAGCCGGAGTAGCTTCGGTGTTGAAGAAGCCCTTCATACCGCCGTTGCCTCTGATACCATAGGACTTGTGCAGGTCGGTACAAGCGTGCGAGATAGTTTCCCAGCAGGATTCCTGCTCGCCGCGCTGGAAGGTGTTGATCAGTGTGAACTGACCGCCACCGCTTGTAGATACAGCGCTCTGTGCGCCCTGAGAACCGTTTACAGCACCAAAGCCATACCAGTCATCTACGTCTGCCAGCCAGTGCATCAGGTACAGTCCCTTATCACTGCCGTACTGAGAGCAGAAGCTCTGGTGGATCGGGTTCTGTGCGGTATTGCCCTGCGCCATATCGGTCGGGTACATTTCAATCTGTTCCCACTCATCGCTGTAAGTAGCGCTCAGCTGACTGCCCTTCTGCATGAAGTTGCCACCCTGCTGATCCGGGATCATGGTTGCTTCCATGGTCTTCCAAGCCTTAGCCAGGTCGCCGACAGTCTCAGTAGAAGCGTCCTTTACGTTCTTTACTTCAACTTCACCGTTCTTTGCAGCGTTTACGATGTTATCACGCATTGCTGCGGTCCATACCAGGTAGGACAGTGCTTCAGAAGTTGTTTCGTGACCATAGTCCGGAGCCTCGATACACAGATCTTCTACCGAGTGATACGGGATGCCCAGACCGTCGGAAACGGTGTTCGTGCTGGACATATAGCCGTTCTGTACACCGTTGGTAACAACGTCATCGTACAGGGACATAAAGCGCTGTGCATAGGACTTGTCGCCGTATGCCTCGTCTTTGGTTCTGGTACCAGCGGCAGCAGATGCAGCGGTCGGCAGAACTGCCGAGCAAGTCATTGCAGCAGCCAGAACAGCAGCCAGAAATGTTTTGCTTTTCTTGAATTGCATAGTTTAGGAATTCCCCTCTCTGAAAGATAAATGTAGGAAATGATGATTTCCGCTGTGTTCGCATCCTTTCTTCACGGCAGGATCCGGCGGGCACAGCAGCTTATGTTTTTTGAACGCATCCTTTGTCCATTTTCACAGGACACACACAAGGATGCCTTCTTTCATATCAAAAATTATACACCCCTTTCGAAAGTATGTCAACCCTTTGCACAAATTCCAGCTGTGAAATTTTTGTATTTTTTGTAGCTTTGCCCAGTTTCACGCTCGTTGTTTTTTGTGCAATATGACCCACATTTTTCTGTCATTGCGCACTTTTTTCCGTCTCATTTTGCATTTTCGCCGATTCACCGCCGGATTTTCACAGCACTTTCACACAAATATGCCATACTGCTTTTGCGATACTTACAAGCTTTTCTGACGGTTGCAGAATCCGTTTTATCCATTATTCCCATATTTCATGATACTGTTACACTTTATATATGACAAGAACATATTATTTTGCGATAATAAAATGAGTTGTAAAAAGCCGACAAAACGGCTTTTGCAGAAAGGAGCAATCATATGGTTGAAATTCAAAACCTAACCAAATATTACGGCAGCAAGGCTGCGCTCAAGGGGATCAGCTTTACCATAAAGGAAAATGAGGTGCTGGGCTTTCTCGGACCGAACGGTGCCGGAAAGTCTACTACATTAAATATTATGGCTGGTGTCATCCCTTCCACCGGCGGAACGGTAAAGATCCAGGGCTATGACATTGCACAGCAGCCCGTCAAGGCAAAAAAGTGCATCGGCTTTCTGCCGGAGATCCCGCCGGTATATCCGGATATGAAGGTCCGGGAGTATCTGCACTTCGCCGCTGGACTGAAAGGCATCCCTGCCGCCAAGCGGAAGGGCGAAGTCGAGCGTGTTATGGAACGGCTGAAAATTACAGACGTGCAGAAGCGTCTGATCCGCAACCTGTCCAAAGGCTACAAGCAGCGTGTGGGATTCGCCATGGCGATCCTGGGCGATCCGCCGGTGCTGATCCTGGACGAGCCGACGGTCGGACTCGACCCCACACAGCTGATGGAGGTTCGCAATCTGATCCTGGACCTGCGCCGGAATCATGCCATCATCCTGAGTTCACATTCTGGGCGAGATCAGTGCCGTCTGTGACCGCATCGTCATTATCAACCACGGTGAGATCAAGGCAGACGATACCATCGAACGCCTGGAAGAGGCAGACAACTCCGGTCTGGTGCTGAAACTGAAGATTCAGGGCAGCTCCAGAGAAGTGCCGAAGATTGCCAGGGCCGTGGAAGGCGTTGTCCGTGTGGACAACATCCAGTTCGTACAGACCGGCATCTACACCTATGATATAGAGCTGGAAAACGACGGTGTCCGGAATGCTTTGCTCTCCGCTCTGCTCCAGCACGGTCTGAAGTCCTGGAAGTCTCTGCCGAGAAGAAGAATCTAGAACAGGTATTCGTCAAGCGGGTCAACCAAAAGACAAAGCACTCCAGTCTGGAAGATCTGCTCAGCGAAATGGACGAAGAGGCTGCCCAGAAGAGCGGCGATGCTCCGGCAGACGGCGCAGACACACCGGCAGCCGATGCAGACACAGCAGACAGTACGCAGAAAGAGGAGGAATAACCATCCATGTTTGCACTATATAAAAAAGGAATTGCAGAGTTACTTTCTGTCTCCTATCGCCTATTTTGTCATTGCCTTTTTTTCATGGCAACATTTTCGCTGACCTTTATCCAGGACATCGGCAATGTTTCATCATCTACTTATACATTCTCGTTCCCGTCCATCTTTTACGTGAACATTTTCTATTTCATCTTCCTGTTACCGCTGCTGACCATGCGGACATTTTCGGAAGAGCGGAAAAACGGCACGGAGACCCTGCTGCTCTCCAGTCCGCTGAATGTTACCCAGATCGTCATGGCGAAGTTTCTTGCCACTGCCACCATCCTGCTGATGATGCTGGTCGTCTCTCTGTTCTACCCCATCCTCACCTCCATCTACGGCCGTGTGATCTGGTCCAGCCTCATCTGTACCTACATCGGATTCTTCCTGTTCGGTCTGGTCTGCATCGCACTGGGCATCTTCATCTCGTCTCTGACGGAAATGCCGCTGCTGGCAATCCTTATGAGCGAGCTTGCCATGCTCCTGCTGATGCTGATGGACAATCTGAGTGTAAACTCGTTCCTCTCCAGCATTCCGGTGCTGTCCGATGTGCTGAGCTGGTTCTCCAATCAGACGAAGTTTTATGTATTCTCCCAGGGACTGATGCGATTCTCCGATCTGCTGGGTTATTTCACTGAAATCGTCGTATTCCTGATCTGGACTATTATTTCCATTGAAAAAGACGCTGGAGCCGGAGGTAACTTGCCATGAGTCAAAACAACAAAGAAAAAAACATTTCCACAACTGGAAAAACACCAAATTTGCCGGCATGGCATGGATTCTGGCAATCCTGGTCCTGGTCATTGCCATTGTATTGAATATGATTATCTCCCGGCTGGATTTCAGCTGGGACATTTCCCCGAACAAACAGTACAGTCTGAGTTCTACCACAGAAAAGTATCTGGATCAGCTGGACAGCGAGGGAAAGACAGTAGACTTCTACGTTCTGACCACGGAAGAGAGCCTGAAAAACGACATGGATTCTCTGACGCTGTACCGTGCGCTGGAAGAATATGATGCACACAAGTCCATCAACCTCATCTGGGTCGATCCGGATACGGACAATGACACCATGGAAAAGATCAACTCCGACAACGCCTTCACCCTTTCTACCGGTGACATGATCTTTATCTGTGACAACGTAAAAAAACGTATTCCAGGTTCTTCCATGTACACCACTTATACAGATGACAACGGCAACACCACCGGCGAGGACTTCAAGGGCGAAAACCTCATCACCGGCACCATTAAGGGTGTAGCAGAAAACCGTACGCCTACCGTTTACTTCCTGTCCGGTCACGGCGAAAAATCCCTGGACAGCTACACTCGTTTTACGACTAACCTGACCAACTACAACTATGCTGCAAAAAAGAACTGAACCTCTCTGAGGCAGATGCTGTGCCGGAAGATGCAGCCCTGGTGCTGGTCGCAGCACCCACCAAGGATATTACCGACGCAGAATCCGAAAAACTGAACGCCTATCTGGACAACGGCGGCAACATCAGCCTGCTCATGTCCCCCAACGGCGGCAGCTTTGTCTACACCAACCTGGAAAAGATCATGAAGGACTATGGCTTCTACATGGACTACGACCGGGTTTATGAGACAAACAACAACTATCACATTTCCGGTGACGCCTATACCATTCAGTGCGAACTGAACGAACTGGAAGACGACAGCGAGGCGACCGACCTGACCTCCGCACTGGTGGATCAGGGGCTGTACACCTTTATGCCGGAGTCCCGGAGCTTCCGCTATAATGACGAAGGCGGCAAATACACCATCGCTCCCCTCATCACCTCTTATGACAGCGCAGTCGGCGAACCCTACGGCGGCACAAGCGATGACCCGGAGGAAGAAAGCGGTCAGCTCCTGCTGGCGGCACACTCCACCAGCGTGGGCAGAAACGACTCCAAGATGGTGGTATTCGGAAACGCTGAGTTTATCGACGATGAACACGTCAGCGACGATACCGTTATCGTGCCGGTATATCTGTTCCTCAGCACCATCAGCTGGATGTACGACAGCGATATCAACATGGACATCGCAACCAAATCCACGACAAACGACTACATTTCCCTGCAGGATTCCGGATTTGCACAGCGTCTGATGGTAGTTCTCACGGTAGTACCGATCGCAATTATGGCAGTGGGTGTCGGCGTGTGGATCAAGCGCCGTAACTCATAAGCACTGTCTGAGGAGGCAAAACAATCATGAAAAAGACAACTCATCATCGGACTGGTGCTGGTACTGCTCATCGGTGTGTGTTTCGGCACATATTTCGGCATCGACCACTATCAGACCCAAAAGGAAAAGAAGGCGGCAGAAGAGGCTGCGGCACTTCAGCTGAGTTCTTTCACGTCCGACGATGTGACCAAGCTGGTGCTGCATACGCCGGAACTGGACTACACCATCGACAAGGATGACGACAGCAAGTGGCAGGTTGCCGAGGGCAGCACCCTGCACATCAACACCTATTATATTGATGCACTCTGCACTTATGGCTGCGGAGTGACTGCCAAAAGGATCTGGGCGCTGCGGATGAAAAGCAGCTGGAGACCTATGGTCTGTCTGATCCGGTTTCCATCGCCTACTACACAGACGATGCGGACAAACCGGTCAAGACACTCTACGTGGGAAAACAGAACCCCACAAACACCAGTTTCTATATGATGCAGGATGATGATGACCACGTATATCTGGTGGATTCTGACACTGCCGGCTATCTCTATGTGACCAAGACGCAGCTGCGGTACCGTTATCTGCTGGACGATCTGAGTTCGTCTTTCACTGCGCTGACGCTGAAACGTGGAGATGAAACGGTCTACACATTTCAGGACATGGACGGCAACTCCGACTGGCAGCTCACAGAACCGCTCAGCACGCCTATCGGGGCAGACAACTCCAAGCTGTCCAACCTCTTCAACAACATCACAGAGCTGGAGGCAGACGACTTCGGCGACAGCGATGTGACGGCAGACAAGTATGCCTCCTATGGCTTTGACAAACCGGCATACACATTCCAGCTCACCCAGGCAAACGGTGACACTACCACACTGGTAAAGGAATTTGACCCGTCTGTTTCTTCCTATGTGGATTGTCTCCGGGTGGAGAGCAACGAGATCCTCAAGATGGACTCCAACTACCTCAGCTTTTTGGAGGACAATGCCTCGGATTATATGCTCAGCACCGTATATAAGGTGAATCTGACAGATATCTCTGCTTTCACCGTGCAATATCACGGTTCGTTCAACGATACCACCCTGGACATCGACCGTAGCTTTACGGCGGACAGCGACAGCGAGACCTACAGCTGTGACGGAAAGCAGATCACAAGTGCAGACACGGAACTGCTGGAATCGTTCCAGACATTCTACACTGCGCTGTCCAATCTGTCCTATGAGTCACTGGACACTGCCGCAGATGTTCCGACTGACACCGACCCGGCGCTGCATCTGACTTATACCATGAAAGACGGCAGCACCCATACCATGGATCTGGTGAAGAAAGACGACACCACCTACTGGGCGTTCATCGACGGAACATTCACCCACGCCGTTGTGCGCCAGCGTGCGCTGAGCGGCGAGGACAAGGTATTGGTTGCCTATACCGCAATGGAAAAGCTGCTGGACGCTGCCGCAGCATAAACGACCGCACAAATCCAGAAAGAGGACACCGGCTGTGACCGATGCCCTCTTTTTCTGCGCTGTAACAGGCTTTTTTCATGAAGAATTCTTAAAATCCATTGACAAAACGGTAAAAATGGATTATAATTGTAGAGTGCATATTGTTTTCATGATGCAAGGTCTTTCGAAAAGACAATGATATTTTAAGCGGCTTTGTGCAGTGCCGCTTTTCCAACAGAGGTGCAGCAATGAGAGTTCACAAGAAAAAGTCCCGCAGCAATTCAAAAATCTGGATCAATGTCTCCATCGGCGTTTTATGCGGATTCATTGTTCTGGTTTTTCTGATCGTTTTACTGACACAGACCGGAAAGCCGAAAATACAGCAGCAGATCCCTGCGGCAGTCAATGCCCAGAACACTGCCGCTCAGGCAGAAACAGAACCGGCAACAGAGGCTCCCACAGAACCGGAGACTCTGCTGACATATCCCACTGCTGCGGAGAATGTGACCGAACTGACGGCAAACAACATCTCCAGCGAACACGCTGTTCTGCTGGACGTGGACAACAACACCATTCTGGCACAGCGTGACCCGGATGCACGCATCTATCCGGCATCCATGACCAAGATCATGACACTTCTGGTGGCAGCGGAACACATCGAAAACATGGACGACACCTTCACCATGACGTATGACATCATTGCGCCGCTGATCGATGCAGAGGCATCCCGTGCCGGATTCGAAGAGGGCGAGACCGTTCCGCTAAAAGATCTGATGTATGGCATTGCGCTGCCTTCCGGTGCAGATGCGACCACGGCGATCTCTATCTATCTGTGCGGCTCGGAGGACGAGTTTGTTAAGCTGATGAACGAGAAGGCGGAAGAACTGGGACTGGAAAACACCCACTTCACCAACGCCAGCGGTCTGTATGACCCGAATCATTACAGCACAGCCACCGACATTGCCATGCTGATGAGCGCTGTGATGGAAAATGACACCTGCCGTGAGATTCTGGGTACCTATCAGTACACCACCTCGGCAACAGAGCAGCATCCGAAGGGCATTCCGCTGGAAAGCACCATGTTCAGCCGGATGTACGGCAACGAAGTGACCGGCATCACCATTGAGGCAGGCAAGACAGGCTATACCGATGAGGCAGGGCATTGTCTGGTCAGCTATGCCACCGATGCGGACGGCAAACAGTTTATTGCCGTGACTGCAAAGGGTCCCACCTATTGGAGAGCGGTTTTTGATACGTTCGCCATCTACGGTCTGGTACATGACGGCTATCCCATGCCCGACAACCTGGCTGCACAGGAAACCGATGAAAATGGTTCTGCCATTGATCCGACAGAAACTTCCACAGCTCCGGCGGCATAAACCGGAACGGTAATTTTTACAGGAAAGGAGGCTGGTTCCACGCCATGAGCAACCGGAAACAGAGACACCTCAGCCCCGCCGGTTTCTCCTTGCGCTGGCGCTCCTCATCGTAGGAATATTTGCAGCAGACTATGTCTACCGCCTGTTTTTCCGGAGCAGTACGGAAAATATCATCGGAACCGGCGGCTTTTCAACCACATCTTCCTCCTCCGGAACTGCGTCAGAGGACGGAGAAAATGCAACAGATTCCACAGAAGAGACCCAGCCCAGCGGCATTGTGCTGCAGCTGACAGCAGCCGACCAGGCAAGCGGTCCGCTGGTTCTGGCAGATGCGTCCCATCCCTATACCGGCACTTCTGTATGGAGCGATTTTTCTGCGGTAACAGACGCCAACGTCAAAACACGCAGCACTTCACTGCAAGTTCAGCCGGAGATCATCCAGCCCATCTGTGAGCTGTTTGATGCCTATGCGGCGGCAAACGGCTATGCCAATCTCCAGATCTACAGCACGTTAGACGGCACGCTGGACAGTACCTCCATCTATACCAATATTCTCCCCCGACCGCAGTACCGGTTACGGATTCGACATCGGACTCATCACCAGTACGGGAGAAGTTGTCCCCTATATCACCAAGTGCAACGAGTGGATGGTGGCAAATTCCTGGCAGTACGGCTTTGTGCTGCGCTATCCCAGCGACAAGACAGATACCACCGGAACTGCCTATGCACCGCACCATTTCCGGTATGTGGGAAAAAATCCACGCTGCGATCATGCACGAGAACAACTTCACGCTGGAGGAATATCTCAATTATCTCCAGAACTATCCGGTAGAGTCGGGCGGTCTGTCCTATTCGGACGGCACACAGTCCTACAGCATCTACTACGTTCCCGCTGATGCCAGCGGCACGACCAAAGTTACGCTGCCAGAAAACACAGTCTATACTATATCCGGTGACAACCGAGGCGGCTTTGTTCTCACCATTACCAACGGCGCAGCATCCGGTGACACCGGGGCAGCGGAGACGACAGCGGCAGAAACGACAGCCGCATATTAAACTGCATCCAAAGAAAATACAAATCCCCCAAAGACGGCGTTTCACCATCTTCGGGGGATTTTTGTAGTTTGTGTATTTGCTTATCAGTTTTTCAGTACATCGCTCCAGGAGACATCCATGCCAACGCCGTGCATCGCAATGTACAGCATTAGATAGAACAGATCCTGGGTGTCCAGCACGCTGTCGTTGTTGATATCCATAAGCAGGATCAGCCAGCGGTTTACGTTAGGATTGTCATTAAATACTACGTCCTTTTCGCCGACTGCTCTTCTCGCAATATACAGCATCAGCTCGAACATATCCTGCGAATCCACACGCCCGTCCATATTGGCGTCGCCACGCACTCTGGGCAGCTGCTGCGTTTGTTTGGTCGTGGTTGTCGCAGAAGTTGTGGTGACTGTTGTCGTCTGTGCTGTTGTAGTTGTCGTGGAACTGGAAGTCGTTGCAGAGGCAGACGTGGTGGTACTGGTCTCTGTCCACGAAACTGTCAGCGTTGTACTGCCTGTGGTTTCTGTGGTACTGCTTGTATTTGTCGTCGTTTCTGTTGTATCCGTTGTTGTGGTAGTTACGGTAGTGCTGGTTGTGGTTTCCGAGGCGTTGTCTCCGTTGTTGTCGTCACTGTGGTAGTCGTCGTCGTGGTCGTCGTTTCGGTCATAGTTGTGGTTTCTGTTGTTGTCGTAGGTTTGGTTACCTTGGTGTAGCTTTGTGTCGTAGCGCTAGTGGTTGTAGTAGTTTCCGTGGTTGTCGGTCTGGTCTGCTTGGTATATGTTCCTCTGGATGTCGTTGTGAAAGGTTCTGTGGTCGTGGTTGTGGTAGTCGATGTGGTCGTTTCCGCAGAAGTGGATGTTGTGGTAGTGGTTTCTGTCGTTGTAGTACTGGTCGTTGCGGGCGCAGTCGTGGTCGTTGCGGGCGCAGTCGTGGTCGTTGTGGGCGCAGTCGTGGTTGTTGTGGTCTCTGCGGTGGTGGTAGTCGTTGTGGTCGTCGTCGTTGTCACAGTCGTTGTTGTAGTAGTGACCGGCTTTTCCTTTGCGGTAATGATAACTGTACCAAGAACCGTTTCGTAATTTTCGCTGTCCGCCGGGACAAATCGCCATTGCAGGCGGTTTTCTCCGGATTTCAAGGTGTCGGAGGTATCCGCCGCCCAGGTCAGCACACCCGGCGTATTGGCGGAATCCAGACGAATCGGCGGCACAGCATCACCCTCTGTGTAAGAAACGCTGTCATCCCACACAACGGAGACCTTGGGTACGCCCTTTTCGATCACAAATTCCAGCGAATTGCTGCCGCTCCAATTGGTATCCGGCACAGGTGCAATGCGAATTGTTCCCCTGCCGGCGTTTACGTTGTTCTCATAGGAAAGGAGATAATCCGTTCCCTCCCTCAGGAGATGGTCTCCCACCTTCACCAGAACCTTTGGCGTCAGTTCCTCGCCGGTGTAATAGATTCTCTCCGTATCAGCCAGAGTGACTTCTGCCGCATTCAGCGGAATCGCCTGCAATCCCACAGAGAGAACTGCCTTGACATTCGGGTTGCCGGTGTCATAAACATAGGTGATATCGTTCAGCGGATCGTCTGCCACAACCTTTGCACCGTCCACCTGCACATTGCTCCAATCCGAGGCACGCTCCATGAGGAAACGGCTCCACAGCGTAGGCTCCAGGTACAGCTGCCTGCCGGAATACTGCGGCGTTTTCAGCGTACGGCAGCCGGTCAGATCACAGCTGGTCATGGGTGCCTCTTCTGAGAGATACAGAGACAAAAGCGGATTGTGTCCGGCGTTCAGCACATTCAGTTTCTTCAAAGTGGAAAGTATCAGCGCACTGATCTGGTTTCCGGAACAGTCCAGCTCTTCCATGCTGGTCTGGTCTGCAAGTTCCAGAGATTCCAGCTGGTTATCCGCACAGGAAAGCACTGTCAAGTTTGTACTGCCCAGCGAAATACTTGTCAGTTCATTTTTCTGGCAGTACAGCTTTTGCAGCACTGTGCAGCGCCGTGTGTCCAGTTTTGTCAGCTGGTTGCTGTCACAGTAGAGTTCTTCCAGCGTTTCATTCCGCAGCGCCAGTCCCGACAGCGCATTGTCGCCGCAGTCCAGCAGTTTCAGTGCGGACAACGCTGTCACATCCAGCTGTTCCAGATGGAGTCCCCGGCAGCGCAGTTCCGTCAAGCTGGTAAACCGGGAAATATCCAGTTCCGTCATGGCGTTCTTGCTGCAGTCCAGGGATGTCAGCGTGTCCGGCAGCGGAGACAGATCTGTGATCCGATTCTCGGCACAGTTCAGCTTTTTCAGATTGGGGAAGTTTTCGATGCCAGTCAGATCTGCGATACCGCAGCCGGAAATATCCAGCTCTGTGACGATCTCCTGCTCCGACTTCTGGAGCATCCCATCCTGATTGCGGTCCAGTTTTTCCATGACATATGCCCGGAACGCATCATCCGGAAAATGCTCGGCGTCAATCGCAATGGAATCCTCTTCCATTGCCTGCGGCACAAGCGTAAAACGTACCGTTCGTTCCAGATCATTGGCGTCGATGCAGTAGTCATACTGCACCTCTGCGGAAATGTCTGTCACAGTCAGCAGCGTGCCGTCACACACGGCATTCTGCCAGCTGTCCTCCGCTGCAAACTCCGGCGCAAAGCCATCTGCAAGCGTTGTCAAATCCAGCTGACAAACAGCATTCACTGGCACATTGCGCCGGTTTCCATCTGCCGACAGTGTTTGCAGCTGAGACAGTCCCGTCACATCCAGGGCGATCAGCTGATTCTCACCGCAGGAAAGCTCTTCCAACGACAGCTGCTTGGAAACGTCCAGTGATGTCAGTTGGTTCTGGCTGCAGTCCAGACGGGTCAGCTGCCGTCCGGAAAGATCCAGCGAAGTCAGCTGGTTTCCGTGGCAGTCCAGTTCCTGCAATGCCGACAGTCCCGAAAGCGACAGTTCCGGCAGCTGGTTCTCGGCGCAGTTCAGACTGTTCAACGTTTCACAGCCATTGAGGTTCAGCGCCGTCAGCTGATTCTTGGAACAGTCCAGGGTTTCCAGGCTGCTGCTGCGTGGCAGGAACAATGCTGTCAGTGCCGCATTGGCACAGCGCAGTGTTTTCAGCTGGGACAGTGAAATCACGGACAGACGTTTCAGCGCTGGGTTATCGCCGCAGGACAATGTTTCCAAAGCGGTGAAGTACTCCACGCCGGTCATATCTGCGATGCCCTTTCCAGAGGCGTCCATTGCTGTGACCGCCGCAATCTCCTCAGCGGAAAGCAGTTCATCCTGGTTCTGGTCGTACTGACGGACAAACGCCCGGAACACTTCGTCCGGGAAATGCGCCGCATCAATGGGGATACCTGTCTCCGTCTCCTCAGACGTTTTCAGCAGCAGGGTGAATGTTACCTTCTGGTCCTTGTTCGATGTGGGATAATAGGTGTATGTGATGTTCTGGGACGGGTCAGCGGCGTAGACTGCATCGCCGTCTGTAACAGCATTTGTCCAGCTGTCTGCATCCACACGGGAGATCTGGAAATCGCCGGGCAGATCAGAAAGGTAAAACCGATTCAGCGAATCCAGCTGGACGGTATAGCGATTCCAGGTGGCAGACAGCTTTTTCAGCGTCACCTGGTCGGAAACTTGAAGTGAAGTCAGCTGGTTGCCAATGCAGAGCAGAGTTTCCAGCTTTTCCAATCCGGAAACCGGCAGCACCGTCAGCTGGTTGCTGGAACAGTTCAGAGACACCAGTTCTGCACACTTGAAAACATCCAGCTGCGTCAGCTTATTGCTGGCACAATTCAGCGTATTGATTGCAGAGAAACCTGTGAGATCCAGCGCTGTCAGCTGGTTCATAGAACAGTTCAGAGATACCAGCTTGGTACAGCCGGTAATGTTCAGCACGGTCAGCTGATTCATGGTGCAGTTCAGCGTTTCCAGTTTCGGCGAACCGGTGAGATCCAGTTCCTTGATCCGGCACTGTGCGCAGTTCAGTATCCGCAGCACCGGGAAGTCAGAGACCTGGAATTCCTGGAGCGTGCTGTTGTAGGAACAGTACAGTTCTTCCAGCCCCTTCGCCGCCGGCAGTGTCAGCTTGGACAGATTATTTTGAGAACAGTCCAGACTTTTCAGCTGTGTCAGACCGGTGAGATCCAGTTCCCGCAGGCTGTTCTGGGAGCAGTCCAGGCTTTCCAGTTTGGTGAAATAGCGGATGCCGTCCAGTTTCCAGATGGAACGCTGTGAAATGTCCATCTGAGTCACATCGTCCAGTTCCGCACGAGAAAAATAGCCATCCCCGTCTGCATCCAGCGTCTGTACGTAACTGCGGAAGTCGCTGTCCGGAAAATGGGCTGCGTCAATGGGCAGCAACGTCTCTTCGGTCAGCAATGTAAATGTCACGGCAATGGCCTTTGCCGGATCGGTGTAGTACTGATACGTCACGTCTTTGCCCGGTTCTGTCACTGTGAGCGTTGTCCCGGAAAGTGTGCCGTTGGTCAGACTGTCCGGCACGATCTGTTCCGGGACAAATCCGCCGGGCAGGGTCGACAGGTCAAACTGTCCCAACACATCTGCATCAATGGAGACACGGTTTCCGTCTGCCAGCAGCTGGTCTGCGGTCAGTTTCGTTTCCCCGGTGTCCAGAGACGAAAGCTGGTTGTTCCGGCAGTCCAGGCTTTCCAGGCTGTTCTGTCCGCTCAGTGACAGCGCCGTCAGTTTGTTCTCCCGACAGCTGAGTTTTGCCAGCACGGATGCTTTCGGCAGCACCAGTTCCGTCAGACCGCAGCCGTTACAGCTGAGTTCCCGCAGAGCAGACAGCCCGGAGACATCCAGCGTTTCCAGCGGCAGCCCGTCACAGTTCAGCGTCTCCAGCCAGTCCAGCTTTTCCAGTCCGTTCAAGTCTGCAACGCCGCTGTCCGCCGGGATCGTCAGCACTGTAATTTGTTCCAGTTCTTCCAGAGAGAACCAGCCGTTTCCGTCGGTATCCATGCCGCTCAGCAGACTGCGCAGCGCCGCATCCGGGAAGTTCTCTTCGCTCAGTTCCAGATAGCGGTCTGTCTCCGGCTGCAAGGTCAAAGTGAAAGTCGCTACCGGGACAGCCTGCGCAGCATCCAGCTGGTAGCCATACTGCACCTGGGATTTTCCGGCTGCAATATGCAGGGTGTCCGGGTCGGTATCCTTGACTTCGGCGTTTTCCCAGCCGGTAACACGGCTGGTGTCCAGCTCCGGCAGCTGGGTCAGATCATAGGTATACGCCCCGGCACGCTCCGGCTGCGGCACAATGGTGCGGCTGTTTCCGGAGGCGTCCAGCGAAGTCAGAGAAAGCCCGGTGATGTCCAGGGATGTAAGCTGGTTCTCTGCGCAGTTCAGCGCCGTCAGTGCCGGATTCCCGGTCACACTCAGCGTGGTCAGCTGGTTGCCGGAGCAGTCCAGCGATGCAAGCGAGTTGTTTTTAGAAAGATCCAGCTGTGTGATCTGGTTCTTGGCACAGTTCAGTCCGGTCAGCGCAGCGTTGCTGCTCACGGAAAGTGCCGTCAGCTGGTTACCGGAACAGTTCAGTGTCTCCAAGGCAGGATTTCCGGTGAGCCGCAGGGATTTCAGCAGGTTTCCGGAACAATCCAGGATGACCAGAGACTTTTCCCAGATCAGCGAAAGGGTATCCAGCCGGTTGTCAGCACAGTTCAGTTCTTTCAGTCCCTGGCAGTACCGGGTGTCCAGTTCTGTCAGCTGGTTGCCGGAACAGTTTACTTTTTCCAGAAGAGAAAGGTCGATCATGGCAAGCGCTGTCAGTTCGTTTTGGGAGCAGTCCAGTTCGACAAGCGATGTATCTCCGCTGAGTGACAGGGCGGTCAGCTGATTATTTGCACAGTTCAGCGTTTCCAGTACGCTGTTTCCCGTTACCGACAGCGTCGTCAGCTGGTTGCCGGAGCAGTCCAGATCGGTCAGATTCTGATAGTTAAAACAGCTGAGGCCAGTCAGCTGATTATCGGCGCAGTTCAGTTCCACGAGATTGCCGTTTGCAGTAACGTCCAATGCTGTCAGCGCATTCCCGGAACAATCCAGCCGGATGAGCGTGGTGTTTCCGGAAAGATCCAGCGTTTCCAGCTGGTTGCCGGAACAGTTCAGTTCGCCCAGAACAATACAGTTGTCCAGTGAAAGAGAGGACAAGACGCAGTCGCTGCAGTCCAGAACGGTAAGCATAGAGCCAGGCATGGAGATTCCGCCAAGCTGCATGGGTTCCGGCAGCGTCAGAGATTCCAGCGTGCCGTTGCCGGAGCAGTCCAGTTTTGCCAGCATCGCAGCATCGGACAAGTCCAGTGTTGTCAGCTGGTTATTGGAGCAGTCCAGAGCAGTCAGCTTGGTGAAATTCCCGCTGCCTGTCAGATCGGCAATTTCCATGCCGGACAGCGGCAGGTCTGTCACGTCCCCGCACTCTGTCTCGGACAAGGCGCCGTCTCCGTCTGTGTCTGCATTCTCCTGGAGATAGGTTCGAAACGCCTCGTCCGGAAAATTCTCCTCGGTCAGAGCAATCTCCCCGGATGCGGCGGCCGTCCCATCGGCTGCAAACACAGTCAGCGGCATACAGCCGACCGCCATCAACCCTGCCAGCAGAACACTGAGACAGCGGCGCAGTCCTTTATTTCGGCTTCCCATAGCAAAAATCTTCCTCTCTATTTGTGCAAGCCTGTTCCGGGCGGAACAAGCTCTGGTTTTTTCTGCCTGACACAGAACGTTTTGTGCAGTTTCTGTCCAGTTTTATACATTTATAGTATAACACAAGCGCCACAAAAAGTCAAACAATTTTTTCCAATTTTGGACTTGACGCAGCAGAATGCGTGCTGCGCCGTTTCCGAGCAAAAGCCATGCGCCACAACATGAATCAAAACTGTTTTTTCTTGGAAGGAATCGTGAATTCTACTGAAAAACCGTCATTTCACACAAAACGGCACTGTCATTTTTTACAAAAACGCTATTGACAAGTTGGAGAAAATCGATTATAATGTAAGAAATATGATGTGTATTCTTGCACTGAAAGGAGCTTGTATTCTTATGAGATCAAACTGGAAAAAAAGACCATTGCAGGCATCACTGCAATCGCTGCACTGATTCCCTGCTGTCTGGGTACTGTTGCATACGCAGCACCGCAGTCCGCCGGAAGTGCTGTAGCTGTGGCAGGAGTTCCCACTCTGGAGGAACCTTTGCCGGCAAGTGACGTTGCGGCACAGATCGCAGCAGACGTGGAATCCGAACTGACCGGCAGCATCGCCGCAGAAAGCACGCCGGAGCAGATCCCGATGCCCAACTATGCAGAAGATGATGAAGTGGTACTGCCGGACGGCAAACCGACACAGGACGGCAAGCTGTACTATAAGATCGTTTCGAAAAAGGCACAGATCACCGGATGCGCTCCGGGAACCACCGATCTGGTCATTCCGGAGACCATTTATGACGAAGAGGACGAGGAAGAGTATCCGGTAACTTTCATTGCCGCATCTGCTTTCTACGGCAACAAGGAGATCCAGACGATTTCCTTCCCCGGAGACCATGGTCGGCATCGGTGCAAACGCATTCCTGGGCTGCACTTCGCTGACTTCCGTAGAATTCCCGGACAGCGTGGCATCTATCAATGCCAGCGCATTCTGCTCCTGCAGCAATCTGAAATCCGTTAAGCTCCCGGCAAGCCTGTACTTTGTGGGCAATGACGTATTTGCATACTGCGCGTCCCTGGAATCCGTTACTATCCCCGGCAATCTGACTTCCATTGGTTCTACCATGTTCGCAAACTGCGCAGCGCTGAAATCGGTCACCATGGAAGAGGGCGTACAGAGCATCGGCGCAAACGCATTCTATGGATGCAGCGCTCTGGAAACCGTTAACTTCCCGGAGGATTCCCTCACCCGAATCAACGCCAATGCGTTTACTTACTCCGGTCTGACCAGTCTGGAACTGCCGAACAGCGTGACCAACGTTGCAACGGCTGCATTCAGCCACTGCCAGAATCTGAAAACTGCAAAGCTTTCTTCCAGCATGACTTCCATCCGGAAGGACACTTTCGCATACAGCGGTCTGGAAAGCATTGTGATCCCGGACAGCATCACTTCCATTAAGTCCGGCGTATGCAGCAACTTGAAGTCTGTGACTCTGCCGGAAACGCTGACAGAGATGGACGAGATCGTATTCTACAGCTGTAACGCACTGGAAAACATCACACTGCCGGACAGCCTGACCTCTATCAGTGAGAATCTGTTCTACCGCTGCACCGGTCTGGCAAATGTTCAGTTTGGCGCAAACACCAAAAACATCGGCAACTCCGCATTTTATGGCTGCACCGGTTTACAGGAGATCATCATTCCGGATACTGTAACGACCATCGGAGAAAGCGCTTTCTCGGAATGCACCAACGCAACCAAGGTTGTGATCCCGGATTCTGTAACACAGCTGGGCAAGTGGGCATTCTACGATGACAGCAGTCTGACAGACGTTACCATCGGTAGCGGTCTGACCAAACTGGACAACTATCAGTTCTATCGCTGCAGTTCGCTGGAAGACATCACCATTCCGGACAATGTCACCAGCCTGGGCAACTACACCTTTGCCGGCTGTAAGAACCTTTCCCATGTAGACCTGCCGGAAACACTGGAGACCATCGGCAATGCAACATTCGCAGACTGCGATTCCCTGGCAGAAGTCACAATTCCGAAGAGCGTTACTTCCATCGGCAGCAACGCATTCGGCTATAAGATTGAAAAGGATTCCCTGGTAAAGGGCAATGATATCACCATCAAGGGCAACAACAATACAGCAGCAAAGGATTATGCAGATTCCAACGATCTGACATTCGATGCGCTGGATCCGGTTACTACAACAGAGACTTCTGTGGCAACCGGAACGACTACGACAGAGACCAGCACGGAAACCGGCACAGAAACCAGCGCATCTGCTCCGACACAGATCCTGTACGGCGATGCAAACCTGGATGGTCGTGTAGACATCACAGATTCAGTTGTTCTGAACAAGGCAGCAGCCGGTGCTGTACAGCTGAGCGACAGTGCAAGAGCAAATGCAGACTGCAACGCCGATGGTGTTCTTGGTTCTGAGGACGCAACAATTTTGATGCAGTTCCTGGTTAAGCTGATCGACCAGCTCCCGTATACGGAATAAACGACAATTCCATTTTTCATTTATATTCTTTCATAATGTAGAAAAGCGGTACAGTTCAAACTGTACCGCTTTTTCTCATTTGCTTTTCTATCTACGGCTCAACTGGGAGCGTGTCGATCATGTAAACCAGAAACTGTTCCAGGATCAGGCTGTCTCTCATATCAATTTCTCCGTCGACACAGCAATCCATTGCCGCAATCTGTGATGCGTCCGCATGGAGAATTCCCAGCAAATACTGATTCAGCATCACCAGGTCATCAATGGTGCAATTGCCATCGCCGTTCACGTCCCCGATCAGACGATTTTCGAACGATTCGGGCGTTGTCGATGTTACAGCAGATGTTTTGGAAGATGCAGTGGTTGTTGTGGTGGTAGTCTGGGTCAGCGAAGTCGTTGTCAGTGCCGTTGTCATCACAGAGGATGTGGATGCAGTTCCCAGTTCCACAAATTCTCTGTTGAACTTCGCCGCATATGTCTGCGCCGTTGAGCCGGCATAGCCGGAGATCACTGTCTCCGTGGGAACGGATGTGGACGAGACAAAGGTACATCTTTTTGCATAAATTTCCAACAGCTGAAGCGCCTCGCAGTTTTCAAATGCTGCTGCACCGATACGGGAAACGGTGACCGGCAGCGTAATCTGTGTCAAGGCGGTACAGTCCCGGAATGCGTGATACGCCACACGAGTCAGAGAAACCGGCATGGTCTCTCCACGGAGAATCACGCTTTGCAGAGAACTGCACCCCTCAAATGCACCCACGCCGTCTGCGCCATAGGAAATTTCCAGCAGCGTCTCCGGCAGATTTACGGTTTGCAGGGTTGTATTCCCGGCAAATGCCCCTTGAATCACCTGTACCGGCAGCCCGTTCACCTTTTCCGGAACAGTAACGCTTTCAGAATCTCCGGTGTATGCGGTCAGCGCTGCATACTTGTCGAACAGCCGGTAAGTATAATCACCGTCGAGATAGACCGTTCCGGGCTGCAAGTCATAATCTGCGTCCGGAACATCCGGCAGGTCGTAGAGGAATTCCCAGCTGCTTTTATCGTAGACATACGGAGAATGGTTCTGGGATAAGCTGGTCTCTCCGGCAGCAAAATACTTGCTGGTCTGCGCCGTATCGTCCCAGGTGGCATCGAAATAGTAGTAATAGCCGTCATCCATCTGTGCCATATTCCAGGCGTGACCGCCGCCGTTCCCCAACCCCACAATATAGAAGTTGGAGACCCCGGCTGCGTTCATCAGCAGCTGGAACGACTTGGCGTATCCCTCGCAGACTGCCGTGTGATACTGTGCATCAAACACGCCGGTTATGCTGTGGGAAGTCATGGAGTTATCCGGATCGCCGTTGGCATCATAGGCATATGTAATGGTGTCCACCAGCCAATCGTGGGCGATTCTCGCCTTTTCCAGGGCTGTTTCTCCGGCTTTGACTTTCGTTTCCACTGTCACGATCTGGTTTCCAAAACCTTTCGCTCCGCCTGCCGCTCTGTGCCGTCGGTGCAGTTCTCTGCACAGGAAAGATAAACCATATCAATATAACTTTTCCCTGTCCAGAAATCATAATCCGTGCTGTACAGGAACGAACTGCCCAGAAAGAAATAAACAGGGTTGTCGTTCCGGAACATGGAGATCACTCTGACCACGTCTTCTTTATTCAGAGACTGGCTGCCGGTGTCCACTGCCACACAGCAATCCATGGTGCCTGTGGAATAGGAAACACTTTCCGCATCTGCGCTTCCCACGTAGAAGGTATGCGCCGCCTGTTTCATCGCATTGTACAGCTGTTTCTGTTCATCGCTCAGCGTATCGTACCCGGCGTGCGACGCATAGCGGTCCTCTGCATAAGCTGTCGCCGTGCTGTTGTCTGCCCCGTAAACGGGAATCCTTTCCGTCTGCGCCGCAGCTGCGTCGGCATCCAGCGGGATCCCCTGCATTTCCAACAGGTCTCCCGTTACATTTCCCCGGACGCTGCCGCTCGGACAGAGGGCGATGCTGTTCCCGACAGGGCTGCGACAGCAAAAACTGCGGCACACAGCAATCCGGTGCATCTTTGTATTCTGTTTGTCTGCATCTTGGAATCTACACCTCCGTTTCAAGATTTTCCATCTTTTTATTATACCATATTCACGAATTCCCTGTCAATCTTTTTTGTGGATTTCTGTGAAATTTACCAATGCCTTTCAGCTTTTCTTTTCCACAAGTAATACCACATCGGTGGAAAAAGCGGCAGAGAAAACTGTTCCTCTGCCGCTTTTCGATTACTATTTCAACGATTTCCGGAACTCATCCTGCCATGAGCCTGCTCCGCAGCAAGCATAGGTCGAAACCATTCAGCGTTCCGTCAGTATACAGATCTCCTGCCTGCCAATCGGCAAGTCTGGTCTCGGGAACGCCCAGCAGCCACTTTGCAGCAGCACCAGATCTGCCAGGTTTACCTTTCCGTCTGCGTTGATGTCACCGGAAATCGCAGGCGGTTCTGTGGCCGTTGCCGTTGTGGATACTGTTGTTGTATCCGTTGTTGCTGCAGTGGTCGATGTTGTCGTTGCCGCAGTCGTTGTTGTGGTCGTAGTGGTAGTTGTGGTTGTGGTTACTGTAGCGGTCTCTGTCTTTGCCTGCCATTTCTGACAGCTGCTGCCAGTCGGTTCCCACTGCTGTACATTAGCGCCGTTTGCCGTGGATGCGTCAGCCACTTCCACATAGCAGGCATCACCGGAGGCGTGGGTCAGAATGCAGTAGCTGCCGTCCAGGTTCTTGGTAAAGCGGAACAGCTGGGAGCTGTCCTTATTAGACCACGCCGCAATCGACAGGTTTCCGCCGTTTTTGCTGCCCTCTGCCTTCAGCGCATAGCCGCTGTCCTGCCGGGAGCGAATCCAGTAATAGTTTTCGGAGCCGAAAGCACGGAGTGTCCATTTCTGGCAGTCCAGCCCGTTGGATGCCCACTGCTGCACATTTGTGTTGTCTGCCATTTTTCCGCCGGCAATATCCATCACCAGACCGGAACCGGCATTTTCAAAAGTATAGATCACATCTGTGTCCATCGCACAGCCGGGATCTGCTGCCGGCTCTAAAATCCAGTTCTGACAGTCTGCGCCGTTGGTTTCCCACTGCTGTACATTGGCGCCGGAGGTCTTGGAGGCATCTTCCACCACTACCACAGAATTTCCGCCGGAAACAGCAGTTCGGATCTGGTAGCTGCCGTCTCCGTTTTTCGTCAGCATAAACTGCTGATTGCTGCCGCCGTTATACGTGTATATGTCGATATTCGTCCCGTTTGCCGTCTTTTTCCCGGCAACATCCAGCACATATGTGCCGCCGTCTCCTACTGCCGAAACCAGGTAGTAATACCCGTCTCCGGCACTGCACAGTTTCCAGATGTCATGAACCGATGTTCCGTCTGAACCCCACTGCTGCACGTTAGCGCTGTTCTTTGCCGCTGCACCTGCCACCTGCAAGTACAAGCCGGAGTTGACATTCCGGATGCGATAAGTGGAACCCTCTGCGAATGTTTCCGCCAGGGGTGCGCTGGGAGATTCGGTGTAGCCTGCACTCGGCACACCGGCAGCCGCATACCGGAGATACATCATATGGTTCCGGTCATTCTGGCAGCCGCTGTAGATTTCGCAATAGGTTTTTGCCGCATCTGCGGTACGGGAAATAGTGCTGTAATTGGAAGTCGGCCGCCATGTGCAGTTCTGCGCATAGCCCTCAATGGTCGTCCGTTTGCAGTTCACTGACTTCGAACCAGTTTCTGCATATGAGCCGGGATAAGTCACCGTGTTCCAGTCGCAGATGACATTTCCTCCGTCCTCATAGTAGCAGTTTTCCGCAAAGATTTTCGATGCCGTGTGTACGGTATATGCCATGCTGAACGTTTTCACATAGTTGTTCAGCGAGTGGAAATAGCCGTAGCGCATCAGCCCCGGTCCACGGGTCAGCGTCTTTTCAAAGCGGTTGCTGATAATGGACATCCGGGGATAGTTGTTATAGGTTTTATAGGAGTTCTCATCATCTGCCGGATACCCCAGGATCACGCCGTATTCGTGAAGTCCAAAAAAGAGCAGTCCGAAACGGTGGTGTAGTCCGCATCATAACAGCACGCCAGGAATTTATCCCAGTCGGGCAAGCCGGTAGAGGCTGTGTTATAGTCGCTGTGTCCCACAAAGGTACAGTGGTCTACCCAGAGATTCTGACCCGAACCGAGGTATACCACAATGGAGTCATTGCCGTTGGACTCGGCATCGTGCTGTAACTCAAAGTTTTTCAGAATCAGATTGTTTCCCGTTCCGCTGTTGGAAGAGGTGCAGAACTGCACATTATACATGGTATGCGACGCATAGCTGCCGATAATGGTCTTATTGCTGTGAACATAGATTCGTCCGTCCGGACAGTAGTTGCGTCCGGAGGAGTCCTTTTGCAGTGTGGTAACACTGAGGTTTGCCGTAACCACAATCGTATAAGGCGTATCAGAAGTGGCGTATTTCTTGAGGTCAGCAAAAGTGGAAACCTCCACGATCTCGCCGAACAGACCGCCGATATCCCCTGCCTTGATGTTGCCGGTATTGTCGTCAAAACAGTATCCGGCAAAGCCCTGCAAGCCATCGGCATTGAGCAGCCAGAGCTGGTTGTCTGCCCCGGTATATTTGGCAAGTGTCATGCCGGAAGTTCCCTGTGTCAAAGCAAGGGAAGTGTCGGAATAGTTCACGATCTTATAGTACAGATCGTTGCCCAGATGATCCTGTGCCACAGGGACAACGTACCAATGCTGGGACTGGGCGGATTCACTGCCGTACACGATCACATCGGTTCCGGCAGATACGTTGTAATTGCGTGGGGTCAAAAGCCGGCCGGACTGTGCATTCACCAGCTTGAAAAAGGTGCCGTTTGCGTCCTTTCCCACACGGTCAAACCGCCACGATGCAGACAGGTCACTGCCAAGCGTTTGCAGGGAAAGTGCTGCACCGTCAGACGTTCCGTTTTCCGTCAGAACCTTGGCATTGTCCTTGGCGGCAAGGTGCATCAGCTGCGCCGGATAATCCGTAGATACCGCCGCTGCCGACAAAACTGCCCCGTCCCACCGAAACAACGGCAGTATCCAGGCTGTCAGCAGAACCAGCGACAGGAGCAGCGCCTGCCGCACACGAACCCAATGTTTCATTTTTTCATACCTCCTTAAAATTCGGCATAGACTTCAAAAGAATATTCCAGCAACACGGATAAAACTATCAACCGCATTATACTACATTTTATTGAAATTGTCAAGATTTAGAGATGAAAAAACCACTTTCGAAAACGAAGTGGCTTTTCCTGTTATCTCTTAAAAATTGTTCCAATATCTGCATCCATGCAAATTGCCTGCGGTCTGATCTGCTCCGGACAAAACGCCTCACCGAAATTCAAGCAGGCGTACACTGCTTTCCGGGTTCTTCGCCGTCATCTGCCAGAATGGATACTTGATAATCGCCGGTGTGTTGTACCCTACGCCGAGTTCCAGAAACAAAATATGCAGATTTTCGTGTCTGCGGAGAAATTCCTCATACCGCTCTGCCGCACGATACCATCCCTCGTCCTGCACAAAGGTTTCATCTGCACGAAGATTCATGGTCATGGGTCTGCCGCATTTGGGACAGCGTGGAACTAATTCTGTTGGAATAAGCATATTTTCCTGCTCAGCGTACATTTTGCGGATAATATCCTCATTGTCATAGGTCTTCTGACAGCAAGGCTCTGAACATTGAAACAGTCCGTAATCACCCTGCGTGTAGAAAAGCCTGTGCTTGTCAAATTCGGCTTTCTGAAACTGGTGGTCTACATTGGTGGTCAGCACAAAGTAATCTTTGTCTTTCACAAGTTCAAAAAGTCCCTTGTAAACACCGTTGTCAACGTCCATGTAACGGTTGATATAAACGTATCTCGACCAGTACGCCCAATGCTCTTCCAGCGTTTCAAAGGGATAAAACCGCCGGAATACATATCCCGAAAGTTGTATTTTTCAATGAAGTCCGAGAAATAGTTTTCAAAGCGTTCGCCGCTGTATGTAAAACCTGCCGCAGTGGAAAGCCCTGCACCTGCACCAATGACAATGGCATCGGCGGTTTCTATCTCATTTTTCAGACGGTCGGTCTCAGCCGAGCAGTCTCTGGTAGATGCGGAAGTCTTTTTCGGAAAAAACATTGCATATCACCTCAATTTCATGGGTTTTCAGAAATGTCCGGATGGTATCCACTGCAATTTCAGCGGCTTTCTCCTGGGGAAAACCGAACACACCTGTGGAAATACAGCAGAAAGCGATGCTCTTCACGCCGCTCTGCACCGCAAGTTCCAGACAGCTCTGATAGCAGCTTTTCAGCAGTTCGCAGTGCTTTTTCGGTCAGCCTGCCCTGCACGATTGGTCCGACGGTGTGTATCACATAGTCGCATGGCAGATTGTAGGCAGGCGTGATTTTCGCTGTACCTGTCGGTTCTTCATGCCCCTGTGCTTTCATGATCTCCGCACATTTCAGCCGCAGGCGAACCCCTGCAAAGGTATGGATACAGTTATCAATACAATTATGACAAGGATGATAGCATCCCGTCATTCCCGAATTCGCAGCATTGACAATTGCACCGCATTGCAGTGTGGTGATATCGCCTTTCCAGAGATAGATATGCTCCTCAACGGGCTGCAAATCGGCAACACTTGTGATGCCTTTCTGTGCCGTCAATCCTCGCAGAAATTCGTCCTCGGCTTTGAGATACTCTGCACTGGCTTTCCCTGCCAGACGAATGTTGACAAGACTGCGGTAAAGATGGAACTGCTCCGATTCATTTGTTGGAAAGACCAAATCATTCCATTCCGAATGTTCTGAAAGCAAATACGCAGTCAAGTATTTTAATTTCTCATTTTCCATGATCTTTTCCCTCTTTACAATCGTTCTATCGCTCCCACAGGACATTTTTCAAGGCAATTGCCGCAGTGCAGGCAGTTGTTCTGCCAAATCACTGCACTGCCCTCTGCCAAGTCAATGCAGTTTTGGGGACAGACTGTCAGACACGCTCCGCATCCACAGCATTCTGCGCCGATAAAATAACCGTTTTGTACTGCTTTCGTCTCTCCAAAGGTAAAGCTGTCACGCTCGATCGGCTTTTTTGACAGATCAAACCATTCCCCTTTTCCAGCATAGATCTGAAAAACGGTCAGAGCCGCAGCACTTTCCGCAGTGGGGTAAATTTCGTGCATATACGGATTCTTCCGGAACAGCTGCAGCAGCCGTTCCGCACCGACCTCAGTTACCTTTCCGCCAATGGAAAGCGCAGTGCTGGACATGGTATCTTCGCCTTTCACGCCTGTCAAAGCAATGTATTTCTGCCGCTTTAGGCGATGATAAAAATTCTTGCCCTTTGCCGTGAGAAAATACAGCCCATTTTCATCCCAATCCATGATATCAATGGCACAGGTGACCGGCAAGCCGTTTTCATGACAGTCGCTGCGATCACAGAATGGATCTCATCCACCAAAAATGCAAAGTAATCTGTATATTTCATCGAAATTCCTCCACACGAACAGGGGCTGCCCGTTTTTCGGACAGTCCCTGTGTTAAAAATGTTCTTTGAACGAAATCAAGCAAAGAAAAATCCTGCGGTCATATCCAGATAGTTTCCGCCGCTGTAGTTCGGATACTGTTTCTCTACCTCTGCCTTGAAGTCTGCCGCATCACTGCACTTCTCCGCAATGCCCTTCAGCGTTTCCAGATAGTCGATCTTGGTCTGCGCATCCTTCAGATCTTCCGGCGTGTAGTGGGAAGTCAGAATCAGATCATAGCCCTTTGCGATATAATCACGCAGCTGTGCAATGATAGCGTCAGCGTGACCTGCTCCGGCAACAATAGAGTGGCAGTCGTGACCGAGCATATGGGTGTAAACTGCATTGATCTCCGGTATCTCCACATCAAATGCCTCTGCGGTCTGATGAATGACAAAATCAATGCCGCCGATGTTGATTTTTCCCTCGCCGATCACGTTGGTGATCTGGTGTACGGAGTTATCAAAAATTGCTCCGAATGCGTTTGTGAAATTGGTGATAAGTGCCTTGCCGCCGCCGTTTTCGGAGTATTCCACAGCGTTCTGTGTGGCATACTTCGGCACATCCGGCAGGAACGCTGCACCGGCACCATGGTAGGCAACCAGCATTCCTGCAACCTCCACACCGTTCAGATAGGCTGTCAGTTCCTCGATATTATCGAAAAAGCAGGGCGATTCCAGAATGACTGCCTTGCCGGCTTTCTCCACAATGAAAACCTCATTGTCGATAAAATCGTTGGTTTTGTAAGCGTGCAGCTTAACAGTTCCAAAATCGTAGACGTTCACTTCACCCTTGGAAAGCTTAACTGCGGTAAATGTATTCTTATTCATGATAAATTCCTCCTGAAAGTTTTTTGGATTGTTTTTCAGAAGAACAAGCGCTTGATCTCTTTCTGTGATTCTATGATACCACATATTCCTGCACTTGAAAAGTACGCACTTTTTTGTAAGGTAGTTACCAGGAGGTAACTCTTGCGGAAAATCGGTCTTTTTTCCGTGTAAATTTATTTGTAAATAATTTGTGAATCCTAAAAATGTTGCAATTTTCGGTGCAATATGCTATAATAAATACAGTATTTTACAAGAAATCATTGAGGTGATCGTATGCTGAAAAAAAGAAGAACTGCCGGATTGCCCTGTGGCAACCACAGTACAGCTCATCGGCAACAAGTGGAAGGTGCTGATCCTGCGTAATCTGCGAATGCGTCCGTGGCGTTTTAACGTATTGCAAAAATCTCTGGAGGGATTAGTCAGAAAGTGCTGACAGAAAGCCTGCGTTCCATGGAAGCAGATGGGATCATTGTCCGCACGGTTTATGCCGAAGTTCCGCCGAGAGTGGAGTATTCCCTCAGCGAACTGGGGAAACCATGCGTCCGATCCTGGATGCGATGGAACAGTGGGGCAATAACTACAAGTCGACGTTTCATTGAGAAAATGCCTGGGGTGATATCCCCGGCTTTTTAGCGGAAAACAGGTTGAAAGAATCGCTTTTTATAGTGGGAAAATAGGGATTTACGGAGGCGGGCATGAAAGATAAGATCTTATATTGCATCAATTTTATTTGGACAAGTTTCGTTGCATTTTCATTTCCGATATGCTTTACTTGGATCTATCTGGACATAACCGGTCATTCAAAGGGCTATGGCTATGATTTAGGGTCAGAAAAAGATATTTCTATTATGGTCGGCTGTGTTGAACTTCTCTTTTGGCTTGCGCTTGCATTACCCTCAAACATTTATATCTTTCGGAAAACATTAAAGAAAGGCAAGGCATACTTGCTGATACCTATTGCATTGTACATTATCCTTGCTGTGATTTGCTTGCAAATCACATTTGGCGGATGGTCCGCATACGCAAAAGAAGTGTTTAACTTATAAGCAACGCTGTGTGTTATGCTAAAAAGATGTGCAGCACTACGATAAAAAGAAAACGAGGGAGATACCATATCGGTATCTCCCTCTATATTTTCACAGTGCCTGCCAATCAAAAAACAAGCAAGCCAATATGATATACAACGCAGGCAATCAGCAGTGCCGCAAGTGTATAGAACACGCCGATTTTGAATGTCCATTTTACGGGTGGGTCTCTCTTGCCGTGGCCGCCAGTGCGCTGACGCAGGGCATATTGAAGCTGATGGCGAAGATAAAGGCCAGACCTTCCGCCTTGGTGAAATTGGCGGCCAGAATTTCGGAGATGCCGGCTGCGGCAGTACCGGAAACCTTAGCCCCAAACGTGGAGCTGACCAGACTTCCGCCTGCGCCATAGAGGGTATTCAAAACGCCCAGCAGGGACTCTTTGGAGATGGCAGACGCGCAGAAGGCGAGAAACGCCTGCCATTTCAGGCCGAAGAACCTGGTTACCGGATCGATCCAGACACCGATTTTGCAAAGGATGGTTTTCCGCATTGCCGCCGAAGCCATAGGTCAGCACGAAAAAAGACGATGGATACCAGCGAAATGACACGCAGCGCACGCAGGAAAATATCAAGGGTACGCTGAAATGTGACATACATCGTATTGCGGAACGCCGGCTTATGATATGGTGGAAGTTCCATAATGAGTCCCACACGTTCCTTTTTTTTTTGGGTGCGAGAGAATTGCCGAAAATTTTATAGACGATCCACATCATCAGGAACATAAACAGGAAGATGGACACAATGACCAGGAATCCTCCGGTGCTGCCGAACAGTGCAATGGCAATCGTAGGCACTACGGAAAGCGTCGCCGCACAGGGTACTGCCCAGCTCATGGCAATTGCCAACACACGCTGCCCCCAGTTGTCTACCACACGAGTTCCGGTTGTACCTGCAATGGTACAGCCCAGCCCCATGAAAAATGGCATAATGGTTTTGCCCTGCAAGCCTACCTTGGACATGGTGCGGTCAAACAGGAAGGAGAGGCGGGCCAGATAACCGGTTTCCTCCATCAGATTGAAGCCAAGGGTGATGCCCAGCACGAAGGACGCCATCATCAATGCAAAATACAGCACATTGACCAATACATCGCAGATAAGAGAAATGAGCAGCGGATGAACGGAAATGTGTTCCATTCCGGTGCGCAGAACGCCGCTGAGCGATGTCAGCACCGCCGATGCGATACCTCCAACGACACCGGCAAAGAGCATTGCCAGAAGAAAGAAATCACCAGGATGATGCCGACTGCCATCAGCTTGCCACGCACCGGCGAAAGTGCCAGACGGTCAAACTTACTGAACGCTTGATCTGCACGTGTCTGTGCGGTCACAACCCCATCCAGCAGCGCATCAATATAAGCCATCTTTTCTTCGGCAGAGTTCATGGTCTCCCCTACAATGACATTCTTCTGCGCCAGAGCCGCTTGTATGGTTTCGTAAAGAGAACGGTAGTCCTTCTTACGAATGGCAGACATAGGAACTACCGGGATCCCCAGTTTTCGGGACAATTCATCCGTGTTGACGGTAACGCCCTGTCCCTTTGCCACGTCCATCATGTTGAGTACCAGAACCGCAGGAACGTTCGTTCCGACAAAATCTGCCAGCATATAGAGACTGCGCCTAAACTGCGAGGCATCCGCCATCACAAGCACCAGATCGGCATTTCCGGCGGTGATATAATCCCGGGTGATAACTTCTTCATCTGAACCGGCAGAGAGCGAATAGCTGCCCGGCAGGTCTGCCAGGATCATTCGCTGACCATTCCACCGGCATTCCCCTTCCTTGCGGTCTACCGTCTTGCCGGGCCAGTTTCCCACGTGCTGGTGCGAACCGGTCATCATATTAAAAATGGTAGACTTTCCGGAGTTGGGCTGTCCCAACAGGGCAATTACCGGCGTTTTGTCATCCTTTCGATAGAAACGGCTGCTGTCCTTCGGGTGACACGTTTTCTCAGACGCACAGGCTTCACAACGACTCATTGCGCAGCACCTCCCACCATGATTTTTTGCTTTCTTCCCGTCCGATCGCAATCAATGTATCCCGTGCAAAGAGCAGCACGGGCTGTTTCTTATGATTTTGACATATTTCAATCATGCTGCCGCAGAGCAACCCCATCGATGACAGACGATTGACCAGACGGCTTTCTTCTTTGATCTCCAAAATGCAATACCGGCTGCCGGGGGTTGCATCGGAAAGTGTGACTGCATTCATAACATTGTCTCCTAATCCAAATAATATGCAGTTAGTAAAATCTAACCAACTGCAATTATAGCAGAAATTCCGGGAATTGTAAAATCCATTCGTGTATTTTAAGCCCGTTTAGCAGGAAAATTTGTTTTATCTCTTGCGATTCGGCACTGTTTGCTGGTATAATAAAACTATGGATACAAAAAATCAGCACTTCACGATTCAAAAAAGAAAATGAAGGTCTACTGCACTTCTATACACTGGCACCCGGTATCCGCATTTCGTTCAACGAGATCCACACAAGCAGCTGGGAAAAAGGAGACAGCTCTCTCTACGGCGAACGAATGCTGATTCTGAATTTCTGCGTTCACGGTCGGTGCGACGCCTCTCTTGCGCAGAACCGCTACGCCATTGTGAAAGAAAATCAAGTCTGCCTCAGCACCATTCTGCCAACAAAGGATTTCTATTATCCCGGAAGGCTGTATGAGGGCATCCAGTTCTATCTGGATCTGGACATTCTGCATCAGGAAAACGGACAGGACTTTCTCTCACAAATGGGCGTTCCGCCGGAGCAGACCGCAGCAATGTTCTGCGAAAAGAACGGGATCTATCTGCATCGGATGAACGATGCACTGCTCGCACTAGTCAGAGAGGCATGGGCAGGGAAAGATGAACCGGAGCTGGGGATGCTGCGGTATTTCACGGTACGTCTCCTGCACGAACTGCTGTCTATGCCCACCGAAAGCGAACCGGATATCTATTTCACACGGTCACAAATTGCAATTGTCAAAGATGCTGAGGCTTTGATTTTAAGCGACTTGAGCAAGCGGATCACCGCAAAGGAACTGGCAGACCGATTCGGCGTCAGTGAAAGCAGTTTCAAGTTCTACGTAAAAGGAATCCTCGGTGAAAGCTATCTCAGCTATTTCAGAAAGAAACGCATGGAAAAAGCAGCGGAACTTCTGGAATCTACAACAATGAAGGTCATTGAGGTTGCCAATGCAGTGGGCTATGAGAACCAAGGCAAATTCGCCAAGGTATTTGCAGAAACATACGGTGTGCCGCCGCTGGAGTTCCGACGGCTGTCGAAGTGAATGCCGTTTTCCTTAGAGCTTTATCGGAAGTTTTCGTAGCAGATGCCCCGGTTTGTCTGAGATACTGCGCTGCACAAAGGAATGCACCAAAAATAATTTCTCTCTGATTTGCATTTTCCGCAATTTTGTGTTATACTATTTTTCATCATATCCTTGAAAGGAGCCTGCAAATGTGTACAGCTGCAACTTATCAGACCAGTGACTTCTATTTTGGCAGAACCTTAGATTATGAAAGTTCTTACGGCGAGGAGATCGTCATTCTTCCACGAAAGTACAAGCTGCCGTTTCTGCATATGGGCGTATCAGAACAGCACTATGCAATCATCGGAACAGCACACATCGCCAATGGATATCCGCTTTTTTACGATGCCGTCAACGAAAAAGGGCTGGTGTATGGCAGGGCTGAACTTCGTGGGAAACGCCTGCTATGCTGCCCGGACTGCGGATGATTCGGACAATGTGGCACAATACGAATTTATCCCATGGATTCTCAGCCAGTGCGCCGACACAGCCGAGGCAAGAGCGTTTATCCAACGGCTCAATCTCCTGGACACGCCGTTCCATGCGCAGATGCCGGCGGCGCAGGCTGCACTGGATCATCGCAGACAAAAACCAAACCATTACGGTGGAATCCATGGCAGACGGAATTCATGTTTATGAAAACCCTGCCGGCGTGCTGACGAACAATCCGCCTTTTCCGGAGCAGATGTTCCGGCTCAACGACTATATGCACCTTTCCCCGAAACAGCCCCAAAACCATTTTTTTCAACGGAGCTTCCGCTGAGATCCTACAGCAGGGGAATGGGCGCACTGGGTCTCCCCGGCGACCTTTCCTCCCAGTCTCGCTTTGTGCGTGCCGCTTTTGTCCGGGCAAATTCTGTTTCCGGCAATTCTGAAACGGAAAGCGTCAGCCAGTTTTTCCACATTCTCGGCGCAGTGGATCAGCAGCGTGGCTGCTGCGAAGTCAAAGACGGACAGTATGAGATTACCATTTACACCTCCTGCTGCAATGCAGATAAGGGCATCTACTACTACACCACCTATAACAATCACCAGATCTCTGCGGTCCATATGCACCACGAAAACCTGGACAGCAGTCAGCTTGTCTGCTGTCCCATGCAGACAAAGGAACAGATCTGCCACCAGAACTGAAAGGAGGCGGCACACCGCATATGTCAAAGGTAACCAAACGTGCGCTGGAGCAGTCACTGAAAAATCTGCTGCTGAAAAAGCCGCTGACCAAAATCACCATCGGGGACATCACAGAGGACTGCGGCATCAACCGCATGACTTTTACTATCACTTCAAAGATATTTACGATCTTGTGGAATGGGCGTGCCTGGAGGATGCACGGCGTGCGCTGGATGAGAAAAAGACTTATGACACCTGGCAGCAGGGACTTTTTGCAGATCTTTGCGGCAGTCCAGGAAAACAAACCGTTTATCTTGAATGTCTACCGCTGTGTCCATCGGGAACAGGTGGAGAAATATCTTCAGCCGCTGGTGGATCAGCTGCTGCTGGACGTTATTGAAGAAGAATCTTCCGGCATGATGATCCGGGAAGAGGACAAGCAGTTCATCGCCAAGGTCTACGCCTATATTTTTATTGGCATCATGCTCGACTGGATCAAGGATGATATGCGGAATCGCCGCAGGAAATTGTAGTACGGCTTGGGAAACTGCTGCAAGGTTCGATCTCTGCGGCAATTGCAAGATTCCGGCTTTGAGCATTGCCGCTTTAGCGCTGTTTTTATCATTGCTGCATTTTTGCTGGATTTTTTACACTTTCCGGCTCTGTGATAAATTTTTTATCACAGAGCCTTTTTTGCTGATTGTGGATTCTGAACATTCGGGTATAATAGAATCATAAGAACACAACCAGCATAAAACGGATATCGTTTTATGAAAATCCAATTTCAAGCTCTGACGTAAGGAGGCATCGTTATGTATTATTCCGCAGGAACTTATGAATCATTTGCCCATCCCGAAAAGCCGAAGGACGTGGACAAAAAAGTCGGCTTATATCATCGGTACCGGTCTCGCCGGTCTTACCGCAGCCTTTTATCTGGTTCGTGACGGTCAGATGAAAGGCGAACACATTCACCTGCTGGAAAAGCTGGAGCTTGCCGGCGGCAGCTGTGACGGACGCAAGGACATCACAAAAGGATTCTTCATGCGTGGCGGCAGAGAAATGGACAACCATTTCGAAGTCATGTGGGATACATTCCGGGATGTTCCTTCCATCGAAACGCCCAACGTCTCTGTGCTGGACGAGTATTACTGGCTCAACAAGCACGACCCCAACTATTCCCTGTGCCGTGCCTCCATGGACCGTGGCAAGGATGCGCACACCGACAAGAAGTTTGCGCTGGACAAGGAATCGGCGCTGGCGCTGTCCAAGCTGTTCCTGACACCGGAAAAGGATCTGGAGGACAAGAAGATCTCCGATGTCCTGCCGGACTCCTTCTGGAACACCAACTTCTGGCTCTACTGGCAGACGATGTTCGCGTTCCAGCGCTGGTCCAGCGCGCTGGAGATGAAACGGTATCTGTGCCGCTATGTCCACCATATCGACGGACTGCCGGACTTCAGCGCACTGCGTTTCACCAAATACAATCAGTATGAGAGCATGATCCTGCCGCTGGTAAAATATCTGGAGTCCCACGGGGTCCGGATCGAATACGGCATGGATGTCAGAAATGTGATCATTGAAACGGTCGGCAGCAAGAAGGTTGCCAAGCAGATCGTATACCGCAAGGACGGCAAGGAGCAGACCATTGACCTGATCGAGGACGACCTGGTGTTCATCACCAACGGCTGTTGCACCGACACTTCCTGCTACGGCGATCAGACCCATGCGCCGGATCTGTCCCATCTGAAAAACGGATACGGGGAATCATGGGATTTGTGGAAAGCCATTGCATCACAGGCAGAACACGGCGAATACGGCAAACCGGAAGTCTTTTGCAGCGATATTGACGCCACAAACTGGATGAGTGCAACTGTCGCCACCTCGGACGAGGAGATCATCCAGCACATTATCGACGTCTGCAAGCGTGACCCACGCACCGGAAAAGTTACGACCGGCGGTATCGTCACCGTCAAGGACAGCACAGAGAACTGGTATCTCTCCTGGACCATCAACCGCCAGCCGCAGTTCAAATCCCAGGACAAAAACATGGTTCTGGTATGGCTGTATTCTCTGAACACCAACAAGCCCGGAAACTATGTGAAAAAAGCCATGCGGAACTGCACCGGCGAAGAGGTCTGCCGGGAATGGCTCTATCACATCGGTGTACCGGAAGAAAATTGACGATCTGGCAAAGAACGCCTGCAATACGACCACCTGCTTTATGCCGTATATCAATGCGTTTTTCCAGCCGAGAAAAAGAATCTGATCGTCCCCGTGTCGTTCCGGACGGCGCCGTTAACTTTGCCTTTATCGGACAGTTTGCCGAAACACCTCGTGACACGATCTTCACCACGGAATATTCCATGCGTACCGGTATGGAATCCGTTTACCCCTGCTGGACATTGACCGTGGCGTACCGGAAGTCTGGGGCAGCAAGTACGATGTACGGGAACTGCTGCGTGCCTGCTATTACGCCATCGACAAAAAACCGCTCACAGACGAAAATCTTTCCTTTGTGGAAAAAGAAACTGCTCAAAATCGTACTGAAAAAAGTCAAGGGAACGGATATTGAAATACTGCTGAAAAACAGCGGCTTGATCGAATAAGCCTGTTCGCTGCAATCAAAAATGAACCAGCCCGGAATTCCAGTTACAGAATTCCGGGCTGGTTTTGTTTAATATGCAGTGAAACCGGATATTGCAGATTGACAGCTGTTCCCGATTCCATTATAATAAAGATAATCAGAATCGTAAAACAGGAGATTTTCATAATGGAAAAAACGCCATTTCCAAACAGCTTTGATCTTATCGCACTATACGGCAGAAATACAGGTTATTCCGACGAGAGCGATGATTGCAGAATATACCATCTGAACAATGAAACCGGCGCAGGAACGATCACGATCTATCACGTTTTCAGGGCATCCAGGCTGCGTTCAACGATATTCACATGGCGTACTGCAATTTACAGCAGAACACTGCATCAAACATGATCGAGATCAACCACTGCACAGAAGGTAGATTTGAGTGCGATGCCGGCGAACAGCTGTGCTGCTACATGGCACCCGGAGATATGGCTGTCAAAAGTTCCTGTACCTGTTCCGAAAATGCCTGCTTTCCTACAAGGCATTATCACGGAATCAGCATCTTTATAGAACCCGACCGCTTTTCTGAGGAACTTCTCGCCATTCTGAAAATGCTGTCTGTGGATTTTGATAAGATCCACGCAATGGTATCCAACCAAAACCAGATCCTAATCCTGCGAAAAAAATGAAACCGCTTCCCATATTTTTTTTTCGGAACTATACACCGTCAGAGAGACGCACCGGGCAGGTTATCTCAAGCTAAAAGTGCTGGAATTGCTCTTGTTTCTGACGGATACGAAATGCACAGTGTCCAATCAGACGGAACACTACTTCGACCGCCAAAGCGTCTCTCTGATCAAATCCATTCATGATTTTATGATTTCCGATATTCAAAAGCACTACACTATTCCGGAACTTGCAGAAAGATTCTGCATTGCGCCGACAACGCTGAAGAAAAACTTTTCGGACATCTACGGCTCTTCCGTATATGCGTACCTCAAAACCTACCGCATCCAGGAATCGCAGAAGATGCTGCTCCGCACGGAGCTTTCCATTGCGGAAATCGCCAATGCGGTAGGCTATGAGAATCCGGCAAAGTTTTCCGCAGCCTTCCAGAAAGAATGCGGCATGACACCCTCTGCATTCCGGAAATATGTCAGAAACCGTGTGGAGCATGACTGACTTGTCCGTTTGGATAGAAATTGTCCAAACAGGTATTGCAGCTGCCAGTTCTCCATGGTATAATTTCATGTGTTAGTTTTCACTAACTAAGTGAGAGAAAAAGGAGAAGGTCACATGGATTTCAAAAAGTTATTATGTGCGGCTGCATCCCTGGCGATGGCAGCATCTATTTTTACCGGCTGCGGAAAAAGCGAAGAGAGTTCGGTCTCCAAGGCTGAAAGCTCTGCCGCATCTGAGATCGCATTGGATGAAAACGCAGAGGCTGCGGAGAAACTGCTCACCGATCTGAGCGGCACTTATCATGAACTGTGGCCGGTTATTCTGGCAGACGACTACCGCCAGACTTGGCTGGATGACAGCGCAAAGCTGGTCGGCGAGGAAAACGCCGAAGGTGCATTTGAAAAGATGTCCTCTATGGTGACCGGTACTGTGATCGGCGAAGATGCCGTAAAGAAATATGCAGACGGAAACATGACGTACTGCTGCGACTTCACACAGGATGTAGACACATTCACATTTGATGGCTCCACCATTTCCGGCAAGGATGCAGACGGCAGCGAACTGTTCGAACATACCTATCACTATATCGGCATGGAGGACATCAGAGGGCTGTACATCTATGAAAGCGATGACGCAAATTCCGGCGAGTTCACCTACTTCTGCATGGCTCCCGACACCATGGCGACCACATGGCACATCGAATTCCGCTACGGCAGCGATCTGGATGCACTGAAACAGTACGACGCCGGTGAATATGCGTACTGGCTGGCATCGGGCATTTCTGTGGATTACACTGCGGATGATGTCAGCAACTGCATTGAACTTTTCTGTACGGAGAATCTTTCGGAGTGATAATGTCCTAGCATTCCGAACAAAAAATACCATACCGGGAAAACGATTGTTTCCGGTATGGTATTTTTGGTTTGTATTTGAAGTGCCGAGTGATATCTGTTCCAGATCCCTGTATGCTTCTAGCGCAGGACTTTTTATCGCCCACGTACCAGTAGTCACAGCAATCGCCGCCAAGCGCCTCTGTCCGGGTACGGATCAGACGGGCGTGCATGACCTCAGCGAGATAGTGGTCTGTCCTGCAAAGGTACGACAAGAGTTCTTCGTAGCCGTGTTCCTTTGCGTGTTTGGCAATCGGACAACCGATAAGGTAAAAGCAAAAGCCCTCGGTGCGGTGGTCGGGGTTGATTACAACACGCCAGCTGTCCATCCATTCACCCCGTGCCTGGTGTGCCTTCTGCATTTTGTTATATTTCACATATGTCTTTTCAAACAGTTTATACGGCCACTTCTGCCGGTTGCCGTCAACAAATTTTCCGAGGAATTTCATTTTGTCTACGGCACGGCGTTTGATCTCAAGCAGCGCCTCGCCGTCAAGTTTGTGTTCGCTCGTCTCATAAAATGCAAGGATCGTAAACCAATCCAGCATATTGGCTGCCATCATATTTTTCCCCAGATCGGGCATATCTTTCATAAATGCAAGGTAGCATTCTTCGGCTTTCGCAAAAATCTGCTCAGCATCATTCGGGTATTTTTCCCGGCAATATTGCTCATATGGCTTTGCATATGACGACTTCGCATAGACTCTTTTCATGGCAGTATCCCCTGCTTTCTTTCAAAAAAATCAACGTAATGATCCCGCCCACAACTGCTGCTCCGGCAAACCAGATGAGCGCCATGATGCTCCTTTTTATCAACACCTGCCGCCAGGTCTGCACAAACGGCATATCTTCCAGCCCCGGCAGCACCCAGAACCGGCTGTGTCCCACCCATAGCTTGTCGATCACAACGCCGTCATAAATATTCATCACTTCGAGAAACAGCAGTGCCTGCCAGTACGCTGTGCCAAAAGCAGAAACACCATTCCACACACCAATAATCAATACAAGTGCAATAAACATCACCAGGCAGAACACCGTCATGAACCATTTTCGTTTTCGGCTCACAGTCTCCCGGTCGGTCATTCCCAATGCAATGGCACGATCCTGTACCTCTTTGGGATAGAAATACAGCCCATTGATCGCTCCGCCGATTACGAAAAGCTTTACCATTACGGTGAACAGCAAACAATAGAGCAGCAATTGCAGGATAATCATGGTCTTTTCCTCCTCTGTTTGTGTCCCGAAATGTGCTTATTCGCTCATTTCGCTTAGAAAATTGCGAATCGTTCTTACATAATCGTCTGCTTTCAGCACGGTGGAAAGATGCCCGCCGGAAACATAGACGATTTTCGGATCGTGCATCAGCTTGATAAGATCTTCCTGCATTTTTCCGGAAAAAAGTCCTGATTCGGCAGGATCAGAAGAATTTTACCCTGGACCGCCGCAAAATCTGACGCCGTCACAGGAATCTGATTCATCAGGTCGGCGAGAAGTCCTGAGATATGTACATCCTTTTCCTGCTGATAATCCCGGAAGATCGTATCGAACATATCCTGCGCATAGGCGACCTCTTCTGCGCTTTCGTTGCGGATGTGGCTCATTCCCAGCTTAATAAGTTTCGGTTTCATCTTCTCATAATTGCAGCGTTTCAGATACCACAGCATCAGCAGCGCAAAACGGTACTTTCTTTTCAGACTCTTGAGCGTATTGGCATCCATGCCGCCTGTTGAAATCAAGATCAGACCGCCGACCTCATCGGGATACTTTTGCGTGTAGATCTGTGCGACCATGCCGCCGTCGCTTGCACCAATAAAGATGGGATCTTTGATGCCGAACTTCTGAAAGAATGCGTGCATTCCAACAACCAGTTCCTGATTGGTGCGCAGTTCCTGGGGATAGTCAAACAGAAGAACACGGCAGACGTCAGACAGTCCGTCCACGTAATCCATCCACATTCCCAGCGTATTCATTCCGCCGTTTAAGAATACGAGTGTTTTCCCATCCGTTTTTCCGCTCAGAATATAGCGAAACTGTGCGCCGTCAACGGTGACGTTCTCGCAGGGATGCGCTGTTGTAAACGATTGAATTTTTTCGGAATATAATAGCATTGCTTTTCTCCTTTTATTTTGTATTTCTGCATTTTTCTTCCGGTTCCTAGGGGTTGTTTGAAAAATAGCGATGTTTGGAAAAATGCATAGAAATTACTGTATGTTAGGAGAGAATCCGCAGGCAGGCTATCGCCTGGCAAGGATTTTCGACGACACAGACAGTGATTTATGGGCGTTTTGACAAATGTACGGATTTTTCAAACAACCCCTAAGAATCCGGATATTTTATCAGATCATAAAGGACGCCGTATTCGCCAAAACGGCGTGTACCGGCAAGTTCCATACCGAGGTGGATATACTTATCACACTTGGAGCGTGCGTCGGTATCAAGGATCACCGGCACGCCGAGTCTGTTGCCCTCAGAAAATGCCATATCCATCACTTTCCGCATATACCCCTGTCCCTGGTATGGCTCTCTCACACAAACCAGCCCCACATAGATATATGGTTTCTTTGCTTTGTCAAGCTGTTTGCCCAGCCCCGAACCGCCTTTTGACATGATACGTGTGAAACGAAGCAGTTCTCTGAAATTCATAGAGCCGAGCAAGCCCTTTGCCAGAGGCAGTACAGCTTTCAGACTGGCATTTTTCTGCCCGGGAAGTTTGTACGCAATATATCCCTCGCCGTTTTCACCCACGGTGTAGAGCATTCCGCTTTGCAGTGCCATGCGCACATAACCGCAGATAAATGATGCAACAGCGTCCCGGCTTGGGAATGCGTCGATCAATCCATGTTCCGTGCCGTAGTCATAGTAGCCGAAAACGTGTCCAATGTCCCTAATAATACTTTCCTCTAATTCTGTTACCTTCTTCATTCCGCTTTTTCCTTTTCTTCTTTTTTGCAGGACTGCCGCTTTATTTTTTCAGGATTTCCGTTATCTTGGCAAAATCCTCTTTTGCCTCCTTGAAATAAGAACTTCGTCTTTCGCACCGGATAGCTTATAGATACTGCGCAGCAACGATGCGAAAATGCTCATATGGATTTCCCCTTTTTCAAGAACAGCGATCTTGTTGGAAATATTGCGCACAAACGGAACTTTTCCAAGCAGCTTATAGATGGGCATAAACACCGCCATGCCTTCGGTCAGAGCGTGTTCTTCGACAAATTGGAAATCCGGCAAGAGTGCTGCGAGCGCCTTGCCGTCCTTTATGCCCCATGTGAATTTCGCACGGCTGCCCTCGATGGATTTTTCCTTGAATCGTTTTGCAACAGCCAGATTCATGATCTCAACCAGCACAGCAGCTTTCGGGAATCGCTTGGAAATCACTGCAAAAATCCGCTTGACATCTGCCTCAGACAGGTACATGGTCAGTCCCTCAATGATGACCAGTGCCGGCACATCCTGTTCTGCAATTTTGCTGCCCCAATCGTCCATGGCAGACATAGCAATCTGTGAGATCATACCGCTTTCCGGCAGCAGTTTTTCCCGAACAGCCATGGTCTGCGGCAAGTCCAGGTTGTACCAGTAAGAAAACCCACGCATCCGATAGCATCGGGTATCCAGTCCGCAGGCTATGTTGACTACCACTGCACCGGAATTTTTGGCGAGCCACGCCCCCACCAACCGATCGAGTACCAGTGTGCGTGCAATCACACCGCTGCGCATAGCAGTATCCTTGTCTGCGAGGGAAAAAATCGTAGTCCAGTTCGTCGATGATCTCCAACGCTTTTTTGTCTTGAATGACACCACGGCCTGTGCTTTCTTTGGCACGGGCGTATACCGTTTGCAGCATCGTTTCCGGCACACCGGAAAGTTTTATCTTTTCAGCCATATCTGTTCAGCACTCCTCTTCCATTTTCGCTAGTTAGAAATCGCTAACCAAGGAAACCTAAAAAAGCTGCCTAACGGCAGCTTTTGCTTTTTATGGATTGTTAAAGCGTCCAAAAGCATCGTTTTCCCGTTTTATGGATTTCTGTTATTTCTATTATATCACAGCTTTCGTGGAATTACAATAGAAAAATGAAAGATACGGGTTTTACAGTCTTTTGAGAGACACTTTTGCATACCGGCATACGGTACATTCTAAAGCCTTGTCCGCTTTCCGATGCTGCATCCTTCCGGCGTAAAAACACACCATAAGCGATTTTGGGATGAGCGGAACAGTTTCATCCCAACTTGGAACAGCTGTTTTGAGAAGCACAGATTCGCTTAGATGCTGCATCATTTCAAACCGGAAGGATACAGCATCTATTTTTACAGATGCTGTATGCCTGTTTGTATTTGAAGTTTTCCGACCTTACTGTTTGGCGTTTTCTTCCTGTTTCAGCAGTGCATAACGCATCTGGCAAAGGTCAAATCCATTCAAAGTCTGATCTTCGTTGAAATCTGCCGCTTTCCAGTCTGCAAGCTGTGTATCCGGTACAGCCAGCAGCCACTTTTGCAGTAGCACCACATCAGAAATTGTCAATGCACCGTCTGCATTAACGTCTCCAAGGATTCGCTCTTGATACTGAATGTTAGCTCCTGTCAGCTTTTCATTCAGCAAACCAATGGTAATCTGATTCCACTCTTCTTCTGTTCCGTTATAGGAAACTGAGCGCAGATTTTTGCAGTTAAAAAATGCGGAATCTCCCACCTTAATCAAGGAATTCGGAATTGCAATGGTCTCCAGATAAGGATTTTCGGAAAAAGCGTACATTGCAACAGATGTAACACCGCCTGAATGGTATATGCAGCATCTGTCTTTGCCGCCGGATAGATTACCAGTGTGTCCTGCGCCTTGGAGTACAGAACACCATCTAAGCTGGAAAAGTTGGGGTTATCTTTCGCAACCTGGACTTCCCGCAAAGCACTGCAGGAACCAAACGCATTTTTATCAATTTTTGCAACTCCAGTTGAAAGTTTCACAGATTTCAAAGAAGTACAGCCCAAAAACGCCATTTCGCCAATGGAAGTTACTGTATTCGGGATTTCGATGGATGTAATTGTAGAGAGATAAAATGCTCCGACAGAGATTGCAGTAACTGGAAGTCCTTCGATTTCAGAGGGAATTACAACATCGGAAACGGAATTGTTAAAGCCGGTGATCTCAATTGAATCTCCATGGTTGACATAGGTGAATGCGGAACTGTCTGTAGCGTCCGTATTGGGAATTGTATAAGCATAATATACATAGTTCAGTCCAATATAGTCCTTGAATTCAAACTGATAAGTTACATTATTATACCGAATGGAATCGGCATCTACCAGTGCATAACCCAACGTTTCATCCACTTCTGCCAGGGAGTTGATCCTGTCGGATAGAGCCTTTACCTTTTTCTCCACAGACAATGCTGCATACTCTTCTGAATTGATCAATGCATTGAGTGTATCCGTAATTTTCTGCATATCCGCCAGTTCCTGCTCTGTGAATTGGCGATAGACACGGACTGTAACAGTATCGGAAGTATAGGTCTTTCCATTCACTGTATACTGTGCATAATAAGAATAATCCCCTACCTGATTTCCGGACAGATCCAGATAATTGGAGTACACGCCATCATTTTCGTACAAGTCTCCGTCATTTGGATAGGTGGCTGTGCCATCATCATAAAGCATTGCCACTTCCTGATTTGTAGAGGCATCTATCAGCGAAATGGAATCTACATTCGCAGCTGTTTCAGCCGTAAACAAAACAGACATTTCTTCTGAATCTACCTGAAGCCGTTTGGCACTGGAACTCAGTGTAACATCAGTCGCAATACCAGGAGATACTTGATCAGGGTCTTTGACCGCAATGTCCAGATAACACGTCACATCAGAAAATCCGCCAACACCCTCACATTGATAGGCATAGCAATGCTTTTTCCTCATCATAGTTCACAGAGTTTTATCCCTCTGCAATCAGCTGCTCGAACAGTGCATCTGCCATCTGCTTTCGGGTTTCCTGATCTGCATTCTGAAATGTGGTATCGCTGGACAGTACACCTACCTTTTGTGCGATTTCTGCCATTCTTTCAGCATCAGCATCTGATACCGCATCATAAATTACAACAGAAAAGGTTTTTGTGGTAGAAACTGTCCCATCAGCATCTGTCAGGCGAGCATAATAAGAATAAGAACCAACTGCCGCATTCTCAAACGACAGCACAGCAGACCAGGTTCTGTCATTTTCCAGGTCATCTCCGCTAACGTCGAAGTTGCCGTCATCCAGCATTTTTGCGACTACTTCGTTTGTTTTTTGGCATCAACCAGTTCTACATCGCTTCCGGAATACTTTAAGCAAGTAGCCGTAAAGATCACCTTTTTATCGGTTTCATCTTCCATAAACTCTGCGTTTCCAGTATGCTGATTTAACCGCAGTGTAAAAGAAGGATACTCCGCTGCACAAATTTGCTCCGCACCGACAAAAAAGCAGGTGCTGCTCATCATTGCAGCAGTGAGCATACTCAAATTCTTTTCTTCATAGGAACTTCCTCCTCATTAAAATTATATTTTATTATACCATAAAAAGAACACCCGTGCGAGAAGTCTACGAAACTTACCGTGTTTTCAGCGAAACTTACTGTTTTTCATACTTTGTTCTCATTTCCCAATGTGTTTTCTGACATTCACAGGGCAGGCATCATGGCGCAGTCCTTTGTGAATATCCTAGCCGAATTTTCGCAAAAAGTCAACCCGATTTGCGTAGTTGGTATGTTTTTTGCGTAATTGGTATGTTTGGCGCCTTTTCCGCACAAAAAATGCGATATGGACTCGCCCGAATCACAGTGCTTTTCAGCACATTTTTCGGTAAGTCAATCATATCGCATTTTATCGCAGAATGCAATGTTTTGTTCCCCAAATGCAGGTTTTCGTCCCCCAAATGCAGAAAACGTACCATTTCAGTACCGGTGTTCTGCTGAATGACAGAAAACAATGCCATTTTCACAGCTGGTGCTTTTATACTGATTTTCGCATCATAATATCCAGAACAAACCAGCCGTCTTTTTTCGTAATACTCTGTTCCGCCGTCATACTTTTCTACAAGGTTTCGAATGGACTCTGTGCCGAATCCATGGTACTTCCGGTTTGCCTTTGTCGTCAGCAATTTTGCGTTCTTCTGCAAAACAGAGGAAGAGATCGCATTTTTTATCTCTCGATCCAAAGGTAATTTCTCTTGTTTTTTATGGCAATTGCAATTTCCTTTCTCTTTTTCTGCTGCAAGGAGGATTCAATGGCATTGTCCAGACTGTTGGCAAGCAGATTTACCAGATCGTCTGCATCGAAACCGGCAAAGTCGGTATCAATCAGACAAGAAACCAAAATGCCCTTTTTCTTTCGCATAGTTGAGTTTGATATTCAAGACCATATCCACAAGATCGTTTTGGGTCTTAACATAAGAACGAAAGTTTGTTATTTTTTCCCGGGTCAGCCGCTCCAGCGTGGCAACTGCTTTCTCCTGGTCGTCATCGAGAATCGCTTTTTGCACGCAAAGCAGCTCATTTTTAATGTCATGCTGTAAAATCTGCAAATTGTGATAGACTGTATAAAGTGCGTCATATGTTTTCTTTTGTTCTTCCAGCTGTGTCTGCATAATTGTATACTGTAGTTCCTTTTGGTTTCTCTCTGCCAACATCGAAAGCAGAGGAAGTACACAAATGTTAATCAAGATAATCCCAACATAAAAGACCATCACAAACTGCTTTATGTTGACTTGCTTACTGTTATACTGAAATTGAAACATATAGATCATCATGACTGCAGAAACAAAAAACAATAAAAATCGAGAAAAACTCTTTTTTCCGGAATTTTGCTTTCTTCAAATGAACTCGGTTCAAAACCACCTGCGTCAGCAAAAAAGAACAAAAACTTTGTGATAAACAGAGCGGCAACTCTCAGATTATTCTGTTCCTCCAGCAACTGCTCTGCCTTTAAGTGAAACATAGCAGATATGATTTCATGTACAGAAATGTTGATACCTGCAATCATGATGATACCGGCTGCCGGCAATATGATCTGATAGAGCCTTGCGCCTTTTGTCAAAAGCAGCGCATACAAGATATACAAAAAGCATGACAACAAAATCTTTCACCGCATTGTACGGCAGAAAGATCTTATCCACGATCATCATATAGTTAAAAATCACGAAAAATGATAGAAATTGAAAAAATCCGATTCTGCCAGCCCTGGTATCTGCATCCAAGAAATTTACTGACAAAATACAGCATCATGACCACTTCAGAGCCTGTTGCTGCCACTTCACACGCCTGATAAAATAACTCCATTTCATATACCCCTTAAATACTGCTGAAAAACAGACTTCATCTCTTTTTTTTCCGGTGTCGGCTCAAAGGAATCCGTTCGCCTGTCGTCAGCAAGATCTCGTTTGGATTGATGGAAAACACATAGAAACAATTGACGATATAACCGGCATGACAACGGACAAATTGATTTTGCGGAAGCAGTTTTTCCAGCTTTTCCATGGTGTACATCACCTGCACTTTTGTATTCTCTTTTTTCACATCATCATAATCGTATGGTTTTCCGAAACGAAATAAACTACATCATCTGCCGCCAGGGAAAGCAGCCCGGTTTTGGACTTCAGCTGTAATTTTGAGGTATGATTCCACACCTTCTGGTAAGCAGAAGCAACAGCCAACGGCAGTTCCGATTCCAGAAAGTCTTTTTCGGATAAAGTTGAACACCTCATACTGAAAGCATTGGAAAACCAGTTCATCATGATTTGTGACGAAAATCAACAGGGTATGCTGGTCTTCTTTCCGAAGTTCTGCCGCCAGATGCAGCCCGTCAACATTCGGCATTTCCAGGTCAGCAAAAATAATTTGAAACGGCTTTTCCCTATGGCTGGACAACAGCTCTTCCGCTTTCAAAAACGTGGTTATTTCAAACTGCGCCTGTTCCCTTTTTAATGTATCATCTATTATCCGGAACAAAAGTTCCAGTATCTCTCTTTCATCATCCACAATTGCAATGCGAATCATGTAATCACCTCTTGTTTCATCATATCATAAAAAGGGGGAAAATGCAAGGTGAGGGTGAAAGAGAAAAACAAGCACGTCAAAACTACGAGTAATTTTGACGTGCTTGTGATAAAAATTGATTTCTGAATATGCTACATTTCAATGCGTTTCTGAACGAGTTCATAATGCAATTCTAGGCATCGTTTCCCGAAAACAAATTTGTTCATCTGTCTAACGACAGGTAGCATAAGCTGGTAAAATATAGGCTTACTTCACGTATCCCACATACTCACCGTAATGCCAGCCCGCCACATCGTAAGTCAAACCTGCACCAGTAGCTGCGGCGTAGTTCAGGAGCTGCTTTACATCAGAATAATTTACATCGTCGCAGTTCATGATTCTGCCGTCCTTGTTTCCATCTGCTGCCTCTACTTTTTTGCGGAATCCAGTTTATATTTTGCCGGATTCATCTTTGCAATAAAAACCATCAGAGCTTTTCCGTTTGCTGTTGTCAGCAGGCTGCCGTCAGCCTCTGCGATATTGTATGCAGACAGCATGATCGCAGCATCCTTGAGTTGACCTGTTCATCGCTGTTCAAATCGCCAATTACGTAAAAATCATACTGCTGACTGGTATAGCAGCTGATCTCATTGTTCTTTACAGATTCGAACGAGGCGTCTTCTACGGTTACTTTTGCATCACTGGTGGTGTACAGAGTTACCAGAGTGCCGTCATTCTTGGAGTTGTCCAGAGATGCGCTGGTGACAACGACCTTACTGCCGTTCTGTGCAGCAGATACGATAGCGTCACCATAAGCACTGCCATTTGTTGCGGCAACTATGCCGTCCACACCCAACAGGTCTGCAGTTGCGTTCAATGTAATGTCAGATGCTGAGAAACCGGTGTTGTTCTCGATGGACAGTGTCACAGCAGTTGCACCAGCCGGAACAACTGTGCCGTCAGCGGCGGTGAATGTTTCTGCTACAGTGCTGTAGGATACGTTGACTGCGTTTACTACCTCATCTGCACTTGTAACAACGCCTGCACAAGAAGTTACCATTGTGGCTGCTGCCAAAGCAGCAGTTACTTTTTTCAATTTCTTCATAATTAAACTCCTTTTTTAGATTACAACAGCACACATACGTATGCCGCTGCGTTTGGATTTGGACCTGGTTGTAATCTTACAACCAGATTACTTCTTCAGATTCTACAGAGCCTTCGGCTGATGGCAACCAATTGCATAGGGTATACCTATGCAATCTTTGCACAAACCACTTCACTAATCTTATTCACTTTTCACCTCCTTTGATTTCATTAATGATACTACCATCAATATTAATACGGTAGTTATTGCAATATTTTTCATGAAGAAAAATATAATGCAAGCAAAGATGAGAAAATTGCTTATTTTTATTTACAGTTATTATTATATAATTTTCGCATAAAAAACGATATTTGTTTACTCAACAATAACAGTATTTCAGTCACCATTCCTTAAATAAAGAATATCGCATTTTTCTTTCAAAATCAATATAAAATCCCCCAAATGCTCTTGTTTTATTTTTTTAGCATTGATATATCTACTAAAAGTTCATTTTATATTCCATGGAAATTAAATAGTGGATCTTTTTTGCCTGCTTTTGTTGAAGTTGAACCTCGGAAGATACCCCTTATCATATTCCTGCTGATAACAATAGATTGTGATGTTAAATTACCGATTTAATCGTGACAACCAAACATACATTCTGGAATATGTTATTCATGCAGATGCAGAAAAGTTAAAAGGTTTGCTTTGCACTTAACTGACCAACACGATCAATTACTTTGATGAATAGAAGAACTATTACCATGGTTTTATGGCAGGATTTGTTTCCAGATTTAATAGTTATATGGTGACCAATAGAGAGTCTAGCAACAAACAATGAAACAAACAATATGAAAGTATCGCAAAGCTTGGAATTTGTTTTTGTCGGATATATCTGCTAAAATAAAACTGAGCCAGCTGAGGGAAAAATGATAATAAAAAGTGAGCCACAAATAATAAAAATCCTGTATCATAAGAGAAAGAACTTGTATACAGGAGGGATAAGGAGTGGCAATAGCAATGGAGATCTATGAAAAGATCAGATATTATCGAGAGCATACAGACTTCAGCCAGCGTAATGTAGCAAAGATACTGGGGATCTCACGAAACACAGTAAAGAAATACTGGGAAGGACGAACAGTTCCATGGGAACGCAAACCTGGCAGCGGCAGAAAAAATGACATCATCACCGATGATGTCAAAGCATTTATCATGAAGTGCCTGAATTCTGACCAGAAAGCACCGCGGAAGCAGCAGCATACAGCACATAAGATATACACACGCCTGGTTGCCGAATGTGGTTTTGATGGCTGTGAAGCTTCATCTTTCCCTGTCGGCACACTATTCCTTCAAACCAGTATTCTGCAATCCGGCACAGGGGCATGAAAAAGGGCTTGTAGAAGGTCTGGTAGGACTTGTCAGAAGAAATTTCTTCGTGCCTGTCCCTAACATATCGACCATAGATGAACTGAATGAAAAGCTTCTGGAATATTGCGCTGTGTACAGAAATCATAAGATACCCGGAAAAGATCTGACGGTAGGTGAAATGGCTGAAAACTGTAAGGATCATTGGATCCTTTACCGCCGTACCGATATGATACATCAAATACACTTCAGATCAAAGCGGATGATTTCTCACTTGTGAGATTTGATCACAACAAATACGCAGTGCCGTATCAGTACAGTTCCAAAATGATAACGGTCAAAGGAAGCGGCAATCAGGTCATAATGCTGTTCCGCGGTAAGATCATTGCAAAATATGATCGTGATTACCGTCATAACCAGACCCATTATCGTTTAGAGCATTACATCGGATTGATCGAAAAGCGTCCGAGAAGTGTTTACAATGCTGCACCGATCAAGAAAACTGTTCCAACCGAACTTTATCAGTTTTTGATGAAACTGAGCAGTCCCAAAGAAATTGTCAAGGTGCTGCGGCTGTACCTGGATATCGGAAATGCGGTATTGAAACACTTGCCTTATGCAGATTCCTACAACACGCTGTATGCAGGAGTGATCGGAAGTCCGGTAAGAAAAATACAGATAGAATCCTCCATCGGGATCGTACCGCCGGATCTCAAACGATATGATTCGCTTCTGAAAGGCGGTGATGCGGTATGAACAGCGTACAGAAAGAAATGATCAGGCTCTATGCAAAACAACTCAGACTGCCGACTTTCAATAACTATGAAAAAAGTCATACGACAGCTTTCTGCTGACGATGGTTATGCACAATTTCTGATAGAGCTGATGAAACAGGAGCTTGCAGAACGTTCAGCAGCGGGTCAGAAACGCAGGATAAAAGCTGCGAAATTCCCAACACTGAAAACGCTGGATGCGTTTGATATGGCAAGACTTGAAAACGTCAGTAAAAGCACCATACAGCAGCTCGCTTCCTGTGATTTCATAAAGCAGCGTCAAAACATTGTCATGATCGGAAATCCCGGGAGCGGAAAGACGCATCTTTCGATCGCACTTGGCATGAACGCCTGTGAGGCGGGGTATCGGGTAAAATTCTATACGGCTGTCAATCTTGCTGCTGAGCTTGCAGAAGCAGTTCAGATGAACAGGCTTTCCAAACTTGAAAAGAGTCTCAGTAAGATAGATCTTCTGATCATCGATGAACTCAGTTATCTGACTTTTAACAGGTATCAGTCAGAGATGCTTTTTCAGATCATATCAGAACGTTCAGAAAGAGCCAGTGTTATCATAAGTACAAATCTTGAATTTTCACAATGGACACAGCTTTTTGAAAATGAAATGCTGCTTGCTGCACTCATAGACAGGGTCACCTTCCGATCCTTTGTTCTGAACATGAACTGCAGCTCGTCTTACCGCATCGACTCGACCTTGAATCACGATTAGTGGCTCAAAATTTTTTATCACAACTGGCTCACTTTTTTATTAGCGAGGTGGCTCAGTTTTTTATTGACAATCAAATTCATTATAACACGACCGAGCGTTAAAAGCAAGCGTTAAACGATAAAAAAATTTTATTTGTATTTGAAAAAAGCATGGAATTTCGGAATATTTATAGAATTTGGTTTAACACTCGCTAACGCTCGCTTCGTGCGTTAAACCGAGTGTTAAAATGACTTTGGCTCATTTTCCAATATATTTTAAGGATAGATTTTCAAAAAGCACATCACCTTCCTCACTCCTAAAAAGCCATAAAACAACCAGCCTGAGATCCCAATCGCAGAACCTCAGGCTGGTCTTATCTTTATATACCGTGAAAAAAGTGACACACTTTCCAACAATCACATCCCCTGCAATATCTCCTCCACTCGTTCTTCCAGCTCGTCCGTCTCATAATCGTTTTCCCGCAAGACACGGATCGCCAGGTCATAATATCGCTTGGCATTTTCCTTATCCCCTGCCTTGCGGTAATTGTCTGCCATCATAAGATACACCCATTCCATTTGTTCATGCAGTTCCCCGAAATTCTTCTGAAAGCACTCCAATGCCTCAGCTGCAACGATGTCACAATTCTGAATTCTCCCAATTCTGACAGCACAGAACTATACCGCATCATCAAATTTGCAATCCTAACTTCGCCATACACATCATGCTCCAGCAAAGTTTCCAATGCCTGTTCCATGGCAGCTTTGCATTTTTTCAGCAGTTCCCGGCTTGGCTGAGCGTTGTACCAGTCGATCAATGCACAGGCATAGGTAGCCCAGATCTCTCCGGTTTCTTCATGCTCCTCTCCATAGAGCTGATTTGCCAGTGCGATTGCCTCCTCGTAATTTTCTTCCATTTCAGAAAATTGTTTCATTTTCAAATTGCAGACTGCCACAGCGGTTTGAAATTGCACCAGTTTGGTACTTTCCTCCATAGGCTCTTCCTGCATTTGCACTTGAAACAATTCCCGCTCTTTTTTTGATAACACGCCATTGCACGGGAAAACTGCTCACAGTCCCGATAAATATCCCCAGTTCTGACCAAAATGATATATCTTGCTCCTGTTCCGCCGTTTGTTCTGCAAAGCACTGGTCTGCGTAGAACAACGTTTTTTCAAGGTAAAACGCACTATTGCAATCGATCCAATAAGCATTTTCCAGCAAGATAAAATTGGAATAAGCCGAAGCAAGCTTCATAGGCTCTCCGATTTCTTCTGCAAGCTGTAAGATCTGTTCTACACATGATTTCGTTCCTTCAAAATCACAGCGATCGGTTATATACCCTAACAGTATTCCACTCAGATCGCTGAGTTGTTCCTCTGCTGATAAATGCAGTTCCGCTATTTCTGCCGCCGCTTTTTCACTGGTTTCTGTATCATGCAGCTGTGCTGCAATATCCCGGATAAAAGACAGTGCATTGAATTGCCGTTGCCTGGAATCCTCCTCCAGCCTCAGAATCCGAAGTTCCTGCTGTGCTGCCCATAGAGCATCCTCATAACGATCTTCTCCCAGATACAGCGGATAACACATGGTGCCGAAGAAATACGAAAGTTCCGGATCATCACCTTGAATATGATGTGCCATATGATCCAGCCACTGCACAGATGCAAACCGTTGTTCCGCATTCTCGGATTCCTCAATGTAACTGGCAACGGCACCTGACATAATCAGGGATTCGTTTGCATTCCCTGCTGTTCGGACGCAGTTTTTCACACAGCACTTCTACGATCAGCGGATGAGTGGAAAGAATACGCATTTCATTCTGGTACACTTCGGAGATCCAGCCGCTTTGAATCAGCCGATCCAGGCTGTTGATCTCTGCCTCGTTCAAGTCACCGATGACTTCAAAATACTGCCGTTCCATTGGCGTTGCACCGACCAGGGCAGCACAGCGAAGCACCTGCTTTTCCGATTCGGACAAATCCAGCACCGAGAACAGGATCTCCATATGATGGAACGCTGTTTTTTCCCGAAGTGTGCTGTCTTTCAGCTGACGCACTTTGCCGTCATCTCCGGAAATGCCTTCTGCAGAGTTTCTCATACATTTCACGGGAGGTGAGCTGATGCAGTGCCATTTGCTTTGCCACCAGTTCCACTGCCATGGTATGCCCGTTCAGTGCCTTCAATATGGCATCGGTGTACAAGTCCGGCTCTCGCTTTGTATAGTACGCCATCATCTGATACAACGCTGATTCGTCAGACAAAATGTCCACCTCATACTGGGGAAAAATACCGTCATAATCCACTCTGGAGGTCACCAGAATGGGGCAAGGCAGTTCTGTCAGAAAGTCCAGGTTCTCGCAGTCACCAGTATCAAAATTGTCCAGCAGGATCAGATGCCTTGGCGTACAGATTTGACGCAGTACCTGCAATTTCCGTTCCAGATATGCCGCATCACTTTCTCCGTCAGAACGTGTACAATGCACAATGGGAAAATTGGTATCGCTGAGAATGGTGTTCTCCATGCTGTCCAGAAACCGAACAAATACAACGGCGTCATACTCCTCCGCATACGTCATAGCATAGTGCTTTGCCAGTTCTGTTTTTCCGATACCGCCGACACCGTGGAGCAGCAGAAACTTTTCCTGCTGCAAAAGGGTATGAATCTCCTGCAATTCGATATCCCGTCCGCAAAAGTAATTGTTACCTAAGGGCAGTTTGGTTTGCAGATAAGGCTTGGGCTGTCGAAACGAATCCAGAAAAGGCTCGATCTGTGCCAGGAGTTCCGCACAGGAGGCATACCGCTTTTCCGGATTGGCAGCCAAGGTCTTTCGCAGCAGCTCCGTGACCATGCGTCTGATTTCCGGAGCAGTTCCGGCAAGCACCGAGTCCGGGAACTCTGCATCCCATACTGCACGGCTTCTCCTGTCCTTTACTTCCGGAGCACGGCGAAACAACAGGTACAGCAACAGTCCGCCCAGCGTATAGACATCGGACGCAACGCCGATCCTTCTGCGGTTTTGCTGTAACACTTCCGGTGCTGCCCACTTTGCTGTACAGGAGATCACTGCATCAGAAAGCCGGCTTTTTTCAATGGCACTGTCAAAATCAAACAGCATCACCAGTTCCGGCGTTTCCGGATAGAGCAGCACGTTGGCAGGCTTTAAGTCCAGATAGAGATAGCCATGCTGATGCAGATTGTCCAGCTGCTGTGCCACTGCACGCAGTACCCGAAATGTGTCATAAAGCGACAGTTCCTGCTGTTCCAGCGGAATGCTATTCTGACAGTTCATAGCAATATACCGGGTGCCGTTTCCGGCAAAAACGCCCTGGACATTGCTGATACTGTTGCAGCTTTCCGGAAACTGCCGGAACTGCATCTGCTTTGATACCCCCAGATAAAGCTTTGCATCTGCCGTTGAAAAGCTTCTTCGTCTGCCGCAAGCAAACTGCCGTCCTGCTGCCGAATCAGGTGTAGATTTTCCGGACAGAACTCTTTCAGCCGGAGATAGAATTCGTTTTGTTCTCCGTCCCTGCAAACCGCCGTATAGACCAGACAGCTGGCTCCTGTTCCGATCAGTTCCTGAATACTGTGATCTGATGCTGGGTTCCAATGGCGGAAAGGGTCAGATGTGTACCGACTGGCAGTGGCGTTCGCATGGTAAGTTCCTCTTTTCAAAAGTTGTGATATTGATTTATGACGGCATCTGTAAAAGGTATTCCTGCAATTCCTGCAATGTCTGAAATCGCCTTTTCCAATTGCTGCACAATGTTTTCTGATAAAATTCCGAGTGTGACGGAAAGACAGCAAACCGTCTTCGCTCCAGCCATGTCACCGGTTTTCCCTCCCATTGAAAATACAGATAGCTGCCGATCAAATAGACATAGCTGCTTTCTGTGTAAACTGCCTTCTGCCTGCATTCCGGTGCGAGCAGTGACCACAAAAGGGATACCCGAAAAAAATGAAGCGTGCTGTTTCAAAAAAAAACTGCCGGGGAAACGGACTCCTTTGCAAAGCAGAGATCAGTTCCATTGCCTGGAAAACACATTCCTGCAATCCCATCACCTCCCGGCTGTCATCGTAACACAACGAATCTCTCCGCCAATTTACAACAGGAGGAAAAAATCATATGAAACCATTTCAGGAAACAAACTACATTGCCAAAGACAAAGAAAACGAACAATGGAAAAACAGTCTGCCGCCGGAAGAAGTCAAGGAAAAAAATGCTGGCACAGCGTGGATTTACTCAAGAAAACGGCAGCAAGATTCAATTCGACCACACCGTATTTATTCAGTATGCAATGACAAGAGTCCACGCATTATACTGCAACGGAAAGCTCTACTTCTACAATTTTAAGTCAAAGTGTTATGAATATCTGGAAGATTACGCATACAAAAAGATTTTCTTTGCGATCATTGAAGAAGCTTCCTGCAATATCTGGAAACGAAAGCAGGAAAACGAGTACATCCCCTATTTTAAGCGAAAAGTTCCCTATGCAGAGGATAACGGAATGCGTCCGGGACTTCTGCAATTCCAAAACAAACGATAGAGAAACCAACGCCGGACATCTTTTGTCTGGTACAGATTCCATATGACTACGACCCCAAGGCAAAAGCACCGCAGTTTTTCCGCTTTCTGCAGGAACTCTTTGACAATGACCAGACACGGATTGATCTGGTTCAGGAGATCATGGGAGCCTGCCTATACTATGAAGACATTATGCAGAAACTTGTTGTCTTTCTGGGTTCCGGTTCCAACGGAAAGTCTCTGTTATCCAACATGATCAAGCATATGCTGGGAGAACGGAATGTATCTGCTGTTGCGTTGGATCAGATCAGCAGCGGAAGATTTGGCAAGCAAAACCTGGACCGAAAGCTGCTGAACATTTCCTCTGAGACCAAGACAGAGAAGCTATACAGCACAGCTGACCTAAAGGCACTGACCGGCGGCGATTCCATTGAAATCGAAGAAAAATTTGAAAAGTCCTATACCACAGAGATCCACAGCAAAAGTTCATTCTCCTTGCAAATGATATGATCCAGACCAAGGATTACAGCGACGGGTTCTATCGCCGGCTGCTGATCATTCCCTTTGAACAGTGTTTCCACTGACCTCGCTCCCAATCAAGAACCGGAGGAGGGTGTTCTCTACAAGAACATTTATCTGGAAGGAGATCTGATGCAAGAACTCCCGGGCATCTTCAATTTTGCCTATGCCGGACTGGAACGGCTGATCGACAATGATTACAATTTCACCTATTCTCCTGCCTGCGAAGCTGCATTGGAGCATTACAAAAACGAACACAATGTGGTAAAGGCATTTTACAATCACTGCATCGTCCTGCCAGAACCCAAGCACAAAAAAGCAGAGCGAACCGCTGTGGTATATGCCGGATTTTTAAGCTACTGCCGGGAGAACCGATTCCCCTGCAGCATTTCCAGCATTCAATTTCACCGAATGTTTCAAAACATTCTGACCGAAGAAGGCACAGAAGCACGCATGGTACACCGTAACCGCGGCGACTTCTACTTACACCTGCAAATGCAGTTCTAAAATCAAGACCATGTTCTAACAGCAACATGATCCAGGCACATCACTTTCATCACAGTGTGGAAAGTGATGTGCTTTTTCGTCTGCCTGGTCAAAATAGTACCGTCGCATGGCAGACCGCAGTTCTTCCAACGGATAGGGATGATTGGCACAGTGCAGAAACAGCCAGTCATAAGGATTCCGCACATACAAAGCCGGCAAACCGCTGCTGCACAACAAGTCATTGGTTTCATGGACAAAGTCCAGAAAATCAACTCAATGGCACAAAACAAATCAGATGTGCTGTTCTTTGCAAACAGCACTGCAAAGAAAAACAATAGAAGTTCAGCAGGATCAATGTTTTTCGCAAAATCGTCTCCGAGACCGGTTCTCCCCGTTTGATTCTGGAAAGGTTCATTCCCAAGGGAAAATCAGAACGTATCAATTCCGGAAAAACAGCCTCTTTGGAAAAGGAACTCTTTTTCTGGTAAGTCCGCATATTCTCCCCGAAGATCACACTCAGCAGCAGATCAACATTTCCGGATTTCTGCTTTTGGTGGGAAATTTCATTTTGATCTGCAACTGCATTTTGAGCAAGTTCTGTGGCTTCCTGTATCAGGCACTTCGCATAGTGAATGGCAGTCTTTCTGGGCATCTGAAAATCCAGACGGTTTTCCCGGAAAAAGCAAAGCAATTCCTCTGTGGAACCAACTTGCAGCAGTGCACTTTCCAGCTGGCTGGTCTGCTCATAGTACATTTCTTCCTCTGCCGTACTTTTCCCATTTATCAGCTGTTCTGCCTGCTCTGCCAGAGACAGCATTTCCGGATACCCCAGTCCATTTCGCAGACAGTACCAGATCACCGTTTCTTTTGCACTGCGGAAATTAAAAAAAGGACAGGAAAAGTACACCTTCTGAAAAAAAAGCCGTTTCCCGGTCGTTCAATCCCAGAGCAAAACAAAGCCGGAACAGACTGTCCCGGCTGCGTTCGCCGCTGTTAGGACGAGTTCCGCAGAACCAGCTTTTGATGACTTCCGGATTGAGCGTTACCCCTCTCTGCTTACAGCATTCCCGGACATAGGCAATCTTTTCTTTGGCATCGTCTGCCTGTCCGGAAAATCCATGCTGCAAAAGCGTATCCGTCAAGCCCTCTGCATATGTTTTGCACGGATAAGTCAGCAGGTACTCCGATGTGTAAGTTTCTTCATCGTCCTGCACAAAGCCATACTCCGATTCCAGAATGTCATCCAAACACTTTCTGGTAACCTCACCTGCACCTGCGTACAATTCTTCTTCCGTCACACGATCGCCTCCTGCAAAGTCGTTTTTACAAAATGGATTTTTGGCATGGTATACTATAAAGGCAGAAAAACTGCAAATCAATACAAAGGAGATTTTTTCAATGAAAGACACTTGCAACTACCCAGACGGCACATTTATCGGCATCATCACAGACATTCAGACAGTGGAAAAACCGTATCCCAGTGTTACAGTAACCGCTGCACTGGCAGTCGACGGCAAAATTTCCGAACATCAGAAATGTTTCAACAAGCCCTTTACCAACGGACGAGAAGCATTCCAAAATTTCTGCGAGGAGTTCGACCTGTTTTCCGACCGAACAGAACATCGAAATGACTACGTACTGGAACTCGACTATGCCATTGGAACACCTTGCACCGCTGTCCTTTCTTCAGACCGTGGCTTTGAAAGCATCACACCTCTTGGCGATACAGATCTGAAAATTGCTTTCGGACTGGACGACTGCTACGAGAAGATCCGCTGGTTTCAGCCGGAAACCTACTGCACTGAGAAAGATATGGCAAATCTTGCTCCGGAGATCAGGGAACAGCGTCTGCAGCTGAAACGAGATCTCATGCTGATAAAGAGCGTTTCTTATCAAAAGGCAAAACGGGAGATTCCGGCATTATTCCAAAACTACCGCCGTTTTCCGCCACTGCAGCTGCATCGCCCCTGTGCCGGATTTATCGAAAAGATCCAGCTGAAAAAAGACCGCTTTCGTCCGGAAGAACTGACACTATACTGTTACGTTGCTATCATAGACAGAGGACACATCGTACACAGGGACTATTACATCAACCGCATTCGCTCTGTAGGGCGTGGCGATTACGAGCACTTCTGTGCGACGCTTGGGCTGCTCTATGAAGAGGACAACCCCAATGAACTGATCGATCTGTGTGAGCTGCACAATGCCTGCTTTGTACCGCTTACCATCTATCTCTATCAGTCCCCGAAATCCGGAAACCTCTATGTAAACCGGCTGATGAAGTATTCTTCAGCGAACTTCCAGGACGAAATGGACATGATGCAGTTTGTCTGGGCTTATGAGCATTATTGCAACCAGGAACATGGCAGCTTCGATTTTTGCTGATTTTAAATCTGCACCACCCCTGGAAAGACGCTTCCGGCAATTGCCGCTGTGAAAGCTGCGGCAAAGTCGTTCCGGAACAGCAGCTGCATTGGGAAAAAGCGATTAGGCTACTGTGACACGTGTTTTGCAGAAATTCGGAAATATACTCCCAAGAAATCATAACGGAAAGGATCGGCTGCATGACAAGCCGGTCCTTTTTTTATTACAGCCGTAACATTTCTTTGAACGGACAGACGTTTGTCCTGCTCATTTGCTACAATAGAATCAAAGGGAATCTTTCTGCACCGCCACGGGAATTGTCGGATCAATCAAGTCCGTGATCTCCACCTGCAGCACTTTTTGCCAGTGCCACCAGTTCCATATCTGTCACAAATCGTTCTCCATTTTCGATGCGGCGGATAAAGTGGTGGTCTACATCATATCCGGCAATTTGCAGATTCTTTTGCCAACTGTCGCTGAGAAAGCCCTTTTTCATGCCGGATCCGAATCAAATTCGGTCCGCAGATATTGTTGGTGCCCAAGGTGGTTTTCAGTTTGAACATATTGGTTTCCCTCATTTGAAGATATGGTAAATATTATTTGACATCATATCTATTATATGATATAATGAAGATAGTGGCGGTTAATAGTATTCACCATTTGAAAAATAATTTTTTGAGAAGAAATATGCTTATCAGAAAGGACGAGCTATCGATGAATCGTGAAGAAACATTAGAACGGCTGAGTTCAGAGATTTCTTATGTGTACAAAAAGCTATTGGATACCAAATATAGTGAGGTAATTGAAATTTCTTATCAGCAAAAGCTCCGGGAAATTCTGAAAAAAATGACTTTTTTCAGGAAAAGCTAAAAACAATACCTTTGAGATTTCCATTGTTGGCCTTGAAAAATCCGGAAAAAGTACTTTTTTGCAAACGCATTTATGGGGAATGATGTTCTTCCGACGAAAGACGCACGGTGCACATACACCGCAACCAGCATCCGGTTTGGCACGGAGAACGATGCACAGGTCGATTTCTACTCCGATGCACAGTTCAACGAGGAATTTCACAGAAAGCTGAACCTTCTCGGCATTGAAAACCCGCAGCATTGGAGCGAATGGTCAAAGGAATTGCTGGACAAAGAAACCGAACAATTGCCACCCTTGCGTTCGGAACAGAAAAATATCTATAACGACATCCTCGAAATCATCACAAATCGGAGCAGCATTCAAAATCTGATCGGTTCTGAATCTCTGCATTTTGTTAACCATGAACTAGAAACCGAGGTAAAGGAATACATCGAAAATCCTGCAAAAGCACTTGCCGTTAAGGAAATTGTGATACGCTCCGATAAGCTTTCCGCCATGCGAAATGCGATCATATATGATGTCCCAGGTTTCGATTCTCCGACACAACTACACAAAGACCAGACCAGAGCGTGGATGAAAAAATCGGATGCTGTCATTTTAATTGTCAATGCAGATCGCCCCAGTTTCAATGATTCTCTGGTACAGTTCTTTGAATCTGTGGACAAAGACGATGACGGCATTTCCATTGGGGAAAAGCTATTTGTTTTCGCAAACCGTGCAGATATTGCAACCACACTCCAGGATAATTTGCAGCGGATTCGAGAGGAACTGCAAAATTACAGAATCATGCCAACGGCATTGATTGCACAGCGCCTGACGGCCGGCTCCGCAAGGGCAAGAATTGAACTTGACAACGGCAATACGCAAAGTGCAATTTTACAAAGCCTAAAAGAAAAAGGACTTGCCGGAGACGGCATCGACACCATCCGCAGCCTGCTTGAAGACTACAACAATACCGTTCGCCTGCAAGTGATGCAGCAGCGCATTGCCAACAAAAGGAAAATGTGCTCGCACTATTCAGTGAACTCCGACAGGAAAATCAGATCGACGGCAATTCCAGCATAGAATTGCAAATGGACAATCTGGTTGACGAACTAAAAAAAAGAACGGCAAGGCAGAGAATCCATAACGCACTGGCAGAGTGCCGGACGCAAATTGTACAGCAGTGCAAAGAGAACAAGCCAATCACGGATAAAGTACGCAAAAATGCAATTCAAAGCATCGACCCTGTACGCTATCAGATCACCGAAGACGAGATTCGAAGAGCACAGTACGAGGAACTCTCCGGTGCAGGTGTTCGATTTGACGCATCCATACGGGACAGCAAATTTACTGCGATGTATGAGGAGTTTATCGACAATGTAGTACATTTGGCAGTGGAAGAGTATCGTGAGAGCGAAAAGAAGATTTTAACCGCATTTGAATCCGGTCTGGAACTGACACCTTCCATCCTTTTTTTCAAGGAGCTGGAGAAAGCACTGAAAAAGTACATCTCCGAACAATGCGGAAAAATTGCACCGGAAGGCTATTATAACAGCTTGATTCGCCGCTACTCCAGAAGCCTGTTTGAAATATTGATTTCCACACCCTTTGGAAACATCGCAAGATATAAAAAATTTGATGACGACCGACGCAACTTCTACAGCATCTCTCTGTTTACAGATGAAGAAAAATCCGCAGATCCAGCCGGACAAACAGTCGATGCACTATCAGATCTTATTTCATCAGCAAATCAATTCCAACAATGACCCGCAAAGCAATTCTTTGAACGATGCAATTGTAAAGGTGGAATCTGTGACAAACGAAGTGATCGCAGTTAACAGCCCGCTGTACCACAATCTGCAAAACTTCTGTGAAAAGCATCCGAACAATGCACTCGCCGAACTGGACACCCTTCTGGCTCAACTCCCACCGGTTGAAACGGCAGATGCCAATGCAATTCCACTCTTTGCCATTCAGGAAAATCCAGCAGTCACCAAGCTGAATCAGCTGCTGGAACATGCACTACAGGAAAGTCCAAATTCCGCTGAAAGCCAGTTGACAGAAAGAGCATATGCGCAGTTCTTTCAGAACTACAGAAAAACAATTGAAAAGATTCCGAGCGAGTTCAACCAGGATGTCTGCATCCTGAAGAACATTTTAAACGAACAGGTCATGAATGCGGTTTCCATTGAAATTCCTTTCTTGGATCTGGTAAAGCAGGATATTATCAGCTTACAAAAAAGTCTGGAAACTGCGGCATTCACCTCGTTCATCAACATGGAAAAGGCACATATTTTAGAGGAAAAAATACAATCAGCTGAATGCAGAGAATGAAAATCGGAAACGCAGGCTGGAAATCATTCGGGAAATCGACCGATTCTCGCTGCGGAGGACTAAGGAAAAGGAGATAGAAAAATGTCTGAATTGCAAGCAGGAATGCAAATTGAATTAGATGATAACATGGGAACGATTCAAATCGTCCGGAAATTAGGAGAGGGCGGCCAGGGATATGTCTATCTGGTGGACTATCTCGGAAACCAGATGGCATTGAAATGGTACAAAAAAGGTTCGATAAAGGACATGGAGGGATTTCGCAAGAACCTGCAAAACAACATCCGGGAACAGGCTCCCACAGACTCATTCCTGTGGCCCGTTGCCATCACCCGTATGTACTACGATACATTTGGCTACATTATGAAACTGCGCCCCGATAACTACTATGACTTTTCTGATTTCCTGATCGGAAAGATTGACTTTTCCAGTGTTCACACGCTGCTGAATGCAGCCATCAACATTGTAGAGAGTTTCCGATTCTGCATAACCGTGGATTCTCCTATCAGGATTTGAATGACGGCAACTTCTTCCTGAACCCTGAAACCGGAGATGTCCTGATCTGCGATAACGACAACGTTTCCCAGTTTGGAGAAAAGTCCGGGATTGCTGGAAAATGCAGATACATGGCACCATCTATCGTTGTAGGAAGAAAGACGCCGGATAAGAGAACCGACCAGTTTTCTCTTGCCGTTGTCCTTTTCCTGCTTCTGCTGAGAAACCACCCTCTGGAGGGCGAGCAGACGCAGAGCAAGGCCGTCATGACGGAACAACGACAGAAGCGCTATTACGGAGAATCCCCTGTTTTCATTGCCGACCCCAAGGATGCGTCCAACCGTCCGGTAAAGGGCGTGCACAATAACTTCCTGATGAGATGGCCGCAGATGCCGGTATATATTCAGAATACCTTTATCAAGGCTTTCAGCAAGGAAGTCATGTGCGAAGACAAAATGGGAATCACGGAAAAGGAGTGGCTGCAAAATCTGCTTCGGTTCCAGTCGGAAGTCATCATCTGTCCCAATTGCGGAAAAGAAACCAGATATACCACTGAAAATGCAACGTGTATGTGCTGTCATCAGCCAATCACGCACATTGGCTGGATCCAGACACAATATTTCCGCATTCCGATTTTCCCCAAGCAGGAGATTGTTACAGCCTACATCACAGATTGCTACGACCAAAACGAATGCCGGACAGTTACAGCAAAGGTCGTACAGAATAAAACCAAAACCAAAATTGCACTCATGAACAAGTCCGGCGAATCTTGGCGGATCAACAATGAAACTGTCGCTCCCGGAGAGCGTGTTCTGATTCAAAAGGGAATCCGCATTCAAATCAAAAATGAGTATATGGAAATCAAATAACAGAAGAGGAGACTAGACTATGTCTGAAAATCTAAGCAGTTTTCTGGGAAATGCAGAGAGCATCCCGAAAAGAGTCATGCCGATCTTTTTCCTGATCGATACCTCCGGAGGAGGGCAAAAAATCGGTGCCGTCAATTCTGCAATCGAGGAACTGATTCCGGATCTGCGGCATCTTTCCGAATCGCAGGCAGATTCCGAAATCAAACTGAGCGTGTTGAAATTTTCCACCGGCTGTGAATGGGTCACGCCTGCTCTGATGTCTCTGGACGCCTTTGATGATTGGGAACCGCTGGACGCCAACGGCCTGACCGATCTGGGAGCTGCATTTCTGGAGCTGAACGACAAGCTGTCCAAAAATGGATTCATGGACCGAGGCGCAGCATCTTCCGGATTTTATGCGCCTGTCATCCTGCTCCTCTCTGACGGCGAGCCAACAGATGACTACCTCACTGCACTGAAAAAGCTACAGCAAAATAAGTGGTATCAGGCTGCGTTGAAAATTGCAATTGCAATCGGCGAAGATGCCAACCGGGAAGTGCTGAAAAAAGCAATTCGCAATGTTGAACTTCTGTTTACCGTAAATGACATTGGAAGCCTCAAAAGATCATCCGTTTCATTGCAGTCACCTCCTCACAGATCGCAAGCACCTCTGCAACGGTTTCCGAGGATTCTGCGGAAGCACCGGCAGATGTGAAGGACGTCCGTTCTACGTCTGCGGAACATCAGATGGCGGAAGCCGCAAAGGTTATGCTGGAAGAAGAAAAAAGGAATCTGCATACAGCAGTATAGAAAGCACCGAAGAATCGCCCGAACCGATGATACTGGGTTCGGATGATTCCGATGATGATGACGAATGGGATTAAACAATGATGATGTACGAAGGATTTGCCGTTTCAGAAAAGGGCTATCAGCATATCTTGAACCATACCGTATGCCAAGACAGTACACAATATCTGCAGGATGCGGACTGTGTCGTTGCAACTGTGGCAGACGGTCACGGCAGCAAGCAGTACTTCCGGAGCGACCGAGGTTCCCGCTTTGCCGCAGAGATCGCTTGCAATAAGATTCGGGAATTTCTAAAATCAATCACCTTTCCGTTTCCAGACTCCAAAACGAAAAAAAGTGTGGTGACACAGCTGATCCACAGCATCATTACGGAATGGCATATTGCCGTGAGAAATGACCTGATCAAATCCCCTTTCACGCCGAACGAACTGGAGAGAGTGCCGGAAAAGTACCAGAAAACCTTTCAATTTTTCACCGAGGAAAACTACAGAGCACATACGGAAAGCGAGGTCTCAGACCTGATACAAAAGGAGCATTCTCACGTACAGAAAGCCTACGGTACTACTCTAATTGCGGTCGGGTTATGCAAATCCTACGCCATCGGTCTGCACATCGGCGATGGGAAATGCGTTGCCCTATACGAGGACGGGACTATGGACGAGCCGATTCCATGGGATGAGAACTGCCATTTGAACCGCTGCACTTCCATTTGCGATAAAAATGCAGCCAGTGAATTTCGCTGCCACATCTGGGACAACCAGATTCCCGTTGCCATTTTTCTAGGAACGGACGGTATCGATGATACATTTGCCGAGATGCTGCACTCTTTTACCGCAACGTTGCACTTGATTTTTTACACGACAATTTCCGAAAGCGAACAGAAATGCTGCAAGCCAATCTTGCAAACATCTCCAAATCCGGCAGTCATGACGATGTTTCCATTGCGGGGATTCTGGATGTGCAGAAGTTATCCGCTATCGAACAAACCTTACAACAGATCACAAAATTGGAGACGCTAACTGCACAGAAAAAGCATTTGCAGGACACCATTCAGGAATTGCAGTTCCAGCTGGAAAAGATACAGCGCCTTTTGTCACAATCGGCTGAAACGCCGGAAACCGAGGAAAAAATCAAGCGGTATCTGGAAAAGAAACGTAAAATCGAGGAAAAGCTCTCTGAACAGCAGCAGAAGCTGGCAGGTGTCACACGGGATATTGCAGCAGTGCAAAGAGGCTGGGAAGAAAAAAGACGATGCTTCCGGTCAGGTGCAAGCTGCTGATACAGAGGAGAAAACACAAGACAACGCTGCAATCTGTCCCACGGTTTCAGAGGATGACCGGTCACAGGAAATCACAGCGCAGCAAGATGCACAGGAAGCCCACATTCCCGCCTGTGAAACAGAAACCGCATCCGCACAGCCAGAGGAATTCTCTCTGGATGCAGCAGAACCGGATTCGGCAGAAAGCGACAATGCCGGCGAAGTAAATGACGCAGTTCCGGAAGAGATCATCAGCGAAAGCGAAAATGAATGGGAAGAGGAGTGAGAAACATGGCGATCAAAGAGGCACACATTGTTCTTGCACGCTGCCCCCAGTGCAACCGGCACTTATACGGCATCCGAGTCGAAAAGCAGCCAGACCACTGGGCACTGACATGGGCGTTCCCGATTGACGAGAGCAAAGCAAAATCGGAGGGTTACGACGAAACTGTTTTGAACGGAACGTTTCACCCGTCCCCAATTATAACGGCTGTCCCTTTTGCGGAACCAAAACTTTTTACACTGTCCACGCTGTTCCAAGATTACCTGCTACCATGGGGAATCCTATGCAACGTGTGCCTGGTGCGGATTATCCGGGGAAACAAAAGCACAAAACAACATGTCGCTAAAAGGCGGCAGTATGTGAGAAAAGAGGAATCTGATTATGAAGTGCAGCAAATGCAATAAGACATGGAGCTTGTTTGACGAAAAATTGTCAGATAAGCAGCATTGTCCCCATTGCAAAGAAAAAAAATTTATCTCTAAGTTCCAGTATTTCGATTCGGTTTCGGAGGGAATTGCCTACTGTCTGGAAATGGGCGGAAAGGAAATCCTGAAAAACAAATCCAAAATGAACGCCTACATCAATGACCTGATGGGCAATGATTTTCCGGATCACAATCTGGTGAAAAAACGCCATCGACAGCGACATTGGTTCGATTCTGATCGATGCAGACGAAAAGGACGAAAAAAGCAAAACAGGCTGCCGTACAGCAGGCCATTGGCAGACTGATTCGTGAATTCTCGACAGAGAAAAAGAAAGCCGAAGAAGTTGTCACGTATTTTACAGACGCACTGCAATGGAAACTTCCCGCAGCGGCAGCGGAAAAAACAGGGGCTGTGAATGCAACAGCGATTCCGGCTGCACCGAAGCCCGCTGCAAAAGCCGCCGCACCGCCGGCACAGGAACAGCAGCCGGCAGTGTCGAATGCTTCTCGGACAAGCCCGAATCCGGCAAGTCAAAATGCAACATTTTCACCTGCTGCACCCGGAACTGCAGCACCTCAGAATGCTGCAATCGCCGGTCAGCCAAATCCTACTGCAACTCCAAACGGACAGAATCCTCGGCAGCAAGCACCGAACGCTACCTTTCAGGGTGCACAGCCCTATCCTGTCCCGCCGGTGCCGAACGGACAGGCTTATCCCAACGGAACGATTGCACCGCAAAATGCAAACGGCGCACTTCAAAATAATCCCAACGGCACTCTGAATCCGGAAAATGCTGCCGTCAAAAAGAAAAAAGAAGTCGCCGCTTGGCTGCCTGATCGCAATCCTGATTCTGCTGCTGCTTCGCCGGATTGGTCATCTGGTATCTGATGAGCCACAAAAATGAACCGGAGCAAACGGTGTCCACTCCTGCCATCGTCGCCGAAGTCGAAGAGAGCAGCGAAGCATCCACCGAACCGGAAACAGAATCCAAAGAAGAGACCACAGAAAAAGCGACAGAGACAGAGTGCACAACGGAAGCAACAGAGGAACAGACAACAGAGAAAACAGCTGGCAATACGGCAACTTATGGAGTAAAATCTTTAGCAAATTTTAATACACATGATGGAACATATAAAATTCAATATAATCCGGTAAACAATAGAATCTACTATATGCAAGACGAAGCTAAAATCATGTATTACGACCTGAATACAAATAAAACAGAAACAGCGGTTGATTTATCCGAAAGCGATTACCGAGATGCATTCAAAACATATGGGGTGAATCCGTATACCGGAAAGCTTTACCTGAATGTTCAGAATGAAAATATTGGTATTTACGATGTAGAGGCAGATAAAAGTGTATGCTATATAGAAGAGTCTTACAACGTTGTTTCGCCAACAGCTTTTACTTTTTGTCAGAAAATGAAGCCTTTACAAATGGATATCAATTTTCTTTGGATACGGGTGATGTTCTCGCTTCCGGAAAAGTTCCTTATGTAGGTTATCCTTCCTTCTCTTATCCTTTTTTGTATAATGATGAATATTATTATTTGACTGCTCTTTCAAGCAGCGTTGATGATAAAATTAGTATTGTAAAAACGACACAGCTGCTAACTTCGGACGGAGAATATTCTGAAAAAAATAAAAACAAACATTGATGAAAATCCGTTCTTTGTAGACACAGATGCCGTGTATTACATGACAGAAGACCATTCCATCTATCAGGTGAATCTTGACTATCAGGAATCTGATACAGGTGCCTTAAATAAAAAAAGTGACGAAAACCATGATATCCTAATCATAGATGGCAAAGACATCGAAAACTCCGGCACCAATTATCTCAGCGACAACATTGTAGCTTTCACCAAAATTGACGACTCCACATTCGCCGTTCTGGACGGTCTGGATAACTCCCTGAAATTGGTTTCGGCAAAGTAAGCCTTTTCTTACAAATTTCAACCCTATCACATAAAAAATCCGGCAAGGTTTTCCCCAACCTCACCGGATTTTTTCACATCTCCCCTACTCTATCAGCTTCCCTTACCGATTCCGCCGCAGCGGCTCCTTTACATAGTATGACTCCGCATCATGCTCCATTCGCAGGTCATATTCCTTGACCGGAACATACAGATTATGCTCTGGAAAATCCCTTTTTCCGCATCGAGATCCATTTCTTGTCATGTTCCGGATGTCTGGGAATTGGAAGCTCCGGCATATTCTTTCGATAGATACACCGAATGTTCGGGTGCAGCCATAGATGATTGACGCAAAAGCGATATGTTTCTTCGATATCATCTACATACTTTGCCAGCTGTATGGTACTTTCCGCTTTTTCCTCAGCCACGGCAATACGAGCAAATGGTTCTGCAAATTGCAGATGATCCCAATCATTTTCCCTGTCACAATTCGACACCACCGGCATGACTTCGTCAATTTTATCCTCCGGTATTTGCCGCTTTTTCGGATAATACTGCACAATACAATAGGCTCCCAGCAGACGGTTCAAATCGCAGTATACAGACTCCGCACAAGCCAGCAAGCCAAAATCCACACACAAATCACGGAATTGACTGCTGCCCCATGTGGTCAGATAGCTAAAGTATTTCACCTCTTCCTGCACAGTCACACCATCCCAAACCGCAAGAATCAGTTTCAGATGATAGTCGCAGCAATCCTCGTAAAGCAGATAATCTGTCACCATTGCCTTGTATCCTATTGTAAATTCGTTTGGTTTTCGTTTTTCTGAGACATTGAAAATTCCTCCCGTTTCGTTATTGGCTGCAATGCTTTTGCAACCGCAGTATCAGTATAACACTTTGAATTTTCAGTTTGTAAAAACGAGTTGTTTTCGGAAAGGTGCTGCGAAAACCACATCACTTTTCTCACCCGTATCAACCCCCAACCTCAAATATATATTATAATTCCGGTAAGGTAAATTCTTTCAGCCTTACCGGAATTTTTTGTTTTTGGAGGAACTTGAAATGGAAGAAGAAGTAAGAATCTGTGACTACTGCGGAAGAGTGCTTGCGGAGGGAGAAGGCACACCGGTAGACGATGAGCTGCTCTGCGATGACTGTGTTGAGGAACACTGTGTCACCTGCGACCACTGCGGCGAGACGATCTGGGAACAGAACAGCGTCTCCGATGAAGACACCTGCCTTTGCCAGGACTGCTTTGATGCCCACTACTATCGATGCGAATCCTGCGGGCAGATCGTTCCGGAAAGCATCGTCTGCTGGCACAGCGACTTGCCCTACTGCGAAAGATGCTTTGACGAATTTGAGGACGAGATCGAGGAGTACGGCTACAAGCCCACACCCATTTTCTACGGAAACGGAAAGCGATACTTTGGCGTAGAACTGGAAGTGGATGAAGGCGGCAAGGACAACGACAACGCCGCAGCTCTCAAAAGCATCGCCAATGTGCATGAGGAAAATATCTACATTAAGTCGGACGGCAGCTTGGAGGATGGCTTTGAAATTGTAAGTCATCCCATGACCTTAGAGTACCACACAGAGGAAATGAACTGGAAAGAAATCCTTCGGGAGGCAGTTGCCATGGGCTACCGTTCCCATCAGACATCGACTTGCGGTCTGCACATTCACGTCAATCGCAATGCTTTTGGGGACAATCAAGCAGAACAGGAAGATGTCATCAGCCGGATTCTGTTCTTTGTGGAAAAGCATTGGAACGAGTTGTTCACATTCAGCCGCAGAAGCAGCTACAACATGAGCCGATGGAGTGCAAGATTTGGCTTTGAAAAGACTGGCAAACAAATCCTAGAGAAAGCGAAAAGCGGCTGCAACGGCAGATACGTTGCGGTCAATCTCAATAACTACCACACCATTGAGTTTCGCCTGTTCCGAGGGACACTCAAATACAACACTTTCATCGCCACATTGCAGATGGTCAACCACATCTGTGATGCGGCGATTTCTTTGTCTGAGGAGGGCATCGATGCCATGAGCTGGTCAGAATTTGTAAGTTCCATCGAAGAACCGGAACTGATCCAGTATCTCAAAGAGAGAAGACTGTACATCAATGAAGTGGTGACAGAAAGCGAGGAGATGTAAGATGTGTGCAGTGTTTGGATTTTTAGACTACAAGGGTAAGACCAGTAATGCCGTTTTGAAAAAGCTGATACACTACCTCTCAGTCGCTGCGGAAGTCCGTGGCACAGACGCAACGGGAATCGCCTACGTCCGGGACGGCAGCATGGTCACCTACAAAAGCCCAAGCCGTCACACAAGGTCAAGCTGTTCTTCCCCAGAGGGACACGATCGGTCATCGGGCACACCCGGTTCACGACACAGGGCAGCGAAAAGCGGAACTGCAACAACCACCCGTTCGAGGGGCACTGCGGCAAAGAGGCGTTCGCCCTCGCCCACAACGGCGTGCTGTACAACGACAGGGAGCTTCGCCGGGAACAGCATCTCCCAACGACACCGATCGAAACCGACAGCTACATCGCCGTGCAGCTTCTGGAACAGGGGCAGCAGCTGGACACGGAAAACATCAAACGCATGGCAGGACTTGTGGAGGGCAGCTTTGTCTTTACGATTTTGAGAAATGACAATACGCTGTTTCTGGTGAAAGGCAATAACCCGCTGACTTTGTATCATTTTCCCGCACTGGGATTGTACGTTTACGCCAGCACAAAAAGAGCATTTTGGACAATGCTTTGAAAAAAGGTAAAGCTGAATGGCAAGTACAGCGAAGTCGATGTTTCAGAGGGTGAAATCGTCAAAATGTCTTCGAGTGGCAATCTCCATAAGAGCACCTTTACCATGCAGGACTACATCCATACCATGTTCAACCCATACAATTGGAATTAACGAACGGGAAGAACTGCTGTTGGAGTACTGCGGTACATTTGGCGTTTCGGAAGAAGAAGTAGAATTGTTGCTGGAAGTCGGCTATGATCCGGACGAGATCGAAGAACTGCTCATGGATACAGCGGCAATGGAGGAAGCAATTAACGAGGCGAAAACACTGTTACAGTGTGAAGCATAAATCAAAACGAAAAATTGGAGGAATTTGACATGAAGGAATTTATCGCAGGACTGGTACTGACACTGGTGATCGGCGGCATCGGGATCGCCATCGAAATGCAGGAACGGGAGGAGGTGAAGTACATCAATGCCGATTGCAATTGAAATGTTTCTGGCAGGAGTCGCCTGCGGCGTAGAACTGCTGGCACTGGTCAAGAAGAGTAAGTAAAAATTCTGTTTGCGGGAGGCTTGGCATGACGCTGAGCCTCTTTTTTTGAAACAAAATTGGAGGAAAATCATGCAAAAATTACACTCTATTGCAACTATTTCAAATGCTGCAATGCCGTCAGATCTCAAATCATATCTGGTGCAGAAAATGGAAAACATCGAAAAAAACCTATCACTGTGACATGGGTGATATCCTTTCTGTAATTCTCTTTAGAAAAACAGGAGAAATCCTATCTGCTCGACAAAGGTTTGGAATTCTATGAGATCCTTTCCTTTTCCCACTCTGACTGGATCCACACTGTCTGGGCATCTTCGGACGGATACAGCGAGGATATCTACATCCCATTTTCCACAGAAGCACAGGAACTTGTGGAAAGAAGGTGCTGCTGATGTTTTCGGGAAACCGCTATCTGACAAAAAAGAATCCATGAGGAACTACCGCTTTTTCTGCAATTATTTCTCTGGAACTGCATTGCAGAACTGCCTGTTCCCAAGGATTATCTGCAAATATTTCGGCTTTCCGGAGCAGGCAGCCAGCAGATCATTTTGCATTGTCAGGAAGTTCCGCCTTATGAAAAATGCTATCAGTTTGCCGTGCCGTTTTCGCCGGTCACAGCGAAAATCTATGTGATTGCAGAATATGATGCAAACCAAAAGCCCTATGCCACCATGCTGTTTGCAGAAGAATACTAATCTTTTTCCGTCTTTTTCAAGAAAAGCCCGAAGAACATTCTGTTATACTTTTCAAAGGAGGCGGTTTTATGCCATATACCGGTCATGTGCGAAAGCGGACGACCAAATCCGGGATCACAACCTATCAGGTCATCGTGGAAGAAGAATCCTCTTTTGCCAACGGAAAACGCAAACGCTATTACAAGACCATTCAGGGCGGGAAAAAACAAGCAGAAAAAGTCATGCGGGATATGATCCATGAACTGAAACCAGAACTTTTGTCAAAGACAATCGGATCACGGTTCGGGATTTCATGCACCAGTGGCTGGAGATCTACGTAAAAAATCAGCTCTCCCCTACCACTGTACAGCACTACATCGATCAGACGGAAAAGTACATCATTCCACAGTTTGGAGATACCTGTTTGCAGCAACTGAAAAACATCGACATTCAGAAATGGGTCTTTTCCCCTGCAAAGGCATCTCCCAGAACAGGAAAGCCGCTTTCGCCCAAAACGATCAAAAACATTATGTTGAATCTCTCGGCGGCAATGAAAAAGGCAGTCATGCTGGAACTGATTCCGAAGAATCCCTGTGACGATCTCACACTGCCCAAGCTGGAACATTACCAGCCGGAAATGTACAGCATGGAAGAAGTGGAGACCCTGCTGCAATGTGCCAGAAACACTGCCCTTTATCTACCACTGATGATCGAGATTTGTTTGGGTCTGCGGCGTGGAGAACTGCTCGCACTGCGGTGGCATCATGTGGATTTTCAAACCGGCTGTCTTACTGTCGAAGAAAATCTGGTAACTGTCAACAATCAAACGATCACCAAAGCCCCGAAAACACAAAGCGGCAGACGGGAGATTCAGATTCCCGGAACGCTGCTGCGGCTGTTGAAAAACACCAAAGAAGAACGCCACGCCGGACAAAATGATTACATCGTCTGCCAGGAGGACGGCTCTCCCTACAAAAGCGATTCCTTTTCCATGAAGTTTCGGCGATTTCTGAAAGCCAACGATCTGAAGCACATTCGGTTTCATGACCTTCGGCATATCAATGCCACGATCATGCTTTCGCTTGGTATCTCTCCCAAGGTCGCACAGGAGCGGCTGGGACATTCCAGCTATCAGATCACCATGGACATTTACAGTCATGTGCTGAAAAAAGTCGAACAGGAAGCCGCCGACAAGCTGGATGCTGCTCTGTTTGAACAGAACCCTGCATAAGAAAAAATACCTGGAATTCCAACAACGGGATTCCAGGTATTTTTTTCGGAAGTGGAAGAATGTTTTATAGAGAGTTTGGGGAAGGGTATCACTTTTTTCACTGGGTGGGGTGGTGAGGAAAGAGATGTTTCCTTTTACAACCATCTTCAATTTTCAGAAAAGGCAGCATTCTAACCTTCAATTTTAATGTCAAAGTCCCACTCCACCAACAAAATTAAAAACGTTATAGGCATTCGGAACTTTTCGGTCGTTTTCAGCCCCGTCCTATCAAAAATGGGCATTCTGCCATTTCATGCCGACGGATTCGCCGACGAGTGCGAGCCATTGCCGACCTAGCAGTTTCCAAGTCAACAAAAATGAGCCGAGAAAACTCGACTCACAAGGATTGACAAAAAGCATTCATCATGATATAATAAAAAAGAACATTCAGGCAAATCAACAGCTAAACTTGCACCTCCAGCTGTTTCACTTGCTTGAATGTTCTTTTCCATTTGGTTGCGGGAGCCAGATTTGAACTGACGACCTTCGGGTTATGAGCCCGACGAGCTACCGAGCTGCTCCATCCCGCGATATATTTCGTCTGCATCTCTCGTGCCGACTTGTATAGTATACCACAATTCAGCACACTTGTCAACTAAAAATCAGAATTTCAAAATAAAGCAATGCTTTATGTATGTTATACAAAATAATCAAAAGTATAATCAGCATTATTCAATCTAAAAAGCACATTGATTCAAATAAAACAAATCCTTTTAGTTTGAACTGACACTGCACCATGCCCCAATTGTCTCAGTCTAAAACCCCTCAGCCATTTTTCATTGACTTTTCTGTATATACATTAGAATGCCATATATACATTATAATGTCAACGCCCTTAGAAACGCCACCGGGCTAACCCTGCATCAGCTCTTCCGTACCTCCAGCCCTTTATAAGCCGTCACGCCCATTCTGCTTTTGCAATCCTCGCCGCAGACGTTCCCGACGCATTCCTGTGAAAAAAATCTACGAACTGATTTCTCATTTTCATTTTCAGTTTGTGCAATCCCACAAAATTCAAAAAATGGCGTTTTTCCCTTGACAAATGCGGTCAGAAGTTGTATACTAACAAGAGGGTTAGAGCGTTCTAACTCTTCTGTTTTTACAATAGGTTAGCTTTTTCTAACAAATTTTGCTCGTTTCTGCTTTTGCATAAACAGGCGATCGCATTCGGAAAAAGGAGGAAAACTGGTATGATGCCGCTGATGTTTGCAAACCCTGGTGATGAAGTTACCATCAAAAAGGTTGGCGGAAGTGCCGAGACCAAAAAAAGCACCTGGAAGATCTGGGCTTTGTGGTTGGCGGAACACTTACGGTGGTGAATTCCGGCAGCGGAAATCTCATCGTCAATGTCAAAGAGACTCGTATTGCCATTACCAAAGAAATGGCTGCAAAAATTATGATATAAGAGGAGGAATTCAACAATGGCTACATTAAAAGACGCCAAAATCGGACAGACCGTCCGGGTAAAAAACTGACCGGTGAGGGTGCTGTAAAGCGCCGCATTATGGACATGGGCATCACAAAGGGTGTTGAAGTCTACATCCGCAAGGTTGCTCCCCTGGGAGACCCGGTAGAAGTTACCGTAAGAGGTTACGAACTGTCCCTGCGGAAAGCAGATGCCGAACTGATCGAAGTGGAATAAAAAACCTGTGGATCTGCTGTTTCAGTAGATTCACATCTTCATTTTACGGCAGAATTATTTTTTGTCACAAGTTAGTAACTGCTAATTAGCAATCACTAACAGATAAAATGTACGAAAAAGGATTGAATCAAATGGGTATCAAAATCGCATTAGCCGGTAACCCGAACGCTGGTAAAACCACATTGTTCAACGCATTGACAGGTTCGAACCAATTCGTCGGCAACTGGCCTGGTGTAACCGTAGAAAAAAAGGAAGGTAAGCTGAAAGGTCATAAAGATGTTATCATCACAGACCTGCCGGGGATCTACTCCCTTTCTCCGTACACCCTGGAAGAGGTTGTTGCCAGAAACTATCTGATCCAGGAACGGCCGGATGCCATCCTGAACATCGTGGATGGCACGAATCTGGAACGCAACCTGTACCTTACCACACAGCTGGTGGAGCTGGGCATTCCGGTAGTGGTAGCCATCAACATGATGGACATTGTCCGCAAGAACGGCGACCAGATCCGCATCGACCAGCTGGCAAAGGAACTGGGCTGCAAGGTTGTTGAGATCTCCGCACTGAAAGGCACCGGCATTGACGAGGCTGCCAAGGAGGCAATGAAGGCTGCTGAGAGCAAGGTCCCCATGGTACCGCAGCACAAGTTCGGCGGCTGTGTGGAACACGCTATTGCACATATCGAAGAGGCTTGCCTGCACGACCAGCCGGAAGAGCAGCAGAGATGGTATGCCATCAAGATCTTCGAGCGTGATGACAAGGTTCTGGAACAGCTGAACATTCCGGAGGCTACCAAAAAGCACGTTGAACAGGATATCGACGCTGCCGAAAAGGAAATGGACGACGACGCAGAGAGCATCATCACCAACGAGCGTTATCTGTACATCGCATCCATCATCAAGGACTGCCTGAAGAAGAAGAAGACCGGCATGACAACATCGGATAAGATCGACAAGATCGTTACCAACCGTTGGCTGGGTCTGCCGATCTTCGCAGTTATCATGTTCCTGGTTTACTACATCTCCATGGTTACCGTTGGTTCTGCCGCAACAGACTGGGCAAACGACGGCCTGTTCGGCGACGGCTGGCACCTGCTCGGCATCGGCACAAGCTCTTATAATGATGCAGCAGATGAATACGGCGACACAAACGCTATCATCGACGGCTATGTGGCATACCTGGACGAACAGGGTGTGGACACCGCAGAGCTGGAAAGCTACATTGACGCAGAAGCAGATACCTTTGACGGCGAGGCTGCAAAGGATCTCATCATGAACTATGAGAACGAATACAATGCTGACTTCTCCTATGACATTGAGGATGAAGAAACACTGGAAGTTACCACAGAGACTGCCTCTATGGATGATCTGACCACAGCAGCAGAAGAGTTCGCAAAGGGTGAGCCGGATCCGGCTGACTACGGCGTATGGGTTCCGGGTATTCCGGTACTGATTGAAAAGGGACTGGACGCAGTAAACTGTGTTGACTGGCTGAAGGGTCTGGTTCTGGACGGTATCGTTGCCGGTGTTGGTGCAGTTCTGGGCTTCGTACCGCAGATGCTGGTACTGTTCATTCTGCTGGCAATCCTGGAAGCCTGCGGCTACATGGCTCGTATCGCATTCGTTATGGACCGTATCTTCCGTAAGTTCGGTCTGTCCGGTAAGTCCTTCATCCCGATCCTGGTCGGCACAGGCTGCGGCATCCCAGGCATCATGGCATCCAGAACCATCGAGAACGAACGTGACCGTCGTATGACCGTTATGACAACCACCTTTATCCCCTGCGGCGCTAAGCAGCCGTTTATCGCAATGATCGCCGGCGCAATCTTCGGCGGTTCTGCATGGATCGCAACCGGCGCATACTTCCTGGGCATGGCAGCGATCGTTGTTTCCGGTATCATTCTGAAGAAGACAAAGATGTTCGCCGGCGACCCGGCTCCGTTCGTTATGGAGCTGCCGGCATACCATATGCCGACTGTGGGCAACGTTCTCCGCTCCATGTGGGAACGTGGCTGGTCCTTCATTAAGTGGTACCATCATCACCCTGTCCACCATCTTCGTTTGGGTTCATTAACGAAGTTCCTTCGGTATGCTGGTACCATCATCACCCATGTAATCGCTCTGATCGTAAACCAGCTGGGCAACCTGTTCACCGGTCAGCTGATGACTGCCGGCAACGGTGTTGTAAACATCATCAGCCTGATCGTTGCATTCGCTCTGATTATTGCAATGATCTACCTGCTGGTTCGTCCGTATAAGGAAAGCAACAAGCTGGGCGTTAAGGTAAAGGCATAAACTCAAATTGACCTGATGTTTCAAAAGGAGGCATTTCTATGGGAAGTGTCATTGTCGGAATCATTGTTGTGGCAATCATTGCTGCGATCGTTCTGTCCATGCGGAGTGACCGCAAAAAGGGAAAACATTCCTGCGGCGGTACCTGCGGCGGCTGTCCGAACGCCTGCAACTGTCACGGCGGCACACAAAAACACAGGCAGAAATCCTCAAAATAACGAAACCTCTCCATAAAGGAAAGCAGGAGCAGCCTGGAATATGGCTGCTCCTGCTTTTTGTTTTATGATAAGCTCTCAATAAAACATCATTGACTTTTCATTGCAATGATGATATAATCAAAAAAAGACTCAAACAAAATTACCAAATTGATTTTTGGGAGGCAAAATAATATGAAAATGTTTATTGATGACAATGTAATTATCCCAGATGAAATCAAAAAAATGTCAGCCGAAGAATTGAAAAAGGCAATACAAGAACTAGAACAAGAATTGAAAGAACGAAAACAGGTTTCATAATAACCACAGTACACAATATAATCCCCACGAAAAAAACGCCGTTCCTGCACGTGGAACAGCGTTTTTTCTATATGTAGAATAGTAAGAAGATGTCAGATTTAATCTTTCTTTTCCTCGGACTCAGCCGTTTCTTTTCCCTGCTGTGCCGCCAGCAGATCCCGGATCTCCGTCAGCAGGATCTCTTCCTTGCTGGGCTTGGGCGGTGCAGGCTTTTCTTCCTGTTTCCGGCGGAACATATTCATGACCTTTACAATCAGAAATACGCAGAGCGCCGTCAGCAGGAATGTGATAACTGTATTCAAAAAAGCTGCCGATGGCAATAAACGGATGATTGCCCCATGGGATCGTGATTCCCAGAGACGAGAAGTTGATGCCGGCAAGCACTGTGCCGATAATCGGCATCAGAATGTCATCTACCAGCGAGTTTACGATGGCTGTGAATGCCGAACCGACGATCAAGCCGACCGCCATGTCCAGTACATTTCCCTTGGAAATAAACTCCTTGAACTCACCGACTACGCTTTTCAAGCCCTTTCCCGGCTTTCTGCAAAGTCTCTTCCGTTGGTTTCTTTTTCATTTTCCATGATAGATCACCTTTTCCTATTTATTCGGCAGCACTGGTTTCTGTTGCTGTTTCCGTATCTGCTGCTGCGCTGTCCTCCGGCGTTGTTGCAGCTGCTGCGTCTCCGCTCTGAATCTCGCCGGTGTCCACCGTCACAATAAATCCATCGCTGTTGTTGCCGGAGATGGTGTACTTCGCATCCGGCGGCACCATCACATAGGTGGAGTCCGTGGAAGTGTCCGTAGCCACATAGTATACCTGATAGATCTCGCCGTCCCAGTTGGTGATGGAGAGCGGCTCATCTGCGGTGTAATTTTTCAGCAGTGTGAGGTATTCCTCCAGGCACACGTTGTTTTCCATCATGTAGGTGGCGTGGGGCTGTCCCACATAGCGGTAGTGCCACGGCTCTGCCTGGATGCCAGTGGTCTCCTGCTTGTCCTCTGCATAGCGCAGTACATAGCCGTAGTGCGCACAATTCTCGTTGATCCAGGCATATTCCCCGGTGCCGTCATAGTCGTACTGCACCCCCTGTCGGTGTACAGGGAAAAGTCCAGGGCATAGCCGCTTTCGTGTTCGCTGTGTCCGGGCAGTGCCACACGGGTCGAGGTCTGCTCGCCGGTCTCTGCCAGGTCTGCATCGTACAGCTCCTGCTGCTGCTGTGGTGCGGTAGCCGCTGATGACGATCATGTCCTGGTGTCCGGTCGCCACATAAAAGGCGTCCAGCATCTGGTTCAGCGCATCCAGCGCCGGCTGACGCAGGCTGGTCTCTGTACCGCTGACATGGTAGTTGTCCGTCTTGTGGTCGTAGATGCTCACGATCTCCGTGGGGTTCTCCTCCACATATGCGGTATCCGTGTTGACCAGGATCAGATCACCGGCGTGAACATCTTCGTTGGAAACGGAGACGTTCTCATAGACCGTTTTTCGGTTCTGTCGCAGCCTCAGACTCGCTGCCGCCGCCCACCAGATCCATGCTCTCCGACCCCTGTGAGATGGGTGTGAAAGAACGGTACATATGAAATCCCTCATATCCCACAAGCGCCACCAGAACCAGGGAGACGATGACCTGTGCCGCCGTCTTTCCGCCGGAACCTCTCGGGCGGCGGGGATTCGGATGCTTCTGCATCTGTTTTTTCTGCGGCGCATTTTTTTGCAGACCGGGTTTTCTTTTGTTGTTCCTGACTCATATAAAGCCCTCCAAACACCAGGCACTCTCCGCCAAAATCACCGAAAACACGTCATTTCAGCAGAAAGCCCCACGCAATCTCATCCGGCAGCACCGCACTGGCTTTGTACCATGCTGCCACAGTTCTTTCTTATTATATCATATTTTCCGAAAAATGCAAATACTTTTTATGCAAATTTTTTTCGAACACCTCATCCTGCTGTTAGGGCAACACCGCACAAAGCCCGCCTGACGGCTTTGTGCGGTGTTGCCTTTAGTTCCTGCGCACATCGCCGATATCCGTCACGATGGCATAGCCTGCCGCCGCCACACGCCGTTCCAGACAGCTCCGGCACTGGGCAGATTCTTCCCCGGTGCAGATCTTGTCCGCATAGAGCGAATACAGCTTTCGCACCGACACCGGAGAAAGATTCGGCATCACCACATTTGCCCCGGCTTTCAGCCCCATTTCCCTGCCCTGCGGATGAGGTACCCAGGGCAGTGGTCGCCGGGATCAGCGCATACGGGAACATGAGCCGCAGCACTGCAATGAGCCGCAGCGTCAGTTCCAGACTGCCGTTAGGTTGTGTCCGGAATGGTGTGTCGCCGTGGGTGAGATACGGTCCAATGCCGATCATATCCGGCTGCAGTTCCTGCAAAAAGCGAAGGTCGGCACAGAGATGCGCCGTGGTCTGAAACGGCGAACCCACCATAAAGCCGGAACCCACCTGGTAGCCGATCTCTTTCAGATCAAAAAGGCAGCGTTTCCGGTGTTCCGGCGACATTGCGCCGGGATGGAGACGGCGGTAGTGCGCCGGGTCTGCGGTCTCGTGGCGCAGCAGATAGCGGTTTGCGCCGGCACGGAAAAACGCCGCATAGCTGGATTTTTCCCACTCGCCGATGGAAAGGGTGATGGCGCAGTCCGGAAAGCGTTCCCGTATCTCCGAGACAATCTCACATACACGCTGTTCCGTGAAATATGCGTCCTCGCCGCCCTGCAAAACAAACGTCCGGAATCCCAGCGCATATCCCTCTGTACAGCAGGCGAGGATATTCTCCCGGCTCAGCCGATACCGCTGTACCTTTCCGTTGCTCCGGCGGATGCCGCAGTAATAGCAGTTGTTCCGGCAGTAGTTGGTGAACTCGATCAGTCCCCGGACAAATACCTCCGTGCCGTATCGTTCCCGGCGGATGCGGTCCGCCGCCTGAAACAGCGCCCCATCCATGGCATCCGTTTCCAGCAGAGCGCAGAGCGCCTCGTCCGGCAGATCGTGCCGCTGTTCCAATGCTGTAAGAATTTCCTGCATACCTGTGTATCCTTTCTCTCCTCTGTGTGGTACTGCTTTGAAAAAATCCACAAAAAGACTTGCATTTATCCCAGAAATCTTGTATAATAAAACTATACCGTCCGGAATTACCGGCAACAAAGGAGCTATACTATGACAATCAATGAAATTATGGAAAAAATCCGGGAGGGTCTGACCGGAGAATACAGCGTAGACATGGTCTATCTGGAATCCCAGGCAGACAAGTACCGTTCTGCAAAAAAACGCCAAAGAGATCGAAAGCGCCATTGCTGACCTGGCATATGAGATCCTGCCCGACGACAAGCGGGAAGTTCTCAACAAGATGATGTACATTGACGGCAAGCGCCTGGACGTTGTCTTTGCAGAGGCAAACAAACTCATCCAGGAAAAAGAAGATCGACGAGTCCTTCAAGCTGACTGAGGCGCTGTACACCAAGATCCGCATGAACTACCGGGAAACGGAGTCCGAGGTATACCTCAGCTTCCGCAACACCCTGGAGCATCAGCTCTATCTGTACTTCTACCGCCCGTCCAAAAAGCTGGTGCGTCCGGTATTTGACCTGTCCCAGATGGTGCTGCTCCACGGCTACAACCTGCTGGAGCTGGGACGTGCAGAAGAGGCTGCCCGTGTCATCAACGACGCCATCCGCTATAACCCCATGAACACGGACGCATACTTCGAGCTGGCAGAATGCTACAAGTCCCTGCGTGACCACGACCAGCTGCTCTCCGTTATCAAGGAGACACTGGAAGTGGCTGTGACACCGGTACAGCTTTCCCGGTGCTACTGCAACCTGGGCTTTTACTGCGTCGAGGTCAAGGACTATGACCGTGCAGTCTGCTTCTACTATGAAAGCCTGATCTATGCCGACCACCCCATGGTTCCGGCAGAACTGCACCACATCCACACCATCACCAAGAAGAAAATTGTACCGCCCACACGGGACGAGGTCAATGAGGCGTTTGCACACTACGGCATGAAGTGCGGCGCAAACGAGGACGTTGTCGGCGTCATCACTGCCCTGGCGAAAGAGGCAGTCGAGAACAAGGACCTGCCGGCGATCCGGTTCTATCTGCATATGCAGCACGGACTGACCAACGACCCGGAGATCAAGGAAATGATGGACCGCTACGACACCCTGGCAAAGGAACGTGGACAGGCGTAATCATTCCACAGAATCCCACAGCGGACAGCAGAAATGCTGTCCGTTTTTTGTTGTGCAGTGTACTACTCTCTGTCTGTGTCGCTGTACAGTGCAGCAGCCGCCCGGATGCGCTGTGCCACCTCTTTCCGCAGGCTCTCCGGTGCAAGCACTTCCATGCTGGCGCCGTACTTCATAATCCAGCGGTACAGCCCGTAGCTAATGCCCATTCTGGCACGCACCAGGATGCAATGCTCCGGGTCTTTCTCGTCCAGACGCACATGGGCATAGTTCCCCAGCTGTTCGATCATATCGTCCAGCAGCACCCGGCGAACACGCAGCTGAACATCCTCATACACCTCCGGCACAAAGATATCTGCCGAAAAGCCCTCCGGTTTAGGCAGCTTTGGCAAATGAGCGATCTTCTCTCCCGGCAAGATCTTCCGCATCCGGTCAATGCGATAGTTCCGCACCTCTCCCGTGTCCTCCGAGACCGCTTTCAGATAAAAGCGTTCACTGGTATACACCACCTGGCACGATCAGATTCCGCTTTTTGTCATAGTATTCGATTTCCCGGTGGATGTTATACTTGCCGTACTGAAAATGAATTTTCCGCTTTTCCGCAATGATCTGATGCACGCATTCCAGATTGTCCAGCAGGTCCAGTGACGGCGGCGCAACCTCGCTGAGGGTAATGCGTCCCACCAGCTTTCGCACCTCCGACTCTGAGCGCAGCACCTCGAATTTCCGGAACAGGCGCTGTTTCTGGGCGTTGCTGAGGAACTTGTTGATGGAAACCGAATCCACCAGAAAGCGGATCTCATTGAAGGTGAACCCACGGTCACGCATATGATAATAGGACGTGTTGTGCGCCCCTTCCGGATGTCCACCGTATACCCCATGGCGTCGATCTGGTCGATATCCCGCTGAATGCTCAGTGTAGACACCGAGCCTGCGTTGGTCTGATTCAGCAAATATGCCTGGATATCCTTCAGCGTTGCACCCTTTTCTGCATCCGTATTGCGGCTGAGATAATCCAACATAAAGAATTCGTGACATATCTGTCCCCTCTCTCCCGTCTTAGCGTACCAGCATCTGCATCAGCGCCGTCACATCCCGGCAGTCCAGCACGCCGTCTGCGCAGCAGTCTCCGTTTTCCAGCTGCGCCGCATTTCCAGTCACCTGCCCCAGCAGTATCTTCTGCAAAAGCACAGCATCTGCCAGTTCCACTGTGCCGTCCAGGTCTACGTCCCCCAAAAGGAAAACGCCTTTTTCCGAAACCGTGGGATTCGCCGTTTCGCCCGGCTCATATTCCCCTTCCAGAGGCTGTTCCGATGAGATGAGCAGCATCTCCCAGTAGGTGTAGTAATGATTCGGGTCATCCTCCAGCTGGCTCACCCCGATGCCGATATACTGATAGTTTTCTCCCAGCATCGCCTTGCGGTGCGCATCGGAATCGATCCACGCTGCGATCACGCTCTCCGGCGTATCATAGCCGGCTGCCACATTTTCCGCCGCATAGCAGTTGGCATCCAGCGAGGACTCCTCAACGATGGTAAACCAGTCCCGCCCGTCCGGACGGGTGTGACCGTATGCGTCTTTCAGTTCCTCCGCACGCCGGGCAGACAGTTCCAGCAATACCGGCGCCATTTTCAGCGGCGCAAGCCCGTTTTCCTGCCGGAACTGGTTGGTCAGCCGGGCAGTCTCTTCCGCAAATGCCGCCGTGTCTATGGTCTCCGCCTGCACCTGCCACATTTCCCCAGGCATCCGCAGAAACACCCCGGTCAGCAGCACTGCGCTGCAAAGAAAAAGCACATCCTCTTTTGCGCATCTCCCGAACCTCCTTTTTTTGATTTTGCATTTCGCATCCGAAAAAATCTCCGATTCTATTATAGCATATTTGCCTGGAATTTTCAATCTGTTTTTGTGATTTTTGGCGTGAATACGCAAAAAGCGCCGTACAGAAACCTCTGCACGACGCTTTCTCTATGCAAATCAAAAATTCTTACTTTTCGCTGGCTGCCTGGTCTTCCTTACGGATCTGCGCACGCTTGATCTTGCCGCCCAGTGTTTTCGGCAGTTCGTCCACGTACTCGATGATACGGGGATATTTATACGGCGCTGTGGTATGCTTCACGTGGTTCTGGAGTTCCTTTGTCAGCTCCGGGCTGGGTGTATAGCCCTTGGTGAGGACAACAGTCGCCTTGACCACCTGTCCACGGATGGGATCCGGTGCCGCTGTGATAGCGCATTCCAGCACAGCCGGGTGTTCGATGAGGGCGCTTTCTACCTCAAACGGTCCGATACGATAGCCGGAACACTTGATAACGTCGTCATTTCTGCCCACGAACCAGTAGTAGCCGTCCTTATCCCGCATGAACACATCGTGCGGACAATAGCTGCCGCCGCCCAGGATCTCTTGTGTCATTTCCGGGTTCTTGTAGTATCCCACAAACAGACCGGTGGGATATGCCTTTTTCAGATTCTGCATCACCAGAGCGCCCTGCTCGCCGTCCTTGGCAAGCGTACCGTCATCGTGCTGCAATACAATATCATACAGCGGAGACGGCTTGCCGGTCGAGCCGGGCTTGGGTGTGATCCACGGGAAGTTTGCCAGCAGAACAGAACCCTCTGTCTGTCCGAAGCCCTCCCGGATCTCCTTGCCGGTGAGTTCCTGCCAGCGGTTGTATACCTCCGGGTTCAGCGGTTCGCCGGCGGTGGAAAAGTTCTGGATGCTGGACAGGTCATAGGATGCCACATCCTCCTGGAGCATGAAACGGTACATGGTCGGCGGAGCGCAGAAGGTGGTCAGCTTATAGTCCTGCATCTTCTGGAGCAGATGGGTCGGCACAAACTTGTCCATATCATAGGCGAAGATCACTGCGCCGCAGATCCACTGCCCGTAGATCTTGCCCCAGCCGAACTTTGCCCAGCCGGAATCCGAAACGCTCATGTGCAGCTTGTTTTCCTGCACCTGCTGCCAGTACTTTGCCGTAACGATATGCCCCAGCGGATGAGTGTAGTCGTGTTCTACCATCTTCGGATCACCGGTGGTGCCGGAGGTGAAGTAAACCAGCATCAGATCGTGTGCCTTTGTGCCGGCGTCTCCGGTGGGACGTGCAAACTCTGTGGAGAACTTCTCCACTTCCTCGTGGAAATTGCGCCAGCCCTCGTGAGAGCCGCCCACCACGATCTTGTGCTGGATGCTGGGGACAGAGGGCTGTGCCTCATCCACCTGCTCCAGGACATACTTGTCGTCCAGACATACCATGGTGTGGATCTGTGCGCTGTTTCCACGATAAATCAGATCCTTTTTCGCCAGCTGCAGCGAGCCGGGAATCAGAATGGCGCCGATTTTGTGCAGTGCCACAGCGCATACCCAGTATTCCCAGCGGCGGCGCAGGATGAGCATAACCACTGTGCCTTTCCGGATGCCCAGGCTCTGAAAATAGTTTGCGGTCTGGTTCGACAGACGGGAGATGTCCGTAAAGGTGAACGTCTTTTTCCTCGCCGTGGTCATTGCACCACACCAGCGCCTTTTCCGGTTCCTGTTTCGCCCATTCGTCCACAATGTCAAAGCCGAAGTTAAAGTCATCGGGAATGTTTACACGATAGTTCTCTTTGAAGTCCTCGTAGCTGTCAAACTCGATGCGTGGTAAATATTTGTCGAGCAGCATATGCAAATGCTCCTTTTCTGTTCAGATTTTTCTGCATTTCAAAATGGAGCTGCAATCCTGCTGCGCCGCATTTTTTCCTGCACGCCACCCTTTGGAAAGAATGGTGATTATTTTTATTATACTACAATCAGACAAGCCGTGTCAAGATTTTTTCCACTTTTTTGCACATTTTACAAAAAAGGCAGACCCCCCGACCGGAGATCTGCCCGAAAAGCTTTTCACAAGCGCTTATTTCACTTTGTCCGCATTGCCCGTGTGGAGTTGAGAATGGCAATTACCGAAACGCCCACGTCTGCAAAGACCGCAGCCCCGATATGTGCCAGACCCAGCGCACCCAGCACCAGAACGATTGCCTTGACACCCAGTGCAAACACGATGTTCTGCCGTGCAATGCCCATGGTTTTCTTGGCAATGTGGATCGCCAGCCCCAGTTTCGAGGGCTTGTCGTCCAGGATGACCAGATCCGCCGCCGCAATGGCTGCATCCGAACCCAGACCGCCCATGGCAACGCCCACATCCGACTGTGCCAAAACCGGCGCATCGTTCATGCCGTCGCCCACAAACACCAGCGTTCTGCCCTTGGACAGCTTGGTGCGGTATTCCTGCATGAACTTCACCTTGTCAGCCGGCAGGCACTTGGCGTGTACTTCGTCCAGCTGCAGGGCATCGCCCACAGCCTTCGCCGCAGATTCGCTGTCGCCGGTGAGCATCGCCACCGTGGAAACGCCAGCCTTCCGGAACGCCTGCACTGCCTGTGCCGCATCCGGTTTCACTGCATCCGCAATGAGGATATATCCGGCATATACGCCGTCCACTGCCAGATGCACTGCCGTGCCGATGGCGTGGGGTGTTTCCGGCTGGAGTCCGGCATCTTCCAGATAAGCCGCATTGCCTGCCAGCACCTGTCTGCCGTCCACCCTGGCAGCCACGCCGTGACCGGCGATCTCCTGGATATCCGTGACACGCTCTGCGTCAATGGCTTTGCCGTAGGCATCCTTCAGCGACTGCGCAATGGGATGGTTGGACGCCGATTCTGCCAGCGCCGCCAACTCCAGCTGTTCCTCTGCCGTCACGCCCACCGGGTTCTGTTCCGTCACATGGAACTTTCCCTCGGTCAGCGTACCAGTCTTATCCATGACTACCGTCTGCGCATGAGAGAGCGCCTCCAGATAGTTGCTGCCCTTTACCAGGACGCCGTCTTTGGACGCACAGCCGATACCGCCGAAAAAGCTCAGCGGTACGGAGATCACCAGCGCGCAGGGGCAGGAGATAATGAGGAACGTCAGCGCACGATAGATCCAGCCGGAGAACGCCTGCCCCGTAATGAGCGGCGGCAGCACTGCCAGAATTACAGCGGCAATGACCACGCAGGGCGTATAGAACCGGGCAAACTTAGTGATAAACTGCTCCGTCTTTGCCTTGCTGGAGGCGGATTCTTCCACCAGCTCCATGATTTTGGAGGCAGTGGATTCCGACGCCGGCTTGGTAACGACCAGTTCCACCGCACCGGACAGATTCACACAGCCGCTGCAAACCGCATCGCCCACACCGGCTGTCACCGGCATGGATTCGCCTGTCAGCGCAGCGGTGTCGATGGTGGTGTGTCCCTCAAAGACCTCCGCATCCAGCGGGATCTTTTCGCCGGGGCGCACCAGAATGTGTTCGCCCACTTCCACTTCGTCCACCAGCACCGTTTCCGGCTTGCCGTCCCGGAGTACTGTCGCCTCATCCGGGCAGAGATCCAGCAGATCGGACACTGCCTGGCGGGAACGTCCTACGGCGATCTTCTCGAAAAGCTCACCCACCTGGTAGAACAGGATGACTTCCACCGCCTCCGGATACTGCCCGATGGCAAGCCGCAATGGAGGCGATCGTCATCAGAAAATTCTCATCAAACACCTGCCCGTGCGCAATGTTCCGCACAGCCTTTTCCAGCACACTGAATCCCGGCACCAGATACACTGCCAGGAAGATCAGCAGCTCTGCCCACCAGGGCAGCGTCAGCAGATGGGTGACTGCCATTGCCACGGCAAACAATACCGCACCAATGATGATCTTGATCAGAATTTTTACGCTGTTGTTTTGTCATACAGACCGCCTCCTGTTGCTCGTGTCATGCGAACCGGTTTAGGCAACACCGCACAAAGCTTGTGCGTAAGATGCGCAGCCAGATTTTTTTTGGCAGATTGCGCAGAAATTTCGCAGGCATACTGTCGTATGTCAAGGGATTTCTGTGCAATATGACGGAAAATCAGCAAGCAGATTGCGTGCAAAGCCGCCAGGCGGGCTTTGTGCGGTATTGCCTTTATTTTACGATGATCTCGCAGTCCGGCTCAACCTTGCTGATGCACTTCTGTGCAGCCTTCAATACCTTGTCGAAATCCGCATCGTCGGCCTCCAGCGTCAATTTCTGGGTCATGAAACTGATGGTTGCAGACTTTACGCCGTCCAGTTTCTGAATTGCAGCCTCCATCTTTGCGGCGCAGTTTGCGCAGTCCAGATCATTCAGCTTAAATACCTTTTTCATTTTCGTTTCCTCCATGCAATTTCGTTTGAACGATTGTTCATATGTTCATTATATACAATTACACCGCCGTTGTCAACCCTTTTCCGCAAAAAAAAAGAATTCCAGCCCATCTTCAAAGAAACGAAAGTTTTCCCACGACTTCGCATAAAAAAGAGCGCATCTGCATCCGATACGCTCTGTTCTGCAAGTATTCTGTTATGAAATCGAGGGTCATCCGGCAGGCGTGTAGTCCTCCCGGGTAAGCGCCGCCTCGGAATTGTAGAATTCCACCAGGGCGTTGTTGTCGGTATACTCGCCCAGATACGGCGCATACCAAAGCCCGAAGAACGACCACACCGCATTGTCCCGGAACATGGCGTTCATATCCGGGAGATTGCTGCATTCGCTGATAGCGAGCAGCTTGCCGGAGGAAACCATGTTCCGCAGCGCCACGTACTGCTCATAGCGGCTGCCGTAGGTCTCCTCCTTTTCCACGTACAAGTCCAGGGACGCAATGTCATACTGGCTGCTGTCCACCAGAAAGCTGCTGCTCTGTCCGTTCCACACCCAGAGCAGATTGTTCAGATGGTGATATTCCGTCATCCGGGTGTACATCAGATTCCAGAGCCACTGATAGGTCTCTGCCCCGTCTGCGCCCCACCAGTACCAGCCGCCGCCAGCCTCCGGGAGCGGACGCCACAACACCGGCACATCGGCATCTGCCAGGGGCTTTAGTGCCTCAGAAATGTGGTCGATGTCTGAGATCAGCGCATAGCAGTTCTGGGTGATCTCGCCGTTGGAGACCATCTTTGACAGTTCCTCCTCCGACTTGCCGGCAACATCCGCATCCGTTACCGCCGTTTTCAAGTCAAAGGAGGTGTCCTTTTCATAAAAAGCTTGCCGTTCCGGTGGGTGCGTTCCACAGCCAGGACAGTCCCACTACGCCGCCTTCTTCCGCCCACGCCAGGCTGTCTGCCACAGCGGTGGCTTTTGTCTCATCGCCGCCGTTTGGCGAATAGGCGTTCATATCGGCAAAGCGAATCAGCGGATACTTTCCGGTGATGGTGTAGATCTCGTCCAGCTCCTTGCCGCTGCTGTCGGAGACATACTGCCCGGTCACGATCTTCTGCCCGTAGTTCTGCTGTAAGAACTGGTATAGCTGTTTCGTCTTTTCCGTGGCGGCGGCATTCATCGGCGCTGCGGCGATCTCGGATGTGCCGTCATACAGGCTGGTGTTGTTCACCAGTTCCACGCAGTCGATATCCACGATGCCGTCCACCGGAACCACAGACAGTTCACAGGCGCCGGCGCTGAGGAAGATGCCCTGTATCTTGACACGCATAAAATTATCCGTGGCATCTGTTTTCATGGTATAGACCGACTCGCCGTTCACCAGGATCTTACAGGTAGAGGCTGCGCTTGCACCCACTACCACGGTGCTATCGTAGTGCTGGGTCGCCGGGATGTCGGCATCCAGCACCAGGCTGTTCTGGTTTTTGGCATCCAGACCGCTGAGGTAGCCTGTCCCGGAATAGCCCAGCCGGGGCATCATCGCCACCGAACAGCCTGTGGGAACAGCGGCATCCTCCGCCTCCAGTTTCATGGAAACATCCTGCCGGGTGATCTCCGGCACCTGCAGGGCAACAGACGGGTGCTGCGCCGCAGCCGAGGTCTCTTCCGTTGCCAGCTCCGTGGTACCGGTGGCAACGTCCGTGGAAAGTTTCGGGGATTCCTGTTCAATTTTTTGCGCACCCTGTCAGCAGCAAACCGGCTGCCGCCAGAGCAAACGCCTGCTCTTTTCTCAAAATTGCTCCATCTCCTATGAATACAAATCAATTTTTTAAGAAAGTCCCCCTTGAAAAGGGGGATGTCAGCGTTAGCTGACAGGGGGATTATCCCGACTGCACTTTGTGCATCCTCAGCACAATACACACCCTACGGATGCCTTTTCAAGAGAGGCAGTTATAAAATTGATTTGCGTTTCTCCTATGAATGTTTCGAGCTTGCTTTCTCTGTGCGCTTACGCTTTCAGACGGTACGCCATGCCCTTTTCCGTGGGGAATGTGAGCAAAGCCCCGTCCATCTTGGCATCCACTGCGCCGGCATCGCTGGACACGCTGGTCACCGTGTTGGCACGGACGGCGCAGACATTGCCGCTCAGCGAACGGATCACTGCGGATTCCAGCTTGCCCTCGTGCCAGGTCATATCCACCTCAAAGCCGCCTCTTGCACGCAGACCGCTGATGCTGCCCTCCGGCCAGGATTCCGGCAGCGCCGGCAGCAGATTGATCTCGCCGGAATGACTTTGCAGCAGGCACTCTGCGATGGCAGCCGTGCCGCGCCGAAGTTGCCGTCGATCTGGAACGGGGGATGGGAGTCCAGCAGATTCGGGTTGGTAGACCACGCCAGCAGCTGCTGCAAATTCTCGTATGCCATCCGGCTGTCCAGGAGTCTCGCCCACAGATTGATAATCCATGCGCAGCTCCAGCCGGTATGCCCGCCGCCGTGGATGAGACGGCGGATCAGTGTAGCACGGGCAGCCTTGCCCAGTTCCGGCGTGTGATACGGCGTGATGAGGTCTGCCGGATAGAGGGCAAACAGGTGCGAGATATGGCGGTGACCGATCTCCACCTCTTCATAATCCTTCGCCCACTCCTGGATCTGACCGTACTTGCCGATCTTCAGCGGCGGCAGCTTTTTCAGCAGACCTTCCAGCTCTGCGGCGAAGTCCCCGTCCCGGTTCAGCAGCTTGCTGCTCTCGATCACGTTCCGGAACAGCACCGTCAGAATTTCCGTATCCATAAACGGACCGCTGCACAGACAGCCCTTTGCGCCGCTCTCGGTTTTATAGGTATTCTCCGGCGAGACAGACGGACAAGTCACCAGTTCGCCGTCCTCGTTCTCCGTCAGATAGTCCACGAAGAACAGGGCAGCCTCACGCATTGCCTCATAGTGCTGATCCAGGAAGTCCAGGTCTTGAGTGAACTGGTAGTGTTCGAAAATGTGCAGACACAGCCAAGCCGCACCCATGGGCCAGATGGTCGCCGGCATCCACAGATCCTGGGGTGCTGTGTCGCCCCAGATGTCTGTGTTGTGGTGGCAGACAAAGCCACGGCAGCCGTACATCGCCTGGGCAGTCTCCCGTCCCGGCGCACGCATCCGCTCAATCAGATCGAACAGCGGCAGGTGGCATTCCGACAAATTGCAGACCTCTGCCGGCCAGTAGTTCATCTGGGTGTTGATGTTGATGGTATAGCGGCAGCCCCAAGCCGGCCACATATCCTGGTTCCAGATGCCCTGGAGATTCATGGGCTGTGTTCCCGGACGGCTGGCGGACAGCATCAGATATCTGCCGTAATTGAAGTACAGCACTGCCAGCTTGCTGTCGTGGATCTGGAGCTTGCACTCCTTGTGGTCGCCCTCGTCCCCACGCAGCCGCATGAGCCGTTCATCTGTGGGCAGCTCGCTGCCGCCTTCGCTGTTGTCCGGCAGGGTAAAGCGCACCCGGCGGAACTTTTCCTGGTATTCCGTCAGATGGCGGTACAGCAATTCCTCATAGCTGCAGTCTGCCGCATAAGAGGCATCCATCTTTGCCGCATCCTCGTACTGTTCCCCGTGGTAAAAGCTTGTGCCGACGCTCAGCAGCAGGGTCACTTCGTTCGCACCCTGCACTTCCAGCGCACCGCCTACAGTGCGGATGGTGCCGCCTTCGGAAAATCCGGTCAGCGCCGCCGCAAAGAAGATGCCGTTCCGGCTGCCGGTGCCGCCGTCATAGACCAGCATATTGGGATAGTCGGTACACGGGCGGCAGTCGTCGTAGTAGTCGTCTCTGCCGTCCAGAGTGGCACGCAGGTTCACCATGCCGGGTTCGCTTGCGGCAATATGCAGCACCAGCACTCGATCCGGCTCGGAGACGAACGCCTCACGGACATAGGTGATATCGTTTGCCGTAAAGCGTACGGTCGCCAGAGCGTGTTCCAGATCTAGGCTGCGCTGATACTGCTTTGCCTTTCCGGCGAAATCCATGTGCAGGTTCAGGTCACCCAGCGGCATATAGTGCCGGGAATTGGGTGTCACGCCCTGTAATTTTTCGAAAGCAATCTTTTCCGCCTCGGGGATGCGCTCTTCCCGGAGCAGCTTTCGCACCTCTTCCAGACCCTCACGGGCATCCGGGTTGTTCCGGTTCCGCTTTCCGCCGGACCAGACGGAATCTTCATTCAGTTTCAGCACCTCGTCTGCTGCGCCGCCGAAAACCATTGCCCCGATCCTGCCGTTTCCGATGGGAAGCGCCTGGTCAAAATTTTCCGCTGGCTTTTCATACCAGAGCATCGTTTCTGCATCCATGTCAAATCCTCCGTTTTCCCGGACAGTCCCGTCCCGTTTTCTCCGCAGAAAGCTGCATCAGCCGGCGCAGCATTTTTCCGCACCGCACCCGGTCGCTTTCCGCTCTCGCCGCATTTTTCTCCGGAGCGGTCACACGCACCGGATACGGACATTCTGTCGTTTTTGGTTTCTGCATCGGCTCTCCCTCCCGGAACAGTCTATGCAGCTGTTTTTGATAAATTGATTTTCGAAAAAGTATTGCAAATACAAAGAAAGCGCAGTATTAACGCTGCGCTGTCTCCATGACCAGACCTGTAAGCCGAGTTCTGTCGTGTGTGATAATTTATCTGGTCTGTGAGTCACCTCACAGCTCAAGCCGCCATTACGCCGCTGCCCACCGGACCAATGTTGCGGCAGCGTGTACCAATAGACGTTGCATCGGATAAGGTTTACATAGCAGTACAGTCTCCTGCACTCTGGTGCGCTCTTACCGCACCTTTCCACCCTTACCGCAGGAAACCTGCGGCGGTATCTCTGTTGCACTGGCTCTAGGGTCGCCCCCGGCTGCCGTTAGCAGCTATCCCGTCCTGCGATGCTCGGACTTTCCTCACAGCATTCCTGCTGCGCTATCACACAGTCTGCTCATGGACTTTTATTATACCGGATTTTTGCCGTTTTGTCAAGTCCGGATTTTTATACCATTCAATTCTCTAACGATCTGTTTTATTTCGGCAGTGCATCCTTATAATCCGGATATTTTTCTGCAACCAGTTTTTCATATGCCGCATACGCTTCCGTCAGACTATTATACCGTTCACCTTTGGTGTATGGTCTGAATCCGGCAGAATTATAAATATGATCTACGACCGCGACATAATTTTTACCCTTATTCGATCGTTCTGCCGTTGTTGTTTCAGAGATATAAAATCCACCATCTGCCCTGCTGATGATCACAGGGATCTTTTTCCCCGCACCAACTGCTTCAGTATCTACCGAAGTCCAGAACAGATACCTTCCGGAAGCATCTTTCGGGCTTCCCAAATATGCCCATGTACCATAATTCAGCAGACTGCTTTCTCCGATCTGCTCCTGTACTTTCGGTACCATTGTAGAATTGGGACACTGAGAATCGATCTCAAAGCGATTAGATTTATTTGCGATCAAATCTGACAATATACTCGTGTTATTCAGTGCACTATGCAGATCTTCGTTAAAGTCAATACCAGTAACTGTACTGGTTTCGCTCTTCCCTTTCCAGTAGAAAACGATGCCGGTCGAAGGCGTATAGGTGATCTCACACTCTCCGTTCGCCGTGGGAATACCCTTCCAGTGATCTGTATCCCCTTCCCAGGTATAGTGTTTGATCCCCGCAATCGTTACAGGATTGAACGACTGCCAGTCATCTCGTTTTTGCTCAAGCTTTACCGTTCTGGACACACCTGCTGCTCCATCGATCATCGATGCCGTTCTGACTTCGAGATATGCCTCACGCACATTGGTGATGTCAATGGTTTCATGGCTTCGTTCAATATATTGCAGCAGAGTGGGCACCAAAATTGCAGCAAGAATCCCCATAATCACAGAGGCAATCAAAAGTTCAACAAGCGTAAATCCTTTTTACTTTATTCTGAGCTTTACTCATAACAACTGCCACGCTCCTTTTAGCGGCATCACTGCACAAGGGAAACAATGAATAAAATGTTGTGCGGCGCTGCCTTATACCTTTTTCCACTTTCAACGATCTGTGTACCGTTTTCTCATTATACTATAGTGCACATAAAATTGCAAGCAAAAAAATTCAAAAAGCACCGAAAAACGCAGGAAACACGTTATTTTTTACAGTATTTTTCAAAGGCGTTCACAAATCAAAATGCTTGCATTTTTGTAAAATTTGTGGTATACTAAAGGCAACATCTTTTTTTGAAAAAAGGAGGTATCACAGTTGAAACAGATCTATTTTATCTGCAATCTGCATTCCGGCAGAGCATCAGTCGGGTCGCATCTTGCAATGATTATCGACAAGTTCACCTGCCGGATTTCAGGTGACAGTACATCCCACAAAGATCGTGGCGATGCCACTGTGTGCGCAAAACAGGCGTGTGATGCCGGCTGTTATGACATCCTGGTCTGCTCCGGCGGAGACGGCACACTGAACGAAGTCATCCAGGGCTGTATGCAAAGCGAGACCCAATGCCCCATCGGCTATATTCCCTTCGGCTCAACCAACGATTTTGCCCGTGGACTGGGCATTCCCAAAGAACCGGAGGCAGCCGTAGACTGCATCATCCACGGCGAAGATCTCCGCTGCGATGTGGGCAGCTTCAACGACAAATACTTCACCTATGTGGCTGCATTCGGCGCATTCACGGAGATCTCCTATGAAACGCCGCAGCAGTTCAAGAACCTGCTGGGACACTCCGCTTACCTGCTCAACGCCATTTCCAAGCTGCCGAAGATCCGGGCGTACCGGATGCGCATTGAGTACGACGGCGGCGTGATCGAGGACGAGTTCCTCTACGGCATGGTAACCAACTCTTCCTCTGTGGCGAAGTTCCTGGCACTGTCCGATGTGCGGTGGGACGACGGCTTGTTCGAGGTCACACTGATCCACAAGCCCTTCAACCTGGTGGAATTCCACAAGCTGGTCATGGCGTTCTCCAAGATCCAGCTGGGGCTGGCGAAACAGTATCTCCACTATTTCCGCACCTCACATCTGAAAGTCACTGCGCTGGACGACGAGCCGGTGTCCTGGACGATCGACGGGGAATACGGCGGCACAGAGCGTGTCAACGAGATCGCAAACCGTAAGCAGGCGGTCACATTCCACGTAGATCCGGTCTGCCGGGAACAGGCAGAAGAAAACGCCGAGAGCGGGTTTGCTGTCGTAAAGCCGCTCCCGGAAGATGCACACCCGGAAGGCATTGAGACGCAGCCCGATCACGGCGCTGAAACAGAAGATTCCGACCTGGATTACCTGGACTCAGAATAACGGGAAAAATGCCGCCGGCGTTCCCGGACCGTTGAAACTCCGGGTTGGACGGCGCAGGCACCATCCGGTTGTTCTCTGAAAGCATCCAGAGAATCCGCAGAAAATTAAAGCCCCAGTAAATACTGGACAATACACCCATACAGATCCCGATAATACCCAATATCATGCCTGCCGTTACCATGCCGTGGCTGTAACAGCGCTGCCGTTTTTTCGCCCTTGCCGCATAGACCAGGGCGATGATGCCCGTCACAATGGACAGGACCGGCAGCTGACAGAACAGAAACGACACTACGCCAAAGACCAGCGCTCTCATATCATAATGATGCTCCGGCTCCTGCGGCTGCCAGTTGCGGTATTGCTGCATGATCTTTCCTCCAGAATCAAGATGCCACCGCACAGATTTTAGGCGGTGGTGCTGAAAATGTTGTTCATGGGTATATCATAACAGAATTCTGGAAATTTGTCAAGAAGTGTAAATGTAGATAATCCCTCTGGCACTTCGTGCCACCTCCCTTTTCAAGGAAGGCTTTTTAATATGTCTCCTCTTTTAGAGGAGATGCCCGGCAGGGCAGAGGAGTCGACCCGGGCGAACGATGTTCGCCCCTACGGTGAGACAGGGATTCTGCACATCTACGGTTTCCGTTTTGTGATACTTCTGTAGATGCAAACAGTGTTCGCCCGTTGGTGTGTTACGCCTCAGTCAAGCCTATGGGCGCCTTTTCAAGGGAACACATTTGCACAACAAAGACAACCCACGCCCGCCAGAACCTGTTTCACACGCAGAAAGGAACCGCTTATGTCAGAACGTCAGTTTCACATTCAATGCACAGCGGAGGACATCGGAAAGTATGTCTTTCTCCCCGGCGACCCCGGACGCACCGAGTGGATCGCCTCTTATCTGGAACATCCCGTAAAGACGGCGCAGAACCGGGAGTTCACCACATGGACCGGCACACTGGACGGCACGAAAGTGAGCGTCACCTCCACCGGCATCGGCGGCCCGTCTGCTGCCATCGCCATGGAAGAATTGGCGGCGCTGGGCGCACACACCTTTCTGCGCATCGGCACCTGCGGCGGAATGCAGCCGGAACTGATTCCGGGAACGCTCATCATCCCCACCGGTGCTATCCGCATGGAGGGAACATCGCAGGAATACGTTCACCTGGCATTTCCGGCTGTCCCGGACTTCGGTCTGACACAGCATCTGGTCTGCGCCGCACAGGAGCTTGCATATGATTATCGTACCGGCGTGGTGCAGTGCAAGGACTCTTTCTACGGGCAGCATTCCCCGGAGACCATGCCTGCCGCACAGACCCTGCTCCAGAACTGGCAGGCGTGGAAAGCCGCCGGAGCGCTGGCATCGGAGATGGAATCGGCGGCGCTGTTCATCGTGGCGGCGACACGCCGGGTGAAGTGTGCCACTATCCTGCAAATGCTGTGGAACCAGGAGCGCCAGGCGGTGGTGCGGGACAATGCACACGCCGCCGGCGACATGACGCACGCCATCGAAGTTGCTGTTTCGGCAATGCGCCGGGAGATCCGACAGGGAAAGAAAGAGGAAATGTAAGTTGGCAAATATATTTTGTGTAGAGGATGATACGGGGATCCGGGAGCTTATCACCTGCGCTTTGCAGTCCGGCGGCTATACCGCCGAGGGATTCCCGGACGGAAAAAGCTTTTTCACCGGCTCCGGGACGACAAGCCGGCGCTGATCCTGCTGGACATCATGCTCCCCCGATGAGGACGGCATCTCCATCTTAAAGCGGCTCAAGGGGCAACGACGCTACCGCAGAGATACCGGTCATTATGCTGTCGGCGAAGTCCAGCGAGATCGACAAGGTGACCGGGTTGGAAAAACGGCGCAGATGACTACATCACAAAGCCGTTCGGCATCATGGAACTGCTGTCACGGATCAAGGCGGTGCTGCGGCGCAGCCACACGGTACAGAAAGCGGAGAGCCACGTGCTGTCTGCCCACGATCTGACCATCGACCTGGATCAGCGGACGGTGGTCTATCTGGAAACAGAGATCGTCCACCTATAAGGAATTCGAACTGCTGTCCTATCTGGTGCGCAACCGTGGCACTGCCATTTCCCGGGACCGCCTTTTGGAACAGGTCTGGGGATTCTCCTATGAGGGCGAGACACGCACCGTGGATGCACACGTGAAAACGCTCCGGCAAAAGCTGGATGCCGCAGGATGTTCCAATCTCATTCACACAGTACGGGGTTACGGCTATAAGATCGGAGGCTAATCATGGAATGGATCGGATGGGCATTCGCTGCGGTGGCGGCGGTGCTGCTGACGGTATTTATCTTTCTGTACCTGCACCAGAAACAGCAGGCACAGCACCAGCACAAAAAAAGACCAGAAAGCCCAGGCAAAGCTCCAGACGGAGATGAGCCGGATGCAGAAGGAACTGTACCACGAACGGGACATCATCGGACTCATCCAGGAGCATATGGTAGAGGGCATCCTCATCCTGGACGATTCTGACAAGATCCAGCTGGCGAACCGCACCGCAACGGCACTGCTCAGCATCGAAAAGGAAAACTGGGACAACAAATCCATCTTCATCCTCACCGACAACCAGGCATTTCTGGATGCGCTGCGGAAGTCCAAAACAGAGCCGCAGCACGATATGCCGCCGGCTGACGATGATCTTCACAAGGGGCTGCACCGTGCGCCAGCTGCTGAAGATCGACGGCAGCTACATCCGGGCGTACATCACCCGTGTGGAAATGGGCGGCATCTTCGGGACGATCGTGCTGCTGGTGGACGTGACCTATAACGTCAAGGCGGAAAAGATGCGCCAGGAATTCACCGCAAACGTCTCCCACGAGCTGAAAACGCCGCTGACCACCATCAAGGGATTCGGCGAGATGTTCGGCAGCGGCATGATTACCAAAGAGGACGACGTGGCGAAATACGGCGCCATGATCGAACGGGAAAGCGAACGCCTGCTCTTTCTCATCAACGACATCATCCGGCTCTCGGAGATCGAGGAACACACCGAGATGCTGAACACGCCGGTAGACCTGGCGGCGGCTGCCGGAAACGCCCTGCAAATTCTGGAACCCCAGATCCAGCGGAACAGGATACAGGTACATCTGGAGGGCAGATGTCTCCTGCTGCACAGCAACGAAGGCTATATGCGGGAGCTTTTCATCAACCTCATCGACAACGCCATCAAATACAACAATCCCGGCGGCACAGTCTCCATCACCATCGAACACGTGGGTACACAGGCAAAGATCGTCATTGCGGACAACGGCATCGGCATTCCGCTCCAGGCGCAGAGCCGCATCTTCGAACGGTTCTACCGGGTGGACAAAAGCCGTTCAAAAGAGACTGGCGGCACCGGCCTAGGGCTCTCCATCGTCAAGCATATCGTAGACTGCCACAACGGCACCATCTCCCTGCGCAGCGAACTGGGACACGGCACGGAGATCACGCTTTTTGCTGCCGGAAAAATGAAAAACAATTGCAAGAGCCTGTTTCGTATCTGACGGTCGAAACAGGCTCTCAAGGACAGACAACATGAGAAATGTCATGCAGGAACAGGATGTGACCGACTGGAAAGCCCGTCTCGCCGCCTATGTTCCCGAAACCGAACAGGAACGCCGTGACCGGAACGAGATATACTCCTTGCGGCGGAACAATACGGCACACAGCTGCTCTGGCGCAGCCACGCAGAAAGCCACTTTTACCTGTTCCGGATTCGTCATGGACACCAGGCTGGAAAAGGTGCTGATGGTCTATCACCGCATCTACGACTCCTTCGCCTGGACGGGCGGTCACGCAGACGGTTCCAACGATTTTCTCTGGACTGCCGTCCGGGAGGCAAAGGAAGAGACCGGCATCCGAAAGCCCTATCCCCTCACCGGCGCTATTCTGTCCCTGGACATTCTCCCGGTCAGGGCGCACCAGAAAAACGGCACACCGTTCCGGAACACCAGCACTACAACGTGACCTACGGGCTGATTGCAGATACCAGAGAGACGCTGCGCATCGCCCCGGACGAAAACACCGCCGTGGACTGGATCCCCGTGGAAAAGCTGCCGGAGATCTGCAAAGAACCTCATATGCTCCCGGTGTATGAAAAGGTCATCGCCCGGATGCGCCGATGGAAAGCCATGCAGGAACAGGTCATGGCACAGCTGACACAGCCGCTTTTGTCGTGGTATCCCGGTCACGCCAGAGACCTGCCCTGGCGAAAGAACCGGCAGCCCTACCGGGTATGGCTGTCGGAGATCATGCTCCAGCAGACACGGGTTGAGGCAGTCAAGGGCTATTACCAGCGCTTTCTGGAGACCTTCCCCGACATTCCTGCTCTGGCAAACGCCGAACAGGACCAGGTGAACAAGTGCTGGGAAGGTCTGGGCTATTACAGCCGGGCTGCCAACTTACGCAAGGCGGCGCAGGTCATTGTGGAACAATACGGCGGCGCATTCCCGGAAACGTGGGGAAGAAGTCCGGCAGCTGCCCGGCGTAGGCGACTACACCGCCGGTGCAGTCTGTTCCATCTGCTATGACCTGCCCACGCCGGCGGTGGACGGCAATGTGCTGCGTGTGGCGGCACGCATCCAGGACAGTTTCTGCGAGATCGACCGCCCGGAACAAAAAGGCAGCCGTCACTCGGTCGCTGGAACAGGTGTACCGGAACATTCCCGGACAGTGCGGCACGATGACACAGGCGCTGATGGAGCTGGGCGCTACGGTCTGTCTGCCCAACGGACAGCCCCGGTGCGAGGTCTGTCCCCTGGCGGAACTTTGTCTGGGAAAACAGTACGGCGACACCATGCGTCTCCCACAGCGCACCGAGAAAAAGCCCCGGCGCAAGGAACAATACACCGTGTTCGTGCTTTGCTGCGACGGAAAATACGCCGTCCGGAAACGCACCGCAAAAGGGCTGCTCCACGGGCTGTGGGAATACCCCAATGTGTCCGGCATCTGCACCACGGAAGAGGCAATCGCCCAGGTGAGCCGGTGGCAGTGCAAGCCGCTGGATCTGACCCAGACGGCAGAGCGAAAGCACATCTTCACCCACGTGGAATGGGAGCTGTACGGCGTCTATCTCACCTGTGGCAGACAGGACGAGCAGTTCGTCTGGAAAACCGCCGCAGAAATTGCCGCAGAGATTTCCCTGCCCACGGCGTTCCGGCAGTTTTTTCAAGCATAAATCCAAAAACAAAAACACCCCTGCTCTCACGGCATTTCACTTGCCGCAGAACAGGGGTGATTGTTATATACTGTAGTATGGTTACGCTATATTTCCCTTACGCCTCGTAGAAGGTCTCTCTCCGTTCCAGCACCTTTTTGCCCAGCGGAGAATCTACCGGTGCAACGACACAGGAACCGTACTGCTTTGCGATCTGTGCGGTGCTGTCTGCGATGGTCGGGATATCTGCATCCTTTTCCAGATCCATGACGATCACATAGCCGTCTGCGCCGTTTGCCTTGATGCCGTCCAGGTACGCCTTCTTGACTGCCGGCAGGGTTGCCAGGTGGTCTCTCAGCGCCTCCTGCATTCCCTCCGGAACGCCCTCGATGTCACGCAGTTCCAGACGGGGCTGGATGTTCAGCGCCTGTTCCTTGCTGAATGCCAGACCCATGGAGAACGGGTCGATCACGATGCCGGCAGCCGTACTCTTCGGGTCGGACAGCATTGCGGTATAGTTCGCCATGCTCATGGGAACTGCCTTGCAGTCCGGCGCGCCTGTCCACTTCTGCAGCTCCGGCAGACTGGTGAACAGCGGCATGAACTTTCCGCCGTCGTGGTTCAGCATAATGAATTCCGCCTGGGCATTGATCTTCTCGCCAGCCTTGACTTCCTTCGGCATCTCCATCAGAACCGGAGCGACAAAACGAGCCTTGCGCATTACGTTGAACAGATTGTTCTTTGCGTCCTCGTTGTTCTCCCGGCGCAGACGGTCTGCGGCGATGATGACCTCAGAGTTGGTGATCTTCTCGGTGCCGAACAGCGGCATGATGCGGTGATTCTTCGGTGCATCTGCGGGAACAGACACGCCCTTCATCTCTGCCATCTTTTCCTTGCGGATCACGATGTTGGTCTCTGACGGATTGATAACGATACCGTTGATATCCACGCCCTGTTTCAGCAGAATGCCGCAATACTGGTCAAATGTGATGACCATGGTGTCTGCCTCCGGGTCGTTCTTCCACTTCAGGAATTCCAGCCAGTCCGTGAACGCCGGGAAAAACTTCGAGCCGTCCTTGTTGGAAACTGCCATGAGAGACGCCTGCATCTGGCGCTGGCCGTTTTCGTCCGGCTCTACCTCATCCAGCTGTTTCTGCAAAGCGATCAGGGGCAATAAAGGATGCCTCAGCAATTGCGTCCAGCATTTCTTTTTCAGTCTGCGGATTCTGCTTTGCCTTGAACTCTGCCATTGCGGATACCAGAGCGGGGTTTTTGATTGTGGGTTTTTCAGTTGTGCCAATTTGGTTCACCTCATCCAAGATTTATCGCCCGAAAACGGCACTGCGCAGTCACGCAGGAAGTTACAGATAGAAATAGTGCAGATGCCGTCATTCACAAATCAACAGCATTGCTTTTTATAGTATAGCACATCCGGCAAAAATTGCAAGAGCAATACCGATCTTTGCGCTGTACTAAACGGAAAAAGCTGTTTTTTGGCAGATTGCATAAAAAATCAGTCTTGCTTTTGGCATATTCAAAAAATTTTGGAGTCATATTTTGTCGAAAAAAGCGGCTGTACCGAAATACAGCCGCCTTTCTTCTGATTCAGTTTTCAGAGCCTGTTTTGATTTATTCCGTCACAGGCAGAATCTTGATCATGCTTACCAGGAACTGGAGCAGTGTCGTTGCGTCGCTTGTGGTCAGTTCGCCGTCTGCATAGACATCGCTGTTGTGGCGCTGGTTTGCGCTCAGTTCCACTGCGCCGGCGATCGCCTTATTGATGAGGACAGCGTCCGTGATATCCCACTCTGCCGTCCAGGTTCACATCCCCGTAGAGCAGCTCCGTTGCGATCTCGCTTGCGGTGGTCTGGGTCTCTGTGGGCTTGGACTCTGTTGCACTTTCCGTAGTGCTTTCGCCCGGCTTGGTTTCCGTTGCCGTTGCAGTCGCACTGGACTCTGCCGGTTTTGTCTCTGTTGCCGTTGCGGTCTCGCTGGATTCTGCCGGTTTTGTCTCCGTTGCAGATGCGGTCACGCTGGACTCTGCCGGCTTTGTCTCTGTTGCAGAAGCAGTCTCACTGGACTGTGCCGGATTGGTCTCTGTCTTTGTGGCAGTTTCCGTTGTAGCAGTCGTTGCACTGGTGGTTGTCGTTGTGATCGGCGGCTGCGGTGTGTCGATATCCTGGAAGGCAGCGCCCAGAATGCTGTACAGGCTGCTGTTTTCCTTGACCTGCATAAAGCCGTGGGTATTGATAGAACCGTTGGAGTTGCGCCATGCGGTGTCGAAATCAGTTCCCATTTCCGGTGCGGTCACCAGAATGAAGTCATCGTCCGAAATGGCTGCGCCCTTTGTTCCCAGCTTATCGCCGTTGCTGATGGCAGTCTTGGCGCCGACCTGGTAATAACCGGAGTTATAGTAGATGGTGTTCTGGATCGTGCCGACCATCTTGTCGTTGGTGATCTTCAGACCGCTTACGCCCAGGTTGCCGGTGAGATTCTCCTTGCTGTAGTAGGAGATGAGGTTGGAGAAGTCTGCGCCGTCGTCTGTGCAGCGATAGCAGCTGACATTGGGCTTGCCGTTAGAGCCGACACCGTTGCTATAGGCGGTGCAGTTGGTCAGACTGTCCAGTTTCGGGTTGTTGTTGTCGGTGAAGCCGCAGTTCAGATTCTCGAACGCCAGGCAGTTCTTGACCACATGGGCAGAGCCGACACCGGAACCGCCCAGCTTGAAACCATTGCCGTCACATTTGCCGTAGCCCTCGCCGAACTCGGTATAGCCGTTGCGGAATGCCACGCAGTTCTGGATGGTAACAACGCCGATCGGACCGGTCTCGGACTTTGCGAACAGATCCCAGCCGTCGTCGCTGTTGTTGTAGGACATACAGCCGTCAAATACGTTGCCCTCGCCGCAGGTCAGCTTTGCTGCGAAGCCGTCCGCATTTTCCATGGTGGCGTTGTCGCAGTTGTTCTTGGAGGTGCAGTTCAGAATCAAGTTGTTGCTGGGCCAGTCTGCAATGGTAGCTGCACTGGTTTTATACCGGGACAGCTGTAAACCGGTATCCTGGTTGTCGTTGAATACCATGCGCTCCAGCCTGTTGTTGCTGCCGGAGAGAAGCATACCGTTATCGGCAGCCTTTGTGATCTCAAAGCCGTAGAAGTGCCAGTAATCGCCGTCCAGCACGATGCCACGCTTGATGCGTCTGCGTCACCCTGTCCGGAGAAGTCGAAGGTAACGTCTGCGCCGTTATAGGGCTTGATGGTCTTCATGGCATCTGCCGTACCGTTGTTCTTGTCGTCAATGAGGATCATCTCCGAGAAGTTATACGTGCCGCCCAGCAGGTAGATGGTGTGACCTGGGGTCAGCTTGGAGATGGCGTCGGTCACCGATGCCGGATCCTTTTCCGAAGTACCGCTGCCCTTGCCGTCCGGCGAGCAGAAAATGTCGCCTTCCACCGGCACATCCGGTGTGGTGGGTGTGGTATCTCTGGTGGTCACAGTCGTTGCCGTTGCAGAGGTGTCCTGGGACACGCTGACGGTGGTGGTTGTCGTTGTCACCGTGGTCTGCTTGGTGGTCTCTGTGGTCACGACCGGGTCGGTGGTGGTGTCCGTAAAGCCGCTGCCGATCGCAACGACAGTGGGCGTATAATTCATCAGCGCATCTTTCAGCGGCTGGTTGACTGCATAGCTGGCATCGTCCACGGAATTGTTGAACTTCCACTGGAAGTCGCCGCCCTGGACACGACCTGCCTTGGCTGTGACGATCGCCGGCACATCCTTTGCGTCGTCAGCCTGGTAGCTGTACATGATGCTGGAATCGGTATCGAAGTTGTTATAGCCTGTGCCGCCGGAAACGGTCTTGACGCTGTCCGGAACTTTTCCGTCGGGCTGGAGACTTCATAGGCATCGAAAGAGGTGCTGTCCTGGGAATACGGGATATAGCTGGATGCACCCTCGATGTAGTTGCCGCACGCCTTGATGATGCCGCCGGTCTCGCCGGAGAATGTACCCTCGCCCAGTGCGTCTGTACCCCCTGTCCGGAACTCATCATGGGGTTCTTGCAGTTGCGGAAGTAGTTGTTCTCCGCAAAGGCAGATGCACCCATGGTCACGCCGATGCCGTACTTGGCGTTGCCGTCGAAGTAGTTGTTATAGCTGTGGACGGAGCAGGTGCGGATTCTCGGGTGGCGGGAGTCGGAGTGGTCGTACCAGTTGTGATGATAGGTCACATAGTTGGTCTCCTTCTCGGACTTCATGCCCTGGAGGTTGCACTTGCCGTTGTCCCAGAAATGGTTATAGGAATGTGTGACATAGGTGGAGGTCTTGGTGTCCAGAGCGCCGTCGCCCTTTACCTGGTCTGCATCTGAACCTGCGTGGCCATAGAAGAAGTCGCAGTTATGCACCCAGATATGGTCGTTGCCCTGCTGCAGGCCGCAGTCATCGCCCTCGCTGCTGTCGCAGTTCATAAAGCCGATGTTGCGCACTTCCACGTTGGAACAGTTCTTCATGACCAGACCAAATCCGTTGAACACAGTGTCCGTGCCGATACCCTCGACGGTGATGCCAGCCTTGGCGGTGTCGATCATCAGATCACCCTTGGGCATATCTGCCGGGTCCGTGATATTGCCGATAAAGCGCAGGCACAGCGGACGCTTCTCCTTGTTCTTCTTGTATGCCGTGATGATGTTCTGCACGCCGGTCACATCTGCCGCACCCTTGCCGGTGGAGTCGATGCTGGCAGTCACAGTGTCCTTGTTGGCATCGGTGACGTATACCACGATAGCATCCGCTTTCAGCGTGCCGTCCTCGTTGTATGCGCCGGAAGAAGTACCGTTTACAAAGCCAAAACCGCTTCTGTCATGCGCCTCTACGTTCAACTCCGAGGTCTCCGCCGCCTTGGAGGCATCTTCCTTGCCGCCGATCACCGGCACGATCTTCATGGTATAGCTGCCGGCTTTCAGACCCACAGCGTCTGCCCGGAAACGATCCGGATACTGGCGCACCAGCATGGTGTCCAGCTGGGTATAGCTGCCGCCTGCGGACTTGATATAGACGTTATAGCCCGTTGCACCGGAGACAGCGCCCCATTCTGCATACGCCGCCTCCAGGTCGCCGCTGGCTGTGAGAACTGACACAGACGCACTCGCCGCCGTGATTGCCGGAACATTGTCCGTCACCGTCCCCAGATCTGCGGCAAACGCCGTCTGCGCACTCGCTGCCGCTGTGGTCGCTGCCATCAGAAATGCCAGCAGCCCTGCCCCAATTTTTCTTACTCTTCATGATAATGATTCCTCCCCCGTTTTCCGGCATAGACAAACGCCGCACGGACACATTGGCTTTTCCAATATTCCCCATGTGCCGAAACGATACGGTACGCTTTTGTACCGCTTTTCTTTTCCGGTGTTCACGCTGCGCTGCACCGCACAGAAAGTGCGGAACAGCCGGTGTCCAAGCTCAGATTTCGCCCCTATTTTACACCTTTTTCCGGTCTATGTCAATGTACTTTTTCACCAAATTTCCCAAGAATTTTTCTGTGCATAACGCACAATACATTTTATCGTTTTGTTTATTTTAATCAGCTTTTTTCACGGAATATATGGCTGTTTTTCTGCATACATTACTACAACAATCCGTGCAAATTCCACTTCGATTTGGAAACAAATCGGTAAAAGGTGTTTACAATTTATATTTCATGTCGAAAAGTGTTGACAAACCCAAATACAGTGGGTATAATAAATAAGGTATGAAAATACTCCGGCGGCAAGATCGTGCTTTGGCGCTTGATGCGCTGCAAAGCTGCCGCCTTTTCTGAATTGCAACACATTTTATTTTTTTTCCAATAAAAGAGGTTCTGCTGTTTTCGAATTTGCCGGTATCCAAAGACGTTCATCAATGCTGCATGGAACGAGATTTATCCGGCAAAGTTCGGGGATCGCTGCTCTTCGGGGGCAGCCCTCGTAAAATGGAAGAAAGGACAGATAACAGTGAACAACAGAGACCAGAATTCCCACGGCGGCACCGGGAACGACCCCAGGCATCTCACCAAGGACGAGATGCGGGAAAAGATCAAGGCATCCCTGGCGGCAAAAGGCATCCGAGTTTCATCCCGAAACGCCGAAAAGCACTTCCCAGCGCTTTTCCGGACAGGCGTACCGCAGCGCATCCGGCAATTCCGCCGCAGAGCGCAGCCGCTCCGAAAAAAGCCCGGCAGATCCGGGATGCCGTTTCTTCCTCACACCGCAGCGAACCCCAGACGCCACCCAGCCGCTCCGGACAGCCCCGGAACAACGAATCCCGTGAAATTCCCCAGCGGCGGCAGCAGCCCGGCAGAGCAATGTGGCTGTGGCAGAGCGCCCCCCGCCCTGTTCCGCCCGGCACTATGAAGAAGTCCGGGAAGAGCGTCACGGCGGCCGTATCGCCGTCATTGCCGGCATCGCAGTGCTGGCAGTCCTGCTGCTGAGCTACATTGCCGGGCTGGCGATCTATCACGGAAAGTTCCTGCCGAAAACCTATGTGAACGGCGTGGACATCGGCGGCATGAACGTTGAAGATGCCCAGAATGCTGTCCTCAGCACAGCCCAGGACATGGGGCTGACCTTCATCCCGAAGAGCGGCGACCCCATCACCTTCAAGGGTTCTTCCTTTGGCTGCACCGTCACCCTGCCGGACAACGCCCTGGCAGCGCCGGCGGACGAAAGCCACGCCGCATGGTTCAAAAAGCTATTCTCCAAGACGGAGTACACCGTAAAAGTCCAGGACTCCTATTCCGAGGACGCACTGGTCAGCCTGATTGCTGCCTACGACTGGGGCAATGTGCCGCCTACGGACGCAAAGGTTGTCCAGAACGAGGACGGCTCTTTCACCATCAGCCGGAAGATGACGGCAACATGGTGGACACCCAGAAATTGTCCGACTACACGATTGCGCAGATGCGTGAGGGGCAACAACACCATCAACATGGCGGAAAGCGACTGCTACAAAAAGGCAGCCGTCACCGCAGAGAGTCTGAAACCCACTCTGGAGCTGTACAACAAGATCGGCGCCGTGGAAATTACCTATGACATGACAGACCGGGAAGAGATCTTCGATCCGGTCGGCACGGAAAAAAACTGGATCACGCCACCATCATGGACTGGATCACCACGGACGGCGACGACATCACCGTAGACACGGACAAGGCGACTGCCTGGGTACAGGAAAATATCGCCGACAAGTACGATACCCTGGTGACCGGCTACAACTTCAAGTTCAAGGCGACCGAGGACGGCGAAATTACCCTGCCCATCGGCGTGGACGGCATCTACGGCTGGAAAACCAACGTGACTGCCACGGTGGAAAAGCTGGTGGATTACATCAAGGCAGGCGATGCGGTCACCATCGAACCGGTCTATAAGGTAGAAGGATTCCGCATGAACTCCAACGCCGGCGTGAAATACACCGGAAACACCTACATTGAAGTAGACATCTGCCACCAGCATCTGTGGTATTATGTGAACGGCGAACTCTTCCTGGAGTCCGACGTGGTAACCGGTAAGGAATCCGATCCGGAACGTGCCACACCGCCGGGCGCATACAAGGTATGGTCAGAGAATCGCCCCCGAAAGCTGGGTACTTACGCCGTACAGGGCTATGAGACCTGGGTCAACTACTGGATGCCTGTCACCTATACCGGCATTGGTCTGCACGACCTGAACCGCAGCGCATACGGCGGTGACATCTACATCAACAACGGCTCCCACGGCTGCATCAACCTGCCGCTGGACGTTGCCAAAAGATCTACGACGAAGTAACCATCAACACACCGGTGATGATTATTCCGTAAAAATTCCATAACGCACAAAAAGGCATACCGTCTCGCTCGGAAACGGTATGCCTTTTCTTTTTGTCTCAACGTACTGCGTACCTGTTACGCCCGGCGTGCTGCCGGCATAGCGCTGGTGAAAGCGTCCTGATCCTCGTTGACCTCGCCGCCCGGATACTGGAACCGGATCAGACGGTCGCCCTGGAACGTCAGCTGTCCCTGCTGGTGGAACGGTGTCTCGATGTACGCCTTCTTGCTGGTCACGATGTGCAGGACATCACCCTTTCTCGTCTTGAAGATCAGCTCGTAGTACTCGTTATACAACTTCATCGTTCCGCTGGGATCCATGGTGCGGCGGCGTTCGTCCACCTTCTGCACCAGCACAGCGATCACGGTGCGTGGCGGATTCTTTCCACGATTTGGTTTACGCATAGGTCTCTCTCCTGTGATATAATATTCCCGGTTGAATTCCAGCGGCTGCCGCCGGTCTGCGGCATTGGGATTCTGCACCAGGAGCTTGCTGAGTTTCTGCCGGAACGGACTCTGCCGGGAACCCAGCATCACCACCAGCAGCAGCACAATGGCAACTGCGACCATGATAATCAGAAAATTGTCGATCGCATTTCCAAATCTTCCTGTCATATGTATTCCTTTCTGTGGGAACCTGTTTCCGCAGATTCCCGACACAAAGCGATTATAAGCCGTTTGGATTTTGCAGCGTAAAGCGCCAGCTGTCACTGCACATCTGCTGCAGGTCTGCCGATGCCTCCCAGCCCAGCAGTTCCTTCGCCTTGGAGACATCCGCATAAGAAACGGCAACGTCTCCGGCACGGCGGTCGGTGATCTCCACGGGAATCTTTCTGCCGCAGGCTTTCTCATAGGCGTGTATCACTTCCAGCACGCTGCTGCCGTGACCTGTCCCCAGGTTCACTGCCTCAAATCCGTGATGGTTTGCACCGTATGCCAGCGCAGCCACGTGACCCACTGCCAGATCCATAACGTGGATGTAATCCCGGACACCTGTGCCGTCCGGGGTGTCGTAATCGTCGCCGTAGACCTGGACATGATCTAGCTTACCGGATGCCACCTGTGCCACATACGGCACCAGGTTATTGGGGATGCCGTTGGGGTTCTCGCCCAGCAGACCGCTCATGTGTGCGCCGATGGGGTTGAAATACCGCAGCGCCACCGCCGTGAAGTTGGGGTCAGCCGCACAGACATCCCGCAGGATCTGTTCGATCATCACCTTGGTATAGCCATAGGGATTGGTCGCAGAGGTGGGCATCTCCTCCCGGTACGGCACCGGGTTCTGGCTGCCGTAGACCGTGGCGCTGGAGGAAAAGATCATGGTGCGGCAGCCGTACTTCCGCATCACACGCAGCAGCGTCAGTGTGCCGCTCACGTTGTCCTCGTAGTATTCCAGCGGCTTTTCCACCGATTCGCCCACTGCCTTCATTCCGGCGAAGTGTATCACGGCGTCGATCTTGTTGTCCTCAAAGATCTGTTCCAGGTCTGCCTCGTCCCGCATATCCGTCCGGTAAAACCGCACGTGTTTTCCGGTAATCATCTCGATGCGAGCGATTGCCTCGACCTTTGAATTGCTCAGATTGTCCATGACCACCACCGGATAGCCGGCGTTGGTCAGTGCCACACAGGTATGGCTGCCAATAAAGCCCGTACCGCCTGTGACCAGAATTTTTCCCATGTTTTCTTACGCTTCCTTTCGAATTCTGTCAAATTCTATCTTCGTCAGATCAAAATTGTCATGACGCCGATGGGGCGAATCTGCAGCACGTGGCAGCAGCCCTCGCCCAGCACAGCCTCCATGCCGTCCCGGAACTGGGACAGCAGCACAGACGGTACAAATGCCTGCACTGTTCCGCCGAAACCGCCGCCGTGTACCCGGATGGCGCCACGTCCGCCCAGCACTGCCGAGCCAACTGCAATGGCGATGGAGACCGGCTGTTCCGCAGGCACAGAGGACGGGTAAACATTTTGCAGCAGGCAGTAGGAGGATTCGCCGGAGTTCTGCACCAGGTGCAGGAACGCCTCGAAGTCCCCCACGCTCCAGGGCATCCGATTCGCCCTGGGCTCTGCCGTCCTCCCGGTAGAAGTGCATGGCACGCAGCACCGCACGGTCGCCGCACGCCTTTCGCAGTTCGGGAATCGAACGCAGCACTTGTTCCGACTTCACCTCAGAAAGCACATCCTTGCCGAAATACTTCGCCACAGCGCCCATTTCCCTGGGGATCGCCGCATATTCCTCTGTGAGGTCTGCGTGATTCCCGCCGGTGTCCACGATGCACAGCGCATAACCGGTGGAAGAAAAGTCGAACTTCACCGGATGCACCACCGGCTTTACCGGATTCGCAAAGTCGATGGCAACTGCGCCGCCCACAGACGACGCCATCTGATCCATCAGACCGCAGGGCTTATGGAAATAGACGTTTTCCGCATACTGTCCCATTTGCGCCAGCTCCACCGGAGTGAACCGGTTGTCGGCGTACAGGGCGTTGCAGATATTCCCCAGCAGCACCTCAAATGCCGCAGAAGAGGACAGCCCCGAACCCGGCATGACCTGGGATGTGGTATACGCATCAAAGCCGGTATCCAACGGACATCCGTACTGCTGGAACCAGGCAGCTGCACCACGGATAAGCTCGGCTGCGGTGGGTTTCTGGTCTGTCACCGGCTCCAGCTCATCCAGAGATCACATCTGCCGGAAAGCCCTCGGACTTCACGCAGATAGTCCGGTCGGTGCGGCGTGCCACAACGGCGATCACATCCAGGTTGATGCTTGCCGCCAGCACATGACCACGCTGGTGGTCGGTGTGGTTACCGCCCAGTTCTGTCCGTCCCGGCGCAGAAAAAAACGGCGATCTCCCGGTCGCTGCCGAAATGCTGTGTAAATGTATCAATGGCACGCAGCAGACGTGTCCGATATGCTTCTGCCAGATCTGTGCCGCCGCTCAGCAGCACTGCGGTTTCTGTAAACGCCTCAGAGCTGAGCAGCCGGCGTGCTTCGTCAATCGCTTTCAATGTCATGCCCCTTTCTACGGCAGTCCGGCGCTGCATTTCTGCACCGTCCCGAACTGCTGTTCCCGGAGCCTGTTCTGTCCTCCCGGAAAATCCGCCGGATGCAGAACACGCTCATACAATACTCCACTATTCAGTATAGCCGATTTTCCTCAAATTTGCAAGCTTTGTTTGCGATTTTTACACAACAAAACAGAATTTGAAAAAAGGAAAGTATCACCGCCGAAAAACAAAACAGATACAACCCTCCGCTTGAAAACAAAAACCCGACACGGGATTGCTCCCGCATCGGGTTTTCTTATGATGTCATATCCAGGCTGTCAAAAACGTTTTCACGTTCTGTTTCGGTTTGGCTTACTTTGCCTCATACCAGCAGGAACCCTGCAGGTTCTTCAGATCCGGGCAAACATCGGTCCAAACAGTATCCTTGTAGCCTGCGCCCTTCAGAGCGATGTAGTACATCTGATAGAACAGGTCAGTCGGAGTGCTGGACTTGTCGGCAGTGTTCTTGCCTTCCTTGCTCTCGGTGTCGATATCGGTCAAGAAGTAAGATAGTTTCTCCAGATTCTCATCCTGGTTGTTCTCCAACAGAGTTACGCCTTCCTTGATGCCGGCACCCAGTCTTGCCTGATAGTACATATTGTAGAACATATCAGTTGCCTCAACCTTACCCTTCAAGTCCGTATCACCCTTGATGCCGATGTAAACCTTAGCAGTGCCGACTTCTTCGCCGTTGTACAGAACCTTCAAGTCAGATGCAACATAAGCGATATCGCCGTGCAGTGCATCGTACATATCCTTCGGAGAAGCGTACTCGAAGGTCAGCTGGCTCAGAATGTCCTCGCCGTCCAGAGTTGCGCTCTCTACCAGATCTGCCGGGTCGAATGCACGAGTGTCCTCAGACAGGTAGAAGTTTGCATCTTCCTTTACCTTAACATCCGGCTTGCCGGCAGGCTGAGTCTCGGTTGTTGTGGTAGAAGTAACAGTATCGCTGGAAGAACCAGTGCTTGTGGTTGTCTCGCTGGAAGTTGTGGTATTCTCAGCAGAAGTTGTGGTTTCTGTTGTGGTTGTTCCGGTCGGTCTGGAGACCTTGGTGTAGTTTGCATCTTCTGTAGTCGTTGTCACAGTTGTAGTCTTCTTGGTGAAGGTGCCTCTCTCTGTGGTAGTCGATTCTACAGTAGTTGTGCTTACCGGAGCCTCGGATTCCGTTGCCTTTGTAGTTGTTGTTCCGGAAGTCTCGGAAACGGTTGTCTTTTCGGTTGTTGTTGTAGAAGTCGCTTCTTCTGTTGTTGTCGTAGATGCCTTTGTAGTTGTTGTAGCAGACGCCTTTGTTGTCGTAGTGGATTCCTTTGTCGTTGTTGTAACAGATGCCTTTGTTGTAGAAGTTGTGGATGCCTTTGTGGTTGTTGTAGCAGATGCCTTTGTTGTGGTTGTGGATGCCTTTGTAGTAGTGGTAGTTGTTACAGTTGTGGTTGTGGTTGTGGTATCTTCCACTTCCTTCATGATAACACGGATCGCACCATCCTTCAGACCAACCTGGTCGTCGAAGATGTCCTCACCGGTCACGCCCTCGCCGTTCAGATACTTAAAGCGCTCAACATCAACGATGGTGCCGCCGCTGGGCATCTGGTCAATGCCGTCCGGAGCCCAGGTTACCGGGAACTCGTAGTACTGAACAGTCTTGCCGTCATACTCGCCGGTCTGGAGTGTCAGACCATATTCGTCTGCGATTGCCTGTACGGTATCTGCATCCGGTACATCGAATACCAGGTGGAAGATACGATCCAGCTCAGCCGGATCCTGCGGACCGTCGTTGGAGAATGCTTCGATGAAGCGGATCCAGCGGTCGCTGCCGTCGGTGATGGTGGATGTGCCGTTCTTATAAGCAGCAAAGTCGATCATGTTCGGTCTGCCGCTGGAGCCGAAGTCGTTGACTGCGAATTTGCTCTCCATGCCGTCCGGAATGGTGAACAGCTTTGCGGTTGCATCCGGGAATGCGACTGCACCGCTGATACCATAGCTCTTGGTGTCTACGCCTTCCTTGGCAATAACCTTTACGCCCAGTTCTTCTTCAATGCCAACATAATCCGGGTTTTCGCCAGCCGGCTGCGGATATACATAAACCTCATCGATATCCAGATTGATCGGCATATCCTTTTCGTCGGTTGCGGTTGTCTTTGTGGTTGTGATGGATGTGGTTGTATCAGCGGTAGAAGATGTGGTGACATCCTTCTTGTCGGTGTATACACGGAAACCGCCGTGGTAGTAAGTAACGTCTGTGGTAGCCAGGTCATTGCTGCGGGCGTCCAGGAACTGCTGGTTCGGCATGATGTATGCGCTGCCTGCTGTGCCGGAGAAGTCCCAGTTCACCTTCTGGTACTGTGCAAAGTTGACCGGGAAGAAGTAGTAGGTATTGCCGTCAGCATCTGTCTGGAGTTCCAGACCGTATTCTGCTGCAACATCTGCTGCGTTGTCAGCGATGTCGAAGTACATATTCATGAAGTTGCTTGCGCCGTTTTCTTCATCCGATGGTTGCAGTGCCGGCGGAAACAGTCCACATGAAGTACATCCAGCGATCTTCCGGAGCTGCGGATTCGTCAGCGCCGAATGCCTCAAAGCCTGCGGTGTTGGAAGTTCTGCGGACAGAACCGGATACATATTCATCCACGCCGTCCTTGGAAACTTCGGTCTTGTTGATGCTCAGGATCTTTGCAGTTACCATCGGGACATCAATTGCAAAGCTGAAGCCCTCAGACGGAATATACTTCTGCAGATAGAACGGCAGTTCAACACCCTCAGCGCCCGGCTCTGCGTTAGCCTCGCCGATGTCGATGACAATGCCCTTGCCCTTCGGTGCATCTGTTGCAGTTGTGGTTGCAGACTGCTTGGTGGTGCTTGTAACAGTGGTTACCTTTTCGGTAGCGCTGGTCTCTGTTTCCTTTGCGGTTGCAGAGGTTGCGCTGGATTCTGTATCCTTTGTGGTTGCAGATGCGCTGGTCTCTGTTGCCTTGTCAGTCTCGGTAGTTGCAGAGGTTGCGCTGGTCTCTGTTGCCTTTGTTGTCTCAGATGCACTGGACTCTGTTCCCTTGGTGGTTGCAGATGCAGTGGTCTCTGTCTCAGAGGACACGCTGGATGCAGTGGTCTTGATCTCTGTGGTGGAAGAAACGGAAGTTGTGGTTGCATCCGGGTCTTCGTCGAAGCACAGAACGATCTTGTCGATGGTCACATCACCGAACTTCGGGTAATAAACCATGAACTGTACGGTGTCGCCAACAGTCTTCGGAATGTTGTAGGAAACAACGACCTGCTTGTTTGCCGGAACGGCCAGATCCTTGAATTCCTCGCTCTGCCACTCCTGGCCCTCCGGCAGGCTGTCGTTCCATGTGCCGAAAGCGCCGCTGGTGTTGGTGTCATTTGTCTTTACGGTGTAGTAAGCGATTGCCTTGTAAGCGCCCATCGGGTCGAACTCAACCTTGGTGTTGCTTGCCTTGCCGTC
>VOFI01001169.1_pt1 | contig 268001 bp, 274 predicted proteins | sample 5384131 | NCBI WGS metagenome assembly VOFI01 (sample SAMN12384728, study PRJNA508395) | human gut metagenome | isolation source: healthy gut H | host: Homo sapiens | reverse complement strand
TTCCGCAACGCGCAATTCCGCCTGTTCCGGATGTTGCACGAATTGCAGAGCGATCAATTGCAGGTACTGGCGGATTTGTTCTACGGCAGGATGCATGAAGGGAAATGTGGGTTATTTCCATTACCCTACTATAAAACCGCCTGATTGAAAAGATGCAATTCCAGACATTCCCTGAAAAGAAAGTCGCCCCGGTCGTAAACGACCGGGGCGCCCCAACTACCCTATGAAACTGGATCCGTTAAGATCCAGAGAGCTTTTTTAACGAGCGCTCACCTGCTCGAAACGCAATATAGGACAGGAAAAAGGGATAAGCAAGTATTTTTTTTCATTGAAACGATTGTTTTTATTCAGGGAAAACAACATCGTATTCTTTACAATATCAGGCCGGAAAGAAGGATATTGTTATAATAACAAAATCATCTGCCGGGGCCAGAAATCCTTCATGGCGTCCCAGGGAGGTGGATTTTGCCGTGCCGCGCATGGCGTCATGCCCCTGAAAAAAATGCGTGCTCTTGGAGGGCGGGTCCAGGAAACCCTAGGTCCCACTTGTGCTCCTCCGTCCCGACGAGGCTGTTCAAAGGGTAATGCGGAGGGGGTGGCGCAAGGGCGCACGCAGGGCTGCTCCTACCTGCAGAAGCACCCGAACGCCAAGTTCCTTCGGACAAGGCGCCGCTTCCCCAGCTTCAGAAAATTATCTGTCCTCAACCCTAACACGCCGGTTTTTTTTCCGTGGAAAGCAAAGCGTTTTCGATGGAACAAGGGAAGGCGGAATCTCGTTTCCAAATCAAACATGGCGAGGTTTTCCTTCCTTGGCAGACCGTTGGCCCTGTGAAGGAAGATTTTGCGGCAACTGAGGGGAGGATGGTAGGCAAGGTGCCAATAGATGAAAAAATAAATATATCCGGCAGTGTAATTAATATTTCATTCAGGAATTACAGATGATGGCCGGTTTTTATAGATAGAACAGGAAAAACAGAAATATGAAACAAATGAAGATACTGATGGTCGTAACCGGAACCGGGATGTTTCCCGACGGAAAACAGGAAACGGGATTGTGGCTCAGCGAGCTCACCCACATTTACGACAGAGCGAAAAAGCGGGGATATGACATCGTCATCGCAAGTCCGAAGGGAGGCGACACCCCCGTCGATCCCATGAGTCTGAAAACGATGTACATGGACAAACTGTCCAAAAGCTGCTGGGACGATTCGACCCCGGACGTGCTGCGGCACACGAAAAAGCCTGGATGAAGTTTCCGGTGAGATGTTCTACTGCATTTATTTGGCCGGAGGCCACGGCGCGATGTTCGATTTTACGGATAACGCCGTTCTGCAGGAACTCATCAAAAACCACTATGAAAGTAATAAAATAGTTGGTGCTATTTGCCATGGCGTATGCGGATTGTAACCCGTTCAGTGGACCGGTCTGAAATCAATAGCAGTTGGCGGTGAATGGCACCTTGACTGCCTGGGGTAATTAAAACCGGTGGACCCTGAAAAGGTGAAACACTGCCTGAATTGGCCTCCCAGCAGTTCCAACATGCAGTTGTGGGAATTCTTCCAAATCACCCCGGCCTGAATTGATAGCCCGCGTTGCCGGGGCCTGCCTAAGGCCAGCCGGCTGCCGCCACGGCTTCGGAAATAGTCGTTTTCGTGACGCGGCAGGACCTGTACCGGCAGCGGGCGCAATTCGTCCTCAGAATTCGAGCGTGGAAACATCCGGCGGAACAGCCCGGAGGAACGCCAGGCCAAACGCATCAGGGACCGGGAATTATACTATGGAAAGCTGATGCCGTTCCTCTATGGCGCTGCTTGCGGTATTTTGGGGGCTTTCCGGGCTTTGCTGGCCAGGGGCATCGGCCTTTTCCGCCCATGATGCGCGAAGTCTCGGAGTGCGATATGCGCGTCACGGTCAACAAATCACGCCCGCCGCCCAGACGTTTCGCCCATGGCCGCTGAAGGATACGATACGTTCGCTGGAGGGATTTGACAGCAAGCGGATGAAAAAAAAGCTGCTGACCCGCCGGGGATCAATATGGTAGTCCCCTGCGGCAGGCGCGGCATGCCTCACAGGAAAAAGGGGTTCCGGCTACTTGAGCCACGCCAGGAATTCATGGTTCCCGTCGGTTCCGGTGATGGGGGGAGGGCTCGCAGCCCATCCAGGAGCGGTTTAGTTCTTCCGTGACGAAGGCGCGTATGGAGTCCACCGCCCGCTGGTGCAGGACCGTCCCGGACGATGCCGCCGGGGCCGATGTCTTCCGGCTGGAGTTCAAACTGGGGTTTGATGAGCACCAGGGCGTCCCCCTCCGTCCTTAAGCAGGGGGAAGGCCGCGGGCAGGATTTTTTCAGAGAAATGAAGGAGACGTCGGAGACGATCAGGTCCACCTGTTCCCCCGATGTCTTCCGGAGTCATGTAGCGGGCGTTGAATTTTCTCCTTCACGACGACGCGGGGATCCTGCCGCAGTTTCAGACGAGTTGGTTGGTGCCGACGTCGATCGCGTGCACTTTGACGGCGCCGTGCTGGAGCAGGCAGTCCGTAAAGCCTCCGGTGGACGCGCCGATGTCCAGGCAGACCTTGCCTTCCGCGGAGACGGGGAAGGCGTTCAGGGCTCCCTCCATTTTCAGGCCGCCGCGGCTGACGTAGCGGGGGCGGTTCCGGATGGCTATTTCCGCGTCTTCACTGACCTTGAGGCCCGGTTTGGTGGAAGGGTGGCCACCCACGCTCACCTCTCCGGCAATGATAAGCCTCTGGGCCAGTTCCCGGGATTCTACGAGATTGCGGGAAACCAGAAGGACGTCGAGTCGTTGCTTGCTCATGATTCGGAAGGAAGGTGCGTACGCAGGTATTTCATGAAACTGCATGGGGAATCAAAAAAACCGCGCGAAGAAAGGCATTTGGGGGCAAAAAGGCGGCATGGCGCGCGCTGGAACATTTTACGATTGATTCAGCCCGGATTTATAGGAGACTTTGCGGCGAATGGAACACCGCTACAGGCAATTGATGCGCAAGGTCAGGCTTTACCTGCTGACGGAGGTGCGTAAAAAATCGTGGGCCAGCAAATTCCTTTCCGCCAGGGTTTTTGACCCCGTCTACTGGTCCTGGAACAGGCAGTCCGTAGCGACAGGCGCCGCCTGGGGGCCGCCGCGGCGATTGCCCCGCTGCCCATGCAGAGCCTGTGGGGCGTTTTCGCCAGCCTGTGGCGCAAGGGCAATATTCCCGTAGCCATCCTGATGGCGTGGCTTTCCCCTCCCGGCTTCACCTTTTTTCGCCATTCCGCCCAGTGGTGGCTGGGGTGGTTCCTTTTTTCCCTTGTGGGGCTCCCCCACGTCCGGAGCGAACTGGCAGATGCTGAAAACGGGAGTGCAGCAATGGTCCTGGGCCCCGTTTGACGGGTTGAGCATCGGCATGGTAAGCCTGGAGTTCCTGACGGCTGGATTGTTTCCAGCGTGGTGCTGGGCTGCCTGTGCTACGGTCTGGTGCAGCGGCCACTTCCATCAGAAGAACGGTTGAGTTCTGGATGGCTTCAATGGTGATGGAGTCCATATCCGTTATTCCGGCTCCGTCCCGGCGGTGCAGCACCGTGTCTCCGATCTTGATTTCTCCGTCTATCACGAAGACGTACACCCCGGTGTTCTGGCACTTGAATTGATATTCCCGTTCCACGCCCCGGTCGAGTTCCGCCCAGGAGAACCAGGCCTGCTGCATGATGGAGATATCCGTTTCCGGAGCCAGGAAGGTGGAAATCTCATTGTGCTTCAGCAGGGGCTTGATGTCGTAGTCCCGGTATTTGGGGGCGTGTTGACCCTGTCCGGAATGACCCATATTTGAAGGAATTCAGGGGTTCCGTGGAACTGCCGTTGAATTCGCTGTGCTGGATGCCCGTTCCGGCGCTCATCACCTGGATTTCTCCGCGGGTGATGGTATGGCTGTTGTTCAGGCTGTCTCCGTGGCGGAGCTGTCCCTTCAGGGGAATGGAAATTACCTCCATGTTCTTGTGGGGGTGGGTGCCGAAGCCTTCTTCCGGGAGAACCGTGTCGTCGTTGAGTACGCGCAGGGCTCCGAACTGCATGCGGTCCGGATTGAAGTAATTGGCAAAACTGAACGTATGGTATGTATTCAGCCATCCGTGGTTGGCATGCCCACGGGAAGATGCACGGTCAATGATGATGTTCATGATTGATAGGGTTGGTATGGAAAGCGGATTCCCGCCTGTAGATGGTTTGACCGGATGGACCCCGGGGCTGTTCAAGGCGCATGACAGCATGTCCGTTGCCGTAAAATAAATCGGCAACACAAATTGATGGTGCAATGTCTCTTATTTTAAGGTAGCGTGTCGCGGTACCTGTGCAAACAAGACAAGGCGTATGGCTCATCGGACATTCATGAGATGGATCAAGGGATTGGTTCCTACGGTGATTATTTTGCTGGGCGCCTTGGTGCTTGGGTGCATCTGTTATGTCTCCATCTGGGGCGCTCCCTCCTTTGTCGTGCAGCGTGTGGAACAGGCTCTGATGGAAAAGGCATTCCCGTCCACATAGAGACGCTGAAGATTTCCCTGTGGCCCCGCGCCGTGGTGACCTTGAAGAATGTGGAGCTGCTGGATCCTGGTGTTCCTCCGGAGGCGCCGCCGCCCGTGGCCCTGCTGCATGAGGCGGACGTGGCTCTGAACTGGAAGGAGCTGATAGACGGGCAGGTAGTGCCGGAACGGCTGAACGTGAAAGGGCTGGACGTCAATCTTCCCGTGGACGCGGAAAAGCCTGAAAGAGTTTTTCCACCGCAGGGCTGAATGCGGAGCTGGACCTGGGGCGTCCCGGCATGGTGGACATCGTGAAGGCTGATGCCGTGGTGCAGGGTATCCGCGTGACTGCCCAGGGGCGTTTTCCATCGGGCAGGGGGATTCCGGAGATTTTACGCTGACGGCTGAAGACATGGCCGCCGCCAGGGGAGCAGTTGAACCAGGTGCTGAAATACCTGGACCGGGTGAAGTGGCCGGAGGCGTCTCCGCCCAGCCTGGCCGTCAATTTGAGCGACGACCCGAAAGGGGGAGTGCGCGTGGGCATGGATTTGCAGGCTCCTTCCCTGAGGTACGGGAAAATCCGGGTCAGGGATTTCCTGTTCAGCGGGGATTACGCGGATTCCGTCATCATGGCCAAGCGCTTTACCATGAGGGATGCGGAAACGGCCGGCTTCGTCAATCTTTCCCTCCAGGCCGATTTGAAGAAACGTTCCCTGATCTGGGATGTCCGCAGCACGGCCCCCTGGTGTCCTGGGCCGTAGCCATTGTTGATGAAGCCCTGGTGCCGCGGGAGATGAAGTTCCTGAGCGAGCCGCACGTGCAGGTGTCAGGCCGTGCGGTTTTCACGGAGAACTGGGAGGGCGTGGAGCATCTGAACGTCATGGGCTCCGGCTCCATGGGAGCTTTCTCCGTGCTGGGGAAAAGTTCCAGAGGGCCTCCTGCGATTTCAGCTATGAGGACGGCAATTTTTATGTGACGGATTTGGACATACGGCACCCCGGCGGCGTTTTTTTCCGGCAAGGTGATGGGCGTGGACGGAGAGATCAAGATAGACGTGCACAGCACGCTGCCCATGCATGCGATGCTGGACATGGCCCGGTCCATTGCTCCGGAAGACGTGAAGCTGCCGCTTACGCTGGAAATCAAGGGAGACCCTGAATTGAAAGTGTACGGCACCGTGGGAATGGGGAAGGGCTGGAAAGGGCCGTTCCGGGTGGACCGCCTCCAGATTGAGGCGGCTGTGACGGACGTCTCCCTACCAGGGGTGGAGTTCGCCTCCGCCGCCGCCAGGGGGGAATTGATCGGCCGCTCCATCAATGTCACCCAGTTGGACCTGGCGCGGGAGGACGGCCATGTGAAGCTGGAAGGCAGCTATCTGGGAACCGATCTTGTCTTCACGCTGGAATCTGATTTGAAGCCTGAATTGCTGGTAGCCCTGGCCGGGGAATTTGGCGCCCATTCCCGAGAATTTGAAGTTGCCGGAAAAAGCCTCCCTGTGGGTGCACGGCAGGCTGGATATTCCGGAAGGCAAGCCTGTGGAGCCCACGCTGGTCCGGGCGCGCATCAATGCGGAAAACCTGGCCTGGAACAAGGTGCCCGTGAAGACGGCGAATGTGGAGGTGGAGTACCGCCCCAACCAGCTTTTTGTACAGAATTGCCGGATCGGGATGGAGAAGGGCGTTTTTGAGCTGTTCGCCAACGGTTTCCTAGACGGCCAGATGTTCGTGATGGGGCAGTCCACGGTTCCGCTGGAAACGATAGACCGGCTGCTGGGCATGAAGGATGACGACTTTTTATGAGCCGCTTCGTCTTCCGCAAGGATTCCGGCCTGGAGCTTTCCTTCCAGGGGACGCTGGGCCTGTACAATCTGGAAAAGGCTTACGATTTGCAGGCCACTGTTTCCGCGACGAATACGCGTTACAAGGGCGTGGACCTGAAGTCCGCGCGGGCGGATGCCCATCTGGTGACGGACCAATTGGTGCTGACCAACGTGACGACGGTGGTTTCCAACGGGAATTACCTGTCTTCCGCCGGGTTGTCCGGCGGTCCCGCGGAGTGCACGCTCAAGGCCAAGAGCATAGATTTCCGCTTTGTCCAGGATACGGTGGAGGTTCTGGGCATGGAGGGGCAGGCCTACCCCGGTTATACCATGCGCATGTTTTCCGACAACGCCGCCAAGGTTTTGAAGGAGTTTGTCTTTACCCGGCCCGTGACGCTTTCCGGCGGAGGCATGTTCCCGATGGGGGACGACATGAAGCTGATGAAGGGGCGCATCCGCTTTGACGCCTCCGCGGGGCGCGTGCGCTATCCCTTGCTGGGAACTACGCTGGACCTTGGAAGGCGAAAGGGGAAATTTTATTTCCCCGCAGTGGGTGGTGGTGGACAAGATGAAGGGCACCATCTGGGACGGCTCCTTTACGGGCCGCGTGCTGGCGCAGATTGACGACAGGGACGCCCTGAACGGCTCCTTTGTCCTCCCAGGACATGAACCTGACCTCCATCGGGAGATCCTACGGCAAAAGAAGATGGAGAAGGCCACCGTGCACGGGGCCATTGAATTTTTCATCCAAGGGAGGCAATATGAACTCCATCCAGGCGAAGGGCGAGGCCGCCCTGGTGCATGGGGACCTGGTGGAAATCCCCTCTTCGGCTTTTTTTGGAAGCCCTCTCAATTATATTCCGGGCCTGGGCCACCTGATCAATTACAAGATCACCAGGGCCGACTGCGATTTTTCCATTGAGAAGGGCTATATCCGCACCAGCAATTTCTCGGCCAAGGGCAGCAATATGTCCCTGGAAGGCGGCGGCTGGATACGCCTTGCCGACTTGCAGGTTAATTCTGATTTCAAGCTGGGGCTTCGCGGCCTGCCGGGGCTGATTACCTCTCCCGTCTTCCTGCTGGCGGGGGATTGTTCCAGGTGCGCGGCACGGGGCCTTTGAGCAATGTTTCCTGGAGCTTTGCGCCGTTCTCCGGCGGAAAAGCCCCTGTTCCCCCCCGCGGCGGCTCCCGCCCGGAGGAGGTAGAGAAGGGGAATGCCGGGTTTCCCGGAGAAAAAGCGTCATGGAGCGCCGCATGCCCACGCGGCAACTGAACGGAAACGCGGCTGCAAGCCGCGCCCTTTGTAGTCCCGTATTGGATTGATGTTTCCCGTCTTTAATGAACCGGTCCGCCAACGCTCATTGATAATCCGGTTGACACACAGCATGCAATGTTCCGTGACGCAGCAGGGCCGTTCCGGACAATGCCGGAACGGCCCCTGCTGGCTTGGAGAGTGGAACGTCTCCGCTCCACTCTCCACTCTCAAACTTCAACGCTCCTCAAAAGTCATACCGGTAGCCCACGCTCCCGTTCACCGAGTTGGCTCCGTCCCGGAAGTCCGCGTTCCCGTTGATGAAGGCCGTTCCCTGCGTTCCTACCGGCACGCTCAGCCCCTGCTCCTATTTGCAGCGCCGTCGTTCCAACCTTGGTCCCACGCACGCTCTGCATGAAGCCGGGGTTGCCCAGCAGCGCCACATTGGTTTCTCCGCGGCGGTCGCCCATGTCCTGGGCCGCGTTCACTTGGAACTCAGCCAGCGCTTCTCGCCCGAAGATGTTGCTGCCAATGAGCCCCATCCACCGGCCGCCCAGCGCAACCGTTCCCGTTGTCCATTCCTGCTTGCCTACGTTCAGGCCCGCGTTCCCCGCTCCCGTTTCCGTGTAGCCGTCCATGCGCGTCGTCACTACCGAGGCGTTGGCCAGGGGCTGCAGGATGCTGCTCCTGTCTTCATTGAGGTACACGTCGTAGGTCAGTTCATACATCGCTCCAAAGCCCCACCCGCTGGTGTTGCCCTGCGTCCTGTAGCTGCCTTCCCCGTAGTTGACCGTGCGGTTGAGCTTGGCGTTGTCCCATCCTCCGGAAAAGGAAGAGGCGTCCCAGCGTCATTCATCATGGATTCCTGTAGAAAATGGATTTCCTGAGGGAGATTCCGTCTTCCTTCTGCCAGAAACCATGATACAGATGGAAACGGCAACGATGAGCAATTCCAGAAAAAAAGACCAGTGCAGCAGGAAGTTCAGCCACCAGGGGTGGTACTGCGCCTGGACAGTGGCCAGCGCGTGAAAGCGCATGGACCACGGAGCCAGGAGAGGGATGTCTCCCCACGATGCAGTCCAGAAGGAGGTGCAGGAAGCCGCTCATGGAAAAGATCAGCAGCCATGTTCCGCCCGTGCTCCATGGTTTGATCCGGCTGGCTCCCCATGCGAGGGAGCATCAGCGCGAACCAGACGGAAGGATAGTGCGTCCAGTAGGAATGATGGTGGTGCTGGCGGCCGTCCAGGGTATAAAAATAAAAACAGGTCCAGGTCCGGGGCAATCGCCCCCAGCAGGGCGGCGGTCATGACGGCCTTCCTTCCCGGTGTGCGTAAACGGATGGTTTTTGCCAGGAGATAGCCTGCAGGCAGATGGGCGATGAACATGAGCGTTCAATAGAAGAAAAACGGACAAAGACGGACAGTCCGGGTGCGTACTACCTGGAAAAAGGTTTTTCCACCCAGTCAAAGGATAGTTCCCTGTTTCCGCCTCCCACGCAAGAATAGACTGTTCGAACGCCGCGGGATGAAGGATTCTTCCAGATGAGGGACAGTTCCTCAATCCGGCTTTCCCCGATTCCAGGAAGATCTTGTGAATGCGGAGGCCAGGCAGGCGCCAGGCCCTCACGTCCGGGTGGACATAGGTGGTTTCCCAGGCGGTTTGATGTTCTTTGCCGGTTCCGCACGTCCATGTAATGCTCAAGGACATTTTTTTTATCAGGGGTGCTTTTTCCGGCCCCGGTATATTCCACACTGACGGGAATGGTCCCGGAAGATTGCGGGATGGCTGCCGGGCTGCAAACAAGGGCGGCGAGGGATAGGGGAAGGAGGCTGATCATTTTTTCACAAGGGAGGGGGCGTTGAGAAAAAAGGGGGCGGCTGGCCTGCATCAGCCGCCGCCCCCTTGGAGAGAGGGGTTATCTGCCGGATTTGCCCACGTGTTGTACAGGGGCTGGTTGTCCGGCACGGCGTAGCCGATGGATTTGCGGATGGCGAGGAAGTCCGCCACGCCTTCCGGTCCCCTACCTGGTTCAGGGGGCCTTGTGCAGCCCGGCCATCAGCACCATGCGGCAGTAGGCGTCCGCGTTTTCCATGAACCATTCCGCTTCTTCCACGTCGCGGGCTCCGGTGATCACGCCGTGGTTTTCCATGAAGACCACGGTGGATTGTTTGGCCGCTTCCGCCACAGCTTGGGCCGTCTCCAGAGAGCCGGGCGTGCCGTAGGGGCCAGCGGGATGTGGCCCAGGAAGATATCCGCTTCCGGATTGATGCCGGAGGGGGAACCTGCCCGGCGAACAGGAAGGCGTTGCAGTGCGGGGGGATGGGCGTGGATGCAGGAGTTGACGCCCACGGATTTCATCATGGAGATGTGCGTTTTCACCTCACTGGTGGAGGGGCGTATGCCCGCCTTCTGGCGCGCGTCCATGTCCACCAGGCAGATGTCTTCCACGGTCATGAAGCCCTTGGAGCACAGGGTGGGGGAGCAGAGCAGCAGGTTCTGCGCCACGCGCACGGAGATGTTGCCCCCGTTGCCGTCCACATATTCGCGGTTCCACAGGCGGCGGCCTATGTCGCACATGCGTTCCTTGATAACCAGGATTTCAGGGGAATGGAAGAATTCGTTCACTTCCTCCCGCGTGACGGGGTTGTATTTTTCCCACGGGAACACCTTGTCCGGGAGGGGAGGGGAGATTGACCAGTCTTCTGACATATTTAGTTGCGTGTTAGTGGTTGAGCTTTTCGTAGGCGGCTTCCTGGGGACCCGGCATATACGTCCGGTAAGTGATGCCGAAGGCGTCCCTGGCCTGCTCTGGCGTAGAGTACACCCCGGCGCCCGCAAAGGCAAACATGGATGCGCCCAGCACGGTACTTTCAGATACTTCAGAGACCTTCACGGGAATGCGGAGGATGTCCGCGCGCATCTGGGTCCAGACGCTGTTTCTGGCGCCGCCGCCCACCAGGATGAGGAATTCGCTTTTGAACCCGCCCACGGATTCCAGGCGGCGCAGGCGGGATTTCAGCCGCCAGGTAAGCGCCTCCATGGCGGCGCGGTAAATGTGGGCGCGCGTCCGTCCCAGCACCAGGCCGCCGATGGAGCCTTTCCGGTCCCCTGAAGCCAGGAAGTCCGGAACCATCGTTACGCCGTCGCAGCCGGGGGGATGGCGGCCGCTTCCGCATCCATGGTATCGTAGGATTCACCGCGGAAGCAGGCGGCTTTCACCCATTCAATGATGCCGGAACCGAGCCATTGCAGGCCGGGGTTCAGAAGGCCCGGTTCCGCGTCGAACTCCGCCGTGGCTCCGTCCTCATAATCCTCCCGGGTCATCCGGGCCTGTGCGGAGCGCGCCATCAGGATTTCCCAGGTGCCGGAGGACAGGACCGGCTGGTCCCTGTCCGCGCCGGAACCGAAGATGGCGAACTGGGTGTCGTGCCCCGCGGAGCGGCGCAGGCCTAGGCGGTTCAGGATAAGCTCGGAAAAGTCTCCCGTTTCCAGGTCCGTGAGCTGGGAGGTCCCGGCCATGGTCCGGTCCGTCGCCATGACGCCGGTGAGCTTGTACGCCAGGAGGTTGGAGATGAAGAGCCACGCATGGGCCTTTTTCCAGCAGCTCCGGGCGGTTTTCCTTAATCCAGACGAGCTTGTAAATGGTGTTGAAGGCAAAGGCGCCCACGCCGGAGATGCGGTCAAGCTCTTCCTGGGAGATGTACTTGCCGATGTTTTTCATGACCTCCGCCGTGCGGGGACACTTCCAGGATATGACGGGGTAAAGCTGGCTGCCGGAGGCGTCCACCAGCGCGCCGTCCACGCCGAAGGTGGTGACGGTTACCGCCCGCACCTGTTCCGCATCCAGGCCCTCAAGGGCCTTCACGGCGCATTCGGAGAGCTGCTTGAAAATCCGGTCCGCGTCCCAGACGTGGGAATTCCCGGGTTTTCCTCACCGGGCAGCGTGGCGTTCGGCTGCGAGGCCTTCCCCGCGATGACGCCTTGTTCATCCAAAACCATCGCGCGCACGTTCGTCGCGCCGCAGTCCAAGCAGAGGGAGTACATGAGTTAAGAGTTAATAGTGAAAAGTTAATAGGTGTCCGGTTGTGCTTGTTGAGCTGTTTTGTTAATAGAAATGAGCATTTTAAGGATTTCCGTGCAGTCCTGGTTGATAGAGGAGTATTCCGTTTCCGTCAGGCTTCCGGTGGCATGCAGCAGTTATGCGTCTCGGAACATTCCTTCAGGGCAATGCGGACTTTGGAAAAGAAGTCCTTTCTGCTGCTCCCGTAGACAGCTTCGGATAAATTGGCGGCAATGCTCGTACCGGAACGTATGAGCTGGCTGAGCAATTCCCGCTCGACGTCCTGCTTTTTCAAGTGCCTGCATAAGTGAATAATGCGGACCGCGAAAGAAAAGCTTTTAGCGGAAACGAGACTTTCTGCCATGTTTTATCCGAAGCTGTTAACTATTACCTATTAACTGTTACCTTTCGTTTTCAGTATTTTCCGTATAATGGCCGTAGTTCGCGCAGGCGCGGAAATCGGCGCCTTCCGGGTCTGCGGTACCGTGGAGGCCCCAGGCGGAGGGACGGTAAATCTGGTCGTCCGGGATGTTGTGGGCGTATACGGGGATGCGCAGCATGGAAGCCAGCGTCAGGATGTCCGCGCCGATGTGGCCATAGGTGAAGGCTCCGTGGTTGGCGCCCATGTTGGCCATGACGCTGTAGACGTCCGTAAAGGCTCCCTTGCCGGTCAGGCGCGGGGCGAACCAGGTGGTGGGCCAGCCCGGATCGGTGCGTTCGTCCAGGGTCTTGTGCACCTTGGCGGGCAGGTCCACGGACCAGCCTTCCGCCACGATGAGGACGGGGCCCAGGCCCTTGACGATGTTCAGGCGCATCATGGTGACGGGCGCGCCGCCCTGGGTGACGTAGTGGACGGAGTAGCCGCCGCCGCGGAAGTATTCCCGGTTGGCCGGGCACCAGACGGCTTGTTCCATCATGGTTTTCGCGTCGTCCGGGGTGACGTCCCAGTGCTTCTTCATGACGGGCTTGCCATCCTTGTCCGTGCAGGCCATGCAGCCGTCCAGGGCCGCGGAGCCGGAGTTGATGAGGTGGATGATGCCGTCCTTGGCGTGGCCTTCCAGCTTGTAGCCCGTGACGCGCTTCACGGCTTCCGGGCTCCAGTAGGTGCGCACGTCCGCAAAGACGTTGGCCTGCCCGGTGAGCAGGTAGCCGAAGAGGAGGCAGGCTCCGTTCAGGGAGTCGTTTTCCGTGGCGAAGGGCATCGGCGCGCGCGGGCCGTTCCAGTCAAAGGTGGAGTTGAGCAGGGTTTCCGCAATGTCTCCGTTCGGGTAGAAGTCCGTCCAGTGGCGCTGGCCCTGGAAGCCGCCGGCAATGGCCTGGTAGCCCAGGGATTCTTCTTCGCGGTCGATTTTCTTGAGCTTGGGGTTGCCCTGCATCATGTCCCGGAAGATCATGGCCATCAGCACGCTTTCCTTGAAGGTTTTGCGGCGTCCGGCTTCATCCAGCTTCAGGTCCGGGCGGTTCTTGTCTTCTGCAAACTTGAAGACGGCGTCCGCCCATTCCATGGCGAGGTCGAATTCCGCTTCGTCGTAAATCTTCTGGTCCATGCGGCGGCGCACTTCCGTCATGTCCACGGCCTGCACGCGGATGCCCAGGTAGTTTTCCCAGAAGGACTGGTCCACGATGGAGCCGGCGATGCCCATGGAGCAGCCGCCGATGGAGAGGTACCCCTTGCCGCGGAGGGTGGCTACGGCCAAGCCGGCGCGGCAGAAGCGCAGGATTTTTTCAGCCACGTCTTCCGGAATGGAGGTATCCCCGGCGTCCTGCACGTCTTTTCCGTAAATGGAGAAGGCGGGGAAGCCCTTCTGGTTCAGTCCGGCCAAGGCGGCGGCCAGGTACACGGCGCCGGGGCGTTCCGTGCCGTTGAAGCCCCAGATGGCCTTGGGCGTGAACGGGTCCATGTCAAAGGTCTCGCTGCCGTAGCACCAGCAGGGCGTGACGGCCAGGGAGACGCCGACGTTGTTGGCCTTGAATTTGTCCGCGCAGGCGGCGGCTTCCGCCGGACCGCCAATGCAGGTGTCTGCGATCACGCACTTGACGGGTTCGCCGGAGGCGTGGCGGATGTTGGCCTCAATGAGAACCGCGGCCGCCTTGGCCATGTTCATGGTTTGATCTTCCAGGGATTCCCGGACGCCGAGGCGGCGGCCGTCAATCGTGGGGCGGATACCGATGGTTGGTAATGCTGTTTTCATATCTTGCGTAGGTGATGTGAAGCTGGTTCAGGCCTGGGCAGGCGCATCCTCTTCCTTTTTCAAATGGGTGTTGCGGAAGAAGAAGCCGTAGATTAGTACCACGGCAAAGCAGATGATGGGAATAAAGAAGGATGACCGCACCGCTTTTTCCACAAAGTTTTCCTGGGCTGTCTGGAATTGCTTCATGTCCAGGGGGTCGGAAATCAGGTTGCCAAGTACCTCGGCCTGGTTCCCGGAGAGCGTGGTGAGCGCCGGAATCAGGGAGAATTGCTGGATCTGCTGCTCCCGGTCCGCGGGGGCGGGCAGGCGGTCCAGGTTGGCCTTGAAGACCGCCAGTTCTTCCGGCTTGAGGCCGGAACAGCCGGGCAGGGATTTGGCCGCCTGGTCAAAGGCTTCCCCGTCCAGGGTATGGAGGGAAAGGAAGGTATCCAGGTTTTTCTGGAACTTGGCGGCGGCTTTGGCCTCTTCCTCTCCTCCGGAGGGATTCGTTTCCGACATCTTGTAGAGGGCCAGCATGGCGCCGGAGACGGATTTGCGGGAGTCCGCCGCCTCCGCCTGCGCAATCAGGGGGCGGTCAATGGATTCAAAGTAGGCCACCTGGTTCTTCACCGTGGTGTTGTCAATGCAGGAACCCATGTACGGGGTGATGACCGCGCCGCCCAGAATGGCCATGATGAGGCCCGCGGCGCCCAGCTTCACTTCGGAACCCAGGCCGCGCAGGGCGATGCCGTAAATGGTGGGGAACATCAGGGACATGCAGCCGGAAATGCCCACCAGCGTCCAGACGGAGATTTCCTTGGGCAGGTACATGGTGCCCAGGCAGCAGAGGATGCCCGCGATGGCAAAGAGGGACATCATGTTGGCCGGGTTGAATTTTTTCATCAGCGCCGTGGTGATGGCGCGGCAGGCGATGAACAGGACGATGGAGAAGATGTAGTAGTTGGAGGCCGCCGCTTCCTGCATGCCGGGGAAGACGGACATGATGTACTTGATCGTCCACGTCCAGACGGCGATCTGCACGCCCACGTAGAAGAACTGGGCCACCACGCCGCAGAAGTAGCGCGGCAGCTTCACCAGCTTCATGAGCTGGCAGCGGTAGTCCGGCATGATGAGCAGGAAGGCGATGGGCCCGATCATCATGATCAGGATTTGCTGCACCATGCTGAATTCAAAGGTGGAGTAGTACTGGAACAGGAAGGGAATGAGGATGAAGGCGACGCACAGGCCCAGGCGGCCGAGCTTGGAGGAAAGGGGCTGCGTGTTTTCCCGGGTGGGCACGCTTTCATCGTCGGACTTGTAGCGGCAGAAGAAGAACCAGATGACGGCGGCGATGGCGACCAGGCCCACATAGGGAACGCACACCCAGAAGAGCTCGTCGCTGACGATGGCGTTCAGTTGTTCCGGGTCCATGGCCTTGCGGGTGTCCATGTCCGCATCATTCAAGTGCGCCAGGATGAAGTATTTGGCCAGGAAGATGCCCGTCAGGGAGCCGATTGGGTTGAAGGCCTGGGCGAAGTTCAGGCGGCGTACGCTCGTCTCCTGGGACCCCATGGAGAGGACGAACGGGTTGCAGGTGGTTTCCAGGATGGAGAGGCCGCCCGCCAGCACGAAGATGGCTACCAGGTAAATGTCAAAACTTTGCCCGATGGCGGCGGGAATGTAGCACAGCGCGCCGATCATGTAGAACCCCAGGCCGATGAGCACCCCGGCCTTGTAGGAGAATTCCTCCAGCAGGATGGAGGCGAAGATGGCAAGCACCGCATACGCCCCGTAAAAGGAGATTTGCACCCCTGCGGATTCCGAAGCGTTAATCATGAAGATCTTGCTGAATGCCGGGACCAGGTTGTCCGTCATGTTGTTCAGCAGCCCCCACAGCGCAAAACAGGAGACCAGCATGAAGAACGGCAGCCGGTACTGTTTGGGAACGATCGGCACGGTAGAGGTACGGTTTTTGTCCATATTGCTTTTGTCAATCTCTCACAAGGACGGCGGTGCGTCAATCTGGAAACGGAAAAGAGTCCAGAAATCATCCAACATGTTGACAAATAAAACAAAGCGGTATGTTTGGGTTGGGATATCCTGTCAGCGTTCACGGGAGACCCGGCTTCTTCTTGACTCCTGTTTCCGAGGCGGCTAAGGATGGGCTGATGAAGAAGTGCATTCTTGCCGTTTGTCTTGGGCTGGCCGGTTTTTGGGGCGTTCAGGCGGAAGATTCCCCCGTCGCCAATCCGGAAAAGACGGATGAAAAAAGCGGCGTGACGCTGCCGTCCGGAGAACTGCTGTCAGACCATGTGGCGGAGGCGGAGTTTACGGGCGTCATCCACCGGAAATGCAGGTTCCTTACCTCCCTGTCCGGACAAGTGCGACCACGCCAAGGATTTCGCCGCTTTCCGGATCATCAAGTATCTGGATTACCGGAAACCCGGCAAGTACGGGGATGAAAAGCAGGAGCAGCTGATGATTGACGTTAATCCGGCGCACAAGCCCATCCTGCAGGGGGCGGACATCCTGAAAAAGGTAGCCGCCCTGAAGCCGGGGGACAAGGTTATCCTTCACTGGTCCCATTACTACATGCACCGGGATTCCAGCTCCTTTCCGGAACGTCCCGTGATTTCCATGGAGCCGGCGGCTCCTTCCAGTGGAAAAACGGAGGGTTGAGGACTGGTCTTTCTACAGGCCTCCCAGGCAAGGCTGGACGCGGCGGAAAAGCGTGTGTTAGGAAACAGGCTGGCAATGACGCAGCTCCGGGCAAGATTGTTCCGGTTCGCTGCGTATTGTCCTGCGAAACACACCATAAATACGATGCGTTTACCTTTGAATACATTAACGGGGCTTGCCCTGCTGTGTGCCCTGGGCATGTCTGTTCCCGCTGCCTTGGGTACGGAAAGCTTTGAGCAGGCCAAACACGGCAAGTTTACCACGCTTTCCACCAAGTACGGCCCCATGTCCTGCCGGGACGGCGTGGCGGAAATCGGGGGAGGGGGAAAATCCGGGAAATCTTCCCTGCGGATGTTCGGCGGGCAGGATACCGAACTGAAGCTGGACTTGAAGGATACTCCTTCCAGGGAAGTACGGCTGTCCGCCTGGGCGGAGCGCTGGACCGGACAGGCCCCCTTTGAATTTTCCATTGTGGCCGTAGGGCCCAAGGGGGAAAAGAAGATTTATGACGGCAAGGACATCAGGACGGGCGGCTTCAATACCAAGATAGAGGCCGGCGTTCCCGCCGGAACGCGCTCCCTGGTGTTCAAGCTGACGTCGCCGGAGAACAAGGGGTTGAAGCTGGACGACCTGTTCATCGTGCCCTGCATCCCCATGAAGGTGAATCCGCAGGTGGAGATGGCTTCTTCCGCCTATCCGGTGATGGTGCGCATCCCGTGCAGTCCCGTTCTTTCCCTGAAGGTTCAAACGGACGGCTGTCTTAATCCTCAGTTCCTGACGGCCGTCAATCTGGATTTCACGGGCACGACAAAGCTTTCCGACATTGACTCCGTGACCGTGATGCGGGGGAAGAAGCTCCGCCCATCCACCATGGGGAAGACCCGTTCCCGAAGGACGCCTCCCAGGTGCTGGGCACGGTGAAGCTTTCCGGCTCTGCCAGGCCCCAGATTTCCGTGAAGGGAAAGCTGGAGCTGGACCCCGGCGACAATTACCTGTGGGCCTGCGTGACGATGAAGGAAGGCGCGTCCCTGGACGGCAGGGTGGTGGTGCGCCCGGCCAGCGTTGTGGCGGGGAACAAGCTGATGAAGGTGGCCAATGCCGCCCCGGTGGCGCAGCGCATTGGCGTGGCCGTAGTGAAGCACGGGGATTTCAACTCCAAGTTCTACCGCATTCCCGGCCTGGACAGGTCCAGGAAAGGGACTCTCCTGGCCGTTTACGACATCCGTTACAACCATTCCGGCGACCTTCCGGCCAACATTGACGTGGGCGTGAGCCGCTCCACGGACGGGGGCCGCACCTGGTCCGACGTCAAGATCGCCATGGACGATTCCAAGATTGACCCCTCCCTGGGGGCTACCAAGGGCGTGGGAGACCCCGCCATTCTGGTGGATGAAAAGACGGGCCGCATCTGGGTGGCCGCCATCTGGAGCCACAAGCACTCCATCTGGGGCAGCAAGTCCGGGGACAATTCCCCGGAAGCCTGCGGGCAGCTGGTGCTGGCGTACAGCGATGACGACGGCCTTACCTGGTCCAAGCCCATCAACATTACGGAACAGACCAAGGACAAGGACTGGCGCATTCTGTTCAACGGCCCCGGCAACGGCATCTGCATGAAGGACGGCACGCTGGTCTTTGCCGCCCAGTACTGGGACGGCAAGGGTGTGCCGTGGTCCACCATCGTTTATTCCAAGGACCAGGGCAAGACCTGGCACTGCGGCACGGGCGTCAACCAGCAGACGACGGAAGCGCAGGTGATTGAGTTGAAAGACGGCTCCATCATGATCAATGCCCGCTGCAACTGGGGCGGCTCCCGCGTGGTGGGCGTTACGAAGGACCTGGGCAAAACCTGGGAAAAACACCCCACCAACCGCACTCCCCAGTTGAAGGAACCCGTCTGCCAGGGCAGCCTGCTTGCCGTGGACGGAGTGCCGGGCGCGGGCAGGGTGGTCCTGTTCTCCAACCCCAACACCACCTCCGGGCGTTCCCACATGACCCTGAAGGCTTCCACGGATGACGCCGGCTCCTGGCCGGAAGACAAGTGGCTCCTTTACGATGCCCGCAACGGCTGGGGTTATTCCTGCCTGGCTCCCGTGGATAAAAACCACGTGGGGGTGCTGTATGAATCCCAGGGTGCGCTGAACTTCCTGAAAATCCCGTACAAGGAGGTTCTCAACGCGGGCAGTGCGCGCTGACGCCGCTTTCAGGTAATCGTTTACGGGCCGTTTCCTTCCGGGAGCGGCCCGTTTTTGGCGGCAGCCTTTGGGTAGGGAATTCCTCCAAAGCGCAGGGGAGGGAGTTCAGGTATGAGGGCCGGGAGGACGGAAAGAGAAGCTTGAAACGCGCAGGGGGAGTGAATCTGAAAGAGGCACGAATCAAGCCTCCGTTTCCCGGCGGCGGTGTTTCTTCCAGGCCGCGGGAATGTGAGTCCCTGGTGGCCGCGCTGCTGGAGCAAGGGCCTCCGGGCCCTTGTAAAAAAGCTTTCTCCGGATCAGCCCTTTTTCCTGTTCCCTGGCCGTCACTCCAGAAAAGAAGCCAGCGCGTCCTTCAGCATGTTCCTGGCGCGGAACAGCAGGCTTTTGGTGGCGGGAACCGTCATCTCCAGCGTCCGGGCTATCTCCTCATAAGGCATGTTTTCAAAGCGGCGCAGCTGGACGGCCAGGCGCGCCTTTTCCGGCAGGGCGGCAATCGCTTCATCCACGGCCCGCTGGAGTTCCGTGTGCTCCATGGCTTCATCCGGGGCCTGGGAAGGTTCCAGGAACACGGTCATGCCGCCTTCCTCCTCCATGGCGTCCGCGGAGGTGGTGGGCTTGCGCTTCTGGCGGCGCACTTCATTGAACACCAGGTTGCGCAGAATGGTGAACATCCAGGTGGTGAAGCGTGCGGAGGGTTCGTAATTCCCGGCTCCCTTCCAGATGCGGATGAAAACCTGCTGGGCGATGTCCTCCACCTCCGGCCCGTTGTTCAGCATGCGTGCTACGGTGGCGTACACGGAGTTCTGGTGTTTGCGGACCAGCATTTCCATGGCGGAAGCGTCGCCATTCCTGACTCTCAGCATCAGCTGGGCGTCCTCGTCCTGTTCTGCGGATGGCATGTGTTGTGCTTCGTCCATGAAATTCCCTTCTATAAACCCCTTGTCCGGTGAAAGGTTGCATCCGGAAGGGCGCATGCCCCGGAAAAAAAGGTCTATCCCATTTTTCCGCGGCTGACGAGATGAAAACGGGTCTTTCTTCTCTTTCCGCGCAAGGCGCCGGACAAAATGTTTTGCTCCTGCTGATGGCCGGGAACGGCTGAGAGGGTGGAAAACATTCCGTTCTTTTCCCGGTGGGAAGACGGGGCGTGATGGAAATACGGAGGCCACCCTCCATGCCGCTCCGGTTTGACAATGACCGGAGGGGCCTGTTAGGGTAAGGGAAAAATGAAAAAGAGAGAAACGCCGGTAAATTGGTCTGTTTAAGGAATCATCCTGAATTCCTTTCCACAGCTTCCGTCTGGTTCGGCTCCAAGTGGGACGTTCCCGTGGAGGCCTATGAGGAAAGCATGAAGAAATGCATGGAACGGAAAACGGGCATTCCGCAATGGTACGTGGTCATGAACCGACAGGGGGCAATCATTGCGGGAGCCGGAGTGATTGAAAACGATTTCCATGACCGGAAGGATTTAACCCCCAACTTATGCGCGCTATTTGTGGAAAAAAGGCATCGCGGCAGGGGCGTGGCCGCGTCCATCCTGGACTTTGTGCGGAAGGATTTGGCTGCGCTCGGATATCCCCGTCTCTATCTGGTGACGGACCTGGCGGGATTTTATGAAAAAAATGCGGGTGGGAACTGCTGACAATGGTGACGGGCGGTCATCATGCCCGGGAGCGCCTGTATACGGCTCCCGCCATGGAAACCGGACCCGTTTGACGGAGGAAGGCCGGAACTTCGTTCTTCCGGTCTTCATGCGGGGGCGGGAAGGGATTGTTGCGCCTGGAATAAGGAGGAAAGAAGGGGGGCCGGACACAGTAGGCCCTTCCGGATGGTACGCGCCTGCGGGAGGACTCTGTTCTTGACAGCATTTCCTGTCTGCCTGATAACTTGATGATACAGATACCCCTAACAGTATAAGGAAACGCCGCAATGAAACAATGCATGAATTCTGAAAATTTGCATCGCCGCCTCAAGAAAATCATCGGACAGGTGCAGGCGATCGACAGGATGGTTGACGAGGACGTTCCCTGTGAAGATGTGCTTGCCCAGCTCAATGCCGCCAAGTCCGCATTGCACAAGGTGGGCCAGGTCGTGCTGGAGGGGCATATCAGCCATTGCGTCCGGGACGGACTGGAGCACGGAGACCCGGAGCAGACCATCGCACGCTTTACCAAGGCGGTCGAACGGTTTGCCAACATGATTTAGCAGGAGGGGTCAAGAGCCTTTTTTCAACCGCCATTTCCGGGGATTTTTTCGTCTCATCTTGACAAACCTATACCCCTATGGGTATATAAAACCCGTACCTGCATGGGTATGGAAAGGAGAATCATATGCTGGACCGATTGGAAAAACTGCTGGAATGGGGAGGGACAAGGCGCGACGTCGCGCTGCTGTCCGTTTCCGGATTCGCGCTGCTGTTGAGCATGCTTGATATTGAAACGCTTCCCTTTGGCGTCGCGTGGATAGCCATTGTGCTGTGCGGCGTTCCCATCGTGCTGGAAGCCGTGCTTGGACTGGCGGCGGCCTGGGACATCAAGGCGGATGTGCTCGTTTCCATCGCGCTGGTCGCTTCCGTCATCATCGGGGAGGACTTTGCCGCGGCGGAAATTGCGTTCATCATGCAGCTCGGCGCGCTGCTTGAGAACCTGACCGTGGCCAAAGCCCGGGCGGGAATTGAAAAGCTGGTTCATCTGACCCCGGCTACCGCCCGGAAAGTGGACGGCTTCCGGGAGGAGGTCATTCCGGCGGAACAGGTATGTGCGGGGGACGTCCTCCGCGTGCTGCCCGGAGAGACGGTTCCGGCGGACGGAGTGATTCTTTCCGGCCACACTTCCATCAACCAGGCCGTAATGACGGGTGAACCCCTTCCGGTGGACAAGGAAGCCGGGGACGAGGTTTCCAGCGGAACGGTCAACCAGTTCGGAGCCTTTGACATGAAGGCGTCCAGGGCCGGGGAGGACAGTTCCATTCAGCGCATGGTCCGTCTCGTCCAATCCGCGGATGCGGGAAAGGCCGGAATCGTGAGCGTGGCGGACCGCTGGGCCACCTGGATCGTCGTCATTGCCCTGGCTTCCGCAGGGCTGGCCTGGCTGGTCACGGGCGAACTGATCCGCTCCGTCACCATCCTGGTGGTATTCTGCCCCTGCGCGCTTGTGCTGGCTACCCCCACGGCAATCATGGCGGCCATCGGAAACGCCACCAGGCATGGATTCCTGGTGCGGGAGGGGGATGCCCTGGAACGCCTGGCCTCCGTATCCCACCTCACCTTTGACAAGACGGGAACGCTTACCCACGGGACGCCCCGCGTGGCGGCGGTACGCAGTTTTCTGCCGGACCTCCCCGAACAGGTGCTTTACAGGTATGCCGCCTGCGCGGAACTGCGGTCGGAGCACCCTCTGGGCAAGGCGGTCGTCCGCTGTTACCGGAAGGGAGAAACGCGGGAGCTTCCCCAGCCGGAACAGTTCCGCATGATTCCGGGGAGAGGCGTCCAGGCCGTCCTGGACGGGAGGGAACTGATGGCCGGGAACCTGGAATTGTTCCGGGAAAACGGGCTGGAGGTGCCCGGCGAAGTCAGAAGGGCGGCGGAACAGTACCAAAGGGAGGGATGCACCGTGATTTTTCTCGGCATGGACCGTAAGGCCGCAGGCTTCATCGCCCTGTCGGACACCCTGCGGGAGGACGCCGTCTCCACCATCCGGGAAGTGGCGGAAACCGGGGTGGTTCCCGTGCTGCTGACCGGAGACCATGGGAATGCCGCGGCCCATGTAGCCGGGCAGCTAGGCATTGAGCGGGTTTACGCGGACTGCCTGCCGGAGGACAAGTTCAACTGGATTGACGCATTCCAGAAGGAACGGAACCGGGTGTGCATGATCGGGGACGGAATCAATGACGCTCCGGCTCTGAAAACCTCCCATGCTGGAATTGCGATGGGAGGCATAGGCAGTGACATTGCCGTGGACGCCGCGGACATTGTCCTGGTAAGCGACGATATACGGGAACTCCCCCATCTGCTGCGCCTGGCAAGACGCATGATGCGCACGATCAAGTGCAATCTGACGTTTTCCATGGCCCTGAACTTCATCGCCATCATGCTGGCGGTGGGCGGAATATTGAATCCCGTGGCGGGCGCATTGGTCCATAATGCAGGCTCCGTCGTCGTGATCGTCAATTCCGTCTTTCTGCTGAAATGGGGGAGGAAGAAGAGCATGGCTCCCCACGGCGCGGAGGGAACAGCTCCATAACGGGGGGAGAGGGGAGTATCGCGCACCCTGCGGACGCATGATATCAAGTTGCCGCATTGGCATGCGGCGCTCCTGCGCCGTGGGTTTGGCACCCGGACCGGAAAACGCTTGGATGGGACGGGAGCCCGTGCTATCTTTTTCCCAAGTTCGGCAGGGGTGCCCAAACAAAGGCTGAGATTGCGGGAACAGCATGCTGTTCCCGCAGAACCCTTCAAACCTGATGCGGATAATTCCGCCGCAGGGAGTTCGATTGAACGGGCATGCCCCGTTTCTCGGGAAGGTCTCGTTTCCGCTGTTCCCCTGCCGGCACAGAACAGCATCCATTCCATGAACGACACCGCCAATTTGACCTATCCCGGCTCCCGACGCATTTATATTCCGGGCCGTCTGCATCCGGACGTGCAGGTTCCCTTGAGGGAAATCCTCCTGAGCGATACCCTGCTGCCAGATGGCACCACCCACTCCAATGACCCCGTGCGCGTGTACGATTGTTCCGGGCCGTGGGGGGATGCGGCTTATGAGGGAACCCCGGAGCAGGGGCTTCCCGCCCTGCGCGCCGCGTGGATCCGGGCCCGCGGTGATGTGGAGGAGGCGGAAACGGACCAGAGCCGCTGCCTCCGGGCTGCGGGGGGCACGCCTGTGACTCAGCGGCATTACGCCCGCCAGGGCGTCATTACGCCGGAAATGGAATTTGTAGCCATCCGGGAAAACCTGGGCAGGGAAGAAGCGTTCAAGGCGGTGTATGACCGTTATCCGAACGCCAAGAGCCGCCCGGACGAAGCCCGGGAAGTCCTGGAGGCGCTCACCATGATGCCGCGGCCGTCCGAACTGGAGGCGCAGGAAGGCTTCGGCCCCTCCAGCATGGTGGCCCGCGACCGGCTGGACCACCAGCACGCGCCGGAACGCCGGAACGGCTGCCGCATGCCCGCTTATTTTACGCCGGAATTCGTCAGGGACGAAATTGCCGCCGGACGCGCCCTGATTCCCGCCAACATCAACCATCCTGAGTGCGAGCCCATGGCCATCGGCCGCAACTTCCTGGTGAAAATCAACGCCAACATCGGCAACTCCGCCCTGGGGTCCGGCATTGAGGAGGAGGTGGAAAAACTGCGCTGGGCCATCCACTGGGGGGGCGGATACCGTCATGGACCTGTCCACCGGAAAGAATATCCACGCCACGCGGGAATGGATCCTGAGGAACTCCCCCGTTCCCATCGGTACCGTGCCCATTTACCAGGCCCTGGAAAAGGTGGGCGGCAAGGTGGCGGACCTGAGCTGGGAAATCTTCCGCGACACCCTCCTTGAACAGGCCCGGCAGGGCGTGGACTATGTGACGGTGCACGCCGCCCTGCTGTTCCGGTTTGTGAACCACACTGCCCGTCGCATGACGGGCATCGTCTCCCGCGGCGGGTCCATCATGGCGCAGTGGAGCATGATCCACGAACAGGAAAACTTCCTTTATTCCCACTGGGATGAAATATGTTCCATTCTGGCGGCTTACGACATTGCCGTCTCCATCGGGGACGGCCTGCGGCCCGGCTCCGTGGCGGACGCCAATGACTTCGCCCAGCTGGCGGAGCTGGAAGTGCAGGGGGACCTGACCATGCGCGCGTGGAAAGCGGGCGTACAGGTCATGAATGAGGGGCCGGGCCACGTGCCCATGCACCTCATTGCCGAGAACATGAGCAAGCAGCTGGAATGGTGCATGGAAGCTCCCTTTTACACGCTGGGTCCGCTGGTAACGGACATCGCCCCCGGCTACGACCATATTACCGGAGCCATCGGCGGAGCGATCATCGGCCAGCGCGGCTGCGCCATGCTCTGCTATGTGACCAGGAAGGAACACCTGGGCCTCCCGGACCGGGAGGACGTGAGGGAAGGCGTGGTCACCTACAAGCTGGCGGCCCACGCCGCGGACCTGGCCAAGGGGCACCCGTCCGCCCAGTGGCGGGACAACGCGCTGGCGCTGGCTAGGTTTGAATTCCGCTGGGAGGACCAGTTCAACCTTTCCCTGGACCCGCAGAAAGCGCGTTCCTACCATGACCTGACGCTTCCCCATGCCAACGCCAAAAAGGCCCACTTCTGCTCCATGTGCGGTCCGGACTTCTGCGCCATGCGCCTGAGCCAGGACATCCGCCGCCGGTCACGGCAGTAGGGGGACCGAAGGCGCGGCGTCACGGCAGCCGCCGGGCTGCCAGGAGCGGGAACGTCTGAAAAAGAATGACAAGGGCAGGGATGGTGCTATGATGCCTTTAAGATGAAGAATTCATTTTTTTCTGTCCTTGGCGTTCTTTCTCTGGCTTCTGCCGTGGTTTGTTCCGCATCTCCCGTCTGGGAGACGGATTGGAGCAAGGCTCTGGAGAAAGCCGGCAAAAGCGGACAGCCGGTGCTGGTTGACTTCACCGGCTCCGACTGGTGCCCGGGGTGTATTTATCTGCGGAAAAATATTTTTGATACGGACGCCTTCGCCAAGTATGCGGAAGACAACCACCTCATGCTGGTGGAGCTGGATTTTCCCAGGGCGGAGGGGAAAATGCCTCCGGAACAGCTCAAGTTTCATGAGGAATTGATGCGCCGTTACGGAATCTCCGTGTTTCCCTCCGTCCTGATGATGGAGGGGAATGGCGCTCCCTATGCCAAAATAGTGGGACCCTCCAGAACGGCGGAGGAATATTTGAAGAAACTGGAAGCCGCCGGGGAGACGAGGCTGAAGCTGAAAGAAGCCGTGGCTGCGGCCCGCGCGCTGGAAGGAAAGGAAAAACTGGAAAAACTGGTGCAGGCCATCAAGCTGCTTCCGGAGGATTTGCAGCCCTATCAGAAGGAATTGATCGCGGAAATCTCCGCCCTGGACCCGGAGGACAAATACGGATTTGCCGGGAAGGCTGAAAAAGCCGTGACCCTGGCGGCGCAGCGGCTCATGATGGAGCAATTTTACAAAAAACACGCGGGCCCCTTTTCCGCAGAAAAAGTCCGCGCGGGACAGGAGGAAGCTCTGCAAATGCTGGAGAAGCGGGACCTCCTGCCGGCCATCCGCCTGGAAATAGCCAAATACGTCAGCGACGGGTATGCGCTGGAGCGCAATTATCCCAAGGCCCTGGAATACCTGAACATGGCCCGTGACGCCGATCCGGAATCTCCGGCGGCCAAAAAGCTGGAGCCATGGATCAACAATATGCAGAAAATAATCAATAAGGGAAAATAAGCCCTTTTCATGAAGGCATTCCCTCTTCCCGTGAAGAGGAAAACTATATTCCGTCTTTTATTTTAAACAAAAAAATGAACTTGCTGCGCTATGATTGATGAAGGAACCGAACATGCAGAAATGAATACGTCCGCCTACATCAGGGAAGAGGAAGTTAATGAAGAAGACAGCCATTTGCTGAGCTGGGATGAATGGCTGCGGAGGCACGTCGCTCAACTGCTGCTGTTTACCCGCCAGCAGTCCCGCTCTCCGGAAGATGCGGAGGACATCCTTCAGGATGCCCTGATACGGCTGGCGCGCAAGGAGGCCTCCGGAGAGTTTGTGGGAGGGCAGGAGGCATGGCTTTCCTATGTCTTTGCCTCCATCCGGCGTCTGGCGGTGGACTATGGCCGCAAATCCGACCGGCGCCAGAAAAGGGAGGATGAAGCCTGCGCCGCCGAACAGGACGAGGATGTTTATGCGGACCCCTGGTTTTCCAGCGCCGCGGCGGACGAGGAGCTCAAGCAGTTCATGGAAATGCAGCTCAGGAAGCTCCCTTCCAAATTCTCCGAGGTCATTGTCCTGAAAATATGGGGGGAACAAACCTTTCAGCAAATTGCGGAAACGCTGGAAATCTCACAAAACACGGTGGCGAGCCGGTACCGCTATGGCATCGACCTGCTCCGCAAGGCGCTGAGAAACAAAAAAGACCAACTCTAATGCCGCTCCACTCTTATGAAACATGAAACAACATCATCCGCCGCAGGGGAGGAAGGCGGCGGTACTGCCGCCATGCAGCCCCTTCCCGTATCCGATGAACTGATTTCCCGCCTGGCCGGAAGGTGTGAGGAAATCTTCCCCCTGAACGACCGTCTCCGGCATGATGAAATCTCCGATGAGGAAATTCATGAGATGGAATCCCTTTTGAAGCGTTTGCGGCCTGCCCCGGCGAGGGTTCTGTTCCGGGAACAATGCTGTTCCCTGATGTGCGCCGAGTCCGAACAAGAAATGGAAACCCGGCTGAAAAGGCTTTCCGCCTCTTCCATGCTGGAATTCTCCGTGTGCAAAATGGCGCAGGCCATGGACTGCGCCGGAGAGGCGAAGCAGGAAAAAGCGGTGAAAATCCCCCTGTGGCGGAGGCTCGCCTATATTTCAGGCATTTCCGTGGCGGCTGCGGTGGGCGCCGTTCTGCTGGTTCAAAATACGCTGGTAGCGCCCGGCGGCACGGTGGCCGGAGGGAATGAGGTGGAAGCCGGAGCTGAAAAGACGGAAGCCCCTGTACTGCCCGGGGAAAAGCGGGAGCTGCTGCGGAAACCCACTCTTTTTGAATTGCAGGGCGGAGACGAGCGCGTGCCCGTGATCGCCCCTGCCGTCATCCGTAGAATTCTTCCTGAAAAGGAATATTAAACGACCGCCGCGTGAACGCCTGTGGGCAGCGCGGTTGAAATTTTCCATTCTGTTGCTGCAAGTGTTTGCGCTCTCCGGTCCTGTTCCTTGTTCCGCGTCTCTGCTTTGTGAAGAAAGAAAGCGTCCTGGATGCATGGCGGAGCCCTTTTCCCATGCCCGGAAATAAATGTTCTACCGGGAGGGAAATCTCCCTGCCGGTGGAGGGAAAGGCGTCTGGATAAAGGTCTCACCCAAGTGTGGATTGGCTTGGCTTTACTCCCGTGATGCGTTCCTTGGCGGTTTGCCGACGCTGCGGGACGGAAGGGGCCGGGCAGGGACCTGCAAAAAAAATGCACAAATTTTGAACATTGCGCGGACGGATGCTGTATATTATCTCACATGGATATGAAAACCTGTATCTTTCTGACATTGGGATTGCTGATAGGTTCGGGCTCCGGATATTCCATTGACCGGCCCGCAGGAAGTACGGACAACCTTCAGCCGCCGCCCTTGACTCCCTACACGCCGCAGACCAAGCCGCTGCCCTCTTCCAGACCGGCCAGGCTGGGCATTGTGCCCGGCACGGTGCCGCAGGCAGTCGTGGCTCAATTGGAACTCAGCGGATTTCCCGGCGTGCTGGTGACCAAGGTGATGCCGGACAGCCCCGCCGCCAAGGCCGGACTCCAGGAAAACGACGTCATCATCAAGCTGGGGGACATCTCCCTGTCCGGCCCGCGCTCCGTGACGGAAGCCCTGTCTGAAAAAGTTCCGGGAGACAAGATTACGGCTGTATTCTACCGCAAGGGCAAGCGGGAAACGGCGGATGTCACGCTGGACGGCGGAACGCTTTCTGCGGAAGAAATACTGGCGGCCCAGGGAGATCCCCGCACCCAGCCGCGCGTGGTTCCCTCCGTCCGGCGCCAGGCGGTTCCTCCCGCCGGAATGGCCGCACGGCCCAGCCTTCCGCAGCGCATTCTGGACATGCAGCAGATGATGGATGATTTTTTGAGGGACTCCGCGATTGATGATTCGCGGATGGATGACATCATCGGCCGGATGAACCTGACGCCGGGAGCGGCCCAGATGCTCCGGAGCCTCCAGAACCTTCACCAGATGCCCATGCCCCCCATGGGCAAGGTGTCCGGCGGAGGGCAGAGCACGTCCTCCGTCCGGATGTCGGACGCCAACGGAACCATTGTGGTTTCTTCCAGCTCCCAGGCGGGCACCACCGTCCATGTGACGGATTCCGCGGGAAAAGTCCTGTACTCCGGCCCCTACAACACGCCGGAGGAAAAGGAGGCCGTGCCGGAAGCCGTCAGGGAACGCCTGAAAAACATAGAAACCAACTTCTGCTTTTAACCTCTTCATGAAACAATGGAGAAATCCATGATCATTATGTTAAGGACGGCTGCCCTGTGTGGGGCAGCCTTTTTCATGCAGAAAAGGGGCTTTTTCCTCTTCTGAAAAAGCGGCGCGTTCCGGGAAGAAAAAGCACGGAACAGCAGCAGGACATTTGTTCCTCACCCGGAGGAACCGCCCGAAGCAAAAGGAAAGAGAAGAAAGGGGATATTCTGCGGCCTCCCTGTGGGCAGGTCTTGAACGCCTTTTGAAAAGCGGAGTGCGGCAGGAACTACAGAATGCCGGTCAATTTCCGGTACGTCTCCAGCGCGAAGGAATCCGTCATGCCGGAAATATAATCAAGCATGTGCGCCAGGCGTGCGTCCTTCCCTTCGTCATCCTTGGGCAGACCGGTTCCCTGAAGCATGATGGCTACTTTTTTGGACTGTCCGGAGGAAGGATGGTTCACCCACTCCATGAAAAAGTCAATCAGCTCTCCCAGCACCTTGTAGCCCATGGCTTCCACTTCAATCACCTCCCGGGCCTGGTACACGTTCTCAATGGCGTACTGGTACAATCCGTTCAGCGGCGCGGCCAGTTCCGAACGGTCAATCAGGGATTGATCCATGCTCCCTTGCAGAAGCTCCTCTTCATGCTTCATGAAACTGTCCACGGCAGACTGGATGCTCCTGCCGATGGCGAGCGCGCGCATGTAATGGATGCAGGATTCTTTTTCATCCTTCTTTTCCAGTTCCCGGACGTAGCAAAGCTGGGATTCCGTCAGGAAAGGGCTGAATAAATCCCTGGTAGGCTCAAAATCCAGAATGCCGGAAAAATACCCGTCTTCAATATCCGCGATACGGTAGCAGATATCGTCCGCGGCCTCCATCAGGTACGCCAGGGGATGGCGGCACCAGCAAAGGTATTTTTCATCCGGCGCGGAACGGGGAAGCAGCCCCAGATGGCCGGCCACGAAGGAAGCCGCCTCCCTCTCCTGTTCCCCGATGCCGAACTTCTTGCATTCAAGCTTGTTGGCTGCCGTCATGCCGCCTTTCCTGACGGCCGCGGAATAGGATTGCGTGCAGGGATACTTCATGAAGGCGCCCAGAACGGCAGCCGTCAGTTTCAGGCCGTTGCCTTCCATCGGATCTCCGGTGCGGGTAAGGATGCGGAACCCCTGGGCATTCCCTTCAAACGGCAGCTCCAGGCCGTGCCGTTTCAGGGCGGTTTCAATGGCGTCCTCCCCGAATGGCCGAAGGGCGGATTGCCGATGTCGTGGGCCAGGCAGGCGGTGGAAACGATGGTGGCCACGTCGGAAGGCACTATAGGAGCGGGAAGGGAACCTTTCTCCGCCAGCCACTCTCCCGCCAGCATGCCGAGGGAGGAGCCGATGTGGGCCACCTCCAGGCTGTGGGTCAGGCGGGTGCGAACGTAATCATTGCGGCCCAGGGGGAAAACCTGCGTCTTGTCCTGAAGGCGGCGGAAAGCGCTGGAAAACAGAATGCGCCCGTAATCCCGGTCATAATTGCTGCGGTTTTTCTGCGGAGACGCCGTACTCTGGTGCCTGGACCCCCAGCGGGCGTCCGACAAAAGCTGCTGCCAATTCATCATCCCTGACATGGTGAAGGAATGCTACAGGGGAATGCCCGGCTGGAACAGGAGAAAATGGGGGAAGGCGTTCAATAGGTCAGCATCAGCCCCACTCCCCAGTGCAGGTTGTTGTCGTAATTGGTGGAAACGCTGAGATGGGAGGTCAGGATGTAGTGCAGGCCCACGGAATAATCCCGGTCCGTATTCAGGGAAAAGGAAAGGCGCAGGCGGGAGGTGAGCGGGATATCATCCCTCTCCAATTGCAGGCGCACCTTTCCGTCCGTATCAATGCGCGCATCCCCAATCAGGAGCAGGGGCAGCGTATACCGGACGCCCAGGGTGCCGTCCACTTCCCGGTCCTTTTTGGTGGTCTGGCGGAACATGTTGCGTTCTCCGGCCTCACCCTTGCGGCAGGTCCAGTCCACCCCGATGTAGGGGTAAAGCCACTGCTTCTCCCCGATGTACCTGCCCAGCCGTCCTTCCGCCTCATAGCCGCGCGTATCCTTGTAGCCTATCTGCCACTCTCCCTGAACGCTCCAGCGGGTGCCTCCGAACTCCAGGTCTCCGATATTCCCGTTGGAGGCGAAATCATTGTTCACGGTCAGGTACCACTTCCGGTCCATGTCGTAAACGTGCTGGAGTGCCCGCATGGGGTGTGGAAGCTGTGGATTGGGGGGAGAATCCTCATACGTGAAAATCCGCCCCATGCCGCTCATCATGTGGTACAGGATATGGCAGTGGAAAAACCAGTTGCCGCGCGTCTTCTCCGCCGCGTTAAACTCGATCACCTGGGTGGCCATGGGCTGGATATCCGCCGTGAACTTGAGCGGTGAAAAAATTCCCGTGCCTGTTCACCAGCCGGAAAAATGCCCGTGCAGGTGCATGGGATGCCTCATCATGGTATTGTTGGTCAGGATGATGCGTACATTCTGCCCTTCCTTGATCATGATACGGTCCGTCTCTGAAAGAGTCTTCCCGTTCATGCTCCACACGTAGCGGTTCATATTCCCGGTCAGCATGAAATGCAATTCCTTCACGGGCACGCCGGAAGGAAGGTTGGTGCGGGAAGGGGACTTCAGCATGTCATACGTCAGGGTGGTTTCCTCCCCCTCCTCCTGCATGCTGCCGTGGCCTCCACCATGGGAGGAACCGGACTTCATGTCCATCATCCCCATATCTCCGGAATGGGAGGCCGGCATTCCGCCGGACATGCCGTGGTGATGCATCTGGCGCATGGGACCGGAATTCATTTTCATCATCTTCATGTTACCGCCCATGGTCATCATTCCGTTCATCTGCTTCATCTTCTTGAAGTAATTCAGCCTGGGGAAGGGGCGCAGCGGCTGCCTTTCCCCATGGCCCAGCCACAGGGAGGAAGACCCGGAGGTATCCTCCGCCGTCGCCTGGAACTCGAAAGCCCTGCCTGATTCCGGTACCGTCAGGACGACGTCGTAAGTCTCGGAAACCGCAATCATCATGCGGTCCACGTCCACGGGAACGACGTCCTTCCGTCGCTGGCCACCACGCGGATTTTGCCGCCCGCGTACCTCAGCCAGAAATAGGTGGAGGAAGCCCCGTTGACAATGCGCAGCCTGAGGCGGTCGCCGCCCTTCAGCCGGGGCAGGGAAGCCTGCGGAGAGCCGTTCAGCAGAAAGCGTTCGTAATACACGTCGCTCACGTCCATGGCGTTCATGCGCTTCCATTCGCTGGTCAGCTTGGTTCCCAGATAGCCGGCGCGCAGGGCCTCCCAGTAGCTCTGCACGCTCCCCTTGCGGATGGAAAACCAGTCCGACCCGGTGTGAAGCTTCCTGTTCACCTCCTGGGGATTCTCGTTCGTCCAGTCGCTCAGCACCAGCGTATACTCCGGCAGGGCGTCCTCCGTCCTGCGCGCCGGGTCGCCGGGCCGCTTGCGGACGACGAACGCGCCGTACAGGCCGCTCTGCTCCTGAAGGCCGCTGTGGGAATGGTACCAGTACGTGCCGTTCTGGATGATGGGAAAAGTATAGGTATGCGTGGTGTGGGGCTTTACCGGCGCGGAAGTCAGGTACGGCACCCCGTCCTGGTCATTGGGCACCAGCAGGCCGTGCCAGTGGAAGGAAGTCTCCGTATCCATCAGGTTGTGCACCCGTATCACCGCGGTGTCCCCCTCCGTAAAATACAGAACGGGGCCGGGAATGCTTCCGTTGATGGTCATGGCCGGGCGCGTGACCCCGGTAAAATTGACCGGAGCGTTCCGGACGTATAAATCGTATTCCACCGTTTTGGCGAATGACGGAGAGAACTGGGCCATCAGGCAGCAGCACAGGAATGGGAAAAAATGGGAGGCGACCTTAAACATGAACAGGAGGAAAGTACTGCCAGAAAAGACCTGTTCATTCCATCTCCGGTTCAAAATGAAACGGATGTGATGTGTCATGCCTTTCCTGGAGCATGAAAGGAGAATCTGGAAACTGGCGCGGGCGGAAATGACAAGGGTGCGTTATTCCGGAATCCGGCCGCCGGAAGCCTGTTTCCGCGCAGCCTTCTTGGGAGGAATGGGCGCGATCAGGAAAGAGGACAGGATAAGCAGGCACCCGAGAGCCAGGAGGAACATATTGGGCTGTTCCCGGAACAGGAGCAGGGAAATCAGCGCCGCCAGGGGAATCTTGAGATTGTTCATGATTGCCAGCTTGACGGGCGTCACCCGGCGGGCGCCGTAATTCCAGAGGAAAAAAGCAGACTCCTGAAGCGATGACTCCCAAATAGGCCAGCAGCCACCATTGCATGGCTGAAATCTCCTGCCAGCAGGCCAGCCCTGACGGCAGTCCGGCAGGCAAGGTAACCAGCAGGGCGCCTGCGTAGGCATAGGCGAAGCAGGAAGCTTCACTTCCGCCGAACCAGGAATCCTTCAAGGAAATGTAGGCGATTTGCCCTGCCGCGAAACAAAGGTTGGAAAGCTGTACCAGAACAATTCCCGTAAGTTCGCCATTGCCGGCGGAATACCCTTTCCAAAGGATGCCCGCGCCTCCTATGGCCGCAAGAACGGCCGCCGCCAGATGGAGCGGCGGCAGCTTCTTCTTCATCAGGCCGTTGACCAGAACCACGTAAATCGGCGTAGTGGCCGTGAAAAGGGCGACCTGGTGGGAAGGCAGATAATGGAAGGCTGCGATATAGCAGAGGTACATTCCTCCGAATTGGACGGCGCCTATCCCCATCATCCCCATTGCATGGCTGAAAGGAACCTTCCGGACGAAGGGGAGGAAAACGGCCAGCGAGCCGGCCATGCGCGCCAGCGCGACAAAACTGGCGGGGAGGTCGGACAGGCAGTTCCCCAGCAGTCCGAATGACAACGCCCAGATGAAAGACGTGATCAGCAGCGCAGGCATGAGGGCGGAAGCATACGGAGAAAGGAAAACCAAGTCAATGCCTGTGGCGCAGGAACAGTTACGAGGAGAATTCTTTCCACATGCAATTTTATGGAAAGAAAGGATGTGGGTACATCTGCTTCGCCAAATAGAGAAAGGACAGATTTTCTTGGTGGATGTTTTGTTTTGGCAAGGGAGAAGAAAAAAGTTGGACAACGGTATTTAATAATGAAAATAAAAATGTTACAAAAGTTGAAAAAATGATTTTGAGGGTATTTGGACTTGAACTATTTTTGGTGGCTTTTTATAAAGATGCATGAACTTTTGGCCCCTTGCCGTTTTCTCTGTATGTGCCGTGGCATCTGTATCGCTTGCTGCGGAAATTCCTCAGGAAGTTCAGGCATTGGATCGCATATATCAGAAACGTTGCACCCAGGCTTGCGCCCCTCATATTGCTGCTTTTACTCAGAAAGCGTTGGTATTGCAGAAGAAATGCGTTCAACGCTCTGATTTTGAAGGGGCGAAAGTAATTCATGACGGTCTTGAGGAATTAAAGAAAAACAATTTTGACTGGCGATTGGTGAAGGAAACTTGCCAGATTTCTATTCCTAGGGATGGATGGTATGGTTCGGTTGCTAATATGATCCATAAGCTGGATGCTGAGGGCAACCATTATGATATACAGGAATTCCGTAAAAAATTTAAAAACACGGGCGAGAAAGTTAACACCGAACTGACGGGACCGGATCTGATCGTATTTACAGGAGCTCCGAACAGGTTGTGGCTGGTTATTGATTCCCGGACGATTTTTGAAATTTATACAAACAATATCGTTGCCCGTTTGATACATGATTCTTCCAAAGAGGGAACCAATGTAGGAAGTGCGGATGAAATAAAAGATGCCGAGTGGCTGCAGATGCAGAACGATCTCAAGAAGCGGTGTTTTCAGGCATGTTCGGAAATAACAAAAAAATATATCCAGGCGTTAGACAAGTTGAAGCTGAAATTATCGGCTGACGGTGATATGACAGCTGCTGTTGCAGTGCATGAATACGCAAAACGGCTTGAAAGCGGCAACCTTTCTCCAGAACGGGACCGTTCCTTGAAAACCTTTGAAGGAAACTGGAAGGATGGTTCCGGTGACTTACCGTTTTAATGGGCGTGGAGAAGGTACAGTTAAAAAGTCTAACGGTACTACTGATTTTACGATGACTCCTGTCCGTTCTTCTCCCCACGGGGATTTCCATTATTTTAATGTTTCTTCCGGAGGCTCTCGGATTGCAACCCGGGTGGCCGACAAGGTTTATATTATCATGCAGGATGGAAGAAAGGATTGGCTGCGCGTGTGTAAACGTATCGGGAAATAACATTGAGAAAATACATGGAACCCAGCCGAACTGCAGAACTGAGTGCAACATCGTTGAAGGCATCTCGAAATTGGGCCTGAAGGTTCGTTCTTATACTGCTTTTCTAGGTGGATGCACCCTCCCGTGCCAGGCAGACGGCAAATCATCATCCGGGTGCAGGGAAGCATCGGTTTTATCTTTTCGCTATCAGCCTTCTGTTATCCGCTAAAATAAAGCCTGGCGGTGAAAAGAAAAACGCTCCGGAATGCAGGATTCCGGAACGTTTATGAAGATGGTACGCGGTACTGGTTTCGAACCAGTGACCCCATGCGTGTGAAGCATGTGCTCTACCACTGAGCTAACCGCGCATTTGCAGTGCGGGTGGGAATATATCGTTCATGCAGGGGATTGGCAAGGAGTTTTTTGAAGGCAGGTGAAAAAGAGGGAATACTTTCCTTCCGTCAAGATTCCCGGATTCATTCCTCCTGACTGATGTGCGGCTTTGTCCGGATTCCGTTCCGGAAAGTGGGAAGGTGGCTCAATTCCGGCTTGTACAGCATCAACCGTCTTCCTACACTCCGGGCATGAGTTGCACAAGCCCTCCCAGAGCATGGGCCCAGGTTGATACCAATGCGTTGAGGCACAATTTGAACGTCGTCCGCCGCGTGATGCCGGACCACGGCCTGATGGCCATTGTGAAGGCGGAGGCCTACGGGCACGGACTGGAAGGGGTAGTGAAGGCTCTGGATGGTGAAGACTGCGCTTTTTTCGGCGTCGCCACGGTGGCGGAGGCAGGCCGGGTGAGGGATGCTGGGGTGAAGACATGCCCGTTCATTCTCGGTCCCTGTTTTGCCGGAGAACGGGAGGAGATTGTGCAGAACGGCTGGCGCGCCGCCCTTTCCAGCGTGGAGGAGGCGGAACATTTCAATTCCCTGGGCGCCCTTTACAACAAGCCCGTCCATGTCCATCTGGGCGTGGATACCGGGATGGGCCGCAGCGGCTTTCTTCCCAGTGAATTGCACGGCCTGACGGAAAAGCTCAAGCAGTTCAGCCATCTGGATCTGGAGGGCGTGTTTTCCCACCTGTCCGCGGCTTCCGACGATATTTCCTTCACGCACGGGCAGATCAGCGGCTTTGCGGAGGCCGTGAACGAACTTTCCCTGGGGCACCAGTACAAGTTCCGGCACCTGTGCAGCAGCGCGGCCGTGTTCAATTACAAGGTTCCCTGCGCCAACATGGTGAGGCTGGGCAGAATCCTGTACGGGTATTCCCCCATGCCGTCCCCGTACAACAAGGAGCTGCGGCCCACGATGACCCTGTACAGCCGCATTACCCTGATACGCACGCTGCCGGGCAACCACGGGGTTTCCTACAACCACTGCTATATGACGAAGGGGAGCACGAAGGTGGCTACCATCGGCATCGGCTATGCGGACGGCTACCTCCAGTATCTTTCCAACCAGGGAGCGCGCGTGTATATCAACGGACAGTACTGCCCGGTTCTGGGCCGTGTGACGATGGACCAGATTATGGTGGACGTCACCTACATGGACCAGGTGGAGACCGGGGACCTGGTAGAGATCATGGGCCCTAATGTAAGCTGGGAGGAGCTGACGCGCCGCGCCAGTACCATCCCCAGCAACGTGCTGACCAGCATCAGTGCCCGCGTGCCGCGGATTTACGTGTAAGGGGACGCGGGCTGTTTCGCGCTCGTTTGTTTTTTTGACGGGATGGCAGGCACCGAAGTCGCAAAGCTGCGGTGAACCGGTGTTTCCGCTATCGCCTTTAAAGGCGGTGACTCTTCCGGGAGTGAGGGAGTTGTTCCCCTCATGGGTGTTTTTCCTAAGCGGAACAGAGGCTTTTTGTTGGGGTATGCTGTCCGCCGGCCGGAGAAAATTTCCTTGGCTGCGCTCTGGATGGATTTTTAGTTATGAAGGGCGAGGAGGCCGTCATCCCCAGGCTTCCTGAACCGTAAATTCATGGTTAATCAACATGTCCGCCATACCTCTTAGCAGCCGGAATTTTCTTGAAATAGGAGGTTTTACTTCTGGGAGTGCCTTTTCCAATAGGTAACGGATGCGACGTTTTTCTGCGCTTTTACCGCTGGCGCACCTTGTTCCAGTCCTCCGGCTCCAGGGAGCAGGGGTCCGGGGCTACCCAGTGGCCCGGTTCTATTTCCACGGGGGGTGAGATCCGCACCTACCGTTTCCGGATAGGAGGGGTGCTGGATGCGGTGGCCGAAGGCGGAGCCGAGCGGCGGATTGATAGGGGAGGGAACGTCCCCCGGCAGGGGCTGGTGCTTGTTGGCCCTGGCGGGATCCGGTTCCGGAATGGCGTCCAGCAGCGCCTTGGTATAGGCGTGTTTGGGGGATTGGTAGATGGTTTCCGCATCTGACATTTCCACGATTTTCCCCAGGTACATGACCGCCACGCGGTCGGAGATGTGCTTGACCACCGCCAGATCATGGGCGATGAAGAGGTAGGAGAGCTTGCGTTCTTCCTGGAGTTCCAGCAACAGGTTGAGTACCTGGGACTGGACGGATACGTCCAGCGCGGAGACGGGTTCATCCAGAATGATGAGGCTGGGGTTCAGCGTCAGGGCGCGTGCGATGCCGATGCGCTGGCGCTGGCCTCCGGAGAATTCAAAGGGGAAGCGGTCGATGGCGCTGTCCGGCATGCCTACGCGGTCCAGCAGGCCGCGCACCCATTCCCGGCGCGCGGCGGGTGTGCCCATGCGGTGGATGACGAAGGGTTCCGCTACAATCTGGCCGATGGATTGGCGCTGGTTGAGGGATTCCGCCGGGTCCTGGAAGACCATTTGAATATGGGGGCGCAGGGGCCGCATTTTGCGCTGGGAGAGCCTGGCGATGTTTTTGCCGTTGAACTGGATGGAGCCTCCGGTGGGTTTCAGCAGGCGGACGATGCTTTTCCCGATGGTGGATTTTCCGCAGCCGGATTCCCCCACCAGTCCCAGCGTTTCACCGGGGTAGATGCTAAAGGAGACGTCGTCCACCGCCTTGACCCATCCCGCCTGCCGCAGGAAGATTCCTGAGCGGACGGGAAAGTACATTTTCAGGTTGTTGACTTGCAAAAGTGGTTCCGGCATGGATGGGAGAAAAAGGAGGTTAAAGGTTTGCGCAGCGGGGGCAGGCTTCCACGAAGTGGTCCGGGGATATTTCCACGAGAGGCGGCCGTTCCGTGAGTTCTTCCACGGGCACTCCCTGGCGCTGGCAGAAGCGGCAGCCGGGCACGAAGTCCGCAATGGAGGCCACCTGGCCGGGAATGGTGGGCAGCTTGGTCTTGCGCACGGAGCTCAACTGCGGGATGGAGGCCAGCAGTCCCTTGGTGTAGGCGTGGCGGGGATTGGCAAAGAGTTCCCGGACGGGAGCTTTTTCCACCACGCGGCCGGCGTACATGACTACTACGGAGTCACAGCTCTGCGCAATGACGCCCAGATCATGCGTGATGAGGATGGAGGAGGAGCCCATTTCCGCCTGGAGGTCCTTGAGGAGGGACAGAATCTGCGCCTGCACGGTGACGTCCAGGGCCGTGGTGGGTTCATCCGCGATGATGAGTTCCGGATGGCAGGCCAGAGCAATGGCGATGACGACGCGCTGGCGCATGCCGCCGGAGAGCTGGTGGGGGAATTCGTCCACGCGCTGTTCCGTCGCGGGAATGCGGACGCGCTGCAGGAGCTGGATGGCGGCATCACGGGCTTCCCTGGCGTTCATTCCCCGGTGGAGCATCAGGGATTCCCCTATCTGCCTGCCGATGCTGTGCACGGGGTTGAGCGCCGTCATCGGTTCCTGGAAGATGACGCCGATGTGGCGGCCGCGGATGCCGTGCATGTCCGTCTCCTTCGCCTGGACCAGGTCACGGCCCTTGAACAGGATTTGCCCGTCCAGGATTTTCCCCATGGGCTGGGGAAGCAGGCGGACGATGGACATGGCCGTGACGCTTTTGCCGCAGCCGGATTCTCCCACGATGCCTACGCAGGTTCCCTTGGGAACGGTGAAGCTGACGCCGTCCACCGCTTTCAGCAGGCCGGATTCCGTCTCGAATCCGGTGACCAGGTTCTTGATTTCCAACAGGGGTTCGCTCATTTGTTATTTCTCCGTGGCAGAGGGTTCCAGCGGGCCGCCGTTTTCCGGGATGACGGGAACGGACGGCAGCTTGTCGCCGCCTTCCTTGTTATCCAGGCTGTCGATGGAGTCCATATAGCGGTACTGGTCGTATACGGTGTCCACTTCCTCGAAGGTTTTTCCTTTCCGCTTGGCTTCCATGGTTTCCTTCTTGACGTCGTTGTCCACCCAGTACAGGTAGCTTTCCATCGGGTCAAACACGACCGGATGGCAGAATTGCGTGGTGGCGCTGTTCGGCCATTTGACCCAGCGCCAGTAGCCCAGCCTGACGAATTCCGTGGTCCAGCAGGGGACCCACAGGGCCTCGTCATGAATTTTCTGCTGCACCTTCCACGTGGCCTTTTGAAGCTCGTCTTCCGTAGCGGCGTTCGTTTCGTCGTCCAGCAGCTTGTCCATCTCCTTGTCCGCATAGGCGCAGATGTTGTTGGTATAGGTGATGAGGCTGCCGCGTTCGTCATAGGCGTAGCGAGAGTGGAAGCCCTGCTCGTTCATCGGGTGGGGCGGGGTGAAGCCCCAGGCCATGAAGGAGGCCTGGACGCGCTTTTCCATGATCTTGCGGAAGGCCACGGTGGAGTCCAGCGGGTCAAGCTGGATTTCCAGGCCGCACTTGCGGGCGTCTTCCTTCAGCTTGCCCAGCGTGGAGGCCAGGGAGGGGGAGGAATTGGGGAAGGTGATGGCGGCGGTGAGCCGGGTGCCGTCCGGCTTGCGGAGGATTCCGTCCGGGCACGGGATGGTGTATCCGGCCTTGGCGAAGCAGGCGCGGGCCTGTTCCGGAGAGTAGGGGCGCGCCTTGATGTAGGGGTTGGTGAATTTGCCGAAGCCGGAGTTGTAGGAGTTGAGCCGCTGGTAGTCCCCGCGGAAGGTGATGTCAATGATGTTCTGGATGTTCAGCGCATGCTGGAAGCCCAGGCGCACGTTGAGGTCGTTGAAGGGGGCCTTGGAAGTGTTCAGGAAGAGGCCGTACGGAGGCCGGGGGTAAATGGTGAAAAACGTGCTGCGGTTGATATAGCCGTTGTGGACTTCCGGGATTTCCATGCGCTCATGCCACAGCTCCGGCTTCGTGATGTTCAGCACGTCCAGCTCCCCGATGCGGAAGAGTTCAATGGCCTTGGACGGTTCCGCGATGAAGTTGTACACGATCTGGTCCACGTTATACATGTACTTCGTGAATTTCTTGTCCCTGGCCCACCAGTCCGGCACGCGCTGGAGTGTTACCTGGCGGCCGCGGATGATGCCGTCCGGCTTCACCACGTAGGCGCCCGTGGTAGGCGGTACGCGCCACTGGTAGCGTTCCACGTAGCTAGGGCCGAATTCGCAGTAGAAGTGCGGCGGGGAAGGGATGAACAGCGTGCAGTAGAACGGGAGCAGCGGCTTGGCGAAGGGGAGGGTGATGGAGAAGCGGTTGTCGTCGTAGATGGTGATGTTGGACGCGTTCTGGTAGAAGAAGTTGTTGTAGAAGACGTCCCGGCTGTATTCCGAGGTGCGGATGTACATGTTCACCAGCAGGTCGATGGCCTTTACCTTGGCTCCGTCCGAGTAGCGGGCGTCCGGGTCCAGTTCAAAGTAAACGGTGCGCCTGTCTGCGGATTCCGCCCATTTGTGGGCGATGCCGGGGATGATTTTTCCGGTGACCGGATGGATGGAGACGAGGCCGATGATGATTTCATCATACAGCGGGCCGCGGAAGCCGCTGTTGCTGTTCGGGCCGTTGGGCCGGAACGTGTCCGGGTAGGACCCCGGAGCCCATTGGCGCAGCACGCCGCCTTTTTTGGCGTTCGGATCGCCTATTTCCGGATTGTCCAGCCCGTCTTCCCATTTCAGGTCCTGGGGGATGTCCGCCGGAGTCTTGAATTTGATGTAGTCCCCTTCCGTCTGCCTGCGGTGGATGACGGACAAGGCCGCTTCATCAGCAATGAGCTTGCTTTGCAGCTTTTCCCTGATTTTGGGGTCTTCCTCCTTGAAGAATTTGTCCCGGAGTTCCCGTATTTCCTTCTGCTTGGCGGCTTCTTCCCGCGCCAGCCGGTCATTAATCTGCTTGTTCCACCGTTCCGGGAAGGAGTCAAATCCCGGAGGGAGCGTGCCGAAAGGCACGTTCGGCTGCCAGCCCACCCCCTGGGATTGGGAGGAATCCTTGCAACCGGAACCAACTGCCAGCAGAAGGGACAGCGTCACGGAGGAAAGGATGGTGCGGAGGATGGCGGACAGCTTGAGCATGGGTATGGCGGAAACAGGAGTCTTTTTATTTATAGGTGGTGAATTTCTTGGGGTCGAAGGCTTCCCGGATGGCCTCCCCGATGAAGGTGACGAGCAGGAGGGTAATCACCAGGGCGGAGAAGGCGGAGGTGACCACCCAGCTGGCGGAGAGGTCCGCCAGGCCGTCATTGAGCAGGCGCCCCCAGCTGGCGTACGTGTCCGGAAGGCCGAAGCCCAGGTAATCCAGGGAGGCCAGGGCCAGAATGAGGGCGGAGACGCTGAACGGAACCAGCGTGACCAGGATGGCGACGAGGTTGGGGAGGATGTGGACGAAGAGGATGCGGCTGGTGGAAGCCCCCAGCACGCGGGCCGCCGCCACGTAGTCGCGCGCCTTTTCCTTCATGGTGGAGGTTCTGAGCTGGTAGGTCATGGCCATCCACCCGAACATGATGAGCAGGCTGATGATCAGGAACATGCCTTTCATGTGAAGCGGCACCATGTCTGAGATGATCATGATGATGAACAGGAAGGGAACCTGGGAGAAGATTTCAATGAGGCGCTGCATGCCGAGGTCGAACATGCCGCCGAAGTAGCCCATCATCATCCCGAAGGTGATGCCGATGAAGTACACGATGGGAAGGTAGAAGATGGCGGCCTTCATGTTCACCTGGAGCCCTCCGTACAGGTACGCCAGGATGTCCGCGCCCTGGGTGTTGGTGCCCAGCAGGTGACCTCCCTTGAGGGGTGGGGCCGGGTGGTAGAAGATGCGGCTGATTTTGTTCTCGTCCGTCTGTTTCAGGAAGTCCTCCTTGGTGCCGGGGCCGCTGTAGTGTTCCGCTACGATCTGGTTGTTTTCATACGTGGCGCTGTACACTTCCGTCCGGTCTTCCAGCCAGCCGGTGGCGCGGTCCACCTTTTTCCCCTTGCGGAATTTGTAGCTGATGTGGGGAAGGGCTTCTTCATCCTTGTGCAGCCGGGAGGCCAGGCCAGAATACGGCTTGCCGCTGGACTCGCAGACCAGGCCGTCTTCATTCACCGTCAGGGCTTCAGAACCGGGATTGGTGGAATCCCCTGTGGGGTCGTACGGCACCAGGGGCATGATGACGAGGGAGGGTTTTCCCGGCTGCCCTGCCTGTTTTTTCAGTTCGCGGTAGTTGGCTTCCGCATCCGCAAAGTCCCCGGTCTGGCCGAAGGTGGAGCCTTTGTAAACCTTGCGCATGATGGCGGGGAAGTACCAGGAGCCGTCCTGCACGACGAGCAGCGCCCGTTTGCCCACCAGGCACTGGTCCATGCAGGCCAGCAGCGTCAGTACGAGCAGGATGATGAGGGAGACATAGCCGCGGGAGATGCTTTTAAAGCGCTGGATGCGGCGTTTCGTAATCGGCGTGGGATGGAAGCGGCGCGGCCCTTTCAGCATGATCCAGAAGCCGACCCCGGCCATGACCAGCACGCAGGCCCAGCCGAACCACAGGAATTTTCCCTGCGGCGTCAGGATGCCGCCGTTGTTCTGGTCCGTGCAGACGATGTTGAGCATGCTCATTTCACGCGAGACGGTGAAGGGCCAGCTCAACGTGGGCAGGAGCAGGCCGCACAACTCTCCCACGGCAGTGAGGACCGCCAGAATGACCAGAAGGTATGCCAGTTTTCTAACCATGTGTGTTATTCAAATTTAATGCGCGGATCCACGGCGGCTACGATGATGTCTGAAAGCAGGTTGCCCAGCACCATCAGGAAGGAGGTAAGCAGCAGCGTGCCCATGATCAGGGCGTAGTCCTTGTCCATCAGGGCCTGGTAGCTCAGCATCCCGAAGCCCTGGATATCGAAGACCTTTTCCACCAGCATGGAGCCGGCCACAATAAGGCTGATGAGGCTGCCCAGCGTGGAGGCAATCGGGATGAAGGAGTTGCGGAAGGCGTGCTTGATAACGGCCCCCTTGAAGCTCACGCCCTTGGCCATGGCCGTTCTGATATAGTCCGCGGAAAGGTTGTCCATCAGGTTGTTTTTCATCATCATGGTGGTGATGGCGAAGGAGCTGACTACATAACAGATCAAGGGAAGCACCGTATGGTGCAGCAGGTCTCCGGCCTGTTGCCAGAAGCCCATGTCCGCAAAGTCCGGAGACGTAAGCCCGCAGAGCGGGAACCATTCCAGACGCGCGCCCAGATACACCACCAGCACGGCGCCCAGCGCAAAGCCGGGCACGGAGTACCCCAGGAAAATCAGAACAGAGGAGATGTTGTCCACCAGGCTCTTGTGGCGGATGGCCTTTATTACTCCCAGGGGAATGCAGACGGAATAGGTAATAATGGCGCTCAGGATGCCGAAGTACAGGGAGACGGGAATGCGCTCCTTAATCATGTCCCACACTGGTTCATTGTATTTGAAGGAGTTGCCCATGGTGCCCTGGAGCAGCCCGTCAAAGCTGGTCTTATACATCACGGCGCGCCAGGCATAGCCGCGCGCCTTGTCCCTGACGGCTTCCGTATTGTCCGTCTGCCTCATGCGGCGCGCCCAGCGTTCCGCGCGGTCCATGGGGGATTCTATGTCCACGGTCCAGCCTTCCGAGGCGGCTTTCCGGGACGGAGTGCCGGAAAAGAAGGCGTCCTTCACGCTGTCGGAATCCTTGTCCTGGCGCACTACGACGACCTGTTCTCCCGTTTCATTCAGGTTGATCCGGGTGTGCGTATCGGAAATGCCGGAATATTCATCTTCCTTGTCCGCCGCTTCCACGCCGCCGATCTCCCCGAATTCCTCACGGGAAATGAAAATCTTTTTTTTTTGGGAGCACTCCCAGCCATTGCAGATAGGCGGTGATGATGGGCTCCTGAAGGCTGTACTGTTCCTCCAGGCGCTCCATATCCGCTTCGCTCAGGTTATTGTCGCCGCGCTGGGACCCCGCCTTCTGGCCGGACAGGGCGCTCATGCTCTGCTGCTGCATCATCTGCTCAATGGGACCTCCCGGAACAAAGCGGGTTATGCAAAAGACGAGGAACGTGACCCCCAGCAGCGTCAGGGGCATGAGAAGGAGTCGTCTGATGATATAGGTCTTCATTCGTCGCGCAGAACTCTGCTGGTTTGTGGCAGGCGAGGCAAGTAGCAATGCAAATTTGTGAGCCTTTGCTAACATGCGGTTTCCCCACTTTTTTCTTAATGCGGAATGAAAACAATTAAAGATTCCGCAGGATTTCAATGGAGCATCCCGTATTACCGTCAACGGTTCACAAAACATTAAATGCCTTCTCCCAGGCGGCGCGCCAGCATCTCCGGGAGTCCGGCGGCCAGAATGCGCCTTTGCGCTTCCTCCACGTCGTATTCCACGCGGCGCTGGTAATAAACCATGCTGTCCACATCAAGCACGCCGTAGGCGGCGCGGGGGTCTCCGTCCCTGGGCTGGCCGACGGAACCTACGTTAATAAGGTACTTGTTGGTTTTGAGAAGCTGGATGTCCCCGGATTCATATTCCTGGATGCTCCCTTCATGGCGGATGAAGGTGCGGGGGACGTGCGTATGACCGTTGAAGCACAGGAACTGATTGTCTCGCAACATGTTGATGCTGTGCGTGGCCGTGTCCACATTCGTGACGTAGGACCAGGAATTGGGCTTGTCCTGGGTGGCGTGCACCAGAACGATTTCATTGGGCAGGATACGCTGGAAGGGAGCGCGGCGAAGCCACTTCTTCTGTTCTTCGGAAAGCTGCTGGCGCGTCCACATCAGGGCTTTGTACGCCACGGGGTTCATGCCCGCCGGATTGTCTTCCCCAATGGCTTCCTCATCATGGTTGCCGCGCACGGTGGGAATCTGGCGTCCGCGGACGAACTCAAGGCATTCGGCCGGATTGGCGTTGTAGCCCACAATATCACCCAGGCAGTAAACGGCGTCGCATTGAAGCTGTTCTATATCCTTCATCACCGCTTCCAGAGCGGGCAGATTGGCATGGATGTCACTGATCAGGGCTATTCTACTCATGGTGTTGTGGAGAAAAAGCATAGCATCTTTCCGGGGCGTTGCCAAGCGCCTTCAGCGGAGCGGTTAAAGATTAAAGGCCGGAAATTAAAGTTCATCCCAGCCGTCATTGAAAAAGCGCCCCTTTAAAGGAGGAGCTCCTTTTAATTTATCTTTAGTCTTTTGTTTTTAGTCATCCGTTTTTGCGGGAGGCAAGGCCTCCAAGGCCTCCCTCAAGCCGTCCACGGGGTATTTCAGGGAATTGGCCAGGTGGCTGCTCATCAGGTCGCGGGCAATCTCGTCCGTCGGGAACAATTCCCGGAAGGGAACGCGGTCTTTTCAGGCACTTTCAGCCTGTTTTCCAGGACGAAAATATTGCTCACCAGGCTGGGCGTCCGGTTCCTGGGATCCTTGAACAATTCCCGGCCCAGCTCCAGCGCCTCGCGGGATTTGGAGGGAACGCGGACAAGCGCATAAAACTCCTTGCGCGCCGTCAGGGGCGGCGCTCCCAGTTCCCGGGCCTTGCGGTAGGCTTCCGCAGCCTTTTCAAAATCCGGCTGGCGGTAGGTATCGCTGTACATGTTGCCCAGCAGGGATTGCAGGTACCAGCTGTCCGGGTTGGCGCTGATGCCTTTTTCCAGGAAGCTGCGGCCCTTCTGGATGTACTTCCGGAAGCCTTCCCTTCGTTCCATGGGAGAAAGCCGCTTATTGTCCAGATAGCTGGAGGAGGCGTTATTGCCCAAATGCCACGAACCGTTGTCCCAGTAAAAGTCGGAATGGGGGGCAAGAGAGGTGATTTGGTTGTAGCGGCGTTCCAGATTGGCCCAGTCGGAAATCAGGAAGCAGTCGAAGGCCTCCATGCTCAGCACGGCCGCTACCAGGGAGCGCAGCCCCCCCAGGGAAACCATGGCGAGCTGCTGTTCCAGATAATCGGAGGAGGAGAGCTCCACCGGGTCATCCAGCAGCCCCGCCGCCTTCTCCTGCTCCAGAATACGGTTCTGCAAAGGCAGGCGGATCATGCCGAAGCCCAGCAGGGCAATGATGAAAATGACGATGGTTTTCAGCATGATGTTACAAAAAGTGGTGAGGCTCTTTACCCCAGAGAAAGATTCTCTAGAATTCTCATAGCTCCTTCATTCCTATTTTCTTTAGATAATAATAGATACCATCATAAAAGGAGGATTGCCGAGTCAAATCCGCGTCACATCCCTCCGGGATAAAAATCACGAATCCCTGGCGTGCTCGTGTCAATAAGACGCGGTAGGTATTTTTAAGATAGAGCTGTGCGTCTTTTTTTTTTACAAACCGTTTTCCAACTAGAACCTGTAAAATTATAAGCTTTAAAATGTCCTTTTTTCTATGCGGTAATCTGCATCCCATGCAACGATTGCCCAGTCAATTTCTAGCCCTTGAATATCAAATTCGGTGGCCGTGTCTTCGAGGAAATAGGAGGAACGAATATCCTCCTTATCATTTAAAAACCAGTTTTCTGCTTGAATATTACTCTGTACCCAGATTCCAAATTGGCGTAAACGTTTGGCCCCAGAGCTAGCGATGAGTCCATAACGTTCCGTTCCTCGGGCTTGGGCTCGTATCCATTCTTGGGCTTTTTCCAGGCTGCGGGTAATCGTGATGGGATAATTAGGCGATAGAGCAGAGTAGAGCTGTTGGGCTACTGGTAAATTTTCGTCCAATAATGATTTTACAAACGCAGAAACTCGTTCATTCCGGAAAGAACGGAGTGAAACTGAAAGATGGAGGTTTGGTTCCCGATAGAGGCGTAATCCCGTAAAGAGATGTTCAAGTGGTTTTCCGTGTGTATATTCCACATCAGAGATTTGGGGTGATACATAAACATTCCAATGTGGAAAATGGTCTCTTAGTGCGTCAAACCAAGCTAGCAGCCCTGCTTCTCCAGTATGTATCTCTTGACCACCTCCGATTAAGCAGATGATAACCGTCCAATCTTGGTGGCGATCCATTACACTGATAAGAAATTCAGGTTCAGACATGTTCCAGGCGGGAACATGGCGTTTTAACATAAATTTGGCCGTTTGTTCTTTTGTCCAAGCACGTTGTGCTTCGTCAAAAATGGCTACTTTCTCCGCAGGGACTTGTTCTGAAGGAGGCAGATAAGCATCACGAAAGTGGTGAATGTTTTGGATAAAGGCAGCAACTTTTCTTTTAGATGCTGTCTTTGTTATTTTACCTTTAAAACGTTTGATTTCATCTCGTGCTAGAGCTTCTCGTAAGACAGCAACCAAAGGACCATTACCGGAAAGAAAGACCGCATGTTCTTGCTCATCATATTGATGCCGCTCATTTGCAATATTGAGGCCTACTAACGTTTTTCCAGCACCAGGTACGCCAGTGACAAAGCAAATGGATTTTTCATGATGCTGCTTACTCTGCTCAATAATGCGATTCAGTGCCTTTGTGGTGAGGCTAAGATTGTAAGCTCCGGCATCACTACGTGAAATTTCTTTAACATCATGTCCACGGTAAAGTGCTTGAGCTGCTTCAATAATCGTGGGAGTAGGCATGTATGGTGAAGTTAACCATTGTTCAAAATGGAATGCCTCATCACACAGAGTGCTAGTCAGCTTTGTTAAAGTAGGTCCTAAGGTGTTATCATTACAGAGGATAGGATGATAAACTCCGTCTTGACCTACTGTAAGTTGATGTTCCTTAGAAGGAGCATGGGTACAAATTACCAAAGGAACAATTTTCTTTTGATGGCTTTCTTGATGGAAATACTTTAAAGCTAGTGCATAGTCTACAACCTGGTCAATAGCATGTCTGGGATAAGATGATTCTCCTACTTTAAATTCAAGGACATAGAGAATACCTGCACAGGCGATGACGACATCTATTCGTTCTCCGATGCGGGGAATGGTGTATTCAAAGGCTATTGAGCCAGCAGGAATATCTTTAAGAACGTGTTGGAGTGATTTGATTTCGTGAACAAAGGAGTTGCGCGAATTTTTGATCTAGGTCAAATGGTGTATGAAAAGCAATCTGCCCTAAAATTTCTTTTTAGAGATTGGGTACAAAAAGACTGTAGGTCATTGGAATAATAAGACCGTTGCATCATCTTTGGTAGTAGGACAGAACCAGAATGGTCAATCCATGTTCAGGCGCTTGCGGATGTCCTTATCCAGAAGTTCCCATTCCGGCACGGATGTTCCGGCCTGCCGGGCCTTGGAGAGAGGGTCTCCCCAGATGGCCGTGTATTCGACAGGGCGTCCTTCGTTGTAGTCCACGGCGCTGGACGGAATGAAGGAGCCCATGCTTTCCGTGCGGGAAAGGTGGAATTCCACCAGGTCATCCGGCAGGGTGTAGCCGCGGGCCTTCGCCGCCCGGACTACTTCCTCCATGATGCGGCGCGCCCGGGCGACGTTTTCCGGGTTTTGATAGAGTTCCGCAATGCTGATGCCGCCCAGCGCCAGGCACAGCCCGTTGAACGGGATGTTCCAGACGAGCTTGTACCACTGGATTTGCTCCGCGACGTCAAAGGCGCGCGTCTTGATGCCGGCGTTGGCAAACAATTCGGAGAGTTCCCGGGCCTTTTCAGAGCCTTCCGGTGAGGGGACGAAGGGTGCAAATTGAATGTTGCCGCCTTCCAGATGGTTGACGTGGCCCGGTTCCGCGCGCATGGCGCAGATGAAGCACAGACCCACATAGATGCGGTCAGCCGGGATGATGCGGGCGATTTCCTCCGCATTTCCCATGCCGTTCTGGAGCGTGACTACAACCGTATCCGGTCCCATCAACGGAGGGAGGGCCTTGGAAAAACCGGCATTTGCCGTGCTTTTCCAAGCGACTATGACGAGGTCCACCGGGCCGACTTCCGCCGCGTCCCGGTACACCTTGAGCCGGGGCAGGGAGATGTCTCCATGCAGGCTTTTTACTTGCAGGCCGTGTTCTTTCCGGTAGCCGTATTCCGAACGTACGATGAAGGAGACGTCCTGGCCGGATTCCTGAAGCCTGGCTCCGTAGTAGCAGCCGAGGGCTCCGGCTCCCAGAATGGCGATTTTCATGGTGTGCGGTGAAGGTGTGTATCTTGTATTGAGATTGCCTAGAGGCCCTGAACGTTGCCCTTGTTGTCCAGATAGATGTGCATGGCGTTCGGTGAGACGGGCAGGGCCGGCATGCGCATGATTTCACCGCAGAGGGCCACCAGGAAGCCGGCTCCGTTGGCAATTTCAAAGTCGCGCACGGTGACGGTGAAACCGGTGGGGCGGCCACGGAGACGGCCGTTGTCGGAAAGGGAGTTCTGGGTTTTTGCCATGCAGATGGGGAGGTCCGTGAGGCGACTGGCTTCAAACTGGGCCAGCTTCTTTTTTGGCCGCGGGCGTCAGTTCCACTCCGTCCGCTCCGTAAATACTGCGGGCGATGATGTTGAGCTTTTCTTCCACCGGAAGAGCGGATTCATAGAGGGGCTTGAAAGGAGCGGAGGGCTTGTCCGCAGCTTGCACCACCATTTGGGCCAGGTTTTTGCCGCCTTCCCCTCCCTGGGAGAAGATGTCCGCAATGGCGCAGGGAATGCCGCGTTCCGCACAGTGCGCCACGATGGCGTCCAGTTCCTCCTGGGAGTCGTCAAAGAATTTGTTGACGGCCACCACCACGGGGCGCTTGTAGTGGGCGGCGGCGTCCAGATGGGCGTCCAGGTTAGCAAGACCTTTTTTCAGTGCGGCCACGTCCGTGTTTTTCAGATCCACCAGGGCGGTGCCTCCGTGCATTTTCAGGGCGCGCGCCGTGGCTACGATGACGATGGCGGCAGGGTCCAGTCCGGATTGGCGGCACTTGATGTCCAGGAATTTTTCTGCGCCCAGGTCAAACGCGAATCCGGCTTCCGTGACGGCATAGTCCCCAAAGTGGAGGGCCATTTTGGTGGCCAGCACGGAGTTGCAGCCGTGGGCGATGTTGGCGAACGGGCCACCGTGCAGGAAGCAGGGCACCCCTTCCACGGTCTGGACCAGGTTGGGCATCAGGGCGTCTTTCAGCAGGGCCATGACGGAGCCGGTGATGCCGAGTTCCCTGGCGAATACGGGCTTGTCGTCCGTCGTGAAACCGATCACGATGCGGTTGATGCGGTCTTCCATGTCCTTGTAGGAGGTAGCGAGGCAAAGGCACGCCATGATTTCCGAAGCCGGAGTGATGTCGAAGCCCGTTTCACGCGGGAAGCCCTGTTTGTTGAGTCCCACGATGATGGAGCGCAGGGAGCGGTCATTCATGTCCATGACGCGCTTCCACGTGACTTTGCGTTCGTCAATGTTCAGCGTGTGGAAGAACATGGCGTTGTCAATGATGGCGCTGATCAGGTTGTGGGCGGACGTGATGGCATGGAAGTCTCCCGTGAAGTGCATGTTGATTTCATCAGGCGGCGTCAGGGAGCTTTTACCGCCGCCGGTGGCGCCGCCCTTGCGGCCGAATACTGGGCCCATGGAGGGCTGCCGAAGCGCCAGGCAGGCTTTTTTACCGATGGCCTGCAACCCCTGCGCCAGACCGATGGAGACGGTGGTTTTCCCTTCTCCGGAAGGGGTGGGCGTGATGGCGGAAACCAGAATGAGTTTGCCGGGTGCGGCCGGCTTGTCCAGTACGTCCAGGGAAATCTTGGCCTTGTTGCGGCCGAAGGGGATCACGTCGTTTTCATCGACGCCCAGCTTGTTGACACAATCGGAGAATGCAGGTGTGACCATGAATGCATGATGACGGAAGCCCCTCTTTTTGCAAGAAGGTTCATGGGCATTCATGTGGCGGAAACGTGGATGTTTTCAACCATCATGGGAGGGGCCCAGGGAAATCCTGGGTTCAAGGAAGGTACAGGCAGAGGGTGCGCGGGAGAGGGAAAATTGGGCGGTGCGGGCACCGTTGTTTTTCAAACCGTGGGAGCGTGTCCTTCCACTATGTTTTCTAATGAAAGCGTTCCGGGAATGAGAGCCTCTGACCTTATAAAAATTTCCCTGAAACCAGGGTATTTCAGGAAAGAAGGGTTACCGCTTCAGCACAGGGCGGTAATGGCCCGTGATGGTATGGGAGAAGAGGAAGTCTTCCTCCTGCGCACCGCAGCCGACGTTGTGAATAATCAGCGGCGTTCCTTCCTTCGTCTTCCGGACGGAAACGATGCCGATGTGGGGAACACTGTCGGACAGGTTCCACGTAACCAAGTCGCCGGGCTTGTAGTCCGCCGCGGTTTCCGTAATGGGAACGGACCATCCCTTCCGGGCAAAGAAAGTGCGGAGATTGGGAACCCTGCGGTGGTCAATGCTGCGGTCCGTGGTTTTCAGGCCCCATAGTTTCGGATATTTGGAGAAGTGGGCCTTCATGTCTTCATGCACGGCTTTCTGGAGGTCCAGGCCGAAAGCCCTCATGGCTCGGATGACCACGTCCGTACATACTCCCTGTTTCCTTGGGGACATCCCCGTTGGGGTAGGGGGATGGTTTGATAGCCTCCGTTGTAGGAGACTGTTACTCCTATCTGTTCGCGCGCCTTGGCGGCCAGTGCGGCGTTGTCCGCCATCAGGCACGCGGAACAGGAAAGGAAGAGGAAGGTGAGAAGGGCGGCGGGTTTCATGGGGTAGTTGGGCTGGGAAAAGGGTAAAAATCAGACGAAGCTGGCAAAGCCGATGTCCGGACGGCGCTGCATGCCGTCAAATTTGACCTTTTGGTTTCGTTGTGGGCACGCTGGCGCGCTTCGGAAAGGGATTCCCCTGCGCCACGACGGCCAGCACGCGGCCGCCGTTGGTTTCAAAACAGTTTTTGTCCGCATTCCATTTGGTGCCTGCGTGGTAAACAGAGGCATTCGCAACGTCGTCCAGCCCCTGGATGGCGTCGCCGGAGCGGGAGGTTTCCGGATATCCCTTGGAGGCCAGCACGCAGCAGACGCTCCAGCCGTTTTGGAAGGAGATTTCTTCCGGAGTGAATTCTCCCTTGGCCCCGTGCAGGCAGAAGGAGGCCAGATCCCCGGAGAGCAGGGGCATAACGGCCTGGCATTCCGGATCCCCGAAGCGGCAGTTGTATTCAATCACCTTGGGGGCCGTTCGGGGTCAACATCAGGCCGAAGTACAGGAAGCCGCGGTAGGGCAGTCCGTCCTTTTTTCAGCCCGGCTACCGTCGGAGCCACGATTTCCTTTTCAATGCGTTCCAGCATGTCCGGCTCCACAAGCTCGCGGGAGGCCACCGCGCCCATGCCGCCCGTGTTGGGGCCCGCGTCGCCTTCCTTGAGGCGTTTGTAGTCCCGCGCCGGGCACAGGATGAGGTAGTGGTCGTCCACCAGGGCTCCGAAGATGGAGACTTCCGGCCCGGTCAGGAATTCTTTTCCACCAGCAGGCGCCCTTCACCGAAAGCGCCTGTCCGTAAATACTTCTTTCAGGAAAGCGTCCGCTTCTTCCTGCTCATGCAGACGGCCACGCCCTTGCCGGCGGCCAGGCCGTCAATTTGAGCACGGTGGGGTAAACGCCGCCGATGAATTGCCGGGCTTCCTCCAGGGTGGCGGCCACACGGGCCTGCCCGGTGGGGATGTGGTGGCGGAGCAGGAATTCCTTGGGCAAATTCCTTTGCTGGCTTCCAGCTGGGCGCTTTCCTTCACCGGCCCCCAGCAGGGAATGCCCACGCGGGCACAGGCGTTCGCCAGGCCTTCATCCTTCACCAGATAGCTTTCCTCCCCGGCTACGCAGAGGTCCACTTTATTGGAAACCATCCAGTCGATCAGCGTAGGCAGATCCCTGGCGGGAATGGGGGCTGCCAGACGGTTGATGGCGTCACTCCCCGGGAAACAGTACATTTCCGGTGCGGAGGGAGATTCCTTGAGCGCCTTGACCAGTGCGTGTTCACGCCCACCTTTTCCAATAACGGCTATTTTTCATACGCGGCAAGTATGCCGGGACGGACTGATTTTGCCAAGCTGAAATGAACGGGGAAGGCACTCCCGGCATACGGTTTTTTCCGTGCTGCTCCAAGGGGCTTTCATGATTCAGGGGACGGCTGTGGAACGTCTGCGTGCCCCTGGGCGGTGTTTTGCTTCCGCGGGAATCCCGGCCATGAAAAAGACCGCCTGACACGGAGGAAAGGCGGCCTGTGAAAAGAAGTTGTTTGTCCTGGCTTTAGAACGGGATTTCGTCATCCATGTCTCCAAAGTCGCTGGACGGCTGGTTGGAGGGAGGCATGGGGGGCGGATTGTAGTTCTGGGCCGGACGGGACTGCCCGTAGTTGTTGGAGCGGGAGCTCCCTGGGGCTGCTGGCGCGGGAGCGCCGCCCATGTCCCTTCACCGCCGCGGGGAAGAGCTGGATGTTTTCACCGATCACGCGCAGCTTGGTGCGCTTCTGTCCGGAGGCCTTGTCTTCCCAGGAGTCCAGTTGCAGGCGTCCTTCCACAAAGACTCCGCGGCCCCCTGCTGAGGTAGTTGCCGCCTACTTCCGCCTGGCGGTTCCACAGGGTGACGTCCACAAAGGTGGTTTCCTCCTGGCGTTCGCTGTTGTCGCCCGCATAGTAGCGGTTGATGGCGAGGCGGATGTCCGTGACGGCGGTGCCTTTGGGGGTGTAGCGCAGCTCGGGATCGGCGGTCAGGTTGCCCATTAAGAAGACTTTGTTGAGATTGGCCATATGGGGTGGGTGTTAACGAGGTGTGTGATAACGTATAAAGAAAGGTGCCTTGCCGTTTGGGAGGCGTGTGGCTGGTCGCTAGCAACTATGGCCCTGCACGTGATTTTGTGCAATACTAAATTGCGGAATCGTTCTTCATCATGTCTCCTTTCTACATTGCATTCGTCATGGAACCGTGAAAACTTCACCTCCATGAGTTTCAAGCAACGGCGGCGAAACGGACTGTTCCGGGTTTCCTGGAGCATGTGCCTTTTGCTGTCCGTGCTGGCTTCCTGGGCGGGAAGCCTTGGTTCCGGAGGAATGGCTGGCTTCCCCGCGCCCGGCGGAAGCTACGCGGCGGCAGGTGGTGGTGAGCGCGCGCATGGTGAAGAAGGTGGAGCCTCACCTGAGGGCCGGAGGCAGGCGCCGAAGGAGCATCTGCCTGCCATCGTGAAGACTAATGAGGAGCAGGGAAAGCGCCACCAGGCCGGAGGCCCCCAAATTCCAGAGCAACAGAAACACGCGTGCGGAAGGCGGCCGAAAGGACCCGGACAGCAGCAGGGACATGCCTGCCCAGGACGGCGTGGAGCGCGAGAATGGGGAGATTGTCCTTTTTGACCAGAATAGGCAGGATGGCGACCTGAGCCATGAACGGGACGGCAACAAGAATGCCGCTCCCGGAGCGGCCGCCAACGTTCCCTACCAGCCCCTGGAGCCGTCCATGCCTCCCGCGGGCCATCCGGATTCCGTAGACCATTCTCCCAACAGGGAGGGCGTTCCCGGCAAGGCAAGCGAGGAAGGACTGGCCCGGCAGAACCGCCGCCCCCGCGCAGGAAAGGGCCATGCAGCTTCCGCATGCGGTGACATTGCCCCGGCCCGGTGAACCGGAGAAGCCTGACGCCCTTCAGGAACTGGCCAAGAGCATTGCGAAGGGGGCGGACAATCCTCCCCTCAATCTTCCCAACCTGAACCTGCCTCCCAATACGAGGCCGGCTCAGAAGCAGCCTTTATACGACCCCATGTTTAACGCGGAGAGCCAGCCCGGCTTCAAGACGCATGAGCAGAAAACCAAGCAGACGGGCAAATTCAGCTTTGGCCGCCGCCCGACACTTGATGTGGAAGCCACCCCCATGGGGACGTACCAGGCGATCGTTTACCGGGCCATCGGGGAGCAGTGGTACCGTCAGTGTGACTTGAACCGCGACCTGATCGTCACCGGAACCGTGCGCATCCGCATCCTGATTAACAAGAACGGCAAGGTTTCCTCCATGAGGCAGACTTCCCGCGTGGGAGCCAGCGAGGTCCAGAAGTCCTTCACCTTCCTCGCCATTAAACTCGCCCGGCTGCCCGCGATGCCGCCGGAGGTGAGGAACGCGCTCGTCGGGGATTCGCTGGAAATGTACTTCGACTTCAATTTTTAACAACCTACCATCCTACAACAACATCATTCACTGATACTTCACCATGAACTTTATCAAGGACTGCATCACATTCTTCCAGGCAGGCGGCGTTTTCATATCCGCTGGCGGCCTGTTCCGTTCTTCTCATTGCGGCCATCATTTACCGCATGTTCAATATGAAGAGGAGCACCATCTGTCCCGCCAGGCTGACCCGGGCCGTGGAGCAGTATACCCGCGGGGCCTTGGAGCGCAGCGAACTGGAGAGGATGGCCGCGGATTCGGATTCCGTGGAGGGGCGCCTGGTGCTGGACGCCCTGAATTCTCCTCTGGAGGATGAAGCCGCCCTGAAGGAGATGATCCAGGTGAAGGCCCGCGAGGAGTTCGTGACGCTCCAGGCGGGGCTTCCCCTGCTGGACATGATTGTGATGATCGCCCCCATGTTCGGTATTCTGGGGACTGCCAGCGGCCTGGTGCAGATTTTCAGCGTTTTCGGGATGGATGAGAGCCACGGCATGATCGCGCAGGGGATTGCCCAGGCGCTGAACACCACGATTGCCGGTCTGGCCATCGCCACTCCCGCCGTAATCGCCCACGTTTATTATTCCCGCAAGCTGGAGCGCATTTCCGCTTCCATGGAAGTCCTGCTGACGGAGCTGATTTCCTTCCGCTGCCATCATTCCCAACGCTGAACAGGCCATGCAGTTTTACCGCAAGAAAGCAAGAACCATGGGGGTTCCCATCGTCCCCATGATTGACATATTGACCATTCTGCTCATCTTTTTCATCGTTCACACCCAGTGGAAAAAGCCGCAGTCCCTGCTGAAAATAGACGTGCCGGGCGCGGAGTTCATGGAAGGGACTCCTTCCACGGAGCAACGGGCCGTCCTGGCCGTGACGGGGAAATCCTCCATTTCCCTGAACGGGAACCTGGTGGAGATGAATGAGCTGGCCGCCGCCCTGAAGCCCTGAAAAGGGAGAAGCCGGACGTCAAATTGCAGCTTGACGTAGATAAAAAGGCGGAGTTTGGCGTCATTGTCGGCATTTGGGACGCGCTGACGTCTGTGGGTATTGACGCAGGGGATGTTCCTGCCAGAATAGAAATCAACAAATCCGGCGCACAGTAAGCGCCTTAACACATATATACTCCCCCTCCCTCCCGATGTTATTGGAAATCGCACAGTATGGAAATCCGGTATTGAAGGAAAAATGCCGCCCCGTAGAACATTTTGACGACGGCTTGAAAGCCTTGGCGGAAAACATGCTGGAAACCATGTACGCCGCAGAAGGCATCGGCCTGGCGGCTCCGCAGGTGAGCATTCCCATTCAACTGGTGGTGATTGATATTCCGGAGGAGGAAGAGTCCGTCACCTGGCTGAAGGTGAACGGGGAGGACAAGGAGCTTTCAGACATCATGCCCCTGATGTTTGCCAATCCCGTCCTATCCCTTCCATGAAGGCTGCTTGAGCGTGCTCAAGATACGCGCTTCCGTCGTGAGGCCGTCGTCAAAGCTAGGTGCTCGGATTTTGTCAACGGATTGCTGGCGCGATGCTTGCAGCATGAATGCGACCATTTGAACGGCATCCTGTTTGTAGATGCGCAATAAATTGAAGCGCCTGGCTACCGGGTATTGACGGTTTCCCGGATCGGGATCGGGCCGCCTATTTGGCGAAAAGTCCCGGCGGCGGGGAAATCACTCTTGAGCTGCCGCGATAAAGCGCGGGGGTTAGCCGGTCTGTTGCATCGTGAGGCATAATGGGCTGTGAATTTCTGGACTGAGTTTCTTTCTGCACGTGCCTGAATCCCTCTCCATAAAATTTATTTTTACTCCGCATCTGCTCAAGGGAGTCCATTGGGGCGCGCAGAAAATCTTGATCCCTTTTTCTTCAAATAGAGTGATGATTCCTCGTGGTCCCGCTGTTTGGTTTTCTGCGGTGCAGAGAAGGGAGGAGTATCTTCCTCCTTCCAGCTTCCCGATCATGCCAGGTCTTTCGTTTGGCCGTTGAGGTACATGGGCAGAGAGGGGGCGCAGAGGCATTGCGAACCAGTCGTCCATCCTTTCTTGGCTCTTTCTTCTACTAATGATTAGGGCCGGTCATCAACAAGCGTCGCTGTCAGACGAAGATGAAAGTTCAGTCCTGTTCCTGTGGGGCTTCCAAAGAAGTATGACCAATGCCTGGAGCAGAAGGGAGACCATGTTAAAAATGAAGATTGCAGGAAAGGAGCCGGGAAGGAGAAGCGTCACAAGGATGTTGAACAGGCTTCCGCAGAATAGAAACCTGCCGCCCAGTCGCTGAACACTTGCCCATGCTTCATTACTACTGAAGGCGTAAGGGGGTGCGTATTCCGAACCATTTGTTGGGAGTTATCTTGGGGCAAACGTTGGCCAGGGAGCAGAAGAAATGTGTTCAGGCTTATGAAGATGACTTTGGCCGTGTCTCCCCAGGCTGACCGTATTTGCCAGGCTTGTCTTTTGAATGGTCAGGCAAAGATAGGAAAACAGGACGACCAGGAAGAATTCCGCGTACGTGGCCATCTTCGCGCCAATCCGCCTGTTGTTTTCATTCCTGCTGAAGTGAATGGGCAAAAGGATGATCAGACGGAGAATCTTCCCGATGAGGAAGCCGAGGATTCCCAGGCCAATGAATCCCAGAAGGGCGTCCATGCCGTTCTTGTCCTCAAACGGGTGGGCATGCCGTATTCATTGAAATGTACGGCGACGCGGGCGGGCAGCCGTGACGATACGGCTGCATAGTAAGTCAGCACGGGAAACAGGGCTATGACAAGTTCGTTGAAAATTGGCCCGATCCACCAGGATGGGGAAGATTGAGCAGAGAGCGGGGTTGGCTGCATGGCGTTTAATGATTGGGCTGGGTTCCGATGATTTTGTTCCATTCCATTTCGGGGGGTTTCGCGGGGCGCCTTGAAATTGCCTATCCAGACCAGTATTTCTTGAAGAACGCTCAGGTTGATATCGTAAAAGATGAATTTGCCTTCCCTGTGGTCGCGGACGAGATCGGCTTCTTTTAAAACAGACAGGTGGCGGGAGATAGCGGCTCCGGTAATACTGAAATGTTCCGCGATTTCTCCGGCCGGCATGGCGCCGTTTTTAAGTATTTCCAGAATTTTCACGGCGTGTGGGGTCAGCCAGGGCTCTGAGCGTAGGTTGCAGGGAAGAGGGATTATTCATTTTATATTTAACTTTAATGTTAAATATTTCTAATATGGATTCCCGGCGAGGTCAACAAAAATGAAGAGAAGGACCGAACGGGAACACTTGTTTATTACGTTCCTGCGTGTCGTGATAGCCGCTCTGGTGGGATCATTCCTGAAACCGGACCGCCGTCCGCTATCCGGATATGGATTCCAAGGATTTAGTCTAAAGCTTTCCCGCGCCGCAAGCCTTTGCAGCAAACTGAATCATTTGTGCGGATGGAGAACGTACGGTGGGGAGGAGCGTTCGCTGACGCTTCCAGTTTCAGGTCGAATGCTGCAAATGTTCGCTGCGCTCCAAGGGGAGCTTCAGGAGGCTGCCGCAGGGACCGGAGCGTTCTGTGATTCCCTTTTTGACGCGGATTTGCAGGTCCGCCAGGGCGTTCATGTAGTAGATGTACGCGTCAAAGGCAGAGGCATACGGGGTGAAGGAGTTTTCCTTCTGCATGTAATGGAAGTGGTCCGCGCTCTGGAGCTTGCGCCAGACGTGGGTGAGGTCCTTGTCATTGGCGGCCTTGACCGGTTTTTCCAGGCGGTAGATTTTGCGGATGGCTTCGTCCTGCATGACGTTGCCGTTCCAATGGGACATGGTTCCGAAGGTGGAGCAGGTCATTTCCTGGGTGCATTCGCAGACGGAGACGGGCTTGATTTCACGCACCACTTCAGACGGGGTCATGAACCGGTTGCCGGCATCCACGCAGGCAAGGATCATGGTGCGCCAGAATTCAAAGACGCCCGTAGCGTCAGACTGGCGTTCGCCAAGCGTCTCATAGTCCATGGACAGGGGTGGTGACGCTGCCTGCTGGTGCGTCAGCCAGTCCGCGAAGGTGGTGGGGGAAAGCGGGTATTCCGGCCATTCCGGATCGGTTCTCATGATCGCCAGGTCATTGGAAAGTTCCCGGTTGCGGAAGATGGTGGTGGTGTTATAGACCCACGGGGCCAGGAATACTTCATTGCTGGTGAATCCCTTGAGCATCGCCGGATTGCCGTCCGCCATGATGCCCTTGAAGCCGAGCGTTTCCGCCTGCGCCGCAATGGCGTTGGAGTACAGCATGCCGGTGTTCATCAGCACGTCTGATTCCTGGCGGAATAGTTTTTTAAGGAGTTCCCGGTGCTCTTCAATCTGCTCCGCAAATTCCTGCGGTGAGTAGACGGAGGCGAGGGAGTTGTAGTACGGCATCACCAGAAAGTCCACGCAGCCGGTTTCAGCCAGCTCCTTGAAGGCGGCAATCAGGTCCGGCCTGTGGTACAGGGCCTGTTCCAGAATGACGCCGCTGAGGGCCAGCCCGAAGCGGAATTTGCCCCCTGTGAGTTCGATGAGCTGCTTCATCAGCCGGGTGGCCGGGAAGTAGCAGCGTTCCGCCACCGTGCTGAGCACGCGGGCATTCAGATCGTCATCTTCATAGAAGGCGTGTTCTCCAATTTTGAAGAAGTCGTAATGAATCAGCCGGTTGGGCTGGTGTGCCACGAAAGTGAGGGAAATGTTGCTCATGTACGGGGAAAGGGCTGGGAGTTATCGTGTGGGGTGAAAAGGCGGTTCTTAGCGGTTCAGCACATGTTCGTAAACCCGGATGACCTTGTCTGCGGCGGCGTCCCAGGTAGAGGCCTTGATGTCCTCCGTGCTTTGTTCCACCACTTTCCGGTACAGTTCCTCATCCGTGCAGAGATGGACGATGTGTTCCGCCATCTTGTTGACGTCCCAGAAGTCCGCTTTCAGGGCTCCCTTCATGACTTCCGCCACGCCGGACTGCTTGGAGATCACGGCGGGAATGTTGAATTGGGCGGCTTCCAGAGCCGACAGGCCGAAGGGCTCCGATACGGAGGGCATGCAGCAGATGTCCGTGATGGAGAGGAGGTCATTCACCTTGTCCTTGTTCAGGAAGCCGGTGAAGTGGAATTTGTCGCCCACGCCCTTGAAGGCTCCGGATTCAATCAACTGGCGGAGTTTTTCCCCGGTACCGGCCATGACGAAGCGCACGTCGTCCGTCTGCTCCAGAACCTTGGCGGCAATTTGCAGGAAGAAGCCCGGACCTTTCTGGGCCGTCAGGCGTCCCAGGAAGAGCACGAGCTTTTCCGGAAATTTTTTCTTTCCCTTGAAAACCTTGACGGGGTCCGCCCCGTTGTGGATGGGGAAGATTTTATGGGGGTCTATGGCGTAGTGCCCGCTGGCGATGGTGCCCGTGTATTTGCTGACCGGAATGACGGCGTCCGCCTGTTCCATGCCGAATTTTTCAATATCGTAAATCCATCCGCGGGCGTCCGCTCCGGCGCGGTCAAACTGGGAGGCGTGCAGGTGCACCACCAGGGGCTTGCCCGTGGCTTTTTTCACCTCCACGCCGGCCAGGTAAGTCATCCAGTCATGGGCGTGGATAATGTCGAAGTCCTGCTGCATGGCGACTTTTACCGCGATTTTGGAGAACTGGATGACTTTCAGGGCCAGGTCCCCGGCATAGAGGTCCTCCTTGTTTTTGAATAGCTGGAGGTCCGCTTCATGCGTCTTGGAGAAGGTGATGCGGCCTTCCTTGGTGAACTGCACCACGCCGGATTCCCCCTCCACGGTGGTGTAGGGGTCCAGTTCAATGGGGGCGTGCTCCACCAGGGCGAAGCTGTCATAGGAATACTTCCGGTCCACTTGCTCCACTTCCCGATAGGAGACGTTGTTGAGACCTGTGAGCTGGAACCCGTCAAAAAGAACGGAAGGATCGGCCTTGGGGACGATCACTCTTAAATCCACTTTTTTTGCCAGCGCCTTGGAAAGGCCCAGGCAGGCAATGCCCAGCCCCCCGTTAACCAGGGGTGGGAATTCCCATCCTAATGTAAGAACTCGGATTGTGCTCATTGGTTGATGTGGGTTGTCGGTGTCGGGAAGGAAGCGGCCTCATGCCGTGTTGTGCACCAACGCAATAAAACCAGATTTTTCATGTTCGGTCTAGAGTAATATGAGTAATTTTGTCCTAATAATGAAAAGAAAAATGGTGGTTTAGTTCAATCTTGCGTTCGTCATGAAATTAATTTAATCTAAATCGAACGCTTTTGATTCTCTCTTCTGTTTGGCTTCAATGTGCACCTCTCCCAACATCCCTGAAAGACGAAAAACGCCCCCTCTCCGGGGGCGTCTCGTCAAATGGGAATACACCAATGCGGTTTCTAAAATAACTCTCAGCGTGTGCCTTGCGGACGATGGAATTGTCCGCGTGACGTATTTCACCGGACCAGTGCCGGAAGATGAGCCCAGCTATGCCGTCAGCCCCGGGTATTCCGCTCCCGGCGCGGAGGTCCGGGAGTATGACGAAGCCGGAGTGCATGTCATTGAAACGTCCCTGCTGCGGATTCGCATCCGTACGGAGGAGCAAAAGGTGGATTTTTACGATATTGTCACGGACGAACCCCTGCTGGCGGATGAAGGCGGCTTTGGCCGGGAGTCCAAGGACTGGACGGGGGACGCCCGCGTGTGGATACGGAAAAGGCTTCAGGACACAGAGCATTTTTTCGGGCTGGGGGACAAGCCCTGCGCCCTGAACCTGAGGGGCAAGTATTTCTCCATGTGGGGGGCGGACCATTATGATTTTCACGAGGAATCGGATCCTCTCTACAAGAGCGTTCCGTTTTTCCTCAGCCTGCGGGAAGGGCAGGCGTACGGCCTGCTGTTTGACAATACGTGCCGCTCGTACTTCGACTTCGGCGCCTCGGATGAAAAGGTGCTGGCTTTCGGGTCGTTCGGCGGCCTGATGAATTATTATTTCATTTACGGCCGCACTCCTCTGGACATCGTCTCCGCTTATACGCGCCTTACCGGTACGCCCGAACTGCCGCCTTTGTGGGCGCTGGGGTACCACCAGTCCAAGTGGAGCTATTATCCGGACAAGGCCGTGTATAACCTGGTGGAGCGGTTCCGGGACCTGGGCATCCCGTGCGACGCCGTCCATCTGGACCACCATTACATGGAGCAGAAGGAGGGGTTTACGTGGGACAGGCACAATTTCCCCGATGCGGCGGGGATGGTCCGCTCTCTGGAGGAGGACGGCGTGAAGACGGTCCTGATCGTGAATCCCGGCGTGAAGATCAACCCCGCCAATCCTGTTTGGGCGGAGGGTTTGGAACGGAATTATTTCTGCCGGCGGTCGGAGGGCAATCTTTTGTCGGAGGAAGTCTGGCCGGGACTCTGCAATTTTCCGGATTTCACGGCCCCGGCCGTCCGCAGCTGGTGGGCGGACCTGTTCAGGCATGATCTGGAAGAGGTGGGCGTGCGCGGCCTCTGGAACGACATGAACGAGCCTGTCGTCTTTCCGGACCGCACGTTCCCGATGGATACGCGGCATGAGTACGACGGCATGCCCTGTTCCCATGAAAAGGCCCATAACATTTACGGGCAGTGCATGGCGGAAGCCTCCTGGCTGGGCATGAAGCGCCACGCTCCGGACAGGCGCCCCTTCCTGCTGTCCCGGTCCGGTTTTGCCGGATTGCAGCGCTTTGCCGCCACCTGGACGGGGGACAACCGGTCCAGCTGGGAGCATTTGAAGCTGGCCAATTTCCAGTGCCAGCGGCTTGCCGCCTCAGGCATCTCCTTCGCGGGGGCGGATGCGGGGGGCTTCATGGGGCATCCCACGCCGGAGCTGTTTTGCCGCTGGATGCAGATGGCCGCGTTCCACGGGCTTTTCCGCAATCATTCCTCCGGGGAATTCGGAGGCCAGGAGCCCTGGGTGTTCGGACAGGAGGCCACCGCATATGTGAAAGCCGCCATTGAGGGCCGCTACCGCCTGCTTCCCTACATTTACACGCAGTTCCGCCGTTACGCGGAGACAGGGGATGCCCGTGCTGCGCTCCCTGGCCCTTCAATGCTTCAGGAACAGGGACACCTACTGGCGGGGGCGGAATATTTCTTCGGCGACCATCTGTACGTCATTCCCATCCATGAGCCGCAGGAAGGCGGCCGCTTCCTCTACATCCCGGAAGGCGTCTGGTATTCCTACCACACGGACAGCCTGATGGAGGATACCGGAAAGGATGTCTGGGTGAAATGCCCGCTTTCCTTCCTGCCCGTGTACGTGCGCGGCGGGGCGGTCATTCCCCATTGGCCGGTGCAGCAGCACGCAGGCGAACTGCCGCGGCCCCCGCTGACGCTGGACGTCTGGTGGGCGCCGGATGAGGAAGTGGCCTCCCACCTGTATGAGGATGCGGGGGACGGCTATGCGTACCGGAACGGGGAATGCGCCGTTCCATGAGTCCGCGGAGGTTGTTCTGCACGGCCTGCCTGCCGGAATTGCCCCTCAGCGCGCGCATGGACGGCGTTCCCTGCCGCGGCGTGGCGAGGGATGGTCGGGTATGGAGAATCCCGGTAGAGGGCAAGTTTGAGACGCTTTCCGCCTGCTGGACGGAGGAATAAGGCTTTTTCCCCGGCACGGAGGAATGACAGGCGGGAATGTCAGGGAAGCAGGAAACTGCGCCTGACCGTATCCCGCTTTAATTTCAGCTCCCGCCATTCATGCGTCAGAGTGGAGGAGGCCACCACCCCGCCCCCGGTGCAGAGCGCGAGCCGCCGCCCCTGCCAGTACATGGACCGGATGCCCACCAGGCAGAAGAAGTCTCCGTCTTCCAGAAATCCGAACGGAGCGCCGAAATGGGACGGACAGCGGAGGCGCGAACGCCAGTCGTCCAACTGGGAGAGCGTCTTCTCCGTCCGGGGCTGGGATCCCAGGGCCGGAGTGGGGTGGAGCAGCCGTATCCAGTGGTCCGGCGGCAGCAGTTCGTCCGCTTCCAGGGTGAGGTAGGTGGCAAAGTGGATCAGGGTATCCAGGTTCAGCACGCTGCGGGCCGTTCTGGTGACGCTGCCGTAGGGGGACAGGCGGGAAAGGATGCTGCCGGCCACGATTTCATGCTCGCGGATTTCCTTGTCGTCATTGATGAAGACGCCCTCGTCTTCCGGCCGCGCCGTTCCGGCCAGGGCCATGGTCGTCAGGCGTCGTCCCTGCTGGTGGAACAGGGTTTCCGGGGTGGCTCCGCAGAAGCCTTCCTGCTCCGTCCACCAGGCATAGGGGTAGTGGAGCGGGGGACCGTTGACGGCCCGCAGGATGAGTTCACGGGGAACGTGGGGAGGCTGCATTTCTCCGAACTGGGGCGTTGCCGGAACGCTTTTCACCAGATGTCCGGAGGCGATTTGTTCAATCATTTCCGCGAATACCTGGGCATACGCGTCCGGGGACGGTTCCGTCCACAGGATTTCCGGAGCGGGCGGCGTGGGGCTTTCCGGTTCCGGAATGGGATGCAGGGCGGACGGTATTTTCCACGGCTGCGGGTCATCCAGGCGAAACGTGTTGACATAGAAGGCGGGGCCGGAATCCGGGGGCGGCCGATTCCCGGAAGGGCCCGGTCCCGAGAAGAAGGCCGCGGGAAGGGTGTCTGATCAGGGCTCCGGAAGTCAGCGTGCTTATGTCCATGCGGGGGCCATGTTAAAATGCTGTGGCAGGGAATTCCAGCTATTTGAATGTTTGTGGAGCTTCTCCCGGGAGCGAAGGCCTCCGGCCTTCGTGCGTGAAACCTCTTCCGCAGCATAGCGCAGGGGGATTTTTCCTTTTTCCATTTCCTGTCCGGAGTTTGTAAGGGGCCGGAGCCCCTTACTCCCGGGAATATGTCCCCGGAAAAACAGAACCTCGCGTCATGTCACGTGCCTTCCCCTTTTTGAATTGACGGGAAAAAGCACTCAAGTAAGCTCTAACGAGCTTCCGCCCAATATGCAGATGATGACCAGACCAGCGCCAGCCCTTTCTTCCTCCGCCGTTCCGGTGAAGACCATGCTGGCGGAGGTGCGGAAGCCGCTCGGCCCCGTATGGTGGAGCGTGTTTCTCGCCAGCGTGCTGCTGGCGGCGTGGGGCGTGGGGTGGAGTTCCTGGCGCATTGCCGCGGAGGGTGTGGGAGTGCTGGGGCTGAACAATAACGTGGTGTGGGGGCTGGACATCGTGCATTTTGTCTTCTGGATAGGCCTGGGACATGCGGGCACCCTGATTTCGGCCGTCCTGCTGCTGACCCGTCAGTCATGGAGAAGCCCGATTGCCCGCGGGGCGGAACAGATGACCCTGTGCGCGGTGGTCTGCGCCGCCGTCTTTCCCGTGGTGCACGTGGGGCGTGTCTGGATGGCGTGGATGGCCTCCCCCTGCCGGAGGTGAGCGGCATCTGGCCGGACATGGCCTCCCCCCCCTGATGTGGGACGTCATGGCCGTCAGCACGTATTTCCTGCTTTCCCTGTTGTACTGGTACATCGGGCTGGTGCCGGATTTCGCGCTGCTGCGGGATTGCTGCGCGGGGCATTTGAGGCGGCGGTACGGATGGCTGGCTCTGGGCTGGCAGGGGACGGGGCGCCAGTGGCGCGCCTATGAAAAGGCCAGCCTGCTTTTTGCGGCCATCCTGACTCCCCTGGTGGTATCCGTCCATTCCGTGGTGAGCTTTGACTTTTCCGTGACGCAGGTGCCGGGGTGGCACCAGAGCATTTTTCCGCCCTATTTCGTGGGGGCGCCATTTTGAGCGGCATGGCGATGGTCCAGTTGATTCTTCTGGGGGTGCGCCGCCTGATGTCCGGCAGCGGCGTCCGGCAGGCCATTACGCCGGCCATTCTGGATTTGAGCTCCCGCTTCGTGCTGGCCCTGGCCCTGGTGATGGGGGCCATGTATCTGTGGGAGCACCTGGCCGTGGTGCTGAATGGAGGCTCTCCGGCGTTGTTCCCGGGCAGGAATCCCGTGAATGCCGTGTTCCTGGGCGCCATGGTCGCCGGGAACGTGCTGCTGCCCCAGTTGTTCTGGTTCCGCTCCCTGCGCACCAACCGGTGGGTGATTGCGGTCGTGGCCTTGGGCGTGCTTGCCGGCATGTGGATGGAACGCTTCTGGATCGTCGTGAATTCCCTGAAAGCCTCCCTGCTGGCCGCCAATATCGGGGATTATTCCCCCAGCCTGACGGACCTGGCCATGATGGCCGGGAGCGTGGGGCTGTTCACGGCGCTGTACATGGTGCTGGTGCGCGTGACTCCGTTTTTTCCCTGTGCGACGTGCGGGAACAGCAATCCCTGAACAAGGAGGGCGGGGCATGAAGAAGCGCGTCACTTCCGGCTGGGTGCTTTCCTTTTCTTCGGAAGAAGCGCTCCTTCAGGCCGTCCGGACGCTGGTGAAGGAGGAGGGCGTCTTCTGGGAGGTCTGTGCGCCTTATCCCTGCGCCGCCGTCCGGCTTGCCAACCGCCATGCCGGGAGGGCCGTAGGCGCAGGCGTGCGGCTGTGGGCCGCGGCTGGCGGAGTGTGCGGATTCCTGGCCGTGGCCCTGTGGCTTTACTGGACGCAGTTCTGTGCGGACCCTCTCATCACCCAGGGCAGGGTGCAGGGCTGGGACAACTGGCCCGCGTACGTTCCCCCCCTGTTTGAAGGGACCTTGCTCGGGGCCGGACTTCTGACTGCCGCCGGGTTCCTGAAAGGGGCCGTTCTCCCCCGGTGGAACGACTGGGCGTTCGAGTGTGATTTCTTCAGGACGGATGAACACGGGGACGGTTATTTCATTCTGCTGGAAGGCGGCCGTGAAGATCGTGCCGCCGCTCTTACTGCGGCACTGCATCCGGACGCGAGCGAATACATCCATGAGGAAGGGGGCCGTTCATGAGAGGCGGCATGACGGCGATAGCCGCCCTGGTTCTGCTGGGGGCGCTCTGGTTCATGGTGAGGGATGACGGGGGCAGGAATGCCGCGCCCCATTTGTTTGACAATATGAACGAGCGTCCGCTGGCGGACGCCCAGCAGGTGCGGGAGCCCTTCACTCCCGCAGGCCGGAAGGTCCGCCTGACGCCGCCCCATGCCGTCGCGCAATCCCTGGGAACGGGGGAGGCAGTCCGTGAACGGGGGAATGACCGGGATTCCTTTGCCGCGGAGGGCTCCTATTTTTCCTCCGGCCGCATGCAGGGGGGGGAGGAGGATATCATGCCCCTGGAATTGGGCGGGGTTTCCCGCAGCCGTGACGTGCTGGCGGAGGGGCGCACGCTGTATCTGGCGCATTGCGCCGTCTGCCACGGTGCGGATGGAAACGGACGCGGCAGCATGGCCGCTTATGACACCTACCCTCAGATAGGCTCCTTCCGGGATGAAAAGTATGCGGCCTATTCTCCCGGAAAAATGTTCAGGAGCATTCGGCTGGGGCAGGGGAACATGCCCGCTTTCGGAAACATTCTCACGGCCCGGGAAATCTGGTGCCTGGTGGCGTTCGTCCGCCGGCTTCAGGCGCTCCCGGCGCCCCCCGCAGGAAGAGCGACCCGTTACTAGACAGGGGGAACACCGTCCATGAACAGCAATACATCATCAACCGGAAGGGAACGCCGGGACAGGCCGGGATTCGGCTGGGCCGGACGTTCCGCCGCCCTTGCCCTGTGGATCATTTCCGTGCTGCTGTGGTGCGTGCTGATGCGCCAGTCTTTTAACGCCATGCCGTGGGATGAGATGACGGTGGCCGGAACCCGGCTGCATGAATGGAGAAAACCGTTTGCCGCCGCCGGAATGGCGGTGGGCGTCATCGGTACGGGCGTTTGCCTGGGGTGCCTGTTCTGGCTCTGCCTGTCTTCCCTGACGGGAGCCGGGTGGGGTATCACGCTGAGGCGGGTGCTGGCGGCGGCCTGCTGGGGCTTTTTACCCGGCGTTCTGGTGCTGGCGGGAACGGTCGGCTGCCTGACTACCGTCATCTTTCCGGAGGCGGCCCGCTACTGGGGCGTGGCGGATATTTCCTCTCCCGCCGTCCAGGCCTTCGGCGTGCTGGACCTGGCTGATCCCGCGTGGTGGAATCCGGCGTGGCTGTATGTGCGCATGGGAATCATCGTAGTGCTGGCCTGGAGCATGGCCCAGGTATGGGAGACGCTGGCGGCGGAAAAAAACGTCTGGCAGCCTTCCTTCCGCCGGGGGAGCGCCGCTTTCTGCATGATTGTGACGGTGATGATGCTGGGCGTGCTGGGGATTGACATGCTGGCAGGGACGGGAAGGGCCGTTCTTTCCATGTTCCCCGTGTACATGGTTGCGTATGCCCTGCTGGCGTCTCTGGCATTAGCGGTGCTGGCCGCGGCGTGCCTGAGGAAGCTGGACGGAGGGAAGGGATTGCCGTGGCCGCGCCTGGGCGGCATGCTGACGGCCATGGTGCTGGTGAAAGCATACATCACGTACTCCCAGTACATGATTACATGGTATGCCTCCCTTCCGGCTGAAATGTCTTTTTATGACGCCGCCTTCTCCTGGTCCGGGCTCCTGTCCGCGGCTCTGGCGCTCCAGCTTCTGGTGCCTTTCCTCGTTTTGCTCTTTCCCGCGTTGAGACGCCGCCCGTCTGCGCTGGGCGCGGTCTGCGTCTGCATCCTGCTTGGCTCCCTGCTGGAAGCGTGCTGGATGTTCTGCCCCGGCTTTGGGCTGGAACCGGCTGCGTGGGGCACGTGGCTCCCCCTCGTCCTGCTCCTGGTGGCGATGGGCCTGGTCTGCTGTTTTTCCTTCCTGGGGGCCTTGAGCGTCCGCAGGGTATTTCCCGAATCACGATGAATGTTCCCGCCGCCGTTTCTTCCCTGTTCCGCCGCCGTCCGGACGAGTGGCTGCCCCTGTTCTGGCTGGCGGCGGCCTGCGTGCTGGGGCTGGTGTGGTCCCTGGTCCATGCCTCCGGACTGGTGGCGGGTGTTCCGCTGCCGTGGCCGGCTGGGCGCCTCATGTTCTCCTTTTACGGTGCGCTGGTGTACGGATGGGCCCTCCCCGTCCTGTTTTCTTTCATGGCGGAGAACGGATGCAGGCGGCTGAAACCCGCGGAATGGCTCTGGCACCTCTGCGTTGTGCTGGGGATGGCCACGATTATGACGGGAGACGGAAGCGGCCTGCTCCTGATGCCCTTTGACTGGTGGGTTTGCCCGGTGTTTGCCATCCTTGCCGCCGGCAAGGCGTGCGCTGCGTGGTTCCGGCCGTTCCCGTGGCCCGTGCGGCTGCTGTTCAGTTCCTCCGCGGGATGCACGGCGGCGGCCCTTCTGGCGCTGGGCTATACGCAGGCTTTGTCCATGAACGGCCTGCTGGACGCCTCCTCCCCCTGGAAGGCAGCCTGTCCTGCGGGCTGATGTTTGCCGCGCTGGGAGCGGCGGCGTTCCGCTTGAACATGGCCAAAGGCCGCGGTTTTGGAATACTGGCCGTCTGGATGGCCGCCGTGCTGGCGGCGGCTCCGGTGGTAGGCGGTCTGGGGGGGCTCCGGGGTTTTCCCGTGCCCTGGGCGCTGGCGGAAGCCGGGGCCGTCTGGTCGTGGTGCGCCGCGGTTCCCGCCGTGCTGATGGCGGTGTATCTTTGGATGAAATCCGGTCCGGAGACCGGGACGTGGCTGAAAGCCGCGGTTTCCCTGCTTGCCTTGCTGGCAGTGTGGGACGTGTTTGCCGGGGCGTGGCCGGAGCTGATGCAGTTTTCCCTGTCCGCGTGGCATGAGGCGGAATTGTGGATCCTGCTGGGAGCCGGAGCGCTGATGATGGCCGGAAGGAAGGGGCCCGTGCGGTTTCCTGCGGCATGGTGGCTGTTGGGCGCCGGCGTTTGCGGCGTGCTTCTGGCTTATGCCGTGGGCGTGGTTGCCGCGGTGGATGTTCAGGCTTTTCCGGAAGCCCGGCGCGCGGAACTGATGAGCGGCTGGGTGGGCATGGCGGCCTGCGTCCATGCCGTTGCCATGGCTCTGTGCCTGGCGGGAAGCCTTTGCCTGTGGCGTCCGGCGGATGCCGGGAACCCGGAAATGGAAACTCCGGTTCCGCAGCGTCTTTTCTTCATTGCCGCCGTTGCGGCTGTTCTGTTGCTGGCTACGGCGGCGGCTGTCCTGCTGCATGCTCCCGCGCCGGACTCACTGGAGGTCAGGCGGCCCGTCCAGGATGCGGCAGGAGCCAGGATTTATGCCGCTGAGGGGTGCGCCCTGTGCCACACCCAGATCATCCGGCGTTCCATGTCCGGGAAGGACTGGCAGACGGCAATCGACCGCGGCACGGACCCGGATTTCCCTTACCGGGTCAGCGAGCCGGAAGACATGGATGCCGAATTCAACGGGGAGGGCGCTCCGCAGGCGGGCGTGGCGGCGGTAGGGCCGGATTTGAGCAATGCGGCGGAATACGCCGCAGGCAGGCTGGAATATGAAGACGCGGTATCCGGCGGCACGCGCCGCGCCGCGCAGGTAAGGGAATGGCTGGCCCTTCATCTTTACAACCCGCGGGAACCGCAGTTTAAAAAGCCCTGGACCGTGTGCCCCTCCATGCCCGGCATGTTTGAAGAACGCCCGGTGGAGGGGAATGCCCCTTCCCTGGATGCCCTGCCTGTCCGGATGGAGCAGGGCCGGGAACTGGTGCCTTCCGGGCGCGGGGAACGGCTGTTGAACTATCTTGCTTCCCTCAGGAGAGTGGAACCCTCCCGGAAACGCGACCGGATTCATTCTTTTCCTGGCCTGTCCCACATTCATCCGGACTATGCCGCCCATCCTCCCACGGTGGACATGGAACGCCTGAAAAGAGCCCGTGCGGCCGCCGTCATGGAAAAAGGAAGGGGCGTGTACCTTTCCAAATGCGCCATTTGCCACGGCAACGACGGCATGGGGGACAAGGTGACCTATCCGCCCCTGGCCGGGTCCGAATGGCTGAAGGAAAAGCCTGATGCGGAAATCGTCAAAATCATCCTCCAGGGGCTGACCGGGCCGATCACGGTGAACGGGAAGGAATGGAATTCCACCATGCTGCCGCCCGGCGTGACGAATTCCCGTGACCTGGCGAACCTGCTCACGTTCCTTCGCCGCCAGTTCGGCGGAGTGGAAAAGGCGGCCTACACGCCGGAACAGATGGACGCCATCCGCCGGGAGCTGTAACGGCACATGTCATTACGGTTGCCGGCCGCTCTCCGCGCGGCATGTTTTTTCTGCACGGTTTCAAGCAATGCAGGAGGGCGGTTGCGGAAAAATTCCACGCTTTACGCTTCTTGAATACGCGGCGGAAACAGAGGCAAATGCCATTCCATGAATTTGGAAAATACGTCCGCCATTGCTTCGGACAAAAACGTTGTTATCGGGACAAATGCCAGCGTCGACAATGGCACTGACAATGTCGTGATAGGTTATCAATCTTCCACCAGGGATGACCGGGGCACCATTGCGGGCTCCATGTCCGTCGGAGCCGCCCTGGGGATCATATCAAGGTAGGGAACTCCTGTGTTTCCGTAGGCTCCTGGTCCAATACGAACTATGGACATGGTTTCCGCCCTAGTGGAAGAACTTGCCGGAGGCTCCGCGGAACCTTCCCCCGCCGCTTTGCCTTCCCGGAAATCCCGGGAAGCGGCGCCTGAACGGACCGTTCCGCCGGAACCCTGCGAACTGACGGAAAAGGGGTGCGTCTGAATGAAAAGAGTTTCCGTGACGGACTGACGCCGTTTCCCAGGAAACATGACGGGGCTGCCGCACCATATCCAAGTGCGGCAGCCCTTTTATTTAAATAGTTCCGGCTTACAGGACGAGCATGTCCCGGTCGTCAAATTCATCGTTCGGTCCCCAGGCAACTTCCCAGTAATAGCCGTCCGGGTCCGCAAAATAGCCATGGAAGCCGCCCCAGAAAACATCCTGGGGTTCCTTGACGATCCTGGCTCCCGCGTTCCGCGCCAGTTCAATGACTTCAACTACCTCCTCCTTCGTTTTTGCATTATAGGCAAGCGTAATTCCTCCGAACCCGGCGCCGATGGGCGGAGGATTCTCTCCGTTGATGTCCTTTGCCAGCAAATCCAGCGGATACAGCTCCAGTTTGGTGCCGGGAGTGCTGAAAAAGACGACGTCCGGATGGTCGCCCGTCTCATCCGTTTTAAAACCGAGTCCGTCACGGTAAAATTGCAGGGCCTTCTTCATGTCCCTGACTCCAAGGCAGACGATGTTCATTCTGTTCATGTTCTTCTTCATGGGATGGTATTTGAAATGTTTGATGGAGATGGCCCGGATATCGGTTCCTCTGCAAAAAAAGGGCTGCCCTCCGCACCGTGTACCGGGAAGGCAGCCGGATGAAAGTGACCGGGGAAAAGGTCAGCTCAGGGCTTCCACCAGCTTGTCGCCGTAGGCGGAGCAGGAAAGCTCCGTGGAACCGGGAATCATTTCCGCGAGGTCGAACGTGACCGTTTTTACGGAAATCACTTGGTCAATGGCCTGAATCAGCAGGTCTGCCGCTTCCGTCCAGCCCATGTAGCGCAGCATCATCTCCGCGGACAGGATGACGGAGCTGGGGTTGGCCTTGTTCAGTCCGGCCAGTTTGGGCCCGGTGCCGTGCGTGGCTTCAAAAATGGAATGGCCCGTCAGGTAATTGATGTTGCCGCCGGGCGCGATGCCGATGCCGCCTACCTGCGCCGCCAGGGCGTCGGAAATATAGTCCCCGTTCAGGTTCAGCGTGGCAACCACGTCGAAATTCTCTGGATGAAGCAGGATTTCCTGAAGGAAGGCGTCCGCAATGCAATCCTTGATCACGATTCCATTGGGAAGTTCCAGCCAGGGGCCGTCTCCGATGGGCTGGGCGCCGTATTCCCGGCGCGCGACGTCGTACCCCCAGTCGCGGAAGCCGCCTTCCGTGAATTTCATGATGTTGCCCTTGTGTACCAGCGTGACGCTCTTGCGCCCGTTTTCCACGGCGTAATCAATGGCGGCGCGCACCAGGCGCTCCGTGCCTTCACGGGAAACGGGCTTGATGCCGAAGCCGGAGCTCTCCGGGAAGCGTACCTTCTTCATGCGCTCCGGGAAGATGCGGTTCATGGTGTCGAAAAACAGTTTGGCGTCCTCGGACCCTTCCTTGAATTCGATTCCGGCGTAAATGTCCTCCGTATTTTCCCGGAAAACGACCATGTCCACTTTTTCCGGGGCCTTGACGGGAGTTTCAATGCCGTTGAAATAGCGCACCGGGCGCAGGCAGACGAACAGGTCCAGATCCTGCCGCAGCGTAACGTTCAGGCTGCGGATGCCGCCGCCCACGGGGGTGGTGAGGGGGCCCTTGATGCCGACCAGGTAGGTCCGGAAGGCTTCCACCGTCTCATTCGGGAGCCAGGTACCCAGGTTGTCAAAGGACTTCTGCCCGGCAAAAACTTCATACCAGGCAATGGAACGCTTGCCCTGGTAAGCTTTCTTTACGGCCGCGTCAATCACCCGGGAAGCCGCCGCCCAGATTTCAGGCCCGGTTCCGTCACCGATGATGAAGGGAATGATGGGCCTGTCCGGAACGCAAAGCCTGCCGTTCTGCATGGTGACGGCTGCGCCGTCCGTGGGAGGGGTGAATGTTAAATTGGCCATGACGTGCGTTCCTTTATAGGAGCCAGCCCGTTTTGGCAAGATAAAAGAACGGAATGGGGAAGTGCGCATCATGGAGCTCTTGATGGCCGCCGGGCCTCTTGTACGGGCAGTATCAGAACCAGCGGTCCTTTCCGGGCGGTTCTTCCGGCTGTCCGGCTTCTTCCCGGAGGCGGCGCAGGAAATTTTCTTCCGCCTGGCGTATCAAGCCGTTCTCCATGATGTGCTTCCGGGCGCTTTCGTTCAACTGGTTGACGGCAATGGCGGCGTCTTCGGAAGTCAGCCTGTTCCAGATGCCGGCGTCATCCCTCACGATTCTGAGGGAGCCCTCCACCATCTCGCAGGAAACCAGCTTTCCGTGAAGCCCCTCCGCGGTAATGGGGCCTTTGTTCCCTGCGGGAATGATAACCCGGAGCGGCTCGGGTCCCTCCAGGTCAATGCCTCCGTGGGCGCGGTAGGCCGCTTTCAGGATCAGCGTCTTTTTACTCCACCACCACGTGGTGGAATACCGGTATTCATACTCGAACGTCCGTTCCACGGTCACCAGGTTGGCTACCTTCTCGTCCTTCTGCACGATCAGGGCCACGCCGCCGTGGTCGGAGGAAAACCCCTTGTTGATCAGGGTGAGGCCTACCTCCCTGCCTGCTTCAATCAACTTTTCCGCCACCTCCATCGGTTTTTCCACCGGGGCGGTGATGCAGGACCGCACGCCCCAGAACAGCATGGCCAGGGCCCCGATCAGGACGGCGCCTTTAACCAGAACGACGACAGCAGGGGAATGCAGGAAGGAGGTTGGGGGGGTATCACTCATGAAACGTTGTACGGGACGGGAACTCAGGGTTCCGGGTCTTCATGGGAACCGTCCTTCTTGAGGGGAGGCATGAACAGGGCCAGGAATGTGAAGGCGATGACGGTCAGGTCGTCTATCTGGCCTACTCCGGGAATGAAATCCGGAATCAGGTCAATGGGGGAAAAGGCATAAAGAGCCGTCAGCACCAGGAGAACAAGCTTGCGTTTGGTGAAAAGGCGCGGTTCTCCTTCCCGGCTGCGGAAATAATTGATGGCCCTGGTCAGGAATTGCTGCCTGGACCCGTTGGGTGGAATGGGAAGCTTGTTTTTCATGGGGCTGCAAGGGTGAAGTTGCGGGAAATGGAAAAGGAACGCTCCGTTACGGGGAGAAAAGGCATGAATGCGGGCAGGAGAAGATGATACCGCCTATGATAACGAGCGCCACAATCATGGCCTCCCGGCTATTTGTCTGGGAAGCAACATAGAGCAGGGACCGCCTGTAATCGTCTTTGATGGGTGGCTTTTCTTTCATCAGGGAGCTTTTCTGAAATTATCTCATGCGCTTCCGGCTGCGTCCAGAGCAATTCCCGGATGCCGCTGGGAGTATGTGTCCTGCCGTTTAAAAGAGAGTGGAACGTTTACGGCAAATACGTTATATGGGAGAACCTTCTTTCCAGGATATCCCTTCATGACATTCAAACCGGCAGAGGGGAAAGAGAATCAGGCACCAAATAGATGCCGGAAGGAAGAAACGGTATGGCGTGCCGACAAGAGAACGCGGCAGGGAAAGGAAAGGGCTCCATGGGGAATTGCTTCCGTTTCTCCGAATCTTGTTGCACTCCCTTTTGCGATGTGCTGGAATCGTCTGATGAACAAGTGGTTTTTGTTTTCTCTGTGCATGTTGTTCGGTGCAGTGCTAGGTGAAGCCGAAAGTTCTCCCCCTGATAGCGGCAGGGAGCAGGTTGATTCTTCCGTCTGGATCAATGGTGAATCACCCCATTTGGCGCCCGTTTATTTTACAGGAGTCATGCACAAGCGGAGCAGGTGGGAAATCGATATTATTTCCCTCAACAGTCATGAATTGCCGGAACCGATGACCGTGGCTTTGGAAAAGAAGCCTGCGGGGTTCACGTCTTCTGCAGGAGGCACGCCCTGCTGCGGGATTATTCCCCTCCTGATCCCCTCCGGAGCGGAAGAAGAACCCCGGCGGTGGCGTGATGCGGGAGCTTCTCCCTCTCTGGTGAAGGAAAACACCCCCCAGGCTCTTTCCCTTTTGCAGGAATCCGTTTTACAAAGCTACCAGCATCAAATTATTAAATCCATAAAAATGACCATCGGCATCCTTGAACGGATGACGGATGAAAAACAGGCGCTGGCGTTGGAAAAGAGCTGGGCTTATGAAATTATAGATTATACTTTCTGGATATTGCTGGAGGGAAGCGTTCCCTTCGATGCAAGAATGGCTTATGTCCAACGTAATCCGGACGTCCTGAAGCAATCGCAGAAGGAGTCGGACGCCTATTGTGAAAGGGTTCGCATTCTCCGGAGCAAGCCGTGGAGCGGCAAATTGCGCCTGTTGCAGGATAAAAATGAGAATCTTCCGGCGGGGGTTCCCAGTTGCCTTAATCCTTAATTATTTTGTTCATGAACCATGGAAACATTGAATTCAGGAAAGTAAGCGGCTTTAAGCGGGGAACATTGTTTGAATTACTGTCGGACGCCTATTCCTTTGACGAGAGGTGGGAGGATTGCTGCGCTTCCGACTGGAAGGAGTTTGATCATTTTTTCTTTGATAACCCGCAGATTGCGGACCAATACGGTTTTATAACTGTCTTGAATGGCAAAGCCGTCGGGCTGGCGTCGTGGGATCCGAGGAAGATGCCCGAATACGTGGAGATAGGTCACAACTGCATTATCTCCTCCCGCAAGGGCCATGGGTATGGCAGGGTGCAGCTCCGGGAGGCGCTTCAAAGAATCGTGAAAAGGGGAGCGAAAAGAATCATCGTCACCACGAATGCCCGCTCGGTTCCCGCCCGGCGAATGTATGAAGGCGCAGGTTTTAAGATTTGCGGGAAAAGGAGGAATGAAAGCCGTACCGGGTTTTTTGGGGATTACATTGATTATGAAATGATGCTGTAAGGGAAAGAGCGCAGCATGAAAGGAGAGGGGAGATTTTTCCTTGCCGTTTCCCAAGCCCGTGCGGCGGCGTCAGGAAGCTGAGCGCAGGGGCCATGGAGAGTGGAAGATGCTGCCTTTCCCGCTTGCCTGCGGTCATTTTCTCCCGGCCTGGGCGAACATGAAGGCGGCATTGACACGGCGGGGGGCAGGGGGTACTCTCCTGCGGCATATAATGATCAGTTTTACGAATATCAGCGGGGCCGAGGAGATTGGAGCCAATTGCTATTTGCTTGAAATGGACGGCACCCGGATCGTGCTTGACAGCGGGATGCACCCCAAGAGGGAGGGGATGGCGGCCATGCCGGATTTTGATTCCATGGAGCCCAATTCCGTGGAAGCCGTTTTTTTAAGCCATTCCCACCTGGACCACCTGGGAACGCTGCCCGTGCTTCAGGAGAAGCAGCCCGCGGCGGAAGTATTCATGACGCCCGCCGCAGCCGCCCTGTCTGAAGTGATGCTGCACAATTCCGTGAATGTGATGAGCGCCAAGAGGCTGGACCTGGGCATTGTGGAGTATCCCTTTTTCACCCATAACGATCTGGACAGGTTGAGCGACGCCTGGCATGCCAAGTCCTGCAACGAGGTGTTCCGCGTGGGCTTCCGCCAGAACGTGCTGGCCACGTTTTACGATGCCGGCCACATTCTGGGGTCCGCGGGCGTGATGCTGGAAGGAGAGAGCGGCCATACGGTGTTTTATACGGGGACGTGCAGTTTGAGGACCAGAGCATGATTCCCGGAGCGGATTTTCCGGAATCCGGCGTGGATACGCTGATTATGGAGTGCACGCGCGGCGGCTTCCAGCGCAGCGCCCATTATTCCCGCCCGGAGGAGATGGTGCGGTTCGGGAAGGCGATTGCGGAGACGCTGGAACGCGGGGGCGCCGTGCTGATTCCGGTATTCGCCATCGGCAAGAGCCAGGAGATGCTGTTCAATATCCACCGTTTCAAGCAGCAGGGGGTGATTCCCGCCAATACGCCCGTGTACTTCGGCGGGTTGAGCGCGAAGGTTTCCCTGCTTTATGACCGTTTTGCCGGGCTGACCCGCAGGCACGACCATGAGTTCAAGCTGAAGGAGGAAATAAAGACCGTGCCCCTGCCGCGCAAGGGAAAAGCCCCGCTGGTGTGTTCCCCCGGGAATATTTACGTGGTTTCCAGCGGCATGATGACGGAGAATACGCTCTCCAACGTGATGGCGGAGCAGGTTCTTCCGCATGAGAAAAACGCCATTCTTTTTGTAGGGTATGCGGATCCGGATTCCCCCGCGGGCCGGCTGCGGGCCGCGCAGGAGGGGGATATGGTGAAGATGCGGCCCAACGGGCAGCCCGTGCGCCGCAACTGTACGGTGGATTGTTTTGACTTTTCCGGGCACGCTACCCGTGACGCCCTTGTCAATTATGCCGTGAAGCTGAATCCCAGGCAGGTGGTTCTGGTGCACGGTGATCCGGATGCCGTGGAGTGGATGCACGATACGCTGTCCGCCAGAATGCCGGGTTCCACCATCATCGCTCCCGTTCCGGGCCAGCGTTATACGTTTGAGTCATGAGTTTTACCGGAGAGAGAAAAGGCCGCCTGATCGTCTTTGAAGGCATAGACGGCACGGGCAAGTCCACCCACATCGGCCAGTTGCGGAAGTATCTGGAGGGGAAGGGACTGGAAGTGGTGCAGAGCTTTGAGCCCACGCGCGGGCCGTGGGGCCGGATGTTGCGGGATTCCGCCGTGACGGGGCGCCTTTCCGTAGAGGATGAGGTAGAGTTATTCCTGAAAGACAGGCGGGAGCATGTGGAGACGCTGATCGCCCCTGCGCTGGCGCGCGGCGCGTGGGTGTTGCTGGACCGCTATTACCTTTCCATGATGGCTTACCAGGGCGCGCGTGGGGTGGATACTTCCGTCATCCGCGCCGCCAATGAAGAGTTTGCCCCGGTGCCGGACGCCGTGGTCTGGCTGGATATTCCCGTTTCCGTGGCTCTGGAACGCATCGGGGGCCGCGGAGAACGCGATGCCTTTGAGACGGAAGCGGGCCTGACGGCCTGCCGCAACGTGTTCGCCTCCATCCATGAACCCTGGATGCTCCGCGTGGACGCGGACGCCGGGAAGGAAGAAGTGGCGGCAAGAGTGCGGAAGGCCCTTTCCGGGCATTTTCCCGAAGTGATTGGTGAATAGGCGTATTCCACTGGCCGGTGGCCGGGAGTTTTCCCTTAATATTTAATCCCCGGTATTTGGTCGCTGCGCCGCAGGCGCATAAACCGTCGGGTCCGGGATTCCGGCTTCCCTGAAGGCTTCCCGGCGCTCCACGCAGGTGGAGCAGGCGCCGCAGTGGACGGGACCGCCCTTGTAGCAGGAGTAGGTGCGGGAGAAGTCCACGCCCAGTTCATGGCCCATGGCGGCGATGCCGCCCTTGGACGTGCGGATGAAGGGACGCAGGATGCCCAGCCCGGCATAGGTTCCCAGGCGGACGGCCTCCGTCATGGCGGCCATGAATTCCTCCCGGCAGTCCGGGTAAATGCTGTGGTCCCCGGAATGGGCGGCAATGACAAGCTGCTGCGCTCCGCAGCTTTCCGCCACCCCGGCCGCGATGGACAGGAAGATGCCGTTGCGGAAGGGGACGACGGTCTGCTTCATCAGCTCCTCGTCATAGGAGCCGTCCGGGATGTCGTCCGCGCCGGAGAGGAGGGCGGATTTCAAATGGGCGGAGATGGGGGAGATGTCAATCACGCGGTGCTCTATGCCCAGGCTGGCGGCCTGCCAGGCGGCGCATTCCAGCTCCCGTTCCGCGTGGTTGGAGGCGTAGTCAAAGCTGAGGGCCACCCGCACGCGGTGGTTCCGGTGCGCCCAGTGCAGGGCTACGCTGGAGTCCAGCCCCCCGCTGAGCAGTACGGCGGTTTCCGTCTTATCCATGGCGCGCGTCAGAGGGGGCGGTTTTCCGGGTTGTGCTCCGCCATGGCGGTCAGCTGGATGCCGCCGCGGGGGGAGAAACGGCCTTCTACTTTCAGCCACCGCGGGGAGATGGCGGCTGCCAGGTCATCCGTGATGCGGTTGACGATCTGTTCGTTGAAGGCCGGGTAGTTGCGGTAGGAGGCCAGGTAGTATTTGAGGGATTTGGTTTCCACGCACTTTTCATCCGGAACGTAGGTGATCGTCAGGTGGCAGGAGTCCGGCTGCCCGGTGACGGGGCAGAGGGAGGAAAATTCATGGGTGTCCAGCGTGATGGTGTAGGGACGCGTGCCGCGGTTGGGGAAGGATTCCAGCTTGGCGTCGTCAGGGCTGGTGAAGAAGGAGCTTTGTGAGCCGAGTAGAGTCAGAGGTTCGGACATGGATGGTTGATGTTGTGTTGTAGGGGAAATTCAGTTTTCCTGCGCGGCGGCGTCTTTTTCCTGAACGGGTTCCCTGCCGGGGAATTCCTTCACGTACAGGTCCTGCTGGGGGAAGGGGATGGAGATGCCGTGCTCGTTGAACGCATTATAGATGTGTTCCCGCACGGAGGAAAGGCTGGAGGCCTTCGTCATGACGGGAACCCAGACCCATACGCCCAGATTGACGGAGCTGTCCCCGAAGCTGTCCAGCACCACGCTGGTTTTTTTCACCTTGGAAAGGAAGGGCAGGGAGGACAGCGTTTCCAGAACGATTTGGCGCGCCCGCTCCACGTCCGTTCCGTAAGAGATGCCCACTTCCACCTTGGAGCATTCGAACTTGTGGTTGCGGGTCATGTTGCGGAAGTTCTTGTTGAAGAGCTGGGAGTTCTGGAAGGCGATGATGGAGCCGTCCAGCGTTTCAATCATGGTGGAGCGGTAGCCCAGGGAGGAGACGCGGCCCCGGTAGCCGTCGCATTCGATCATGTCCCCCTGCCGCAGGCGCCCCAGCATCAGGGACAGGCCGCTGATGATGTTTTCAATGGTGTCTTTCAGGGCGAAGCCGATGCCCATGCTCAAGCCGCCCATGACCATCAGCAGCCCGTTGTAGTTGGCGTTCATGATGATGAGGGCCGTGAAGACGAAGAGCCCCCACAGGAACAGGGAGGAAAGCGTCACGAAGGTGGGGATGATGCCCACTTCATAATCTTCCCCATAGACTTCATGCAGGGTGTTTTTACCGATGAAGATCAGGTAGTTGAGCACAATGGCAATCAGGATGACCGTGATGACGTGGCTCCAGCTGAAGGTGAGCAGGTCCTTGATTTCCGTGGTGGCGAAGATTTTGTTGATGATGAGGTCCCCCATGTCGAAGGTGGCGGCGGGCCAGATGATGCTGAACAGGATGAGGAAGATGGTCAGGCAGGGGAGCACCAGCTTGGAGACGAAGGGGCGGAACCACAGGATCGCCTGCTTGTTCCGTTCCTTCCGGCGGTTTTCATAGTGGTGGAGCAGGTTCCACAGCCCCACCAGGAGCAGGATGCTGGTCATCAGCATGATCCACGTCATCAGCACCAGGAAGGCCATGAAGCTGAACCCGGCCCAGCACAGGCCGCTGCCCAGGATGGTGAGCACCAGGGAGACGGTGGCGAAGAAGCGGTCCAGACGGGGAAGCTTGTGCCGCTGCCGCACCCAGGTCAGCAGGGAGAAGAGGGAAACCAGCGTGAACAGGACGGGCATGGAAATGTCCACGATGATGTTGGGGGCCATGAACATGCGCAGCAGCATGAAGAAGCCGCCCAGGAGCAGGTAGGGCATGTAGATGCGGATGCCGGAGTTAATGGTGCCGTAGGGGAGGCGCGTCACCAGGGAGAACAGGATGGCGCTGACCAGCAGGAGGAATTCCGCGCCCAGGGAGGCCGCGCTTTTCAGCAGGTAGTCCGGCGTGCGCATGGAGGCGATGACGAGGACGAGCGCCACGATGAGGATAGTGGTGACGTTGGTGAAGGCGTGGCGCTTGTTGTAGTGGCCCGCCTTTTCCAGCGTTTTCTTGAAGCCCAGGAAGACGATGAGGCGGGAAAGGCAGTAGGAGCACAGGACGATGCCCAGCAGGATGAGCCCGTAGTGCTTGAGCGTTTCCGGGTCCGACGGGAGCTGGAGCTTGCTGTCTGCGGACGTTTCCCAGGCCCCCATGCAAATTTCATACGTCTTGAGCGGCTTGAGGAAGATGTACCGGGCCGCGTTGGACGGCGTGTAGAATACCCGGTTGAAGAGGGAGGTGAACAGCTTGCCGCTTTCATTGTTCAGGGCGTCTATCTTGCCGCCCAGGCTATTGAAGAGCTCCTTGAGGTAGCTGATCTGCTCCTTTTCCTTGAGCAGGGATTCTTCCAGGGTGCGGCAGGTGTACAGGGCCTCGTCCCTCTGCACCAGGGAGGGTTCCGACAGGTTGTCCGTGTTGACTTCCTCCAGGGATTCCGCCAGTTTTTTGATGCGCCCTATTTCCTTGTCCAGCCGTTCCTCCTGTCCCTGGAAGTCCGGCCTTTGGGCGTAATACGTCTTGACCAGGCTGGTGGCGGCCTTGCAGTAAAAGGCCAGCGTGAAGATTTTCTGATCGTCCAGGGCGTAAAGCACGGCGGACATTTCATACACCCTGGTGTCAAAGTAATTGTAGGTGGCGTCCGCCTCCTTCACCAGCGCCTCCCGGATGGCCATCCTTTTTTCCTCATTCTTTTTCAGGATGGTGATTTCATGGCACAGGGCCATGATGACGGTGTCCATTTCCGAGTGGTCAGGCTCCGCCTGGGGCTGCTCGGGGGCTGGTTCCTGCACCTGTTCCGGAACGGCGGCAGGCGCGCCCTCCTGCTGTGCCGCAGCATGGCCCGCGGCCAGCACACCTGCCAGGAGGAAGGCGGCGCAGCAGCGGAAAAACGTCCGGTAATCAGGGATGCTCATGAACGGTTCCAGTTCTAGGGGCTGGGGGCATCACGGTCAAGGTTATATTCCCCCGCTGCCTGAGACGGCTTTGCAGTGGGAAGGCGCGCTTTCCGGCGCATCATCCGGCCACTTTTTTCAGAAACCGGCATTCCCTGCCCGGCGGGTGGCCCTTATTGATTTCATGATTGATTTTTTAACGGAATATTGGGTAATATATAAATAATTTCATGAATTGTATGAAGGAGCCGGAAATTTTAACTATAGACGCCCACTGCCATTTGTTCAACCACGAGGTCCTTTCCTGGAGGCTGCTGGTGGATTTCATCCTTTCCCGCATGCGTCCCCGTGGACCGCGGAAGCGTCTGGAAACGGCGGGAGGCATCAGCGAGTTGAAGAGGATCATCCGTTTTTTCAAGACGGGCTTGATGGATACGGAGAATATTTACGGCAAGCTGCTGGCGGAAGGCGCCTGCAATACGGTCGTGCCGCTGATGTTTGACCTGGATTACTGCATGAAGGGCGCCGGGCGTTCCGACGGGCCCGGACAGCGGAAGGCCTGCAAGAAGAAGGTGAAAAGGGCAGCGCGGAAGGAATGGGCCGCGCTCCGGAAGGAGCTTGATGGGCTGGCGGAACAGGCCGGGAGGGGGGACAGGAGGGAAATCGGGGAGATGAAGCAGGCGCTCCGCCGCCTGTCCAGGCGGACGGAACGGCTTCCCCTGGGGAAACGGGATGCGTTCCGGACGCAGGAGGAAGAACTGCTCAAACTGGCGGCGGCGCATCCCGGCCGCGTGCTTCCGTTTTACGTGGTGGACCCCCGCCGCCCCGGCAACTGGCTGCATGGTCCGGACGGGACGATAGACGTTTCCCCCATGACGGACAGGCTGGTTCCGGAATTGGGAGGGAAGGGCGGTTTTTACGGTTTCAAGCTGTATTGCCCCAACGGCTATTCCCCTACGGACCCGGCGCTGATGGTCCTGTACGAGTATTGCGAGCGGCACGGGGCGCCGTTGACGGCCCATTGCTCCGGCGGCGGCTTTGCCAGTTTTTCCCCTTCCATCACGGTGCACGGCCACGTTTACCGGAATGGAGAGGTTGTTCCGCATGACGGCGTTCTGGAGTTCAGGCACTACCGCCTGATGGACAAGCTCCGGGTGAAGGAGAAGGCGGAACTCCTGAACCATCCCCGGCTGTGGGAAAAGGTGATGGAAGCTTTTCCGCGCCTCCGGCTGAACCTGGCCCACTTCGGCTGCCAGGACGAAGGCATGGAATGGACGGAGCTGATTTACGGCATGATGGAGAAGTTTCCCGGACTTCATACGGATTTGTCCTGCATCACGGAGACGGCGAAGCTCAGGGAGATGCGGGAGTACGTTCTCAAGGCCCCGGAACAGGTGCGCCGCAAATTCCTGTTCGGGAGCGATTTTTATCTGAACCTTCTTTTTCTGGACGGGATGAAGGAGTACATGGAGAACTTCCGGAATACGTTTACGGAGCAGGAAAGGCAGGAGCTGATGACGGCCAATCCCTCCGAATTCCTGGGATTGTCCTGACGGAAACGGGAAACGCTCCGGATATTCTCCGGAGCGTTTGAAAGGAAGACTGTGTTCCTGCGGGAATCAGTTCAGGGAGAAGGAACGGATTCTCTTCACGGATTCCTCCCGGCCCAGCAGGGAGAAGACGGAGGAGAGGTCCGGGCCGCCGCTCAGTCCGGTGAGGGCCACGCGGGCGGGGAACATGACGGCTCCCATTTTCACGCCGTTTTCCTTGGCAAAGGCTTTCAGCACGCCGATGAGTTCATGGCCGTCCCATTCCGGCTCCCGCTCCAGCCTGTCCGCCAGTTTGGAAAGCAGTTCCAGGGCTTCCGGCTGGACCTTGGCAACGGCTTCCGGGTCCATGCCCAGGTCAAAGAAGAAACGGATTTTGTCCGGCACCTCCGCCAGCGTCTGCACCTTCGTCTGCACGGTGGCGATGGCGGCGTCCAGAATCGGGGAGTCCGGCAGTCCGGCATTCAGGCAGAAGGGGCGCGCCCTGGCCGTGAATTCCTCCGGAGCCAGCGCAATGATATGCTGCTGGTTGACCCAGCGGCACTTGGTGATGTCAAATTTGGCGGCGGAGTGGTTGACGGCTTCCAGGGAGAAGCGTTCAATGAGCTCCTGCGGGGAGAAGATTTCCGTGTCGTCCTTGGGGGACCAGCCCAGCAGGGCCAGGAAGTTCATGACGCCTTCCGGCAGGAAGCCTTCTTCCGGATACGCGCCCAGGGCCGCGCCTACGTCGCGCTTGGACATCTTGGAACCGTCCTGGTTCAGGATCAGCGGCATGTGGGCGAAGACCGGGGGAGTGACGCCGAAGGCCTCAAACAGCTGGATGTGCTTGGGCGTGTTCATGATGTGGTCTTCCCCGCGGATGACGTGGGTCATCTTCATTTCAATGTCGTCCACCACGTTGACGAAGTGGAAGATGTAGGAGCCGTCCGCCCGGCGGATGGCCATGTCCGGCGTGTTGGAAGCGTCCCGGTAGTCAATGGTGATGTCTCCGCAGATCAGGTCATGGAAGGTGACGGGCTTGGAGCGGTCAAAGCGGAAGCGCCATGCGCCGTCGTCCTCGTACACGCGTCCGGCATCCTGGAGCTTCTTGAAATAGGCGTCGTAAATATCGTTGCGCTGGCTCTGGAAGTAGGGGCCGCAGTCGCCGCCCTTCATGGGGCCTTCATCCCAGTCCAGGCCCAGCCATTCCATGCCGGTGAAGATTGCGCGGGTGGCTTCCTCCGTGTTGCGGGCGTTGTCCGTATCCTCAATGCGGAGAATGAAGGTGCCCCCCATCTTGCGAGCGAACAGCCAGTTGAACAGGGCGGTGCGGGCGCCGCCGATGTGGAGGTAGCCCGTGGGGGAAGGTGCGAATCTTGTTCTGACGTGACTCATGATGGGTAAGAGAGTAAGGGCCAGCCTGCCCGCGTCAAGCAGATACAGGGGGTGCATGCCAAAAAACGGGGCTGCGGCGGCGGGGAGGGGCAACGGGCTTTTTTTAGCGCGTTGTCGGCCTTGCGGCTTGCCTGGAAGGGGCTTTTAGGCTTCATTTAACGCCGTGTTCTTTTTAAAGCACATATTCCGTCTGCGAGAGAAGTGGCAGATTCAGAGGGATGATGAGGAAAAGCCCTTTCTGGAGCATCTGGATGACCTGCGGACCATGCTGCTGAGGATGGCGCTGTGCCTGACCGTCAGCACGATTCTGTGCGCCGGGTTTGCGTCCAATCTGATGGACATCCTGAGGCGTCCCGTCAACCAGGTGTGGGACATGTTTGAGGAATCCCACCTGCCCGCGGGAATAGGCCTGGAGGCATGGGGGAAGGCCAAGGAAATGGCTACGGCCATGACGAGCCTGGACGACTCCCAGAAGAAATTGCTTCTGAGGCAGGTTTCCCCGTCCCAGGGGGATTTGGCGGAGGCCGCCCTGGTGCTCCGCGGCGCGCAGCCCCTGCCGGAGGACAGGAAGAAGATTTTTATCAGGGACGGCAGCCCCACCTCCTCCGTGCGGGAGCTGGCGGAGGCCCTGGATGCCAAGGAAGCCATTCTGACGGACGGCACCGGGCGGGGCGCCCTCAAGATGATGAGCGCGTTCCAGCCGGGGGAGGCGTTCATGCTGACCATCAAGCTTTCCCTGTATGCCGGGGTGGTGATCTCCTTCCCGCTGCTGCTGTACTTCCTGCTGCAATTCATTATTCCCGGACTGCTGGAGCATGAACGCAGGCTGCTGTACAAGTGCATGGCGATCGGCTTCGGGCTGTTCCTGGCGGGCACGCTGTTCTGCTACTTCATCGTGCTTCCCAGGGTGCTGACGTTCTTCTACACGTATTCCCTGGAATTCGGCATTTCCAATGAATGGCGCATCGGCTACTACCTGTCCTTCGCCACGCAGATGATCCTGATGTTCGGCCTGGCGTTTGAACTGCCCGTGGTGGTGATGCCTTTCGTCAAGCTGGGCGTGCTCACCTACGACATGATGAAGGCCACGCGCCGCTACGCCATTGTGGCGATCGCCATCCTGGCCGCGGTCATCACCCCCACGCCGGACGTGGCCACCATGATGCTGATGGCCGTTCCCATGTATGCGCTGTATGAAATATGCATCATCCTGGCCTGGATGCATGAGCGCAAGGAGGCCGCACGCGCACGGGAGGAAGTCGCCCGGTTTGAAGAAGACTTTGACAACAACAATTCTCCCTACAACCACTAAAAACACATCCAACTGACGCCATTAACATGAATCTCCTGGACATCATCATCCTGGGCATTGTGGAAGGCCTGACCGAGTACCTGCCGGTCAGCTCCACCGACACCTTCTCCTGACGGAATCCCTGCTGAACATGTCCCAGAGCAAGGAGGCTCTGGACGCCCTGGCCGTCTGCATCCAGGGCGGGGCCATCCTGGCGGTGCTGAGCCTGTATTTCCCCCGGGTGAAGGCCATGGCGCAGGGCTTGCGCGGCAATAATCCCGCCGGGCTGAAGCTGCTGGTGAACCTTATTCTGGCCTTCCTCCCCGCCGCCGTGGTGGGCCTGTGCTGCGCCTCCCTGATCAAGGAATACCTGTTCAACACCTACACGGTGGCTTATTCCTGGATTGTGGGCGGCGGCGTGATTCTGGCGTACTGCGCCTGGCGCGCCAGGCAGGGGCGTTCCAATGAGGGGAACTCCGGCGCCTCCATTGAAAGCCTGACTCCGGCCAAGGCCCTGACGGTGGGCGCTCTCCAGTGCGTGGCCATGGTTCCCGGCACCAGCCGGAGCCTGATGACCATGCTGGGAGGCATGTTCGTGGGGCTGAGCGTGGAGGCCGCCGTGGAATTCAGCTTCCTGCTGGGGCTGATTACCCTGGGCGCGGCCACCGTCCATGATGCGTACAAGGACGGGGCGCTGATGCTGGAATCCTTCGGGTGGGAAGCCCTGGCCGTGGGAACGGTGGTGAGCTGGCTGTCCGCATGGCTGGCTGTGAAGTGGATGGTTTCCTACCTGCAAAAGCACAGTTTTGCCGTATTCGGCTGGTACCGCATCGCCATAGGCATCGTGACCCTGGTGCTCCTGTCCATGGGGCTGATGCATTAAAAACGTTCTCCGGCAAGTTGAATGCCGGAGGCCGCCTCCCCTCTGGGCAGGCGGCCTTTTTTATTATTTTCCGCGGCAGGGAAAGGTTCTTTGAAAATGTAACCTGATTGTAACACACGGGATTGATTTTTCAGGCATCATGGGGACATGAACATCACGTGGTGCCTGATAGCCGTATGGGCGGGAATAGCCGGACTGGCGCATTCCCAGGAAATCCGCGACGAGCTGGGCGCCCGGAATATCATTCTGCCGCAGAGGCGCGTGATTCTTCCGGCGGACCGGACGGTCCGGCAGCCGGTCACGATGGAAAAGGTGAATGCCCGCATCCTGGTGAACGGACGCTCCGCCGTGACCACTCTGGAGCTGGATGTGCGGAATAACGGTTCTTCCCCCGCGGAGGCTGAGCTGCTGCTGCCCGTTCCGGAGGGCGTGGTGGTGAAAGGTTTTTATTATGGGGACGGAAAAGCGGAGTGGAAGGCCTCCCTGATGCCAGCGGACGAGGCGCGGCGCCTGTATGACCGCATTGTGGCGCGCAGAAAGGATCCGGCCCTGCTGGAATTTGCGGGGTTCGGGGCCATCCGGTCCAGCGTGTTTCCGGTTCCGCCCAGGTCTTCCGTAAAGCTGGGGATTGTTTACGAACAACTGCTGACCCCTGTGGAGGGGCGTCTGGATTACGTGCTCCCCAGAACGGAAGCTCTTTCCGGGGATGCTCCGTGGACGGTGAGGGTGGAGCTCGCTTCCGGAAAGGACGGTCCGGGCAACATCTTCACTCCCTCCCATCAGATGGAGCGCCATCAGCTGGAAAATGGAACCGTGGTTCTGACCCTGGCGGAGGAAAGGATGAACCCGGGCCCTTTCCGCCTGTCATGGCTGGAGGCGCGCGGGAAGAAAGGAGAAGCTTCTTCCGGGCCGGAAGCCAGCGTTTACGCCTCTCCTGACGCCTCCGGCGGGAAAAAAACGGCTATTTTCTGGCGATGGTGGGCAAGGATGTCCGCCCCGGTGAACACTCCATTCTCCGGGAAGTCACGCTGGTGCTGGACAGGTCCGGGAGCATGCGCGGGAACAAGCTCGCCAGCGTGAAGGAGGCGGCCAAGCAGATTGTTTCCGGCCTGAATCCCGGAGAAAGGTTTAACATCATCACCTATAATGAAGGCGTCAATTTATTTGAAGCGGCCCCGGTGGAAAAAAAATGGCGCGTCGGAAAAAAGCGGCCCATGCATGGCTGGATGCCGTCGTGGCGCGTGGGGGCACCAACATGCACGAGGCGCTGGCCGCCGCCTTGAGCCAGCCTTCCCACGAGGGGATGCTCCCCGTGGTGCTTTTCCTGACGGACGGCCTTCCCACGATCGGCCGCACTTCGGAAAAAAAATCCATTGCGGCCCTGGCGGGGAAGGAAACAGGGCGGAAAGGCGCATTTTCACCATCGGGGTGGGGGAGGACGTCAACGCCCCCCTGTTGAGGCGCATGGCGGAGATTTCCGGGGGCTACCGTGCTACATCCTTTCCGGGGAGAATCTGGAGGTCAAGCTCTCGCAGGTTTTCCGGCAGTTATACGGCCCCGTCTTCCGGAAGGTGCGCTATACCGTCTGCTCCCCGGACGGCAGGGAACAGCCGGGAAGGGTGCAGGATGCCATACCCTCCGGGGTTCTTCCGGACATTTATTCCGGCAATCCCGCCGTTCTGGCCGGGAGGTACATAGGTACGGAACCTTTCCTGATTAAGGGTACCTGCCTGGACCGGGATAACAGGGAGCAGGCTTTTGCCATTACCGTGGATCCGCAGCGCATCGCCAGCATGAAGGATGATTTTGTAGCCCGGCTGTGGGCCGCGCGCAAGATAGGCAGTCTGGAAACCGCTCTGATGGATATGGGCGGCAGCTCCTCCGGCACGGAAGCGCTGAGGTCCAATTCCAAAACGGCGGAATTGCTGGAGGAAATCATGCGGCTTTCACGGGACTTCGGGATCATGAGCTCGGCAGCCTCCTTTTTTGCCGATGACGGCAGTTCCGGCCCATGGCGGCGGGATCATGCCTCCATGGGGAGCAGGGGGAACCTGGAGGGAAAGGTGATGGAGGAATTGCGCGAAGGGCTGGGCGCCATTGCCCTGCAGGAAAATGCCGTAGCCAAGAAGCGGGAACTGACCCTCAACAAGTACAACATCCAGATGGACCGGGAGGGCCGTGCCGTGGCCTTTGACAATACGGCCCAGATTGCCCAGAACGGATATTTCAACAGAAACGGAGTCTGGATGGAAAGCACGGTTCTTGCCATGCCGGACGCGGGCCGCGCCGTGAAGACGGTCCAGGTGGGCACGCCGGAATATGCCGACGTGGCGAACAGGCTCATCCAGTCCAACCGCCAGGGGCTGTTGGCTCTGGATGGCTCTGTCATGATTCTCCTGGATGGAGAAACCGTACTGATGCAAAACAGTTTTCCATAAACAAACAACTAGTAATCAACAATCATGAACCGTATCATCGCATGTACTGCATTAGGGTTGCTGGGCGCAGGATCATTCTGCGCCCAGGCCGAACCCACTCCCGTTCCAACGGACGGCAAGCCTGTCCCGGAAGGAAAGGCCAGATACTCCGTCACTCCGGGACTGGAGGAGGAAAAACAGGACGCTAAAACCGGAACCGTCCTGGTTACGGTGAAAAGCGTGGACGCGGAAAAATCCGCATCAGCCGTGACCGTGACCACCACCGGAAACGGGGTTGTCCTGACGAAGGCCGTGAACGCCGGTCCGGAGAAATCCATGGGAGCGCGGAATGCCGCCTATTCCGTCACTACGGTGAAAGGAACCGCTCCGGGGGAAATGGAAATCCGTGTGACGCCGCGTGCGGAGGGAGCTTCTTCCGGAATTTCAGCCGTTCCGCCGCAGGAAGGGGTGTTCATCACCAGGAAGGCGGCAAGCCTTCCCGGCGGTTCCGGGAAGGAAGGTATTTTCCGTATCAAGCCAAGCGCGGTTGAACCGGTCAGAGAAGCGGCCTATTCCATCAAAACGGAAGGGAGCGGCTCCGAAAAGCTGACCATAAGCGTGGCTCCCGGTCTGGAAAAAACTTCTTCCAGAGGGGCGGCCGTTCCTGCAAAAGGGGATGTGGTCGTTACCCGGGCTGTCGTGACGGGGAATGCCAAAGGGGTGAAAGACGCCGCCTATTCCGTCACTGTTGCGGACGGAACGGCTCCCGGAGAGGCGGAGATCAGCGTAACGCCGGAGCAGGCTTCCTCCGGAACTCCTGCGGCTCCCGTCCAGGGCGCCGCGGAAAAAGATGACTGCGCCGTCGTTCAGATTGCCCTGTTGCTGGATACCTCCAGCAGCATGAACGGCCTCATCGACCAGGCGCGCACTTATTTGTGGAAGATTGTCAATGACATGACGCTGGCGCGCCAGAACGGAAGGCTCCCCCCATACATCCAGATAGCCCTGTATGAGTATGGAAACCAGGGTTTGTCCTCCAGGGACGCCTGGATACGCCAGGTGCTTCCGTTCACGGATGACCTGGACAAGGTTTCCGAGGAATTGTTCAAGCTGAAAACCTACGGCGGCACGGAATGCTGCGGAGCCGTCATTGACCGGGCCGTGAAGGAGTTAAAATGGAATACGGATGATCCCCATGCGCTGAAGCTGGTCTTCATCGCCGGCAATGAACCCTTCAACCAGGGCAGCGTGCCGTATGCGGAAGCGATTGCGCGCGGGCTGGAGAGGGGCATTACCGTCAATACCATTCATTGCGGCAATGCCGGAGACTCGGATACGCGCCTGTGGAAGGACGGAGCCAAAAAGGGGGACGGCAGCTTTCTCAACATTGACCACAATGCGGCTCCCCCGGACCCGGAAACGCCCTTTGACGGAGAACTTGCCAAGTTGAGTTCCTCCCTGAATGCGACTTACCTGGCTTACGGTTCACCGGAAGTTCAGGCTGAAAGGCTGAGCAAGCAGGAACGCCAGGATACGCTGGCGCTGAAACTGTCGCCTGCGGCTGCCGTAGGGCGGGCCAGCGCCAAGGCGAACAAGGCGGCGTACTTCAATACTTCATGGGACCTGGTGGATTTTTATGACCGGAACGGAATCCAGGCGCTGGGAGATTTGGGCGCTGCCGGACAGCTCCCCAAGGAACTGGAGGGTAAAACCGCGGAGGAAGTGGAAGCCATCGTGAAAAAGAAGGCGGAGGAGCGCGGAGCCCTGCAGAAGAAGGTAAAGGAGCTGGACGCCCGGCGCAATGAATGGCTGGCCAAATGGAAGCAGCAGAGCGCTTCCAGGGACGCCAAACCGAACACCCTGGAGGACGCCATTATCCAGGCTGTCCGGCAGCAGGCCTCCAAAAAGCAGTTTTCCTTTGTTGAAGAGAACGAAACGGAAGGAAAAGATTCCCCTATGAATGATAGAGTGAAGAAATGAGTGCTCCTGCGAGGCTGTCCGGGAGTGCCGGCGGCCCCGCGCAATTTTTTTCTTCTGAAAAACCTGTTTTACCGCAACGTTCCTATTTGATAGATTATTCCGCACATGCACCGCTACCGCATTCTGGTCGTAGAAGACGATCATGCCATTAGAAACGGCCTGGCGGACGCCCTTGCGGTGTCCGGCTATGACGTTTTGTCCGCCAGGGACGGTTATGAGGCCATGGAGATGATTCATGCAGAGGAGTATGACCTGGCCCTGCTGGATGTAGTCCTGCCCGGAGCGAACGGTTTTGAACTGCTGAAACGCATCAGGGAAGACCGCTCTACCGTTCCCGTGCTGATGCTCACCGCCAAGGGCGCGGAGGCGGACAAGGTGAAGGGGCTGAAGCTGGGGGCGGACGATTATGTGGTGAAGCCCTTCAGCCTGCTGGAAGTGCTGGCCAGGATAGAGGCCGTGCTGAGGCGGTCCCCGGAAAGGCCCAGCGCCGTCAACCGCGTCATGCTGCCGGAAGGGCATCTGGATTTTGCCGCCCGCGCCCTGGTTCTGGGGGAGGAGCGGGTGGTGCTGACCACCAAGGAATTTGACCTGGCGCGCCATCTGGCGGCCAATGCCGGAAGAATCATCACCCGTGAGGAAATCCTGGCGAGGGTCTGGAAGATGGACCCCCGGCTGGTGGAAACGCGGAGCATTGACACCACGATCGCCCGCCTGCGGGAAAAAATGGGGAAAAGGAACGCCGCCGTCATCCGCACCCTGAGAGGGGGCGGGATATGTTTGGGAGGACGGAGCATGAGCAGCCGTTTTTCCTTCCATTTGCTGTTGTGGTCCTGCCTGCTGATTCTGCTGGGGGTGATGGGATGGCTCAGCCATTCCATGCTGGATGCGGAGAAGCGCAGGCTGGCGGAAACGCACCAGATCCGCCTGGTGGAGCAGAGCCGCCTGGCCCTGTGGCGCATGGATTCCCTGCTGGCCTCCATGATCGCAGGGGAGAACAACCGTTCTCCCGGAGAATATTTCCAGGGGGATGCGCTGGCGGAAGCCCGCAAGGAGGAAGGTGCGATGCCGGATTTGTCCGGCTTTGCCAAGCTGTATTTCCAGATAGACCCGCGGGGAAACGTTTCCTCTCCCCAGAAGGACAGGGAACGGCTGGAATATGTCCTGCAACTGGGAAGATCCGGCTGGGGCAGCCGTGTGGTGGATGCCATGAAGAATTTGCCGAGGCCTGCCTCCATCTCCGCGGGAAATGCCGTGCAGCCGGAGACCGCCCCCCCTGCGGAAGAAGCGGTACAGGTGACTTCCGTCGCCATCATGGATGGAAGGGAGCAGCAGAAGAACGGCTTGCAGCAGGAGCTGGCAGTGGAAAGCAGGAAGGCTTTCCAGCAGGGAATGGAAGACTACAACATGCGTAAAAACCTTTCCAACAGCCAGCAGGAGTACAATGTCAGCGTCAAGGTGAAAAAGAAAGCCATGGAGCCTCCCCGGCGGGCAAAGAAGGAGATTGCGGCTTCGGGACGGCTGGTCGTTTCAGGGGAGGTGAATGGCATGGAAAGTTCGGATTGCCTGGATGTGGCTGGTTCCTTGAAAAAGACCGGGAAAAAATTGGAAAGTGGGCCCGGCGATATTGCGGCTCTCCTGGATATGGGAGCTGCGGCATTGACTCTGGACGGGAAGATGGTCCAGTTTGAGGTTCATGAACAAAAGGCGAATCCGGTTCCGGTAAAGGAAAGCCTGGCGGAAATGTCCGTCACCCGCCGTGACGGGTTCGCCAAAACTCCGGAAAGTTACAGGGAGTTCTCCATTTCCTCCCTCCAGCCCAGATGGCAGCAGGGGAAGGAATGTTTCCTGACGCGCCGCATCTCGGACCACGGCCAGGTATGGGTGCAGGGAATCTGGCTGGACTGGGGCAAGTTATCCGCCTACCTGCTGGAATCCGTAGCCGATATTTTGCCGGAGGCCACCCTGTCTCCCGCCGACGGGCGGGAGGAAAGCTATCTGACCCTGGCCGGGAATTCCCGCCATGCTGAATCCGGGCAATCTTCCCTCCATGCCCGCCAATTCCATGCGGACGGTCTGGAGTTCCATGGCGATGGCGTGGTTTTGCGGGCTTCTGGCCCTGTGCGGGGTCATTGGCTTCATGATCGGCCTCATCCGCCTGAGCGAACGCCGCGCCGTATTCGTTTCCGCCGTGACGCATGAACTAAGGACGCCTCTGACTACGTTCAACATGTACACGGAAATGCTTTCTTCCGGACTGGTTCCCAAGGGCAGGGAAATGGCCTATGTGGATATCCTGAAAAATGAGGCGGGCAGGCTGACGCACCTGGTGGACAACGTATTGAGCTACGCGCGGGTGGAGAAAAATTCGGTCTCCCTGCAGCCGGAAAAAATTCCGGTGACGGACCTCGCCTCCGCCGTCATTGCCCGCATCTCCCCCCGGCTGGCCGCCGCGGGCATGGACTCCCAGCTTTACGTGGCTCCGGAGCTTCAAGCGGAGGCCGTGACTGCGGACATGACCGCCGTGGAGCAGATCGTGTACAATCTGGCGGACAACGCCGCCAAATACGCATGTTTTGACGGCAGCGTCCTGAAGGTGGAACTGGCACGGGAAAAGCGTTTTCTGGTCATCCGTGTGGAGGATGAAGGGAAAGGCATTTCCGATTCCCTGAAAGGGAAGTTGTTCCGTCCCTTTTCCAGATCCGCGGAGGAGGCCGCCGGAAAACAGCCGGGCGTGGGGCTGGGGCTGGCTTTATCCCGGGAACTGGCGAGAAGCATGGGCGGAGACTTGTGCCTGGAAGAAAGCTCCCACGGATGCCGCTTTGCCCTCAGGATTCCCCTTTCCAGGGCATGAGGGCACATGAGGGCCTGTTCCGGAAAAACAAAATTTTTAAATCAGCCGTCATTCAGGTTTTAATCCTTTCCTCACCCTCTTTATTTTTCAAGAACCATTTCCTTTTATGAATACTCCATTCTGCCAAAGCTGCGGCATGCCTCTGGGAAGCAGGGAAGACTGCGGCACCAACCATGACGGAACCTCCAGTGAGGAATATTGCCGTTATTGCTTTCAGGACGGCGCTTTTACGTCAGAATGCACCATGGAGCAGATGATTGAACATTGCGCCCGGTTTGTGGAGGAATTCAACAAGGAGAATGGTTCCTCCTATACGAAAGAGGAAGCCATTGCTCAAATGACCCTGTTTTTTCCCACGCTGAAACGCTGGAAAAAACAGTAGAATGTCTTTTCGTTCCATCCCTTATTCACAGGGAAGGGCCTGTCCTTTCCTCCTTTGTTCGCTGGCCGCCTTCTCCCTGCGGTACGGGATGTCCTGGAATGTTTAAAAACCCCAGGAAGGCGGACGCATATTGTTTAAAGTACCCTTTTTCCTTGTCCGCTTTCGGCGCCTCACAGGGCGCGTGGCTCCCCTGCTGGCCGGAGGACCGGTTCATAACATGATCCGGGGCTTGTCTTCCTCCGGTTTGCCCGCCTTGCTCGAAACAGCCCCATGGGGAGAACCTTTCAGGGGTGGATTATCTCCTCTGCGGTCCATGGGAGCCTCCGAGGCCGGAAGGCCGTGGTGAGGGAGACGGACGGGAGGGCGCAGCCGCAGGAGGCGAAGACGGCCTGCTGGGCGCGCTGGCGGACGGCGGCGGGGAAGAAGGCCTGGAAACGGATGGAGGGCTGCTGGGACGGTTCATGCCCGAATGACCCGGACGGGAGGCGGATGGCCTGGAGGAGGGCGTGGATGGACGGCTGGGACGCCCGAAGTCAGGCCTGGAGGGCCGGTTCCCCTCCGGACGGCTGATGCCCGGACGATGCGTGCTCCCGGAATTGCCGGAGCCGGGGCGGTGGGGATTGTTGACGGACGGGCGGGAGGGCTGTCCCGGCTTTCCGAAGTCCGGCCTGCCGTGGCTGCCGCCCGGATTACTTACGGGCGGACGGTGGGAATTGCCGGGTTTTCCGAAGTCCGGGCGGTGGTTGGGCCTGCCGGGCTGCGGAACCGGCCTGTTGTTGCCCGGGCGGTGGTCCGGACGGAAATGATCCGGCCTGTACTGGGGCTTCATCGGCGGACGCGCCATGGGGCGGCAGTAATGTGGGCGGATGTAGTGCCCGCGGTAATAGGGAGCCGGTCCCCACGTGGGGATGTAGTAATTCGGGCGGATCAGGCTGATGGAATAAATGGGGCTGCCGAACGTGTCATAGGCATAGATGGGCCTGCCTCCGTAATATCCGTAAATGGGATAGCCGGAGTTGTCATACATGTAGGACATGCCGGAGCCGCCGCTGCTGTAGGAGCCTGATACGCTGAAACTGTCATAATAAGGATCATAGCAACTGGACAGGGCGCATCCGAGGGCGGCTGCCAGCAGCGAGTTTTTTAAAATAACGTATGCTTTCATGATGTTGAAACGGGGTGGGTTGTTTTTTCCCTTTGCTTGAAAAGCGGCGGGATAAAAGTACATTTGTTTAAAATTATTTTGCTTGGAAACGGGCTTCCTATTGTCTTAGACTGCAAAAACGTTCTACGTGATGGGAATTCTCTTTCAAGATAAAAAAATCGGCCTGGCCCTGTTGTGTGATAATGCCCCGTATACGCTGGCCATGACGCTGGCGTCCTATGAGAGGTCCGGGCTGCTGAATTATTTTGACGAGGCCTGCGTCGTTTTTCCGGAAAGCGCTGGCAAAGTATGTGAAACGGCGCTTTCTTACGGACTTTCCGCGGAGTCTTCTCCGGCGGAGGGCGGCTTCATAGGGGCGCTCCATACGGCGGTCAACGCGCTGGATACGGATTACGTGCTGCTGGCTGAGGATGACTGCATGATCTGGGAGCACCTGCGCGGGGAAACTCTGGAAAACCAGTTGAAACGAGCGGTGGAGCTGCTGATTTCCGGCCAGGCGGACATGGTGCGCCTGCGTCATGCCTGGCGCGGCTGCACGCGCTACAAGGCCGCCTATACGTATTCCTACTTTTAGCCCGTGGAGCAGCTGGCCACCATGTGGGTGCATGCGGAAGGCCTGTCGGAAGCACCGGACTGGATCAAGAGCATCCGGCGCTTCTTCCATCCTTTCCGCTCCAAGCGTTCCATCGGCCGATGCGTTTATGTGGAACAAAATCCCCATCTGCGCTTTCCCGAATACATTACCAAGATTGATGAAGGCTACATCATTGACAGTGAGGTTTTCCAATGGACCAACCAGCCCACCCTCATCGCCCGCTCCAGAATCAGGCAGATTCTGACCGGGCTGGCGCAGGCTCCCGGCACCATCGGAAAACTGCCGCAGGACTTTGAAACCGCCGTCAACAACCCGCGGTGGAGGGACGCCCACATGAACATAGGCGTCATCAGGGGAATTTTCACTTAAAGGCGCATGGCGGAAAGAGGAAAGGCGGTGCGGTATGAATGCACCAGGTGCGGCGCATGCTGCCGCTGGGCCGGAGACGTGTGCATTGAGGAGGATGAAGTCCGGGAAATCTCCCGTTTCCTCCACATGGACGAGCAGGCCTTCATTGACGAATGCTGCCGCCTGAGAGCCAACCGGCGCGGATTGTCCATCCGGGATGCAGAGGACGGCGCCTGCATGATGCTGGCGGAAGGCGGCTGCCGGATCAATCCCGTCAAACCGCGCCAGTGCCGGGACTTTCCCAACAAATGGAACTTCCCCGGCTGGCGGGACTTGTGCCGTGCCAGGGAAGTGGAAAAGGAATAAAAGCCTCCGGCGCTTCTTCAGGATTGTTTACAGGAACTGCGCCAGATCCCGTTCAAAGCCGGGATAGGAGGTATTGATGCATTCCGCATCCGCCAGCACGGTATCTCCCTGTGCGCTGAATCCGGCCACCAGGAAGCTCATGGCGATGCGGTGGTCTCCGTAGCTGGGCAATTCCGCGCCTTTCAGGGGAGCGCCTCCGTGGACGACCATTCCGTCGTCAAATTCCTCCACGTCCACCCCCATGAGCCGGAGATTGGCCGCCGTGGTGGCGATGCGGTCCGTTTCCTTGACGCGCAGTTCGCGGGCGTTGCGGACGATGAAGTCTCCCTGGCCCAGGGCTCCGGCCACGGCCAGGATGGGGATTTCATCAATCAGGTTGGGGATTTCTTCCGGAAGCAGGCTGGTGCCGTGCAGGGAATCCGAACCGTACACGGTAATATCCCCGTACGGTTCGCCCGCATCCTCCGGAGAAGTGGTCACAATGTCCATCCGCACCCCCATCCGTTTCAGTGCGCTGATGACGGCGTTCCGCGTGTTGTTCAGGCCCACCTGGCGCAGCGTCAGGCGGGAGCCGGGACGGCTGGCGGCGGCCACCATCCAGAAGGCGGCGGAAGAGATGTCTGCGGGAACCGTCAGGTCATGGGCGGCGGGGAGCGCCGGACCCTGGGTACTGACGGTGAGGCCGTCTACCGTGCAGGGCACGCTGAAATGGCGGAACAGGCGCTCCGTGTGGTCGCGGGTGACGGCGGGCTGATGCACGGTGGTGGCGCCGTCGGCAAACATGGCGGCCAGCAGGATGGCGCTCTTCACCTGGGCGCTCGCCATGGGAAGCGTGTAGGAAATGGGGCGCACCCGGCCGCCGTGGATAAACAGCGGAGCGCAGCCCGGCTTGGCGCCGCGGGCTTCAATCCGCGCGCCCATCTGTTCCAGAGGCTGCATGATGCGGCCCATGGGGCGGGAACTCAGGGAGGCGTCCCCGAACATTTCCGAATCAAAGGGGCAGGCAGCCAGCATGCCGGCCAGCAGCCTCATGCCCGTGCCGGAATTGCCGCAGTCGATGGGCCGTTCCGGAGCCGCGGGCTTCATGGCGACGCCCGTTATGCGGAAGCGGACGGGGCCATACCCCTCCCGTTCTTCCAGCACTTCCACCTTGGCCCCCAACTGCTCCATGGCGCGCAGGGTATTCAGGCAGTCTTCACTGCACAGGAAATTATCCACTTCCGTCACTCCCTTCGCCAGGCCGCCCAGGATGGCGGCGCGGTGGGAAATGCTTTTGTCTCCGGGTACGGTCAGTACCCCTTGCAGGGAAGAAATGGAATGGGAGCGAAGGTTCATGGACGTCCGGAAGAACTACCCTGTATTGGCCGCTGAATCAAGCCAATTACGAGACGGGCGGGAGGGGAGAGGATAGCGCCGGGACTCCGGGAAGGCGCTGGGCGGCGGTCCAGAATGGGGTTGATTTTCCGGAACGGTGACGTATATTAAGGCGCGTTATCGGCTGCATCCGCCTGAAAGGAAGGAGAGAGCTTTTCAGGATCAATGGATCAAGCTGGTTTTCATAGGTAGTAAGTTGGAGCGGCCACGGGAGTGATCCTGTGGCCGCTTTACTTTGTTTCAAAGGATTATTCGATATTGACATTCAATGCAGTATGGAATAAAAAAGGCTGATGAGTTTTATTGTCCGGACTGTCTTTCTCTGTACCGCGCTGAACGTCGTGGCCGCCTGTTCCCAGCGCCAATCCGTGCAGCCCGTTGCGGAAGCGGCCGTACATGTCAGCATCGGTGCCCTTGTGTACGACGTCACGTTGAAAGATGACGGAGTGGAGGTGGAGAGAAGGCCGTTCGCCTTATATGCGAATGCGCTGGGGAAGCAGTACCCTGTTAAAAAGGTATTTCTGAAAGGCGACGCCTACAAGGTGGAATCCCTGGCCAAAATCCTCTTAAAGGAAGGATGGACTAAAGGCGCCTCTCTTCAGCCGGAGGAGGCGGCCGTTTTTCTGCATGCCCCAGGAGAAAAAGGGCTCATCCGGTACCTGCCGCAAGCGGCAATACCGCCGTCTGCAAGGCACTTAACAAAGCGTGCTATGAGGCGTGCCTGAAGGAGCCCGGGATTTCCTGAGCCCGGATGAGAACAGGCAAGGGAACAAAAATGCCCTCCGTCCTGCTTTGGGCTTTACCGCGCGCCGCTGAAAGCGTATGTAGTCCGTGCCGATCAGGTTCGGGTGGTCGCTGTTCCGGTCTTCGGACCGGGGTAGAGGAAAGTCCGGACATCACAAGGCAGCGTGTCCCGTGAAAGGGGAGACGGGAACCTCCCAAGGGTTCCCGGACGGAAAGTGCCACAGAAAACAAACCGCCCGGATGGGGTTCATCCCCATGCGGGCAAGGGTGAAAAGGGGAGGTAAGAGCTCACCGCTCCGAGGGCGACCGAGGAGGCATGGTAAACCCCGCGCGATGCAAGACAAACAGGGGAAGGGTTGCCTGCCCGCCGGATCCCCGGGTATTAGTCGCATCCGTTCCGTAAGACGAACGGGCGCGCGGAATGCTTCACCGCAGACCGCGTGAGAAAAATGACCGCACAGCCGGCCCTGCGCCGGCGGACAAAATCTGGCTTACAGAACCTGATCGGCATCTGTCTTTTTTTTTGCCCTGTGGCTTTCCGCCGCCTTTTCCGGGAAGGGAAACCTCCGGGAAATTGTCCGGTTCCGGGGGCTCTTTGGGGTTGCATGGACGTCTCAAATGTGTAGAATCCGTCACCTAATTGCCACCCACTATGGAGAAGCTTGTTGTACACGGAGGTTTTACGCTGAGGGGAGCCGTCAATATCAGCGGGTCCAAAAATGCGTCCCTGCCCATTCTGGCCGCATCCCTGCTGACGGATGAGCCTGTGGTGGTGCGCCGTGTGCCGGATGTCTCCGATACCAATTTCATGGTTCAGATCATGGGCCAGCTGGGCGCCTCCGTGGAGAGGTCCAGCGGCAACGTGCGCGTGGAGGCCAGGAACCTGCATTCCGAAGCCGCTTATGAACAGGTGCGCAAGATGCGCGCCTCCATCTGCCTGATGGGCCCCCTGATGGCCCGCATGCAGCGGTGCGTGATTCCGCTGCCGGGCGGCTGCGTCATCGGTGACCGTCCCGTGGACCTGCACATCCGGGCCATTCAGGCTCTGGGCGCCCAGGTGCAGATTGAACGCGGCAACCTGGTTATCGAAGCGCCCCGGGGGTTGAAGGGAGCCACCATAGATTTGAGGGGCGATCACGGCCCCACCGTTCTGGGAACGGACAACCTGATGATGGCCGCCGTGCTGGCGGAAGGAACCACCGTCATTGAATCCGCCGCCTCCGAGCCGGAAGTGGTGGACCTGGCGAACTTCCTGATCAAGATGGGCGCCCATATCCAGGGCGCCGGAACGCGCCGGATCGTCATTGAAGGGGTTGAAAAACTCCGCGGCTGCAACCATACCGTCATTCCGGACCGCATTGAGGCCGGCACCTTCATGGTGGCCGCGGCCATGATGGGGGACGGCGTAACCCTGCGGCGCGTCTGTGAGGAGCACATGACCGTGGTGACGGACCTGCTCCGGAAATGCGGCCACCATGTGGAATTCAACGAACGGGGGGACACGGTCACCATCATTGCCGGGAATACGCCCAAATGCGGGGAAATCAAGACGGCCCCCTATCCCGGCTATCCCACGGACATGCAGGCCCAGATGACGGCCCTCTTTGCCACCACGCCGGGCATCTCCGTGGTGAAGGATACCATTTTTCCGCAGCGCTTCATGCACTGCTCCGAGCTCAAGCGCATGGGCGCGGATATCAAGGTGGACAACGGCACCGCCGTCATCTCCGGCGTGGAAAGCCTGAGCGGCGCGCCCGTCATGGCGGCGTCTGATCTGCGCGCATCCGCCGCGCTGGTGCTGGCCGCCCTGAAGGCGGAAGGCACCACGGAAATCCACCGCCTGTACCACATTGACCGGGGCTATGAAATGATTGACGAAAAGCTCCTGGCGATCGGAGCCGCGGTGGAAAGACAGCCGGATGACGACAATTAACGCCGTTTTTGGGTCCTGATTTGCCGGTGTACCGCATTTTTTTCTTTACTGTCAGGGCTCCATATGCTATTCACCGAAGTCCTATGAACAAGGCTCAACTGATCGAATTGATTCAAAACAAGCTGGGTGCCGATACGACCAAGAAGCACGCTGAAGAAGCTCTGGCCGCTGTGCTGGAATCCATCAAGGAAGGCGTGCAGGAATCCGGCAAGGTGCAGATCATCGGCTTTGGTACGTTTGCTACCAAGACCCGTGAAGCCCGTACCGGCCGCAACCCGAAGACCGGCAAGGCGATCAACATTCCCGCCTCCAAGACGGTTGCTTTCAAGGCCTCTTCCGCCCTGAAGGACTAAGACGGCAGCTGCTTCCCAAAAGAGCACTTTTCTTTCAGCACCCCGTCCTCTGCGGACTGGGGTGTTTTTTTATGTCCCGCTGCGGAAGTCCACGGCTTGACCGGATGGACGCCGCCGTCTAGAATGCCGCCATGTCCAGCAGTTTTGGTCAGGTGTTCAGAATCTCCACCTGGGGTGAATCCCATGGAGCCGGGGTAGGCGTGGTGATTGACGGCTGTCCGTCCCTCGTCCCGGTGACGGAAGAAGCCATTCAGCGGGAGCTGGACCGGCGCAGGCCGGGGCAGAGCGACATCGTGACGCCCCGCAAGGAGGAAGACCGCGCGGAAATACTCTCCGGCGTGCTGGACGGCAAAACCCTGGGAACGCCCATCGCCGTCAGCGTGCGGAACAAGGACCACCGTTCCTCCGCCTATGATGAAATGGCCCATACGTACCGCCCCTCCCATGCAGACTACACGTACGACGCCAAATATGGCATCCGCGCCTGGGCGGGCGGGGGGCAGGGCCTCCGCGCGGGAAACCATCGGCCGCGTGGCCGCCGGGGCCGTGGCCAGGGCCGTGCTGAAGCAGGCCTTTCCCGGCATGGAGATCATAGCCTGGGTGGACCAGGTGCATCATGTGAAAGCCTCCGTGGACTGGGAGGCCGTGACGGCCTCCGGTCATTGAAAACAACATCGTCCGCACGGCGGATCCCTCCGCGGCGGAAGCCATGATCGCCGCCATCAAGGAGGCGCGGGACGCCGGCAACTCCCTGGGCGGCGTGGTCAAATGCGTGGTGCGCGGCTGCCCTCCCGGACTGGGGGACCCTGTTTTTGACAAGCTGGACGCCACGCTTGCCCACGCCATGATGAGCATTCCCGCCACCAAGGCCTTTGCCGTGGGCTCCGGCTTTGAAGCGGCGGACATGACCGGACTGGAACACAACGACCCTTTTTACATGCGGGACGGCCATGTGCACACCGTCACCAACCACTCCGGCGGCATCCAGGGCGGCATCTCCAACGGAGAAGACATCCTGATGCGCATCGGCTTCAAGCCCACCGCCACCCTGATGATTGACCAGCAGACGGTCAACCAGGCAGGGGAGGACGCCCGGCTCAAGGGCAGGGGACGGCATGACGCCTGCGTGCTGCCGCGCGCCGTGCCCATTGTGGAAGCCATGGCCTGGCTCTTCCTGTGCGACCACTATCTGCGCCAGCGCTGCCAGTGGGCGTTGTAACGCGGCTTCTTTCCCGTCATTCATGGACTCCTCCCTCACATTCTACCTGGTTCTGGGCGCGCTGCTGGTCGGCTTCATCGTGCTCGGCATGCTGAAGGGGATGATCAAGATGCTCCTGTTCGGCGCGGCGGTGCTCTCCGCCGTGGCGGCTTACTTCTGGCTGTCCAAATACGGCTTTACCTACCTCTCCTTCATCACCAGCGACCCGCGGGAATGGATGGTCACCGTGCTGTCCGTCGGGGGGGCGGCGGCGGTCTTCTTCATCTTCATGCACGGCCTCTTCTGGTTCAGTGACGTCTTCTCCTGGGGGAGGCGCATGGGCTTCGGCGGGGCCAAGGGCATCGTCACCACCATCCTGATGGCGGCGGTTGTCTGCTGGGTGGGCGTCATGTGCATCTTCTACTACGGCTCCATGGCGGAAATGACCCGCGCCCGCGAACTGGCCCTGTACCACATGGATCCCAGCCGCACCATCTCCCTGCCCGCCATTTACTCCGTCAAGAAGTCCATCACGGACAATCCCCACCTGAACTGGCTGGTGAAAATCTCCCCGGAACACGACCCGGAACGCCTCTCCCTGGCAAAAATGATTGCCTACCTGGTGACGCTCAGCCCTGAGCTCTCCGACCAGCGCCACACCCAGCTGGATTGCTACATGCCCCGCTCCCGCATCACCAGCCGCGTGCTGAGCCTGAAAAGCCTGAGCGAAGACCCCGCCATCCGCCTGCTGGTGGAGAAGGGGGGACATGCAGGGCCTTTATAACGACGTCAAGCTCACCCGCTTCCTGGAAGACCAGGACGTGCGCACCGTGCTGTCCCAGCTGGATGTGGACCGCGTCCTTGGCTTTGTCACGGAAATCCGCCAGACGGCCCCCTCCGGGAATGAATACATTCCCGAAGCCACGCCGATTGAGGAATAAAGCGGGGATTCTTTTCTTCCCTGAATTGTTTTCATTCCTATTATCCTCTTTCCAAAGGTTTTCCCGCTGGGTAGTATTGGATATATTCAAGATTGATTTGGCATGGACAAAGAAAAATTGAAGGGGGAATTGGAAAAATGGGAACGAGAGATCGCTCTTGATCCTGAAAATTTCACGGCTTATGTGAAGAAAGGGAATGTCCTGGATGACCTGGGACGCAGCGAGGAAGCGCTGGACAGCTACAACAGGGCTCTGGAAATCAACCCTGCTTACGATAAAGCCTATTGCAACAGGGGCATTGTATTGAAAAAATTAGAAAGGAAGGAGGAAGCTTTATCCAGTTACGATAAAGCGTTGGAAATCAACCCAGGAAATGATGCAACCCATTACAACAGAGGACATATTCTGGACGATCTCGGGAGGAAGGAGGAGGCGTTGCAGAGCTATGACAAAGCGCTGGAAATTAATCCTGGGGACCATGCGGCCTACTACAATAAAGGAAATATCCTGAACGATCTCGGCCGGAAGAAGGAAGCGTTGGACAGCTATAACAAGGCTCTGGAAATCAGACCTGATTATGATAAGGCTTATTGCAACAGGGGCATTATCCTGAAAAGTTTAGGACAAAAGGAAGAGGCCCTTGCCAGCTACAACAAGGCGCTGGAGATCAATCCCGGTTACGATGCGGCCCATTATAACAAGGGAAATGTCCTGGATGACCTGGGAAGAAAGGAGGAAGCTCTGGCCAGCTATAGTAAGGCATTGGAAATCAATCCTGGTTATGGGGCGGCCTGTTACAACATGGGAAATGTCATGGATGACCTGGGACGGAAGGAGGAAGCTCTGGCCTGTTATAACAAGGCGCTGGAAATCAACCCTCATCATGATGCAGCCCTGAACAATAAAGGGCTTTTATTATCCAATCTCGGCAAAAAGGAAGAGGCATTGGCTTGTTATATTCAAGCCATTCAAATCAATGCCGGTAATGAAATAGCCAAACGAAACCGGAGGTCGTTAGTGGGAAGCAAGGAATTCTGGGATGGCCTGTCAGAAAATAGTCAGGTGGATTTATGGAGTGGAGACGAAGATTTCAATGTCCTGGCAAGCAGGGAAAAACTGGGTGGATGCTCCGGCAAAGATTTATCCTGTATTCACCGTCTGTGGGTGGAACAATATAGGCTTCTTTATTTGCTTAGCGCTGACCTTGAGCAGGTAGGGCATTACACTTCCTCTATGGTTTTTGAAACCTTGCTCCAAAAGCAGACGGAAACGGACGGTCACGCAAATCCCCTGTCGTTATGCAGCCTGGCTGCGGCTAATGATCCTACGGAAGGCACCGTTTTTCAGGCATTTCTGAAACAGGATTGTCTGCCTTCCCAGAGAATTCAGAGCCATCTTGCCGTATTGCAGGCTTCCTTTTCTTCTGCCATTGATTCCTTGAACCAGTTCCGCCTTTACGGAAAAAACAAGGGAGAGGAAGGAACCGGGCTGTGCTTGGTATTTAACCGATCCTTTTTTGCCAAGCCGGGAGAAACGTCCATGATTGCCGTCCAGAAAGAAGAGGACGACTCCTCCTCCGGAAAAGAGACTGACATGCGCCGCAAGCTCCCTCTTTACTGGGTATTGTATTATGATTGCTCTTCCGGTCGGGTGCATTATACCCCTGCATGTTCTGAATACTCGTTAAACAGGGATTTTAATGTTTGCGAAGACGCATTGAAAGAGTCTGAAAGAAAGAAATTGCAGGAGATAGGCAAATCATTGAAGAATATTCGGATGCTTTTTGAGTGTATCAGCGAAAAGGCTCAAAAAGCTGCCCTGGAGATGCTCATTTACCTGAGGCATCTGGTGAAGGATGCCGCCTTCAAGGATGAAAAGGAATTGAGGATTCTTTCTTTGCATCCTTATAATGACCAGAGTTCCCCTCTCAAGGTACTGGAGGGAAAAAACTGCCTGTCGGTCGGCTATTTACCGGTTATTCATGAGGGGAGGAATATCTGGAGAAGGTGATTGCCGGGCCCAAATTGAAGGATTTTGCCAACCTGGTGGATGTGGCCAAATTCAGGCTTCATCGGTTGGGCGGAAAGAAGAAAGTGGAGTTTTGCCAGTCGCGGGCGCCTTTGAGTTGATTCGGAAGGGGAGGGATAGGGAATTTGTAACTTTTTATCTGAGGCGGTAAGATAATGAGGAAAGAAGGGTATTTTAATTTTGAAAGCCTTCGCCTTGCTTCGGAGGGAGCAAGTTGATAAGGGGGCCGGAGTCCCTTATTCCCAGGAGCGGCAAATGGTTTTACTGGGGACCTGTTTTTCAGGAAAAAAGAGCGCCTCTCCCAGCCCTGATGCCGGAAGAAGCGTTTTTTAAAGGAGTGTCCGATTTGAAGATGAGGCGTTTTACACACCTTAAAAATAAAAAAGGAAGAAACGTCAGGAAAGTTTTTCCGCGAGGGCATCTACCCATTCCGGGAAGGTGTCGTCATAATCCCCACCGGACAGGGCTACCGGCAGCAGCCTTTGCGCCTTCAAACGTTCCAGGAAGGCATCGAAGTCCTTGCCTGCCTGGCAGAAGTTTTCATAAAATTCATCCCCAAGGGCGAAGACGGCATAGTTGACTGTGGAAAGGTCTTCCGAGGAGTCCTTCAATGCCTGGTACAGCGCCTCTGCATTGGAGGGAGGTTCTCCGTCTCCCCACGTGCTGGTGACGACCAGCAGCGTTCCCGCATTTTTCAACTGTTCCACCGTCATATCCTCCATATCAACCACTGTTGCCTGATGGCCGAGCTTTGTCAGTTTTTCCCGGGCCTCCCGGGCCAGGCTTTCTGAATTTCCTGTTTCCGTTCCGTAGATAATGGTGATTTCCATGTGTGCTGGTTGTTGTTACGACACCAGAAGTTAGATCAAACTAACTAATCAGGCAAGCCAAAACAGGATGCGTCTGGTCAAATTTTCCCTCCTTCTGCGGGCTTTCCGGACGTCAGTTTTTTCAGTCCGTTCATGTTCCATGGATTAAATCCTTCCAGAGAAAGGAAAGTAATCATGAGAAAAGATCTGAAGCCGGAGACGAGCAAGCCGCAGGGCAGCAAACGGAGCGGCATGCTTGCAGGGAAATTATTCTACCCCGGATTCCTCCCGGCGGATCGTCAATGTGTGCGGGTGCTGGGGAAGGGTAAAGCACCAGCCGAAGAGGCGCACAAAGCGGTAGTAAAGCCCCTTGCGGCTGGCGTGCTGGCTGGTCATGAGGTCATAGAAGGCCAGGTCAATCTGGTTTCTGGCGATGGGCGCGCCATTCATTTTAGCGTGCAGCATGGCGTCGTGAAACAGGGAAGGGAGCAGCATGTCCGGCGGGGTGGTTCCCCAGGTGACGCCGTCCCAGCCGTAGCCGGGAGAGATGGTGAATGTACCGCCCTCCGCTTTCAGGCGGATGGTGGGGTCATACACGCTGACGGCGGTCCAGTGGCCGAAGTCCGCCTTTTTCCTACCGCTGGTCCAGCTGATGGCGTTTTTAGTGATGTAGAAGGGTTTGTCTTCGTAGAGGGTTCCTTCATACCATCCGGCCACGGCTTCCGGAGCCTTGACGGGGACGGAGCACGATTCCAGCGCCACGGCCATGCACGCCACTGTTAATAACAGGTAAATATCATGTGAATAAAAAGGAGAGGGCATAGGAGGGCAGGGAGTGTTGCGAACGATTGTTTTTATTGGATTTCCAGCACGATGATTTCCGGAGGGCAGCAGAAGCGGAGAGGAAGAACGCTGCATCCCAGCCCGCGGGTGATGAGGAAGGGAGTGCCGTTCAACTGGGACCAGGGATAGGAGAATTTGGCCTTCTCCCGGGAGATGTTCGCCAGAGGCTTGCCGCCGGGCAGGCAGATCTGTCCGCCGTGGGTATGGGCGCTGATGACGGCGTCCGCCGTGCCGGGAGCCAGCAGGGGAAAGATGTCCGGCACGTGGGAGAGCAGGATGTGGGGGATGTCCGGGGAGAAGCGCAGCGGCAGTTCCTCCGGCCTGATTCTCAGGTGGTAGTCGTCCCGAACGGAGGAAAGCTGGAGATCCCTGCCGCCGGGGAGGTGCAGCAGCAGGGAGTCGTTCCACATGGGCAGGATGCCCAGCTCTGAAAACATGTTACGCCACAGGTCCCAGCCGTAGTACTGGTCATGGTTGCCCTGCACGGCGAAGACGCCCAGGGGGGGCCTTCAGCATCTTGAAGTATTCCCGGGCCGTTTCCGGACTCATGCTGCTCTCCCGGGTGTGGCCGTTGGCGTAGTCCCCCAGCAGAAAGATCATGTCCGGCTGAGCCTCCATGATTTTTTCCATGTACCGGCGCGCCTGGTCGCCGCCGTTCGGGCGCAGGTGGAAGTCTCCGGCAATCACGATCCGGAGCGGGGAGCCTCCTTTTTCCTTCCATTGCGGCACTTCCAGCGCGGTTGTGACGGTTTCCACGCGCCTGGGTTCCACCTGCCACGCCCACATGAATAAGGAAAAGCCGATCATCAGTATTGAGACAGAGATGATTGCAAGTTTGTTGAGAAGGGGATGACGCGGGCGTGACTTCATGCGGGGCGGGCTCCGGACTGATGATGAAGCATTTCGCCCGGTTTTCAATCATTCGTGTTTGCCAATCGGGATTTTGCTGGTATGATCCGTCCCGCTCAAGGTGGGGCTGTCCGATGACTGCAGGCCCATCTTCATATTAACATCCTAATACCATGCAGTTTACACACGAAATCGAACAAATGTGTTGCGTCAAGAAAGGCTGCAACCATGGTCCGGCCCCCATCCCGCAGGAAGGCAACTGGACGCAATCCAAGGAGATCACGGATATTTCCGGCCTGACCCACGGCGTGGGCTGGTGCGCTCCCCAGCAGGGCACCTGCAAGCTGACGCTGAACGTCAAGAACGGCATCGTTGAAGAAGCCCTTGTGGAAACCAGCGGTTGCTCCGGCATGACCCACTCCGCCGCCATGGCCGCGGAAATCCTGCCCGGCAAGACCGTGCTGGAAGCGATGAACACGGACCTCGTGTGCGACGCCATCAACACCGCCATGCGCGAACTGTTCCTGCAGATCGTTTACGGCCGCACCCAGAGCGCTTTCTCCGAAGGCGGCCTGCCCATCGGCGCCGGTCTTGAAGACCTCGGCAAGGGCCTCCGCTCCCAGATCGGCACCCTGTACGGCACCCGCGCCAAGGGCCCCCGCTATCTGGAAATGGCCGAAGGCTACATCACCAAGCTGGCTCTGGACGAAGACGGCGAAATCATCGGTTATGAGTTTGTGCGCATGGGCCCGATGATGGAAATGATCAAGAAGGGCGTGGACGCCAACGAAGCCGTCGCCAAGTGCACGGGCAACTACGGTCGTTTCGACGAGGCCGCCAAGTACATCGATCCTCGTCACGAATGAGATTGAATTAAAAAGAGTATATCAACTTCAAGCACTATTACCATCATGCCTCTTTTCGAATCTTACGACCGCCGCATCAAGCAGATCAATGAAGCCCTGGCCAAATACGGCATCGGCTCCATTGAAGAAGCGGAACAACTCTGCCTTTCCAAGGGCATCAACGTTCGCGAAATCGTGAACGGCATCCAGCCCATCGCGTTTGAAAACGCCGGCTGGGCCTACGTGGTGGGCGCCGCCATCGCCATCAAGAAGGGCTGCACGAAGGCTGCGGACGCCGCCGAAGCCATTGGTGAAGGCCTCCAGTCCTTCTGCATTCCCGGTTCCGTTGCGGACGACCGCAAGGTGGGCCTGGGCCACGGCAACCTGGCCGCCATGCTCCTGCGCGATGAAACGGAATGCTTCTGCTTCCTGGCCGGCCATGAATCCTTTGCCGCTGCTGAAGGCGCCATCGGCATTGCCAAATCCGCCAACCGCGTCCGTAAGCAGGACCTGCGCGTCTGCCTGAACGGCCTCGGCAAGGATGCCGCGTACATCATCTCCCGCATCAACGGCTTCACGTACGTGCAGACCAAGTTCGACTATGCCACGGGCAAGCTGAACATCGTCCAGGAGAAGGCTTTCTCCAAGGGCCCGAAGGCCGCCGTGCGCGTGTACGGCTGCGACGACGTGCGCGAAGGCGTGGCCGTCATGTGGAATGAAGGCGTGGACGTCTCCATCACCGGGAACTCCACCAACCCCACCCGCTTCCAGCATCCGGTGGCCGGCACCTACAAGAAGGAATGCAACGAGAAGGGCAAGAAGTACTTCTCCGTGGCTTCCGGCGGCGGTACGGGCCGCACCCTGCACCCGGACAACATGGCTGCCGGTCCCGCCTCCTACGGCATGACCGATACCATGGGCCGCATGCACTCGGACGCCCAGTTCGCCGGCTCCTCCTCCGTGCCCGCCCACGTGGAAATGATGGGCCTTATCGGCATGGGCAACAACCCGATGGTCGGCGCTTCCGTAGCGGTGGCCGTGGCTGTTGAAGAAGCCGCCCGGCAGAACGCCTGAGAACGCTGTTAAAATTCACAGAGCCGCTTTCCCGATGAATGGGGAAGCGGCTCTTTTTTTATGGTTGAAAGGAAAAGGCGAAAAGCAAAACCGAAACTGTTCCGGAAGCTTCCCTTTTTATTCATATCAGCTCCCGATGCGGAACCTTCCGTCCCGGTCCGTGCGGGGAGGCAGGCCGCGAGAAGGCGCGGATCTTCTGGAAACAACCGTCGGTCTGGCCGCGGCTGGCGTGACAACGCGGATTTCCGGGCGGCCGGAAGCTGCGGGAGCGGCAGATTTCCCGGGTTCTGCACCGTGAACGGGGGCGGGAGCAGGAACGGCACCGACAATCAGTTTTTGCTGTTCATGGGCCTTGTAGGCGCGTTGCAGGGTAAAGTCCCTACGTTCTCCGGGTTTCAGGGAATAATCCGCCTTCTTGCTCTCCCCAGCCTTTTGGGCCAGAGGCTCCACACGCTGCTGCAACTGCGCGGCGGCGTCCAGCTTCCCGGCCACCCATTCCGGATTCCATTCCGGCGTGGAAGCTTTCAGGGACTGAAGTAGCTCCGCGGCTTTTTTGCCGCTTTCCAGGGCTGCCTTGTAATCGCCTTCCTTCTCCAGGCGCGCGGCGCGCGTCAGGGAAAGGTTGGCTTCGTAAAATGTGTCTCCGGGACCGCCCAGGGCCGTTGTTGCCGCCAGGAGCATGCAGAGCAGGGAGCAGGGTAGAAGATGCCTTTTCATGATTGTTGGCACTATAACATGCACGGCTGTTTTGGAAAGGCCTTTCTTCCGGCATGTCCGCATGGAGCAGGGGAGGGACGCTACGTAGAGGTTCCGGAAAGGAAGCGGGCGGCCTTCTTCTTTTTTTACGAAGGAAGTCTATCAAATTTGCGGCTAGGCATTTGAAAAACCTCCTGCGAGGTACGATCAGGCTTCCTGATCCAATCGTATCCATGGCATCAAAGTGTTTTGAGGTGCCGATGTGCATGAATTTTTTCACACAGTAATTCCCAGCGATCAATTTTTTACTATTGATCACTTTTTGAATGATACAGTGCTCTCTAATAGCGTGCCCGCAAATGCATGTACCTTCTTCCTCCTGCAAAAATGTTTCCACGTGTTCCCCCAATTCCCGCAACGCGGACGGAAACCGCTTGGATTCGGACTTAGCTACCAGCTCTGAGCAGAATTGATCCATAGATGAATTATTCATGATTTTATTTTCTATTCATGAGACGTGCGTGAAATGCACCCTCACTATTCAGGGAAATTTTCAAAATGTATTTCCCTTCCATATATTTCCCTCCCGTCTCTTTCAGCAGGTGTGGGTTTCTTCCTTATTCCAAGGGCATATCTTCCATTTCCGTATCCGGCACAACTTGACGGAAAGGCCGGAGTGCCGTATGCTGGTTGAGACCTGTATATGACCCGGAACGAGCCATCATCCCTCCCAGCGCCGCAGATGGAGGAAGATCCCAGATACCTGACGGAACAGATTGTGACGTATCTGGGCAACAAGCGTTCCCTGCTGCACTTCCTGGGGATGGGGCTGGAACAGGTGAAAAGCCGCCTGGGGAAGGACAGGCTGAAGGCCGGGGACCTGTTTTCCGGCAGCGGCATTGTAGCCCGTTTCCTGAAAAAGCATTCGGAAGAGTTGATTGTCAATGATCTGGAAGAGTATAGCCGCATCGTCAACACCTGCTACCTGAGCAATCCGGAGGAAGTGGAGAATCTGGAGCTGGAGAGGCATTACCGGCGTCTGCTGCGGTATATGGAGACGCATGAGTCCCCGGGGTTCATCACGGAGTTGTACGCGCCCAAAAATCCGGACAGCATCACGCCGGAAGACCGCGTTTTTTATACGCGCCGCAACGCCGTGTACCTGGATACGGCCCGGCAGACCATCGATTTGCTTCCGGAAGAGGTAAGGCCCTATTTCATCGCCCCCCTTCTGGCGGAGGCTTCCGTGCATACGAACACATCCGGCGTGTTCAAGGGATTTTACAAGGACAGGCACGGCGTCGGCAAGTTCGGCGGAACGGCCGGCAACGCTCTTTCCCGCATCCTGGGGGATATTTTACTGCCGTTCCCCGTATTTTCCCGGTTTAACTGCCGGTTTTCCATCCACTGCCGTGACGCCAATGAACTGGCCGCGGAATTGCCGGAGATGGATGTGGTGTACCTGGACCCTCCCTACAATCAGCATCCGTACGGTTCCAACTATTTCATGCTGAACCTGCTGTCCTCCTATGAGAAGCCGGCGGAAACCAGCCGTGTTTCCGGCATTCCCGCGGATTGGAAACGCTCCACGTACAACAGCCGGCAGCATGCCCCGGCGGCCCTGTTCCGGCTGCTGGAGGACTGCCCGGCCAAGTTCATTCTCCTTTCGTACAGTTCGGAGGGCTTCATCAGTTATGAGGAAATGACGAATTTCCTTGGCCGTCTGGGACATATCGTCACGCTGGAAACGCCATACGCCACATTCCGCGGCAGCCGGAATTTGAGGAACCGCCCGCAGAACGTGACAGAGTTCCTGTTCCTGGTGGAACGGTTTTAACGGGCAGGGGAGGTAACACCATGAAAGCCCATCTGGAACGCTTCATCCGTTTTCTGGCCGCAGAGAAAGGCTTGAGCGCCGCCTACCAGCTTTCCGTGAGGCAGACGCTGGAGGAATTCGCCCGGTTTCTGGGTACGGAAGACGCTGATCTTTCCCGTGTGGACATCGGCACGCTTACGGAGTTCCTCCGGCATTTGCAGGCCCGCGGCATGGCCCGCAGCTCCATGCGGGTGGAAATGGTGCATTTGCGCATCTTTTTCCGCTGGCTGGCCGGGATGGGGATGCTGGAAAAAGACCCCTCCGCCTTTCTGGAAATGCCCCGGCAGGGGCTGTCGCTCCCCCATGTGCTGGATCAGCAAACCGTTTCAACACTGCTTGAAAGTGTTGACGTTCAGGATATTCCTCTCGGCTGTAGAGACAGGGCCCTGCTGGAGATGATTTACGCTTGCGGCATGCGCGTAAGTGAGGTAATCAGTTGCAAATTAGAGAGTTTGGATATGAATGATGCCTTTGTCCGCGTGCTGGGGAAGGGAGAGAAAACGCGGCTGGTGCCTGTGGGTAGGTCCGCCTTGGAGGCGTTGAGGACGTATCTGGAGAAAGGGAGGCCCAGACTGGTCAAGCCGGGGACGAAAAGCCATATTTTCCTGACGGTGCGCGGACGGCCGCTGACCAGGGAACGGGTACGCCAGATTCTCCGGGAACGCGCCAGGGCCGCGGGAATAGAACAGCATGTCTTCCCGCATATCCTCCGGCATTCCTTCGCCACGCATCTGCTGGAGAACGGCGCCGACCTCCGCATCATTCAGGAAATGCTGGGGCATGCCGATATTTCCACCACCCAGATTTATACGCATCTGGAACAGCAGCGGCTGAATGCCATTCATCACCGCTTCCATCCCAGGGGATAAAGCTATTCTCATCCATGTGCCTTCTGCGGGTATGTCTTTTAAAGTCAAAGTCCAGCGCGTTTATTTCACTAGTTCCATATTTTGCATTACATATATTATGCGAAGTATTAAATCAGGGTGAATCTCCGCCCGTTTTTCCTTCTTCTTCGAGTTTTTACACTCCCCCGTCAGCCAGAAGGGGTTTGCGGCAACTGGACAAATATTGGACTGAGCGTTTGCGAAGAGTTATAGAATGAATAAAGAGTACGGCTTTTAGCCGAGTATTGATTCAGAAGCCTGCAACGCTCCAGATTGCTTTTTCACTTTCCTCCCCATTTCCCGATAGCTGCTCTCTTCCGGCAATAAGAGCATTGCTGGGATTTTCATACGTCGCTTCCTGCTGTCCGTCCACGCGTCTGTACGAAGGCCGGGAAACCGCTTTGCAGTTGGACGGAAAGCGGAAGGCTTGAAGCCTGAAAGAGGCACGAACCAAACCTCCGTTCTCCAGGGGGACTGCTTCCTGTCAAAAACATGGGAACATTCCATGCACCCTGTATTTTCCAGTGGGCTTCACTTCTGGGAACCAGAGCCTCCCGTCCTGATTAAATTTCTCCATTCAAAGGGGTTTTCAGTATTGCCAACCTTTCTTCCATCCCCATCCGTCGCTGAAAACCCCCATTAGCCTGCCTCTCCATTCCCATAAAAATAAAAAGTCTTTCACTGACTAACCTATTATAACGCGGCAGAAACGGGAAAATTCCTTTTCCCTCCTTAAAAGTTCATCCGGATACCCCTTCCCCTCGCTTCTCTCTTGCCAGACCGTCATTCATCCGTCATAATGAAAAAAGCATGAATACTTTCGTCTCTCTTTGCGTGATCGGAGGCCTCAGCCTGGGCTCCCTCTGTTATGCGCAGCACATGGATAACGATGCCAAGAAGAAGGTGATCAAGGATTTGGATAACCTGCTCGCCCTGAACAGGTCTGCGGAAACCAAGGTGATCAATGCCGCCATCAGCAAGCTGAATTCCGCCGGCAGGGATCCCAGCGCCGCGTACGACCTGCTGATCCAGTCCAAAAAGTTCCTGATGGAAGCGGAAAAGGAGAAGGACAAGAGCCAGGGCAAGAGCGCCAAGATTGCCTCCAATTCCCTGAAGGACTGGATGGACCGCGAGGCCAAGAAATACCAGGACAAGAATGCCCGTAAGGGATTGATGCTTCAATACCAGTGGGGCGTGCTCGTCCTCAAGGCCCGCCTCAAGGAAAACCTGATGAACGCCACGTCAAGCTCCACCGGCGGAACGGAGGAGGAGACTCTGGACGTTACGGAGTTTCAGAAGCCGGCCATGGATTTGCTGAACGCCTACCTAGCCGCTTGCTCCGACCCTGATTTTGTCGATCCCTCTTCCACTTCTTCCAAAAATAACAATGGAGGGGGAGCCGGGAAAGCCGGAGCCCGCATTGCGGAACAATCCGTTTTGAATACGGAGGTCGGGGAGGCCCTGGGCATCGGCAGCATGTCTTCCAAGGCCTTTCCGGATTCCATGAAAAACCGGGACGAGATTTTCGACAAGCTTTTCTTCACGGGATACCGGAAGACGCGCAATCTTCCCGCCCTCCGGCAGGCATGGGGCAAGAGAATTTCCATGGAAGTGGCTCTCGGCAAGGTAAGCCATGCCATTTCCACCGGCAAGAAGTCCGGCATGCAGGGACGCATTGCCAATGCGTCCGAAGACGAGTTTGACGAACAGGATTCCTCCGTCCTGGACCGCCTGCGCTGGCGCTGCGAACTGGATTGCTTTGACCTGGGCGACCAGGCGAACGCCACGCGGAACATGATGACGCTGATCCGGACGACGGTAGACCCGGTGCGCCGGGAACAAGGTATCCGCACCCTCCGGGACAAGCTGGTCCAGAGCATGAAGAGCATGATCGCTTCCTCGGAAGATGAAACCATGGCGGACGGTTCTTCCTCCTCCTCTTCAGCCTCCCCTCGTCCCGCGGTGCGGCCTCCCAGAAGGAAGACGCCGCCCACCACGATCACGACCAGCCGTGAAATGGACGATCCCGGAGCCATCGGCACGGATGTGCCGAAGCCGCCCAAGCCGGACCCCACCCGGAGCGACGATTTTTTTGAAGACGCATAACGCTTTTCAGTAAAGGCTGTTGCCTGCACGGCGGCTCCGGAGTTGATGGAATGCACAGAGCATCCTTGACGTCCGGAGCCGCTGTTTTATACAGTAGGGCCATGTATCAGCCATTTCAATTTTTCATGCCCGCGCAAATTTTCTTTGGCGCGGGTTCTTTGGACAATCTTGGTTCCGCTCCCCTGCCCGGCGCCAAGGCCCTGATTGTCATCGGCGGCACGTCCGTCAGGCGGCTCGGGTATCTGGACCGGGTGCAGGCTTTGTTGAAGAACCAGGGAGTGGAGAGCGTCGTTTTCGACAAGGTGCAGCCCAACCCCGTGGTGGAGCACGTGATGGAGGCCGCCGCGCTTGCCAGGGAGACAGGCTGTGATTTCGTCGTCGGCCTGGGCGGAGGCAGCAGCATGGATTCCGCCAAGAGCATCGCCGTGATGGCTACCAATCCGGGAACCTACTGGGATTACATCCAGGGCGGTTCCGGCAAGGGGCTTCCCATTCCCAACAAGCCTCTTCCCATCGTTTGCATCACCACCACGGCAGGGACCGGAACGGAAGCGGATCCGTGGACCGTCATCACGAAGGAGGATACGCAGGAGAAGATCGGCTTCGGCTTCAAGGGCACCTTCCCCACCATGTCCATCGTGGATCCGGAGCTGATGCTTTCCGTACCGCCCAAATTGACGGCCTACCAGGGCTTTGACGCCCTGTTCCACGCCGTGGAGGGGTACATGGCCACGATTGCCTCTCCCATGGGGGACATGTTCGCGCTACAGGCCATTGAATACATCGCCAAATACCTTCCCCGCGCCGTGAGCAACGGGGACGATCTGGAAGCGCGCGCCTACGTCGCCCTGGCCAATACCTATTCCGGCTTTGTGGAGACCATTTCCTGCTGTACGTCGGAACACTCCATTGAACACGCCCTCAGCGCGTTCCATCCCGCTCTCCCGCACGGCGCGGGCCTGATCATGATTTCCTGGGCCTATCATGAAGCCTATGCCCCCGCCTGCCCGGAACGTTACGCCAGGGTAGCCGCCGCCATGGGGCAGGAAGCTTCCGTGGACGGCTTCCTGAACGGCCTGAACAAGCTGAAGGAGGCCTGCGGCGTGGACAAACTGAAGATGTCCGAGTTCGGCATTACCCCGGATTTGTTTGACGAATACGCCAGAACGGCCTTTTCCACCATGGGCAACCTGTTTGAGCTGGACCGCTGCAAGTTCACTCCGGCGGACGTCGTCAGCATCCTGGAAAAGTCCTATTCCTAGGAACGGGTACCGCCGACAGGATAAACGCGGACAGGCTGCGTGCACACCAGGCAGCCGTGCGGCAGCCTGTCCAGCCAGCAGGAGATTTTGTCCAGGAACATTTCAATGCGTTCTGAGGTGTCTACGATTTCAATGATGACGGGCACCTTCTCGACAATTTCCCAGAATGTGGGGCTCATCAGGCGCGTATGCCGCCCGGCCCCCATCAGTCCCTTGTACACGGTGCAGCCCGCCATGCCGTAGCGGCGGGTGGCGTAGGCTACGGCCTCGTGGACGGGTACGTGTCTGACGGCGTCGGTGCTGCTGACGTAGATGCGCAGCATGAGGTTTTCTTCCGGAGTGTTCATGATTGTCTCTTATCTGGCGGCCAGGTATCCCAGGCCAATGGCAATGAGCCCTCCGGCAAAGCTGAGGAGGGTGTAAAGAAAGAAGGCGGGAAAGTTCCCCTCCTTCAACAGGAGGAAGGATTCATTCATCAGCGTGGAAAAGGTGGTGAAGCCGCCGCACAGGCCTACGGTAAGAAAAAGCCGCGTTTCCGTATGCAGCAGCAGACCCCGGTTGAACAGCCCGTAGAGAACACCAAGGACCAGGCATCCCAGCAGGTTGACCGCCGTCGTTCCCCATGGAAAGGAACTCATGGAGTTGATTTGGACAAAACGGGTCAGCAGGAAGCGCAGCACGCCGCCCGCAAAGCTTCCCAGCCCGACCATCAGCAGCATTTTCATCATAGCGGCTTTTCTCCGGTTGAACGGGAATGAGACTCCGGGCGAGATTCCAGGGATGCCGTTGCCGGATGCTGCCGGGAAAGGCGGCAGAAGGCGGAGGAAATTGGTGTAAAGGCGTTCATGTTCGTATGGGGTGTCCTTCACCGAATACAAAGCTTCTGCATCCGGTGTGATACAGAAGCCATCAGCCTGCCGTGCAGGCGGTTTAGGGTGCGTTCCCAGGGAAGAGCCTCATTTCCTTTAAGCGCGTACAGGTAAAATAACCCGTTTTTTCCCTATCTCCAGCCTTTTATTCTTGATCCCGGCGTTTGAATACGTATTTCCTTTTTTCCATGTCCCAGCCCCTCCTTGTCACCGGAACCATTGGAATAGACACCATCCTCACTCCCCGCAACCGGGCGGAGGGAGTTCTGGGCGGCTCGGTGTCCTTTGCGGCGGTGGCCGCCCTGCTTTTTGCGGACCGGGTGGACGCCGTCAGCATCATCGGAGAGGATTTCCCCTCCCATTATGAAGAAGCCCTTGCGGCCAAGGGGCTGTGCATGGACGGCGTGGAACGCAAGAAGGGGCCTTCCTTTTCCTGGACCGGGGAATATTTTGACAACATGAACAAGCGCAGGACCGTCTGCGCCAATGATGCCGTGATGCTGGAATGGAACGTGCACGTTCCGGAGTCCTTGCGTAACCATCCCGTCCTGGTGTGCTGCTGCATGGTTCCGGCCCAGCAGCTCAAGTGCATGGAACAGTGCCCGGACGCGGCACTGGTGCTTTCCGATTCCATGGACAAGTGGCTGCGCCGCCAGCCGGAATTGCTGGACGCCGTGATCAGCCGTTCCCATATCACCATGATGAACGAGGACGAGGCGAAGGAGTACGCCCAGGCGTCCACCGTGCTGGAAGCCGGGGAATTCCTGCTTTCCAAGGGCGCAGCATATGCCGTGGTGAAACAGGGGGAATACGGCGCCACGCTTCTGGGGCGGGATTCCGCAGGCAATCTGCAAATTTTCCCGCTGTCCCGCCTATCCCTGAAAACATTGGTGGACCCCACCGGGGCGGGAGATACGTTCCTGGGGGCGCTGGCCGGCTACCTGGCCACCCTGCCCCCCGGCCTTCCATCCTTTGAGGAAGTGAAGAGGGGGATTGTGTACGGCACGGTGGCGGCATCCTTCACCTGCGAGTCCTTTTCCGCGGACGCCCTCCTTTCCATGACGGAGGAAACCTTCCGCCGGCGCCTTGAAGAGTATGCGGAGATGTGCCGTCTGCCCGGCGTGTCTTGCTGATGCGGCAGATAGAGGTGCCTCCGCCGCCCCTGGGAATGAGGAACTCCTTCCCCTCATGATTCGTCAAATTGCCGGGGTTTGGTTCCGGTCTCCGTAGTGAAGCCGGCTCTGGCTTTTCTGCTTTCCCTGTTGCATGCGCGTAGCAGCCTTTTTCATAAGGGCCGGGAGGCCCTTATTTCCAAGAGGGGCCAGGAGAAAAGCGGCTAAGCGGGATGCAGGACATGGAAAACCCCGGCGTGACGAGCACGGGCCGGGGGTTCCATAAAGACAGGGGCCGGTATCAGCCGGTTCAGATGTCCTGGAGGCCGAATTTGAGTTCGGCTTCCGATACCACCTGGCCGTTCACCAGGCAGCGGCCGAGGGCCTGGCCGATGTTGCCGCGCATCTTGGTCAGCTCCGCCTCAATGATGAGCGTATCGCCGGGGACTACGGGACGGCGGAATTTGATCTTGTCCGCGCTCATGAAGTAGCCGAGCTTGGTGGCGTTGCCGGGCTGGCGCAGCATGACGATGGAGGCGACCTGGGCCATGGCTTCCAGCTGCAGGACGCCCGGCATGACCGGATGGCCCGGGAAGTGGCCCTGGAAGAAGAGTTCGTTCATCGTCAGGTTCTTCAGGCCGCGGCACTTGGTTTCCCCTTCAAAGCCGATGATGCGGTCCACCATCAGGAAGGGATAGCGGTGCGGCAGGAGGCTCATCACCTCATTGATGTCCAGCACGGCGTCTCCGTACGGCACGTTGACGGGATTGGGCGCCATCTGCTGGTTGCGGCGGTGTTCCTTCTTCAGCTTGGCGGTCAGCTCGGTGTTCGGGCCGTGGCCCGGCTTGATGGCGATCACGTGGCCCAGGATGGGCTTGCCGCACAGGCTGAGGTCGCCGATGAGGTCCATGGCCTTGTGGCGGGCGAATTCATTGATGAAGCGCATGGGCTCTTTGCTCATGAGCTCCTCCCCGCGGATGACCACGGCGTTTTCCAGGCTGCCGCCCTTGATGAGGCCCTTTTTCCAGCAGGGGCTTGATGTCCTCGTAGAACGTGAAGGTGCGGGCCGGGGCCAGTTCCTTTTCATACGTTTCCGGCGTGATGACCGCGTCAAAGTACTGGGTGATGCGGTTTTCCGGTCCCACGCAGGTGACGGAGACGCGGAACTGCTTGGAGGGAAGAATGGTCAGGATGGAACCGCCCTTGGTTTCAATGGTGACGGCCTCGCGCACTTCCAGATAGTGCCGCGGCACTTCCTGCTCCACAATGCCGGCGCTCTTGATCAGTTCCACGTAGGGAGCGGAGGAACCGTCCCCGATGGGCGGTTCGTTGGCGTCCATTTCAATGACGGCGTTGTCAATGCCCATGCCCGTGAGGGCGGAAAGAATGTGTTCCACGGTGTGTACCTTGACGGAGCCTTCCGCCAGGCTGGTGGCGCGCTCCACGGTCTGCACCTTCTCCACGTCCGCGTTGATGAAGGGCTGGTCCGGAATATCCACCCGGCGGAATTTAATGCCGAAGTCGGCGGGGGCCGGCTTCAGGGTCAGGGTAACGGGCTGTCCCGTATGCAAAGAGGTACCGGCCAGAGAGGCCGGAGAGCCGACAGTTCTTTGGTTTCCACATGCCATGCGGGGAATGCTAGTGAATGAGCTCCCGTTTGGAAAGCACGAAATCACGGATTTTCCTGTAAATTCAGGGAAAGGAGGGCATTCCGGCGTGTCATCCGGAGAGGGAGCGGAGAAAGGGCGCTTGAAAAACGCCTTTCTCCCGTTAGTCATGTTGCATGCACATCACAGCAGGTCCCGGCATTTCCCGCGCATTCATCCTCGGCGCCGGGCTGGGCACCCGCCTGCGGCCCCTTACCCACGTGCTGCCCAAGCCGCTGATTCCCTTTTTCCATGAGCCTCTCGTGCTGCATTCCATGCGCCGCTGCTACGACTGCGGCATCCGGGAGTTCATCATCAATACCCACCATCTGGCGGAAGCCTGGGACCAGGCGTTCCCGGAACGCTCCTGGAACGGCTGCCCCGTCCATTTCAGCCATGAACCCGTGCTGCTGGATTCCGGAGGCGGGGTGAAGAAGATCGAGCCCCTGGCCTCCGCGGAAGAACCCCTGCTGGTGATCAACGGGGACATGGCAGCCACCTTCGACCTGCGCCGGGTGATGGAGGACCATGTCAGGCACCGCCCCGCCGTGACGCTGGCCCTGCGGACCTCCGGGGACAAGAGGAACGTTGGTTTTGATTTTTCCTCCGGCCAGGTGACGGACATGCGGCACGCCCTGGGGCGCGATCCGGGCGCCTGCCAGTTTACCGGAGCCTATTGCATGGAGCCGGAGGTGTTCGGCCGCATCCCTCCCCGCGAGATCGTTTCCATCATCCCGGTGTTTCTGGATTACATCCGGCAGGGGCGCCTGCGCGGCGTGCTGGCGGACGATGGCCTGTGGATGGACATGGGCACGCCGGAGGCCTATATCCAGGCCCATCTGGACTTTCCCTCCCCTGCTCCGCGCATCCATCCCGGGGCGGAAGTGTCTTCCGGAGCCTCCGTGGACGCTGCCAGCGTAATCGGCCCCCGCGCCGTCGTGGAGGAAGGCTGCCGCCTCAGGGAGTGCGTCGTCTGGCCCGGCGCCCGCGTGCCCGCAGGCACCTGTGCGGAACGGAGGATTTTTCATCTATCCCTTTGACTGTCAACCATGCCTTTTCTGCGTTTTCTCCTTCTCCTTTTATTTTTCTGCGGCTCCGTCCAGGCGGAGCACCGCGTGTTCACCAGAAAAGACGGCTTCCTGTCCATGCGGGACAAGCTGAACGTCTATTTTTTCCAGTCTGACACGCACCGCCTTCTGGTGCGGGATGAGGGGAGCGTCCGGGCGCCCCGGTACGGCTCCCTGGACAAGGCCATGCGCAAGAGCCCCTGTTCGGCAGGCGTCAACGGCGGATTCTTCGGCGCGGATGCGGAGGGAACTCCCCTGGGCCTCGTCGTTCAGGACGGCAAGCGCCTCTCTCCGCTGGCCACGGGCTCCTTCGCCGTGTCCGGAGTGGTGTATGACAACGGAAAGAACGGCTTGTTCCTCATCCGCAGCTCCGCGCTAAAGCGCATGAAAAAACTGCCCGCCATGCAGGCGGCCATTCAGGGAGGGCCTTTCCTGGTGGAGAACGGCACAGCCGTCAAGGGGCTCAACGCCCGGAAATCCACCTACCGCACCTTCATCGCCACGGACGGAGGCAAGCGGTGGTGCATCGGCGTATCCTCCTCCGTCACCCTGAGGGAACTGGCTGAGTGGCTGGCAACCCCCGGCGCACTGGGGAATTTCCGGGTAAAGACGGCCCTGAACCTGGACGGAGGCTCATCCTCCGCCTTCTGGTGCCATGAATCCGGCATTTCCTATCCCGCGTTCAAGCAGGTCAGGAATTATCTGGGCGTGGCGCCCGCTGCGCGCCGGTAAACGCCGTCCTTTACAGGTGCGCCATCGCGTTTTCCCGCGCCTGCCCTGCGCAGCAGCAAAGCCGCAAACAGCAGGAAGCAGGCCAGAACGGCCCAGTCACCCAGCAGGGCGTACAGGGTTATCTCCGTACAGCCCACGGGCAGCGTGGCGGTCATTACCCCCCTGGTGAACGGGGAACCGGAGGAATCCCTCAAATCCGCGATAACCGCGCCGTTGGGAGCCAGCGCCACGCTGACGCCGGTGTTGGCGGCCCGGACCATGGAGCGGCGCAGCTCAATGCACCGGAACGCCGCGTTGCGCCAATGCTGTTCATTGGCGCAGGAGCGGTTGAACCACCCGTCATTGGTGACGTTCACCATCAACTGGGGTTCCTGCCGCACGAAGCGGCGCACCCAGCTTCCCACTACGTCCTCAAAGCAAACCAGCGGAATGACTCCTACCGTGGCGGAGCTCCCCGGGCGCATGGGCACGGGCACGGGGCTGGAGGAGGTGCCCGGCGTGTAGTTCATCCCCATTGCCGTTCCGGCGGAGGCTTCAAAGGCCTTTTCCAGGAACGGGAAGGTTTCCCGCATGGGGATGTATTCGCCGAAGGGGACCAGCATGGCCTTGGCGTGCGGCCTGGCCGTGGAATAGTCCCCTTCAAAGACGGTGAGGCAGTTGTAGGCCCGCGCCACGCGGCCTTCATCGGACAGGTAAATGTCATCCGTGCCCGTCAGCAGGATGAAATTGCATATCCCGTTCCGGAGGGCTTGGACATAGTCCTCCTCCACGCTCAGGAAGTTGACGTTGTCCTGGTTCGGAAAGCGTTCCCCCGTGGAATCGCGGTAAAACGTGGAAATGGGGAAGGAACTCTCCGGCCAGATTACCCAGGCCGGCATGTCCAGGGAGGCTTCCGTCCCGTTTTTGGCGGCCTGTTCCAGGGCGCTGTTCTGGAGGTCCAGCATCCCCTGCTCCGTCGTGTCCAGCAGAGCCCGGTAAATGGCGCCCCGGTTGGCCGCGTCCCATTTCTCCTTCTGGCTCAGGTTAAGCTGCACGGTCATGACGGGAACGGTGAATTTGCCGTTCCCCGTGGCTGCGGCGGATTGCGGGGAGTAGCGCGCCGTCCAGAGCACGCCGGTGACGAACATGATTAAGAGAACCGCCACCAGCGTGAAAAAGTCCCACGGAACGGTGCGCCTGCCTTCATGGACCACCATGGTTCCGGCCCGGCGGCAGACGCGCCAGAGCCAGACGGAAAAGACGGCAGGGAGGAAGGCCAGGGCCGTTACCCCCGCATATTCCGCCCACTGGGCCAGCGGATTTCCGTAAAGGGCCACGCCCAGGTTGTTCCAGCCGAAGCCCGGTATGAGCCAGCCCCTCACCCATTCCAGGCACACCCACAGGGCCGCCCCCCCCAGCGCGGCGGAGGCGCTGGGCAGCATGTCCCCCACCGCCCAGGATTTCCACGCCGCCCTGCGTTCCTTCACCGTCTGCCGCGCCCCGGGCAGCGGCCGGGCGTCCGGACGGAAAAACACGCCCATGACCAGCGCCCAGATGCCGGGAAACAGGCCGCCGTAAAATATCATCAGGGGAATATAGCCCAGCGTGCTGACTTCATTGACCCACCAGAAGGAGATGCCGTAAAACACCACGCCGAACATCCAGCCGTACAGGGCATACGCCAGGATTCCCTTTTTTCCCTCCCGGCGGCGGCCGTACCACAGCGCCGTCAGCAACGGCAGAAAACCTATCCAGACACAGCCTCCCCAGTCCACGGGAATGAAGGCGCAGGCCATCAGAACGCCGGAAAACGCAGCCAGCAGCAGGCCCGCCCAGACGGGCAGGAGACGGGGAGTGGGAGGGGAAACGGGATTCATCGTAAAAAGCCTTTTATTCCAGGCACGGGAATGGCGGCATTGTTCCTCATGCTGACTCATTCCTGCAACAAAAAAGATTGCAAAATTTGCTCAAATGCGGAAATAGTGGGCGCAGTTCATACAACCCATATACATAATGGCAGACATCGACGAAAAAACACCTCTAAACGTCCCCGGCAAGTTTTACGTGGACAGCTCCTGCATTGATTGCGACCTTTGCCGCGAAACGGCTCCGGAAAACTTTGGACGGGATGACGACGAAGGCGTCTCCTACGTCAAGAAGCAGCCGGACAACGAAACCGAACAGGAAGCCTGCGTGGAAGCCATGGAAGGCTGCCCCGTGGAAGCTATCGGCGACGACGGCGAATAATATATTCTCCATATTATTTTTTAACCGCCCGGGGCTGTTGACATCCAACACTCCGGGCTTTTATTTTCCACTCATGGCTTCTCCCTGGTCTCCCTACATGCCGGACAGGGACCGTCCGGACCCCAACGCCTCCCCGCCCCGGTATGAATACCTTTCCCGTGACGAACAGGAGGTGAGGCAGGCGCTGGCGGACTGGTTCCAGGTACCTCCCTCCACCAGTGAAACACGGAATCTCCATACGGCGGAGTCCCTGCTGGGAGACATCCTGTCCAAGCTCCCCCTGGATGGAGAAGGCATGGACCCCGAGCTGCTCCGGGAAGGCTGGCTGAAAGCCGCGGGGCCATTCCTGGGCCAGCAATCCAACCTGCTTTCCATCGTCAAGGGAGTTGCCACCATTCAGGTGCTTCAGCCGGCCATGCGCTACCACCTCCAGCAGTGGCAGGGCGCCCTGCTGGGAAAATTGAAGGACCAGTTCGGCAAGGATGCCGTTCATTCCATCCGCATCCGGATAGGGTAATTCAGCGTGAAGCAAGGCTTTCTCTTGCTGCCAATCACCTGATTTTCATCGCACTAACAGGTATTGGAATACGTTTCAGGGATTTGCAATCCGCTGTCAACCGGTTTTTTCCCTCGCTTGATTCATGGTCAGGACCTTCCCGGGCACCGCCTCTTGTTTTCCCAGTGGGGAAATAGAGGGAAATAAAATGTTAGATATATTTATTATTCATTTATTGTCAGAATATTGTTCGTTTTTTACTGTTGCTGTTTCTTTAGCGGATTGCAAATTCTGTAGTTTCATGGCGAATAAAGCGGAATTCGCGCCAGTGCGGAGCGGCCTTTCCGCTTTCCAACAGAAATTACATACAAATGAAAACGTCCTTTTTCCTGACATTACCCGCAGCGGCAGTTCTATCGGCACACGGAGCGGAGGCGTGGAGTTCCCTTGACGGAATTATTCCGGAGCTGAAGATGGGGAAAACCTCCATCACCCGCATCGATTATTCCTCCGGAGGCGCCCTGATCACGAACGGAGGGCCTTCCGCAAGCGCCGTTCAATCCGTCCTTGGCTCTCTGGATGCGGGATGGTATTCCGGCAATAAGAATAGAGATACCGGTACGCTTGCCTCCGTGACGGCGGATGGCGCTACCAATCTGATTTCCGCCAACGGCGCAGGAGGCGGATTTACGGCCGTCAAATTTCATGAATTGTCCTCCAACGCCATATCCGGATATGAAGCGCTGAGGATTTCCTTTGATACAGGCGGCCTTTTCGAAACCAACAGGACGGGCCAGCCTCAAAATTTCAGCCTGTGGTACAGTCTGGGAGGAGAGGGAGATTCTCTTCTCCAGGTTGGGTCTACGATTTCCGGTTCGGCGGGAGACGTCAGCAACAAATCCTATAGCTGGACAATTTCCAAAGACGATTACAGCAATTTGTTTGACCAGGGAGCCACTTTTTATCTGGTGATGAATACCGACGTTCTCGACAACAGCTACGCTTACAACGAGCTTGCCGTAAAAAATTTCCGCATGGAGGGCCTCACGGTTCCGGAGCCTTCCTCGGCTGCTGCCGCATTGCTCGGGCTGGGAAGCCTGTGCCTGAGGAGAAAGAGGAGATAATGCGGCAGAAACCGGAACATCCCTAAGTCCGGAATTTTGCTTCATTTTAAGTTTGATGAAAGACAGTTCCTCGTTTAAGTGTAGTAATATTATGCGATTATCCCCTTCCCTCCTTTTGCTGGTATCAGGCTTAATGCTCTGTTCCCCCTCTTCCTATGGAGACTGGACTTCCCCGCATCCACTCCAGCAGGAAGAAGCCGCTCCGGCAGCCCTCATTCCCTTCCCGGCCCATGTTGACTGGAAGACGGGGACATGCCCCAAAAAGGCTCCTGTTTCCGTGAAAAAGAACGCGGCTCTGGCCAAGACGCTGGGCAAGGAAGGCTACGAGCTCCAGGTCCGCCCCGGCGGCATCCTGATCAGGGCCGCCACGGACGCAGGCGTTTTTTTATGCCCGCAGGACGCTGGACCAGCTGGGAGCCGGGGGATTATCCATGCTGCGACATCAAGGACAGCCCGGCGTTCGCCATCCGCTGCTTCATGCATGACGTAGGCCGCAATTTCCGGTCCATTGAGACGCTCAAGGCGGACATTGATGAAATGGCCCGGCTGAAGCTGAATGCCTTCCACTGGCACCTGACGGATTACCCCGCATGGCGCATCCAGTGCAGGAAGTACCCCGTACTGAATGACCCTTCCAAGAGGATCAAGGGCCGGGACGTCAACGACACCTACACTTACGACCAGATCAGGGACCTGTTCCGCTACGCCAGGAAGCGCCACATCCAGATCATCCCGGAAATCGACATGCCGGGGCACAGCACCTATTTCAAGAACTGCTTCGGCTTCCCGATGCACGACTCCAGGGGTATCAAGATTCTGGAGGAACTGCTGGAAGAGTTCTGCCGGGAAATCCCTGTGGAGATGTCCCCCTACCTCCACATCGGCGCGGATGAAATCCGCATCCCCAACGGGAAGCAGTTTGCGGACCGTATGGCGGCCAAGGTCAAATCTTTGGGCCGCCAGCCCATCCAGTGGGCGGGCAACAACGACCTGCCCGTTTCCGGAGACAGCTACGCCCAGTTGTGGAATGACGAGAATTCCGTAGGACTGCCGGACCCCGCCAAGCAGAAGAATCCCTATTTTGATTCCACGGCAGGCTACATCAATTCCTTTGACCCCGGCATTCTGGTGCGCAGGAATTTCTTCCGCCAGCCCTGTGGAACGGCAAAGAGCGACGACCACTCCCTGGGCGTCATCCAGTGCCTGTGGCCGGATACCCGGGTGGAGGACAAGAAGAACATCCCCATCCAGAGCCCCCAGTGGCCCGCCATGTTCGCCATGGCTGAACGTAGCTGGAAGGGCCTTCCGGAGGATGGCTCCCGCTTTGCCGGCAAACTGCCGGAGAAGGATACGGAGGCCTACCAGGCTTTCTCCCTGTTTGAGAAACGCATGGAAGCCCTGGCCGGAAACAAGCCCTTCCCCTACTGGCGTGATTCCTTTGTGGAATGGACCGTGTTCGGCCCCGTTCAGAAGGACAGGCAGGAGGAAGTGAGGAACGGCCTGCTGGCGGGGAAATCCCCTGCGGGGCTGGAGCCGGTCCAGGCGCGCGGCGGCAATCTGTACTTCCGCTCCCGTGCGGGAGCGGAAGGCCTGTTCTCCAAAACGAAGCCGGGAAACACCGCCTGGGCGGAGACGACTTTTTACGCGCCCAGGGCGGGCACCATGTACGCCATGGTGGGGTTCGACGCTCCGGCCCGCTCCACGCGGCGTTGCTCCGGGGTTCCGGCTGCCGGTGAATGGTCCCAGTGCGGTACTAGGATATGGGTGAACGGCAAGGAAGTGAAAAACCCCCAGACTTACAAGCTGGCAGGCCAGCGGCGTTATGAAAAGCACACCTGGCATTCTCCCGCCAATGAAATATCCTTTGACAATGAGGAATTCTGGTGGGCGCGGCCTCCGGTTCCCTTCCAGGTCAAGGCCGGGGAAAACAAAATCCTGATTGAACAGCCGTACACGGGGGACTTCCAGTCCTGGGGCGTCAGCTTCATTCCGGTGAAAAAATCCGGAGACCGCTGGATTGCGGACTCAAGCTATTATGCCAAGGGCAGGGAAGAAAAATAAAATTCCAGCAATGAGAGGCAAACATTTATTTCCCCTGCTCTCCCTCCTGCTGGCGGTTCCTTTCGCCATGGCCGCCCAGCGTCCCAACGTCATCCTCATCCTGATGGATGACATGGGCTGGGGGGACCTGCCCTCCTACCAGGACCAGCGCATGAAAGAGGGGCTTCCCGCCATGGACAACCCGGGCCTCCGGACGCTGGCCCGGGAAGGAATGACGCTGACGCGCCACTACTCCTCCGCCCCGCTCTGCGCCCCGGCCCGCGCCTCCCTGTTCACGGGCGTGCACCAGGGCCATGCCAAGGTGATCCGGGACAGGTCCTTTGACCTTCCCATTGAACATGCCCCAACGCTCGGCACCGTCATGCAGTCCGCCGGGTACAGGACGGCCCTCATCGGCAAATGGGGGATAGGCGGAGGAACGGAACACGCGGGTACCCCGCAGGAATCCACGTCCTACCCCACCAGGCGCGGTTTTGACTACTACTTCGGCTACCTGGACCACGTCAGCGGCCACCACCATTATCCCAAGGAAGACCCCAATCCCATTTCCCCCACCAAGAGAAGCGGCATCTGGGACGGGGACAAGTGCGTCACGGCGGATTGCGACAAGGCGTACTCCGTGGACCTGCTGACGGCCCGCGCCAAAAAATGGATTATAGATACGCACCGCCAGAATCCCCGCCAGCCCTTTTTCCTGGCGCTGACCCACATAGCCCCCCACTCCCAGCTCCAGATCCCCACCGGCCCCTATCCGGAAGGCCGCGGCGTAAAGGGCGGCGTGCAATGGATCGGGAAGCCCCACAAGCTGGTGAATACCGCGGAGGGCAAGATCAACTCCTACATCTATCCGCGGTATGCGGACAAGAAATGGCCCATGGCGCAGAAGAAGTACGCCACCATGATCGCGCGGCTGAGCGATTCCTTTGAAGACCTCATCCAGACTCTCAAGGACCTGAACATTGACAGGAACACCGTCATCATCATGACGTCGGACAACGGCCCGCATGACGAAGGCGGCCAGAATCCGCAGTTCTTCCGCAATTACGGACCTTTTGACGGCATCAAGCAGGACGCATGGGAAGGCGGCTTCCGCGTGCCGACCATCGTCCGCTGGCCCGGCCGTGTTCCGGCCGGTTCCGTCAGCGACCATCCATCCCAGTTCCACGACTGGATGGCGACGCTGGCCGCCATCGGCGGCGTCAGGGCTCCCTTCCGGAGTGACGGCGTTTCCCTGCTCCCCACCCTGCTGAACGACGGAACCCAGCCGGACAGCTGTCTGTACATGGAATACAGCGCCAAGATGTCCCGGAACAAGACGACGACGCCCGGCTACCAGGATTTTCTCCCGTCCAGGAGGAACGCCGTCCGGGGCGACCAGCAGATGGTCTACCTCGGCAAATACAAGGGGGTGCGTACCAACATCCAGTCCCATGCGGATCCGTTTGAAATTTACGATACCGCGAAGGACCCGGCGGAACGCCATGACCTGAAGGACACGCCGGAAGGGAAAAAGATGCAACCCATCATGCACGACAAGGTGCTGAGAATGAGGCGCGTTTACGATTATACCCACCCGGTGCGCGGCACCTTTGCCCAGCGGCCCTATGATGCAGAACCTGTTCCGGCCCTCCGGAAAGAGGAAATGCCCGGCACCCTGGTTCCCCTGACGGCGCAGTCCTCCCAGGGCGTCCGCCGGAAGGACGGCAGCATGAAAAGAGAGCTCTATCTGAACGTTCCGGAAACCGGGAAATACGTCTTCTTCATGAAAACCCCGGCGAAAAAGGGAGCTAAAGCGTTCGTCAGGCTGCACGACGCGCATCTGCTGGATGCGGAATACGGCTACAAGCCCGGCGCGGAGGTATCCTCCTCCATGGGGGAAGGAACGACGGAAGGAGATGCAGGAAAAACTGGGCTGAAGCCCATCCCGCTGGAAAAGGGCTGGCATCCCCTGTTGGTTGAAACGGAAGGCTTCCCCGGGCTTCCCGACCTTTTCTGGCAGAGGGAAGGCGGCAGGAAAGAGGCCATTCCGGTCCAGGCCTTCCGCACGGCGGCTCCCTGAACGGATGGGGCGAAACGTCCGCGCCGCCCCTGAGGTCATTTTCCCCCGGTCATCAGGACGAGGGCGCGCGGGAAATACCGTTTGAGGAACAGGTAAACGCTCCGCGCCAGCATGTACACGACAGGCACCAGGCACCACCAGACCCAGGGTGCCCACGGGGACGGGAAGCACGTTTCCACCCCTGTCAGGGCAATCAGCACGAAGATGTGGGAACAATACACGAAAAAGCTGCCGGACGACCACCGCGCCAGCCGTTCCGACAGTGCGGGGCTGACGGCCCTGGCCACTATTCCGAAGCTCAGGAAGGCCAGAACAATCAGTCCGGAAAAAGCGACGTCCGGAACCAGGAAGGTATCCGCACAGCTTGCCCAGACAAGGGCCGCAGAGGCCAGAATAATGGATGAGTGCACGGCCAGGGGCATCTTCCCCCAGCGGTCCAAGCAACCCGGTGCGGAAGACGCCAGCATGATGCCGAGCACGAAGTCCCCGAACATATAGGGACTGGGCCACGCCAGGGTGTCATCCCACCGGTGCAGGAACAGACAGAACAGGCCGAGCGCGTAAAGCGCGGGACGCCAGCGGTGCAGCAGGAACACCGCCAGGGTAAAAATCATCAGGTCCCGCAGGAACCACATCGGGGTCAGCAGGGGACACGTTCCCGCCCCGAACACGGAAGCCAGCGAACCAGGGGAAAGGGACATGCCCGCTACCAGCCAGTAGGCCGCGCACCAGAAGAGGTACGGCCACAGCAGGGACAGCAGGCGGCCTCCCGTCCATTTTCCGGCCCCGCTCCCCCAGGCGGGAGGCGGAAAAATATCCCGCCAGCAGGAAAAACGTCGCCAGCGCCGGACCGATCAGCCATTCGTTGGGAAGAAAGGGGCCGGAAGGCACATGCTGCATGACGACGACCAGCGTTGCCAGCAGCCGCGCAGTCTCCACCCAGGGCAAACGGGGGCGAACTGCTGTGCCGGATAAGGGGGAGATGGTCATGACGGGGCCCATTCTGGATGATCGCTCTGAAAAAGCACTATTTTTATTATGTGAATAACCGGCCTGTCGTTCGCAAGGCGGCAAAATGCTTTCACAACAGGCACGCATGAAACAGGCGTTTTCCCATACCTGCTTTCTTATGCCGAAGGGGAAGCTGGCGGCGTGTCAATTCAATCTCATGTACAAGAGCGGGTAAGGGTTTCCCTGCTCGTCATGGGCCGTTCTTTTATGGACTTGAAAGCCCATGTATTCATAAAAACCTCTGGCGAGCGGATTTTGCTCGTTCACGGCCAATTCATTGATGGAATAAGCTTCGATTCCATATTCCACCAACTTCTTACCGAGGCCTTTCCCCCGTTCTTCGCTTGCAATGAACAGCATTTCAAGTTTCTGGCCGCCAATCCCCATCAGGCCGACAGGAAATTCGTTTTCGTTCTCCGCAACGATCAGATGAGGTATCTCTCTTAATGCTTGCGGAATGTATTCCTTAATATTTTCTATTTCGCTGTCCGGCAAAAACAGGTGCGTCTCCCTGACAGATTTTTCCCACAGTTCCATGAGCTGCCGTATCAGCAACGGAGTTTTTTCCTGGATTTCAATGATTCTCATATTCCACTAAAAGCTGTCTTCATTAATACCGGCCATACCTTGGCGTGCTTGCGCATTGGCAGCACTCCTACCTGACCGGACCTTTACAAAATCCCGTACTGCTCCGCAACCAGGCCCCTTATTTCATCAAAGGTTTTCACTGCGGGAGGATTGTCCGGGTGGTTTCCCAGATGTTTTTCCATCCACACCATATGGTACCAGCGGCCGAACTTGTACCCGCACTGATGAAACTTTCCTGCGAATTGATATCCCAAACGTTCGTGGAACTGCACGCTGTCCCGCCCAAGCCAGGGGTCTTCCGCCTCCGGACAGGCAATGCAGGCGTTTAGATTCAGGACATTCTGCAAGGAAAGAATCTTTTCCAGCGCTGCGTACAATTCCCGCCCTATGCCCATTTTTTTCCGGTCTTCCCGGACGTAAACCGTCGTTTCCACGGCCCAGCGGTACGCGGCACGGTTCTTGAAAACGCCGGCATAGGCATAACCGGCAATTTCCCCTTCCCTTTCGCAAATCAGGAAGGGGTATTTTTCCAGCACATGGCCGATTCTTTCCTCAAATTCCTGCACCTCCGGTACTTCATATTCAAACGTGACGGCTGTTTTTTCCACATACGGAGCATAAATTTCAAGCAGCTTTGCCGCGTCCCGCCTTGTCGCAATCCTGATGGTATGATGATTTTTCATCCTGCTCCCCGTCTTTTCCGATTGATCTCCCTGGGCCCAATGCCGCCATTCTAATTATTTCACAGGCAACTGTCAATGTTGGCGCCTCCGGCAGGGAAAACACGGCCCGGCGACAAGAAAGCCGGATAATGTGCCTCGCCAGCTTCCAGCCGCCGGTTCTTCCGTCATTCCTTCCTTTTAACGGCAAAAAAGAGGTCCATGGAAGGATGGCTGCGAATACTTTTTTCCGTATGGAGTTCGTACTCCATGTTCAGGGCCCCGTATGGGCTCTGCGGGAGCCATTTTTGGTAAAAGTACCTTTTGGCGGCTCCAATGGCCGCGCCCCATAAAAATCCCAGCCGGGGCCTGACCGTCATTCCAGCATATTCCCCGGGGGGAAGAAACGCCTGCTCCAGCCCGTCTTTTTCAAGTGCGCCGCCCACAAATAGTTCAAAGGAACCATTCCGGCCATCATAGTTTCTGGACAGAACAAAGAAGGGAAGCACGCTTCCCCGCGGCACGGAAGCCTGGGAATGATAAGCCGCTGAAAGGGCATGGATATCCGCAGAGATCGTTTGATCGCCGGATTGCCCCCCTATTCCCCAGATGGCCTGTTCCCCCAGGGTCACTATTTCCACTGCCGGTTTTGACATGCCGGTTTTTTTCCTAATAAAGTTCCGTTTTTCCCTGCCCGCTTGAACCATTGCGCCCAGTAATGAACATGCTGCCCTGCATCCATTGCGGCAACAGTATAAACCGGGTTTTTCACGGCCCTTCCCCTACGTTTCCCCGGTAGAACGAACGCCCGCAAAAAGGCCGGATTCCCCGCGGAACCCGGCCATTGGAAAGGATACGGCATCGTGCCGGTCCCCGGCTCAGGAATAAAACCCGATGTCCGGCTCACGTTCCTGCCGCCTGCGCTTGAAATACGGGTTGCGGTAGCGGTGGATGCACTTGCTGGGGGCGCCGGGAGTATAGTGGAGCGGGTCCGCTTCCTTGGCGGCTTCCCGGCCCAGTATCTCCACAAAGTCCTTCAGAGATATTTCCAGGTCTGCATCGTGGCATGCCAGGGCGGCGGACAGGCGCACCTTCCCGTTGTCATAGTCCACGTACATGGCAAACAGCGTGGTCTGGTACAGATGCCACGGTTCGCTTTCCAATTCTCCGGACTGGTGCTGGCTGATGGCCTCCAGCAGCCACGTCAGCGCGTGTTCCAGTTCCAGATTGTCCAGAACATCCCGGATGAGGGACGTTTCATGGCCGAAGACGGCCACGCTTTCCTGTTGTCTTGCCCTGTTGATTTTCATGTCTTGGTTCTCCTTTCCGGTTTCCCTTGTTGAGCGGGGACGGCGGATGGCTCTGCCGCTCCAACTAGCTTGGACACTTTTTTTCAACAGGTTGTTCAATATGAATTCGGGAATTTGTCAGCCCATGTCCACTTTCCCGATGTAGGGCAATTCCCGGTAACGCTCATCCAGGTCCATGCCGAAGCCTACAAGAAATTCATTTCCCTGCGTAAAACCTACGTAGTCAGCTTCAAAAGGCACTTTCCGGCAGCAGTGCTTGTCCACGGCCACGGCGGTGAGAACCTGCCGCACCCCCTGCCTTTTCAATTCCCGGCAAACTTCAGCCAGAGTAGCGCCCGTATCCAGCACGTCATCCACCACCAGAACGGGCACGTCAGGCCGGAACGGCCCGCAGTCCCCATCCCATGCCACGGAGCCGGAATGTTCCATTCCGGCGTAGCTGGTGATCTTGACGGTTTTCACCACGGGCCGGGATTTCAAATGCCCTTTCAGCATCGTGGCGAAAGGGAGGGCGCCGTTCAGCAGCAGCAGCAGAATATAGGGCCTGCCTGCCATGGCCGCGTCAATGGAGGCGGCCAGTTCCTTGACGCGCGCGCGGATGGCTTCCTCTCCAATCAGGGGTGTGATGGTGTAAGTCATGGAAACGGAAGCATGATAGCGTTCTCCCACAAGGAAATCAATCCTTGAAGGAGAACGGTTGACGGCGGAAAATGCTTCCGGTATGTTGCGGCTGAGATGATCGGCATCCCGGACTACCGCATGTTTTCAGGGTTTCTCCTGGTGATTCTTCCGCTGCTGTGGCTGGGCGCATGCGCTTTTACATGGATTTTCCTTTCCATTCCACCCCAGCCGGAAGTTATGGGAGAGAGCATGAGAGCCGTTTTCTCCCTTTTCGCCCCGTTTTTAAGCGTGGGAATCCTGGCGGTTCTGCTGGACATCTGGTTCGGCAAGAGGATTTATGAAGCCAGGAACGGCTGGGTGCATGCGGAAAAAAGGCTGTTCGGCCTGCGCCGGGATGCTTTTGACTATGATCCGGAGCTTTTGTCGGAATGCTCCGTGCTTCATGTGGACGAGCATACACCGTTGAGCGGGGAAGAACTGGAACGGCTGAGGCATGCAGGCGCCACTATCTGCCGCAGGGGAAGAAGGGGGCCGCAATATCCAGCTCCCTGCTGGGTCTGCCGCCTCGTTTACGACGGCCAGGTTCTCTTCCTGCTGGCGGCGCCTTCACGGGAACCTGCCGACCGTCTGGCGGAGTTCATGGCAGCCGTGATACGGACACGCCGGGAAAGAGGCGCGTGATTTGCTCACAGACCGCTTCCGCCCCGGGAAGCGCGGGCCAGCCTTGCGGCTCCGGTTTTCCGTTTGGCGGGAACCGGTAGCGGAATACCAGATCTTCCGGCCCGGCTCGATGGGCAACAAGGCGGATTTTCCGCAGTTCCGCCCCGTTCCACTGCCGGAACAGGACGCCGTTGCCGTCCGCGGACGGCCCCAGGGACAACAGGCGCATATTCGTCAGGGCGTGCAGGACGGCGTTGGCCCGGCGCGTTTCCAAAACCGCGTTGATCAAGAGCATGCCGAGGAGGGCAATACCAAAAAAAACAGCATATTCCCATGACCGCCAGCACGAACATGACCTCACCCGTCCAGACCGGAGCGGACGCCGCTATGCAACATCCCCAGCCCCATGCCGCGGCAAAGAAAACCGAAAACAGCATTCCCTTCCATTCCTTCGCGGCCCTTCTCCACCATCCGTAGCGGGATTTTCCCTGCCACAGGATTTTTTCTCCCGGCAGCAGGCGTTCGGCCAGTCTGTCACGTTCCTCCCCCGTGTCAACAATTCCTGCATGTTTATCCTCTCCGTTTCCGCCTCTATACCAGACGGAAAGGCGGCTTGCACTCCTTTTGTTCCGGGAAATGCCGATCAGCAACGGCGTAGTATTGAAATGAGCGGCGGCAAACTTTTTCCTGAAATCCGTTACGTCCCTGCGGACGCGTGCCGTTCAATGGCTTGCGGCGCTTCATCCGGCAGAGGGCGCGGAGGCGCATTTAACGGTAGCCTACCGCTGGGCCGCATGGTAAAGTAGGGCAGAAATGACTGATTCCCCTTCCAAGCGCCTTTTTATTCTGGATGGAATGGCTCTGGCCTATAGAGCCCATTTTGCCTTTTTCTCCAACCCCATCCGCAATTCCAAGGGCGTCAACACGTCCGCCGTGTACGGCTTCGCCAATACGCTGCTGGGCATTCTGGAGCATGAACACCCCACGCACATCGCGGCCTGCTTTGATACTTCCGCCCCCACGGCGCGCCATGAGCTTTACCCCGCCTATAAGGCCAACAGGGAGTCCATGCCGGAAGATTTGAGCTACCAGATGCCCCTGATTTTCAGGCTTCTGGAGGCCATGAACATTCCCATCCTGCGCTATGAGGGGTATGAGGCGGACGATACGATAGGCACGCTGGCCCGCATCGCGGACGGCACGAAGGAGTTCCAGACCTACATGGTTTCCCAGGACAAGGACCTGGGCCAGCTCATTTCCCCCACCTGCTATTTGTGGAAACCCGGCAAGCGGGGCAACGACCACGAGGTGGTTGACCTGGAAAAGCTCAAGGAACAATGGGGCATTGAACGCGCGGACCAGGTGATCGACATCCTGGCCCTCATGGGCGACAGCTCGGACAATATTCCGGGGCTTCCCGGCGTGGGTGAAAAGACGGCCAAACTGCTGATCGGGGAGTTCGGCACCGTGGAGAACCTGCTGGCGAATGCGGACAAGCTGAAGGGGAAGCGCAGGCAGATCGTGGAGGAAAACGGAGCCTTGGCGACCCTTTCCAAACAACTGGCCACCATTGACCGGGACGTTCCCCTGACCGTGACCCTGCCTGAACTGGTCAAAAGAGACCCCAGTCCGGAAGAGCTGCTGGCCCTCCTTCAGGAGCTTGAGTTCCGTTCCATGCAGGCCAAGCTGTTCGGGAAAAAAGCGCCGGAAGCCAGGAAGTCCCCCCCCTCCCTGCGGACGATTTGTTTGCTCCGGCCCAGGCGGAACAGCTCCCGGCGGAGGCTCCCGCCGCCCCTGCGGCGGACGCGCGGCAGAACGGTTCCGGCCAAATGGATTTGTTTGAGGAACGCCATCTGAAAACGGTGGATGATTTCAAGCACGAGTATATCATTGCGGATACGGAGGAAGCCCGTTCCGCCATGGTTGCCGAGCTGGAAAAGCATGATTCCTGGTGCTTCGACACGGAGACGACAGGCCTGAATCCCCTCACGGACAAGCTGCTGGGCGTCGCCTTCTGCGCGGAACCGCACAAGGCATGGTACATGCCTGTCTCCGGTCCGGCGGACCTGGAAGCGGTCAGGCCGCTTTTGGAAGGCCCTGCGGAGAAGACCGGGCACCATCTGAAGTTTGATCTGGAAGTTTTGCGCGCCAACGGCATACGGGTTAAAGGCCCCTTTTTTGACACGCTGCTGGCGCACGCCCTGATCGCCCCCGGCATGAAGCACGGCATGGACCTTCTGGCGGAGAACCTGCTGCAATATTCCACCATCAAGCTGAAGGACATTGCCGCGCCGGGAGCCAGGAAGCGCGAGCTGGATACCAGCGGCATTCCCGTGGAGGTCATGGGCAAATATTCGGCGGAGGATGCGGACATTACCCTCCAGCTTTCCGCCATCCTGAAAAAGCAGGTGAAGGAGAGCGGCATGGAGGAGCTGTTCCGCACGGTGGAACTGCCTCTTCTCCCCGTGCTGGCGGACATGGAGTTCACCGGCATCCGCGTGCTTCCGGAATCCCTGGAAGAGGCTTCCGTCAAGGTAGGAGCCATTATTGACGGCCTGCGGGAGAAGATTGAAGAGGCCGCCGGCCATCCCCTGAACCTGAATTCCCCAAGCAGCTCGGCGATTTCCTGTTCGGGGAGCTGGAGCTGGTGAAGAAGCCCAAGAAGACGAAGACGGGCCAGTTCGTGACGGATGAAGATACCCTCTCCGCCCTGGCTCCCCAGCATCCCATTGTGGCGGATATCCTGGCCTACCGGGAGAACATGAAGCTGAAGAGCACGTACCTGGACGCGCTGCCCAGGTACATCTGCCCGCGGGACGGCCGCATCCACACCCAGTTCCACCAGATGCTGACCGCTACCGGGCGGCTGGCCTCCCAGGACCCCAATCTCCAGAATATTCCGGTAAGAACGGAACAGGGGCGCCTGATCCGCACGGCCTTCGTCCCCGCCTCCGGGGAGTACACCATGCTTTCCGCGGATTATTCCCAGATTGAGCTGCGCATCATGGCGGCGCTTTCCGGAGACCCCGCCATGTGCGAGGCCTTCCGGGAAGGCCGGGACATCCATACGGAGACGGCGGCCAGGGTGTACGGCATTCCCCGCGACCAGGTGGACGCCGTCATGCGCCGTGCGGCCAAGACGGTGAACTTCGGCATCATTTACGGCATTTCCGCCTTCGGCCTTTCCCAGCGGCTGGGCTGCCCCCGCAGTGAGGCCGCCACGCTGATTGAGAATTACTTCATCCAGTTCCCCGTGGTCAAGTCCTTCATGGAGGACCTGGTGCACAAGGCGGAACAGGCCGGTTACGCGGAAACGCTGCTGGGCCGCAGGAGAATGATTCCGGAGATCAATTCCGCCAACAAGACCATCAAGTCCGCCGCGGAGCGCACCGCCATCAATACCCCCATCCAGGGCACCGCGGCGGATATGATCAAGATAGCCATGATCCATGTGGACAAGCTGCTGGAAGGCACCAGGTCCCGCCTTATCCTGCAAATTCACGACGAGCTGCTGGTGGACCTCCACAAGGACGAGACGGAGCTCATTCCAAAGATTGAGGAAGCCATGGTCGGCGCCCTTCCCCTTCCCAACGGCGTTCCCATTCTGGTAGAAGCCAGAACGGGGAATAACTGGCTGGAAGCCCACTAGGATTTTGCGGCGGACCAGGGGCGCGGACCGCCCCTCCCGTCCCCCGTATTTTTGAATTGACGGATGCCTCCCGATTGCGGATTCTCCCGGATTATGCACTCATCATCCTTGCCGGCAATTGCCCTGGCTGCCTGTTCCTGCGTTTGCTTTCAGACAGCCGCCGCGTCCGTAACCTATCCGGGAACAACACCGGGAGCCCCCGCCGCCCACCGGGAAGGGGATGTTTATACGTTAAGCAACAATATTCTGAACGCCTCATGGAAGGTGGACGGCAGCAGGCTGATTCCCCTGGGAATCGTGAACAAGGAACGGGGCGCCACGGACGAAAAGGCCGCCACCGGCGCCCAGGCTCCGGAATTGTTCCGCCTTTCCACGGAGAAGGACGCCTACAATCTCCCCTCCTCCCGGTTTGTGATGGAAGGAGTTCCCGCCATCAGCGCATTGAAAGGGCATTCCGCCGGCCTCCGCCTGGGGGAACGGCTGGAAGGGGCCGTTATTTCCGCCGTTTTCCGGGACAAAAACAGCGGGCTGACGGTTCACTGGAAGGCGGAATTGAGGGAGGGTTCCTCCTACGTCAAGGAAACCTACCGGATTGAAGCGTCCAAGGAGGTGGATTTGAAGAAAGTCCAGTTGATTGATTTGCAGGATCCCACCCTGGCCGTGAAGGGCACCGTACCGGGCAGCCCACTGGTCAGCGAGCGGGAAGGCACGTTTGCCGGCATTGAACTTCCCGTAGCCAGGGCCCAGGCCGCCGGAGGAACGGGAACCGTCGGGTTTGACTGCAACCTTCCCATGGGCAGCGGTAACGCCCAGACGTTCACCACGGTGCTGGGCGTATGGCCGGAGAACCAGCTTCGCCGCGGGTTCCTTTATTATCTGGAACGGGAACGGGCTGCGCCCTACCGTCAGTTTCTGCATTACAACGGCTGGTATGACGACGGCCTGGACCCCACGGAAAAGACGCTCGTCAAGACAGCCGGGGAATACAGGAAGGAACTGGGTTCCCGACACGTCAGGCTGGACGGCTTCGTGCTGGATGACGGCTGGGACGACGTTAATGAAGACCTCTGGCAGCCCTCCACCAAAAAATTCCCGCACGGGTTTGAACCTGTAGTCAAGGCGGTCGGGAAGATTCCTTCCGGCTTCGGCATCTGGATTTCTCCGCTGGGAGGGTATTTCGGCCCGGAAAAGAGGGTTCAGCATGCCAAGGACAAAGGCATTCTCCCGGCTGACGCCGCGGGATTCGACCTTTCCTGCCCCCAGTATTACAAGTGGTTCAAAAAACGCTGCTCCGACTTGATGCAGAAGGACAAGGTGACCTATTTCAAGTGGGACAAGGCCGGAGCTGGCATCAGCCCCCATTTCATGGCCCTTCTTTCCATCGCCAACGACCTTCGCCGGGAGAATCCCCGCCTGTTCATCAACACGACGGTAGGCACCTGGCCCTCCCCCTTCTGGCTCAACCATGTGGATTCCACCTGGCGCAGCGGTACGGCGGACGTAGGCTGGACGGGCAAGGGAGACGACCGCGAACAGTGGATCACGTTCCGCGACGGGGCCTGCTATAACGTCATCGTCAAGCCCGGCCCGCTTTATCCCCTGAACTCCATCATGCACCACGGCATGGTGCTGGGCACCAAGTTCCAGGCCGCGCGCGTCAGCAAGGGAGAGGACGGGAAGCAGGACAACAGGGACCTGAAGAACGACGCCCGCATTTATTTCGGTTCCGGAGCCAATCTCCAGGAACTTTATCTCACGCCGTCCATGATGGACAAAAAGGCGTGGGACGACGTGGCGGCCGGGGCCCGCTGGGCCCGGCGCTTCCAGGACGTCCTGGCCGACGTGCACTGGGTGGGCGGCAACCCGAACCAGCTGGAACCGTACGGCTATGCGGCATGGAGCCCGCGGGGCTGCACGCTGGCCCTCCGCAATCCGGACGACCGGCCGCGGACGATTGATCTGGATGCGTCAACCGTCTTTGAACCCGTCAAGGGAGCGCCCGCCGTTTTCCCCATGAAGGCCTCCTACCCGGACCAGCGCGTCAAAACGCTGAATTTGGAACAGGGCAAGCCGGTGAGCCTGGAACTTCAACCTTTTGAGGTGCTGGTGTTCGACATGAGAACGAACGGACACTGACCCATGGGCCGCCGGCCATTGAGCGCAACGCCATGCCTCCCCCTTCCGGGCGGCATGGTTTTTTTATGGCCTCTCCGGAGCCTGATTTCCGGAGCGCCTTTTGAAAGGGACAAGCCCCCGGAAAAAATAGGGGAAGAAGAAATCCGGAATATCAAAGAGCCAAAGCGTCCCCGTCCCGTAATTCCGGAACGGTTACCAGGGCTTTCCCGTCTTTCAACGCCACCACGCGCACCTTGCGCTCGTGCATCCCTTCCGCGGTTTTTACCTGAATGGAGCTTCCATCCCGGACGGCAGAGGAGGGAATCCACGCGGAGGCGGGAACCTGCACGCTGATGTTTACCTGAAGGGCCATGTTGACGGGGGCCACCTGCCATTCGGAAACATGGGAGGCGTTCGGCTCCAGGGAGGCTATCAGCACGGCGGAATTGCGCTCGGTATCCAGTGCGGCGTCCACCGCCGTAACGCGGCCCAGCCATTGCAGCCGTTTTCCATTGTTCAGCACGCAGGAGGCGGTCAGCGCCGTGCTTACCCTGCCCTGTTCATCCCTGGGCAATGCGGAAAAATTCCAGCGGCACGGGAACCCGTATCATCCGCTCCTGTAGGGGAATCACCTTCCCCACCGGTTGCCCGGCAACCACGCGGGCCCCGGCTCCCACGGAGCATTCCACCACCTGGCAGGTATAGGGAGCTTCCAGCACCGTGTCCCGGAGGGCCTGTTCCGCTTCCGCCACATACGCCTCCGCGGCGTTCAGCCGCGCGTTCACGGCCCGTCGCTGCGGCACCCGGAGCACCAGTTCCGACTCTTTTCCACTTTTGGAGACGGAGCTGTACGTCTTCTTGATGGCTTTCAGGGCTTCCGCCTGTTCCGTGGATACATCCAGGCGAGCCTGTTCCAGCCCAGCCTGCGCGTTCGCCAGGCGTGCACGGTATTCAAATTTTTCCAGCTCCAGCAGGGGCGTTCCCTTCAGGACGATTTCTCCCGCGCTGAAGAGGGGGTGCACCTTGTCCACCTTCCCGGAAACGCCGGGGGAAAGCATCGTCAGGTGGGAGGCCTTCACGATGCCGGGCGCGGAAATGGCAAGAGTGTTCGTCTGCAAATGCAGCGGCTCCACCGTTCCTGCGGCCGCCTTGTCCTTTTCTCCGGCAGAGCCCGAGACGGACGGGTCCGTTAAAATGGCCGTTCCTATCAAAAGCGCCGCGATCCCCAGGCCGATGCCTATGGACCAGGATGTTCCCTTTTTTTGAGGGGCCTCGCTCATGAACAGCTCCGGGGGGAACGCGGCCCGTTATTTGGGATATTCCGTCTCCATGATGTGGGAGTAGGCTTCCGCCGTTTCCACAGCCACGGTTTCAATGTTCTTCATCAACTGGGCAAACTGGGCTTCCGTGAGGTCCATGCCTTCCAGAACGAAGGACTGGCGGTAGTAGACGTATCCGCTGTTGGGGTCCAGCTGGAAGGCGCCGGCCGTCTGGTCCGCATTCAGCTCACTGAGGATGATGCTGACTTCCACACGGCGGTTTTCAGGCACCTTGGCGGCAAAAAGCACGTCAATCACCAGCGTCTCCGGACGATCAATCATCGTGTACAGGAGGCTCACGGGCGTGAACGTATCACAGGGGACGAACGCGATGCCCGTTCTGAGGTTGTGGTTGTCCGCGGAAGTAATCCATTCCGTTTCTTCCCCTCTCTTTCTGAGAACGGTGTACACACGGTCCAAAAGGCTGAGCTGCTGGTTTTCCATATTGAAAATTGTTTAACAGGAGGGTTGCTTGCGAAGGCGCATGCAACGTACGCGCCCGTTTACTGGATTCAAGCTTACTGGCATCCTTCTGATTCGTCAAGCTCTCCTGACGTAAAGAAATTGAAAAAGCATGTACGCATCCGGCATAAAAACGGACGCCGCCCGGATGGACGGCGTCTGGGAAGTCTGGGAATAAAGTGCGTACCGGAGGGTACGGCGCCCTTACAGGATGTCTCCGGGCTGGTAGCCCGCGCCGTTCGGGAACCTGTCCGTCAGCTCCTGCACCATGGAGCGGAACGCTTCCACCTGGGCGTCCGCCATGCCCGTGGCGGAGGAGTTGGAGTCAAAGATGGTCTGGAGGTCCGCCCGGTCAATGCCCAGGCGACCGTCTTCCGCCAGGCGGTCCAGCAGGTTGTTTTCCATGATTTTTCCGGCCCTCAGGTCGTTGGAGACGGCCACGGCGTGTTCCTTGATCACCTCATGGGCGGTTTCCCGGCCAATGCCGCGCTTGACGGCTTCCATCAGGATGGTGGTGGTCATCAGGAAAGGCAGGTAGCGGCGCAGTTCCGCGGCCACCACGGCTTCATATACCCCCATTTGGTTCAGGACGGTCAGGAAGGTTTCAAACAGGCCGTCCGCGGCATAGAAGGAATCCGGCATGACTACGCGGCGCACCACGGAGCAGGATACGTCCCCTTCGTTCCACTGGTCCCCGGCCAGTCCGGAGATCATCATCAGGAAGCCCTTCAGGATGACGTGGAAGCCGTTGACACGTTCGCAGGAGCGGGCGTTCATCTTGTGCGGCATGGCGCTGGAACCGGTCTGCCCCTTGGCGAAGCCTTCCGTAGCCAGTTCATGGCCGGCCATCAGGCGCAGGGTCTTGGCGAAGGAGGAACAGCCGGAGGTGAGCTCCACCAGGCCGGAAACCACGGAAAAGTCCAGGGAACGGGGATACACCTGCCCCACGTTCATCCACTTGGAGGGAATGCCCAGGTGGGCGCACACGCGGTCTTCCAGCTCCAGCACGCGGCCCGCGTCCTGCCCGAAGAGGGAGAGCTGGTCAAGCTGGGTGCCCACGGCGCCTTTCAGCCCGCGCACGCTGTAGCGGTCCATCAGGGAAATCCAGGAACCCAGGCCGTGCACGATGTCTTCCCCGAACATGGCGACGCGCTTGCCCATGGTGGTGGTCTGCGCGGCTACATTGTGCGTGCGGCCGGCGATGGTCACGTGCTTCCATTGTCCGGCAAGGGCGCTCATGCGGTTCAGCACGGCCACGGCCTTGTCCCGGATGATCTGCATGGACTTCCATATCTGGAGCTGTTCCACGTTTTCCGTCAGGTCGCGGGAGGTCATGCCCTTGTGGATGTGCTCGCAGCCGGCCAGCTCGCAGAACTCTTCAATGCGCGCCTTCACGTCGTGGCGCGTGACGCGTTCGCGGGCGTCAATGGCGGGAAGGTTCACCTGGTCCTTCACCCGTTCGTAAGCTTCAATCACGCCGTCCGGAATATCCAGCCCCAAATCCTTCTGGGCCTTCATCACGGCGATCCAGAATTCGCGTTCCAGGACGATGCGGCCCTCTGCGGACCAGATGGATTTCATGGCGGCGGAGGCGTACCTTTCAGCCAGGACATTGGGAATCACGCTCATATCAAAATGTGTGTATGCGGGGGTTATCAAAAACGGTGAGCCGCCATGATCATGACGGGAGGGAAAAAAGCAAGCACTTTCCCGCAGCTTCACGGATTAGGAATCCCGTGGGATTCCACGGTCCGGAAAAGAGGTCCTTTCCAATGTTCAGGGATGGCTGACAGGCCCCCAATAGACGCCCGATTAACATTCCCGCCATTCCCTTTCACAGCCGCACACCACGCTGGGAGCCAGAGCCTCCCTGCCCTGGCAGCTATTTAAACGAAAGCTTCCGCGATGGTTTCACCCACGAAAGGCAGGAGCCTGCCGCTCCCAGGAGACGGAGCCGCAAAGCCGCCCTCCATCGCCGTTCCGCTAGTTTCCGGCGGGAGGTTCCAAACCGTACCGGGCGTAGCCGGAAACGATTTCCTGGAGAATGGCGGAAATTTTTTCCAGGGAACGGACAGGAACGTATTCATACCTTCCGTGGAAGTTGTGGCCTCCGGCGCACAGGTTGGGACACGGCAGCCCCATGAAGGAAAGACGGGCTCCATCCGTACCGCCGCGCACCGGGATGATTTCCGGCTCCACGCCCACGGCCGCCATCGCCCTGCGGGCATGTTCCACCAGGTGCATGTGCGGGAGGATTTTTTCCTTCATGTTGTAATAGGAGTCCTTTACCTCCACATGCACGGTTCCTTCCCCGTACTTCCGGTTCAGCAGGGCGGCGCACTCCTGCATGAATTCCTTCTTTCGCTCAAATTCTGCCGTGTCGTGATCCCTGATGAGGTACTCCCCGACCGCCCGTTCCACATCCCCCCGGAACGAGTCCAAATGGTAGAAGCCTTCGTATCCTTCCGTAAAGGCGGGATGCTGGAACGCGGGAAGCATTCCCTGGAATTCCATGAGGACCAAGCACGCGTTCAGCATCCTGCCCTTCGCGCTGCCGGGGTGGATGCCGGTGCCGCGCACCGTCGCCACGGCAGAGGCCGCATTGAAATTTTCATATTCGATTTCCCCCAGGGCTCCTCCGTCCACAGTATAGGCGAAGTCCGCGCCGAAGCGCTCCACGTCAAAGGCATCCGCCCCGCGGCCTATTTCCTCGTCCGGCGTGAAGGCGATGCGTATCTCGCCGTGGGGCCGTTCGGGATGCAGCAGGAAGGAGGCGGCCATATCCATGATTTCCGCCACTCCGGCCTTGTCGTCCGCGCCAAGCAGGGTGGTTCCGTCCGTTACGACCAGGTCCTGGCCCGCATAGTCCGCCAGTTCGGGGAAAACGGCGGGGGAAAGCACGATGCCCTGTTCCCGGTTCAGGACGATGTCTCCGCCGTCGTAGGAGCGCACGATGCGGGGCTTCACGCCTCTGCCGGAGACGCCCGGGGCCGTGTCCACATGAGCCACCCAGCCGATGACGGGAACCTCCCTCTCCACGTTGGACGGGATGGAGGCGTACACGATGCCGGAGGCTTCATCCAGCTCCGCCTGGGCTCCCAGCGCCTTCAGCTCCCCGGCCAGCAGCCGGGCCAGTTCCGTCTGGCCGGGAGTGGACGGAACGCTGCGGGAATCCGCATCAGACTGGGAACCCACGGAAACATACTTTAAAAAACGGTCTAAAACGGAGATATTCATCAGAAAAATCAAGGATTGAGGAGAGTCTAGCACCGGGCCCCGCGAACACAAGCACAAGACACGGTTTATCCTTGCGATTCAAGATGGTTTACAGTATGTAAACAAAGCTTCTCCCCATGATGACTCCTCTACCTCTTGGCATTGCCGTTGCCTTATCCCTGACCTGCGGCGCCCTGCCCCTTCTGGCCCAGGGCGCCTATGTGCCGGGCCCCATGCCCGTTTCCGCCGGGACGAGGCAGGACCCCACGGACATGTACCTGGAAGCGTTAAAGCTGGTAACCAAGTCTGCCGAACTGGTGGAAAAACGCGACTACATAGGAGCCATCCGCCTGACGCAACAGGCGGAAGAAAAGTTGGGACGCCTGGTGAAGGCCTATCCGCAATGGCGGCCCAACCTTCTTCAAACACGCCGCCAGCTCAACAGGGAGAAGCTGGACCAGTGGCAGAAGCTGGCGCAGCAGCAGGCCGCCGCCGTTTCATCAGGCCCCGGCCTGGAATTGGAACGTCCGGCCGCCGTGCCCAAGCGACCCAGGCCCAAGCCCAACATCGTCCTTCCTCCGGGCTACAGGGGAGTGGAGTTCCCTTCCCGCCCCGGAGAATCCCTCGTCAACACCATCCCGTCCCCGTCCGTCTCCCCCCGGAGCGGCCCCGGAAGTGGTGGAAAGCAATTACGAGCGCATCCGCAGGCTGCTGGACAAAACCACCATTGAAAACAAGGCCCTGATCCAGGCGCTCAAGCGCACCCGCAAGGAACAGGAGGACATTCTGGCAAAACTGGCCATAGCGTCCGCCGGAGAATCCGTTTACCGGGACGAACTGCTCAAGGTCAAGAAGCAGATGGAGGATGAAAGAAAGACCAGCAACAAGCTCCTCCAGACCCTCACCAAGCGGGTGGAGGAGCTGGAACAGAAAGTCACCACGCTGGAACAGGAAAAAGTCCAGTATCTGGCGCAGATTGCCGATCTCCAAATTCAGCTCAAGGAGCACCAGGACAAGCTGGCCAAGGTCACGGATGAGAAAAACGCCCTCCAGAAAGACCGCGACCAGTTGGCCGCCCTGGTGGAACTCAACAGCCCGGACAAAACCAAAAACCTGCTGGACCGCAACCTGACGCTGGCGGCGCAGCTCAAGGACGCTCAGGATAAAATCGCCGCCCTGGAAACGGCCAAGTCCGACTCCGAAGAACAGCGGAAGGCCAACCTGAAAGCCCTGGAAGAGGCGCGGGAAGAATCCGCGGACCTGAAGCAGAAACTGATTGCCATCCGGGATGAAAACATCGGCTACCGCAAGCGCATTACGGAGCTGAACACCAAGCTCATCAATGCGGATGTGGAGCTGTCCAAGCTGGAAGCCAATCCGGAAAAAAGCCCTCTCCTGCTGGAGGAAAACCAGTTGCTGCGCTCCACAATCGCCAAGCAGCTCCGCATCCTTTCCGTGCAGGACCAGAGCCGTTCCCTGCTCATCAGCACTTACAAGCGCCTGCTCCAGGAAAACGCGGACACTTCGGAAATCGCCTCCCTGATGGACAATGAAGAAGCCATCAAGCTCACCCCGGCGGAAAAGCAGATTGTCAACGTCATCGCCAGAGACAACAAGATAGACATCCCCCTGACGGACCAGCAGAAGGAAAAGATCAACAAGCTGGCCCAGGCCCTTTCCGCGGAACGCGACAAGGCCGCCCAGCTTGCCAGGGAACTGGAACTGGCGCGCAGCCAGACGAAGACAAAAGCGGCCAAATCCGCCAGGAATGACAAGAGCCATGCGGAAGCCCTGGCCCGGACCCAGAAGGCCCTGGAACAGAAAAACCTTCAAGTGGAGGAGCTAACCCGGCAGATGGATGAACTGAAAGCCCGTTCCGCTGAACAGGCGCGCCTGGCCGCCATTTCCGCCGGAGCCATTACGCCGGAGCAGGAAAAAGCTCTGAACAGGAGCATGGAAGCCACGGTGCGCCGGAAGCTGGAAGCGGAAGCCCTGGGACAGGGAGCCGCGGAGGCCTTCGCCAAAAAACGCTACGCCGCTGCGGAACAATTGTACCGCACCCTGCTGGACTTCCAGCCGGCCCACGTTCCGGCCCTGGTCAACCTGGGCACCATCCTGCTCCAGCGCAACAAGGCGGAGGAAGCCATCGAATACCTGAAAAAGGCCACGGAACTGGATGCAGCCTCCTCCCCCGCATGGTTCATGATGGGCGTGGCCCAGTACCGCGCCGGGCAGGACCAGCACGCCATCGCCTCCCTGACGGAAACGGTCCGGCTGGACCCGGCCAACGCTCCGGCCCTGCTTTACCTGGGCAACCTGGAAACCAGCGCAGGCAACTATGAAAAAGCGGTGGGCCACTTTGAAAACGCCTTGAAAATCCAGCCGGAATCACCGGACGCCCACTTCAACCTGGCCTGGACTTATTCCCGGCTGGGCCGTACGGCGCAGGCACGCAAGAGTTATGACGCCGCCATCCGCAGCGGCGGCCTGCCGGATTCCGACCTGGAACTCGCCATCACCGGGACCACCACCCTTCCCCGCAAAAAACAGGCTCCGGACAAAGCTCCCTCGCCTGCCGCGAACGAGGATGAAATGCGCCTGGCCGCAGCAGTAAGCGATCCATCCGCCATTCCCCACGATGCCTATGAGGTGCCCGCCCATGTGGCGGAGGACCCCAATGCCCTGGAAAGGCCCTCTGCCGGGCCCAAGCAGGTCGTGGTCAGCCACCGTCCGGAGGCCGGGCCCGTCTCCCTGGCGGACCAGATGAGGGAAACGGCCTCCGCGGCGCCTGCCGCACAGCCTCCTGCGGAAACCGCCACCGCCGCAGCGGAACCGCCCAAGCCGGAAAAACAGGAAGCACCCCGCAGGAGAAGCCGCTTCCGCATCGGTTCCTGACGGATCCGCCCCTTCCTTTTTCTCCTGAAAAACGCCATGTATCAAGTTTCCATTTTAGGACTGGGCCTCATCGGCTCACGGATTGCACGCCACATGACCGGACTGGGTGACAAGGTCACCGTCTGGAACCGGACGCCCCGGGAAGACTTTCCGGAAGCCGTTCCCACCCCGGCGGACGCGGCCCGCGCCTCCAAAATCATCCAGCTCTATCTGAAAGACAGGAATGCCTGTCTGGAAGTATTTGAACAGATGAGGGGCGCGCTGACCCCGGAACATGTCATCCTGAACCACTCCACGATTGACCTGGCCACCGTCGGCAAGCTCTCCCTGATGTGCTCCGCCATCGGCTGCACGTATGTGGACTGCCCGTTCACCGGATCCCGCCTGCCGGCGGAAAAAGGGGAGCTGGTCTATTATGCGGGAACGGACTCCTCCACTCTGGACCGCGTGCGGCCAGTACTGGAACACAGTTCCCGTGACATCCTGCACCTGGGGGGGATTGGGGCCGGAACCGTCGTCAAACTGGTCACCAACATGGTCTCCGCCACCATGGTGCAGAGCCTGAGCGAAGCCCTGGCCATCACCCAGGCATACGGCATTTCCCCTCAACTGCTGGGGCAGGCCATTTCCCGGAACGTCATCGCCTCCCCCCTGGCGTCCTTCAAGCTGCCCCTGATGGCGGAACGCGACTTTTCCACCCACTTCTCCCTGGACAATATGCGGAAAGACAGCATCTACGCCCAGGAACTGGCCGCTGAAAAGGGAATCCACCCGCCCGCTGCCGCGCTGGTCTCCTCCATCATGGGGAAACTGTGCCGTGAAGGGCACGCGGAAGAAGACTTCGGCTGTCTGGCGGAACAATTCGACTAAGCTTTTCCCATTGATGAAATTCAGAGGAACATGCGCCCTTCTGCTGCTGGCCCTTCTCCTGCCCCCCTGCGTTCGGGCGCAGGAACAGAAGGAGGCAGGGAACGCCCCTTCCGCGGAAGCGCAGGCCGCTTCCCCCGTTCCCGTTCCGGACACCGCCCTGATCGATGACGCCTCTGACCGTCCGGTATTGCAGGGCAGCTCCAACGTGAGCGCCGTACCCCCCGCTCCCCAGCATCCGGCCGCGGCCCCTGCCGGAACGGAAGGACAGTCCGTCAAACGGCAGCCGTTCACCAGCGTTTCCGCTTCCAAGCAATTTCACGTTACAGGGATGGATTCCCTGTTGGCCGGGGCCATTGCCACGCGGGCGGACTCCATACGCACGGCCCTGGTGAAAATCCTCAAGCAGCCTGACGAATGGAAAAACAACATCATCATCCGTCTGGTAGGGGAGCCGGGAAGCCCGGTTCCGGCCAACCCCATCCGCATGCAGACCGTGATTGTGGGGAATACCCTCTCCTACAACATCTTCATTCACCTGGGACGCGGCATCAACCAGGACAGGCTGCGCCACGCCATCGTCTCCACCCTGCTTTATGAGATGATGCTGCGCACGGTGGACCCGGAAGGACTGCCGGACGAAGTAACGCTGCCCCCCTGGCTGATTGCCGGGCTGGAGCAGGCCGTCCTGTGGCACACCAATGAAGCGGACCGGGCCATGTACTCCACCCTGTTCCAGCAATCCGGCATCATGACCCCGGAAGAAATCCTGAACTGCCCGGAACCGGAAAAGGAACTGGACGCCACCTCCTACGCCGCCTATCAAACCTCCTGCGGCGCGCTGGTGCTCTGCCTGCTGAACCAGGAAAACGGTCCGGAAGGGATGAAACAGCTTCTGGACCAGGCCATTCTGGGCAATGACGATCCCAGGAATCTCATCAAGCGCCATTTTCCGCAGCTCAACCTGACCCCCTCCTCCCTTCATAAATGGTGGACGCTCCAGCTTTCCCGCATGGCGACTCCTCCCCTGACGGAAACCCTCACGATCACGGAAACGGAACGTCACCTGCAGGAAGCCCTCACCCTGGTCAAATACGATCCGGACACCCGGACGACCGTCACCTTCCCCCTGGACAATCTGGACCAGGCCAATTCCCTGACGGACCTGAACAGGCAGCTTTCCAACATATCCGGCAGCCTGCTCAACCTCAGCCGGCGCTCCTTCCCCGCCTACCGGCCCGTCATTGTGGAATACGCCAAGCTTGTGGCCCTGATGCAGACCGGAAAAATCAACGGCCGGGAAGCCGCCCCGAAAATCAGGCAGCTTCGGGAAATCAGGGAGCTATCCATGAAAACCGCCCGGCGCGTCCGGGACTACATGGACTGGTATGAAATCAATACGCGGTCCGGAACCGGCAAGACATTCGCCTCCTACGCGGCAGCCGTCAAACTGCTCCGTGAACAGGAACAGCCTGCCAATACCCCCATTTCCCGGTATCTGGACGATATTGAAAAACTGTACACCCTCCCGGCGAAGGCTCCCGTTCCTTCCCTGCATGGAAAGAATTGAAGGAAACCCGTTCCGCTGCCTGGAACGGCCATTTCTTTCCAGATGAATCTCCGCCCTCCAGGGGCAATAGGCATTCACGCATTTCTATTAAAAGACGGGAGATTTCGCGGTATTTTGATCTATACCTGATTCAACCATGATTGCTTTATTTTTCATAAGTTAATCATGCATAACAGGATAATTCCGCCGCGGATTTACAATCCGGAAGTCAACTTATTTTTTTGAGTTCAAAAAAGTAACGGCAAATATTCCCACATATAAAGTAGGAATAATAAACAACGCCTAATACGGAAACCTTATTTATTTATAAGAAGTTATTGAATTTGAAGCGGTCTTCCGGATTGTAAATCCGATACTGGCTCCATTCAGTAATTTTTTTAATAATTTCATGAAATCCTCTCTGTATCTTACGATGTTCCTGCTTTGCTCAGGGTTGGGAGCCCAGGCCGCCACATTGAAATATTTTTATGATTTCAACAAGCTTGACGGAAACCTGTCATCTTTAAATGATAATAACTTGGCCGGCCCAAATGCGGGCAGCGCCACGTTCAGCGGATCAGGCTGGATGAATTATACCGATGGCTATGAAGGCCGGGGCTATGACAGCCGCACGAACGGCGGACAATTGACGCTGGGCTCCTCCAGTACGGGACTGGGGCTGAATGCTACGGAAGGTTTCAGCCTTTCCATTGCCGTCAAGGACTACTCCCCCGGCAATACATCGTCCTCGGCTATATGGAAAAGCATTCTGACCTTCACATCCGGCAACAGCCAGAACATGTACCTCCAGAAGGATTCCGGCGACGCCTCCACCGCCGGGGCATGGGCGGCCTATTGCGGCGGAAACGTGGGCAACTGGGCCAACCTGACGATTTCCAGGGATTCCTTTTCCAACATCATCATCACCTTCCAGAACGGGGAATTGAACATTTATCTGGACGGGCAGAAGAAAATCACGGCCTCCGGAGTCAATTTCACCGGAGACGTGCAGTCACTCAAGCTGGCGTCCACCGCCAATACGACCATGGATGACCTCCAATTATATGCCGGTGTCCTGAATGACGGGGAAATAGCCGCGCTGGCGGCCAACCCCGCCCTTCCCGTTCCGGAACCCGCCACGGCCACACTGAGCCTGCTGGGGCTGGTTTCCCTATCGTGCATGCGCCGCCGCCGGGGTTAAGTCCCCTGATTTTTTTTAAGGGAAAACAAGTTCGTTCTTGTTTTCCCTTTTTATTCACTATCACTCTATCTGTTAGAACCTACATGAAAATTACCGCACTGTTCTTCGGCGTGTTCGCCGGCTGTCTCTCCTGCATCCCGGCCCATGCGGCGGACTACCTCTGGAATGGAGGAAACGGCTCCTGGACGGATTCCGGAGCGTGGCGGCTGGATGATTCCTCCGCCGACTGGAGCAATGGAAATACGGCCCAATTCCAGACGGATTCCTCCATCACAGTAGGAAGCGGAATCTCTGCGTCCGGAATGCTTTACAACGGTGCGGCCATCACGCTGAACGGAGGTTCCCTTACCCTGACGGGCGCGGCTGCCGGGAACAACGGAGGTTCCGCCACTCTTTCCAATACCGGGCTGATTCTGGACGCCCCCAATGCGGAAGACTCCTATGAAGTCCGGGATACCAGCCTCACCGGCTCCGCCACGCTCGCCAAGACAGGCGCCGGAACGGTTACCCTGGATGGAGCGCATACGGCCAGCGGCGTCTGGAACATCAACGCGGGCACCCTGGTTTTCACCGGGGAAAGAAACATCACCGCCAGTGACAACAACCGGATTAACGGAAAAATCAACATTGCCTCCGGAGCCGTGCTGGATGCCAGCAATGGCCGCTTGTTTCATAACGGCGTTTATACAGCCAATTTCCAGTCCCCCACCATTACGCTGAACGGAGGAACGCTCAAACTGAACCAGTTCGGGTATGACTCCGCCTCCCTGGGCAAGCTGCACAACAATTTTTACGCCCTTAAATTCGCTTCCGGAACCTCCAGCCGCATCGTCATTTCCCAGGGCTATGAATCCGGAGGCACGGCCAGCCGCGGCATTTACATCGCCGGCTGGGGCACGACGGCCACCATTGAACTGGGAGCCAACCAGACCCTTACATGGACTTCCTCCAATGCGCAGAACCATGATGCCATTGTCTGCGAAACCGGAGCCGGCAGTGCGCTGGCGCTCGCCATCGGAGAAAATTCCGTACTCTACTTCAACCAGGTCTTTGCCAATAAAAACACGTCCGGCGAATACGGAGACCCCACCACCGCCAACTTCTCCGGCCTGAGCCTCATTAAATCCGGCGCCGGAGAGCTGGTCATCCAGAGGGCCAATACGATTTCCTCCGGCCGCACGGTCCGCGTGGATGCGGGCAAGCTGACGCTGGAGGTGGACAACGCCTTCGGCGCCGGCAGCAATCTGGGCAATGTAAGCATCGCTTCCGGAGCCCTGTTCTCCATGAACGGCCACACTCTTGCCAATGTCATTGACGTCCAGGACGGAGCCACTCTGGACATGGGCGGCAGCTCCTATGCCAGCATGGTCAACTGGCATGAAGGCGGCATCCTCCTGAACACGGAAAACAACAAGGGCACGCTCAACATCATGACCCGCGCCGCCCTGGAACTGGGCTCCAAGGCCTGGGCGGGAAGCGTGCTGACGGATACGGATACCGTTTTTACGCTCACGGCGGACCAGAATCTGGGAGCCCTGGGAGCAAACGTCAACTGCTGGACAGGCGGCCGCGGGTATAACAACACCCTCCAGAGCATCACCTTCACGGGCGGCCACGGAATCAACATTGACAACTACGGAGCCAAGTGGGCCGTCATTCTCTCGGAAAACGTCACCTTCCAGGACATCGGCAGCCTGACCTTCTCCAACAATGCCGCCGACATGTCCAATACAGAGGCCCTTTACGGCGCGGGGGCCATTGCCGCCAATGATACGGTCGCCTTCAGCAACACCGGAGCCCTTACGTTCAGCAACAACAGCGTGAGCGCGGATTCCGGCGCTTCCGGCGGAGCCATTTACGCCTCCGGAGGAGCCTCCTTCACCAGCACGGGCGCCATCAGCTTCTCCGGCAACTCCGCCATGACCCACGGGGGCGCCATCCATACGGGAGGCACCACGGGCAGCCTCACCTTCTCCGACATCGCGGAAAACATCTCCTTCACCGGAAATACGGCCGGAGAAAACGGCGGCGCCATCAATAACGATTATGAAACCGTGGAATGGTCCAGCGTGGGCCACGTGGCCTTCTCCGGCAACCTGGCGGAGGCGGGCGCGGGAGGCGCCATCTGGTCCGGCGGGGACGTAACGGTCAATACCGCCGCCTCCTTCAGCATGACGGGCAACGAGGCCCGGGACGGCGGCGGGGGCGCCATCTATTCGGACGGAAACGTCACCTTCTTCGGAGTGGGGGCCCTGACCTTCTCCGACAACCACGCATCCACCTACGGGGGCGCCATCGGAGCCTACGGGGACATCGCCATCTCCGATTCCGGCGCCGCCTCCTTCTCCGGCAACACAGCTTATGAAGGGGGAGCCCTGGACGCCTACAACGTTGCCATTTCCGGCAACACCGGGACGGTGCTGTTTGAAAACAACAGTGCGGAAAACGCCGGAGGCGCCATCAACCTGCAGGGAGGAGGCTCCATTTCCCTGACGGCGGACCAGGCGGACATCATCTTCCGCGGAAACACAGTCCAGGACGGAAGCGTTTACAACGCCATCCATTTCAACGACGGCGCCATGGCTTCCTTCAATGCGGCGGACAACCGCCGGATCCTCTTTGAAGACGGCCTCAGCTCCCAGGACGAATCCGTCGTGGACATCAGCGTCAATGACGCCGCCGGAGCCGGAGGCACGGTCGCCATGTCCGGCGCAAACAGCCAGTCCGGCATCCGGGCCAATACGACCGTGTACGGAGGCACCTTTTCCGTCAGCAGCGGGGCAACCTACGGTTACCATTCCGCAGACTGGAGCACGGAAGAAACGCGAACCTCCTTCACCGTAAGCGGAGGAAGCCTCCACATTGGCGAACAGGCCGCCCTGAATGCGGCGGACGTGAGGCTGGAGGACGGAACGGAGCTGTCCGTCATGGGAACCGGCAGCCTGAATGCAGACACGCTGACGCTGGGAAACAACGTCTCCATCCTCGGAACGGGCGAAGGCAGCTTCTCCATCACTGCCAATGCCATTGATATTTCCAACGGAATCACGATTGACCTCTCCCGCGGCTCCATGATCAGCCTGGAACTGCATGCGGACACCCTGACGCTGGGAGGGACGCTGGCCCTGGGCGACGACCAGGTGGACTACACCTCCTCCATCTGGCAGAGGGACCAGTCCTACCTGGTCATGGATGCGTCCGGCGTCACGAACATGGACGGGACTTTCTCTGAAATCCTCTCCTCCCTCTCCGACTCCGCTACCATCACGGTGGGGAATCTGGGGCTGGAAGGCTATGACCCCTCTCTGGAACTGGGGCGCTGGGAACTGCGCTGGGACGAAGGAAACGCCCTCCATCTGGACTGGATTTCCAATGGCCTGGTAGTCCCGGAACCCGCAACCTCCCTTCTGCTTCTCCTGGCGGCAGGCGGCCTGCTCGCCGTCAGGAAGCGCACTATCTAACAACCGCCATCTCTTAATAAAACATGAACAGTACCTTTAAAACCTGCATGTGCGCCCTGGCCCTGGGCCTGTCCGGCGCTGCCCCCCTGTACGCGGCTTCCGCCACGGCAGCCTGTGAACAAACGCACTCCATCCTTTATGCGGGCGCGGACAGCCAGGCCATCATGAAGATCAAGGTGACCGTTACGGAAACCAGCCAGATCCTGAAGGGAATGACCTTCTCCATGGCCGGAACCACCTCCGTCTCCGACATCGCGAAGGCCCGGATTTTCTACTCCGGCGCCACTCCCTACTTCTCCCCGAACGCGGAGCAGGCCAACCGGAGGGCCATCCCCGTCCTCAACACCATCTCCAAGGGGGCCAAAACCTTCCAATTCGAGGGAAGCCACGCGCTCTCCGCAGGAGACAACTACTTCTGGCTGTGCGTGGACCTCAACCCCCGCGCGCGAGGGTTGAACAAGGTGGACGCCTCCTGCACGGGCGTGGCCCTGCTGGAGGACTCCAATGTAGCGGTCGCCAATCCTTCCCCGGAAGGCTGCGCGGAGGTGTATCCCTACCAATTCCGCGTGGTGCCCTACTACCGCAACACCAACCTGATGCAGTGGAACCCCAACCACCTGACCGCCCAGCACTTCAAATCATTCACGGACCTCATTTACTTCAACGTGGGATGTGACACGGAAGGAAACCTGACGGGGCAGAACAACGCCCAGTTCCTGAATGGCCTGGACAAGCTTAAAAACCTTCGCGGAACGGCGGGCAGCAAGATCATTCTGGGCGTGGCCCACTGTGACGGAGGGTTGACGGCTTTCACGGGAAATGCGGAAAAAAGGCGGCAGTTCGCGTACCAGCTCGTTTCCTTCGCCAGGGAAAAGGGATTTGACGGAATAGACATTGACTGGGAATACCCGGACAACGGCACGGAGTGGTACAACTTCTGCCTGCTGCTGGGAGAAGTGCGCTCCGCCATGGGAGCCAGCGGCATGTCCCTGAGCGCGGCGATCAATCCGTACTACCTGGCGCCCACCAGTGAAATGATGGACCTGCTGGACTTCGTCAACGTCATGAGCTATGACCGCGCCGGACAGCACTCCACCTATCCGGACATGCTCATCGACATCCAAACCATCCGCAGGAAAAACATTCCGGACTGCAAAATCGTCGTCGGCCTGCCGTTCTACACCAACGAGACGCGCTCCAACCGCAACTGGAACGCCCAGAAAGGCTATTCCAACGTCGTCCAGCTCTACCCCAACATCGCCCCCGGCACGGACCTCTGCGCCATCGACGGCCAGCAGCACTACTTTAACGGCATCACCACGATTAAGAAAAAATGCCAGTACGTAAAAACCCAGAAGCTGGGCGGCGTGATGATCTGGTGTTATGATGGAGATTTGCTGCTGACGCACGCGAAATCACTAGCAAAAGCCATGTATTCCATCATCAAGCAACAGGCTGTCCGCTAATGTTTTGAAGCATCTCTTGCTCCGGCGCGCATTCTTTTTTGGAGAACGCGCGTTTTTTTATGTGGTCTTTTTTGATTCAAAAGGATTCAGGGGTTGTCTTTCCCAAGATGATTTGTAATCATTTCCCCGAATTATTTTCATATCACTACACAATATGAACACGTCATTGAAACTCCACGGCCTGGTGGCCGCCGTACACACTCCGTTCAAGGCGGACGGTTCCCTGAATCCTTCCAGCGTTGACGCCCAGGCCAGGCTGCTTGCCTCCCAGGGCATCAAGCTGGCTTTCATTACCGGAAGCACTGGTGAATCCTCCTCCATGCAGCTTGAAGAACGAAAGGAAATCTACTCCGCCTGGAAGGAAGCTTCCGCCAAGTACGGCGTGGACGTCATCGCCCATGCCGGTTCCAACAGCGTCTGGGACGCCCGCGAACTGGCCGCCTTTGCCCAGGAATGCGGATTCGTGGCGACCAGCTCCCTTGCCCCCTCCTACTACAAGCCAGGCACTGTCCAGCGTCTGGTGGAATGCTGCGCCTTCGCCGCTTCCGGCGCTCCCGACCTGCCCTATTACTATTACGACATTCCCGTGCTGACGGGCGTGCGTTTCAATCCGGTAGACTTCATCAAGCTGGCCAAGGAACAGATCCCGAACTTTGCGGGCATCAAATTCACCAATCCGGACCTGGCCCTGTACCAGACCACGTTGAACTACGACGAAAACGTGGACATCCCCTGGGGCGTGGACGAATGGTTCACGGGAGCCCTCTCCGTAGGCGCCAAGGGCGCTGTGGGAAGCTCCTTCAACTTTGCCCCGGCCCTGTACCAGAAACTCATGAAATCCTTTGCAGAAGGCGACGTGGAAACGGCGCGCGACTGCCAGTGGAAATCCGTGCAGATGATCAACATCCTGGCCTCCAAGGGCTACATGGGCTGCGCCAAGGCCCTGATGGGCTGGCTGGGCGTTGACCTGGGTCCCGCCCGCCTGCCGCAGGGCAACCCCACCGCGGAACAGCTCAAGGAACTCCGCTCCGAGCTGGAAGCCATCGGCTTCTTCCAGTGGTCCATGAACTAAACCGCTTTCCCTCTTATGGCTGCAACACTTGACCTGACCACCCTGGGCGCATTCTACCGCCGCCAGCTTCTGGAAGACGTTCTGCCGTTCTGGTTCCCGCGCGCTTACGACGAAAAGAACGGGGGCCTCTACCACTGCTTTGACGCGGACGGCACCCTGGTGGACACGGACAAATCCGTGTGGGCCCAGGGCCGCATGGCCTGGATGCTGCTGACCATGTACAACAGCATTGAGAAAAACCCGGACTGGCTCAAATGGGCGGAAAGCGCCCTGAACTTCCTGACGGCGAAATGCGTGGACCCTGCCGACGGCCGCATGTACTTCCATGTGGAGGCGGACGGCACCCCATCCGCAAGCGCCGCTATGCGTACAGCGAATCCTTTGCCGCCATCGCCTTTGCCGCCCATGCGAAAGCTGCAGGAAATGAAGAATCCGCAAAAGCCGCGCGCCACTGGTTTGACGTCTTTACGGACATCTGCTTCACCCCCGGCAAGATGGTTCCCAAATTCACCGGGAACCGTCCCACGACGGGACTGGGAACACGCATGATTACGCTGGCGACCGCCCAGGAACTGCGCAAGTACCTGGGTGACGAGGACGGCTTCTACACCGGATGGATCGACCGCTGCATCAACGACCTCCGCACCCTGTTCATGAAGCCGGAGCTCAAGGCCGTGATGGAAGTGGTGAGCCCCTGACGGCGCCATCATCGACCACTTTGACGAACGCACGCTCAATCCCGGCCATACCATTGAGGGAGGCTGGTTCGTGCTGGAGGAAGCCCGCTTCCGCGGCAATGATCCGGAACTCATCAAGGTGGGCTGCGACATGATCGACTGGGCTTTCGCGCGCGGGTGGGACAAGGAAAACGGCGGCCTGCTCTACTTTACGGACGTGTACGGCAAGCCCGTCCAGGAATACTGGCACAACATGAAATTCTGGTGGCCGCACGACGAGGCGCTCATTGCCATGACGCTCGCCTACAAGCTCACTGGAGAGGAACGCTACGCCATCTGCCACGACATGGTGCACAACTGGGCCTTCTCCCACTTCCAGGACGTGCAGCACGGCGACTGGTTCGGCTACCTGAACAAGGACGGCTCCAGGGCAAACACCCTCAAGGGCAGCCTCTGGAAGTCCTTCTTCCACCATCCCCGCGCCATGTGGTTCTGCGCCCACTACTGCGGCGCCATTTAAGGAAAAACAAAACATATTACTCTTACTAAAAAGCCGTTTGCCAAATATGACAAACGGCTTTTACTTTTATCTATCTTTAAAATGAAGATAATAGGAAATCTCTGCTGAAAAGGCATTCCAAAAAAATCCAGTCTGTTTTTATTTTCAGAGGATCAAAAACAATTGCTCCTCCTTCTGCGGTGTTTTATGATGCCGCTAACATGCTGGGAAAAGATCTGCACATCTTTTTTTCATGAAATCATATATTTCAAGCGTGAACCCAACTTCTAATATCCATGAAAAGCACTCCTCATGCTAAATAAGCTCAATAGTGGATGAAGCAATAAAAGAGAAATATCATGACCGGTGAAAAATTCACGTTGATGCAATATTCCGTCAGCGCCGTCTTGGGGCTGATAGAAGCGGAAGATTTCGTTATACCAGAAATTCAGCGCCCCTTTGTCTGGAAACGAAGCCAAGTACGGGATTTAATTGATTCCTTATATAACGGCTACCCTACGGGCTATATCATTACTTGGAAGAATCCTGATGAAAACCAAGGATGGAGGAAAAGCCAACGGAAAAAAAGTACTTATCGACGGACAGCAACGTGTAACCGCCCTGATGGCCGCTATCGCCGGCAAAGAAGTCCTGGATGAAGATTTTAATAAAGACCGCGTCAAAATCGCCTTCAATCCTCTTGCTGATGATCCGAGCAAGCGTTTTGCGGTTCAAGACGCTTCTCATTTAAAAGACAAACGATGGATACCGGATATTTCCATCGTATTTGATGCCGATTTCGATGCGTTCGAGTTCTCCGTTGAATATTGTACCATCAATGAAGGAATCAAACCCAACATAATCAATAAATCCATTGCCTCTCTAAAAGGAATCGCCAACAGGCAAATTGGCGTGATTGAGCTGGATGCTACATTGGATATTGATGAAGTAACTGAAATTTTCATTCGTATCAATTCCAAAGGAACGTCTCTCAGCCAATCAGACTTTGTCATGTCCAAGATGGCCGCGGACATGGAACATGAAGGCAGTATGATGCGTAAAACAGTGGACTATTTCTGCCATCTGGCCGTGAAACCTGATTTTTACTCCTTATTGGTACGTGATGAGGAATTCCAGAATTCCAAGTATGCGGATAAAATTAAGTGGCTGGCTCATGATTATGATGACATTTACGATCCCGATTACGGCGATATGCTACGGGTATCATTCATGCACCAGTTCCGCAGAGGAAAACTTGCTGATTTGGTCAGCTTATTGTCCGGGAGGGATTTCGAAACCAAGGAATACCGGGATGATATCGTAGCGGAATCCTACCGGAAACTGGATGCCGGCATTGTACAATTTATCAACCAGCACAATTTTACACAATTTGTAATGGCCCTTAAGGGTGCGGGCTTTGTCTCCAGCAAACAGTTGAATTCACAAATGACGTTGGATTTTGCTTACACTTTGTATCTGATGCTGCGGAGTGATCCAACCATTCCAAACGAACAAATCAAACGGCATGTTCAAAAATGGTTCGTCCTCTCCACCCTAACTTCAAGATACATCGGATCTCCGGAGACGCAGATGGACCGTGATATGCGCAATATCGAAGAAAAAGGCTTCCTGAATTTCAAAACAGAAGTGGAGGCCTCTGCCCTATCGGAAACATTTTGGACGGTTACGCTGCCTCAGAACCTGGAAACGTCTTCTGTAAACAGTCCCGCCTTCAATACCTTCCTTGCTGCTCAAATTAACCTGAATTGCAATTCCCTGCTGATGAAAGGGACTAAAGTCTCCGATCTCATTACCATTTCAGGAGACGTGCACCATATTTTTCCGCGCAATTATCTGAAAAAGAACGGCATTGATAATAAGACAAAATATAATCAGGTAGCCAATTATATCTATCTTGATACGCAGGTAAATAAAGCCATTGGAGACGATCCTCCCTCTGTCTATTTTGCCAAAGTACAAGAGCAATGCGGGACTAAAGCCATTACACTCGGAAATATTTCCGACGAAGAAATGCTTTACCGCAATCTGGAGGAAAACAGTATCCCTCAAAATATTGTCAGCATGGATATAAGTGATTACGAATCATTCCTTCAAGAACGCCGCAAACTGATGGCGAAGCTGATGCAACGGTATTATCAGGAATTGTAGATCATGCTCCTGTAATATATAAATTTATAAAACCGGTTAAGGATAGACGATATCCTCCGTCCGCACCACCACGTCGCCGGGGTCCAGCATGGCGTTAATCAGGGAACAGAAGCGGAATTTTTTTATATCCTCCGCTTTGATGGAAAGCTCTTCAATGGCTCCGCACGCCAGCAGGAATGCGCGCTTGGTGCCGGGAAGCAGAAAAGTTTCCGGAGTCACCCAGGAGGAGCCGTCCCCGAACACGACGTTGCTGTACCGCGTATCCGTCACCTGCCCGTGCCGGAGGATCAGCACTTCTTCATCCTCTCCCAACCCCAGCCCTGCCGTCTGAAGCTCCGTCCGGTCCTCCCACTTGCAGAAGTAATCCAGCCGTGGATTTTCCACGCATGCCAGCCTTTTCACCAGCCGGGGACGGTAAGGTTCAAAGACGGGACAGCGCGCCTTTCCCTGCGTATCATACGTGATATGGCATTTGTAAATGCCGCGGCCTTCCGGACCCGGACAGGCCGACAGCACGGAGGCCAGATCGGGAACGGCGGAGCCTTCCGCTCCGTGAAGGTCCATGGCGGCTTCCACCCTGCGCTGGTGCCAGGGGAGCAGGCAGGGAGCGCCATCCTCCCATTTGACGGTTTCAAAAATCAAACGGCACATAAACTTTGGCAATAGCTTCCCGGTATTCATCTTCCATGCGGCTCATGACGGTGATGCCGCCTCCGCTTTTGTACACCATTCCCTTTTCATCCTCTTCCATGAAGCGGATGGCGACGGCGGAATCCAAATCCCGCCCGTTGAAGAAACCGAAAATCCCGGTGTAAAACCCCCGCTCCATGTCCTCCGCCTCCGCAATGGCCCGGCAGGTGGCCTCCTTGGGCGCTCCGGTCACACTCCCGGCGGGCAGCAGCTTCAGCAGGATTTCCCCCAGGCGGGAACGCCAGTCTTCCGGCAGGCGGCCTGAAATCTCGGAACTGCATTGCAGGATGGTTCTTCCGCGCGTTTCCACCGGGCTGATGTAGCGGTAGCGCCTGACTTGCACATCTGCCGCCACCATGGAGAGATCATTGCGCATCAGGTCCACAATGGTGGCGGATTCCCGGTTTTCCTTTTCATCCGTCTCCAGCCAGTCGCGGGCTTCCTGCGTGGCGGCAGGAGCCGTTCCCTTCATCGGAAACGTGGAAATGGACCGCCCGCGTACCGTGACAAACGGTTCCGGAGAGAAGCAGACGCAGCCGCGGCCATGCACGCCGGGAACACGGGCGTCCGGCCCCAGCAGCATCCGGTAGGGAGCCCGTGCGAACCGGAACAGATGGCGCAGCGTCAGGTTGGTTTCCACGGGGGTAGCCACGCATAAATTCAGCAGGTAGGAGTCCCCCCTCATCAGATGGTTCCGGACGGAGGCGAAGGACGCCGCATACCGGGCCATGGAACAGGGGGAAGGGATGAACCGCAGCCGTTCCGGAAGCGGCGGCCAGTTGCCCTGCTCCCCCATGCCTCCCAGCGGCAGGGAAAAAAAGCCGCCATACGTTCGTGCCCCGTTTCCGGAAGCTCAAACAGGAGGTTGTGCTCCAGATCATGGGAGATCACAAAGAAGAACGGACGTTCCGCACGGCCCAGGGCATTCATGCGGAGGATGGTTTCTTCCCGTGTGTACATTGGCGGGAATTATTCTATCATGTGCGCGCCATGAGTCAACCGAACGTCTGGATTATCGACCACCGGGATTCCTTTACCTGGAATCTCGCGGAACTCGTCAGAGTGACGGGAATGGCCGTTCCGCGCGTGGTCTCCAACCTTTCGCCGGAACTGGAACAGGCGGTTCAGGCGGGAGAAAAACTCATCCTGTCCCCCGGGCCCGGAACGGTGGAGGACGAATGCCACCAGGCAACCTTCCGCCTTCTGGACCGCCTGCCCCCCTGCACTCCGGTGCTGGGCGTATGCCTGGGGCACCAGATCCTGGGCATACGCTTCGGGGCCCGGCTGGAACATCTCTCCCAGCCGCTTCACGGGGTCCGTGAACCCATACGCCGGACGGAGAGCTGCCCCCTTCTGGAGGGGCTGCCGGAGGAATTCCCCGCAGGCCTGTACCATTCCTGGCGTCTTGTCGCCACCCCCTGGCCGGAGGAACTGGTCGTCACCGCAAGGGATTCCGGGGGAAACATCCAGGCCATTCGCCACAGGTCCCGCCCCCTTTACGGCATCCAGTTTCATCCGGAATCCATCCTAACGCCGGACGGGAAGTCCCTGCTCCGGAATTTCCTGTCTCTTCCGGCAAATGCGGTTGAGGGAGTCCTGCCTCAAACGAATCAATGATCCACAGCCAGCATCAGGGATGAACGGGAGGAGGCCGGAAAGTGTCTCATACCTGTATCACCCCGGCCCATATCCGGGCCGCTTCAGATATAACGCCTTTTATTCTCATGAACGCACAGGACGAACTCAAGATCAGGGACATGGAAATTCTGTTCCAGCCTTTTCATTCACGCAAGCTCGACACTCCCACCCGCATCGTTCTCCCGGCCATGACCCGGGGATTTTCTCCCAGCGGGGTTCCTACGGACCAGGTGGCCGCCTATTACAAGAGCCGGGCAAAACATGAAGTAGGGCTCATCATCACGGAGGGCACCTTTATTGACGAACCCAGCGCCTCCCCTTCCTCCAATTACCCCAATTTCTTCGGCGGGGCCTCCCTGCGGGGGTGGAAAAAGGTGTTGGAAGCCGTTCATACCACGGATTGCAAAATAGCCCCCCAGCTTTGGCACGTGGGCATGGCCCGGCCCTTCAAGGGAGAGAACCTGCCCAATCCGGAACTGCCTCCCATCGGACCATCTGGAATTGACGTGAACACGCTGGAACAAACGGCGGAGCCCATGAGCATCGCCAAGATTGAAGAAGTCATTGACGCTTTCGCGCGCGCCGCGGCGGATGCCAAACGGCTGGGCTTTGACGGTGTGGAACTGCATGGAGCGCATGGCTACCTGATCGACCAGTTTTTCTGGAAGGAGACCAACAGGCGCACGGACGAATACGGCGGAGACCTGGTGGGCCGCACCCGTTTTGCCAGCAGCATTGTCCATGCCGTACGCAAGGCGGTCGGCAGCCAGTTCCCCATCATCTTCCGCTTCTCCCAATGGAAAACCGGCCATTACGATGCCAAGCTGGCGCACACCCCCGTGGAACTGGAAGATTTTCTGACACCCCTGACGGAAGCGGGCGTGGACATTTTTGACTGTTCCACGCGCCGGTTCTGGGAACCGGAGTTTGAAGGTTCCCGCCTCAACCTGGCCGGCTGGACCAAGAAGCTTACTGGAAAGCCCTCCATCTCCGTCGGTTCTGTGGGACTCAAGGGGGATTTTACGAATGCCTTTGACGGCGGCCCGGAAGCGGAGGCCGCCAGTGTGGAACCACTGGTGGAACGGCTGAAAGCCGGGGAGTTCGACCTCATTGCCGTAGGGCGCGCCCTGCTGGCGGATGCGGAATGGGCGGAAAAGATACGCCATGCCCGTGAAAAGGACATCCACCTGTTCACGAAGGAAGACCTGAAAACGCTGAAATAGGAACCGATGGGGCTCCGGATATGGGAAACGCTGTGCCCACGCCCTGCCTACTTTTCCCTGATGCGGACAGTCAGGTACAGCAGCCGCAGAATGGCCAGGGCCGGAAGCTGAAGCGTCAGCAGATACCACGGAGCGGGGCCGAAATATTCCAGCACGGTCCCGGCCGGAGCATACCGGGTAAAACCGTAATTCGTTCCGAGCCACACGTTCACCGGAATAATCAGAAGCAGGTAGGCGTCGCACAGGCCCAGCGTTTTCACGTCATCCCACGGACGCGCGCGCCATCCCAAGACGACGGGAAGATAAAGGGCGGAGATCAATAAAAGCCCGTGCCCCACAAAGAAGGCGAAGAACGCGGCGGAGGGAAAGCCGTCGTGAAGCATGGGGGTAATCAGCCCCTGGACGCTCGCCGTCAGCACGCCGAAATACGCCACGGCGCACGCCCAGGGCTTGCGGAACCACAGGGCGATAAAGCACACCAGCGTCATCAGGCTGCAAAAGTGCAGCGGAAGCCTGTCCTGCCAGGGCTCCCAGTGTTCCCTAACAATGCGCCCGAACGTTTCAATCAGGAAGGTCAGCAGGAAGACGGCGCCCAGCGCCTTTCCGATCAGCACGCGTTTTTCCATCCTGAGCCTCCGGCAGCCCCACAGGAGCCCCCCCGCGGCCAGAGCCACGACGCCCAGGGCCGCCCAGTGCGGCAGGCTCCAGCGGATAAACAGGGGTGCGATTTCTCCAGACATACAAAATCCGTCAACAGGCAGGAGGAGGTTCCGGACACGCATGAAGCTTGCCGCTGATGGATTCCACCCTGAGACGCAGAACATATACGGCGCGGACCATGCCGGGGGTAAAAGCCGCCTCTCGCCCCGTCTGGTGCAGCATGATGCGGCTCAGGGCATGGATTTTTTCCTCATCCTCCCGCAGGAACTCGACGACGCCCCGGCCCATGACGCAGCCGTAGGCATAACTGTACCGGCACGGGGTATCCCCCTCCATCAGCAGATGGTCCCCGTCCATCTCAAAAGAGACCTCCGGGCGGATTTGCAGGATATCCAGCTTCCTCCCTTCCCGGGCGCAGTGGAAAAACAGATTCAGGGAACCATCCCGTTCTTCATAACCGAAATTGAGGGGCACTACGTACACCTCCCTGCCGTCCCACAATCCCAGGCGGCACACCTTGAACCGGGCGACCATATCCAGCAAATCCGCGTGCCGGACTACTTCCCTGTCTTTTCTTCTCATAAGCCGGCAGCCTCCATCCATTCATTCATGCAAAGCGCGGCGCGCCCGGCCAGCAGGGTTCCGTTCCGTACGGAAGCCGCCCGGAGCCCGCAAATATCCGTCCCGGCGGCCATCAATTCACAGGCATGCCCGGTCAGCCACTCCTCCATCCGGGAAACGTCCGCCTCCAGATGAAACTGGAGAGCCAGCGCATGCTTCCCTGCGCAAAAGGCCTGATGCGGGGTAATCTCCGTAGACGCCAGCAGACGCGCTCCGGAAGGCACGTCAAACGTATCCCCATGCCAATGCAGAACGGGTGTTCCCTCCAAATGGCGGAGAGGAGACAGGCGCCCGGCCTCCGTCAGGGATATGCGCCCCCACCCTATTTCCCTGGCCGTACCGGGATAAACCCGGGCGCCGAGGGCATGGGCCATCATTTGAGCGCCAAGGCAGACGCCCAGCAAAGGCAGTTGACGCTCCAGACGCATGCGGACCAAATCCAGCTCCGTCTTCAGATAGGGATGCCGTTCCACATCCCCCACCCCCACGGGACCGCCCAGCACTACGCAACAATCAGCCCCCAGCCACTCCTGAACGGAAGGATACGGAGCGCCTGCCTGGACGTACCGGATTTGAAAACCCCTGCTCCTGAAAAGGGGCTCCAGCGTGCCGAGATCTTCAAAAGCCACATGGCAAAGGGCCAGGCAGGTACGGGAGTGAGAACGGCTACTCATGGCAACGGAGGAATGGACTGCAACAGGAATATAGAAAAAAATCCTCCGGGAAAAGCTTTTTACCGCCTTCCGTCCGCATTTCCGGGACAATGGAAATCACAACGAGGAGGGAATCTCCGCCACATCAGCAAAAGAGCCCTCAGCCGCACGGCATAAATCCACAGGGCTCAATTCAATCTGGCAGCCCAGGCGGCCGCCGCTGACCACCATCTCCGGCAGAGCCTCCGCGCTGGAATCAATCACGGCGGGATACTTCCTCTTCATTCCCAGAGCGGTGCAGCCTCCGCGCACGTACCCCGTTACGGTGGTAATATCCTTCACAGGAAGCATGGAAAGAGCCTTGGCTCCCACGGCACGCGCCGCCTTCTTCAAGGAAAGCTCCGCGCCGATGGGAATCACGAACACGTAATACTGCCGCGGCGCGCCCGCCGTCACCAGCGTCTTGTACATCTTCTCCGCCGGCAGCCCCAGAGCCTGCGCCGTATGCCACGCGTCCACAAACTCGCGGCACTCATAGGAATAATGCCTGTAAGGGACATGCAGCATATCCAGCAGGCGCATGGCGTTCGTCTTCGCCTCCTTCTCCTTCTTTTTTGGACATAAGCTTGAACCGGAATGCCCCTGCAGCATAGATAAAACGGCTCCCTTTTACAAGACCGGTTCTCTTTCCTTCCCTGCTGGAAAGTACGGCGCAGCCATGAGGCCGTTCATCAGGCTATACCCACCTGCTTATGGCGGGCAACCTCAGGAACGGCAAACAACGGAGGAGGGGGAAAAGGAAAAAACCGCCTCATTCTCCCTGAACCCTTGACTTGACGCTGACAGAAAAGCTAACATCCGGTATCATGGCAGATCATCACGTCCGGAGAAGCATTGGAGAACACATCCTGCGCTGCTTCGTCCTGATCGTGGCGCTCTTCATCATGTCCCTGGGCATCGCCCTGTCCGCCAAGGCCAACCTGGGCGTCTCCCCCATCTCCTGCACGCCGTATGTGCTCAGCCTGGCGCTCCCGCTGACGATGGGAACCGTCACCATCCTGATGCATCTGAGCTTTGTCGCCGTGCAGGCGGCCCTGCTGAAAAGGCAATTCCGTCCGGCGCATCTGCTCCAGATTCCCGTCGTCTTTATCTTCGGCGCCTTGACGGACTTCTCCATGTGGCTGATGGCTCCTCTGGAACCGTCCGGATACCTCTGGTCCGTAATCCTCTGCCTGTTCAGCTGCGCCGTCATTGGATTCGGCGTCTTTCTGCAAGTCAAGGCGGATGCCGTTCTGCTGGCGGCGGAAGGCATGAGCCTGGCCTTCGTCAAACTCTTCAAATGGGAATTCGGAGCCGTTAAAACCAGTGTGGACTGCACGCTCGTCTGCATCGGCCTAGCCTGCTCCTTCATGTTCCTGCCCGGATTGACGGGCATACGGGAAGGAACCGTGGTGGCCGCCGTTCTGGTGGGCATGATCGTCCGTTTTTTCAACAGGCACGTCTTCTGGCCGGACAGGCTGCTGGAACGGCTGGCACGCCCCGGAGCCGCAGGAGAAGTCCTTCCGCTGGCGCAAACAGCCGCTTACGCGCCGGACGCCCCCCTGGTCATCTCCATTGACCGGGAATACGGCTCCGGCGGCCATGCCATCGGCAAAATGATTGCGGAGCGGCTGGGCCTTCAATTCTACGACTCGGAACTGGTCTACCTGACCGCCTCCCAAAGCGGCCTTACTCCGGACTACATCCGCAAGCACGAACAGCAGCTTTCCAGCCGCTTCCTGCATGAACTCTATGCGCAGAACTACGCTTACACGGCGGAGGAACTGCCACCGGAAGACGCCACCTTCCTGGCCCAGAGCAAAGTTATCCGGGACATCACGGCCCGGCAGGCCTGCGTCATTGTGGGGCGCTGCGCCAATTTCATCCTGAAAGGGAGGCCCAACCTGTTCAGCGTATTCCTTCATGCGGACCGGGCCACGCGCATGCAGCGCGTCACTGAAAACTACGGGGTGAAGCCTGGCGGAGCAGCCAAAGCCATGGACCTCATGGATTCCCGCCGCCGTACCCACTGCCTGCACTATACCGGGCAGGAGCTGGGCAACGCCCGCCTCTACGACTTGTGCGTCAACACGTCCGACTACGGCCTGGAACGCACGGTGGAACTGATTCTGGAAGCCATCAACACCAGAACGGAGCAATCCCCCGCCGCGGAAACGGCCCCCGTCCGGGAACCCGCGCTCCCGGAACCGGAGGCCGAGGACATCCAGGGAGAAATCTCCCTGGCCTGACAAGACCTGCAACAGGGATGTGAAGCCTTGGGCATGCCCTCTCCTGCCATATATTTCCCGGGCCTTCCGGCAAGCGTAAGGCAAAAGGCAGTTTCCGCCGCCTTTTCCAACAGTTTTCCACTCTCCGGGCGGTCTTCCTCCGGGGAAAACAGGATAACTTGAGCAATTCACGGCCATGGAGCATGATACCGTTTTTTACCGTTAACGGCGCGGAATGGAAAAAGAAGATAGAAAGGCGCAAACCGGGACGCTCTTGTTTACACAAAACAAGTTGAAAGCTCCCTTTCCATGAAAAAAACTCCTTCTCTGTTTGTTGTTTCTCCTGATTCCGGCTGTATCGGAAGCAGCGGAGTCCCTGCCGCCCACCCTGAAACCGGAAGCCTAGCACCGGGACCATGCCTACACCTAGGAAACGCGCCATGAAGCCGTTAAGGAACGCCACCGGAACATCAAGCCGGAATACGTCGCCATCGGAGACTCCATCACGGACAACTACCGTAATGACAACCTTCCCTGCCAGGACTTTCTGCCCATCTGGAAAAAATACTATGCTCCCTACAATGCCTTCAATGCAGGCTTCAACGGCAATACGACGGATGACGTCCTGGCAAGAATCGGGGGCAAGGGAATCCTGGACCATGTCTCCCCCAAAGTGGTCCAGATCATGATCGGCACCAATGACACGGGACGCGGCAATACGGAAGAAGAAACTTTCAACGGCATCTGCCGCGTGGTGAACAAAGTCCATTCCAAACTCCCCCATGCCTCCATTCTCCTGGTCGGCATTCTGCCTAGCGACATCTACAACTGGCACGTAGCCGCGGCAGCCTACCCGGATAAAAAATTCAAAAGGGATATGGCCGTCAATGACAGGCTGGCACGCCTCTATGCCAAAAATCCGTTTGTTACATTTCTGGACATTCGCGACGTCTTTCTGGACGCCAAAGGCAAGGTACGGGAGGAATTATTCTGTGACCCGGCAGTTGTCGTCATCAACGGGAAAAAAGCCAGCCCCCTGCACCCCAACACGGAAGGGCAGCGCCTCATGGCGGAAGCCATTCAGCCAACCCTAGCACGGCTGATGAAAAAGCATTCCAAACAGGAATAAAGAGGGGCTTTCCCATTCCCTCATTCTCCCGTTTGGAGTACGGCATGTCGGGCGGATGCAAGCTTACTGCCCGGAGTGTTCCGCTATCCGGGCACAGAGAAAAATCCATCCTGGCTGTCCGGAAAAACCTTCATGAAATGAAGGCTCCCTGACAGCCAAGGCAGGATAAAAGACTCCCTTGGCCATGGGAAAGGAAAGCCCACGATTTCCAGAGTACCGGGATTTTCGTACATTTTTCCAGGTCTTTTCTGAAACTAAAGACCCACTGGAAAAAACTCCTGGACTGAAACGGCTGCTCTCTTACAGAACCGCCTGAACTCAATATCCGCCTCTATGGCCTTTTGCCTGCTGTACAGGAAAAATCAACGCTGTATGGCCTTTCACAGTCCAAAAACCATGAGACTCTGGTCCCTCCACCCTTCCTATCTGGACTCCATCGGCCTGATTGCCCTGTGGCGTGAAGGCCTGCTCGCCCGGAAAGTCCTGCTGGGCCAGACAAAAGGCTATACGCAACATCCCCAGCTCATCCGCTTCCGGGAAACGGAAAACCCCATTCAGACCATAGACACCTACCTGAAAGCCGTCCATGACGAATCCGTCCGCAGGGGCTACAACTTTGATTTAAGCAAAATTTCTCCCTGCGAGAGCCAACCGCCTCCCCGCCTTCCCTTGCCGGATAAACAACTGGAATACGAATTCCACCATCTCCTGAATAAGCTCAAAAAAAGGTCTCTCCGGCAATACTCACTTTTACAACAAACCACAGCTATCCTTTCCCATCCACTTTTCCAAGTGATGCCGGGAGACATTTGTTCATGGGAAAAATATGATTAATCAAAAAAGATTAAAACAAAATTCATTTAGCCAAATCAATACAAATAACTTCTATATTATTTTCATAACCAATAGGGACCGAATTTTTTACCCTCTCTAAAAAGGAATCGTGACCACTGAAATTAAATATTAAATAAATTCCATGTTGTACATTTGAAGAAAAATACTTGTCTATTAATTGACTTTTAATACTTGTATACAATTCTCTATTACTATCTTTCTTACATTCAATCTGTATTTCAAAATTTTCTACGTTATAACGTACATTAATGTCCACTCTATTATTGGCCTCATATCTTTCCTTGGTCATATCAAGATCATTTCTATATCTATCTTTCAAACGACGAAGAATAGTGTCTCTACAGAATTCTTCATCTTTCGAAGAACCATCCTGATTATAAAAAGCATCTTTATCATTATCACGATTATCCTCTATCGTTTTCTTCAACTCATTCAATCTACAACAAACGTCTATAAAGAAATCCTCTTTTGATAAAATTGTGTCAGATATAATAAATTCTTTGAGATTTTCAATAGGAATCGAATTTTTTACACTGTCTACTTCCTGTTGGATCAACTCACTAATGCGATTTGTTATTAGATGTGTCCAAACATCATTTTCATTCCTCCGCCTGATTTTTAATTCTTGCAATTCTCCTAAATTTAAGAGATAGAAGCAATCCCTCCGTAAGAAGGTAGCACACAAATCTCTAGCTGATTGTAAACCACTTACATATTCTATAGATTCAGGCGTATTAAAACAGCTGATCATATAGTCTATAGCTCTTACTTTCATATTCGAGGACAAAGAGTGAAAACTGTATTTACTCGGTGAACAAAATTCACTTAATATAATTGCATGGCTTTCAATAAATTCTTCTTTTTTACCTTCTAGAAAAATAATCAGAGTTCGAATTTTATTTTTATTCTCGTCTGTCAGTTCACATTCCTCCAATTGTTGTAAAGTTCTCAAATCTAATTGAAAAGCCATTAAACGCAAAAATGTCTCGACAATATAATTTACATTACTCTTACACGCCACAGCCATCTTTCTCAACTGCTCAATTTCAATTTCTTTCTCAAAATACGACAACAATACATTTTTTTAAGCTAGGAACTTTCTTAGCAATTGTATTTTTTAAAAAATATTTCAGTGATTCTTTTGCTAGTTTAGAATTCTTTACATTAAAATATTTCACAAAATCATTTTTGATGATACCGCATATATTAGAATGTAAAATACAGTTGACGTAAATGTATTTTTGAATCTCAGTATCCAATTTCGAAAGTTCTTCATGTGTATTCAATGAGCATGAAACATAATAAACCCTATGTATTGGGTTATCTTCTATCAAAGAATATATATCTAAGTTATCAATTTTTACTCTATCAGAATTATATAAATTTTTAATAATATCTTTTAATCGTTTTTGTGTATGCTCAGAAACAGGAATTGCTTTTTCACAAAAAATAAATTCTGCAATCCAAAAAAGATTTTTATTTACAATATCATTGTCACTCCTATTTTTGAAATATTCATCATTCTTTATAATTACATTTCTATCATTTTCTTTTCTTTTTTCCTTTTTCTTCTCGTACTCGATCGTCCATTCTTCTTCAGGAGGATATATGAGTTTTTCATATATATCTACAATTTGAAATCTTTGTGCAATTTCTTTTATATTTTCTGAAGATTTCTTTTCTTTTGGTAGCGCACAAAATGCAAAGTGAAACAGTTGCTGATTTATGTCATCAGCAAAATTTAAATTCATTTTTTCAAACAATATCTCGCTTTTCTTTCTTACTATACATATGGGAAATAGGTACTGAAATTCATGAATTTTACAAATTTCACTATTGCTCTTCAAAATATCATCTACATACAAGGAAAATAATTCATCAGCCAATCTTTGTAATTTTTCTAAATTTTTTTGAACCAATTCCTCCATGGTGAATAAAGGTTCCAAGGGATGGTCTTTATATGGCCGATAATACTGTTTAAAATGCTTTAGAATGTTATAAATTTCAGAAGCAGATAAACCTTCTTCAAATTTCAATATTGTTTCATAAAAATAATCTTTTATAAAAAATTCAGTAATCTTAGGTACTTCCATACCTGATTTGCATTTACTCAGTTGATAAATTCGATTTATCAATTCAAATTTATGTTCATATCTAGTTCGGAATAAAAAATTGCCATGACCTCCCATACTTGATTCCTGATAAATCATCAGGTATTCTACAAATTTATCCAATGAGATATGATCAGGATACAGTAATTCCAATAATTTATCTTTTAAAGTATTTTCGCCATCCTCTATGTTTCCATCCTTAATTAAATCAAGTACTTCCATTAAAAATTCCCAATCCTTAGAAACGCCTTCAAGCATTTCAGTTTTATAGTAAGGAGAAATACCTTTTGCTACTATTTTCTTTTTCAAAAAATCAATCATTTTAGTACTCAATGATGTATTGGATACGACAATCCGGGTAACCAAATACACATAATGGTTATCCAACCGTAATCCTTCTTCTAATTCATCAATAAAAAAAAATCATCAAATTCAGGATTATAAATATCGGAAAGAAATTCTGTTCTGTTGAAATTCAGAAATATGGATTATCCAATGAATATTTTTTTTAATCTCTAGAAGAATCTCTCTTTTTTGTTGATCATTAAACAGCGATGGATCACCGTAAACTAGTTGATAATAAGGGTCTATTTTAATGAATTCATTATACCGTGACAAAGAACACAACCATGCATAGGTACCTCTTAATTCTGTCGCTACCTTGCCCTTATATGCAAACATATTTTTAACACGCAAAAATGATAATGGACAACTTTCTGATAATTTATACTGCTTGATAAACATTGCTGCTGCAAATTCGGCAATGGTCCTGTGGATAAAGTGATGTTCTGCAAACAATGCTGTTCTAAGAGTTGCTTCCAATTTCTCTTTAGGATAACCATTGGAAGTGTCACATATTTTGTCCAATAAATCTCCTCCCAGTTCTCCGATATCTGAAAACATATAGAAAAACGCAATATACCCTACATATTTCAGCATTTCATCAGGTTCAAGCCTGTATTCCCTTCTACGATTATGCGAAATTTCCTTATAGAGTTCAGATTTGGCATCAAAATTTTTCTCAGGATTATTTTTATACAGCTGCACTAACATTGTAAACATCTGAGGATTACTCAAAAAACCATGACTTGAAAATTTCCTCATGAATACTTCAATATTATCAACGCTATATAATTCAGCCAATTCTTTCTGTTGCAATTCATTCATCGGTTGGATTTTATAAACGTTTGCGATGTTTCCAACTACATCTTTTAATGCTTGAATATCACTTTCTCCATACCAGTCCATTTCCCGACAAGTTATAACCACTTTTATTGTATCTGGTAGTTCTTTTATCCTATGGGCTAGTTCTTCCATTAGAAATATTTCATCTTTTTCGAAACATCTACTCTCATCCAAACCATCCAACAATACTATTTCAGTGCAATCTTCTATAACTACTGGGAATTTTAAAAAAGATTTTATCTTTATATACTGGGTCCTTGAGGCATGATTCTGATAATATTTTTTCAAAAGAGATGTTTTCCCACTTCCAGGAGCTCCAAGAATGACTATGATTCTGCTTTCTTGAAGTGCTTCATTAAATGAAATAATTTCTTCTATTTCATTAGAATGTTTTTTCAAAAATAAATCGATATACATAACAATATTAATTATAATTTGTCATTTATGCTAATTGCATGTCTTTTCCTGAAGGTTCCGCTCTTGAACTGTAAGGAAACAGAGGTTAAGGAAGTTTTGTTTTCTCAACATTCCCCACTCATCAATTAATGGCTATTATCCTTCGGATCACTATAGCTATTGAAAATGGAAAAGGCCTTAAAGCGTTTTTGCTTTAAGGCCTTTATTTGGTGGAGCATAGCGGGTTCGAACCGCTGACCTCCTCAATGCCATTGAGGCGCTCTACCAACTGAGCTAATACCCCTTGACTTTCGTCTTGGTGCGTCCTGTTGAGGACGGAGATAAAGTACCATGACTGGCGCAGGCGCGCAAGCTTTTTCTGCAAAAAAAAAGATGCGGATGGATGATTTTTTTCCGGGAAATCCCGGACTGGGAAGATTCACCAGGCCACGCCTGCCCGGAAATCGGGACAGCCCAAATAAATGTGTTTGAATGGGATGCACGGCTGTTTTACCTTTCATGAAAGATGAAACGGCCCCTTTTCCAGCATCGCATGCTTTCCGCTGCCGCCCTGGCGGCTTTCTTCCTGGCAGGTTCCCTTCACGCGCAGGAACCTCCCGCTGCTGCCGGACAGCCGGCTCCCACGGCGGACAGCGGTATTTCCACACCCCGGCGGGTAGCCGGGCTGGGCGTTCTGGCGTTCCTGATCGGCTGGATGATCTGGAGAAGCGGTTCCCGCCGCCAGAAGGACGGCAGCCAGGAGCAGAAGAAGCCTCATGACACCGAACCCCGGGAATGACGCCGTTTTTGAAAGGTTGCCCCTGTCCTTTCCGTAGTCGTTGCAGAAAGTATCCCTCTGCCCCATTCATCCATGAACGTTTTTTACCCATCCTGAGCCTTCTGTGCGGCGCCTTGCTGACGGAAGCCGCCTCCGGCCCGTCCGATGCCGGGGAGCCTTCCCCGGGCGTAGCGCAGGAGGTATGGTTCGGTATTCCGGGAAGCTCAGTAAGAGATTTAACGCACGGAAGGTTTTTGAAACAGCGGCATCAGCCGTTCACAGGATAAGCAGCCTGGATGTAACTAATCTGGGCGACCAGTACGGAGCCCGTTATTCCGCCCTGCTCCGGGTACCCGTCAGCGGCAAGTACCGTCTTTATCTGTCTTCCGACGATTCCGCGGAGCTGTGGCTTGGCAAGGGCGCCACCCAGAAGGATATGGCCTGCATTGCTACGGTGAAGGGGTATTCAGATCCCCATAATTGGAGCAACCAGCCCAACCAGGCTTCCGAACCCGTTCAACTGGAAGCGGGCAGATTTTATTTTCTGGTGGTGATTCACAAGGAGGACGGAGGTCCGGACCATATGTCCGTTGCCTGGTCCGGTCCGGACATTCCCTCTCCGGTCATCATTCCGTCCACGGCACTGTTCGTGCCTCCCGGCGTTTTGCCGGAAGACAAGCCCCAGCCTCCGGCAGCGGCTGATTGAGAAGCCTGTCCATTTCCTCCCCTTCCTGCTCCTCTATATTTTTTCAAGGCACATGACCAATTTATCATTAGGAAAAGGAGTGTTTCCCATGAATTTCCATTGCCGGAAAAGGAAATAACTTCCCCTGGCATGATAAAAAACCGGACCTCCCCACGTCAGGGAAGTCCGGTTTTTCTCGTCGTATATCATGTAGTTAATTGGAGCGGCCTGACACCAAAAATGCCAAAACACCCACTGAAACCAATTTAGCGGATTTCTAATCCGTGGTCACATAAGCCCTGTAAGGTTTTTTCGGCAGAGAAGCCTTTCTTCTCCGGGGAGCGCTACCATCCCTCCAGGATATAAAGAAGAGGAAAGTCCTGGGAATAAGGCCTCCCGGCCCTTGAAAAGTACGTTAACAGAAGGAAAATGTTCCTTTCCCTCTCCCTTGGGATTTTACGTTTCATACGAAACCGGTAGGCTTCCGTTCCCAGATGGATGTCTTTGAACCATCGGGAATTTTTTTCTCAAATCCTTTCCCTTCAAGGTAGGAACTTGACCACGGATTAGAAATCCGTCTTCATTCCGGTTACTTAAACGCCTGCTTGCCGTGCGGCAATTTTTGTGCTGCTCAATAAGATATGTAACGAAAAGGAATAATGGGGCCTTAGTGCTCGGCACGGGTAATTTCTCCGGCATTGAACCGGAAACGGCACCAGGCTTTTCTGCAAGCCTGGTCAAGATTTATCCAATTCATTTTATTTTATGATTATTCCATAACTTTTTACAGATATTCCATTTCATTTATACACCTGTTATTCACATCTCTATTTACATTTCTTTTTTTTCTTTTGTCCAGAACTTGAACTTTTTCCACGGCGGCAAAATCGTGAAATACGGAAAGGCTATCCGGGAAAAGGAACAGCAGATTCTCACTCAAGACCCTCCTCAACAACAGAATGAGAAAGGCAGGAAAACTGTTTTCCATCATCCCTCATTTCCTCCTCATGGCCTAAGAAGGGAGAAATGCCAGGAAGCGTTTGTTTCCGGCACCAATTCCTCCACTCCTGCCGCCACAGGCTAAAATTACGGAGTAAGCTTCCGGTCAGCAATCCACCACCAGCTACGACCACATGCCCGCCCAAAAGGATATACCGTAACTGCCCCATTATTTACGGAAGCCAGGAAAAAAATCTTTTCCGGGCACCGGATATATGGAATTTCCGTCACCTCCTCTTTAGCGGAAGAAGGAAGCCAGCTACTCCCTGCAGCGTTTGTTTATTTACCACAGGCATGTCATCGGCCATCAGCTTCCTGTTCCCTTTGAATACGGTTTTCCATTCATTTCCACGGCACAGAATGAGGGCCAATAAGGGGGATTTTAAATGTACATTCCAGGGAAGGCTTCTTCAGAGGATGTGTGACGCCAATTGTCCTTGTTCCAAACACGGACGAACGTTAGATTTTCCGCGCCGTATGACCAGAGCATCCAGAATAGAACGCCTTGATTATCTGAAAGACCAGTTGCGCAAGAGGGTCGTCATCCTGGATGGCGCCATGGGCACCAATATCCAGAAGTTCAGGCTGGAGGAGGAGGATTACCGTGGAGAACGTTTTGCGGATGCGGCCCGCTACCCCAACGACCTGAAGAATAATAACGATCTGCTGGTGCTGACCAGGCCGGAAATCATTCTGGATATTCACCGCCGCTTTCTGGATACGGGTCGCGCGGATATTCTGGAAACCTGCACTTTCGGCGCTACCAGCATCGGCCAGCATGATTACTTCTGGCACCGTCCGGAAGAAGGACGGCGCAAGGACCAGGAGTATTTCCAGGAGGTGGTGGATGCCCCTGAATTGAAGGCCCTGGTCAGGGATTTGAACATGGCAGCTTCCGCACTGGCCCGTCAGGCATGTGACGAAGCGGAAGCGTCAGACGGCAGGCCGCGCTTTGTGGCCGGCTCCATCGGTCCCATGCCCGTTACCTGCTCCCTGTCCCCGGACGTGAACGATCCCGGCTTCCGGGCCGTGAATTTCCGCCAGCTGAGGCAAGCCTACCGCGACCAGGTTCTGGCCCTGCTGGAAGGAGGAGTGGACATGCTGCTGGTGGAGACGATTTTCGACACGCTGAACGCCAAGGCGGCCCTGTTCGCCATTGAAGAGATTTTTGAGGAACAGCCGGAGGCCGCCGTTCCGGTCATGGTGTCCGTCACGCTGACGGACAAGGCCGGACGCACGCTGTCCGGCCAGACGATTGAAGCGTTCTGGAATTCCATTCGTCACGTCCGCCCTTTTTCCGTGGGCATCAATTGCGCCCTGGGGCCGGACCTGATGCGCTCCTTTGCGGAGGAGCTTTCCGGCCTGGCGGATTGCTACGTGTCCATTTACGCGAATGCCGGGCTTCCCAACCCTCTCAGCCCCACCGGCTACGACCTTCTTCCGGAGGACATGGCCCGGTTCATGAAGGAGTATGCCTCCCTGGGCCTGCTGAATATCGTAGGCGGCTGCTGCGGGACCACTCCGGAGCATATCGGCGCCATTGCTGCAGCCATGGAAGGGGGAGCCTCCGCGCATTCCGGCTTCCCAGGAGCCCGCGCTGCGCCTGTCCGGATATGAAGCGTACAATCATACGCGGGAGAAGAATACCCTTTTTGTGGGGGAACGCTGCAATGTGGCGGGTTCCCCCAAATTTGCGCGCCTGATTCGTGAAGGGAATTATGAGGAAGCAGTATCCATTGCCCGCCAGCAGGTGGAGAATGGAGCCGTGGTGCTGGATTTCTGTTTTGACGACGGCCTGATCGACGGCCCCGAGGCCATGGTCCGCTTTCTTAATCTCGTTTCCGCGGAGCCGGATATCGCCCGTGTTCCCTTCATGGTGGATTCCTCCAAATGGGAAGTATTGGAGGCCGGCCTGCAATGCATGCAGGGCAAGGGAATCGTGAATTCCATTTCCCTGAAGGAGGGGGAAGAGGAGTTCCTGAAGAAGGCGGCGCTGATTAAAAAGTACGGCGCTGCTGCCGTGGTGATGGCTTTTGACGAACAGGGGCAGGCTTCCAATTACGACGACCGCGTCCGCATCGCCAAACGGGCCTATGACCTGCTGGTGGAGCGGGTGCAGCTCCCGCCGGAGGATATCATTTTTGACCCGAACGTGCTGACCGTCGGCACCGGCATTGCGGAACACGCCAATTACGCGCTGGATTTCTTCAAGGCAGCAGGCTGGATTTCCCGGAACCTTCCCCACACCCATATTTCCGGCGGCATTTCCAATGTCTCCTTTGCCTTCCGCGGCAATAATCCGGTGCGGGAGGCCATGCATTCCGCCTTCCTGTACCACGCCACGCGGCAGGGGCTGGACATGTGCATCGTGAATGCCGGGATGCTGGAGGTGTACGATAATATTCCCAAGGACAGGCTGGAGCTGATTGAAGACGTTCTGCTGAACCGGAATCCGGACGCTACGGAACGCCTGACGGATTACGCTGAAAAACTGGCCGCGGAGAAGACGGAAGACGGAAAGGAAAAGAAGCCCGTGCTGGCCTGGCGGGAGCAGGACGTCGCCAAACGCCTGGAGTATTCCCTCATCAAGGGCATTACCGAGTTCGTGGATGCGGATACGGCGGAGGCGTTCCGGGAGCTGGGCTCTCCGCTGAACGTGATCGAAGGCCCGTTGATGGACGGCATGAAAGTCGTCGGGCAATTGTTCGGGGACGGCAAGATGTTCCTGCCCCAGGTGGTGAAGAGCGCCCGCGTGATGAAGCAGGCCGTGGCATGGCTCACCCCGTACATTGAAGCGGACAGCAAGGGTTCCTCCAAGACGGGAAAGGCCGTGATCGCCACCGTGAAGGGGGACGTGCATGACATCGGCAAGAATATCGTCGGCGTGGTGCTGGGCTGCAATGGTTTTGAGATGATTGACCTGGGCGTGATGGTTCATTGCGATACCATTCTGGACCGGGCGGAAGCGGAACAGGCGGACTTGGTGATGCTTTCCGGCCTGATTACCCCTTCCCTGGAGGAGATGTCCCACGTGGCCGCGGAGATGGAGCGCCGGGGGATGACCATTCCCCTGATGGTGGGGGGAGCCACCACATCCGCCCTGCACACGGCCCTGAAAATCGCCCCCCATTACAAGGGCGCCGTGGTTCATACGGTGGACGCCTCACAGGTGGTGCCCGCTGCCGCCTCCCCTGGTGAGCGAGAAGAAGGATTCCTACATTGCCGCCGTGAAGGCACGGCAGGAGGAGTTGCGCAACAGGCATGAAAACAAGCCCGTCCGCGACCTCCTGCCCCTGAAGGAAGCCAGGGAATTGCGCTGGAAGGGAGCGGAGGACGGTTACGTTCCCCCCGTGCCCGCACGCCTGGGGCCGGTTTCCATCGGCAGCCTGCACAGCTCCGTCAGCTGCGGCTGCTGCAGTGACGACCCGCGCTATTACGTGACCGTTCAGGAGCTGATTGAGCATATTGACTGGACGCCCTTTTTCCACGCCTGGGAATTGCACGGTTCCTGGAACCGCGCCAGCCAGGAGTTCCGGACGAAGGACCCTTCCAAGGCGGAGGCGGCCGCGGCCCTGTACCAGGACGCACGCGACCTGCTGGACCAGGCCGTGAAGGAGAACCGCTACCAGGCCCGCGGCGTCATCGGCATTTTCCCGGCCAATTCCACGGCCAGCCATGACGACATCACCGTCTGGACGGATGAGTCCAGAAACGTTCCGCAGGCCATCCTGCTGACCCAGCGCCAGCAGTTGAACAAGCAGGGAAAGGTCCGGCTGGCGCTGGCGGATTTCATCGCTCCCGAGGGGGTGAAGGATTATGTGGGGGCCATGGCCGTCAGCATCCACGGGTCCAGGCGCTGGGCGAAGGAATGGGAAGCCAGAAATGATTCCTACCGCGCCCTGCTGGTCAGCTCCCTGGCGGACCGCCTGGTGGAGGCTTTCGCTTCCATCGCCCATGGCAAGCTGCGCCTTTTGTGGAATATTCCGGAAGAGTCAGGGGTGCGCCCCGCCTGCGGCTACCCAGCCAGCCGGACCACCAGGAGAAGGAAACCGTGTTCGGCCTGCTCCATGCCCGGGAGGAAGCGGGCATGAACCTGACGGAGACCTGGATGATGCAGCCTGTTTCCTCCGTCTGCGCCCTCGTGTTCTCCCACCCGGAAAGCACCTATTTTTCCGTGGGCGTCACCGGGGAGGACCAGCAGAAGGATTACGCCGCCAGAAGACAGGCCGCCCATTCCTGACTTTCCCGTTTTTATTCCGCCTTTCCCCTTTATGCAGCATACTGACCAAATACAGGCCCTTTCAGAGTTCCTGCTGGAGTACGCCACCACGCTTATGGGCGCAGGGGTGCACACCAACCGCGCCGTGCGCAATATTTCCCGCATTGCCGCCGCGTACGGGTACAGTGCGGATATGACCATTTTCCAGCGCAATATCACCATGAGTCTGATCTGCAAGGATGACGAGACGCTGCGCCGCACCTCCGTCCGGAAGCTGAAGCCCCTGGCGTTCAACTTGAACCTGATCCAGCAGCTCAGCGAATTGAGCTGGCTCCCGGTGGACAACAACGTCAGCATTGCGGAGATGGAGCAGGCGTTCCGCTCCATCGTGCGCACCAAGAGGTTTTTCCCGCTGGACGGACCTGCTTCTGGTCAGCGTGGGCAACGCCGCCTTCTGCCGCCTGTTCAACGGGGGACCTGTGGGCCATGCTGACCGTGTTCGCCGCCACCCTGCTGGGCTTCCTGGTAAAACAGCAGCTTTCCCGGTTGAAGTACAATCCGCTGGGCGTCATTATCCTTTCCGCCTTCGCCGCTTCCATGGCGGCCGCGTGCGCCGTCATCTTCCAGCTCGGCTCCACGCCTCAGATTGCCCTGGCCACCAGCGTCCTGTTCCTGGTTCCCGGCGTTCAGATGATCAATTCCATCATGGACCTGATGCACGGCCACATCCTGATGGGCATCTCACGCGGCGTCCATTCCATCATGATGATTTCCTGCATCACCATCGGCCTTTCCGCAACCATGCTCATCGTGGGGGTAAACAGCTTATGAGTCCGGATTTTCTTTCCTCCATCCTCCTGGACGGCCTGATGGCCGCCATTGCCGCCACGGGGTTTGCCGTCATCTCCAATCCGCCCAAGCGCGCCATTGCCGTTTCCGCCCTGCTGGCGGCCATCGGCCACGCCTTCCGGTTTTACATGCTGCATTCCTGGTCCATTGACATTTCCAGCGCTACCTTTATCGCCGCCTTCACCATAGGCATGCTGGGCGTCATGACAGCCAAGCTGGTGAAGTGCCCGGCGGAGATTTTCGCCTTCCCCTCCTTGCTGCCGATGATTCCGGGCGTGTACGCCTACAAGACCATCCTGGCCCTGATGCAGTTCATGCAGGAGAACCAGGACACGGCCACCATGAACCGGCTGATTGTAGAGATTTGCAAGAACGGCATCACGGCGTTCTTCATCATCTTCTCCCTGGTGATCGGAGTAGCCATTCCCATGCTGATGTTCAAACGGTTGAGCTATACCCGCATCATCAAGCCGTAACACTGACCCCCAAACGCCTGAAACGGGTCATTTTTCTCTTGCCAGACTACGCCCCGTATGGTTTACTACGCCCCGCAACGGCAGGAATGCCAGTGCAAGACAGCCCCATAGTGTAATTGGTAACACACCTGATTTTGGTTCAGTATTTCTAGGTTCGAGTCCTGGTGGGGCTGCCAATCCAACCCTCTCTTCAAGGAGGGTTTTTTGCTGCCTTTTTTCCGGCGCCGTTTCCCTCCCCCGATTTCGCCAGCAGTGAGATTTCCCCGGCCCCAGTGAATTGCCGGCCTGCGGCACGGCGGTTGTCCTGGCGGAACCTTCGTGAACCTGCAGCGCACCAGGGACGCCACCGGGCGTAAGGAAGCCGTCCTTCCCGCATGTTCATTCACGGCCGTGCGCCGGGAATAAGGGTTCCGGCCCCTTTAGACTCCGGACGGCACAAAGAAAGAGAGAAATCCCCCGCCGCTGTGCTGCGGAAAATGTTTAAATACGCTAGCCAGGAAACCAGACAAGCCTGGCGGACAGAAAGGATAGCTTGAAGCGCTCAGGAGGAATTAATCAAGCTTCCATTCCCAGGCAAGGGCAGAATGAACATGGCGGGATATGATATTCCCCCCACTCCGTTTATTTCTGCAGAATACAGAAGGATTTCCCCCTTACAAAAATTGGAACAGAAAACGGAACGGGCACTTCCGGAGATTATCCGGAGGAGCCAGGGGAACGGAGTAACGGCCACCCTTTCCACTTTCCCCCCGTTTCCACGCCTTCCGGACGAGGGCCACGTGGCATTTCCAGACGGTAAAAGCTCTTGCGTTACAGGGATTTTTTTGCATAATCCCCGGCAGGAATGACGGAAAAACCTATACAACTTGGGCTTGCCGGGCTGGGAACGGTTGGTTCCGGCGTTTATGAAACGCTGTGCCGCAACCACTCCCTTCTGGAAGCCCGGAGCAAGATTCCTTTCAGAATCAAGCGCATCGCCGTGCGCAATCTGGAAAAACCCAGGGAAACCGCCGTTCCCCAGGAGCTGCTGACGGACGACTGGCAGGACCTGGTGAATGACCCGGAAATAGACATCGTCATCGAACTGATCGGCGGCACGCGCCAGGCTTACGAGCTGGTGACGCTGGCCCTCCGCGCCGGGAAACCCGTCGTCACGGGAAACAAGGCTCTTCTGGCGGAGTACGGCGCGGAGATTTTCAAGCTTTCCGCGGAAATGGGCACGCCCATTTATTTTGGAAGCTTCCGCCGGAGGCGGCATCCCCATCATCCAGAGCCTGCAGAATTCCCTGATCTGCAACCATATCAATTCCATTGTCGGCATCATCAACGGAACGTCCAATTACATCCTCTCCGCCATGGGGGAACACGGGGCCGATTACGCGGACGCCCTGGTCCAGGCCCAGAAGCTGGGCTTTGCGGAAGAAGATCCCTCCCTGGACGTCAACGGCTGGGACGCCGCCCACAAGGCCCTCATCCTGGCGATGCTGGCGTACGGAACCACTATTTCCCCTGACAAGATTTACGTCAGCGGCATTGAGAACATCACCAGCCGGGATTTCGAGTTCGCCAGGAAGCTGGGGTATACCATCAAGCTCCTCGTCGTCATCCGCTACCATGAAGGGCAGGAAGACGCCCTGGAACTGCGCGTCCAGCCCTGCTTTGTCCATGACTGGCATATCCTGGCCTCCGTGAACGGCGTATTCAACGCCATTTCCGTCAACGGAGACATTGTAGGGGAAACGCTGTTTTACGGCCGCGGAGCGGGCAAAAATCCCACAGCCTCCGCCGTCATCAGCGACGTGATCACCGCCATGCGTGAAAGCCGCTATCCTGAATACCATACGGGGTTCAATCCGTATGCCAAGTCCTGCGGAATCATGCACATCAATGATACGGTCACCCCGTATTACGTCCGCTTCCAGGTGGCGGACCAGCCCGGCGTCATTGCAGAGATAGCCCGCATTCTGGCCACCTTCGGCATCGGCATATCCGCCACCTCCTCCGCTCCCAGCCATATCGCTGAAGACGGAGCCCAGTGGAACGACCTCGTTTTCATCCTCCATTCCTGCCCGTGGGGCCAGCTTCAGAAGGCCCTGGAGGAAATTGCCCGCATTTCCTGCGTGGCGGCGGAACCCCGCGTACTCCGCATCGAACACCTTCTTCCTCAATCCTAACCTACATCATCATCCTGTTACATGGCTCTTATCGTTCAAAAAATTCTGGGGCAGCTCCGTCGGCACCATTGACCGCATCCGCAATGTGGCGCGCCGCATCCATGACACCGCCAAAGACGGCAACCAGGTGGTCGCCGTCGTTTCCGCCATGAGCGGGGTGACGGACAAGCTGATCGGCCTGGCCAAAGAGTTGTCCGAATCCCCTTGCGAACGCGAACTTGACGTGCTGATGGCCACCGGAGAGCAGCAGTCCATCGCCCTGCTCTGCATGGCCCTGCACGAGCTGGGGAAAAAGCCATGTCCTTCACGGGGCGCAGGCGGGCATCACGACCTTCGGCAGCCATACGCGTGGCCGCATCCACAGCATCAACCCCACGCTGATGAACAAGTACCTGCTGGAAGGCAACATCCTCATCTGCGCCGGCTTCCAGGGAGCCACGGAGGAAGGAATGGTCCAGACGCTGGGCCGCGGGGGGTCCGACCTTTCCGCCATCGCCATCGCGGCCGCGCTGAAAGCGGACGTGTGCCAGATTTTTACAGATGTGGACGGCGTGTACACCTGTGATCCCCGCGTGGTGAAAGACGCCAAGAAGATACAAACCCTTTCATATGACGAGATGCTGGAGATGGCCTCCAACGGTTCCAAGGTGATGCAGTCGCGCTCCGTGGAATTCGCCAAAAAATTCGGCGTCGTCTTTGAAGTTCGCAACTCCATGAACACCAACCCCGGTACAATCGTGCAAGAAGAAACTCCCTCCATGGAAGCCGTCGTCATCCGCGGCATTTCCATTGACCGCAACCAGGCCCGCGTTACCATTACCGGCATTCCGGACCAGATTGGCTACACGGCCCAGATACTGGGCGCCCTGGCAGAAGCGGAAATTAACCTGGACATGATTCTGGCCAATACCGCTCATGACGGCTACGTCCGCCAGTCTTTCACCATGCCCTCCAACGAACTGGGCCGCGCCCAGGCGGCCCTCAAGCCGGTCATGGCCGCCCTGGGTTCCACCGTGAAGGTGGAAACGGAAGCGGGTCTTGCCAAGCTTTCCCTGGTAGGCATCGGCATGCGTTCCCACTCCGGCGTGGGAGCTACCGCGTTCAAGGCCCTGGCGGACGCCAACATCAAGACCGGCATGATTTCCACCTCGGAGATCAAGATTGCCGTGATGGTGGACGAGTCAGACATTGAGGAAGCGGCCCGGGTGGTGCACAGGGCGTTCAACCTGGGAGTCTAACCCTTCCCCCTTTTTTCAGGCCCGGTTCACGGAAACGTGAACCGGTTTTTTCATGTATTTTCCCCCTGTCCGGGACAGGGAGGGGAATGCAGAAATACAAAAAAGGCCTGCTTCCTGAAAGGAACCGGACGGGGAGAGGAAACATGCCCGGGCAACAAGGAAGGGCCTGCCGGAAAAACGGAAAGAAAAAAAAAGTAAGACGTTATTTGCCGGAAGAGGGCCGGAAGCGGGCAGCCTCCGATTCTGCGGTGATCCTGGCGGGTTCGATATGAAGAAGTTTCCTTATAGCTTGGCCCCGATCGCTCTCCGTCATCGGGAAGTAAATGACGTCGTCTCCCAGATCATAGGAATCCAGGCCCGGATACTGTCCGCCGGAGCAAAAGATTCCGGCGTGTCCGGCAGTTTTTTACCTCCTTGGAGGAGGCAAGGGTATAATACATATAATTACCGGAATACAGTTCCGTTTTAGGGGAGCTGCCCGGTTCCGGTTTGGAGAAGCTGACCGCAGAGTGTTTATGGGCAGCCCAGCTCCACTGGATCAAAGCCTCCACAGGAATGTCCCCCCCGGAGGGATTGGACGACGCGGGCGTAGTACGTTATCTCCTGGTCCGTTTCTACCGTCTTATAAATAATAACCGCCAGGAGAATGTCGCTTCTCCGCAGGTACATGGCCGGGCTGTAAAGAGAAGCATCCTCGGCCACTTCAGCCTGCGTGGGAAAGGGTGGGGGGGAGATGGCGCCGCGCTGGCCGATACGGGTATCAGTCCGGAAAACAAACAACAAAAAAGAGTGGTGTTTTATCCATAGAAATGGGTAGATTACTTTCTTTTCCATTATGTTCAAAAACGGAGCGAATGCTTTTAAAGCATTCGCTCCGTAAAAAAGAAGTTGATGAATTATTCAGCGTCTTTCAATGTCGCCCGGTTGATTAACCAAATGGGGCCACTCAGGAAACTGCCAATGGAGATGTTGTCTCCCGTACACATTCCTGCGTGACCCTTTCCGGCAAACACAATAATGTCGCCCGGCGGCGGCCTGCAATAGCCTGTATCCTGGCCGTCGGCATAGTCCGGGTCGCCCAGGAGCTTTTTGCACATAAGCGGCCATGTCCCTTGCACGGATGATCACGTGAGTTTTACCTCCCAGCGCATCGGCGTTCACCTCGGCTCCGATGGGTATAGCCCCGGCTTCATTCTTCAAGTCCTTTCCGAAGGAACTCAGCGCGATACTCATGCGCAGGGCGCAGCTGTTATAATAGCTGCGCAATTGCTCAGGTACATTGTCCTCAATTTCCTTCAGGTGAGCCTGATAGAGCCACCCCCCGATGTAGGACCAAACCTGTCCGGGATTGGGCATGGTGACATAATCCACCATATTGTAGCATTTCAGCAGTTTTTGGGCATCCTCCGTCTTCCAGAGATTGACGGGGGCATCAATTTCCCAAAGTTCCAGGTCAGCCCCATCCATTTGAGGAACGAATTCTTCCGCATTGGGATAGGGGGCAATGGCATCCGGAACCTTCAGGTTCTCATGATGGAGCTTGACGTAATGGTAACCTTGCTTGAGTTCCTTCTTGCCCTCTGCCTTCTTGGATGAGTTGCCGTCCTTGAGTTCCACCACTTTCTGGTTGTCTATTTCCAGGTAGCCGTTGTCGTCCATCTGAATGGTAAAGGCATATTCCTTGTCAAAGGGGATACGGATGTATCCTTCCCAGTCATGGACGCCGATTTCTTCCGTCTTGTGCCAGACGATTTTGGGAGCGTCTTTTTTCTTCACCTTGTAACGAGGATTATTTTCAGCGTCGAGCGGGTGAAATGGTATAGTTGATATAGCCATAGTGTTTATGTTTTCAATTCATTTATTGTTGAATGAACTGGTCATTCAGTCCATGGTCACCTTGAAAGATTTCCCTCTCCCCATCAACACGTTCAACGCGTATTCGGCAGACAGGAAAAGGGCCGAAACGACGCAGGAATCAGGTGAAAATAAAGGGCATCAAAAATACAAGCATTGATGGCCAATAATTAAACATTCCAATCTCTCCGTCCCGGGAGGAAATAAATGCGCCTTCCGCCTGCACATTCCGGAATTTTGCCAAACCGTCTCCAATACGAAATATAAGAGGCGCCTCCAGAAGGAATATACCTCTCCGGACTATTGACGAGTGTTCATCTACAGGGAATTGGTCATTTTTCCCTGTAACCATGCAGAGGCCGCAAAGGAAATTCCTTTACTGCACCCGTATGGTCTGTTCAATCAGTTCGTTCAGGCGGGGGCGGAAACGCCGCCGACCATTTCCTTCAGCTTCATGCCTTCCAGATACAGGACCGTTAGCGGAACGGCTTCCAGCCCGTACTTGCGGGCCACGTCCGGATAAGCGTCTGCGTCAATCAGCACGGCGAACGCCTTGCCGTCCTGCGCCGCGGCGTAGGACTTGACCGCCTGCACGTAGTCCGTGGCCGGGCGGCTCCAAGGGGCATAAAAAGACAATCAGCACCTTGCGGCCGGAGAGTTCCGTGAGCTGCCGCATGTCCTCCCCCTTGTAGTCCATCCACACGGGGGCCTTCTTTTAGGCTCCGCGGGGGGAGAACTTTTTGGGAGGGTCAAACGTCCTTTCCAGAGGGCGCGGAGCGGGCTTCTTCTCCGCGTAGCGGGCGCGCCGTTCGCTGGAATCGTCGCATCCGGTCAGGCCGGCCATCAGCAGGCCGCTGACCAATATGAACAAGCCCTGTTTCATTCCGCAGGCAAGTATGCCCGGGGAAGGCGAATTTGCAAGACTGAAACCCGTCCCGCTTTTCGCGTTGCCCCCGCCCCCCTTCTCTGTTATGGTAGCCGTTGCATGAACGGCGTCCCTCCACTGGAATTTGCAGGGGTTTCCCACTGGGCGGCTTTGGCCGTTCTTCTGGCGGCGGAGTTTGCATCATGGAACTGGGGCAGTCCTACAAGAAAAACCGTCAGGAACCGCACCACGTTCTGGCTGGGAGTCGCCTGCCTGTTCAGCCTGGTTCCGGACCTGGCCGCCATGCTGGCGGATGAACCGGAAAAGAGCTGGACGTGGATGCTTCCCCTGCATTTCTGCTCCGTCATGCAGGTGCTCTGCGCCCTGAGCCTGTGGATTCCCTCCCGCCTGCTGCGCTCCGTGGTGTACTACTGCGTGCTGTGCGCCACCTTGCAGGGGCTGCTCACCCCATCCGTGGCCCACGATTTCCCGTCGTGGACGTACTTCGCCTTTTTCCTGTCCCACGGCGTAACGGTCATCACGGCCCTTTACCTGCCGCTGGCCCTGGAATGGAAGCCGGCGCGGTGGGATTTCCTGTGGGCCCTTCTGCTGGCGAACGTATATCTGGCCGCCGTCCACCCCGTCAACATGCTTCTGGAAACCAATTACGGGTTCACCGTGGCTACGCCTGCGGGCGGCTCCGTGCTGGACCTGTTCGGGCCGTGGCCCTGGTACCTGCTGTGGATGCAGATTCCGGCGCTCGTGCTGATGTACCTGCTCACGCTTCCCTTCCGCCATTATCCCAGGGGACGCACGGGCAGTTCCCTGTTCCATCATTGAGAAAGGCCCCACCATCCGCGCCAGGCTGTTCATGCCGGAACTACTGCGAAAGAGGAAAGGCGCGGACTCCCGATTCCGGGCAAGAAGGGCCGGAACGAGCCTTTTATTGGACAATAGGCTTGAGGATGCCGATGTAGGTGTCCGACGTTCCGGTTCCGCGATAGATGGAATCTATCCTGATCTTGATGGTGTGCACAGGCTGCCTGTAGTACGGCGGCACGACGATCTGGGGCGTCCAGTCATCCCGCAGCGTGGCGTCAAAGGTGTAATTCCCGTTCAGCGTTACCTGGATGACTTTGGGGCGGCTGAACATGGAATAGGCTATGTTCGGATGCCGCCGCGCTTCCGTATCCCTTTCCGGATTGGTCACCGGGGAAATGCCGGTTTCCAGCATGATGCCCAGCAGCCGTCCCGGATTCTTGAGCTTGATTTCCAGGGTTTCCCCTGCCCGTCTCCGGAAACGCCTTCCGCCCAATAGCCGGTGCCGTTCTTCAGGTTATCCGGGGAGCACGGCGCGCCGTAGGGGTCCTTCTCCAGAGTAGAGCTGGCCGTCACATCATACTGGTCCGTCAGGGTTCCCTTTTCACCGCGGATGGTGACCTGGCCGTCCTTGTCCAGCACCCAGCCGGGGCCGGGCGTCAGCACTACGGAGGAAGCATAGGGCCTGCCGTCCGCTCCCAGCAGGGACCAGGTATAAACGCCTTTGGGCGTAGTCACAATGGATTTGGCATCTGCGGACGGGTCCAGCTTGACGGATTGGTTGGTCATCTCCGAGCTGTATACATTCACGACCGCCCTGGGGGTGCCTCCCGTCCAGGTCATCACCGGAGAGGCGAGCAGCGTCAGACGGGGTTCCCCCATGTTGACCTTCGGTTCCGGCGTAATGGCAATATCCTGCGTATAAGGCACGGAAAACTGGAAGGTAAGCACATGAGTACCCGCCTTGTTGGGAACTTGGGCCACCAGCCAGTGGGTGATTCCGGCAACGGGGGACATGGTGGGAGCGTCCGCCTGAAGATGCCGCCCTTCCACCAGGGAGGAATCACATTTCAAATCGTCCACGGACGTCACGACGTCCTGCACCGCCTTCGTAAAAGGCAGGTGGCGTAGGGGCTCCGGCTTTTCGGCATAGGCCTGTTCATCCGGCAGATCATACTGGAACGGCACGCCCACGGAGATGGTCTTGCCCTTGACGCCTTTGGGGATGTCCAGCGCGCAGGTGTAAATCAGAAAGGCCTGGTGCTGTTTCAGGGACACGGTAACGTCCAGGGCGTTCAGCCGGATTTCGTCCGCCTGCGTCAAATCCATGGGGACCGGCAAGCCGGGCGCCGGAGCAATGCATTGAAGGGAGACGTTCCGCGACCGGGGCTGCGGGGCCTTTTCTGCGGCGCTCTGTTCCTTATGCTGAGGGTCTGCGGCCAGGACCGGCATGCAGCACACGGCGCCGGTCAACCAGATCAGGGTAGCCAATCTCATGGCCGTTAAAATAACGCCTTGCAGCACGTTCATCAAGGCTCATTTGAGGCAGATGGAAAAGCCTTTTCCTCCTCATGCTTCCCGCCTTAAAAAACAAGGGAGAAGCCATTTTTTAATCCGTAAAATCCGTAGCAGGCAGGCATTCGTTTCAAGCCCAGGAATGTTGTCCCATGTTTTTTAAAAGGGCTTGTTGAGACTTTTCCGGAACGACTTTTTGCCGGATGGGTGAAGAGCGGCGCCCTTGTGAAGGGGAGCAGAAGGAGGCCGCTCCCAACCGGATAGAAAACCGGCATGGACATCAGATGCTTTACCATGTTATTAATCAACAAAATTCATTCACTGGTAATAATCAACAGGAATTTTTACATAACAGGAAATACACGCTGCAATATCCATCCATCCGGCCCCTTAACGCCTTCTTATTGCCGGGGGTTTCCCATGAAAAAGCCCCCTCCGGGAGAGGCGAATAACGTTCTGCAGGAAGGCGCCCGTCAAGCAAAAAAAATGGAGTGTCAGGCAGACAAAAAAAATTCACGCAAGACAGGAGCAAAATTTCTCGGAAACCGGGATAAAGCACAACATGTGGGATACAGAAAAAAAAGACTGTACAATATTTCCTTTTCATCGCGATTATTTTTCAGTAGATAATGCAAACGCTACGCGCCGCCCCAACCCCGCGACGGAGCGCTGCCTCACGGGATTTCTCCCAAACGCTTTCTACTTCGCAAGCCATGACTATAGACAACTCGCAAACCATACTCAAACTGCGTACAGGACAGGAAATCATCCTCCCTCAGAGGAAGGACCTTCTGGGCGGTCTGAAATTCACCAGAAGATTTTCCCACAACGAAGTCCATCCCTATGATGAAGTGGACTGGACCCGCCGCGACGTCCGCATCATGGATTGGAAGACCGGCAAGACCATTTACGAGCGCCTGGGCCTGGAAGCGCCCGCGCACTGGGATGACAACGCCGTCAAGATCACGGCGGACAAGTACCTTTTCGGCAGTGAACCGGGGTCCCTGGAATATGAAGACAGCTTCCGCAATATTTACGACCGCATTTCCAACACCTACACCGTATGGGGCTGGGAGGAAGGCTACTTCGCCACGCTGGAGGACGCGGAGATTTTCAACGAGGAAATCAAGGCCATGCTGGTGCAGCAGATTTGGGCTCCCAACTCTCCCGTATGGTTCAACATCGGCCACTGGGAACAGTGGCGCTGGGGCCGCCCGGACCTGCGGGAAAGCTATACCGGCCACGGCAACAAGGCCTACCACACCAAGGGCACCAAGAACAACCTGAAGACCTTCACGGTCCAGTCCACGTATGAATATCCCCAGTGCTCCGCCTGCTTCCTGACGGAAGTGGGGGACAGCATGGAGGACATCCTGGATCACCTGACCACGGAAGGCCGCATTTTCGCGTCCGGTTCCGGCGTGGGCATCAACCTTTCCACCCTCCGTTCCTCCAGGGAGCCCATCAGCGGCAAGGGCCGCTCCTCCGGCCCCATTTCCTTTGACCGCGGCTGGGACCGCATGGCCGGAGCCATCAAGTCCGGAGGCAAGACGCGCCGCGCGGCCCGCATGGTGCTGATGTTCAGCGACCACCCGGACATTTTCGAGTTCATCAGCACGAAGAACCGCCAGGAAGACATCGCCAAGGTGATCCTGCGCGAGCATAACGTGCATGTGGAGCTGAACCAGATTGCGGAAACCAAGCTGGTGGCGGGAACCCCGGCGGAAAAAAAAGCCGCCGCGCGCCTCATTCTTTCCCTGCCCCTGGCTACCCGGAACAGCTTTGACCCGCACATGGACGCCCTGCTGTACGGGGAAACGCTTTCCCACCAGAACGCGAACCATTCCGTCTCCCTGAAAGGCGACTTCTGGCAGGCCCTCGCCAACAACGGCAATACCTACACGCGCTGGGTCACGAACCCGGCCCACATTGAACAGACCTTCCGGGCCCAGGAACTGCTGGAAGCCATGGCGAAGTCCATCTGGGACAACGGGGAGCCCGGCGTGCACAACAATGACGTGATCAACCTCTGGAACCCCGTCAAGTCCATCGGCTCCATCACTACCTCCAACCCCTGCTCCGAGTACGTCTTCCTGAACAATACGAGCTGCAACCTTTCCTCCTTCAACGCCTACCGCTTCCTGACGAAGGATGAGGACGGCAAGCCCGTCTTCGACGCGGACGCCCTGACCCATGCCGCGCGCCTGGCGATGGTCTGCGCGGACCTGAACGTGGAACGCGGCGGCTTCCCGATTGAAGAAATCGCGGAAGGCACCTACAAGTACCGCACCACGGGCATCGGCTTCGCCAACGTGGGCGGCTCCCTGATGGCGCTGGGCGTTCCGTACGATTCCGACGAAGGCCGCTGGATTGCCTCCCAGCTTTGCAGCGCCCTGACGGCGGCCTGCTGGACGGCGTCCGCGGAGATGGGCGCGGAGCTGGGTTCCTACGTGGAATACCCCGCCAGCAAGAAGGACCTGCTGGCCGTGCTGCGCCTGCATAACGCGGCCCAGAAGCTGGCGACCGCCCTGCCCGCCCAGAAGGATTCCAAGACTTTGGACGACCTGATTGAGAACATCATCGCCAACGCCGGCGGAGTGCTGCCGGAAGCGCAGGGGCTGACCGCCTCCTACGCCCTGCACGCCTATCTCAAGAGCTTCAAGGCTCCCACCCTGATGAACAAGGAGCGCATCGCCCCCGCCGCCAAGCTGGCGGAAGCCGCCTCCGGGATGTGGGCCAAGGTCGCCAAGGCTACGGCGCACCGCAACGCCTTCGTTTCCGTGATGGCCCCCACGGGCACCATCTCCGCCCCCCGCTGGGCTGTTATGATGAAGGCACCACCTCCATTGAACCGGATTACACGCTGGTGAAATGGAAGCAGCTTGCGGGCGGAGGCTCCCTGAAAATGTTCAACCGCCTGGCCCTGGAAGGCCTGCGCTCCCCTGGGCTATGCGGAAGACTTCGTCAATGAAGCCGCCCTGGAAGTGGCCGGCCTGGACGGCCTGATTTCCGCGTTCCAGGGGAATATGGACGCCGTCGTGAACCAGCTCATCGTGGACCCCTGCAACGACCAGGCCGGACCCGTGCGCCTCGCGTGGCGCCGCCTGCTCTCCGGCACGGAATCCCGCAGTGAAATCCAGGAAAAGGTGGCCTATATCAGCAACCCGGCCAACATGTCCGTGCTGACGGCGGATGAACTGACCGTCATCAATGGCTCCGCCCACATTGAGTCCATCCCGTGGCTGGACAAGAAGGATCTTCCGGTCTTTGACTGCGCCGCCACCAACGGCAACGGCATCCGCGCCATCTCCCCCGCCGGCCACGTGCTGATGCTGGGCGCCCTCCAGCCCTTCATTTCCGGGGCGTGCTCCAAGACGGTGAACATGCCCGTCTCCGCCACCGTGCAGGAAGTCTACGATTCCCTCATCATGTCCCATGACCTGGGCGTGAAGTGCATCGCCATCTTCCGCGCCGGCTCCAAGGCGAACGCCGTTTACGTGGTGGACACGCCAGAAACCCGCATGTTCAAGGCCAACCATGTATGGGAACAGCTGGTGAACGCCGGAACGGAAGCCATTGACGAAATTATTGCGGAAGCGTCCAAGCCGCGCCAGCGCAAGCTGCCCGGCCGCCGCCTGGGCCAGACCGTGAAGTTCTCCGTGGGCGGCCAGCTCACGGGCTACCTGACGGTGGGCGTGTATGCGGACGGTACCTGCGGGGAAGTCTTCGGCCGCCTGGGCCAAGTGGGCTCCTTCGCCTCCGGCATGTTTGAAGCCTATTGCAAATTGCTCTCCACGGCCCTCCAGTTCGGCGTGCCGCTCAAGGAAGTGGTCAAGGGCTTCCGCAATTACTCCTTTGAGCCCTCCGGCTTCTGCCGCGTGGGGGACGATACGGAGGCGGATACCTGCACGGAAATCCGTTCCTGCGCCTCCGTGGTGGACCTGATCGCCAAGATTCTGGCGTGGCTCTTCCCGGAAAGCAACGGCTACCGCCTGCGGGACGTGTTCTCCATCCCGAGCGTCAGCCTGCCCGGTCAGGCTCCGGACACCACGGTGAGCGTGCTGCCCCCCCGCATCATCACCGCCCCGGTGCACCTTGAAACCCCGGCGCTGCCGGAGGTTCCCGCCGCCGGCAAGGCGCCGGAAGGCACCATGCTTAACGGCGCTTCCCTGTGCCCGCAGTGCCATTCCCTGGCCTACGTGCAGGACGGCAAGTGCAAGTCCTGCCGCTCCTGCGGGTATAAGGATGGCGGCTGCGGGGAATAAGCGGATTATTCCCGTACCTGTTATTTCAAGGCGGAACCCGGCCAGCTTCCGGGTTCCGCCTTGCTGATGCTTTCCCCAGCTCCAATCCATCAGAATCAATCAAATGGCTATGTGGAACCCATGGCGCGGATGCCACCGGTACAGCGCCGGGTGCAAATTCTGTTATATTCATCAAGCCGACAGACGGAGGGGAATGAATACGGACGAGATCGTGAAAACAGACAATTTTCATGCCCCCGTGCTGAAGAATAAAAAGGGAGATTACAGAATGAAACCCGGCCAGACCGTGTATCTGGGCTTCTCCACGGATTTTCTCATCCGGGAGGCGGACCCATGGCGCGGCGAATGCTGGGAAATGATCCGGGAACGCCGGGACCTGAATTTTATTTTCCTGACCAAAAGAATTGAACGGTTCATGGAATGCATCCCCGGTGACTGGGCGGACGGCTATGACAACGTCACCATAGGCTGCACGGTGGAAAACCAGGACAGGGCGGATTTCAGGCTCCCCATCTTCAACAAGCTTCCCATCAAGCATAAAAACATCATTTGCCAGCCGCTTCTTGAGCAGGTGGACCTGGCCCCGTATTTGAACCAGATTGAACTGGTCGTCGCAGGCGGAGAATCCAACAGCTGCGCCAGGCCCCTGAATTATGAATGGGTCTTATCCATCCGGGAACAATGCATCCGGAGCAAGGTCCATTTTGAATTCAGGCAATGCGGGACAAACTTCATCAAAGACGGGAAAATGTACCGTCTTCACGTCAGGCAGCTATGCAGCCAGGCGAAGAAGGCCGGCATCAACTGCTGACCTCCCGTCCGGCGTGCGGCAGAAAAAAGCGCCTCCCCCACGCGTTCCGGACTATGAGGCAAAAAACCACCCGGAAGAAGGAATGATAGGCGTTTGCCTTGAAATCCGGCGTAATTTCATTCATAGTACAGCGTGAACGCCTGAGCCCGTTCCTCTATCTTTCCATGAAACCCTACTACACCCTGGCCGATCTTCTGGATGAAGAACATCCGTTTGATGCCGGAGAATCCGTTCCCGCCAGACTGGCCGTGATCGGCTTCCCCATCGCCCATTCCAAATCTCCCGCCATGCAGCAGGCCGCTCTGGATGCCGCGGGCATCCGTGCGCGCTACATCCGCATCCAGGCTTCTCCGGAAGAGTTTGCGGACGTGGTGCGCCTGCTCCGGGAAAAAGGATTCCTGGGAGCCAACGTCACGGTGCCCCACAAGCAGGCCGCCTGCTCCCTGTGCCATGATACGGACGCCCTCTCCCGCGCTACGGGTTCCGTCAATACGCTCGTCTTTCAAAAGGACGGCTCCGTTTCCGGCTTCAATACGGACGGTCCGGGCTTTGGACGCGCCATCCGGGAAGAATTTTCCGTGGACCTGCGCGATTTGAAGGTAGTGCTTCTGGGCGCCTGCGGCGGGGCCGGGCTGGCCCTGGCCTACACCTGCGCCATGCAGCACTGCGAGCGGCTGACGCTGGCAGGCAGGTCAGAAGAAAAGCTCCAGGCCCTTAAGGACAAACTGAGTTCCTTTTTCATTGACGAACACAGGCTGGAAGGACCATCCGACCGTCTGGCGGCCCACCTGAACAACACGCCGCGGTTCAATTCCGCCGTGGCGGAAGCGGACCTGATCGTCAACGCCACGTCCCTGGGCCTGAAACCTACGGACCCCTCCCCGTGCCGTCCGCCCTGCTTTCCGCCCACCACCTGGTGTATGATTTACAGACGCATGACGACGCTTTCCCAGATGGAAGCCCGCTTCCAGGGAGCCAGGGTCTCCAACGGCCTCTCCATGCTGATTCCCCAGGGGGCCCTTTCCTTTGAACGCTGGTTCGGCATCAAGCCGGACATTTCCGTCATGCGCCAAGCCCTTGAACAAAAGCATGCCTGACACCAAACCCGATTTTGACATCCGGGCTTTCCGGAACGCGCTGGTGGAGTGGTTCCGGCGGGAGGGGAAGGATTACCCGTGGCGCCGGACCACGGACCCATGGCACATCCTGGTTTCCGAGCTGATGCTGCAGCAGACCACCATTCCCACCGTTCTGGGAAGGTATGAACGGTGGATGCGCCAGTTCCCCCACTCCCGGGCACCTGGCCTCCGTGGACGAACAGACGGCCCTGCGCTCCTGGGAGGGGCTGGGGTATTACCGCCGCGTGCGTTCCCTCCAGGCCATCGCCAGGGAGATTGTCCACGAATTCGGCGGAGAGTTCCCGGACAACCCGGAAGGGCTGAAACGCCTGCCGGGCATCGGCCCGTATACGTCTGGGGCCCTGCTTTCCTTCGCCTTCAACAAGGCCGCCCCCATCGTAGACGCCAATGTGGCGCGCGTGCTGGCCCGCATTGACAATTATTCCGTGCCTGTGGATTCCACGGAAGGGTTGAAGTACCTGTGGACCCGCGCGGAAAATCTGGTGGATCCGGAACATGCCCGCGAATTCAATTCAGCCATCATGGAATTGGGGCAGACCTACTGCAGGATCAGCGCGCCGGACTGCCTGCTCTGCCCCGTGCGCCCATTCTGTTCCGCGGAGCAGCCGGAAATGCTGCCTGTCAAGAATCCCAAGCCGGAAATTACCCGGGTGGAACACCACGACGTTCTCTACCTCCGCGGTAAATCCATCCTGCTGGCAAGATGCCCGGAAGGGAAGCGCCACGCCGGCATGTACCGTTTCCCCCAGCGGGAGGACGACCATACCCTTTCCCTGCCCCATGTGCTGAAACAGACCTACAGCGTCACCCGCTACAAGGTGACCCGCTACATCCACCATGTGACGGACGCCCCGGCCTTCCGGGAAGGAGAGGAGCTCGTGCCGCTGGACAAGGTTCACGAGCTGCCCATGGCCTCCCCGGACCGCAAGGCCCTGAATTCCCCCGTCCTCGGCAAACTGCTGGACCATATCAGATGAATCCCAGACTGACACCGGAACTGGTTCTTTCCGCCTACTGCCAGGGGTGTTTTCCCATGGCGGACCCGGAAACGGGGGAAATTTCCTTTTACGAACCGGATCCCCGCGCCCTGATTCCGCTGGACGAACGCTTCCACATCCCTCACGGTCTCAAGCGCGTCCTGAATAAAAAACCTTTTGAACTCCGGATGGATACCGCTTTTCCGGATGTGGTCCATGCCTGCGCCCGGACGGACGAACCGGAGGAACAATGGATAGACGGGCAGATTGAGGAAGTGTACGGCAGGCTTCACGAGATGGGATTTGCCCACAGCGTGGAATGCTGGGATGAGGAAGGATTGCAGGGGGGCCTTTACGGGGTCTCCCTGGGGAAGGCGTTCTTCGGGGAGAGCATGTTCCACCGGAAAACGGACGCCAGCAAGATTGCCCTGGTGGCCCTGGTGCAGTACCTGCGTGCGCACCAGTTCCTTTTTCTGGATACGCAGTGGACTACGCCGCATTTGCTGAAGTTCGGAACGTACGAGGTTCCGGCAGGGGAATACCGGAAGCTGCTGAAGAGGGCGCTGGAGGGGTGAGGAAGTTTGGTATTTTATTATTTTAATGGACAAAATGGGAATAAATAGACAGGATGAACTCCATGGACGGAATGTCTCATGGATTTATTCCCAAGCATGGAGGATACAGGAATCTGGTGGTGTACCGGATTGCGGAGATCATTTATGATTTCACCTTCCGGTTCTGCAATAAATACGTGAAAAACCAAGGACGGACTTATGACCAGATGGTTCAGGCAGCCCGTTCCGGCATGCAGAATATCGCGGAAGGGAGCGTGGATTCAGGAGTCAGCAAAGCGTCTGAATTGAGACTGACGGGAATCGCCAAGGGAAGCCTTCAGGAACTAAAGGAAGACTACCTTTCCTATCTGCGCCAGCGGGGACTGGAACAGTGGGAAAATAACAGCCTTTACGCGCAAGAGCTGATCAGGGCCAGGTTTCCTTCCGCACAGGAAGTTATCCGGTGGGTGGGCAAGCACAGGAATTTCCGCCCGGACCATTTTGGGGCAAATACAGCCGTTATCCTCATTAACGTAGCCCTTGGCCTGCTTGCTAAATTGATTCAAGCCCAGGAAAAGGATTTCATGCAGAACGGCGGCATCCGTGAACGCATGACCCGCGCACGCATGGAGCAGCGCAAATACCGGGGCAAATAATCTTCTTATTTGATATTTGGTCCACTCCGTCCATCAAGTCCCTTTAGTCCATCCCTCCCCCGTCTCTACAAAAAAGCCCGTGGTTCCGAAGAACCACGGGCTGTCTATTAACCCTTAACAAAAAAGGCTTACGCCTGTTCCAGAGCTGCCTGGGCGGCGGCCAGACGGGCGGTCGGGACGCGGTAGGGAGAGCAGCTCACGTAGGTCAGGCCCAGCGTGTTGCAGAACTTGACGGAGGCGGGGTCGCCGCCGTGTTCGCCGCAGATGCCCAGCTTGATGTCCGGACGGGTGGAGCGGCCGAGTTCCACGGCAATCTTCATCAGCTTGCCGATGCCTTCCTGGTCGATGGAGGCGAAGACGTTCTTCTTGATGATTTCCAGTTCCTGGTACTGCGGCAGGAAGGAGCCGGAGTCGTCGCGGCTCATGCCCAGGCCCGTCTGGGTCAGGTCATTGGTGCCGAAGGAGAAGAACTGGGCGGTTTCCGCGATTTCGTCAGCCGTGACGGCGGCGCGCGGGATTTCAATCATGGTGCCTACGAGGTAGTCCACCTTGGCGCCCTTTTCTTCAAATACCTGCTTGGCCACCTTGTCAATGATGGCTTTCTGGATGTCCAGCTCCTTCTTGAAGGCCACCAGGGGAACCATGATTTCAGGCACCACGGCGAAGCCTTCTTCCTGGGAGACTTCCACAGCGGCTTCAAAGATGGCGCGGGCCTGCATTTCCGTGATTTCCGGGTAGGCGATGCCGAGGCGGCAGCCGCGGTGGCCGAGCATCGGGTTGAACTCATGGAGCTCAGCCACGCGGCGCATGATGACTTCCACGGGCATGCCGATCTTCTGGGCCAGGTCAAGCTGCTGTTCCTTCGTCTGGGGAAGGAATTCGTGCAGGGGCGGGTCCAGCAGGCGGATGGTGCCCGGCAGGCCCTTGAGCGCCTTGAAGATGCCCTTGAAGTCGCCCTTTTGGTAGGGAAGGAGCTTGGAAACGGCGGCCACGCGGTCGCTCTTCTTGGTGGAGAGGATCATTTCACGGACGAAGTCGATCCGGTCCCCTTCAAAGAACATGTGCTCCGTGCGGCAGAGGCCGATACCGGTAGCGCCGAAGGCGATGGCGGTTTCCGTCTGCTTGGGGGAGTCCGCATTGGTGCGCACTTTCATCTTCGTGCAGTCGTCGCACCACTGCATGAGCCTGGCGAAGTTCTGGTAGGTGCGGCTGTCTTCCGGCTTCATGGTCTTGGAGATCAGAACCTGGATGATTTCAGAGGGGGAGGTTTCCACCTTGCCGGCGTACACCAGGCCGCTCGTTCCGTCGATGGACATGTAGTCGCCTTCATTGAAGGTCATGCCTCCAACGGTGACGGTGCGGTTGTTGTAGTCCACGATGACTTCATCAGCGCCGCAGACGCAGACCTTGCCCATCTGGCGGGCAACGAGGGCCGCGTGGGAGGAAACGCCGCCGCGGGCGGTCAGGATGCCTTCAGCGGCAATCATGCCGCGCAGGTCTTCCGGAGAGGTTTCCAGACGGACCAGGAGCACTTTTTCACCGTTGTCCGCAGCTTCCACGCAGCGTTCCGCATTCAGGTAGATGCGGCCGGTGGCGGCGCCGGGGCCGGCGGGAAGGCCGCGGGTGAGCATCTTGGCCTGCTTGATGGCTTCACGGTCAAAGATGGGGGTCAGCAGCTGGTCCACCTGGTCCGCGGGGATGCGGCGCACGGCGGTTTTCCAGTCGATCAGGCCCTGCTCCACCATTTCACAGGCGATGCGGAAGGCGGCCACGCCGGTGCGCTTGCCGTTGCGCGTCTGGAGCATGTACACGGTGCGGTCCTGAATGGTGAATTCAAAGTCCTGCATGTCGTGGAAGTGGTTTTCCAGCACTTCGCGGATGCGCATCAGTTCATTGAAGGCGGCGGGCATCACGTCGTGAAGGGCCGCTACGGGAGCAGGCGTACGCACGCCGGCCACCACGTCTTCACCCTGGGCGTTCATCAGGGAATTCACCGTAAAATTCGTTTTCGCCGGAGGCGGGGTTGCGGGTGAACGCCACACCGGAACCGGATTCTTCACCCGTGTTGCCGAACACCATGGCCTGCACGTTGACGGCAGTGCCCCATTCGGACGGGATGCCGTATTTCTGGCGGTAAACGATGGCGCGGTCATTGTTCCAGGAACCGAACACGGCGCCGATGGCGCCCTGGAGCTGTTCCCAGGGGCATTCCGGGAATTCATGGCCGGTGCGTTCCAGCACCAGCGCCTTGAAGCGGGAGACCAGTTCCTTCAGGTCATCCGCGGAGAGCTTGGTGTCTTCCACGTCCGCGTTGCCGTAGCGTTCTTCCTTGATGGCGGCGATGGCGGCTTCAAAGGGTTCGTGGTCTTCATCCGGGTTCTTCTGCACGCCCAGCACCACGTCGCCGTACATCTGGACGAAGCGGCGGTAGCAGTCCCATGCGAAGCGGGGGTTGCCGGTGGCCTTTACCATGGCTTCCACGGATTTTTCATTCAGGCCGAGGTTTAGAATCGTGTCCATCATGCCGGGCATGGATTCGCGGGCGCCGGAACGTACGGCTACCAGCATGGGCATGGCTTCCGTATCGCCGAACTTGCGTCCCAGGATCTGTTCCATCCTGGCAATGCCTTCCTTGATCTGCGCGTCAAGCTGGGCGGGATAGGTGCAGCCGTGATCGTAGTAGTAAGTGCAGACCTCCGTGGTGATGGTGAATCCGGGAGGAACAGGAAGGCCAATGCGGGCCATTTCCGCAAGGTTGGCGCCCTTGCCGCCCAGAAGATTTTTCATGCTGCCATTGCCGTCGGCGGACCCTCCGCCGAAGGAATAGACGAATTTGTCAGTAGATGCGCTGCATGCGCAGGAATTGGTGGACATATCGATTGTTGTAGTCGAATTAATGATTCTGCCCAAACATCAACCACAGGAGCCAACAAAAGACCCGATAGCGAGTTAGGGTCGAGTAAGGATGCCCGCCGCCCCTCGCTTTGTCAATTCGAAATTGTACGGAAAACGGAAATGTTTTTTATGTTTTTTAGGGAAAAATATCTTCCGCTTTTTCTCCCCGTCTCCGTGCTCCCGGCTGCATTTTTCAAAGCGATTCCCGGAAGGAGGAATCCGGCTCGTAATAAAGGATATCTACGGGACATTCCACATAAATGGTGCCGCCCGTCCAACGGAGTAATGGAAGAATGATCCCCGGGATTCTATAGTTCCGGGTGCGGGCTACCGTCATTTTACCCTTGATCCGCACATTGGGAGGTTCCGAAATATAACAGATATCCTGAATTTGCTTCCTTGTCACCCGGTCGATGTCCAGGATTGCGCGGCCCGTAAAATGGTAGGATACATCCGTGGAAAAAACCAGAATATTGGAACTGAAGTTGCTGTACCCGGCCTTGCGGCATGCTTCCTCCCCCGCCCTCTGCAATTCTTGCGAGGCTGTGGAGGACAAAACGTTGGAAAGGCCTTTTATGTTCACAGGGCTTTCCTGGGTAATGGAGCAGGAGGAAAGAACCAGCAAGGAGCTTCCCGCCAGAAGAATAGGTTTCATGATTTTGAGAGAGAATATTAAATTAATCCGAGTTTTTCGGAACGTATAAGTCTCCGCCTGAAGTTGGGGTTCTTCAAGACAGCTTTAAGGATTCACGAGGACGCCGGCAGCGGCGGCAGTCCTTGTAAATAAAAAGCGGACGCTTATCAACCAGATAAGCGTCCGCCGGAAGGAATATGTTTTTTATTTTTACGCCTTGCAGAAGGTGTCTTCATCCGCGCAGGCGGCCTGGACCCACTTGACGGAGGAATCACTGGAGGCGATATGCACCAGGCAGTGGTACACGGCTTCCTGGTCCGCATCCAGCCGGGCAGCTACCTGGACGGCGGTTTCTGGGGTGGATCCAAGGGCCGCCCTTACTTTCCCCAGCAGGGCCAGGAAGGTCCCCGCGGCCTTTTTGCCGGCCTCCACGCCGGGTTGGTGGTAGGCGTTAATGTTCACGAGGGAGGCATAGAAGGAGACGGCGCGCTCAAACAGGGCGACCAGCATGCCGAGCGTTTTGGCGTTCACTTCCGGAATGGAGATGGTGATGGAGGAACGGCCGGATTCCGCCAGCGCCTGGCGGGTGCCGCGCAGGAAGCCCTGGAGGAAGTCTCCGCAGGTGGCGCCCGCTTCCACTTCCACCGCGTCCGCGGAACATTCCCGCACTTCGATAAAGGTGGCGAAGAAGTTGTTCACGCCGTCGCGGAGCTGCTGCACATAGGCGTGCTGGTCCGTGGAGCCCTTGTTGCCGTATACGGAGATGCCCTGGCAGACTTCGTTGCCATCCAGGTCCAGCCGTTTGCCGAGGGATTCCATAATGAGCTGCTGAAGGTATTTGGAGAAGAGCACCAGGGCATCCTTGTAGGGGAGAACCACCATGTCCTTTTCCCCCTTGCCGTTGGTGGCCTTGTACCAGGCCAGCGCCAGCTTCATGGCGGCGTTGCATTTCACGCAGTCCTGGCGGGTCTTTCATCCATCAGGCGCGCGCCTTCCAGCAGTTCATCCACGTCCACGCCCTGAAGCACGGCGGGAACCAGGCCGACCACGGACATGACGGACGTGCGGCCGCCCACCCAGTCTTCCATCGGGAAGCGCTTGAGCCAGCCTTCCGCTTCAGCCGTTTTGTCCAGTTTGGAGCCCACCCCCGTGACGGCAACCGCCTGGGGCGCGAATTCCACACCGTTCTTTTTAAAGAAGTCCTGGGCCACCAGCATGCCGTTGCGGGTTTCCGGCGTGCCGCCGGATTTGGAGATGACGACGACGAGCGTTTCTTCCAGCGGCAGGGATTCCAGCACCTTGTACATGCCGTCCGGGTCCGTGTTGTCCAGGAAGAACATGTCCAGCCCAGCGGCAGGGATGGCGTCCGCCACCAGTTCCGGGCCAAGGGCGGAACCGCCGATGCCGATGACGAGGGCGGCGGAGTATTGTTCCGCGCGGGGAGGCGTGATTTTGCCGTCCAGAACATCCCGGCCGAAGGCCTTGACGTCCGCCAGAGGTCCATCAATGGCGGCTTTCAGTTCCGGCGTGGGAGCCAGTGCGGAGTTGCGCAGCCAGTAGTGGCCCACCATGCGTTTTTCATCCGGGTTGGCAATGGCGCCGGATTCCAGCGCCTTCATGTCGGCGAACGCCCTGTCTATCCGCCCCTGCATGGAGGACAGGAAGGCGTCGTCCAGAGGAAGTTTGGAAAAGTCAAGGGAGATGCCCAGTTCAGGGTAGCGAACGAGTTGTTGTGCGTATAGGCTCATGATAGTAATGGATTGGAAAAAGAGTTACTGGAGTTTTTTCAGGATGCTTTTGGCCTGCACGTCATCCTGGTCCGCCGCCTTCTGGAACCATTCACGGGCTTTGGCAGGGTCCTTGGGCATGCCAAAACCGGTGTGGTACATGATGCCCATGTTGTATTGTTCCGAGGCATAGCCTTCCGCAGCCGCCCGCTGGCGCATATGGAGCTGTTCCCTGGCTGCCGTGGCGGAGAGGCCCAGGGCCCGCGCGGCATCCGGCCACGTGGCGCCAAATTTGGAGGCGGAGGCGGCATAGCCCGCAGCAGCGGCCTTGCGGTTCATTTCATCCGCTTTTTTCTTCTTGTCCCGCTTCACGCCGTATTTGCCCAGCTCAGACAGGAACGCCATGCCCCAGTAGCCGCGGGGACTGCCCAGTTCCGCCGCCTGCTGGAAGCATTCAAAGGCGTCTTCATATTTTTTGGTGCCCATGGCGCGCACGGCATCGGAGATGTGGAGTTCCGCCTCCTTCAATCCGGGGAATTCCGGGATGGCGGCCCATTCCCTCTTTAGTTCCTCCCGGTCCCTTTTGGATTTGGGTGGCATGCCGGACGGCCCGGAAAAGCGGAAGAGGGGGAAATACCCTTCCATGGCTCCCATGTTGCCCAGGCCGGACATCAGGAAGACGCCGGGAGACACCCTCCACATGTGCATGTACTGGATGCGGCCTTCCTGGAGAGATTCCTTGGCCACCCATTCCGGCATGTTCGCCGGTTCCCCGAATTTTTCCGTCAGGCCCACCAGAAGAGCCTTGTAGGCGGATTTCAATTTGGTTTCATACTCGGAACCGCGGCATTTGCTCCGGGAGTAGAAGACAACGGCCCTCAAGCCGCCGGAGGGGTCATAGTCAAAGTTCAGGGAAAAGGTCTGGCCGCCGATGGACTGTTTGGTCTTAAATACGCCGTTGAGGCCGGTGCGTGAAAGGAGGGCGTCCGTGGGCGGCCCTTCAAGCTGCTTGCTCTGCCTCAGGGTTTTCAGCACCTGGTCCTTGTCCATTCCCACCTCCAGGTTTTCATAGAGGACGGCAAGCAGAGGGGCGCACGTAAGCGCGAAGAGTCCCGCAACATAGGCTAGTTTTTTCATAGAAAAAGTAATTGGGCGGTTTCCTACCAGACCGGGAGGGCTTTCAAAAGGATAAAATGCGTCAGCGGAGGTGAGGAAAATTTTTCATAAAATATTCATTTCCAATCTATCCACAATCTTTTCAGATAATCCTCTCCGGTGAAGTCCGGAGGCATGGGATCATGGGTCAGCCGGAAGCCGGGAAGAGCCTCCGCCACCATCCTGCGGAAGTCCTCATGGCTCAGCTTGCGGCAGTTGCTGGTACACAGCATCCAGCCGCCGGGTTCCAGGCATTCGCGCGCCTGGGCCACCAGTTCCCCGTAGTGGGATTCCACCCGGAACACCCTTCCCCGGTCATCCCGGGAGAACGTGGGGGGGTCCAGAATAATGCCGTGGAAGGAGCGGCCCTGCCTGGCGAACCGTTCCAGCCAGCGGCGGACGTCCCCCTTGCAGAAGTACTGGGTGGAGGGATCAATGCCGTTCAGGCTGAAGTTTTCCCTGGCCCAGTCCAGGCAGGGCTGCGCCAGGTCCAGCGTGGTCGTCTGAGCCCCTCCCAGGGCGGCATATACGGAAAAGGCCCCGGTATAGGCGAAGGTGTTCAGCACCCTCATGCCGGGTCTGCTCCGTTCCCTCACCTGGCGGCGGTGGTCGCGCTGGTCCAGAAAGATTCCCTGGGAATAACCGGTGGACATGTCTATTTTGAAACGCACGCCCTGCTCCGTCACCGTAAATTGCAGGGGGAGTTCCGGTCCGGCTATTTGCACGGGCGCTTCTTTCTGGTTCTGTTCCAGCTTTTTGTGGAATACGGGCATGCCCAGTTCACGAAGTTCGCGTTCCAAATCCGTGGGGATGGGGCAGTCCCGCGTGGAGACCAGAACACGGTCCCCCATCTGGTCCGCGAATACGTCCGGGCGACCGTCCCCTTCCCCGTCAATCACGCGGAAGATGTCGGTATGGGCGGGAATCAATCCCTTTTTGTAATCCAGGCAATGGCGGTAGGTGCGGCTCACGGCTGGGCGAGATTACGGAATTTGACCGCAGGGGGCAATGCAAAAGCAAGAAAAGGGGGGTTTTGGACCAGAGGGTTCTGTGGAGGCAGTGTTGTTCCATTGCCGCGGAAATGGACTTCATGGACAAAGTAAAGATTAAGTCCATTCTGTCCATCAGGTCCATTCACTGCCATTCCGGATGAAAGCTCCCCATGGAAAGAGTCCGGGGGGAGTTCTCAAAAAAGGAAGCCGGATCTCATGATCCGGCTCCCTGATGATTGAGGCTGTTTTTCCAACGAGGGCCTTAGTCGGCGTACTGCTCGTTGAGGGCTTCCATGATTTCCTTGGAGGCTTCCGGGATGTTGGTGCCGGGGCCAAAGATGGCCACAGCGCCGTGTTCCCTCAGGAAGTCATAGTCCTGGGCGGGGATGACGCCGCCGCAGAAGACCAGGATGTCCGGACGGCCCTGCTTGGCGAGTTCCTCCACCAGGGCGGGCAGCAGCACCTTGTGGCCGGCGGCCAGGGAGCTCATGCCGATCATGTGCACGTCGTTTTCAATCGCCATTTTGGCGGTTTCTTCCGGCGTCTGGAAGAGCGGGCCTACGTCCACGTCAAAGCCGAGGTCGGCATAGGCGGAGGAGACCACCTTGGCGCCGCGGTCGTGGCCGTCCTGGCCCATCTTGGCGACGAGGATGCGGGGACGGCGCCCCGTGCGTTCGGCGAAGTCGTCCGTCATTTTGCGGACTTCCTCCACCAGCGGATCTTGACCATAGGTTTGAGCGTACACGCCGGTAATGAGTTTGATTGGTGCTTTGTGGCGCCCGAAGTGTTTTTCCAGGGCGGAGGAGATTTCACCCAGGGAGGCGCGGGCCTTGGCCGCCTTGATGGCAAGGTCAAGGAGGTTGCCTTCACCTGTGCGGGCGCATTCGGACAGGGCTTCCAGCGCGGCTTCGCACGCGGCGGAGTCACGTTCCGCGCGCAGCTTCTGCAGGCGGGCGATCTGGGCGTCCCGGACGGTGGTGTTGTCCACTTCCAGAATGTCCATCTTGGCTTCCTGTTCCAGACGGTATTTGTTGACGCCGATGATGGGCTCCTTGCCGGAGTCAATGGCGGCCTGGCGGCGAGCCGCGGCTTCTTCAATGCGCATCTTGGGCAGCCCGGTTTCAATGGCCTTGGCCATGCCGCCGAGTTTTTCCACTTCCTGAAGGTGGGCCCAGCCCTTGCGGATAAGCTCATTGGTCAGGTATTCCACGTAGTAGGAGCCGCCCCACGGGTCGATCACCTTGCAGATGGTGGTTTCATCCTGAAGATGGAGCTGGGTGTTGCGGGCGATGCGGGCGGAGAAGTCCGTCGGCAGGGCGATCGCTTCGTCCAGGGAGTTCGTGTGCAGGGACTGCGTGTGGCCGCAGGCGGCGGCCAGGGCTTCAATGCAGGTGCGGGTCACGTTGTTGAACGGGTCCTGTTCCGTGAGGGACCAGCCGGAAGTCTGGGAGTGCGTGCGCAGGGCCAGGGATTTCGGGTTCTTGGGGTTGAACTGCTTGATGAGCTTGGCCCACAGCACGCGGGCGGCGCGCATCTTTGCGACTTCCATGAAGTAGTTCTTGCCCTGATCCCAGAAGAAGGAGAGGCGCGGGGCGAAGGCGTCAATGTCAATGCCGGCCTTGATCCCGGTGCGCACGTATTCCAAGCCGTCCGCAAGCGTATACGCCATTTCCAGGTCCGCCGTGGCGCCGGCTTCCTGAATGTGGTAGCCGGAAATGGAAATGGAATTGAACTTCGGCATGTACTTGGAGGTGAACTCAAAGATGTCCGCAATGATTTTCATGGAGGGATCAGGCGGATAGATGTAGGTGTTGCGCACCATGTATTCCTTGAGAATGTCGTTCTGGATCGTGCCGGAGAGCTGGTCCAGCGTGCAGCCCTGTTCCTGGGCGGCCACGATGTAGAAGGCCAGCACGGGCAGCACGGCGCCGTTCATGGTCATGGAGACGGACATCTTGTCCAGCGGAATGCCCTTGAAGAGGATTTCCATGTCCAGGATGGAGTCCACGGCCACGCCGGCCTTGCCCACGTCACCCACCACGCGGGGGTGGTCGGAGTCATAGCCGCGGTGCGTCGCCAAGTCAAAGGCGATGGAGAGGCCCTTCTGGCCCGCCGCCAGGTTGCGGCGGTAGAAGGCGTTGGATTCCTCCGCCGTGGAGAAGCCGGCATACTGGCGCACGGTCCAGGGACGAGCCACGTACATGGTGGCATACGGTCGCGGAGGTTGGGGGCCACACCGGCCGTGAAGTCCAGGTGCAGGCAGTCGTCGTACACGCTTTCCGAGTAGGTGGGCGGCACGGGAATCTGTTCATTGGTCATCCAGGTTTCCGTTCCGGAAGCCGTGGCCGGGGCGCCAGCCTTGATTTCAGGATAGGAGGCGGATGCAAAATCAGGAATATTGCTCATTGAATGAAATAGGTTGGTGTTTTTAGAGGCCGATCTTGTTCTGGATAGCTTCAACGGTGTTGTAGCAGTTGGCCTTGACGTGGATGAAGATATCCACGCCGGCTTCCTTTGAACGCTTCCACATGGTCGGCCGGATAACCGGCGAGGGCCACCATCATGTCCGGCTTGATTTCCTTGAGCGCCTTGCAGAAGGCGGGAACGATTTCCGGATAGGTGTCGTCCGTGGAGCAGATCACGCACACGGCGCAGCCGCTTTCCGCAGCCGCCCTGGCCGCGTCTTCCGGGGTCTGGAAGCCGGACGGGTAAACCACGTCCAGGCCGCCGGCGCGCAGGAAGTCGCGGGAGAAGTCCGCACGGGCCTTGTGCTGGCGCAGCGGGCCCATGTTCGCGAAGAATACCATCGGGCGGGAGCCTTTTTCCTCCACCCAGGCATCGGCCTTGGCAAGCAGAGATTCAAAGCGTTCCGCCAGGCGGCGCTTCGGCAGGGCTTCCATTTCCAGCGGTTCGCCGCACTTGCAGTCGGCGCCGGCCACGAGAGCCTTGTTGATAAGGCAGGTGGAGAAGCCTTCACTGGCGGCCTTGCAGGCGGAGTCCACGCTCATTTCCACTTCCGGGAGCTGCACGTCCGCATTTTTGCAGCAGCCGTGTCCCTTGGGAGCGGCGCAGGCGGCGCCTTCCGGCGTTTCCAGCTTTTTCTCCGCCAGGTTGACGTACTGGTTGACACCCACGATGGACTGGCGGCGCTGGTCCGCCAGTTCATAGCGCTTGGCGGCGGTGGCGTTTACCTTCTTCTGGATGGAGCCGGCCTTGAGGGCCTTGATGATGCCGCCTTCCTTTTCAATGCCCTGGAAGACGTCCCAGATTTTCCGGGAGGCTTCGTCCGTCAGGTTTTCCAGGTACCAGGAACCGCCGGCGGGGTCCACTACCTTGTCCAGGTTGCATTCGCCCAGCAGAATCAGCGGGCAGTTGCGGGCGATGCGGCGGGAGAATCGTCTGGCATGCGCACGGCCGCGTCAAAGGGCAGCACGTCAATGCTGTCTACGCCGCCCATGATGGCGGAGAAGGCCTGGGCGGAGCCGCGCAGAAGGTTGACCCACGGGTCCACCTTGGAAAGGGTCCAGAAGGAGGTGCGGGCATGAAGCTTGATTTTGGCAGCTTCCTCACTGCCGCCGCATTCCTTCACGATGATGGCCCAGAGTTCGCGCAGGGCGCGGATTTTGGCGATTTCCAGGAACAGGTTGGCTCCAATGGAGACCGTAAAGCGCATGTGCGCGGCAGCTTCATTCACGGAGATGCCGCGTTCCTCCATGGCGCGCAGGTAGGCCACAGCGGTAGAGAGCATGGAGCCCACTTCTTCAAAGGAGGAAGCGCCGGAGTCCGCATAAGGCAGTCCGCTGACGCCGATGGTCTGGAAGGCGGGAGCGTTGGCGACGGCCCATTTGGTCATCACCGCCATCTGGTCATAGTAGGCGCAGATGCCCTTTCCCCCGCAGAGGGAGCCCTTCATCACGGCCTTGCCCACCGGGTCGTACAGAACGCCGCCCTTGAGGTCCGCCGTGTTGAATCCGGCCGCCTTGTACGTGTTCAGGAACATGGAGAAGGTGCCCAGACCACAGGAGCCGGGCGTGATGTACACGGGCAGCTTGTCAAGCTGCACACCTTTGAGAGCGGTATCCCAGTCGGCCTGCTTGCGCAGCTTCAAGCCGCACTTGCAGTTGAGCTGGACGTTCACGGCAGTGAGGCCGCGGTCCAGATCGTGCAGAAGCTTGCCGTTGAAATCTTCCGGAGTGGAGGCGGGAATGCTCTGGGCAATTTCGCAGGGCTTTTCCATATAGCCCAGGGCGCGCGTTCCGCGGCGGTACGGGAATTGCCCGGCAGGCGCCACCGGAGCGTGTTCATCCCATTTGTTATAGATGGGATGCAGAGTGATTCCCTCCACAAGCTTGGTAAAAAGCTTCTTGTCAAAGTCAGCCCCTTTCAAGGCAGCGACGGCTGCCTCACGCCATTCGGCGTATGTGGCTGGTGCGAATTCTCCGAAGTCAACCTCCGGAGCCGTTGTTTTGTTTCCCTGTTGCATGGCGAAGTCAATGGGTAAGGCCTAATATGTTGGTTTTTAGTCATGCGCAAACCAGGCCAGATTTAAAGCGCAGGGTTATTTTAGGAAATCAAACTATAAAGTCCAGCGAGAAAAACACTCCAAGCCCAATGAACGCGAATTTGCCACATCACGCGCGGCGAGCTTGCAAAAACGATGTAAATAGCGTAAATACCGGGATTAAGCATGCCCCCTTCAACTACCGTCAAACTTCCTGCCCAGCTGATCAGGCAGCTTCACTCCTTCCGCCGCCGCCTCAGAACGGTTAAGATGCTGGAAGCCGTATGCCTTGCAGGCATTGCCGTGATCCTTTCCTACGTTCTTCTGTACCTCTCCGACAGATTGTGGGAAACGCCCTCCGCCGTGGGCTGGATTCTTTTTTTCACCGCCATGGCCGGCCTGGCGGTGTTTATCCCGTGGTGGAGCTTCCGGTGGGTGTGGCAGAGGCGCACGGAGGCCCAATTGGCGCGCCTGATTTCCCGGACGGATGCGGCGCTGGGGGACCGGCTCCTGGGCGTCATCGAACTGGATTCCGAAAAGTACGGGCGCCAGTACAGTTCTGAAAAATTGAAAGCGGCCGCCATGGAACAGGTGGCCCGCGAAGTGTCCGCGCGGGATCTGACGGTGAATATCCCCAGGCCCAGCCACAAGAAATTGTTCGTCCTGCTGGCCATCCTGGCCTTATGCACGGCAGGCGTATGCATGGTGAGCCCGGAAGCGGCGGGGAACGCCCTGGAACGCTGGCTCCAACCGTTCGATCCTCCGGAACGCTATACGTTCACCCAGCTGGACCCTACGCCGGATTCCCTGGTCATTCCCCTGGGGGAAAGCTACCTGTATGAGCTCAAACTGGCGAACGCCACCAAGTCCCGCCCGCAGACGGCAGAGTATTTCTTCCGCAACAGGGTGCGCCAGCAGGCCCCCTTGACGGACGGCGCGTATAAAATCCACATTCCTCCCATGCAGCAGGCGGACAGGCTGGAGTTTTTCGCGGGGGACGTCGTGCGGCGGCTGAAAATCATTCCGAAGGCCCGCCCCTCCCTGCTGGGCGCTACGGCCACCGTGGCCTACCCCGCCTATATGGCGCGCCCCGACGGGCAGGAGGCCATGCGCGCAGGCGTCATTTCCGCCCCGGGAGGCTCCACGCTGACGTTGAAGGTGACTGCCTCCCAGAACCTGGCATCCGCGGCGGACGCGCAGGGTAAGCCGCTCCGCGTGGAAGGGAGCAGCGTTGTCATTCCGGATATCCGCCTGGAAAAAGACCCCAGGGAAATAGAACTCACCTGGACGGACAGCGACGGCCTTGCGACCTCCCAGCCTGTGCGGATACGCCTGGAACCCATTGAGGACAAGCAGCCTTCCATTTACCTGAGAGGAGGGGGAGAATGACCGCTACGTGCTGGAAGACACCAGCATTGAATTGGAGGTGGAGGCGGCGGACGATTTCGGCCTCCGGGAAATGGGGGTGGAATGGCAGGGGGAAAAATCTTTTTATGACGATGAGGAAGAGAACACCGCCGCTCCGGACCCGGCCAAGGCAGGCAAGCCCGTTCCCGGCCTGCGCGGGGAAAAGGTTCTGGCGGACGGCCATCCTACCCAGGCCAGCCTGAAAGGGACGTACCTGTTCCAGGCCAGGGCGCTGAAATTGTCCCCCCCAGCGCGTCGTCGTGCGCGGGTTCACGCAGGATTACAAGCCCGGGGAAAACGCGTTTATTCGAACCCATGATCATCTTCGTCCTTTCCAAATCAGAGCATGCCCAGATGATCCGCAATGAACTGGAACGCATCACCAGCGAGCTGGAGGGGATGATCCGCCGCATGGACGCCATGACGGACGAGGCGAAGCGCCTGAAAGGAATGGAAGGCAGTGAATTGAAAAAGGCGGAGTCCCAGGAACGCCTGCACGCCCTGGCGGATGAAGAACAGACCAACAGGCGCGAATTGAGCGACCTGCTCAACCGCTCGGAGGACCTGTTCAAGGAGGCTTCCCGCAACCCCCAGATAGACCCCTCCGGCATGAAGGAGTTCATGAAGGGCATCTCCATGCTCAAGCCCATTCCCAACGGCCCCATGAAGAAGGCGCAGAAGCAGTTCCGGGATTCCGCCTCCGAGAACCGCTCCGAACAGGAGAGCCGGAAGGACCTGGACGACGGGGAGAGCTCCCATTCGGACGCCACCCAGGCGCTTAAAGACGCCATGAACCAGCTTTCCAAGTCCGCGCAGGACATGGAGGCCAGCACCTTCGTGGCGCGGCTCAAGCAGGCCGCCGCCAAGGAGGATTCCATCGCGAACGCGCTTGCCGGCCAGATCAATATCATTGTGGGCATGACCATGGATGAACTTGACCCCTCCACCAAACGGGAGATGGAAACCATCGCCACCCTTCAAAACGCCTCCACGCAGGACATCGGCTGGATTCTGGAAGACCTCAGCTATTACAAGTCCCGCACCGGGGAACGCATTTACAGCGACCTGTACAACCAGATGAGCGCCTTCTCCCTCCGCGAAAAGCTGGACCTGGTGCACGGCAACATCCTAAACGCGATTACGGCCCGCTCCATTGACGAATCCCGCCTGTATGCCTCCACCCTGCGCCACTGGGCCAAGCTGATAGACGATTACAAGAAGAGCCGCGGCGGCGGCGGTGGCGGAAGCGGCGGTGGCGACCAGGCCTCCATTTCCGACGCCGAGTTCGAGTTCATGCTGAAAATCATCCGCATGATCCAGCAGGAACAGGACATCCGCATGCGCACCCGCGCCGCCGAGCAGGAACACCGCAAAACCCTTACTGCGCCAGCCCCATGAATACCGTGAACCTTTCCGCCCTGATTCTGGCAGTTTCCCTGCCCTGCGCCGCCGCTCCGGAGCCCGCTCTGGAATATTCCGCCAAGCACAAGGAAACGGCCTCCAAGCTGGCCGGACAACAGGACGAACTCCAGGCGGACACCTCCGACCTGATCCTGGGAGAAACCAATGAGAATGTGGTGGACCTGCTGAAAAAGTGCCGCCATGCCATGAATGACGCCGTGGACCTGCTAGAGGTTTACAATACGGGCGGCCAGACGCTGGCCGCCCAGTCGGACGTGATTGAGCTGATCTACCAGGCCGCCAAGGCCAAGATGACCGGAGCCGGCGGACAACCCAAGCCCGGAGGACAGGCCCTGATGGACATGCTGCGCCAGCTACTGGGCATGGACAACGATTCCCAGTCTGCGGAACAGCAGGACGGGGAGGGAGAAGGCGAAGGAGAAGGACAGAACGGCTCCCAGAAAGGCAAGGGAAACAATCCCGGACACGGAGCGGACGGAAAATCCAACATGGCCTCCACCCAGGAGAAGGGTGTTTCCAATCCGGACATGGCTACGGAAACGCGCTCCGTTCCCAAATCCACCGGCATGTCCGCGGACGACATGCCCTCCGAATTCCGCAAGGCGCTGGACGCCTACAACAAAACCCTTCAGAAGTAAACATGCACGCCCGCCGGGCGGCTCCCGCCCGTGAATGAACAATAACTCCCTTTCCCCCATGAAAAAGGCCCCCATCCTCCTTACCGTTCTTCTCGCCTGCTGCATGGCGGCCGCGCCGCAGAACGCCGCTGCCCAATCCTCCATGAGAACGTCTTCCCCCGTGCCGCCCCAGGTGGAGCTGATGTACGTGAAGGGACTCCGTTACCTCCAGAACGCCCAGAAGACGGACGGCACCTATGATGGCACCTACGGGCAGGAGCCCGGCATCATCGGCTTCTGCCTCATGTCCGTGCTGGCCCACGGGGACGACCCGAACACGGGGCCGTACGCCACCATGGTGCGCCGCTGCGTGAATTACATCCTTTCCAAGCAGAACAGGGGATCCGGCTACATTGGGGATTCCATGTACAACCACGGTTTCGCCACGCTGGCGCTGGCGGAGGCCTACGGCATGGTGAGGGACGACCGCATAGGCCCCGCCCTCCGGAAGGCCGTGGCCCTGACGCTGACCGCCCAGAAGAAGAACAAGACGGGAGGCTGGCGCTATTCCCCGGAGTCCACGGATGCGGACAGCACGGTGACCGGCTGCCAGATCGTCTCCCTGTTCGCGGCGCGCAACGCGGGCATTCCCGTGCCGGACGAGGCCTTTGAACGCGGCCTCAAGTATATGGCTTCCTGCCGTGACAAGAAGGGCGCCTACGGCTATACCGGCCCGGCGGGCCCCCGCGTCACCCTCACCGCCATCGGCTCCCTGACGCTGTCCCTGGCACGCCTCAAGACGGACCCGTCCTTCAAGGATTCCCTGGCCTACCTGAAAAAGAACCTGAATTACCGGGATTCCTCCTACCCGTTTTATTTTGAGTATTACATGTCCCAGGCCCTGTTCCATGCGGACCAGGAGGTATGGAAGGAATGGAATTACAAGAACATGCGCTACCTGGGCGCATCCCAGGCACCCAACGGTTCCTGGCTCTCAGACCATTCCGCAGCGTATTCCACCTCCGCGGCCCTGCTTTCCCTGGCGCTCAATTACAGATTTTTACCCATCTATGAACAATAGAATCCGCCTTTCCCTCCTGCTGGCTCCGGTCTGCCTGCTGACCGCCTGGGCCAATTCCGTCGTAGACGTGGTCACGGACAGCAATTACCGCCTCCGCGGGGAAATCGTCTCCTACGGCAAACAGGGCATCGTCATCAAGCACCCGGCCATGCGCCAGAACGCGGTCATCCTCCCGTCGGAAATCCGCGCGCTTTATTTCACAGGCACCTCCTCCCCGGACCTGCGAGCCAGGGACAAGATTTTCATGGCCACGGGGCACCGGGATATCATTCCGTGCAACATCATCTCCATCACGCAGGACAAGGTGCAGTACCGGGACATGCTGGGCAACGAGCGTTCCATCCCCCGCGACCAGGTGGCCGGCTTCCGGCTGGATACGCTCCAGGAAAAGGGCTTCTGGCAGGAACCCCTGATTTTCGACAACAGCTGGGTTTATTCCGGCAACCGGGAGGACGATTACCGCACCCAGTCCGGAAGAAAACTGATGAACGCCCTGAAACCGAAAATCCAGGGAGACAAGTACCAGTACCGGCTGGGCAACAGCGACTACCCTACCTGGATTCCCCTGTACAAGAACATCGGCCTGGATCCTTCCTCCTTCACCTTCCGCACCACCATGACGATGGACGGCAACAACGATCGCGCCGGCATTGTCTTCTGCTTCGGAGGGAACGAGAACATTCCCTTCCGGTCCAATTCCGGCAGCAGCCTGAACAGGCTCATGCTCAGCATCGCTCCCGGCAAATGCACCCTTCTCCGGGAACAGAAGTCCGGCATCATCGTGCTGGGGGAAGTGGACATCCCCACCCCTACCCTGACGGAAGGCGTGGATATCAGGCTGACGGCCTCCCGGCAGGGAGAGAACGAGCAGGTTTACGAGCTGCTGGTGGGAGACCTGCCGCCCAAGCTGATGACGGACCCCAGCCCCCGGAACAACCGTTGCAGGGGGACGCCTTCGGCCTCCAGATGGAAGGGCACGTCTCCCCTGACCATCAGCAGGCTGGCCCTTTCCTCCATCACCCTGAGCGCCAAATCCGTGACCAAGAATGGAAATGCCGCAACGGACCTTGTCCTGACGAAGGAGGAGGATGCCATTCCCGGTTCCATCAGCGGCTACAACAGCAGGAATAAGACGCTGACTCTTTCCACGGACAAGGAATATCCGGGCATTCCCCGGGAGCTTTCCATCCCGCCAAGTATCTGGATACCGTCTTTTTCGCGGAGCAGAACAAGAAGGACGATTCCCGCTCTGCGGCATGCCACAGCATTCTGATGAAGGACGGCTCCCGCCTGCACGGCAACATCCTGAGCATGGATTCCCTGAGAATCATCCTGCGGCATCCGCAGCTCGGGCAGATTTCCCTGCCCCTGAAAAACATCACCCGCGTGGAGTTTCTGAATTCCGCACAGCCATCCCGCTCCACCCCCTGATATATCCGCCATGAAACAAGCAATAACGCTTTTCCTGGGCGCCTGCGCCCTGCTGGCCGCCGCGTCCTTCCGCCCGGCTCACGGGCGGAAGGGGTCATTACGCTTAAATCCGGGGAAAAACTGCCGGGCAGCCTGGACACGCTGGACAGCCCGTACCTGAAAGTCCGCTCCAGCATTCTTTCCAAACCCGTGGATGTCAACCTAGAGGAGCTGGACGAGCTGGTTTCTTCCCGTCCGCTGGAGATACCGGAGCAGTTTTCCGTCATCAGGCTCGCCAACGGGGACGAGTTTTACGGCACCCTGAAGGCGCTGGATACGGAGAGCCTTCAACTGCAAACCGCGTGGGGCGGCCTGCTTCCCGTCAACAGGAAGTACGTGCGGCACATCGGGTTCGAATCCCAGAAAGCCTACCTGCGCAACGCGACGGAATCCCTCCAGGGCTGGAAGTCCTCCGCCAACAGCATGCTCCCGGAATGCCGCAACGGGTACTGGATCATGCGCGGCTCCAACAATACGGAACTGCAAACCTCCTTCCCCATGCCGTCCCGCCTCCATGTACAGTTTTCCCTTTACCATACCAATACGTTCCGGATCAATCTCTCCCTCTGGCAGGACTCCAACTCCGGAAGCAGCATTGACCTGGGCCTCTCCCTGGAAAAGGCGGAGCTCTCAAGAATAGTTCCGGCCAGTGACGTTCATTTTACGCCGACCCGGAAAAAAGGCAATTACTACCTGTACGTCAACGGAGAACAGGTTGGCCGGTGGGAAGAGGTCAAGGACATGGACAATATCTTTGAGAATGAAAGCGGGGACGATGAGGAAGAAGACGGGGGAAGCCTCCCAAAAGCATGAATTCAAACCGGGCAATACTCTTGCCGTGAGCGGTTACGACGGCTTAAACATGGCCGTGTTCAACCTGAACGTGTTTGACTGGAACGGCGCCCTCCCCCCACTTGGCGGAGGAACAGGACATCATTTCCAAGTACGACACGGACGCCTCCAGGGACAAGGCCCTGCTGGTGAACGGAGACGTCCTCCCGAGCCATTTCCCTCCAGGAAAACGGCTCCATCCGCATCAAGTCGGACCACTATGACGTGACCATCCCCACCGCCAAGGTGCGCGCCCTGGACCAGAAAGGCCAGAAGGAGAAGAAACTGCCGGAGGACGGCGCGGACACCCGCGTTTTCCTGACGGACCAGAGCATCCTTTCCCTGAACCTGGAGACCCTCAGGGACGGCTTCATGGAAGGGCGTTCCGCAGCGCTGGGAAAAGTCAGAATCCCGCTGAAATCCATCCGGAAAGTCCAGTTCAACCTGCAAAGCCCGGAGCTCCGGAAGCAGAGGGAAACGCCGTTCCGGAGCAGGTAAAGGCGCGCCGCACGCGTTTTAGCCAATCCGGTTCCCGGGAGCGTTTAAGAGCGCATGCGTCAATGCTCCTCCATTTCCTCCGCCCGCCGCACGGCGCTTTTCACCGCCTGAATCCAGGCATTGCGGAATCCGCATTCGTCCAGCGCATTCAGGGCGGCAATCGTGGTGCCTCCGGGGGAAGTCACCTCATCCCGGAGCGCCATGGGATGCTTCCCGGTCTGTTCCAGCATGAGGGCGGACCCCCGCATGGTTTCCACGGCCATTTCAGGGCGGTTTTCCTGGGCAGTCCCATGGCTACGCCGGCGTCCGAAAAGAGCGTCCAGCACCGTAAACATGTAGGCGGGCCCGCTGCCGGAAATGGCGGAAACGGCGTTCATCCTGGCTTCCTCCACCTTATAGACGGAGCCGCAGCCGGAGAGCAGCCGCCGGGCCGCCTCCTCATCTTCATCCGTCACGGCAGCTCCCGTGCTGTAGGCGATGACCCCGGTCAGCACCATGCACGGGGTATTGGGCATGGCGCGCACGATGCGCGTTCCGTCGCTGGCGCAGGCTTCCATATCATCCAGGGAGATGGCAGCAGCGATGGAGATCAACAGCGGCAGCTCCTCCCCCCGTTCGGAAAGGGAGGAAATGAGGAAAAAGTACGCCGTGCGGCTTAACGGCCAGAATCAGGGCCTCCACAGCGTCCGCCGCATCCGCCTCCGTGGCCGCTTCATGCACGCCGGGGTATTCCTGCTGAAGGGCCTGCACGTTTTCATGGTGGTGGTCGTACACCCAGACTTCCTCCGGGGACACCGCTCCGGCTTTTAGCATGCCGCGCAGGAGGGCGCCGCCCATTTTCCCAGTCCAATGATACCTGTTTTCATGGTTGATGATTTTTTGCGGTCAAAAAATATAAACGGTTTATAGAAAATAAAGATATTAATTACAACCTGTGAAAGTGAAAGATAAACTTTTTGCACCTGTTTCCTCCAGCTTTCAGTGGCAAATTATTCGTAAAAATTGTAAACGGTTACGCTCCAGTCTATTCCGCCTGATTTACTTTGCAGAAGCAGCCTTCCACATCATACTGGTAGAAACTGCCGAATTCTTTCTGAACAGCCATAAACAGTTTCGCGTTATTGACTGTGCTATTGATTTTCAAACGGTTTTTGACGATTCCGTCAAATTGCATCAACCGGTCGATGTCTTCCGGCGTCATTTGCGCTACTTTCTCCACATCAAAGCCATGGAAGGCTTCCCGGTATCCTTCGCGTTTCCGGAGGATAGTAATCCAGGCCAAGCCTGCCTGGGCGCTTTCAAGCACCAGAAATTCAAACAGGGTTTTGTCGTCGGTAACGGGTTTGCCCCATTCTTCGTCATGGTATTTTATATATAGTTCGTCTGTTCCGGCCCAACCGCAACGTGCATTGATGATGTCTTCCATACTTTTCCAGGTTAAAATTCCTTTTTCCTGAACAGCCATGCGGCCAGCGTCATGTGAAAGACGAAGTACCCCAGCGTAATCAGGGCCAGACTGCCGAACAGGGAAAGGGGAATGGTCTGCCCGTTCAGGGCGGAATCCGTTACGGAATAAATCTGGAAATTCGGAAAGATGAGGGCAAACAGCCTGCTGCCCGCCATTTCCCACCAGGAGATGCCTCCCGTTCCGGAGCCCACCCACAGGGAGAGCGCCTGCGTCTGGAACAGCCCCGCCAGATAGACCATGAACGTCAGCAGCGCGCTGATGATGGTTCCGTTCGTCATGCAGGACATCAGCAGCGTGAGGGAGGAGAGGACCACGAATTCGCACATCATGACGCCCAGGCCCGTCTGCACGTTCCAGGTAGCGCCCTGGAGGTGGATTCTGTCCAGGTACGGCTGCATTTCCTCCACCGTATAGCGGCCTTTCAGGGAGGCGATCTGCTCCGCCACCACCGTATCCGTCCGCAGCCACAGCACCAGCGTCATCACGGCGTCCATCAGCAGCACGGCGATCAGGGTGAGGGCCAGCACCCCCAGCACCTTCCCCATCAGGTAGTCGATGCGAGGAACCGGCTTGCACAGGATGGTGTACAGGATGCGGTCTTCCGCGTCCTTGGGGATAATCAGGGCCGTGGCCGCCACGCAGAAAAAGAGGCCGAACACCCGCATGGCGCCGTAAGCGGAGTTTTGCAGCAGAACGAGTTCATTGATTCCCCGGTTTCCGGCCCCAGCACCGCGCTCAGGCGGAAGGAGCTCAGGGCCAGCAGAGCCACGGCAAAGAGGCCCAGAAAGAGAAACACCTTCATCCGCACGAGCTGCGTGAAGGTGGTACCGGCGATTACGGCCATGCGCCTGGGCGAAGGTATATAACCGGAGGTAATCCATGCCATGCGGACCATCTTGCCGTATTCCGGAACAAATAAAAGAGCTTTTTATTTCAAGGGGACCGAACTCATCCGCCTGGTGCGCCTGAGGCTGGGTGAGGAGTATTCAGACGCCTCCCTGCGCTACCATTTCTCCTTCATGGCCTCCGAGCCGGACTCGGAAATCGCCAAGGTGGAGCGCGGCCAGGGCTATTACAGGCGCGTTCGGGACCGGGACGGCAAACCGGCGGCCAGGGGGCTGCTGCCCCTGTTTCTGGGGGAAAACGAACCGGACGCGCTGAACTGCCGCGCCAAGGCGCTGGCCCTGGCCGTGCGCCAGTATGATACCACGGGCCGCGGGGTTTTCGTGTTCAGCACCAGTGAAACGGGAACCTCATGGGTGAAGCCGGACCTGGCCGTCGTGGAATGGCCGGATGGGGAATGGGAGGGGAACGCGCTGGTCTTCGACCAAAGCGCGCTCCAGCGCCGCCGCATGATCGGGCGCCCATGATGGGCATCCGCAGCGTCTGCGTGGCCCGCATGCCCGGAGGAGAAGACGGCAGGAGGGAGTTTTTCAGGACCCTGGCCACGTCCCGCTGGGCGCAGTGCGGGGAACTGGTCATCGTGGGGGGAACTTCCGGATGATTCCGAATGCGCCGCCCTGCGCGGACTGGCCGCCGAGATTCGGCGTAGGCGTCGTGTGCCTGGAAATTGCAGACGAACGCCTGTGCGAACTGCCGGGGGCGGAAGAGATTTTCAAGGCAGGGGACGAGGAATGCGCCGCCCTGCTGGCGGAGCTGACGCCCGTGCGCCTGGCTTCCAGCCGCCTGAAGGCGCTGGAGACCGATACCGGGAAACCCTGGGCGGGGAATTCGGCGCCCTGTTCGACTGGCTGGCCGCCTGCCTGGAACGCGGCAGCGTGGAGGAATACGAATTCCGGGTTTCCTGTTATTGAATACGGCAGAGAGATTCTTGACAGAACTTGCGTATTGAATTAAAGATTTTCCCGGCCCCAACCCGCCCTCCCCCCTGACATGGAACAAGAAACCCTGGTTTACCCGCTTGCGAACAATACCGTTCTGCAAGACAAGTATACGATATTGAACGTGCTGAACGCCGGAGGCTTCGGCATTACGTACCTGGCGCTGGACAATCCCCATTCCCGGTACGTCGTCATCAAGGAATGCATGCCGGACGCCTACGCCTTCCGGGACATGGAAACCGGCTTCGTCCACCCGCGGGACGAACAGGCCGCCGTCAACTTCGCCCAGAGCATTTCCAACTCCCGGCAGGAGGCTTCCGTCCTGGCCCAGCTCAACCACCCCGGCATCGTGCAGGTGTTCGACATGTTTGACGCCAACGGCACCTGCTATTACGTCATGGAAAACATCCAGGGGCAGACCCTGTTCGACCTGATGACCACCATGCACGCCACCGGACAGAGCATGGACCCGGCACGGGCCACGGACCTTCTGTTCCGCCTGCTGGACATCCTGCACTACCTTCACGCCATGGGGGTTTACCATTGCGACATCAAGCCGGGAAACATCTTCATCCAGCCGGACGGCACGCCCAAGCTGATCGACTTCGGCGCCGTGCGCACCAAGACCCTCCAGCACCAGGGCCTCGTCCAGATCACTCCCGGCTACACGCCGCCGGAATTCTACCCCGGACGCCGGAGCGAAATCGGCCCCTGGTGCGACATGTACGAGCTGGGCGCCACGTTCTACGAATTGCTTACGGGCCAGGTTCCCCACCCGGCGGACCAGCGTTCCGTGGTGGACCGCAACCCGAAGGTGACCAGTTACGCGGCCCTTCGGAAGACATACCCCATGAACTTCCTTTCCGGGATTGACAAGGCCCTGTCTCCGGATGAACGCAGCCGCTTCCATTCCGCCAAAGCATGGAACGATTACATCAACGCCATGGCGGCCGCAGGAACCCTGCAAGCCGGAGGAGTGGCGCGGAAAGCCCTGCCCAAGGCCAGAAAGAAATCTTCCGCAGGCACCGCCTTCGTCATCATCCTGCTCATCGCGGCGGCGGCCGTCTGGATATGCTGGAAGCAGGGCCTGATCAATTTCTGACCCCCACCTCCCGTTCATGCTGGACCTGGCGGAAGAACTGAAGGCGGCGGCCGCGGAGGGGATGCAGCTCCCTTCCCTGTGCGTGGACCCGGCGTCCATCCTGGCCGTGATGGTCAATGAAGTGGTTCCGGAATGCCCGGAAGACGATTTTTACGGGAACGCCCCCGCGCCGCTGTACCTGTCCACCACCCTGCCCCTGTTCCTCCGGGGCGGGCTCCCAGCCTCTTCCATCCGTGACGTGACGGAAGCCGGCATTTACATCACCAACGCCGTCAAGAGGCCCAAAAGGGAAAGCGCGGTGCCGCAGGAAATGATTGAAGAGAGCCTCCCCGTGCTGGAACGGGAATTGTCCCTTTTCCCGAATCTCCGCGCCGTGATGCTGATGGGGATGTAGCCAAAAAGGCGTTCAACATGATTGCCCGCAGCAAGACGGGGAAGAGCGCCATTCCCGCCGGCTCCACCTACAAGCTCCGCAGGACGCCTTTTTCATGCCATGGGGCTCCGCATTTTCCCGTCCTACATCATGACGGGACGCAATCTTCTGATCGAAAAGTCAAAGACGGCCATGGCCGCGGAGGACATCCGCGCCATGCTCGAGTTTATCCGCAGCCAGGAGCGCTGAAGGCGCATGCGGCCATGAAACCGGATGGAGAGGAAGAGAGCCCTCTTTTAAAAACAGATGCGGCCTTTGTCCGCATTCTGATCAGGTTGCCGCGCAGGCATGCGGCTCTCCTGCAAACGCCGGGAGAAATTCCGCCATCAATGAGTAATCTAAGGTATTCTATTGCGGCAGGGAGTGAAGGAGCATTTCATATTCATTTGCCCTGCGGGCTTGAAATTTCGCTTTCCGTTCTACCGGGCTTGTCCGGATTTCCGGCCTCTTGGCCGAATCCCTTTCCGCAGCGCAGCAAAGGGGATTTTTACCTTTTTCATGTTCCGTTCGGAGCCGATAAGGGCGGCAGCCCCTTATTTCCAGCAACGCGACAGTGGGAAAAATAACGGAGGAAGGACATATCCCCGGCATGCCCGCTGCATTTTTCCACGCAGGAAGACTTTCATGACGGCAAGGGCCGAACCAGACGGTTCAGCCCTTGCAAATGGTTGAGAACTGAGAAAAGGCGCTTACAGGCTTTCCCCGAAGTCCTGGCGGTACTTGGCCGCCAGTTTTTCAGGCCAGTCGCTCTTGGCGCGGAGCTTGCCCATGAAGAAGCGCAGCACGGGCGGTTCCTCCACGAATTCCAGGCCGCCGATCAGGTCGCGGTTGTCGTAGAGCCACTTCATGCGGTCCGCCACGTATTTGACCTGGGACAGCGTGAAGACCCGGCGCGGGAAGGCCAGGCGGAGCAGTTCCACATCCGCCAGAATGTCGTTGCCGTTTTCGTCGCGGACGCTGGAGAGCGTGCCGCGTTCCATCCCGCACGCCGGAGGCGATGAAGAAGGCCGCCGCCAGGGCCCCGGCAGGATAGTCCTCCTGCGGAATATGGGGCAGGAAGCGCCCGGCGTCAATATGGGCGCCCAGGCCGCCCGCGGGGGTCACGCAGGGAATGCCCATGTCCACCATCTGGCCGATGAAGTATTCAATGAAGGAGGGGCTCTGGGAAATCACGGTCAGGTCCGTGGTTTCATACAGGCCCACGGCCATGGCTTCAATTTCACGTACGGAGATGCCGCCGTAGGTCAGGAAGCCTTCAAACAGGGGAACCAGGTGCTCCATTTTCTTGGCGATGGAGCGGTCGTTCGTGCAGATGCCGCCGCCGCGGGAGGAGGAAACCTTGCGGGCGGAGAAGTATACCAAGTCCGCCAGGCCGCACATGGTTTTCAGGATGTCAGCGCAGGAGGAGTCCTTGAACTCGTCTTCACGCATCTTGATGAAGTAGGCGTTTTCCCCGATCAGGGAGGCGTCCAGCACCAGCATGATGCCGAATTCGTCGCAAATGCCGCGGATTTCACGCATGTTGGCAATGGAGAAAGGCTGGCCGCCGATTAAATTGGTGGAGGCTTCCATGCGCACGAAGGGAATTTTGTCCGCCCCGTGACGGGCGATGCAGTCCCGCAGCTTGCCGGGGTCCAGATTGCCCTTGAAGGGATTGGTGCTGACCGGATTGACGGCTTCATCAGCCACCAGTTCCTCAATCTTGCCGCCGTTCAGGTCAATATGGGCGTGCGTGGTGGTGAAATGGTAGTTCATGGGAACCACGTCCCCGGGCTTCACGAAGGTGCGGGCGATGATGTTTTCACAGGCGCGGCCCTGGTGGGCGGGAAGCAGGTATTCCTTGCCGAAGACGTCCCATACGGCCTGCTTCAGGCGGTCAAAGCTCTGGGAACCGGCATAGGCGTCGTCCGCACGGAACATGGCGGCGATCTGGTTGTCGCTCATGGCGTTGACGCCGGAATCCGTCAGCATGTCCAGGTAAACGTCGTTCGTGCTGAGCTGGAAGGTATTGAACCCGGCTTCCTGCGCGGCTTCCAGACGGCGTTCCACGGGGACAAGATGCAGCTTCTGCACCACGCGGACTTTATGCAGTTCCAGGGGAATTTGTTCCCCATTGTAAAATTTGACAACGTTGGATGGTTCTGAATTCATAAAATAAAAGGTGAATAAAAGTGTAGCAGAATGAGTCCTTTCCGCAACATAAAAGACACCCCGCTTCTTTTTCTCCCCCTTCCGGAAAGGCAGGAATGCCGCTGGCAGGAAAAAATGTGGAACTTACGGGAGGAAACCCCTAGCGTGAACTCCTATGAAAGAACACTGGAAATTGATTCAACAGCATCTGGGACTAGATGCGGCGGCTGGCATGGGAGAGGAACACGACCGTTTCCACCATGCGCTGCCACAAGCTGGTGGCGGAACCGCTCCTCCGCATTTTCCGGGCCACCCTGGACCATTACGGCATGGAGAAGATACGGGAACTGGGGCTGGACCTGTACGGAGGCTGCTTCAACAACCGCTCCATCATCGGCGGGAAGGCCACGTCCATGCATGCCTGGGGCATTGCCGTGGACATGGACCCGGACAGGAACGGCCTGAACATCCCTGCACCGAAAGCGGTACTGTCCGGACCGGAGTACGCGGCCTTCTGGCAGTTCGTGGAGGCGGAGGGGCCGTATCCCTGGGACGCGCACGCGATTACGACTGGATGCACTTCCAGTTCGCTACTCTTTGACCGGAGCGGACGGGTCCGTGCGCCAGCCCTCCTCCCCAGCGGCGGCGGAGGGCTGCCCAGTCCAGCCCTTCCCCCGCCATGCCCCAGGAAGGAGCGTTTTTTCAGTTCACGGAAGTTTTCTCCGGGCAGATGGAGCAGCTCCCCCGGTCATAGGCGTCCTGGTCGCACATGCCGTTGAAGAGGGGCGTCCACTGCCAGCGGCGCACGCCCAGGTAGTTCTTGAACGTATCCACCAGCTCCGTCGTGCAGTTGGCGGTGACGGTGTTGTAGTAACGCGGGCGTTCATGGAGGCTGTTGATTTTCTCCGCAAAGCCCAGGAAGGCCTTTTTCAGGTTTTCCCTGCCGATGTTGATGCGGTACAGGTACATGTCCTCCTTCCGGTAGGTGGTGCGCAAGTCGAACAAATCTTCCTCGTCCGCCAGGATGTAAATCACGTTGAACTGCTTGTAGAGGCCCGGAACGGTCCCCTGCTCCACCCCTTCCGGCAGGCGCGTCTCCACGGACAGGGCCAAATGCTTCCCATCCTCAAAGCCGAAGGAGAGCATGGTGTGGGCTACAAATTCCATTCCGTCCCAGTGGCTCACGGCGAAGTCCAGCGTGGCCAGCTTGTCCAGGTCAAAGCGGCGCGTCACGTAGCGCACGTCAAAGTCCCGCTCCGTCCGGTAAACGAAGCTGCGCACGTCCTTCACCAGGATTTCATTCCCGTTGATTTCCACGGCGGGCAACCGGCTCCAGGACGGCTGCCATTCCTTGCCGTTCGTCGCAGGAATGCACAGGTAGTACGCCAGCAGCAGGGCCAGCACGCCCCAGGAGGCGCGCCAGAATACGGGCCGCTTTCTGCGGAAGATGAAGGCGCACGCCATGGCCGCCAGGTAAAGCCACACCAGCACGGCGCCGCCCCATACATTGTAAAATACCACGCCCGCCGCCCATACGGAGAGGCCGAACCATGCCGCCATCATCAGAACGCGGGCGGCAGCCAGGCCCGCATGGCGCAGGGAAGTCAGGTGCATGGGAAATGAAAAGAGAGGCCGCGCGCTCCGGTTCATGAAACGCGCGGCCCGTTGACGGGGGTTATCTGAAGGAAAGGCCTTTACCTTGTCCGCCAGGGCTTTCAGCACGCGCTGGTGCGCGGCGTCCACTTCCGCGGCCGTGAGGGTCTTGGCCGGATCCCTGTACAGGAAGGTGTAGGCAATGGATTTGCGGTCCGCCGGGAGCTTTTCACCGGAGGGGTCCGTGAATACGTCAAAGCAGGAGTAGCTGACAAGCAGTTTTTCCCGTGCGGCTTCAATGGCCTTCACGATGTCCGCATTGGGCGTGGAAAGGGGGGCAGTTCCATGGCCGCGTCACGGGAGGAGCCGGGGAACTGGGGCAGTTCCGCGGCCTTCACGGGAGCGGTGAGAATTTCCTGCATCTTGCGGAGGTCCAGTTCCGCCACGTACACGGGCTGGTCCAGGCCCAGCTCCCGGCAGCACGCCAGGGACAGGCGGGCGAAGTAGCCGCAGGCCTTCCCGTCAAGCTGCGTCCGCCCCCAGGGCGGCCTGTTCGCGCGGTTTGGCGGGGGGGTCAGCGTAAAGCGGTGGCCCGGAGCCAGCGCTTCCATCACGGCCAGAAGGTCCTCAAAAGAGGCCTGTTCCGGCCTGGGGTCCGCCCAGGAGCGCGCCGTGCGGTCCCCGGAAACCAGGATGCCCAGGGTATCCGTTTCAATGTCCCTGCCCTTGCCGCCGCCCGTATTGCGGAAGACGCGGCCAAGTTCAAAGAAGCGCAGGCCGGAGACGCCCTGGTTGCTGTTGCGCACGGCGGCGGCAATCAGGCCGGGCGTGTGCGCGGGGCGCAGTACGGAGTGGTCCTCGCTGAGCGGCAGGGACACGCGGATGAGGTCGCCGTCCTGCAGGGGGCGCAGGGGTAGCGCGTCCTTCACCTGGGCGATGGCGCCGTCAGCGGCTTCAGAGGCGATGAGCTTGATGGTCTGGGTTTCATAGAACCCCAGGGACGCCAGCTTGCGGCGCAGGCCCATCTGGAAGTTGTAGGCCACGTCTACGGGGGATTCCGTGACGAAGGGGCCGGAGAAGCGGGACGGGATGCCGTCCAGGCTTCAGGGAAGCGAACGCGGAAACGGGGCCGTCCGGCTCCCCGCAGGAAGGCATGCAGGCATGGGCCGGATTGGGAACGGGAGCCCCGGCCACATACGTTTGGGAGGCCGTGCCGCCCGCCAGCTGGAGAATCAGTTCCACGGCCCGCACGGAACCGCGCAACACGTTCCAGGCGGAGGTGCCGCGTTCAAAGCGGTAGGAGGAGTCGGAGGACAGGGCCAGCCTGCGGGACGTGGCGCGCACGGAGGAGGGCTTGAACCAGGCGGATTCCAGAATAATGTCCGTAGTGGCGTCCGTCACGCCGCTTTCCTCCCCGCCCATCACGCCGCCGATGGCGAGCGCCTTGCCGGACTGGTCCGCGACGACCAGGTCCGTGCAGTTGAGGGTGTATTCCTGCCCGTCCAGGGCCTTGAAGGTTTCCCCTTCATAGGCGGTGCGGGTGACGATGCCGCCCTGCACCTTCGCCGCGTCAAACGCGTGGAGGGGCGTGCCCAGTTCATGCAGGACGTAGTTGGTGACGTCCACGATGTTGTTGATGGGGCGCAGGCCGATGGCCACCAGGCGTTCCTTCAGCCATTCCGGGCTTTCCTGCACCTTCACGCCGCTGATTTTCACGGCGGTGTAGTACGGGTTCAGGTCCGGCTGGTCCAGCCGCACGAAGTCTCCGGCGGGTTCCAGCTCCACCCCAGCGTCATCAATGGAAACGGGCCTGTACTCCCGTCCGGAGATGGCGGCCAGTTCATACGCCATGCCGTTGTGGGAAAGCAGGTCCGGACGGTTGGGCGTCACTTCCACTTCCACCATCGTATCCGCCTTGACGACCTGGGAGATCGGCGTGCCGGGTTCCAGCTCCTGCGGAAGAATCCAGAGGCCGTGCTCCTTGTCGGGCAGCCCCAGTTCGGAAGCGGAGCAGAGCATGCCGCGGGATTCCACCCCGCGCAGCTTGCCCACCTTGATTTCAAAGTTGCCGGGCAGCACCGCTCCCGGCAGGGCGCAGGGAACCTTGTCCCCCACCTTGTAGTTCTGCGCGCCGCACACAATCTGGTGCAGCGTGCCGTCGCCCACGTCCACCTGGCAGACTTTCAGGCGGTCCGCCTGGGGATGCTGTTCCGCGGCAGCCACGCGGGCCACCACCACGTACGGGGAGTCCACGCCCTGCTGGCGGATGTCTTCCACTTCAATGCCGGCAAAGGTCAGCATGTCCGACATTTCGTCCACGCTCAGGCCGGCCAGGTCGATATACTGGGAAAGCCAGTTAAGGGAAATTTTCATATCTGGGTAAAAATTATTGGAATTGGGCAAGGAAGCGCACGTCGTTCTCAATCAGGGGCGCGGATGTCCCGGATGCCCCAGCGGATCATGGCCAGGCGGTCCAGGCCGATGCCGAAGGCAAATCCGGTCAGCCCCTGTGTAGCGGGCCTGCACGCCGGGTTCCAGCCCCAGTTCGCGGTCCACGGCTTCAAAGACGTTCGGGTCCACCATGCCGCAGCCGGCGATCTCCACCCAGCGCGGTTCCTGGCCGTCCACCTTCAGCTTCACGTCAATTTCAAAGCTGGGTTCCGTGAACGGGAAGAAATGGGGGCGGAAGCGCACTTCCGTATCGGAGCCGAAGAGAGCGCGCAGGAAGTATTCCAGCGTCCCTTTCAGGTCGCCCACGGAAACGTCCGTGTCCACATACAGGCCTTCCAGCTGGTTGAAGGCGGAAAGGTGCGTGGCGTCAATCTCGTCACGGCGGTAGGCGGAGCCGGGGGAAATCACGCGCACGGGGGGCGTCTGCTTCTCCATGGAGCGTATTTGCACGGTGGAGGTGTGCGTACGCAGCAGCTTGCCGGAATCAAAGTAAAACGTGTCCTTCTCATTGCGGGCCGGATGGTCCTCCGGCGTGTTCAGCGCGTCAAAGCAGTGGAACTCGTCCTCAATCTCCGGGCCGTCCGCCAGGGCAAAACCCATGTGGCGCAGAATGCGGATGGCTTCATCCCGCACGATCGTGAGGGGATGCAGGCCGCCCTGCGGCAGGGAGCGGGCCGGAAGCGTCAGGTCAACGCCGGCCACGGCGGCCTTGTCCGCCTGGGCCTGCACTTCCTCCAGCTTGGCGTCCAGCGCTTCCGTAATAGCCTTGCGGGCCTCGTTAAGCAACTGGCCGACGGCGGGCTTTTTCCTCCCATGGTGAAGCCGATGCCCTGGGACATGCCGGAAAGCCTGATCGCCTCCGACGGGGTTCTGGCCCGTTCCACCATCAGCGCCATTCCGCGGCTGAAAACGGTTCCCGTCGCCAGGCCGAACAGAATGGCCATCCAGACAGCCCAGTCCAGCGGAAGATACAGGATGCCCCAGCAGGAAAGAGCCGCCAGGGCCATGGCCATCACGATGAGAAGGCCCCGGCCCCCCGTGGCTTTTTCCAGAGCGTGCGCGGAGAGCGTGGCGGGAAGCTGGGCAAACATGGCTACGGAAAGGATGAAACCTGCGTCCACGTAGCTCATGCCGCGCTGCCTCAGGAAGATGGGAATCCAGGTGTAAAAGAAATAGGCTGCCCCCACCCGGCTCAAATAAAAGATGGTGACCTGCCATGCCTTGCTGCTGCGCAGCAGGTTGCGGCCGGAAGAATCCGGATCGCGCTGGAACACTCCTACCGGATGCTTGAGGAAGTACGCGCCCCACACCAGCATTCCCAGCAGGATGGGAATAATCCATATTCCCAGCCCAAAGCGCCAGCCGCCCAGCATGTTGGAGATGGGAACGGACAGGCCGGAGGCCACCGCGCTCCCCACGCCTATCATGGCGCTGTAAATGCCCATCATGGCGGAGGCGTGGTCCGGGAACTGGTGCTTGATCAGTCCGGGAATGGCCGCTCCGGCAATCCCCATGCCCAGCCCCATCAGGACCATGCCGCCGTACAGGCCCGCCACGCCGTCCCAGCTGCGCCAGAAAATACCGGCCACGGCCAGAAGCTGGAACCAGAAAATGATCTTCCACGGCGTCAGCCAGCGCGCCACGCGCGGAGAAATGGGCGCGGCCACGCCCAGCACAAACACGGGCAGCAGGGCAAACAGCCCTGAATTTTCAAGGGAAAGGCCCATATCCTTTTCAATCGTTCCCAACAGCGGGTCCGGAGAGTCAAATCCGGTCCGCAGATTGAAACAAATGATCAAAAAGGCCACAAGCAGCAGCATCTTTCCCTTCATGCTTCCGGAAGTTCCTGCCTTATCCATCCCATGTTATACAGCCGTTCCCCGCCCCCGTTCAAAAGTAAAAAACTTTTCCGGCTGTACGCGGCAGGGGGCCGGGAAACGGTTTGCGCGGCTGGACGGAATGCGAAGCATGAACCCCGCAGAATGAGGGAAGCCGAACGTGGAACAAATCACCCTTTTGACCCCGGCACCGCAGCCATCAGGAAAGGCAGAGGAAGACATGTTCCCGCAGCTTGAACGAAACAGGCCGCCTGGGAATGAAGGCCTCCCGGCCTTCGGGAATCCATCCTGGGAGCGCAGCAAGCCAAGCTCTGGAAAGGCAGCCATTTATATCTCTCCTTTTCCAGTTTTTCCACTCACATTTAAAAACGGAATTATTTACTTTAGTCTTGTTTTGTTGATCTTTTCGATTTTTTATCGGAGCAATTTACTGAATATCAATTGCCGGAATATTCTGAAAATCTTACGGCAAGACTATTCTACATAATTCCGTTTAAAAAAACACCATCATATTAAAAAAGAATGTCTTACGGCTTGTCTGCATTTTATATTCCTATAGGAATATTTGGAATTAAACTAAATTCCCTTGACGATGAATATTTTCAGTATTACAAGCGAATATGCCTACTACATGCCCGTCCCCTGAAAAATGCCTCCGATACGCCGAGACCGTCCAACGGTTCGGCATCAATTTTCTGAGAGTAGCCGTCTTCATCGTCTTTGCCTGGATTGGCGGCCTCAAGGCCTTCCAGTATGAAGCGGACGGCATCGTTCCCTTCGTAGCCAACAGCCCGATGATGAGTTTCTTCTACGACAAGAAGGCTCCCGAATACAAGCAGCACATGAATAAGGAGGGAGCCGTGGTGCCGGCCAATATCGCATGGCACAAGGAAAACAACACCTACGGCTTTGCCTACGGGCTGGGAATCCTGATCGTCTCCATCGGCACGCTCGTACTGCTGGGCCTCTTTTTCCCGAAGGTGGGCCTCATCGGCGACTGCCTGCTCATCATCATGACCGCCGGAACCTTGTCCTTCCTGATAACCACCCCGGAAACGTGGGTGCCCGACCTGGGCGGACCCAACCACGGCTTCCCCTATCTGTCCGGGGCGGGACGCCTCGTCATCAAGGATATCGCCATGATGGCCGGAGGCTTCATCCTGCTGGGCACGGATTTCAAGCGCATCTTGAAGGCGCGTCTCGGTTGCCCAAGGAGCGGGGAATCCTGCTGCAAGAACTGATTCTTTCCGTCACCGCCTCTGCCGAACGGCAGAGGCTTTTTTATGCGTTAATGTTCCATATGCAGCCGTCTGGAGCGGCTTAACCTCTTGCGTCAATTGAAAGAAAATCAAGCGTCAGCGAAGGAATAATAAAAAGGGCGCAGTCCCTGGCCGCATTCCGTTCAGAAACCGCAGAGGCCTGCGGCGCCCCGGGAACCGTTCCTCCTGTATTCAGAGCGGGAGCAGGGAACAGCCGCCTGTTCCGCTAAATTTCTCCCGGCAGGGAATGGAGGTACATGTACAGGGCGTCCGTGCTGTTTTCCAGCACGTCCATGGTGAACTGCAAGGGTTCCGCGTAAATTTCAGGATAATCCGCTTCCCCTATTTCCGGCCTCACGCGGAACGCGAGCCGTTCCTTCTCCAAATCCATCTCCGCCCGGATGCCCTCTTTATTGCCCCTGGCGTCAAGTCTGATCCACCTGCCCGGATCCTGCAGAAAAACCGCATTCAGGGCATGGATGCAGTACCCGCTTCCCGGCGTATCTTCCAGCGTCAGCCGCTGGTAGCATATCCCGCCGGGGATGCCGCAGGCTCTGAGCAGGGCCGCAAGCAGATTCGCCTTAGCCCAGCAGATGCCCGTTTTCTCCCGCAGCACGTCTGACGCCGAAACTCACTCTTTTATCCTGCGCATCCCATGAATGGCTTATTTCATCCCTCACGAAGCGGTAGGCGCCTGCTATCCATTCCAGCTCTCCTTTACCTGCGGCGCGGAGCCGGGCGGCCCTGTCCAGCACCAGCTCATGCTTCCAGTCAATATAAGGACTGGTTTTCAAATATTCACTGAGGTCGTTGACGATAGCGGCCATGCTTGCTTCTTCACCTCTTACCGGAAAACCGGAAGTAAGTACAGGCGGAAAAGGCCACGCAGGTTCCGGGGCAAGATGGAGCTTCACGATGAAGAAATCAGCCATGGTGTCCTGGGCATGCAGCAGGCCTGATAAGAGCGAAAAAGCATTCCGGTTTTCGTACCTGAACTTATCCCGAGCGCGGCAAAGGGAAATTTCTGTGTTTGCCGTTCATGGTTTTGCAAGGGGCGGGAGTCCTTGTTCCCGGGACGCGGCCATAAAAATACACTGGAGAAGACGTATGGGGCGGTTATTCACCTGGCCGCTTTCCTGTGGCCGGAGGGCCGTCATGGAGCGAGAACACTCCCATGAAAAAGCGCCGCCGTTCCGGAGAACGGCGGCGCCCGAACACGCTAACCTCTTAAGCTTTTATTTGGCGGGGCGCTTGCCGTACGCCAGCGTACGCTTGCCATCCCAGGAAACGGCCTCAATCCGGGTGGAGCCCTCCGGATAAGGAACCGTGGTGGAGGAGTTGTCCTTGGAATCCGTCCCCACCATGGTGATGCGGACCATTTCCTTATCCTTGTAGGTTTCAAAGACGGCGGCGTTTTTCCACACGTCATGGGAGATGATGCGCCGGTTGCCCTGTTCCGTGATGCCCTGGTTGCAGGCGCCCCGGACGGGCAGGCGGTTCTTGTACGCCTCCACGCTGTTGACGGAAAGGTAGTAAATGACGGGGCTTTCCGGCTTCTTGTACTTTCTGGCGTACGCAATCAGGTTTTTGCAATCGGACTCCGTGATGGTCATGCGGGCGCAGGTGTAGTCGTCCAGTTCCTGGTCAATGGGCTTGAGCATGCCGGTCTTCTGGAAGAAATCCGTCAGGTCCTGTTTGGAGACGTCGCAGGCGTTCTTCATGAACGCAAGCTGAAGCTCGCCGTCCTTCTTTCCCTTGGTGTCCATCTTGATGGCCTTGTAGAAGATGTCCGGATAAAAATCGGGATTGCCCTTCCCGGCCACCTTGAAATACAGCTCCAACTGCCACAGGGGAGCCAGCTTGACAAAGTGGTCGTGCACCATCGGACGGTTGTCCCCGCCGGAACGCTTGTCCGGGCCAGCCTGGATGAGCCAGTTTTCCCCCTTCAGGATGCCGTTGTTCAGGTAGGCGTTAAAGCGGCCGCCGATCATGTTGCCGTCCCCGCCGTTGATGCGTTCATGCTCCAGGCGCATGCTGGAGGGATTCAGCATGTAGTTCACGTAGGCGGAGTAAATGTTGTTGGTCACTTCCCCGGTGGATACCCATTTCATGGCGGGGCGCACCTGGTTGACATGGCCGAATTCATGGGCGATGCCCCAGGCGCTGCCGGGAATCTTGTCCGGATTGCCCACTTCCCCCATCGTGCCGTTATGGAAGGCGGCGCCCGTGCCGTCCGCGTGCATGAAGCCGTTCCAGATCACGCGGCCGAACATCCGGTTTTTAGGCAGCATCTTGTACTTGTACAGGCCCATGATCTGCTGCTCCATGCCGATGATCTTGTCATACAGGGCGATCAGTTCCTCCCCCTTGTCCGGGCAGAATTTCTTGAGTTCCTCCACCGGATATACCAGGTGCACGCGGCTGCCAACGATGTCCACCACCTCCGTGGGGGAGTTTTCCAGCATCTTCTTCCAGTCGCTGTTCTTGCTCACGCCCCCCACGAACACGCCGTTCACCTTGCCGGACGGAATGGAGAGCCGCACCTTGGGAGCTTTCTTGTAGTTGGGCGTGAAGTATTCAATGTAGCCCAGCCCCTTGTTTTTCGCCTTGATGATGTTGATTCCCGCCTTGAGGGGGTAGGAGCTGCGGCCTCCGTCACGCCCGAAGTTGTGGATGACCAGGTTCAGTTTTTCCCCTTTGGGGTCTTCCATGACCAGCAGCACGTCCTCCCCTTCCTCAAAAAAGATGCCGGTGGGGTTTTCAAACTTGCTGTACTGGCTGGTGCGCAGGCGGTCCGCCAGGTCCTTGACCGGTTCGTACGGTTCCGCCGTGATGGCGCGCGCCTTGCGGTCATATTTTTTCTCCGCCATCTGGCGGGCGAGCCCGCGCACGAAGGGATCCTTGATTTTGGCGATGCGGTCACGCGTGACACTGGGTTTCAGCGCCAGCATGAAGTCATTGGTGAAGACGTTGGAATCCAGCGCCTTCAGGCCCGCTTCCGTAATCGGAACGGACCCGGTCTCCTGGGCGGAAAGCACGCCGCCGCCCAGCATGCCGCAGAGAGCGAGCAAAAGGGCTCCCTTTTTCAAGAATGGTAAGAGGATCATGTTTATAAAACTATACTGATCAGTTTCCTGAATTGTTTCAAGGAAAAAATCTCCGGTGGGAACATGGACGGAAAAAGGCCGTTTTTGTGACATGGGGCGTTCCTGCCACCGCTTAAAAACTGTCCATCCCTTGACGAGGTCCCTATAATGGCACCCGTAACACATTTTTCCATATGAATACAGAAACGCATCAATTCCAGGCGGAAGTCCGGCAGCTGCTGGACATTGTCATCAACGCCCTTTACAGCGATCGGGAAATCTTTGTGCGGGAGCTCGTTTCCAACGCCTCCGACGCCCTGGAGAAGCTGCGCTTGAAACAACTGACGGATTCCAACATCTACCAGCCGGAAAAGCCTCTGGAAATCACCATTACTACGGACAAGGAGAACAAAACCATCACCATCGCGGACACCGGCATAGGGATGACGGAAGCAGACCTGGTGGAAAACCTGGGGACCATCGCCCATTCCGGCACCAAGAAGTTCATGGAGGCCCTCAAGCAGAAGCAGGAAGGCGGCGAGACCTGATCGGCCAGTTCGGCGTGGGCTTTACAGCTCCTTCATGGTGGCGGACCAGGTGGAGGTCTTTACCCATTCCTGGGAGCCGGAGGCGGCCTCCCTGCGCTGGACTTCCAACGGACGGGAGGGCTACAGCATTGAAACCCTTGACGAACCGCTGGACCGCGGCTCCCGCATCGTCATCCACCTGAAGGATGAATATGAGGAATTCTCCCAGGAATACCGCGTGAAAGAGCTCCTGCGCCGTTATTCCAACTTCGTAGGCTTCCCGATCAATTTCAACGGAGAGCACATCAACACCGTCCAGGCCATCTGGTCCAAGTCCAAATCAGACGTGAAGCCGGAGGAATACGACGAGTTTTACCAGTTTATCTCCCACACGGATGAAAAGCCCCTGTCCTACATGCATTTCAGTGCGGACGCCCCCATCATGCTGAATGCCCTGCTTTTCATCCCCAAGCGTAATCCGGAAATGTTCGGCTTCGGCCGCGTGGACGCACGTCTCCCTGTACTGCAAGCGCGTGCTGATTGACGCCAAGCCGGAAGGCCTGCTTCCGGAATGGCTGCGCTTCCTGAACGGCGTGGTGGACAGCGAGGACCTGCCCCTGAACATTTCCCGCGAAATGCTCCAGGACAATTCCCTGGTGCGCAAGATCAGCGACATTATCACCAAGCGCTTCATCAAGCACCTGGACAAACTTGCCAGGGACGAAAAAAAAAACCTACAAGGAATTCTTTACGGACAGTTTTCCCGCTACCTGAAGGAAGGGGTGGTCACCTCCTGGCCGAACAAGGAATCCCTGGGCAAGCTGCTCCGTTTTGAGTCCACCGCCACGGATGCGGGGAAACGACCTCCTTTGAGGAATACATCACCCGCGGGAAGAGGAACAGAAGGACGCCCTGCCCCAGGAGGAAGCCCTGCCCCAGGACCGCCCTGGAAGAATGGCTGAAAGAACTGTACCCGGACAAATTCGCCAAGGTCACCCTGGGCAAGCGCCTGGTCAGCGGAGCCGCCGTGGCCCTGCAAAGCGGCAATGACATGGGCCCGGAAATGAGGGCGTATATGAAAGCCATGGGGCAGGAAATCCCCGAAAGCCATCCCCAGCTGGAACTGAACCCCTCCAACCCGCTGGTGAAGAAGCTCTCCGCGCTGAGGACGGAAAATCCGGAACTGGCCCAGATGGTGGCGGACCAGATCGCGAACACCGCCCTGCTCCGCGCCGGCATGCTGGACGATCCCGCCGTGCTGGCCCAGTCCTCCCAGGCCCTGATGGAGCAGCTCCTGCTTAAATAAAGCCTCCGGCGGAAACGGCCTCTTTCACAAGCCGCTCCCTGCCCCGGGGCGGCTTTTTCCTTTCATTCCCCGTCATGAACGCGTTCCACCACATGCCCCGGCACTTCCTGTTCCTGAAGCTGGCCTATCAAACGGGCATGTGCCTGCTGGCCCTGGTCGCCGTGACGCTGGCGGCCATTGACCTGACTTCCGAGGCGGCGGAATGGGAAGTGACGGCGGACCGGGTCATTTACTGGATTTTCGTGCTGGATTACGTGGTCCGCTTCTCCATCAGCAGGTCCAAATGGCTCTTCGTCAAGGACCATGTCTGGGACCTGCTGGCCATCATTCCCTTTGACGTGCTGTTCCGTCTGTTCAGGTTCGCCTCCCCTCGGCGAGATTCTGAGGCTCGCCAGGTACCTGGACCTGTTCTCCTACGCCATGAGGTTCACCACGCGCATCAGGCGTTTCTTCAACACGAACGGATTCAAGTACATCTGCATTGCCGCCCTGGTCATCATCCTGCTGGGGGCCGTGGGCATCCATCTGGCGGAAGGCATGAGCCTTCCCAACGGCATCTGGTGGTCCTTTGTCACCGCCACTACAGTGGGCTACGGGGACACCTACCCGGTCACCACTCCCGGAAAATTCCTGGCCGTTTTCCTGATGCTCACGGGCATCGGCTTCGTGGGAACGCTGACCAGCACCATCACCTCCTTTTTCCTGCATCCCCATGCGGGAGAACCCATGCCGTACAGGGAGGAGGAAATTGAAGCCATCAAGAAGAAGCTGGACGGCCTCTCCTCCATGACGGACGAGGACATAGACACCATGGCGGCCCTGCTGAAAACCCTGCGGGACGCCCCGCACGCATCTTCCCATCCAGAGCAGGAAACACCTGCCTCCGGCCCCGGCACTTTACCGCAAAAGCCGGAATGACCCGAATGCCGGATGCGTCTCTGCCCCTGCCGTCCTCCCTTCTTTTTTTTGCACCAAGACTGACAAAAAATCCGTCTGGCATTGCACGGGCAAAGGCGGACAATCCCTCTGTGCCGGGGCTCCCTGCCGACCCTCTCCTTTTTCCAACCTCTCCGCCTTTCTCCATCATGCCAGTTACCAGCCCCCCCCGCGCCTGGGCCGAAATCGACCTCGGGGCCATCCGCCATAACCTGAACGTCGTCAAGCAGGCGGCCAAGGGTGAATATTACATGCCCGTGGTAAAGGCGGCAGCCTACGGTCACGGGCTGGAACAGGTCTGCCGCACCCTGGATTCGGAAGGCATCGCCTTCTTCGGAGTCGCCAACGTGGGGGAAGCGCGGCGCATCAGCCAGGCGGGATGCCGCACCCGGCCCTATATCCTGGGTCCCGCCTTTCCGGAGGAACGGGAGGAAATCGTGCTGAACGGCTGGCGGTCCTTCATCTCCACCATGGAGGAAGCCGTGCACTACAATTCCCTGGCGCGGCTGTACGGGAAGACGCTTCCCATCCATATCTCCGTGGATACGGGCATGGGCCGCGGCGGATTCCTGCCGGACCAGCTTGAAGAATTGCTCTCCCGCCTGGGGGAACTGGACAGCCTGACGAGGACCGGGAAATCACCCTCCGGCAAATTGCCCGCTTTGAACAGATGGCCGCCCGCATCCGGGAAAAACTGCCCCTGAAGTACTGCCATCTGGCCAACAGCGCCGCTTCCCTGGATTATGAGATTCCTCCAACAACATGTGCCGCCCCCGGGCTGGTGCTGTACGGCTTTTCCCCCATTCCCTCCCCTGGGCCGCGCAGTTGAAGCCGGCCATGGCCCTTTCTCCCGCCTGACGGTGGCGCGCACGCTGCCATGCACTGCGCCTGATGATTGATCTTGCCCAGCACAATGACGACGGCTACATCTCCCTGAAGGAGATTTCAGCCAGGCAGGACATCACCGTACGGTATCTGGAACAAATTATCGCCATCCTGCTGAAAGCGGGCTTCGTTCAGAGTTTCCGGGAAGTCCGGCGGCTACCGCCTGTCCCGGCATCCCCGAGAATACACCACGGAAGACATCCTGAAACTGACGGAAGGCTCCCCTGCTGCCCCTTTCCTGCACGGCCTCCCAGAACAGCCCCGTGCCCGCGGGCGTCAAGCTGCGCCACGCTGCCTTTCTGGCGGGGGCTGCAAAGGTCATTGAGGATTACCTGGGCCGCGTCACGCTGGAGGACCTGTCCGAGCAGCAGAAGGAAATCGGCTGCGACTACGGAGCAGGCATTTAACCGGAGCACCCGGCCTGAACATTTTTCGCCCCTTTTTTGTTTTGGCCTTATGTCCCACTTTTTTTTTACCCGGCACTTGACATCCCGACTTTCCCGATAGGAATATAAAAAATATGAATAAGAACCATCGTTTTGAAACGCGCCAGATCCACGTGGGCCGGAAAATCCGGACCCGGCCACGGATGCCCGCGCCGTGCCGATTTACGCCACCACTTCCTATGTCTTCAAGGACTCCGACCAGGCGGCCGCCCGTTTCGCCCCTGGCGGAGCCGGGCAACATCTACAACCGCCTGATGAACCCCACGGCAGACGTTTTCGAAAAGCGCATCGCCGCCCTGGAAGGGGGGGAGCGGGCGCCCTGGCAACCACCGGGCGGCGGCCATCGCCTATGCCGTCAGAATATTGCGCGCGCGCCGGAGACCACATCGTTTCCGCCGCCAACGTGTACGGCGGCACTTACAACCTGTTTGCCCATACATTTGCCGAATCCGGCATTGAAACCACCTTCGTGGACGCCAGCAATCCGGACAATTTCGCCAAGGCCATCCGGGAAAATACGAAGGCACATAGACGCGCTGGCGGAGGTGGCGCACGCCCACGGAATTCCGCTCATTGTGGACAATACCTTCGCCTCCCCCTTTCTGTTCCGCCCTCTGGAGCACGGCGCGGACGTGGTGGTGCATTCCGCCACCAAATTCATCGGCGGCCACGGAACGGCGATGGGCGGCGTGATTGTGGACGGCGGCAAGTTCGACTGGACGCAGAATGATAAATTCCCCGGCATCAGCCAGCCCAACCCGAACTGCCACGGCGCCGTGCTGGCGGAAATCTGCGGCCCTCTGGCCTACATCATGAAGATCCGGACCACCCTGCTGCGGGATACGGGAGCCACCATCAGCCCGTTCAATTCCTTCCTGCTGCTCCAGGGGCTGGAAACCCTTTCCCTGCGGGTGGAGCGCCATGTGCAGAACGCCCTGCGCGTGGTGGATTACTCCCAGATGACGGAGGAGGAACTGAAGGCGGCAGGCATCTCGCCCTCCACGGTGCGGCTTTCCATAGGCACGGAACATATCGACGACATTCTCGAAGACCTGGAACAGGGCTTCCGCGCCATTCTCTAACGATTTAACGGCTACAACGCTCTTTTCCTACAAGCCATGAGAATTTACAGAAACATTACAGAACTGATCGGCGGCACTCCTTTGCTGGAGCTGACCAATTACGAACGCAAAAACGACCTGAACGCCGCCATCCTGGCCAAGCTGGAATACCTCAACCCCGCCGGCAGCGTGAAGGACCGCATCGCCCGGGCCATGATTGACGCCGCGGAAGCCTCCGGAGAGCTGAAGCCGGATTCCGTCATCATTGAACCCACCAGCGGCAACACGGGCATCGGCCTGGCGGCGGTGGCCGCCTCCCGCGGGTACAGGATCATCCTGACCATGCCTGAAACGATGAGCGTGGAACGCCGCAACCTGCTGAAGGCCTACGGCGCGGAACTGGTGCTGACGGACGGCGCGCTGGGCATGAAGGGAGCCATTGCCAAGGCGGAGGAACTGGCCGCAGGACTCCCCAACAGCTTCATTCCCGGCCAGTTCGTCAACCCGGCCAACCCGGAAGTCCATTTCCGGACCACCGGACCGGAAATCTGGAACGACACGGACGGCAAGGTGGACATCTTCGTAGCAGGCATCGGCACCGGAGGCACGATTACGGGCGTAGGCAAGTACCTCAAATCACGCAATCCGGAAATACGGATCGTGGCCGTGGAGCCGTCCGCCTCCCCGGTGCTGACCCAGGGAACCGCCGGCCCCCACAAGATTCAGGGCATTGGCGCGGGTTTCGTGCCGGAAACGCTGGATACCTCCGTGTATGACGAAGTCATCACCGTCACCAATGAAGACGCCTTCGCCACCGGCAAGGAGCTGGCGCGCACGGACGGCGTGCTGACGGGCATTTCCTCCGGCGCAGCGCTCTGGGCCGCCACGCAGGTGGCACAGCGCCCGGAAAACGCAGGCAAGACCATCGTGGTCCTGCTGCCGGACACGGGGACCGCTACCTCTCCACCCCCCTGTTCACGGACTAATCCTTCCCATCCTCCAGCCATGAAAAACCGTGCTGGGCGTGGACGGCTTCGCCGCCCTGGCCTCACAGTCTCCCCCTGCCCGTCGTCGCCATCGGCGGGCTGGACGTGGAGCGCGCCCGGCTGGTGCGCGCTACGGGAGCGGCCAGCGGCATTGCCGTCGTCTCCGCCATTTGCGGAGCGGAGGATCCGGAAGCCGCCGCACGGGCGCTGGCCTGACCGGCTGCATTCCGGAAACAAGCGGGCAGCAAAACATTCTTTCAAACGCCATGCCTTCACCAACTGACCTCATCCATGCCGTCTCCGCCGATCTGGAAAAAATCCGGGAGACGGCTCCGTTGGTTCTCTCTCTGACCAACTCCGTCGTCCAGCCCCTAACGGCCAACCTGCTGCTGGCCGCAGGAGCCGTTCCCGCCATGCTTAACGATGCGGAGGAAGCCGTGGAAATGCTCCGCGGCGGAACGGGAACCCTGCTGCTCAACCTGGGCACCGTTACGCGCGCGAACAGGGGCGCCGTCATGCAGACGGCGGTGCAGGAAGCCAACCGGCTGGACATCCCCTGGGTTCTGGACCCGGTAGCCGTTGGAGCTCTCTCCCTGCGTACGCGGCTGGCGGAACAGTTGAAGGAACGGAAGCCCCGCATCATCCGCGGGAACGCCTCTGAAATCATGGCTCTGGCCGGGTACTCCTCCGTCACGAAGGGACCGGAAAGCACCAGCTCCAGCGCAGACGCCCTGCAGGCAGCCAGGGAACTGGCCCCTGCATGCAGGGGCGGCTGTCCTCGTCACGGGCCGCACGGACTATTCCACGGACGGCCGCCAGGTGATTTCCACGGAAAACGGACATGCCATGATGTCCCGCGTCACGGGCGTGGGCTGTTCCATGGGCGCGCTGGCCGCCGCCTGCGCCGCCGTCTCCTCCTCCCCCTTGCAAGCGGCCGTCTCCACGGCCGTATTAATGGGCATCGCGGGGGAAATGGCCTTTGAACAGAGTCCCGCTCCGGGTTCCTTTGCCGTCTCCCTGCTGGACAGCCTGTACTCCCTTTCTCCGGAAGAAGTAGCGCGGAGAGCGCGCATTCTTCCCCTTTTAAACCGTTACTCCTCCTTCCCGTAACCGCGGAAAAGCAGCGCGCCGCACTCCCTCCGGAATGCGGCGCGTTGAATTGAGGCCTTTTTATTCGTTCCGCGGAACGGAACGGCGCAGGAACACCGCTCCCAGCGCAGCCATCAGCAGCATGCAGGAGGACGGTTCAGGAACAGGAGCAGGCGCCGTAGCCGTAAACGCCGATGCCATGGCTGAAGAAGCTTCCGGAGCCGCATTCGGCGTCCACACCATGCTCACTTCCTTGGAATCCTCGTTCTTCTGGAGGCTCCACTGGCCGTACGCCGCGTAATCTCCGGCGGAAGACGCATCCAGCGTGAAATTACCCGTCAGGGTCGCGTTCGCTCCCCCCTCAATGAAGTTCAGGATGTGGGAGGTTCCCCAGAAGTCGGTGGAATAGTCGAGGCTCAACGCCGCCAGCTTCAGCTTGGCCCCCGCGTCAATCTGGAAGACGCCGGACTGGAGCATCAGGCTGTTGTACGCCAGTTCATTCCCGGCGGAACCGCCCATGGACAAGGTCAGTTCAAAGACGGAGCCGGACTGGAGCGTCGTATTCCCGGACAGGGTGGCGGAACCGGACAGAATGCCGCCATTCTTCACCAGGATGTCATTCCCTAGGGCAACGGAAGAAATATCCGTTCCAAGGCCGCCCAGCGCCAGACGCGCGCCGGAATTGACGGAGGCCGCTCCGGTTCCAAGAGCCTGGCTGGAGGCCGCCACCAGCGTAACTCCGGAAGAGTTCACGATGTTCGCGGATATTTTCAAATCCACGTCTGCGGTTCCACGGTCCACCATGAATACCGTAGGATTGGCATCCCTGAGCTGCACGTTGACGCGCTTAATTTCAGATGCCCTGTTTGCGGATTTCACGAACGACGGCATTCGTCCAGATATCCATGCGACCGCCCGTTATGCCGTCCACAACGCCTCCGGTCAGGTTGAACACCGTATTCTGGAACGTCTGGTTCTTGTTGTCTCCAAAATACAGGGTTCCTCCATTGATGTTCACGTTCTTGACGGAGGTGTTCCCTCCGGAATAACCGAAGCTGTCACCGCCCTTCAATGTCACCTGCGCTCCCTCCCGGATGGCCAGGTTCCCGCGAATCATGCCGTTGGCGCCTCCGTAACCCACCACAAGGACGCCCTTATTCACGGTGGTTCCTCCGGTATAGGAAAGCATCTTCTGGATGGTGAGCGTGCCCGCCGTCACGCTGTCCGTCCTGTTGAATGCCAGGGTTCCTTCATTGGAGACGGCTCCCGTTCCCAGGCTGCCGGAAGTTCCTCCGTTCCCTACCATCAGGGAGGCTCCGGAGAGGATGCGCGTTTCACCGGAATACGTATTGTCAGCCGCCAGAATAACTCCTCCGCCAGTGCCCATGCCCTGGGTATCCACCGTCAGGGAATGATCACCGCCAAGCGAACTGGCTACGGTCAGCATCCCGTTTCCGCCGAACAAATATCCCTGCGTTCCGGCTGTCACGGCCCCGGACAAAACAGCCTGTCCGTCAGCCCCGATGCACACGGAATTCAGTCCCATGCCGCCCAGATTCAAATCCGCCGTACGGGTTCCCGACAGGAGCAGAACGCCTTCGGAAGCATTGGAAACATGCGCCAGGGCGGCATCCGCTTCCGACCCAAGGGCAAAGGATGTTCCGTACTTGACGAGCACATTCTTGTTCTGCACCCCGAGGGAGCGCACGTCCGCGTAGGTGAGGTTCACTCCCCCATTCAGTTCAATAACTCCGGAGAAAGCAGCTCCACCCTCCGAATCACTATTGTGCGCGTTGGCAAGCACTACGGTTCCGGTATTGGAACCGTTGCCGATAGACAGGGTGCCGGAGCCGCTGAGCTTCAAGTTCACCGTCAGCGTTCCGCCGCCTCCGCCCAGGGACCAGCCCCCATCCGCGGTCCAGCCGGAAAGCAGGCCGGTCGTTCCCCGTGTTCCCAAATTCACCTCTCCCAATGCGCCGACGGACAAGTTTCTGAAGCCGTTCAGGCCGGAAATCGCCGCCTGGTCTTCCAGCAGCACGAACGTTCCGGAAGACGCCTGGTCCAGCTTTCCGGCAATAGCGGAAAAACCAGCGCCTTCCACAGCCAGGGCTCCGGCGGCATCCAGCGACCAGACAGCCTGCCCGAGAGCCCCGGCGGAAGAGGCGCGCACCATCCCCCCTTCTACCCTGGCTGTCCCGGAAAAACTGTTATTTCCGTTCTTTAAAAGCAGGGTTCCTTCCCCGGTTTTCACGAGGGAACCGGCACCTGAAATCACGCCGGACTCCGTCGCGGACCCGGAATCCACCTCCGCACGGAACATGGATGCGGTTCCGGACAAAACGACGTTTCCGCTGTGATTTCCCCCGGCCAGCACGCCATACGTGCCTCCGTCATCCACCTGTACGGCAGACACCACCAGGGAATGGCCGCCGGTGGTAAACCGGGCGCCGCTGTTCACCTGCACTGTTCCGGTGGAAAAGGAGGCCATCTGCCAGTCGTTCTCATCCACATAGCCGCCCGCGTGCAGGGTGTGCACTCCGGCAACCTTCACCTCTCCTCCCTGCACCGTCCACGTTCCGGTATTGAGAATATGGCCGGCCAGATTCCAGACGGACCCTTCCGCCGTGCCGGGTGCGTACACCACATTCATCAGTCCACGGGAAGCGGCCTCCCCGTCCCGCAAAGACCCCAGGAACGTCTGTTCCCCGGAGCCCGTGAACGTAAGCGTTACGGTGGAATTGTCAAGGTAATTGGCAAAAACGGCTCCGGAATCCAGGTGAGTGATGGCGTTCAGCGTCAAATTGTGCCCATACATGTCCACCACGCCCCCGCGGTGGCCGAAGATGAACTCCCCGGATACTTGGTTTTCCCCCGCCAGGCGCACCATTACTCCGCCGCCGTTCAGCTTCACGTTGTGCGCCGCGTAGCCGTCCCGGTCCAGAATCAGCATCCCGCTTCCTCCCACGTTGATGTCCGCCGCATTGTTCCCGTGTCCGCTGACGATCAAATCACCTTCCCCGATCTTCCGCCACTCGTCCCCGGAGGTTCCGGTCAGCAGCGTCGTCACGGTTGCCCCCTTGTTCACAACGAAACCCGCCGTATTCAGACGGCAGGAGGCATTTCCTCCGTCGCTCAATACGTAATCCCGGTTGAACGTGAGGGAACCCGCCCCCCGTATCCACCGAGCCCTGGAGAACAATGGTGCCGCCGGAGCCGTCAAAAAATAAGATTGCTGCACACGCCTATCTGCGTGTCCGAGGCCCGCGTTCCCTGTGTGGAGGTATCTCCTCGCAGGCCGGAGGCCAGCCCGGTGTAATCCGTGCTGATATCTCCCTGAACGAAGGTTCCGTTTCCGTCGCCATCCGTCACATTCCACAGAAGATCCCCGCCCCCTTCCGACACGCTGACGGTGCGGTTGAAACTGTCCACGTAATCGCTGGCCCACTGGTTGCCAGAGCGCATCTGGCTGAACTCGCCGTAGCCGCTACCGCCCTGGGATTGACCGGCCCCCACCCATTCCCATCTGCCGGACTTCTCATTAAATACATAGCTGGGACTTCCGCTGTCCCCTGCCAATATGCCGGAAGGCAGGGGATTGATTCCGAAGGCTTCTTGAAATTGTACCAGAAACGGTAGGCCGGGTAAGTCTTGGCATTCTCAGGATCCGGCTCTCCTGTTCCCGGAACGCTGGCCTGTCCCTCAAAAACCAAGGTTCCCCCGGTCAAATAGGAATAACCTCCGCTGATCGTGTCCTGTTTACCGTTCCCCGTGGCAATAGCCTGGGTTCCGGACCCGGCACGCAGAACCAGCCGTCCCTTCATGTTGTCCAGGTATTCCGGATCCGTCAGGTAGGGGGCGTATTCCGCTTCCGTCACGATCTTGCTCAACCGCTGCACGCGGTAGTCATACGTGTAATTCGTCTGGTCGCCCCAGGCATTCTTGATTACCACGCTCCGGTAGGCGTCATAAAACGGCGTTCCTTCCGTGGCTCCAAAACGCTTGGTAAACGTATGGTCTGGTTATTGTAATCATGGGACACGGTGGCGATGAAGCCCGGGCCGCCTACCAAAGCGGCTTCCCCGGCATGGGCGTCCGCCAATCCGTCAAAATTCATCATTTTGGGGATGGAGCCCACGTAATTGCCTTCCTTGTCGTAAATGGCGACGTCTTTGGCATTGATTCCAAAGATGCCCCGGTTTTCCGCAAAATCACGGTAAGTCTGAACGTCGAAGGAATCAGACATCAATCCCCCATAAACGGGAGAGAGGAGACAGGCCGCCCCCAGCAAGCCGGAATGATAGAAATAATGTAAATTCATGGCAGAACGAGCTTTAGGTTAAAATAATTCAAATCATAAAAAAGTACTGCTATTCAAAATGTTTTTTAAAGGACGCTCCAGGAATCGGGAACTTTATTTTATTCCCAATAATTTTAATTATTCTTCATTTTGTTAGAGTTTGAAAACACCATTTGTTTTCAACAAACGACTTTACATTCCCCCACAACAAGAACTGGCGCGAATACCAAGCTTTGCATGACACAAATTATTTCTTCTTTTTCCTTGCTTCAAATAAATTTACCTGAAAGTTCGCCTTTTCCGGCACTCCGCCTCATCTCTTCTCCATACCGCGCAAGGCAAGAATGAAACCTGTTTAGGTTCATTCAGCAGGCGAATGAAAAAACCTTCCTCTCACGCCCGTTAAACTGAACCCCTCATTCTGGCGGACTGGTTGCACCATCACGGCGATTTCTGATCAACGAACGGGCGGAAGCATGAACCTGGGCCGGTGCTCCCCCTCCATTCATCACGAATACAAGGACCAGCCGCCCTGCTCCATCATTGAACACCCCAGCCGCCGCCAGCCCCCTCTGGAAGAGAAACGGACATCATCCCTTTTCTGGAACACATCTGGAACGTCTATGGCAAATACACGGCCCAGCAGCTTGGCCGCATCAACACAGCGCCGGCCTCCCCCTGGCAGCAGGCGCAGGGCAGGCACGGAGAAGCGGAACACCAGCAAATTGCCCGGGAACACGTGAAAGCCTACTTCCAAACCCTGGCTGAATGACCCCGGGAGAAAAAGCCGGACCGCCCTTTTTCTCCGCATTCATTTTTTTCTATTCAAAACACACATTTGAGTGAAAAAAAACTTGCAAAGAACAGCCGGTTCCGCTTTAATTCGCCCGCACCGCAAAGGTGCCCGTTACATAGCCCTATAGTGTAATCGGTAACACAGCGGATTCTGGTTCCGTAGATCAAAAGAAAACGACTTCCAGAAAAGCCCTCTTTTAATTCTGCTGATTGATCATGATGGTATAGGTGATACCATTATAGAGCTGAACATTGACAAGTCCGTTCCTGGAAATTCCCGTTTCATTAGGAGCTGCCACAAGCTGCCATTGTTCCGAATCACCCGCTCCATCCTCCCATGTAATCCAATCAGGACAGCTGATGCAGATATGAGTCTTATTATCGCACGTCAATTCAATATCCACAACTCCTCCCTCAGCCGGAACGTCAAAGAGACTTTGACGGATAGGCCACGGGCAATCGTCCATGGGTCGCTGGCCACCTGTCCAGGACTCCTTGATTTTTGAGAGAAGACCAAACGGATCACCCCTTTCTGCCCACTATCCGGCAACACCGGAAACACCATGTCTGGACATACTCAGAACATGATAACTAAAAGAATAACTGGATTTCACCGCCCCGATCAGCTTAATGGCACCAGCCCTGTCTTGGGAAAAAAGGTAAAGGCGTTTCCTGCCGTTCATATGAGAATGTTCCTCACGGAACACAATCAATCTTGCTGTCTGATGACTATCGTAAACAGCATATAGATAATGACTATTACTGCGTACATAACCCGCTCTCTGGGAACTCTGGAAACCGCACCTCGGCAAAAAATCGCTGCCAGTATTGCCGGGCCAGACCGAGGCCACGGGATGATCCCTTCCATTTTCCGCTTCCGAATAAATCAGGGGATCAACATAATCGTTTTGACGGTAGGGCCACTCCGCAGGTGGCCACGGAAGCCACGAAACAGAAAACCAGGGACGCAAGCAAGGTCCGAAATTCGCCCTGACTCCGAACTTGGAATTATCCGAATTCGCGACATCAACTCCGCCGGGATTAACCAACGTATTAAGTTCCAACACAAACGTGGAATGATACCAAGCATATATATTATCATCTCCCGGGCCAATCATCCGGTGTTCCGACATGATGAACGGAAAATCTTCAGACGTGCAGACAGTAACACCACCAGCTGTAAAAGCGCTTCCAAGTTTGTGGTAAAATCCCACTCCGTTTTCCTGCTGGGAAGGGAGCATGGGAAACAACGGACTGATCAAATCAACCTTGCGTACTGCGCCGACATCGGACACGGGAGGAATGGGGATAATAATGCCTCCATCAGCATGAACCGCGTCGGAGAACGTACCGCCCTGAGCAGTCAGACTACCAGGGAGAGACAAATTGTCGTCTGCATCAACCTCCAAAGACCTGTTCCATTTTTCCCTTTCCTCCTTTGTGACGTGGACCACCGTATTTATTTCATGGGCAGCGAACGAAGTTCGATCCGCCTTGTCATTCCATGCAGTCCTTTCTTCCTGTGTCACATGGACAGCAGCATTTTCAAAATGCTCATTAACATCATTTTGATTCGCCAGAAAAATCCCATTAATCGTAGTAATTTTATTCATGATTCTTGACCGTTTGAGAAAGATAGAGAATATTTCTACCAATCGCTTCCCTATTCATTCCGTAATAATAAAGATTCAACTATTGCGGATCTGGCGCATCCATTCTGAAACGTCATCAGGACTGGAGCTATTTGTTCATCAACTCCATTTCTTCGGAATATGCCCGGGCTACAACAAACGGACCATATAAGAATGATAGTGAGTTTTTTGACAGATTTTACCCTCCCTTCGCTTATATTAGAAACATGAAAAGACTTTTTCCACTCCTGGCCGGCATACTGCCATTCGCAGTATTTCAGACTGAAGCGGCACCCTCCTACAGCATCATCCCTGAACCGGCCCGGACGGAACTAAAGCAGAATACCACCAAAACGCTCAAGCTCCTTTCCGATAAAGCTTCCCCCTCCCTGGGCATAGACGCCTACCAGCTCACCGTCACCCCGCAGGGCGTTCACCTTGCCTCCGGCGGCAGGGAGGGCAGGATGTACGGCCTAGTCACCCTCCAGCAGCTCCAGGACCAGCTGGCGGCACAGCCGGAGGGCATCCCCTGCGGCGTCATCACGGACAAGCCCCGCTACCCCTGGCGCGGCATGATGGTGGACCCCGCGCGCCACTTCATCCCCATCAAGGACCTGAAGAAATTCGTGGACCTGATGGCCTACTACAAATTCAACAAGCTCCACGTGCACCTGACGGACAACCAGGGCTGGCGGCTGCCCGTGCCGGGCTATCCCAGACTGCAAAGCGTCGCCTCCAAGCGGGATGAAAGCTTCGGAGACGGCATCCCCCACGAAGGCATGTACACCAGGCAGGAGCTGAAAGACCTGGTGGCCTACTGTGCGGCGCGCGGCATTGAAGTCATCCCGGAGATAGACGTGCCGGGCCACAACCAGGCCCTGCATGCCGCCTACCCCCCAGAATTCTTCTGCTTCCCAAACCGGACATGAAGGTACGGACAGTGGCCGGCAACAGCAAGGAACTGGTATGCCCCCAGAAGCCGGAGGTCTGGAAATTCTACGCCGCCGTCTTCAAGGAACTCAAGGACATCTTCCGTCCAATACCGTTCACCTGGGCGGCGACGAAGCCCCCACGGAACTCTGGAAAAAATGCCCCCTGTGCCGGGAAGCCCGGACCAAGGCAGGCATGAAAGACGAACAGGAACAAATGAGGGCTTTCTTCGCCAAAATGACAGCCCTGCTCGACAAAAACGGGCAAACGCCGCAATTCTGGTATGAAGGGAACGCCGGCATCTACCACCCGGGCGAAACAGTTTACGCGTGGCGGCAGGACCAGGCTCGCCAGGCCATTGAGAAAACAAAAAAGGCCGGGCTGAACCTGATTATGGCGTCCAATGAATATTGTTATCTGGATTTCCCTCAATTCCCGGGACAATACAACTGGGGATGGATGCAAACCACGACCTTGCAGAAATGTTATGAACTGGATCCGGCCTTCGGCAAATCCACCGCGGAAGCAGGCCACATCCGGGGCGTGCACGCTCCCGTGTGGGCGGAACACCTTCCGGACCTGAACCACCTGCTTTACCGCGTCTATCCCCGCGCCATGGCCCTGGCGGAAGCGGGGTGGTCTCCCATGGAGGTGCGTTCCTGGGAAAACTTCCAGAGGAAAGTGGCCGACCACCGCCCCTTTGTCCTCAAGCGCTTTAATTACGACTTGAAACGCACGAAGGACAATGAGCCGCCCTTCCGGTGGGAAAACAAAAAAAGTAATTCCGCCGTTTTTCCTTATCACTCCTGATTCTCCATGATAGAATCTCTTCTGAAAAAGCCCTCCGTCATGTTTAAACTGATCTACCTCCTGGCCTGCACAGCCTTCTCTGCATCCATGGCGTGTGCCGCACCAGCAGAAAAATACAGTATTATTCCGGAGCCGGAGAAAACGGAGCTGAAGCGGAACGCCACCAGGACCTTGAAGCTTCTCTCCGACAAAACTTCTCCTTCCCTGGGCAAGGACTCCTACCAGCTCACCGTCACCCCGCAGGGAGTGCACCTCTCTTCCGGCGGGAAAGAGGGCCGTATCTACGGACTGGTCACCCTCCAGCAGCTCCAGGACCAGCTGGCGGCGCATCCGGAAGGCATTCCCTGCGGAGTCATCAAGGACAAGCCGCGCTACCCGTGGCGCGGCATGATGGTGGACCCTGCGCGCCACTTCATCCCCATCAAGGACCTGAAGAAATTCGTGGACCTGATGGCCTACTATAAATTCAACAAGCTCCAGCTCCACCTGACGGACGACCAGGGCTGGCGCCTGCCCGTGCCGGGCTATCCCAAACTGAAAAGCATCTCTTCCAAACGGGCGGAAAGCTTCGGCAACGGCACTCCCCACGAAGGAATGTACACCAGGCAGGAACTGAAAGACCTGGTGGCGTACTGCGCCGCGCGCGGCATTGAGGTCATCCCGGAAATAGACATGCCGGGCCACAACCAGGCGTTGGCCGCCGCCTATCCGGAATTCTTCTGCTTTCCAGACCACAACACGAAAGTCAGCACGACCGGCGGTGTGGGCTTGTACCTGGTATGCCCCCACAAGCCGGAAATATGGAAATTTATGCCGCCGTCTTTGACGAGCTCAGGGACATCTTTCCGTCCACCATGGTTCACCTGGGCGGCGACGAAGCCCCGCTGGAAAAACCTGGGAAAAATGCCCTCTCAGCGTCAAATACCGCCAGCAGAAGGGAATGAAGGACGTCCACGAGGAACTGAAGGGAATTTGAAGCGAAAATGGCCTCCATGCTCGCCGCGCGCGGCAAAAAGCCCATCTTCTGGTATGAAAAGCCGTGGGCCCAGGCCAGCGTTTACCGCAAGGGAGACACCGTCTTCACCTGGCGCATGGGCTTGACGCCCTCCACCATCACGGAAACGAAAAAGCAGGGCCTTCCCCTCATCATCGCCGCCGGGGAACACTGCTATCTGGACTACCCCCAGATTCCCGGCCAGGACAACCGGGGCTGGATGCCCACCACCACGCTGGAACAAAGCTACAAGCTGAACCCCGCCTACGGCAGGCCGGAGCAGGAAACAGACCATATCATCGGCGTTCAGGCCACCATGTGGGCGGAACAGCTCCCCACCCTGAACCACCTGCTTTACCGCACCTACCCCCGCGCCTGCGCCATTGCGGAAGCGGGCTGGTCACCAATGAACGTGCGTTCCTGGGAAAACTTCCAGCGCAAGCTGGCCGATCAGCGCCAATTTGTCCTCAAGCGTTTCAACTACGATATGGAGCGCACCAAGGAAAACGAACCCCCTTTCAAATAATCCGCATTCTCTATCCATGAGCAGCACTAAATTTGCACGTCCGCACCGCCCCTCCGTAGAAGAACTGGCCCAGGGAGTCCTGGCCGGGAACCGCGCCCTGCTGGGAAGGGCCATCACCCTGGTAGAAAGCAACGCCGCTAAAGACCAGGAAGCCTCACGGGCGCTCATCTCCAAGCTCCTGCCCCATTCGGGCAACGCCGTCCGCATCGGCATCACGGGCGTTCCCGGCGCGGGCAAATCCTCCTTCATTGAAGCCTTCGGCACCTACCTGTGCAAAAAAGGCTTCAAGGTGGCCGTGCTGGCCATTGACCCGTCCTCTTCCGTTTCCCGCGGTTCCATCATGGGGGACAAAACCCGCATGGAAGAACTCTCCGGGGAGGAAAACGCCTTCATCCGCCCTTCCCCCCGGCGGCTCCCTGGGCGGCGTAGCCAGAAAAACGCGTGAAACCATGATCGCGTGCGAAGCCGCGGGCTTTGACATCATCCTCATTGAAACCGTCGGCGTCGGCCAGTCGGAAACCACCGTCCGTTCCATGGTGGACATCTTCATGCTCCTGCTCATCACCGGAGCCGGAGACGACCTCCAGGGCATCAAGCGCGGCATCATGGAGCTGGCGGACATCCTGGTAGTCACCAAGGACGACGGCGACAACCGCCAGCGGGCGGCGGCCCACTGCCAGGAACTGAAAATGGTGCTCCACTACCTGCAAAGCCCCACCCCCGGCTGGACGCCCTCCGTCCTCACCTGTTCCTCCCTGGAAGGGCGCGGACTGGACACCATTGAAGAAACGCTCTTCCGTTTCCGGGACAGCATGAAGGAATCCGGCTTCTGGTACAACCGCCGCCGGCACCCGTCCCTCTCATGGGTCCAGGCCCTGGTGCATGAAGCCCTGCTCACCGCCTTTGAACAGCATCCCGCCGTGGCGTCCCGCATGCCCGTCCTGGAAAACATGGTGGCCGGGGACAAGATGGACCCCGTCTCCGCCGCGCACGACCTGCTGAGCCACTTCACTTATCCCGTGCCCGGACATTGAAAAAAATCCGCCAGCACCCTGGCGTATACCTCCTTCTTGAACTCCGGCAGCCACTCCAGCTTGAACCCGGCCGGGGCTATCCACCTGTAGGCGCAGAACTCCCGGTGGTCCAGGCTGGGCTCCGGAGCGTCCGCATGCAGCCGGCACAGGAAATACTCCTGCTCCTGCCCCACAAAAGGCTGCTGCCGCTTTTCGCGGACGTACTCCAGCACCTCCGGCGGATAATCGTAACGATAGCCGCCCCGGGATTCCACAACATCATACTGGGACGGCAGGAACCCCACTTCCTCCCGGACTTCCCGCTTCACCGCCTCCGTGGCAGTTTCCCCCGGATCAATCCCCCCCTGAGGGAACTGCCAGGCCCCTTTCTGCCTGGAACGTTCGCAAACCAGCAGCTTTCCGTCCTCCCGGACCAACAGCCCCGCCACATTGGGACGATACAATCTTTCCATGCCTTCTTACCTAGCACAACATCCCTTGTATTTCCAGCCATGTTCTTCCACAAATTTATTGCGGTCATGTAAAAATGACTCGGATACAGACACTTTATTTTCCCCTCCAAACAACTCCGGATGTAAACCACCACCCCTAAGCAGGATAAAACAAAAGACACCCTCCTTGATGAATGGAATTTCCTGTTACCCGCCCGGAAAACTCTGGTAATCAAACATTAACAGGCTGCCATTTTCCGAACATTGTTCTTTAGCCGCAAGTCTATTTCTTGCAAGGTGAAAACTGGCTAACTGCCGTTCTTTCACTTTTCACGTCCCGTTAATAAAAACTGATCATGAAAATAAAAATCAATTATTTCGCTGCCATGTTGCTGGCAATGTTCGCAGGGGGAGGCATAGGCGCCCAGGGCGCGGAGCAGCCTAAAAAGGCGACAAGCCATACTATTGAATACAACCAAAAATTTCTCGGCGCTCATGGCCTGGACGAGAACGACAAGCAAGACTTTCAGGATGCTGAAAAGGGATTCATGGCAACCCTCAAGGACCCGAACATTAAAAACAAGGAGGGACGGACGGTCTTTGACATCTCTTCCTTCGACTTTACCAAGGACAAACCGGCCCCTGATACGGTGAATCCGAGTTTATGGCGCGTCTCCCAGCTCAATGCCAAAAGCGGGCTGTTCAAGGTCATGGACGGCATCTACCAGATTCGCGGGTTTGATCTTTCCAACATGACTATTATTGAAGGCAAGGAAGGCCTCATCATCATTGACCCTCTCATCTCGGAAGAAACCGCAAAAGCGGGGCTTGACCTCTACTATCGGGAAGTGGAACAGCCGGAGACGGGGAAACGTCCGGTCAAGGCAGTTGTATACACGCACTCCCATGTCGACCACTTTGGCGGAGTCAAGGGGTAGCATCGGAGCAAGACGTCAAATCCGGTAAAACGCAGATACTGGCGCCGGAGGGATTCCTGAAAGAAGCCGTTTCCGAAAACGTCTATGCCGGCAACGCCATGGGGAGACGCTCCACGTACATGTATGCGGCGCCCTTTAACAAGGGGCCGGAGGGTACCGTAGGCTCCGGCCTGGGAACCGCCAGCTCCAGCGGAACCATTACAGTCATTCCGCCTACCGATACAATCACCAAAACGGGTGAAACAAGAACGATAGACGGAGTGGAAATGGAATTCATGATGGCTCCCGGAACGGAAGCCCCTTCTGAAATGCTGATGTATTTCCCCCAATTCAAGGCGCTTTGCAGTGCGGAGGACGCGACCCATACCATGCATAACCTTTATACCCTGAGAGGAGCCAAGGTTCGGGACGCAAGCAATTGGTGGAAAGCGCTTGATGAAGCCATCCAGCGTTATGGAGACAAAACGGAAGTCTTATTCGCACAGCACCACTGGCCGAGATGGGGGAAAGAACGCATCAGCCAATTCCTGGCCAAGGAACGCAACGGCTACAAATACATGCACGACCAGACGCTGAACCTGATTAACAAAGGGTATACGCCTGTAGAAATTGCGGAAATGATCAAGCTGCCGCCGGAAATAGACAAGCAATGGTACTTCCGGGGCTATTACGGCACGCTGAACCACAACGCCAAAGCCATCTATCAACGGTACATGGGCTGGTATGACGGCAACCCGGCCAACCTGTATGCCCTGCCGCCTGTGGAAGCGGCCAAGCGCTATGTGGAACTGGCGGGAGGTGCCGATAAAATGATAGACAATGCCCAAAAGGCCTTTGACCAAGGAGACTACCGCTGGACGGCCGAGGTATTAAAACACGTGGTTTTTGCCGATCCCCAAAACAGCAAGGCAAGAAATCTGGCGGCGGACGCTCTGGAACAACTCGGCTACCAGGCTGAATCGGGGCCCTGGCGCAACGAATTTCTCGTCGGAGCCTACGAACTGAGAAACGGTCTGCTTAAAAACCCCCTGGACCTTGTATCAACGGATATTCTGTCCAACCTCACGCCGGAAATGCTGTTTGACTACATGGGCATCAGTCTCAATGCCGAGAAATCCAAAGGGAAAAAGCTCGCTTTCAACTGGATAGACCAAAACGGAAAGCCATACGGCTTCTGGGTTGAGGATGAAGTACTGATGTACCGAGAAGGAAAACCGGTCGATCATCCTGATGCAGTAATTACCGGAGACAAGCTCAACTTCACCCTTATTGCCATGCAGGCTGTACCCTTGAAGGAAGCCCTGGACAAGAGCATGATCAAGATCGAAGGCAATACGGACAAATTCAAGGAACTGATCGGATGCATGGACAAGTTCAATGGGAACTTCAACATCATAGAACCCTGATTTTTCATTGTCCTTTAAAAAAACCGCTTTTCCTAGAATTAGGGAAAAGCGGTTTTTTACATATGAGCCAACGCAGCAAGAAACACCATCTTTTCTTCTCCCAGCGTTTAACTCAGATCATTGAAAAAATCCCTGTCAATATCCCCGTATTCACTTCTTTCTTGAACTCTCTTGGATTTATCCACCTATAGGTGCAAAACTCTCGGTGTGGTCCAGTCAGAATCCTGGAATATCAAATCCAGCCAACTCCTGCACCTCATCAATAAAATCCTCACCGACGTATTCCAGTACCTTCAAAGCATAAATTTACAACGACATTTTGCCCCAGAACTTTACAACATCATTTAGCATGATAGCAAACCCATCTCTTCCCATAATTGCAACTTCACCATCATCGTATTCTGTCAACAATATAATGATGGTATAATAAGTAAATATACAAGTAATCGGTAATATTATAGCACCCAACAAATATGGATTTACATTGCATTGTAAAAAAAATTAACATATCCCTTGAAATATACATTTAGTAATTTACAAAATAAAAAAAAATAAACCAATATATAAAAGATTGATGTTAGAAAAAATGTCAAAATACTAGATGCAATCATATAATTATCATGTAAAAATCTCCGAAAAACATTTTTAATAAACCATTTACATCGATAAAAAACATTCCTTAATATAATTTTAGTGTGTACATCAATCGGTTTTAAAATCCATCGTTTTAATACTTCATTCCATTCCGCCTGATATTCCATTACAGTACGCCATGGATGTTTTTTTTATTATCTCAATTATTTGAGAAAATTCCAACCAAATATTTTCGAAATGATCCTCACTTGGATTTGGTATCTCTATCAATATTTTTTTATTATGATAGGAGAATATTATACATCCATCACCTTTTTTATTCTTTTTAAAAACAGGTTTAAGATATTCTTTGCTCCATTCATATAAATCTTTTCCTAATTCGTTTAGGTAGGCTTTTGCAGTTGTTGCAATGCAAAAACCTACACCAGTCAATATAATCTCTAAAAACCAGCTTCCGGGTCCGCTATGAGAAGATCTAAATTCTTTTTCACATTTATAATAATACTTATCTTGTATCTTCCCATCTGGATCCATTAGATCTATATCCTTCCCTGAAAATGCAGCACTATTTACATTTAAAGTGATTGATGTCTCCATATTATTCATAATATTTTCTAAATAAGCATACCATGTGCAAATCAAATTACAATAATCAATCAATATAAATTCTAACCTATTTTTTATTTTTACAACAATGATTAGCAACATATTCCTCCCTCGTCAGCATTACCGCGCCAGAAAGTATTCTTACTTCGAGAATTTTCCTTCACACGAGCTAACGATTGATATTATATAGAGATATGAAACGCTTTTTTCTTTCTACCTTGGCGGTCTGCGTGTGTGCAGTAGCTCCTCTTTCCGCCCAGTCCAAGACGGGGGCTCCTGCCCAGTCTACTGATGATTACAATCAGAGCCAGTTCTGGATCGGCAATTTTCCGGAGGGGCAGTATGTGGTGCATCTCAGCCGGATTGTGGCTGTGGCGCAGCACAAGTATATCCTGGACAACGCTTGCATGGTCTATGAAGTGACACTGGTCACCATGGGGAATACGCCCACCAAGTTTTATTATCTGGAGACGCTGGGGCAGAATTCCGGCATCAATGCCATCAAGAATGTGACCGACCGGGCGAAGGAACTCGGTTCCGGCGCCGTCAACCGGACGACGGGAGGAAGCATCGATCCGGATACTACCGTCGCCAAGGCTTACCCGAATACAAATACCGTCGAGTTTCGCGTAGCCACTCTGGAACAACTCAACAAGATGTACGCCTCCCCTGCTCAAGGCATGGCAGGACGGGAAAGGGAGGACCTTCAAGCCTTGAAGGTAGTGATGCGAGTTTAGAGAGTAGTGATTAGATTTTAAATTCGTGGACTGCAAGTCCGGATATTTTACACTAATCTCTCATCTCTAAACTCTCATCACTGTTAAATGTATTTCCTCTCCATCATGTGGGCCTTCAAGGGGTCCGCGGCGAAGAGGTGCGTGAGGCCGATCGCCAGGGCGTCCGCGGCATCGGATTCCGGCGTTTCCCGGAGTTCCAGCAGGGCGCGCACCATGAAGGCGACCTGCGCTTTTTGAGCGGCCCCTCGCCCTACAACGGAGAGTTTCACGCTTTTGGGAGAGTATTCCATGATCCGCAGTCCGGCTTCCGCCGCGGCAATGACCACGGCCGCCTTGGCCGCGCCCATCGTGATGGCCGTCTGATGGGACTGGACGTAGATGATGCGTTCCACCGCCATTTCATCCGGTTCCCATTTGTCAATGAGGTTGCCCAGGTGCTGCTTGATGGCAAGCAGGCAGCCGGACTGGGACACACTCCGGGAATGGAGAGCGTTCCGTAGTCCAGCGCACACGCCCGGCGATGGTCGCCCTCCACCACGGCATAGCCCGTGTTGCGGATGGCCGGGTCTATGGCAAGGATGCGCATGGGATGATATTCATTCCCGCAGAGAGAACCTTGTCAGCTCCCCCTTAGCGTCTGCGGCGCTTGGGGCCGGCGGGTTTGACCTTGCGGACGGACTTGACGGGCTTGTCTTCCAGCAGGGCGGTGTACGTGTAGTCGAAGCCGTCCAGCTTTTTGCGTTCAATGGGCTTTCCGATGAAGTTTTCCACAGCCGTGGCAAAGTCCACTTCATCCGCCGTCATGATCGTGAAGGCGTCTCCGGAGGCTTCGGCACGGCCGGTACGGCCGATGCGGTGCACGTAGTCTTCCGCATTTTCCGGCACCCGGTAGTTGATGACGTGGGTCACGCCACTGATGTCAATGCCGCGCGCCGCCACGTCCGTAGCCACCAGAATATCATATTTGCCGCTCTTGAAGCCCTTGAGCGCTTCCATGCGTTCCTTCTGGGGAATGTCGGAGTGCATGACGGCCACTTCCCCGCGGTAGCCATGCTGCTTGAGCATGCCGCACACGGCGTCCGCCTCCTTGCGGGTACGGGTGAAGATCATGACGGAATGGAAGTCCGTCCCCTTGAGCAGGGCCAGCAGCAGTTCGTCCCGCTGGTCCAGCGCCACCGGGTAAAAGGCATGGCTGATGGTGGCGGCCACTTCGCGCCGGGCGATGGTGACTTCCGCCGGATCCGTCAGGCACCATTTGGCAAATCCGGCGATGACCGGGGGCATGGTGGCGGAGAAGAAGAGGGTCTGCCTGCCTTCCCACGGGCAGAGGTTGACGATTTTACGGACGATGGGGAGAAAGCCCATGTCCAGCATGCGGTCCACCTCATCCAGCACCAGGGCCTTGACTTCTCCGAAGCGCATGGTGCCGCGGTAGAAGTGGTCCACCAAGCGGCCGGGCGTTGCCACCACGATGTCCGCTCCGTTTTTCAGGTCTTCCGTCTGCTTCCCGTAGCCCACGCCGCCGTACAGCAGGGCCACTTTCAGCCCGGTGAATTCTCCGTATTCGGCAAAGGCTTCCGCCACCTGGTCCGCCAGTTCGCGGGTGGGTTCCAGCACCAGTATCTGGGGCTTGCCAATGGGCTGAAGCTTTGTCAGCAGGGGGAGGGCAAAAGCGGCGGTTTTTCCCGTTCCCGTCTGGGAGGCCCCAATGAGGTCCCGGCCCTCCAGAATGATGGGAATGGCCTGCTCCTGAATGGGGGTGGGATGTTCATAACCGCATTTTTCCACCGCCTTCAAGACGGGTTCCGATAAACCTAATTCTGAAAATAACATTGATCTTGTATGCTTGCTAAAGAGTGGAGCACGTCCCCGCGCAGCGGCGCGGGAAGCGTGGTCAGGAGATGAACGGATTGGTCAGCAGTTCATTCTTCACGGTGGTGTACGGTCCGTGTCCCGGGAAAATCATGGTCGTGGCGGGCTGGTTGAGCACTTTCTTTTTCTATGCCCTGTTTCAGCAGGCGCAGGTTCCCTCCCGGAAGGTCCGTCCGTCCGATGGAACCGGCAAAGATAACGTCTCCCGTGAACATGATTCCCTCGTCCGGCAGGTCGTAAACGATGCTGTCCGGAGAGTGTCCCGGCACCTGGTGCAGATGCCACAGCAGGCCGCCCCAGTTTGCCGTGTGGATGTCCGGCGTGAGTATTTCATCCACCACAAACGGCTGTACGTTGAGGGAAGCCCCCAGGCGTCGCGCGCCATTTTTTCCAGCGTCAAGTCTTCAGTGTAAGGCTGTCCGGCGTGAATGCGGCAGCCGAAGATCTGGCGCATGCGGCAGGCGTCCTCCACATGGTCAAAGTGCTGGTGCGTGATGAGAAGGTCCGTGATGATGATATCGGGCTTTTTGGAGTATCCAGTCCGCGAAGCCGGACGGAGCGTCCACCGCCACGTAAGAGTTATCCTTCGTCTTGAAGAGATAACCATTACAGGAAGCTACTCCACCCGTATAAACGCGAATCCGATCCATGAGCAGGGATTGTAGTGAGATCGTCCGGAATATCCAGTATAAAGACGGTTTCCTTCAATTGCTTTCTGTCATCTTCCCGCGGGGGTGGCCGTCACACCAGGCTCCAGGGAATGACGCTTCCGGCCTCCATCGGCACCACTTTCTGTCCATGCCCCTCGTAGGCGTCCGGCACCAGCATTTCCCGCTGCTGCAGGCGCACCGTCCTGGCAGGAGGCTTCAGTCCGTACAGGGAACAGGCATGGCCGGAAACGAAGCCCTGCAACCGGTCCAGGGCGCCGTGTCCGTCAAACAGGGCCGCCAGGCGCGGCAGGGCGATGGGAGCGGTGAACACGCCGGCGGCGCAGCCGCACGCTTCCTTGGCGTGGACGGGATGGGGGGGAGTCACTGCCGAACATGAGGCGCGGATGTCCGGATAGGGCAGCTTTCAACAGCGCTTCCCGGTCTTCCGGCCTTTTGGCGATCGGCTTGCAGAAGAGGTGGGGGCGCAGCATGCCCCCGGCCACGTCGTCCAGCGTGATAAGAAGGTGCTGGAGGGTTACGGTAGCCGCGAGGTTTTCAAATTCATCCAGCAGCCGCACGGCGGAGGCCGTGGTGATGTGTTCCATGCAGATGGTCAGCCGGGGGAAGCGGGTGGCCAGATCACGGTAAACGTCCAGGAATTCGGCTTCCCGGTCCATCACGAATCCGTGGCTTTCACCGTGAACCAGCAGCGGAATGCCCATTTCCTGCATGAGGGACATGGTGCCCTCCGCATCCTTCATGGCCCTTACGCCTCCTTCGCTGTTCGTGGTTGCTCCCGCCGGGTACAGCTTGATGCCGAATACCAGTTCCTTGAGCGTAGCCAGTTCCTTTTCGGAATAGGAGCGGAAGAACGCCGTCATGTACGGCTGGAAGACGTCTCCCCCGCAAGCGTCCAGCACCCGCTGCCGGTAGGCCTGCACCGCATCCGCATCCGCCACAGGGGGCACCAGGTTGGGCATGATGACCGCCCCGGCAAAGGAGGCGGAGCTCAGGGGTGCGACCAGTTTCAGCATGTCGCCGTCCCTCAGGTGAAGATGCATGTCCAGCGGGGAGTGCAGTTCCAGAATCATGCGGGTATCATGGGGGAAGATCGTGGCGAAATCAAGCATGGTCCCCTGCTCCGCGGAAAGGAGGGGTTTGGCGGAGAGAAAGAGAAGGGGGAATAAGAGCCTCCGCTCCCGGCTGGATGCCTTTCATTCAAACCGTGGGGATTTATGCAAAGGCACCACCCTTGCCGGGATGCGTCTTGGGAAAAAACAGGCAAACGAACAGGTGCCGGAGAACCGGACAATCCCAGGGCACAAAAAAGCCGCCCGGAGGCGGCCGTTTCTTCTTTGAAACAAGGTGGCGAAGCGGACGGGGCTCGAACCCGCGACCTCCAGCGTGACAGGCTGGCGCTCTAACCGAACTGAGCTACCGCTCCCTGACCTTGAATGTTGTTCCTGCCTTGCGGCGAGGACGTGGAGGCTTATACACGCCTTTATACCCCAGTGACAAGAAAAAAAGACTTTTTTTGAAACTTCCGCAACCTCCGGCGGTTTGTATGGTGAAGGAGCCGTGATTTTTCATTTTTCCGATTTATTTCGACACGGCAACAAATTCTCAACTTTATTTGTTTTAGTTTGACAACAATTAACCGGTTTTGACATAACAGCCCCATGCTTCAACCTGCCGTGGATATCACTACCTCCGTTCACAAGTTCGAGACCATCCTTTACCAGTTTAAAAGAGATAACTTGAATGAAGTGGACCAGAGCCACTATCAGAAGATCATGGGGCTCTCCGTCCGGCAGATGAATGCCCTGGGCGCCCTGAACCGGTTGATGACCAACCGCCATGAAGGCATTCCCCTGAAGACGCTCGCCCACCATCTCCGCATGAGCATTCCCTCCACGTCCCTGCTGGTGGACAGCATGGTGAAGAAGGGCCTGTTTGACCGCAAGGAGAACCCGCGCGACAGGCGTTCCCTGTGCATCCGCCTTTCCGAGGAAGGGGAGTCCAGGTTCCAGCTGCTTTACAACGGCATGAAGCAACGGCTGGACACCCTGTTCAGCACCCTGGCGGAGGAGGACAAGGGAGAATTTCTGCCGCATTGTGGATACCCTTTACAACCACGTTTACAGTAAATAATACCATATGAAAAAACATACGCACCAACGGAAGGTTCCCCTCCGCCTGCTGGCCGGATCCGGCCTGCTTTTCTCTCTGCTTGTTCCGGGTTATTCCCAGGGAGCGCCGGGAGGGGCCGCCAAGCCCAGTACCGTACTCGTCGAGAAAGCGACCGCCATCGACAGCGCGGTGAACAAGAAATACATCGGCCAGGTGGAAGCCATTGACCGGGTAACCGTACAGCCCCGCGTTTCCGGCAACATCGTGGCCACCCGCTTCCGGGAAGGCAAGGTGGTGAAGAAGGGAGACCTCCTTTTCGAGATAGAAGACACGCGCTACAAGGCGGCCGTGGAGGAAGCGGTGGCCAAGAAGGCCCAGCTTGAAGCCAAGCTGCTTTACGCGAAGAACAGCTTTGAACGCTACAACAGGCTGCTGGCCTCCAAGTCCGTCTCCATGGATACGGTGGAAAACGCCAAGAGCACCATGCACGCCCTGGAAGCGGAGATCCAGTCCGCAGACGCCGCCATCACGGTAGCGAAGGATGACCTCAATTACACCAAACTGACGGCCCCCATCACGGGACGCACGGGACGCGTCACTTTTTCCACGGGCAATTACATCACGCCCACCTCCGGTTCCCTGGTGACCATCACGGGCATTGACGAGGTGTACGTGAAGTTCCCCATCAGCGAACGCGATTTCCTTTCCCTGTTCGGCACCCAGGAGAAGATGAAGAAGGATGCCCTGGTGTCCGTCAACCTCGCCAACGGCAAGGCATACGACCAGCCGGGCAAAATTTTCATGACGGACAATACCGTCCAGCCGACTACGGACACCCTGAACGTCTGGGCCAGGTTCCCCAATCCGGAAGACGTGCTGACGCCCGGCGGCGTGGTCACGGTGAATCTTTCCAAGAAGAACGTGGACCGCTTCCCGGCTGCCAACATTTCCTCCGTGATGCACGACGCCTACAAGAGCTACGTTTACGTGGTGAATGACCAGGGCGTGGTGGAGCGCCGCGACGTCACGCTGGGCAACACGGTCAATAATGAACAGTGCTTCAGCTCCGGCGTGAAGGAAGGGGAAGTCATCATCATCGACGGCATGCACAAGGTGCGTCCCGGCGCCAAGGTGAAATCCGGTGTATTCCGCTCAAAACTGATCATCCCATGATTGCGGACCTGTTTATCAAACGCCCCAAATTCGCCATCGTCATCGCCATCCTGATGATTCTGGCGGGCCTGAAGCAGCTGCCCATTGCGGAGTATCCGGAAATCGCCCCCACCAGCATCAACGTGCAGGCCACTTACACGGGCGCGAGCGCCCAGGTGGTGATGGAGACGCTGGCCTCCCCCATTGAGGAGGAATTGAACGGGCTGGAAAACCTGCTTTATTTCTCCTCCAAGTCTGACAACACCGGCGGTTATTCCCTTTCCCTGACGTTCAAGAGCGGCACGGATTCGGACATCAACATGGTGAACGTCCAGAACGCCCTGAAGCGCGTGGAGTACAAGTTGCCCAAGGAAGTGACGGACCATGGCATCAAGATACGGAAGCGCTCCGCGGACATCCTGGGGTTCTTCGCCTTCCGGTCCACCAGCATGAGTTCCCTGGAGCTGAACAACTTCGTCAAGTCCAGGGTGAAGGATGAGATCGCCCGCGTGCCGGGCATCTCCGCCGTCAACCTGATGCCGGAAAAGAATTACAGCATGCGCATCTGGCTGGACGCCCTGCGCATGTCCGCCCTGAATATCACTCCGGATGACGTTTCCAACGCCATCAAGGCGCAGAACGTGCAGGCCGCCGCCGGGTCCATCGGTTCGGAAGGGGAAAACAATTTCATCCAGTACAAGGTGAACGTCACCGGGCGGCTTCAAACCGTGGAGGAGTTCAGCAAGATTATCGTCCGCACCGGACAGGACGGCCACGTCACCCGTCTGGACGACATCGCCCGCATTGAGCTGGGCGCGGAAACCTACACGGGCAGCAGCCGCAACAACGGGGAGGATTCCGTGAACATGGCCGTGTACCGCCTGGACGACGCCAATGCCCTGGAAGCTATGAACGGCGTGAAGGATACGCTGGTCAAATTGCAGGAACGCTTTCCGGACGGCGTAAGCTACGTCGTCAGTTACGACCCCACGCAATATATTTCCGCCACCATGGCGGAAATCGTGGAAACGCTGATTATCGCCCTGATTCTGGTGGTGGGCATCACGTACGTGTTCCTTCAGGACTGGCGCGCCACCCTCATTCCGGCGCTCGCCATTCCCGTTTCCCTGATTGGCACCTTCGCCATCCTGCTGCCGCTGGGCTTTTCCATCAACGTGCTGACCATGTTCGGCCTGATTCTGGTGATCGGCTCCCTGGTGGACGACGGCATCATCGTGGTGGAGAATACCATGCGCATTCTGGAAACGGAAGACCTGACCCCGGAAGAAGCCACCAAGAAGAGCATGCACCAGATTACGGGGGGCCATCATCGCCACCACGCTGGTGACGGTGGCCATTTACGTGCCCATCGCCTTTTTCGGCGGCATGGTGGGGAACATTTACATGCAGTTCTCCGTGACCATGTGCGTGGCCCTCTGCCTTTCCGCCATCAATTCCCTGACGCTCAGCCCCGCCCTGTGCGTGCTGCTGCTGAAGAAGAAGAAAAGGAAGCAGAGCAGGTTCAGCCCCTTCCGCCCCTTCAACGCCACGCTGGAATGGGCGCGCAAGAGCTATATCAAGTGCGCCGGCATCATGGTGCGCCGCGCCTGGCTCACGCTGATTCTGCTGGCCGCCGTGCTGCTCGGCAACTGGAAGCTGTTTGAAACCGTTCCCAAGTCCTTCCTTCCCCCGGAAGACAAGGGCACCGTCTTCTGCGACATCCAGCTGGCTCCGGGTGCTACGCTGGGCCGTACGGAACAGGCCATGCGCAGCGCGGAGCAGAAGCTCATGAGCATTCCCGGCGTGCGCCAGGTTTCCTCCACCTCCGGGTTCAGCTTCATGGGCGGTAACGGGGAAAACCTGGGCATGTGCATCGCCCAGCTTGACTCTTGGGACAAGCGCAAGACTCCGGAGCTTTCCCTGGATTCCATCATGCAGAAGGCTTCCATCCTGTGCGACGAGATTCCGGCGGCCAAGGCCACCGTGTTCAGCCCACCCGCCATCATGGGC